>Ga0316204_10000185_pt1 | contig 254247 bp, 228 predicted proteins | sample 6monrhotite_MG_2_FD_205661 | JGI IMG/M metagenome (GOLD analysis project Ga0316204, IMG submission 205661) | Microbial mat bacterial communities from mineral coupon in-situ incubated in ocean water Damariscotta River, Maine, United States -... | ecosystem: Environmental > Aquatic > Marine >... | reverse complement strand
TTTAGATTTTTGTTTTAAAGACCAGTCTGCGTCTTCTTCGCCGCCTGCTTTAGATTTTTGTTTTAAAGACCAGTCTGCGTCTTCTTCGCCACCTGCTTTAGATTTTTGTTTTAAAGACCAGTCTGCCTCTTCTTCAGTTGAAATTGAGTCATTTTTAACTTCACTATCAATTATCAAATCTACGGTGTCGGTTACATCTATTATGTCTGCTGAAACTGATGTTTCTTCAGCGTCAATATCTAGGCCTAAATCTGATATTGTTTTTTCAAGAATTGGAATTAAGTCCATTTCCTTAAATGGTTTTACAACAACTCCATTATTTTCATTTGTAGATACTGAAGATAAAATAATTTCTTGATTTTTATTTTCTTCAAATATTAACCATAAAATAGGAATTTTTAAATTTTTATCTTTTAAATAATCAATTAATGCTGTTTCATATTTACCCGATTCATAATCAGAAAAAATTATATCAGGTATACCTTCATCATCCATATCCATGATAAAGATAGCTTCATTATTCGAACTAGCTTCTATTACTTCCGCATCGTAACCAGTCTCTAAAAACATAGATACATAATCACGAAATACGATATCCTTATCAATATATAAGATTCTCATTGTTTATACAGTATAGATTTTGTTAATTGGAGTATCAAGAATTATAATTATTCGGAATCTTTATAATTTAGCTCAATGAATAAATCGCCAATATCACTTGTAAAAGGAATTACAATCGTTTTTACACCATCTTCCGATTTTACACGATGGTGATCTCCTGAGATTAAATTTGGTATAGACATTTCTATTTTATATCCTAAAGGATTAAGAATTTTTTTTGCATTACCCATAGTAATATTACAAATCTCCATTCCCACATCTTCTATCTCATCATTTATTTCTTTATATTCTTCACCAAGCATAGTTGAAGCAGTATTTAAATATGTTTGCAGAGGCCATGAGATAACCAATGACCCTTTAAACTGTAGGTCATCCTCTTCGTTTTTTAATGTTCCATTTATTCCCATCAAGGCAGAATAGTCAGCATAATTTCCTGACTGCTCCTTAAACACTGGTGAACCAGCTTTGAGCTCTTTTGTTACCATTGTGCTATATACTTCTCTTATTGCATCAATAAAAGGCTTACAAAATGATAAATATCTTGTATTAAAATCAGACATAAATTTTACCTTTATTACTTATGTAAATATTTTTTCAACTTTTTCTCTAAAAACATCTGGCGTAAAAGGTTTAATGATAAAATTTGTTACTCCAGCTTTAATTGCTATGATTAAATTATCCTTTTCACCTTCAGCAGTAACCATTAAAAATGGCAATTTTTTAAATGTTTCATCTGCACGAATTTTTTGAAGTAATTCTATTCCAGACATTTCGGGCATATTCCAATCAGAAACGATGAATTGAAATGGTGACCCCGTGGCATGTGCGTCTTTGATCATTTCAAAAGCAATTTTGCCATTAGCAGAATCATCTACTTTGGCAAATCCAAGGTCTTTTAAAATTTTCTTTACCATTTTTCGCATTACGGCCATGTCGTCAACAACCAACACTCGCATACTAAAATCAATAGCCATATTTTTACTCCTTAAATATTTTCAATAAAAGAATACCACTAAATTTTATATTTTCACTAAGAAAATATAACCCTATTCCTATTAACGATAATTCTTTTTAAAAGTTCTCTTTCTGTCATCATTACTTGACTGATTAGCATTGCCCGAATTACCAGAGTTACCAGAGTTACGCGAATTTCCTGAATTGCGCGAATTTCCTGAATTACCAGAATTGCGAGATGTATTATGAGTAGTTTTTTTGTGACCATTTGGCTCTTTTCCAAAAACTTTAGTCGCACCATAACTCCTGCGAAAAGCACCACTTTTGGCAAATTCACTTTGGTTTGTAACTCGATATTGATCATCAATCATTTCTTTATCAGCACAAACTACACACAGCCAATTGGCATCAAGCAATCTGTTTCTATGTTTATATTCCTCAACATCACGTTGATGGGTCTCACATACTTCACAAAAATTTCGATCTTGTTGAAATTTCTCCGATTTTTTTAATTTTTGCCCTCTTGTAGTTTCTCTTTCATTTTCAGACTTTGTACCTTTTAACCCAATTTTTAAAAGTGCATCTTTTAAGGTATTTCCCATAATTATTACTCCGTAATGTTATGTGGTATTTGATGAGCATCAAATTTAAATGATTTAAATATTTCCAAAACAGACATATTGATAATCAAACCATCAATTTTTTTATTTCTTCCCACTGATTCAATTAAATTTTTAGCACTCGTTGAAAAGAAGTCATATATACCAGCCTTTTGCTTATCGATGTCTAAAACTTCATCCACAGCATAGATTGAATCGACAGTAAGCCCTAGTAGTCGGCCATCATAACCAAGTACAATATATATTTCATTTTTCTTCGAATTTATTATATTAATAGTTTCATCTAATTTATTTTTAAATCTTGGAAATTCTTTTGTTTTTAATTGTTGAAATAAAGTATCTGACTTAAACTTATTTCCAGCTTTCTTTTCGATAAAATAATTTTCAATTACTAAATGTAATTTTGAATGAGGAAACCTTAATTCAGCAATGGCTTCTTGAAAAAAAATATTGTCTGATTTGAAATTTTTGATAAAATCATTTAATGAACAACTATTTATTTTCTCTATAGAATCCAAGTTTTCAACTAATAACTGATTTTCAATTTTCTCATGCTCTACTTTGTACTGAATAAGTTGATCATGAATAGTTTTAATACTAAGGGTAAGAGGCTTCATCCCTAGGATATTTCTTAAATCAAGAATTGGAATAACTTTTCCACGCAGTTCAATAATACCACGCAAGTGAACGGGAGACTGCGGAACTTTACGTACGGACTCAATGACTTCCATAGCTTCAACAAATAATGAATGTATTGAAAAATATTTATCTTCCAATCTAAATATTACACGTAAGCCTTTGTCGTGATTATATTTCACTAGCACTCCTTTAACTTTTAAATTATATTATAATAGAAATTAAATTAATTAAACATTTAAATGTTTATGTATGAGTAAAACAGTCGGGAAAATTATGGATGATTTAGAACTAGAACTTAAAGAAGATTTTTTACAAGAGGCAACTCAGCTTCTAGAAGATTCAGAACAAGCATTTTTGGCATTGGAAGGTGAAAATGAAAATAGTGAACTAGTTAATCAAATATTCAGACTTGCCCATAACCTAAAAGGAACTTCTCGTGCTGTTGGTTTTGGTGGAGTTGCCGAATTTACTCACGAATTTGAAAATCTAATTTTAAAAATTAAAGATGGCACTCTTAAAATTGATGAAGAAGTCGTTTCACTTTTACTTGAAGGTAACGATCATTTAGTGATAATGATAAAAATGCTAAAGATGGATATGAATTCTGAGATTGATAGCACTGACTTAATTGAAAAAATTCAGTTTTTGTTAAAGAATTATCAACAAAAACAATCAGAATCTACCGAAACATCTGAAACAAAAAAAGAAAATGAAGAGAACAATTCTATTTCAGAAGAACTAGAACTAAATTTAGATTCTAGTGAAAATGAAGAACCTATGGAAATGTCTAAAAGTTCTGAACAAATTGAAATTTCTTCAGAGAAAGATTTAAAAATATTCAGCAAGAATTCAGAACAGAGCGTTCAAGAAGAACAACCAAAAGTGAAACCAAAGCCAAAAGATGACTCTTCCAAAACTTCAGCAACAGCTAAAAAAGATGAGACTATTCGAGTAAGCTTATCACGTGTTGAAGACTTGAATAACTTTGTTGGTGAGTTGGTTATTTTACAAACAGTCTTACAACAAAGAGGTGACCTACTTGTAAACGATGATTTAATGTTAAAATCATTAAGACATCTTGGAAAGTTGTCTAAAGAGATTCAAGAAATTTCTATGAGTTTAAGAATGGTTCCTTTAAAGTCAACGATGCAAAAAATGGGGAGAATTGTTAGAGACACTTCAAAAATATTAAATAAAAAGGTCGACTTAGTTTTAGAAGGCGAAGAAACCGAAATCGATAAAACTGTTCTAGAGTTTCTTTCTGATCCACTTGTTCACATTATTAGAAATGGTGTTGATCATGGGCTCGGAACTCCAGAAGAAAGAGAATCTGTTGGAAAACCTCCTCAAGGAACACTGACTATAAAAGCATTTCATGAAGGTAATAATCTAGTAATTGAAATTAAGGATGACGGAAAAGGTATTAATCCAGAAATAATCAAAAAAATTGCAATTGAAAAAGAAGTAATCTCAGCAAATGAAAACTTGACTGAAAATGAAATAATTAATTTAATTTTTCATCCAGGTTTCTCTACCAAGGAGGAAGTTACAGAGGTCTCCGGAAGAGGCGTTGGAATGGATGTTGTGAAAAATAATATAGAGAATTTGTCAGGTGAAATAATTGTGAACTCGACGTTAGGCGAAGGTTCAATTTTTACAGTTAGACTTCCATTAACACTTGCAATTATTGAGGGAATGGTTGTTGACTCTAATAACGAAAAATTTATTATCCCTATTTCACAAATAACCGAATCTTTAAGGCCATCTCAAAATGATATACATTTTATCACAGGCGTTGGAGAATGTTTAGATTTAAGAGGAGAAGTGATTCCGATATTTGAACTAAAGCAAGTTTTTATGAAACAGTCTACCAAAATTGATTTCACTGACAAAACTGCAATTGTCATCCGAAATGAAAAAATGAGATTTGCTGTCGTTGTTGAAAATATTATCAATCAACAACAAGTGGTAATTAAAAAACTTGGCAGAGAAATAGCAAATCAAAGTGGTTTCATGGGGAGTGCAATTCTTGGAGATGGAAAACCAGCTATCATTATAGATCTGATCGAATTATTTGGAGCATCAATTAAAAATAATAAAAATTCTCAGTTAAATCTACAGGAGAATATGTAATGGATATGCAAAAAGTTCAAAAAATATTAACAGACTCAATTAATAAACAGGAAGTTCAAGATGGTGAGAGTTATTTAGAATTTTCTATCGGACAAGAACTCTACGCTGTTCCACTTTTAATTGTAAAAGAAGTTCTTCCAGAGACTGAATTAACCCCAATTCCAAGAACTCCAAAGTACATTAGGGGAATGATGAATCTTAGAGGACAAGTTATTACAGTAGCTGATCTCGCTATAAAATTAAACTTAACGAAACTTGAAGATACAAAAAATAAAGTAATAATGATTTTACAAAAAGAAGATATTCAAATGGGCGTAGTTGTCGATATCGTACATCAAGTTTTACATTTGACTGATGAGGATATTACTCAATCTAATGGGACAGAATCTGAAATCAGCATGCAGTTTGTAAAAGGAATTCACCAAAAAGATCCTGATTCAGAAGTAACATTAATTTTAGATATGATTGAAGCATTGAATATTAACGAACTACTTTGATAAAAATTTAATAATTTTTTCAGGGATGTCATTTAAGGGCAAGATGTGATCTGCTGCTCCAAGCTCTATTGCTTCTCGAGGCATTCCAAAGACAACGCAACTTTGTTCATCTTGGGCAATTGTTTTTACCCCTTTCTCATGTAAGCTTAATAAACCAGATGCTCCATCTCTACCCATACCTGTTAAAAGAGCCGCAACAGTATTTTTGGGACAACATTCCGCTGCCGATTTAAACAAAACATCTACTGAAGGTTTAAATCTATTAACTTTTTCTCCATCGTGCAAGATAACTCTGTATGTACCCGAGTACTCAATAAGTTTTAAATGTTTGCCACCAGGAGCTATCAGTACTTTATTTTTTGTGACTTCTTCTTGTGGCTCAGCTTCTTTTACAGTAAATTTACAAAGTTTATCTAATCGATTAGCTAAGGCTTTTGAAAATACTTCTGGAATATGCTGAACGATAATAATTGGTGGTATATTTTCAGGAAGTTGTTCTAATATAACTTTTAAAGCCTCAACTCCACCTGTTGATGCTCCTATTAAAATTAGTGAATCTTTTTTGTAACCAATTTTTGAAATACTAATCGATTTATTAATTTTAGGTTTAGCCCTTTTGGTTTTTGAATTAGCAGCTGATTTTAGTTTTTCAATTAAATAAGGTGTAATGCTGTCAAGTTCACTTAAAGAAGGTTTCTCAATATAGTCAACAGCTCCAATCTCTAATGCCTCCATAATGTAAGGGCCTTCTTCAATTCTAATAGAACTAATCATAACAGTAGGAATATGATATTTGGGAAATATTTCTTTTAATAATTCAACACCATTTAAGTTTGGCATATGAATGTCTAATGTTATTAGATCTACGTGATTTTTTTGAAGAAATGTATCAACTTCAAGAGGATCACCTAAACTACCAACAACTTCAAATTTTTTTGAAGCAACAAGTATTTTATTTAAAAGATTTCTAATAGTTGGCGAATCATCTACAATTAAAGTTTTTATCAATTTAGGAGTTTCTGAATTACTATCTTGCTTATTAAGTCGTAACTTATTTTTTAAGGGAAAATAAACTATTTCAAATTCATCATTTCTAATTATTTGATTTGTAACTTTGACATTTGACTCACTCATAATCGGCAATAACTGATTAATAAAGCTATCATTACCTATTAGCTTACAGGTATATCCATCTTTAAAAAGATCACTTATCATAGATATTTTATTTAAAATATCTTCTCTTATTATTTCTCTTGTTATTATAATTATGCTCTTGGATTTTGTTATATTTTCAAAAAATAAAACTACTCCATTGTGTAAAGAATAATGAACATCATTTTTCACGTTTGGATAATAAATTAATTTATTTAGTAATTTTATATTATTCATATTTTTATTTTGAAAACCTTTTTTTCACGAGATAAGCGAAGCTTGAAACTGGCACAATCTCAGACAAGTTTTTTTCAAGTTCTGTTGATAAGTTATCATTTAAATCTTCTAGAATAACATCCTTATTTTTTATTGAATTAAGATTGCTTGTTTGAGATGAAGTCATTCGACCAAAGATCAGAAAGACTTTTTCATGATCTTCAAAATGAAAAGAGTAAGAATTAAAGTATTCTGAATGATGAATTACGTAGATATTATTCTTGTCAATTTTTTGATCAAAAAATTGATTGACTTTTATATCTGTAATTGACTGAATCTTTTTGATATATTCTTCAATTAATTCTTTAGGTCCATTGAACAGCATAAATGTAGCTGGAACTCCATTTTTAAAATCTCTTAAAAACTTTTCTATTTTATCGACATCTCGAAAGGAGTTCATCAAATATTGAATTTTATTATCAAAATCTTCTATTTCGTAGTTTGCCATAAACTGAGAATCAACAATATTTTTAAACTTGTGTTTTTTCTCTAAGTGAGCAACTTTTAATTTTGTACGTATTTCATCACCTACTTGATTCATATTTCGTAGTTCTGGTTTTTCAATAAAGTCAGAAACGCCTAAATCAATTGCTTTTCGAGCTAAAGAAGAGTCACTTCTTGAAACTGAGGAAATCATAATTACAGGAGGATGAGATGAGCTATAAAACTTTTCTAAATATTCTATTCCAGTCATAACAGGCATATGAATGTCTAAAGTAACAGCATCAATTTTTGTCGTCTTTAATAAATCACCTGCAACTTTTCCATTTTCAGCAACAGCCACTATTTCAAAACCATTTTCTGGAGTTAAAATTTTGGAATACAGCTTAAGCATACTTGGAGAATCATCAACACACATAATTCGAATTAAATCTTTATGTGTTTTTCTAGTATCTTCTTTTATATTACTCAATATTTCGTATTTGGAATCCATATAAATCGATGTTCCAAGTGAAGCAGATTTAACATTATAATGTGCAAGCGATTCGGATATTCCACTAAAAAAATATCCCTTAGGTTTTAATTTTTTTATAAATGAGTTTGCTAATTTTTCAACAATATCTGCCGCAAAATAAATAAATACGTTTCTACAAAAAATAATATCAAAACTCTCTGTCGGCCATTCATCTTCTTTTATTAAATTAATAGCTGAATAGTCACAATAATCAGTTAGTGATTTTTTAACTTTAACAAAGTCCGCAATTGTGCCAGATCCTCTTTGCCAGTTGCCTTCTTGATATATCATAGGAATCGATTTGATTTCATTGTAATGATAGACACCATTTTGAGCAATTTTAATTGATAGAGGGTCAATGTCACTTCCTAGGATTCGAAAAGTGAGATCAGGAGCAATAGATTTTAAATGATGATTAAAAAACATCGCAAGACTATGTACTTCATGTCCACGACTACAAGCAGCCGACCAAATATTTATAGTTGTTCTTCCATCTTCTCTTACGTTTGCTGCAATTTTTTTTAAATTTTCTTTTAGAAAGTCAAAATGTAAAAATTCCCTAAAGAAAAATGTATGGTGAGTTGTTATTAATGAAACAAGATATTTTAATTCTTCTTCAATATTTGATTCTAAAAAAAAACGATATTTTCTAGGATCATTTAAGCCTTTATCCAACATTCGATTTCGCAATCTATTTTCGACCATTGTTTTTTGCTTGGATCCTAAAACATTGCCACTCTCTTTATTTACAAGATCACAAACTCTATCGACTAAATCTACCCAATCATTAGATTCCAATGATAACTCCGAATTCATACATACTACTAAATATCCTCAAATCTTGGATCATCTGAAGACGGTACAACAGTATCACTACCTGATACAATTTTTAACTCATTTTTATGCTGAGAACCTTTGGTACGTTCATGAATATTTTCAGAGGAGCTCTTAATTGTTTTAAAATTTTCACTAGAAAATGTTTCAATCTCAGACGTATCATTTGTGATACTAAAATCAATTTTTTTATTTGTAACTAAAGAGTTTAGATTATTTACAATTTGTTTTAGTCCTTTAGACTGTCGACTCATTTCAACAGATATGCCGGCGGCTTGTCTTGCGATATTCATATTTTGTTGAGTAACTTGGTCTAGTTGACTCATGGCAATTGTTACCTGTTGAATCCCTTGAGCCTGCTCATTTGAAGCCACTGAAATTTCTTTTACCATATGATTTACTTCAGAAGATTGCATTAAAATATCCTGAATAATTTCACCACAATATTGAGCTTTATTAACCCCATCTTCAATTTTTTCTTTTCCGATTTTCATTAATTTTTCAAGTTGTTCAGTCGTTTTTTCTACGGTGTCTTCAACTTTTCCAATACTATCATCTAAAAGAGATGAAATTTCCTTGGCTGAGTCACCACTCATTTGAGCTAAATTCCCAACTTCTTCAGCAACGACAGCAAAGCCCTTACCGTGTTCTCCAGCTCTCGCTGCTTCAACTGAGGCATTAAAAGACAGAAGCTTGGTTTGAAAAACAATATCATTGATAACTTTTGTTTTATCTCCAATCTCGCCAATTACTGTAACAATGTTTGAAATTTCTTGATTACTTCTTTCCATATAAGAAACAATTTCTTCATTACTACGATTAATTTCATTTACTGAAGTAATCATATTCTCAACTGCTTCTTGTCCAAGTTGCAAAGTTTTTTGACCTTTTTCAGAAAGATTCATTGAGCTTTTGGCTGATTCGGAGTTTCTTCTAACCATTGCCGAAATCTCATCAATGGAAGCGACAGTTTCTTGTAACGCTGCTGCTTGTTCATTTGTTGCTTCAGAAAGAGATGTACTACTATAGTCAACTTTTGAGGCAGTATTTTCAACTAATTCGGAAGAACTTGATAATTCAAAAGTAATTGAAGATAAACTTTTTGTTATAAACTTAATCATAAAGAAAGCAATAACTATAGATACAAAAAAGACCGTTACAGAAATTCCTAATAGTAAAAGTTTCATATTATGTGTTTCTGATGAGATTCGTTGAAACCTTGCTTTAAGAGGAGTAACTACTGAGTTTCTTTGAGCATTTAGTATTAGACTTAATCTTTCAGCGAAAGGATCAAATTCATTCATAACAATATTTCCCTTTTCAGGTCCATGCGAAATGTACTCAGCAGCCATTCTTTTTCCCATTCGATAGTATTCTTCAAATGCGATGTTCATTTCTTTTTGTCTTTTTATGGCATTTTCATCATTAATAATTAACTTCACATAATTAAGAGAATGACTTCGAAATTTTTTAGCCCAATTTTCCGCTTCTTTATAACCATCATCATATCCCTTGGCTGCTCGAGTAGCAGAGATATCTGTTAACCATTGTTGTACTTGAACAACAGCCAGCTTCATCCTTTCAACAATAATTAATTTTTCTGTCACATCCTTTTTAAGAAATTCGGTTTCCTCTTCTAGTTTATTTAACGAGTAATGGGAAATAACAGAGACTGATATTAAGCTAAATAATAGTACTGCAGACAAAATAATTATCTGCTTTCCGATTGTGAGTTTTACTTTCAAACTTCCCCCTCAAATAAAATATATATACTTATAATCGGTAACTTATTGAAAAATCTTAATCATTATCATAATATTAATTCCAGTTTAAGCAATAAAATTTTTAAAGTGAGCTTCATTATGATGATAAAAAAAATACTAATATATACAATTGTCGTTACATCAAATTTTGTTTATGCAAAATCATTTAAAACATTTGATTTTGAAGGTGCTTTGAGAGTTAATTATGAAAATAATTCTGAACAAAATACAAGTTCATCAAATATTAAAGTCTTTCAATATGAATTAGGAGTTAAGCTCAGGCCCAAAAGACAAATAGAAGGCGAATTTGTATTCTTATCTGAAGAAGTTGGTACGTTATCTCCTGATGTTGCCATTATTACTTATCATCAATTTTTACATAAAAAGCTTGATTTAAATATTGGTTTCACTGCTATTCCTTTTGGGAATTTTGGAACTAATTTTATAAGTTACCCTTTAACTCAGTCTTTATTTGAAATAAAAAAATCTTTCGCCAACTTGGTTATAGATTTTTCAAGTTTTCAATTGAATATGTATGCCTTCAATGGATCAGCTTTAGTAAGTACTGGAGATAATATTGATACTTTTGGAAGCACTTTGAGCTTAGAAGAAACAGATGATTTATTCCAGTTTAATTTAGATCTGGGCTATATAACCAATATGTTAGAATCTGATACTATTACAACTAAGTTAAATGGTTCTACGACAAATTCTAAAATTCCTGGTTACTTTTTATTTATAGCTACAAAATATAAAAGATTTGGATTTATCGCAGAGTATATTAGTTCAACTACAATAGAGAACGAGCCAACACTTTTGCCTAAAACAAATTCTAGTTTTACAAGTTATCAGGTTGATCTAAATTATCAAATAAATTATCGACGAAATAAATATTCAATCTTATCAATTGGTAAACAAGCAACAACTAACGCTTCTTTTCTCGGCTTGTCAGAGTCAGCAATACTAATTGGATTGAAATCAAAAATTAAAAGTGAAACATTTTTCAATCTAGAATATAAAAATTCAAGTGACTATAAATCAAAAAAATCAAACACCATTACTGCTCAATTTGAATTATACTTTTAAGTTTTTACATTATTTTATTTAAAAACCGTTCTTTGTGAATAATTTTAATCTGGAAGACTGTTCCTTTTTCATAAATTGAATTTACTTGAATATCTCCATCGAGTTCATTTACAACATTTTGAACCATACTTAGACCTAAACCTGTTGAACTTTGATCTTGCTTGGTTGAATAAAACATGTCAAAGATCTTAATTAGTTCATTTTGTTTAATCCCGATACCATTATCCGAAATTGTAAATATTATGTGCTCATCATCAGATACAGTATCAATTTTGATAATTCCATTAAGCTGTGAAGATTCCAATATTGCATCTTTGGAATTAATAATTAAATTCATAATAACCTGTTGTAATTTTAACCTATTACCAAAGACTGTAAAATTTGTTGCGCTTAAATTTAACTCAAAAGTTATTCCTTGTTTATCAAAAATTTTATCAACAAGTTCGGTTGTACTTTTAATTAGATTATGAAAATTGACATCAATTATAGTGGTTTCGTCTTCAAAGCCAGCATAACTTCCAAGGTTCTTAACTACATAGGTAATCCTTTCTAAGGCTCGATAGATCTTATCAAACCGATCATTGTGAGTTTCTTCCACTTTTCTTTTTAATATTCCCAGATTTCCTTTGATAATAGTTAAAGGATTATTTATCTCGTGGGCTACGCCCCCAGCGAGTTCTCCTATGGAAGATAACTTGGCAGACTGAACAATCTTAGAATTAAAACGACTCTCTTCACTCACATCTCTAGCTAATATTATATCTCGAGATTCTCCATTTACATTTATTGAAAAACTTGAATAATTAACATTTAAGGTTCCTTCTTTTCCAATAAAGACACATGTTTTTTTTTCAACATTTTTAATAGAAAACTTATCGAGATATTCATTTAATATTACTGATGTAATATTTTTGCCAATAATTTCACTTTTTGAGTATCCGAGACTTCTTAAAAAGGATTTATTCACATTTTTAATTATCTTATCCTCACCTACAATAATCAATATATCATTCATTTTTTGTAAAATAGCTTCAAAATATTGTTTTGAAATCATTGTGGAAGTTAAAGAATTTAACGTTCCATTTATTGCAACATTTATGTCATAAAGATATTCTGACTTATTTTCGATAAGTCTATTTTGAACTTTCCCTTCACTTAAGCTTTTTGAAAAAGAAATGAGCTGATCAACACTATTTAGAAGTTTCGATATTTTAAAAAAAACAAAGCTACAATAAAAAATTGAAATAATTATGTATATGTATTTATAAAATTCCAGTAATTCAACATTGTTTCCATTATTTATCTGAAAAAATGAAAGTATGGTTATACTAGTTATAAAAACTATCGTCACAATAGAGAGCAGTTTTTTTACGTTTGTATTCATAATATATTATTGTTTATCGAAATATTATTGAATTTTAATTAGTTCTTTTAATTATTTTTTTTACAAACAATTGACTTGTTTGAGACACCACTAATATGCGGAATTAAGATATGAGTCATTTCTCTCGAAGACAAAACCTGATTCAAATAAAGATCCTTAATAACTGTAATTGTGTAGTTCTTAATTTTTTTATCGGGCGTGTAAATTACAATAGAATCATTTACGTTAAGGCATTTATCTTTAATCATTTCTAAAATCAAATATTTTTTAGACTGTGTATCAGTAACAACAGCAAACTGTTCATCTTTTTGATTTATTAAAAATGAATTTTTTAATTTTTTAAACAAAACATCTGTTTTATTTGTTTTATAAAAACCTTTAATTGTATTTATTTTTAAAGAAATTGCTTTTAGATCATTTAAGTTGAAATTCTCATCAATAAGCTCTGAATCAATACGAAATACAATATTCTTTATCTGAGACAAAAGTTCAATTTCATCTATTAATGAAATAACTTTTGAATTATACATTAGAGTACCAGAGTTACTTTCTTGTAATAAAAAATTTTGATGACTAGTTTCTTCTCCATCAGCCCAGGCTTCAACTAGTTCATCTACTTGTTGCTCTTTATTTAAAATACTTTTTAACAAACTTCGAGGTGAATAAAAAATTAGAGGTCGGCCAAGACCTAATATCTCTACTTCACATTTAACTTTTGTACAAATTTCTTTAATTGATTCATATGTAAGCTGAGAAGAAATGATTATTTTAACTAATTTCGAACCAGCATATTCAGTCCAATTTAATATATTTATTAAATTATGATTTCCCCAGCTTAAGTCAAGTTCAAGATTCGATATATTTTGATCAAGACAATATTGGAAGACTCCAGGATCTTGAATCCTGACTCGAATATTATTTTTACTGATAAAGTTAGGAATTTTATTAATATTTACGTCAAACTCACTTTGTAGATGAAGTTTGTCCCAGTTAAATATAAATTCTATATTATTATTTTTACATTGATTGTAAATTTTTTGAGATTCATTTATTAAAATATCTCCTCTTTTACTAAAATCTCTAAAGCTTATAATGGCTTGACTTGGTTTAATTTTAAATAGACTTATTAAATGGTTGTCTTTGTAGATATCAATTGAATAAATCATTTTTATATTTTCCGAATTATATTATTAACCGAAATATTTGGTAAATATTTTATTTTTATAAGTTGTCCTGGTTTTGAAACTTCCATCTGTTCGTTAAGCACTGTACACATATTAATTAATTCTAAACGTATTGGTTCTCCCTTAAATGAGATAAATTCGAGAGTATCCTTTGAATTAAATTTGTGGGATGCTTGTAATATTATTCCATTCTCTTTTGAAACGTCCACCACCTTTCCCACTACTTGCATCTCTCCTTTTTCATTTTCTCTTTCTTGATATGTCTCTGGTTGGATTTTTTTTTCAAGTAAATTTCCTTGAAAATAATCGCGATGATTTATTTTATTCAATTCATCTGTCCAGGCTTTTAACTTTTGAGACCACTTAATCAAGCCATGATCATAGTAGTAATCAATCGCCTCTCTATAAATTTTTGCAACAGTACTAACATAATGAACAGTTTTCATTCTTCCTTCGACTTTTAAGGAATCAATTTCTGCTTCGATTAATTGTGGAATTAATTCAATGCCATTAAGATCTTTCGAGCTCATAAAATAATCCGAAATTAAAGTAGAATCATTATGTATGGAATAGTTAAACCGACAACTGTGTGCACAGCCTCCTCTATTTGAGTCTCGACCTTGAGTAAAATTTGAAATAGTACATTGACCAGAAAAAGCCATACACATCGATCCATGCACAAATTGTTCAACTTCTATTGAAATTTCTTTTTTTATGCGAGAGGCATCTATAATACTAACTTCTCTTCCTAAAACAATTCTTGAGACACCTTGTTTTTTCCAAAATTTTGCTGAATGTAAATTCAGGCAACTTGCTTGGGTAGAGAGATGAATTGGAATATTTGTTAAATCTTTTAAGGTTTTAATAACACCAAGATCTGAAACAATTAAGGCATCAATCTTTAATGTGTTTAAAAATTTAATATATTCAGGAAATTTATTAAAATCATTATCATGAAAATAACTATTAATTACAATAAAAAGTTTAACTTTATGGTTTTGACAAATTTGTGATGCAGCTCTTAATTGATTATTATTAAAATTATCAGCAGCCTGTCTAAGTCCATAGTCAAGTCCTGACAAATATACAGCGTCAGCCCCATATTCTATTGCTGTCATTAACTTAGACATAGCCCCTACTGGGATCAATAATTCAATACGATGTTTTTTTTTCATTTCTGCTTCTTTTTAACTAAATTTCTTCAACTTTAATTAACAATGTTTCATTTATTAATAATTTTCATATACAATTAATTAAATGAAATTGATTAAAAATTTATTTTTTTTAACATTGCTGTGCTTTATTGCATATTTTATTTTTAATGTTATTGACTCTCCAATACAAGTTACACCTTACCCATTTTCAATTAAAGCAGATCCTAACTTATCGAAAGTTAAAGTAAAAGCAGATATCCTAATTCTTGGCGATAAACTCTGTTTACCAATAGAAAGCAGAATTAACGCGATGTCCAACAATTTGTCTAAAAATTTAAGATCTAAACTTATAATACAAACATCATGTTTTGAGAATTTTGGAATTCATCGACTGATAAGCCATTTAAAAAAATATACCCTATTACCTCCTGTAATTATTCTTTTTACCGGTTCAGAGGAATTTGCAGAGAAAACATTTAATGTAAGCCAATATAAAAAAATAAAAAAGAATTTTTTATTGTCTCAGAATGAAAAAATTAAAAGTTTAACTCTAGTATTTAAGTTTTTAAGTAAATTTATATATAAACGTATAAAAAAAGTAGTTCTTACAAATGAACTTACTCCGCTTTCAATGAATGAAAATGACTTAATAAATCAAAGAATATTAGAACTTAAATTTCTATTATTTAAAAACCAATTAAATGAACTTATAGAGCTAGCTCAAGTAAATAACAGTAAGATAATTTTTGTTTCGCCAGCAATAAATTATGAAGAGATCAAAATAAGAAGTTGTCAAAACAGCACGACTATTGAACTTGAAGAACAACTGAATAATTATTTAAAAAACTTGAAAAATTTAAAACTTAAAAAAATATATAATAAATTAATAGTAATGAAAGACCACTATCAAGGTAACTCAAAATTGTTTTATGTAATATCTAAAATCGCTAAACAACTAGGCCACTTAAGTGACAGCAAGAAATACTTAAAGCTCTCTCTATCTTATAGTTGTAATTTTGAAAATATAAATCCAATCTTTAAATCGATAATCCGTGAACTTAGCACAAAATACGAATACGCTTATATTGATTCAAATAAGTATTTACCGGCTAAAAACGCATTTATTTATCAAGGAGTACCGCAAGATTTGTATTACAATAAACTTGAAATAGAGCTAGAAAGCCAGTTGAAAAAAATATTAAATCTTGAATAGGAGTTAAAATGAACACAAAAAGCATTTCGGGGCCAATGACTGAGAAATATCAAAAAGATCAAATTGTCTGCTTAATGAATGAATTTGAAAATGATCTTTTTATAATTCATTCTGGAGAATTAATTATCTGCACAGAGGAAGGTAGCAAGATAACACCTATTGCTATTTTAAAAGAAGGAGAATATATCGGAGAATTGTCTTTTTTTGATCGAAATCCAAGAAGTGCTCATGTTATTGCTCTAACAGACTCAACTTTAGTGAGAATACCAGTAGAATCAATTAATACTCAAATGCCTTCATGGCTTTTTACTATTGCAAATTCAATAACAGAAAAAATAAGAAAAGCTGATAATTTAATTCAAAAGAATGGTATTAAACAAAAAGCGGGATCGACTTTGAAACCTTTGTCTATTGAACAACAAAGACTCTATATGAATAAAATTAATGAAAGAAGACAGGCAATCGTTTAAGATATCCTGTCTTCTATGTTTTGAAAATTAGTTAGATTAGTCCCATTTCTTTAACAGTACTTCTTTCGTTATTTAGTTCTTCCAAAGTCGCTTTAAATTTTTCTGATCCGTATTCAGTGTGAGTTACTCCCTCAACGACTTTAAGTTGTCCATTTTCTACGCGACAAGGATAAGAAAAAATCAAGCCTTCATCAACCCCGTATTGGCCACTAGAACAAAGAGCCATTGAAAATGTTTCTCCTGCAGGTGTGTCATGAGTTAAGTTATATACTCCAGAAATGGCAGCGTTAGCAGCTGAAGCCGCCGAAGAAGCTCCTCTTGCTTTAATTATAGCGGCACCTCGTTGTTGAACAGTTTTTAGAAAGTCATCTTTAAACCAACTTTCGTCTCCAATAACATCATAGGCACTTTTTCCATTGATTTTTGCGTTGTAAAAATCAGGATATTGAGTTGCTGAATGATTTCCCCAAATTGTCATCTGCGTAACAGCAGTTACATCTACTCCGGACTTTTGAGCTAATTGAGTACGTGCTCGTTTCTCATCCAAAGCTGTCATTGCAAAAAAGTTTTCTTTTTTAAGTTTAGGTGCAGAATTCATTGCGATTAAACAGTTTGTGTTACAAGGATTTCCTACAACAAATACTTTACAGTCAGCACTCGCATTGTCATTTAGAGCTTTTCCTTGTGCAGTAAATACTCCTCCATTTATCTTTAAAAGATCGGCTCTTTCCATCCCCGCTTTTCTTGGCACAGATCCTACTAATATAGCCCAATCGGCATCTTTAAAAGCCACACTAGCATCACTTGTTGTAGTAACAGACTTAAGTAATGGAAAAGCACAGTCATCAAGTTCCATTGCAACACCTTGTAGTGCTGGTAGAGCATGTTCGAGCTCTAGTAAACGTAAATCAATCTCAACATCTTCACCAAACATTTGTCCTGACGCCAATCGATAAGATAATGCATATCCAATTTGCCCTGCTGCGCCAGTAACGGCTACTTTTACTTTTTTCATATATTCTCCAGTTTTAATTTAGTTGAGATCATAGCACCTAATTACTTAAATTTATAGACGCAGATCTTTACCCTTGATCTTTTTAGTTTACTATATTTACTTTGTTCTTTTGTACCGTATCGATTATTATTAAAAAATCTAAATCAATAGGACAATTTAATGGAAAAGAAAAAATATAATAATAAAAAGAAGTTTTACAATAAAAAAAGAAACAATAAGACTAATAATAAGAACAATAATACCCAACCAAATACTAATCAATTAAAACCATCTGAAAAAATTTTTAATGACTGGCTTCAATTAATTGAAAAACAGATTGTGGAACGTAAAAAATATTATAATATTTTTGGTTCTGAAAAGTCTGGCCAAATTAGAAAGCAAAAAAATACATACGAAGGCGTCGTTACAAAACTTATAAACTTTGAAAAGAAAATACCAAAACATTTAAAAGATCGCTTTAATCAGCTAAAGAAAATATACAATAATGATACTACCTACAGTACTTTGAATAATATTACAGACGAAGTTTTCGAACCAGGTAAAAATGAGGAAGAAATTTTTTCTCCACATTTAAAACAATCACAAATAGAACACAATTATATTCAAGATAGCGAAGAATCAGCAGGAACTATAGAAGATTACAACGCTTATAAAGGTAATTAATACCTTCATAAGCATACAATTAGATAAAATTAAGCGTTTGTAGAGTTGTTAATCCAAGTTGTTTTATCAGAAGAACCAACAATACTACTTACAGATTCATTATTTTCACTAGGAATATCTGAACTTAAAGCAAGATAATTATCAAGAGTAGCTACTTGATCTTTTAATATAGCTTCCTTAACTTGGTCTGGAGACAATTCCAAAATATTGCAAACTCTAGAAAGCATTTTAAGAGGAATGTTACAAAGACCTCTCTCAACATTACTTATGAATTGGCCATTTTTATATCCCAATAAATTAGATAACTCTGATTGTGAGAATTTATTTTTGTGGTTTAATCTTGCATCTTTTATCAAAACAGCTATGTTACTAAAGCAACGCATTCTATACTCCTTTATTAAATATATTATTTTTAAAACTAAAATTATATTAATTTTTATTTATAAAAATAGCAAATAATATTTAGTTAATCTTTTCGTTATTTAATTAATATCCCTCTTAAATCAATAACTTAAGGTTGATTATTAATAAGTTTGCAGAATGAAATAATTACAAATATTATTTATCAATGAAAAAAAATAAATACCTAGAAATTTGCTCTTGGAACGTTAACGGGATTAGAGCTTCTTTCAAGAAAGGCTTGCTCGACTTTATAAATGAAACAAAATATGATCTATATTTTTTTCAAGAAATTAAAGCTGATCAAAGCCAAGTCCCTCTAGAAATAATCGAATTAGATAATTATAGCTCTTATTGGTTTTCTGCTGAAAAAAAAGGATACTCAGGAGTAGGACTTTTAGTAAAGAATACTATTAAGGATTTTGATGTAGAGAAAGGAATAAATATTCAAGAATTTGACTCTGAAGGAAGATCAATCACTATTAATATTAAAAATATAAGTATCATTGGTGCGTATTATCCCAATGGGCAACGTGATCATGGAAGAGTTCCCTATAAATTAAAGTTTAGTAACAAAATTGAAAAATATGCTACAGCTAAAAATAAAAATGTTATTATAACTGGCGATTTTAATACTTCTCACCACGAAATTGATTTAAAAAATCCAAAAGCAAATACTAAATCAACAGGATTTTTACCAATAGAAAGAGAGTATTTAGACAAATTTTGTAAGCATGGTTATATTGATACATTCAGACATTTCCATCCAGGAGAAGAAGGTCATTATACATGGTGGACTTACCGAAATGATTGTAGAAAAAGAAATATCGGTTGGCGTCTTGATTACTTTTTTACAAATCAAGAAAACCTTAAAAACATTGAGGATGTTAAACATCATACCGAAGTTTTAGGCTCAGATCATTGCCCAATATATTTAAAAGTTAAAATTTGATGGAAAAGGAATTAAAACCTTGGGGATCCAAAGATTATAATTTTACTATTAATTCAAAACTAGAAAAAGATAATCAAAAAATAAAGGTAACTTACAATATAGTCGGAGATCCTTCTAATATAATTTTCCCAGTTAAATCTGAATTTAAAAGAAAGGATGACCTATGGAAAGATACCTGTTTTGAATTATTCTTATTAAAAGAAGATGGCCAATACTTTGAAATAAATTTTTCCCCCTCGAAAGAATACAATATATATAAGTTTAAAAAATATCGAGAAGAAATGAGCACTTCAGAAGAACTAGTGTTAAATATTATTAAAAATAATCAAAAGCAAATAGTATTAGAAATCGATATATTTAAAATTAATATTTTTAAATTTAATATTTGTTCTGTTATAAATTCTAGCAATCAGCTTTCCTATTGGTCAATTTATCACCAAGAAAGCCCCGACTTTCATTTAGAAAAAAATTTTATTAATTTTGTTTAAATAACTCATCAATTATTCCAAGATTACGATAATTTCCATCTTTAAAAAATGTAATAAAATCTTCGTTATTGCGAGATTTCCCTTTAAAAGATCCTGTTTGAAAAACGTTAACTTCTCCAAATAAATCTTTTATCGAATTTTTATCTTTTGAATAAAAGTAAAATTCTTGAATAAAACTACTTAGCTCTTTTAACTTAAAACTTCTGGTAACTTTTTCATTTGGAGATATTGATAAATTTTCTTTACAATAGTTATACAAAGAACTTTTTTGTTTGTCTGAACGAACAATTTTTATACAATTTTTAAAGTACCCATAACTATTGTTCATTTTCATGTAATTACGATAAAATTTAAAATATTTATTTAAAACTTTTTCGACACATTTTGATTTTTTGCACATTGAATTAATATTTTCATAAATATTTAAAGCATTTTTTGAAGTTAAATAAAATATACCATCAGAATGGATATAGGTATCCGTACTTGAAGAGAAGGGCTTTATGATATCTCCCGCCTTAATCATATTTTCAACGTTATTGAAATTGGTTTCTTTTGTTAGAAAATTATTTATTTTTTTGTCATATTTATTAGATTTTACTTTTAATTTAATTAATTTAGTAAATTTTATTGAAAAATTATCTTTAAAATCATCTAAACTTAGACTTGAATTATCCGTTAAAATATTACGAGATGATTTATAAGTAAAAGACATTTCTTTTTGATTTAAATAATCTGAAATATTTTGACTACTTGGAGATCTATTCTGTAAGTCATAATTTTCCTCTTGTAGATCCAATTTTAATTTTTCTTTGAACTTTTTGTCTGAAAAAGTATGCGTAAAGAAAATATTTTCAACATTATCCTTTATTATCTTTTGTCTCTTGGTTGATTCAAGTTTTGATGATCCCCAAAATAAAAATCCAAAGTTTCTTTCTATCGTCCACTGTTGTGAAATTTCACTTGTAACAATAAATGGCTCCAGAATATATTGATCATAGGGTTTCTGCTTTAACAGTTTTTGTAAATTGCTAAAAATTAATGAGTTTAATATATCATTTTTATCTATTGAATATGCTTTCGTATATTTTAAACTATATGAATATGAAAAATCACTTTGAAATAACGTTGTTTTTAAAAACTTTAAAAATGTTGCTACAATTCGTAAGTCAATCTTTAACTCAACGCCTTTCTCCTTTTTTGATGTAATATTTATTACACTATCACGTGACTCAACTTCCACTGATCCCATTGATATTTTTGTAAATAATATTCCGGCTCCTGCACCTACTCCACCCGAAATTGGAATAGTAGCAAAGGCCCCCGCCTTTATCTCTAAAAAATCCTCCATTATAAAATACTCATCATTTTGCATCTTTTGAATATTTTCGATATTTGAATAATTAAATGGAAAAAATAATTTATCCAAATCAAATGAAAGAGCATCTAGATAGTTTTTCTTTAGCGAAGAAAAACTAAACCTTCTTTTAAATTTCACCGAAGCGAAAGCAGCTAGTTGTTTCTTAGAAAAAGACGTTTCTCCTATATCATTTAACTTTTGAAAGAGTTTAGAGGCACTAATATTTATTTCAAATATACTTCTGGAAATATACATATCGGATTTAAGTGCTGGCTCTATATAACGCTCAATACTAATTGAAAATTCGCCAAAATTATTATTAATCTTGTAGCCTATAGTATTTAGACCACCCCATACGCCAGATTCCTTATCCCGCTTTATTTTTTCAATTTCTCTTTTAGAAACTTCTTGATAAGTCTCATTATATTTTTCAAAAATCCGCTGATAAATATCAAGCTTGCTTAGATCAGCGGCACTTGAATCATTAAAAAATAATAAAATACAAAATGTTAATAAAACATATTTCATAAGTAACCTATGATGTTAATCAAGAATTGTTTCTTGAGTCTTTTCATCACGTATTACTTCTCGACAGTTTTAGTCAGATATTTAATATTGAGTAATTTTGTTTAGTATTATTGGTTTTGCCATTTATTTTTGGCATAGATAAAATAGATTTAAATGCGCAATTCTAGCTAGATAGATATGAATATATTCAAAAGGATTTGATTATTAAAGATTTCTAAGTTTATAAACGATAATAACAGAGTGATAAAAATAAAAATACTATATAGCCTACTACTCTCAACACTTATTTCTATAAATAGCCATGGTATATGCACGACACCAGTAAGTGATATCGCATTAATTTTTTCAACCATTGATAGGGCAACTAAAAAATGTGCCCAATCTGATGTGTCTACAATTGCTACAAATATGGTTGATTCCACAGCAGAGTTTTGCAGCTGTGCAAATACAATAATGGGTGCCGCATCTAATTTTGAAAAAAGTAATATAGAAATAAGTTTAAATAAACAAAGATTTGTTCACGATAGAGATAAAAAAATTCAGGAGTTAAATGATGTAAATAACAGCCTTGTATCACATGACAACTCTTTAAGAGTATGTACTGTATCAACTTCTGCTCCTATGAACTTTGAACGAGCTGAAGTAAAAGAAAAAAGAAATAAAGATTTCCTTAATGCTATTGTAGCGACATCACTAAATGGACGAGCCGAAAATAATACAAAGCCCAGTGATAAGAAAATCAAGGATTCTATCGATATTGCTGTTTTGGCAAACCCTGATTTAAAAAATTCTGATTATTATAAAATATTGAAATTAAAACATTCAAAAAATAACTCGCAATCTGCTTTATTAAACATAATACAGGCTGCAGTAATAACACCATTTAACGACTCTAGCTTCTCTGGTATTTTTAAAAGAGCAACAGGGTTAACAAACAACACTGAATTACAACAAGCATCTTTAAAATTAATAAATAACCAATTAAAAAATACTAACATAAAAAGAGTTCTAAATGAAGAAACATGCAATGAGCTCAAAAAGCTAAAACTTCAAAAAGCTAAAACTTTTTTAGATAAAATGCAGGAATTTAATTCTCAAAATGACCCAATAAAGAAAAAAGATATCGTAAAAAATATGATGTCGGAATTAAGTTATGACAATAAAGTAAATTTCCAGGCTTACTTTTGCAGTCTTGATCAAAAGAAACAACAAAACTTAGGATATGAAAAATCCCCAGTGTGTGAATCTATTAGTAATAAAACTCAACCAAAAAGTGGTTTAAACTTAAGAGAAGAATGTTATAAGTTTGAAAAAGGTATTGAGCCTCCAGGCAATGAGCTTGAAAAATTATTTAAAGGGTCACTAGAGAATAAAATTGGTTTTCAAAAGAAAGATTTAAATCCTTTTTTAATTAAATTAGAAAAATATATACAAATCGCTAATCAGCTAGGAATGTCAGGTAATCGAGAAGCTGATAAGAAACTAAAAGATGCCATACAAATTAGAAAAAACTTGATTATATTGAAAAAGTTTGATGATTTAAATTTTAAAGTTACGAAACTCTTAAATAAGTCTCCGCTCTTAAAAAGTGACATAGATTATTTAAATAATATTCAAAGGCAACAAGAAAAGCTAACTGATCTTGCTGCAAATATATATTCAGACAATAAAAGTAATTTTCAAAATAAGTTAACATTTGAACATTTTGATAAATATTATACAAAAGTTTTAATAGATATATCAGAAAAGGGATTGTCTGTTGAAAGCAAAATAAGTGATTTATCTCTACGCTATCCTTCTAGACACAAAAGAGCTCGAAAAACCGTAACAGTTGATCAATCAGGAAGTAACTCGCCAGGTGCTACTACAGTGGTAGATAAATCCGCATTAAATAAAACAGTAAATCCTGATGGAGCTTCAACAGAGGATTCTACAGAAACTGTTACAGCTAAAACTAATTCTGAAGCTAAGGATGCTGCTCTTAAAGACAACAGTACTGACATAAATAACAAAGCTGCTTTATTACCAAAGCAACCAGAACCAGCAGTAACAGCGGGACAACCTACCAGTAATCCTATTGTAGCGAATATTCCAACTGAAACTACAGCATATCGTAGTTCTGAGCCTGCTGCTAATTCAGCAACTGTTCAAGATCTTCAAGAGGCAACTCCAAAAAATAATGCAAGTGTAGTTCCAGTTAAAGATGATAATCCTCAATCACCATCTACTTCTACTTCTGAAGAATTAGAGCGAATGAGAGAGCAAATAGCGGAACTTACGGCAGCTAAAAAAGAAACAAAAAAAGCTCCCGTTAACACATCTAGAGATGGCAATTCTGTCGTTCTAGGCGGAGGTTCTAATTCTTCTAGTTCTTCTAGTTCTTCACGTTCAAAAGGAAATCCTGCTGGCCCTCAAGATCAGCTTGTTCATAATGCAGCACCTATTGTAAATAATCCAGTACAAAATCCACAAGCAGTAGATCCCAAAGTGCAAGATCAGCATCCTACGGCTCAGAAAATAACAGGAAACGAAAGCGCTGCCACTAGTTCAGCAGCTCCCCTAACTCTTACTGAAACAAGATATAAACCTGCTGATATAACTTCTGATAAAACGGTTGTAGAGTTTCATATTTCAAAAGTAGAGTTTGATCAAAAAACTGAACAACAAAAAGAAGAAATTATTTATGCTGAACTTGAAGATGCCGTTACAAGTAATGACGTTAAAGAAGGTGATGTTATAAAAATTGGTAATGAGTTAATTCCAATCACCAAAGAACTTATTGCTCAAATAAAAGCTAAAAAGCTAGCTAAAGAAAATAAAATAGCTGAAGCGGCTGCTACTGCAACTAAAAAAGTAAAAGCAAGACAACCTGCAAATAAGAAGAAAAAAGTTACTACTCAAGAAGGGCAATCGGTCACTACTCAACAGTTACTTGATGCTGCTCAATAGTCATTTGATTTTTTTTTTAAGATACACAAATTTGAATTATTAGTTTTGACATAATTAGTTGGCACTTCAATTTTTATATTTATTATCAATTTTCGCATGCTTGAATCCGAAACACCTATAAATACTATATTTATTAAAGATTATAAAGATTTTAAACGATAATGAAGATGTGATTAAATTCAAAAACATTTTCAGTATTTTACTTTTTATATTTGTATCAACAAATGTTTATTCTGTCTGTTCGACGCCTGTTAATGATTTAGGTAAACTATTTTCTGGTTTAGATAGGGCAACCAACCTCTGTGCAAAGTCTGACTTAATTATAACTTCAAGAAATATGGTAACAAACCCAAAAGAATTTTGTAATTGTATTAGTACAGTAGTGTTAGCTAGTAATCCTAAAGATCAAATCAGACAAGCATCTGCGACCATGAGGCGGCTTAAATTCAAATATCGAAAAAATATAATATCTAAAGAAAACAAAAAAATCATGAGTATAATTAAAGCTATTGATCCTTCAATAAGAAATAAAGCTTGTGACAAAATAAAAATCAAGCATACCACACCTGGTGCACTTGCAGGAATACAGAGTAGCGATAAGAATTATCTTAAAAAGGTCATAAGAGGCCTATTTGATCTTAAGAAAAAAAGACATACTCCACTAGCTAAAAAGGATGTAGCAAGGTTTATAAGTAAATTCAATAAATCAATAAAAAATGGATCAAGATCAATAGTAGATAATAGTGATAGGAACTCAATGTATTACAAAATTTTTAGTTATACAAAAGGCTCTGACAATTTTTTAAATAATGAACTTGCAAACAAACTATTAGTTTCAATTAATCAAAATGTAAAAAGATCAGATCTAAATTCAATCACATTTGGAAGTGGAAAAAGTGAAAGTGAAAAAGTTTATAACTCTTTTCGAAAAAAGTCCTTGAAGAGCCTATCTCCAATTATCTATAATAAAGCATGTTCAACAATTAAAAAGTCTAGAAAAAACAATAAAGAAGAATCCTTTGTCGAGTTAATGCAAGATTTTCATAAAATAAAAAATGAGAAATTTAAAGCTAACTTTCTCTCAAGACTGCTTAATGAAATGAGTTTTGATAATCAGGTAAACTTTCGAATTCATTATTGTAAAATAAAAGGGTTACTAACGACCAAAAAGCTGACGCCAAAGTTTCTCTCAGCAGAACAAGCATTATTTAACATGTCTGCAGATATTAAATCACCTACATGTGAATCAGTTAGCAATCAAACTCAACCTACTAGTGGTTTAAACTTAAGAAAAGAATGTTATAAACTAGAAAAAGGAATGGCTTCTCCTTCAAATGAACTCGAAGAATTATTTTCTGAATCTTTGAAAAATCAAAGTGGGTTTCAAAGAGATAAATTAAATCCATATATGATACGTTTGAATCTATATATCGATCAAGCGAGAAAATCAAAAGATAGTAAAAATTTAAATAAGGCTTTATTGATACAAAAAAACTTACAACTTCTTAAAGATTTTGACTCTCATAATTATAATGTAAGAAACTATTTATCTAGAATAAGTAAACCTTATAGTCCTTCGGAAGTAACTAGGCTTAGACAGTATAGAATACAATTTCAGAGTCTCGTTATTCGTCAATCTGACTTATATGATGAAAGAGAGGAAAGTTCCCTAGACAAGGTTTTGGTCAACAAATTTTATAACGTTTTTGATAAAATTAATACACAGACAAGCAACAGATATACAGTAATTGACGATACCTTAGATGAGTATGATTCAAATGAATCAACCTCTTCCAGTAAACACAAAAGAGCTCGCAAAACCGTAACAGTCGATCAATCAGGAAGTAATTCACCAGGTACTGTAATCGTAGACAAATCCGCATTGGCAACAAACTCAGCTTCTGAAGTCGTTGCTGAGAAAGGTTCAATCGAGCCTGTTGCAGCAGAAGTTAAGGTAACTGAACCTAAAGGTAACAGTACTGTTGCAAGTAGTGATACTACTTTACCAACGCAGCTAGATCCATCTTTAGCAGCGAGACAACAAGAGAGTAATTCTGTTATTGCAAATATTCCAGATACTACAACATACCCTAATACTAGTTCTACTTCCGACCATATTACTGATTCTGCGACTACCCCAGCAACTGTTCAAGATAATCAAGATGCTGCTCCAAAAAAGAATGCAAGTGTAGCTCCAGTTAAAGTTGATAATCCTCAAGAAACTTCTACTTCTGAAGAATTAGAGCGAATGAGAGAACAAATAGCCGAACTTACTGCAGCTAAAAAAGAAACAAGTGAGACTCCAGTGAGTACTTCAAGAGATGGCTCTCCTGTTGTTTTAGGTGGAGGAAGTTCAGTTGGCTCATCTAGTTCAAAAGGAAGCTCACATATTCAAGATCAGCCTGTGCAGAGACCAGTACCTGTGATCAATAATCAAGTACAAAATACTAAAGTTGAAGATCAACATCCCCCTGTTCAAAGTTCAGGAAAAGCCGGAAGCTCTGCTTCTGACTCAGCTCCTCTGACTCTTAGTGAAACAAGATATAAACCAGCTGATATAACTTCTGACAAAACGGTTGTAGAGTTTCACATAACAGAAGAAGAGTTTGGTCAAAAAACTGAACAACAAAAAGATGAAATTGTTTTTGCTGAACTAGAAGATGCTGTTTTCAATAATGATATCAAAGAAGGTGATGTTATTAAAATAGGGAATGATTTAATTCCAATCACCAAAGAACTTATTGCTCAGATCAAAGCTAAAAAACTAGCGAAAGAAAAGAAATTAGCTGAAGCTTCCTCTAAGTCAAAAGACAAGAAATCGAGAAAATCTGCTAGTAAGAATAAAAAAGTACCTACTAAAGAAGTCCCTTCTGTCACAACTCAACAGTTACTTGATGCTGCTCAATAGTCATTTTTTCCCTATTTTAAAATAAACAAGAATTAATTTCACTAAATTCTCAGATTAACGATAAATTACTGTGAGTATTTTAAATTATATATTTTTATTTTCGTTTCCTTGGTTAAATCAATATCGTCAATCTGAAAAGATTTCGGGATGGATTGGACCTAGACCGTCATTCTGGCTTTGGATTAAGTTTCTAAAAGAATCAAAAATAAAGTTTGGAAAGGAAGTAAAAGTAGGACTTCTGGAGTTTGAAGAAATTAAAGAAATTCAAAACACGACAAAACATTTCAGTGGACAAATTATAAGAAAGAATAATTGGGTTGAAAAAAACTTACTAAATCGAAGTACTCTTTATTTTTTTCCTCATGAAGTTTTTCAAATTCGTGTAATCAATACTCAAAATATCGATTTTTCTACTAAGATTTATCATGGTAAAAAAAATAAGTGTTCTACTAAAGCAGAACTCAGTTTAATTATCAAAGAGATTGTTTTAAAAGCTAGAAAAGAACTACTTCAAATTGAAGAGATTGAAATTATGCATACTCACCCCTCTTTAGAAGTATTAATTGCTGACGAAACTCAATCGAAATTCGTGTTTAACGGTTTAAGTGAAACTGATATCAAAACAACTCAAGAAATTGCTGAATTTGTAAATTACCCACTTCGTATTAAAGCGGTAACCCCTTCAGTAAATTATTCTATGTTATTTTAAAATCCTTTTCTTTCTCAATTATAGACATTGCACAATTCACACCATCAACAGCTGCTGAAGTTATTCCACCAGCAAACCCAGCCCCTTCTCCACATGGATATACTCCTTCAACTTTATCTGACTCAAATGAAACTCTATCACGTTCCATTCTTATAGGAGAAGAAGTTCTTGTTTCTGGCGCAATCAAAAGAGCATCATTTTGTATAAAACCTTTTATTTTTCTATCAAATTTTAAAAATGATGTTTGCAATTGATTCGTTATATATTTCGGAAAGATTTCATCCATAGACTGAGAAAAAATTCCTGATGGGCAAGATGTCTTTGGAAGAGATTTAGAAAGTTTTCCATCACAAAAATCCTTTAATCTCTGAGCAGGCATCTCTTTACCACTCGCTTTGGATACCGATAAATTAAATGCTTTTTGTTCGATACTTTTTTGAAATTCTATTGCTGAATTAAAATTATCTTCGAAATGAACTCCTTTTTTTACTTCGACAACTATGGCAGCATTTGACCATGGAGAATTTCGCTTAAAGTTACTCATCCCGTTGGTAACTATTCCATCAGCATCAGTTCCAGAGGAAAGAACATGGCCTCCTGGACACATGCAAAATGAATAGGTTCCAAGATTTTTTTCTTTATCGTGATAGCTAAGTCTGTATTTAGATGCTCCTAAAGTGTTATCGTCCGTGAATTTTCCATATTGTAGTTTATCAAAGCTTTTTCTTGGATGTTCAACTCGAACGCCGACTGAAAAGTCTTTAGCTGAAAAGTTAAGATCATGGGATAAATTACTATAAGTATCTTTAGCTGAGTGGCCTATTGCTAAAACAACATTTTCTGAAGCTAAAACGATACTCTTTTCGTCTTTACTGTATTTTACACCTTCCACTTTATTATTTTTAACAATCAAATTTACAAATTTTGAGTTGAAATGCATTTCACAACCACCACTTATTAAATAATCGCTAATATAGGTAATTAAAGTCCTTATTTTATTTGAGCCTAAATGTGGATTTGAATAATAAACAATTTCTTTGGGAGCACCAAACTCGACAAGCTTTTTCATTACATAATTCACAAATGGAGATTTTATCCTTGTAATAAGTTTTCCATCACTAAATAACCCTGCTCCACCTTCTCCGAAACAAACGTTACTTTCCGGATCAAGTTCTCCGTATCTCCAAAACTTCGCAATAGACTTCATTCTAACGCTAGATCTTTGCCCTCTTTCTATAATTATAGATGGAATTCCATATTCTAAAAGCCGTAAAGCACAGAATAATCCGGCAGGGCCTGCTCCTATAATAATTGGTTTTAACTTTAGTGCTCCTAAATCAACAAACTTTTCATTTTGAATCGAGAAAATCTCATTTTCATAAATTACTTCTAATTTATAATGATACTTAGGAATACTTCCATTTGGTGCATTTCTTGCGTCCAATGACTTAGAGAGTACTCTATAATCAATAAAGTCTGGCTCTAATTTTTTTAAAGCTTGCTCCAAATTTTCCCGATATTTAATTGTAAGGTTTATTATTTTTGCCATATATTTAAAAGAAAGAGGTTAAATGTTTAAAATATCATTACTTATCATAGGTAGCGAAATATTAAAAGGTATTACTCTTGATACCAACTCTAAGTGGATTACAAATTTTATAACTCACTATGGTTTTTCGGTAGATAAAATTATAACTATAGATGACGACCCTACAAAGATACATAATGCTTTTCACGATTTGTGGTTAAATAGTAATTTAGTACTTGTTACAGGAGGCTTAGGCCCTACAAAAGATGATTTAACAGTTGATACATTTGCTAGTTACTTTAAAAAAGAAATAATTTTCAACCAAGAATGTCAAAATATTGTAAAAGAAAACTTTAAAAGATGTAATAAAGTGTGGGATAAAGAAAATTTATATCACAATATTCCAAAAGATTTTAAGGCAATTAATAATCCTATGGGGCTTGCTCCCAGTTTGTCTTATCAAAAAGGTAACAAGTATTTAATACTTCTTCCGGGAGTCCCAAGAGAAGTTAAAGGAATAATCCGAGAAACACTTCCATCTATATTAGAAAAGCATAAAACTGAAATTCATAAGTTAGTAACGATTCAAACTCATGGAATTTCAGAAGAAAAAATATTTATGGAAAAATGTCCTAAGCTTTGGGATGAGCTTTCAAACTATTCAAAAGTTTCGTGTTTGCCTACCTACACTGGAGTAAAGATTGTATGCACAATTTCAAACTTGGCTCACGAACAAATAATTATTAACTTATTCAAAGAAAGTAATATATCTGAAAATATATGGCAGTATGGTGAACTTAGTCTTGCTGAATACATTGTATTAAAAGCCAGCCAAAAAAAGATTACTTTCTCTTTTGCCGAATCATGTACAGGTGGACTTGCTGCAAGCATAATAACAGATGTGGCAGGTTCTTCTAAAGTTTTTATGGGAAGTGCAGTTACCTATTCAAATGAAGCAAAAACCGAATTATTGAACGTAAAAGAATTAACGATTAAAAATCATGGAGCAGTAAGTTTAGAAGTAGTAAATGAGATGTCAAAAGGATCATTAGAAAAATTTAACACTGACATAGCAATTTCTTTTAGCGGAATAGCGGGTCCAGGAGGAGGCACAGAATTGAAGCCCATTGGAACAGTAGCTATTTCATGGAGAACCAAGAAAAACTGTTATGAAAAAATATATCACTTAAGAAGTGATCGAAAGTTGTTAAAACTTAGATTTGCCAATATTGGTCTAATGAATTTATTAAACTTAATTGAGTTATTTTAAATTATTAAGTTGGAATCCCGTTTTTTTTGTTTGGGGAGTTTTTTGACTAGTTGTTGCTTCTTTTTTTACCATTGGATGAGAAATACTTTTAGTTTTATATTTGTCATAAGCTCCTGATTGATAATTTTTGAGCGCTTTTGTTTTCATATTATTTAAGTCTTTATTAGACATTCCCGCTATTTTATCAGCCATCATTTTTGCAGATTTCTTATCTATTAATCCCTGAGAAACCATCATTTCAAGTGCTTTTTTAACTTGAGCTTTATCTAGTTTCAAGCTTTTTAATTGATTGACCATATTTTTATTAAATTTAGGAAGCACCGGATTTTCGGCAAAAATATTTAATGAAAATGATAAAGTTATTAAAATAAGTATTGTAAAAGTAATTAGATTTTTCATAAAAATATAATAACACAATATTAAAAATATCAAAAAGAAAGGATTGAATTCATTATACTGACTCAAGCATGCCAATAATAATTGTCACATAACCAAGTATCTAACTAAACTATATTTTTATTAAATAGCTGAAATAAGGTTATTTTGGATAAATAAAGTTTGAACATAACGCTTGGGAATTACAATGTAAATTAATGAAATTACATATTTTTCCGAATAAGTAGTGAGGAGTAATTTCATAAATATTTCAAGTTTTGAAATTTTATTAATGAGGATAGGTTGAAACAATTTTTTAAAATATACATTCACCTAATATTGATATTATCAATCATCGCTTGTGTTCCTACTGCACAAAAAAGACTAACAACTTCAAGTCTTGGCGATCCATTCGCTAAAGTCGCTCCCAGTTCACCAACATACAATTATTCTACAATGTTCATTGATGATGGAAATATTCAAACCACAAATATTTATAATATGGATATTTTTACAAGCAGTTTTAAAATCAAAAGCTATTCGATAAATTCTTATTTAAAACAAACAGTAGGTTCAGCAACAGACAATTCCGAAAATTATAAATGTATAATTATTCCTTTTCTAAATACTCCCGGAAAAGAAGGCTTGGCACTAGCGGCAAGACCTGTTCGAGATTATAACGTTCAAACAAATATCGAAGATTACTATTATTTAGTTGAACCAAATAATAGTTCTATAAATTCACAGTTCTGTAATTTTTCCAGTGTTACTAATATTGGAAATCTAAAAACTGCTGCTACAGGATTATGTAATTCATGTACCTTCACCCAATTAAAAAGTGGGCTCATTTATTTTACATTAAATAAAATAAAACAAGACCCAGCTGTAGCATTTAACCAATTTGGAAATTCTAAAATATCAGTTCAAATAAAAAAAATTGGCAACACTCCAGTAAGCGTAAACTGTACGAGTTCTGCTACTTGCGTATCGGGAGGTTCTGATTGTTGTTTAAATGGTTCATGTGTAAAAGACAAGACATTAAAGTCTTCCTTAAACCCAATCAGTACTGATCCAGCTTTTCTTACAGCTAAAAATGATATCGCACTTTTTCCTAATCATATAATTAATTATCCTCAGTTTTATAATATTTGCCCTAGCAATGTTAGAATTCCAGCAACAGTTACACCTCCACCAGTAGATAATACTTCAACTGTTAGATTTAATGAACTTCAAGAAATTTATAATTGTATAAATACAACAGATGGTGAGTCTTCAATTTGTACAATTAAAGAACTTAATTCTCAAACCGGGGTAACCTATTTCACAAAAGCTGATGACTTAAATTACAATAATACCTATTATGGCCAACAACAAATTCGAAAAGAAAGTATCGTTGAAGTTTTACATGGAGACAGTCTTATTTACCTTCAAGATGAAGCAATACCTTCAACTGATATAAATGATGGAGTCGCTTTTAATATAGGTACCGAAAATGATGATTTATTTTCCAGTCAAAGTTTCATATTAACACATCAACTTAGTACAAATTCATTAAATTCTGATCTTAAAATTAAATATAAAGTAAACGGCTCTTGTAAGAAGATTAATAGTCAATTAGCTCAATGTTCAAAGTATTATATTCAAGGACAAAATGGAATTCTTAAAAATAATGTAACAGTTGCCTCTGTTCAAGATCACTTCCCTTCAAGTAACGATTTTAAATTGCCATTTTATACAGATATAACAAAACCTTTAAAAGTTTATGTAGATGATATTCTAAGCTACCAAGGTTCAGACTGGAATTTAATTACGTCCTCGCCATCAATTATTCAATTTACTGGAATTACTCAACAAATAATGGACAGTCAAAAAGTACGAATCGATTATTATGTGAATTTGACAAGCTATCCCAATTTAATGGTTGCTAAAGAATTAGCAATGACAAGTCTTCAGTCAAAATGTAACTGCGTTGGGGCTGATTGTAATCTTACTCCTACATTATTAAACGGAAAATTAGTAGATTATCAATGTAAATATCCACCTAAAGAAAAAATAATTGCGACTCCTTTACTTCAGACAGTTTACTTGAGTTCTAAGACTATCCCTCTTCGATATTACGACTTAAATGGTGCTTACCATAAAGATGTTAATTCAACGACTCCCTCTCAAGAAGGAAAACACTTTTCTTACGATAAAAATAATCTTCTTAAACCAAATAATTTAAATAATTATATTGGTTGGCATGAAATTTATGGAACAATAGACTCTAATAATCCAACATCAGCGAAGCCAGCAAAAGAAATTCCTGTTACAAAAAATAAAAGTTATGATATTTATGTCGACTATGGTTCTTTTTCATCTTGTTATAATTGTGGAACTGACTATTATAGTAATTTAGCCTCAATTTTTCCAGGTAATTTTCTTCATAAAGGTGGCGGTTACTCTCCTAAAGACGAACTGACTGTTGATCCATTTTCAACAAAAGTTTTAAGATCAGATAATTTAAACTTTGGTCGATCTTGTTTTGTACCTTTATCGATGATTCCATGGACTCATTCAGCAGCTTTTGATCCAGCTAATCCCAGTGATCAAAGATTAAAAAGACTATCTGCTCAACATTTTCTTTTTGCCAATGGTTATAATAAAGATTGGTTTGGTTTTGATTATGGTTCTGTAATTGGTTCTTTTGATGGAATTACATGGTTTTCTATTGGAAATCAAAGAAGAATTACAGCAAAAACTAACAAACTCTTTATTGCCGTCAATACTTATTTTACAGACCTTATGGCTGATAGTGGCTACACTGTTACCGTTCAAGAAACTAATGTAAATTTAAACACCACTGCAATTCCAACTGATGACTTTAATTCTGATGGTGCCGAATGCCAATCCTATTATACATGTAATAATGATAGCGACTGCGCTTCAAAACTTGGCTGGGAATATTCTTGTGAAAATGTTGGACAACTTTATTCAAATTGGCCAAGTACTGATGTTAATGGATTTGAAAAACCAAATACTTCACAAGTTGTAAATTTATATCAATTATTTAATGCTCAAGCAGGTGGAAACAAAAGATGTGTTTATCGGGGAAAAGGAGCTGTTTGTAATCAAAACTATACAAATGTAAGTGCTAGTAACTCATATAATAATTCGAACTCACCTGGTTTACAAATGTGTAGTAATAATACTCACTGCGAACTTTTAAATAATGGTGTTCCAAATGCTAAGTTTAATAATAAAATTGCGCGTTATGGGAAATCAGTAAAATATCAAAATATAAGTCCTGATGTCGCGATATCAAATGCAAATACTTTTGGAAAAGGAATCAGACTCATAGGAAATCCTTTTAACTACAATGGAACTGATACTCCTCCACTTCAAGTTTTTCCTAGTTTGAATGCTAATAAAGTAAGAGCGATGTGTGTTCCTGGAAGAAATATCTATGCTTCAGATTTGCTATCCTCAAATTATATGACTCCATTTTCAACAGAGCTTGGAGATCAAACTAATGGAATGGGTGTTACTCATAACGGAACTCTTTCAGCAAGCTTTTATAACTCATGCCCTACTTTTGATTCCACAGGTAATTACATCGGAAAAAATTCTACTTATAATCAACTCACTTTAAGTGACCCTAAAATAACAAATTTAGCGGCTACACAAAACCTATCTACGAAGTCTCTTGAGATTCTAGAAAATATGAGCAATACAAGCTTAACAAAAGATTTTAATTTACAACAAATAACTGCTCCCACCCATGGAAAAAATAGATGTTTAAGAGCGCCAGGATCAACTTGTCATACAGATATGGACTGTGGGCCAAGTATGTTTGTTTCTTCACGAATTTCAAATATTGATTCTAATAATTCAGCGAACCAAGCAATTCTAAATCAATTTGAAATTCAATTTTGGCAAGAGCCAATGGTTTGTTCTCAAGAAAAAAGCGTTGGAGAGCTGGGTTTCGACCCTGCACAAAATCGTTGTTGTCGAGAATCAAATACAATTCTTTCTGTTGCTACAAACGAGTTAAATGGTGTAAAAAAATATAACTCTAATATTGCTGGAGTAAATACACCTCTATCTGACAAAAACCGTTATTCTAGACATGCCACAACTCTCGACTTACGAAAAGGAATAAGTCTTACAACGTCCTATCCTGATTTAAATGTCTCTAAAAAAGACCAATGTGGAACATTAGGTACAACTTGCTCCTCTATAACTGATATTCTAAATCAATTTAATACCCTAAGTGAAACTGCTTCTAGAACATGTTGTACTGGACATTGGGTTAGAAATTTTCATCAACAAAATGGTGGTGGCCATTTATGGGAAGCTTCAAAAATGCAAGTTATCCCAAAAAAATCTTTCCAGTGCATGAATTGGATACCATCAGCAAGCCCTACCCCTGGAACTTTTACTTGTTCAGATTTAAATGATCCTAGTTGTTTATTTGCCTATACTCCTCTTCCTCTAAGAACTGTATTATTTGATTGGATAAATACTTTAGAACTTATTGGTATTCCACAAATAACAATAGCTAAACCTGATTCTACAACACCTGACTTGTTATGTAAGGTTGATCCTCAAAATCTTTTTCCAAGTAGTAATACCTTAAATTTGACGTTACAAGAGACTGTTCTTGAAAGTAGTATTGCTGAATATCAAGATTCGGTAACTGGAACAAAATATTTGAGTTCAACTGATTCAAGTAATTTATCAACAAAAATTAAACCAATTTTTTCCCCAGATCAACTTAGTTGTTGCTTACCACTTAATTCAACTGTACCAAATGGTAGCCCTGATTCAGCTTGTTGTTCAGGTTATAAAAATCCAAGTAACAATAGATGTAAATTAAAAGATTTTACAAATTTAACAGTATTTTTTAACAAGTATGTTTCTTCTGCAACTAAAGGTTTAAGTACAAACTTATTTGATGAACGTACGGGTTATTTAAAAGATGAAAATATGGTAGCAAAATTGGCTTGCCAACTTTCAGCATGTGATTCAGGAATACTTTCAAAAGGAATAGCATTCTCCAATCAAATTGTTCCAGGAACAGCAACGAACCAAACTATTAAACGCTTTGTTGATGGTTCAGGAGTTGATGATGCCAATACTGCTGCTATTTCTAAATTATATGACGATGGATTAAAATGGGAAAATGATTATTACTGTATTCCAGCAACAAATAATCTTCAACAAATTTCAAGTAAAGTTGTTACATGTCAGTAGTTAAACAAAAATCATTATAACGATAGCTATTAGAACTCGATAAAGAGAAAAATAAGCAAGACCTAACTTACTTATAACTTTTAAAAAGTAATGAATTGTTATCAATCCAATTATAAAAGAAACGAACACTCCATAAAGACAAATCCCCAAGGAAAAGTTTGGCGAATCAGAAAGGTGTGGTATTTCGTGAATGAAAGCTGCTAAAATTATGGGTAGTGATAATAAGAAAGAAAAGGCAGCCGACTCTTTTCTCGTATATTTTTTATAACGTCCAAAAGTTAGAGTTATTCCTGATCGACTAACACCAGGAAAAATAGCTAAAGATTGAAAAATTCCCATAAAGACGGAATCTTTTATTTTTAAAGTTTCAAAATTATGAGTCTGATCACTAAGACTTTTGGATCTATCAGCGATATACATGATAATTCCAAATACTGATAAATTAATGCTAATTAATATTTTAGAACGTCCTAGATTAAGTGCAAAGTCTTTTAATAAAAGAATACAGATTACTGAAGCAATTGTGGAAATTGCTAAATTGTAAAATCTCATTGTCTTAGTTTTGTTTTCTCTAGTAATGATTGCAGAGAAACCGTCATATAAAAGATTTTTTATTTCTAATCGAAAGTAAACAATAACAGCAAATGCTGTACCAAGATGCATTGCCAAATCAAAGGCAACTCCTGGATCTTTCCAATTAGTAAACTTTGGCAGTAAGGCTAAATGGCCGCTACTACTAATGGGAAGGAATTCAGATATTCCTTGTATGATTCCATAAATTGTTGCACTAAAGTAATTCATTTAATTAATTCCATCCTCAGCTCTTTTAATTTTATTATTGTGTTTGAAGTATTAGATATTTTTGAAAATTCAGCGTAAATAAGAAGTCTATTAACAATCTTAAGAGTCAAACTTTTAAGAATTTGTTCAGGTTTACTTGTTGCTATAGCTTCAAGTTTTTCACTGTATAGATTTAAAATATTTTCGATATTAATAGAATCACCACTAAAAGCAATATCGATAAAATAAAAAGCATTAAAAAGTGTTCGTTTATCATTTGTTTCTATAGGTTCTTTTTTAGAGTTGTTATAAAAACTCCATTTTGATTGAGTTAAAAAATATTTTTTAAATAATTGATTTGAAAGAGCCCCGTCAATAGTACTAGGCCATGATAATTCGTATATAGGGATAATAGAGGATTGAACAGGGTAAAAAATTTCTCGGATGTAATCATTATTTTCAAAGCCAATATTATGCTCTTTTAATCTGATAAAATCGCTATCCCCTAATCTTATTAAGTCAGTTTCTAGTTTATCGATTTTTTCAAGATCAATTTCTAAAAGATCATACATTTTATACTTTAAGTAAACATAAGAAAAAGTATTATAAATTCGTTTATTATAGTAAGTAATTATATTTTTGTAATTTAGATTGAATAGATCATAAAAAAAGAGAATTTCGTCTTTTTTTACTTTTTCATTAATTGAAGTAATAGTCTTTTGAGTTAACAAGCTTTTAATTTCTTTATACAGTCTATAATCATCAAAATAATATCGATATTTTTTAAAGAATTTATGAAGATCAATTTTCTTATTAATCTTGAATGATCCAATGGTTTTTAGTTTTTGATCATAGATATATAGGATCGGAATAATTTTTTTCTTCCCAGATTTTAGTTTCACTTCAAAACTTGGCATAAATAAATAACGGCCATCAAATTCATTTGTAAACATTGAAACTTTAAAATACTCACTTTTAATTTCGTGAAATTTATTAAAGTCTTGTCCATTTTCAATTTTAAATTTTTTTATGTTAGAAAAGCTTAATTTACCATTTGATAAATTTGAAAAGCGGTACAGTAAAGGAGAGAAAAAGACAGAGATAATAAAAAACAGAGAAAAAAGACAACTTGATTTATAACTTTTTTTTCTATAGCTTTTTTTTATGTGAGTACCAGAGATAGATTCCGCAATAGTTTTTTGATTAAAAATACGGGGAAGCTCAAATACAATTGAAGCATAAGTAAAAACTTCAAATAAACTACGAATAAATCCAAGTAAACGTTTGCTTATTATATTTCCTTCGTAATTAATTTTCCAAATTTTTTGACCTAAAGTTTTAGTAAAAAGTAAAACTGATATTAATCTAAATAAATGAGTTAAAATTAGTATTTTAACAAAATGAATAATATAAAAAGTTAAAGTCGAACTTGGACTAATAAGCCCAGATAAACTGGAGCTATCTATTAAATCAAAATTATAAATATAAAAAATAATTCCTATTGAAATATCGACGATAAAAGACAAATAAATTTTTAAAAATTTTAACATTAAAAAAAAACCATTTCGCCAACTATATTAGGCAGTACCTCAGACATAGAAATTAATCTTAAAAATTAATTATATATTTATAAACATGTGTAATTACATGAAATATTAATCTAAATATTTAAAAATGGGAAAAGATATAATTAAAATTAAGTAATTTTTATGAACTACCTTAAAATAGACTAAAAGAAACGGTTAATATCTTTTCAATTAACAATTGGTAGAGATCTGCCGAAAAGTAAGTGAAACTAGCTGAAATAAGGTAAGAGTAAAATGAAAATAAAAAAACCTATTCATAATTTTAAATTTAATATTTTAAAGAAATTTATTATATTAACTATTGTTGAAAGTTTATTATTTCAAAGCGTCGCTTTTGCTGCTGAATCAAGTAAAAAAACATACCCACTTACTACTCAAATAATGTCAGAAATAGCTAATGGAGTTAATCAATATCAACAAATGATGACACAAGGGCAAAATCAAAGACGAGCTCAACAACCACCACCTACTCCAGTTATGAATAGATCAAAATACTTACCACAATGTAACATGCCAGCTGCGATGACAGACATACCGATGCAATGTGGATTTCCAGAACCTCAATATTCTCAAGAAATTACATCGTTAATTGGAATAGCTGAAAACAATAAACTCCTTTATGAAAATATGTTAAGAGAGGATAATGATAGAAACTCAACTGATGGTGTATCTTGTTTAGAAAGAGAAAAAGACAGATCACTTTCTTTAATTGAAAAACAGTTAACAAACTTTAAAGAAATGATAGCGAATTTAAATCAACAAAAAGAAAAGTTCACAGAATCCGTACGAGGAGATATTGCCGATCTTAATTCATTAAAAGATGAACTAAATGGAGGAGATCGTAAAAATATAAATACAAAAGGTTCTCCTTTTAAAAAATATTTCACACCGGCATGTCAAGATATTATAGGAAAAAGTGGCGGAAGCTTTGATAAATATTCCAAAAGTGGCGGTTTATTTGGAATGCAAACAGATATGGATAAACCAAATGTTAAAGCGAGAGCAACACTAGTAAACCAAACTCAAGTAAGAAGTAATCTTAATAAGACAATATTAAAAATTAAGCAAGAGATACAAAGAGATGGATTAAGTTGGGGAAAATCTTCTAGTTTATATAATCATTCTTTAACAGGAAAAAGTATAGAAACGGCAATCTCAAATTTTTCTACTGATAAGAGTGCTAGATTTGATGTTATAAAATCACAACTAAGTGCCAAAGTTGGTTATAATCTTGAAAAACCAAGAGGACAACTTGATGCTTCTTTAAAAAATATAGTTGATAATGCTGATTCATACTTTACTGACCAATACTTAACTGAATGTATAATTCAAAGTGGAACTTTTAATTCAATTAGTAATGGGATTAAGTTTAACAGTCGTGGGCAAAATGCTAATTCACTTAAAATTTATAAAGAAGAAATTAATCGAATTATGCAAGGGACTGGAGATATTGGTACAAAAACATCTCAAATTAAAGCTCTTGATGGTAGGTATGGAAATGAGGTTGAACTTTCTGTTTCAGATGAAAATGGTTCAAGAAACGTTACCCCTACTCAATTTATTGAAATGAACAAACAAACTTGTACAACTAGAATGGCTCAAAATACTCGTAGTCAAGCTAACCCAAATGGTGTTGTAAGAAAAAATAACATAGAAGAAGCTAAAGCACTACTAAGAGAAGTTCAGGATATGAATGATAGCTATGCTCAAGATATGGGAAAAGCTATTTACGATCAAGTTATAAATTGTGGCGGAGAAAAGCTTGCTGCTAATGAATGTTCTGGTTCAGACCAGGGTGTTTTAGACCAAGGAAGTTCAAATTTTTGTTTATCAAAAGCTGTTGACTGTTCTTCCCAAATTACAAATTGTATGGGCCAAGTAAATGGAATAATTGCCAAAAAGAAAGGACAAATGAATAGAGTCGCAAATGCTTACAATCAAAAAGTTGGAATTTTTATATCTCAAAATAGTCAAATGCTTTCAAGTATGAAAAATAGTTTTAATGGCTTAATGAACAATATTGACAAGCAATTTAATATGACTGGAGTTAAGTGGCCCCAAGGTTTACTGTTGAAAATTCCTAAAATGCAAGACAAAGAATTTGGAGTTTTTTTACACGGCGATGGCAAACCAGACGAAGTTTTAGGTGATCTCGCAGACAAACTCGAGAAAATGGTCACGTCACTCAATGATCAAAAAGGTGCTGTAAAAGCAAAATTAGTAAAATATATTGGAACTCAAAAATCAATGATGGCACAAAATAAAACCTTATGGGACGGATTTATAAGAAAGTGTACAGGTAATCAAAAAGCAATTGGTGAACAAATGAAAGCTGAGCAAGCTGCTCAAAAAGAAGCTTTCGGAGCCTGTTACCTTATGCAACAAGCTATGATGCAAGGATGTAACGGGGAAAATGCTGTCGGAGATCTTTTAAGTGATCAAGATAAAGTTCATACCTACGCTATGATTCCAGGACTTATGAAAGATGCTGCTAGCTTAAGTGCTATTTGTAATCACAAAAAATCCAATGCTGATTATGAAGATAAAACTGATGATGATATTCGACAAATGTGTGGTGGAGACAAATGGGAAGATTCAGGAGATCAATTTTCTGCTAACATTAAAACAAAATTGGAAAATAGTATCCCTCCAGAATTTGAAAACCTAAAGACTGAAATTGTAAAAGCAGTTATGTCTGGAGCCCCTGAGCAAATTAAAAAACTATCTTTTGACGATAATGATGATGAGCAACTGCAAAAAGCAATTAAGAATTATAAAATGGACCTTATGACTATTCAAGGAAATATTGATTCATTGAAAAGTTCGGACAACAAATTTAAATTTGACGATTGTAAAATAGATCTGCCAAGTAATAAAAATTCAGATGAGTTCAAGAAAGCAACAGCGAGAAATAAATTTTGTGATGCTAATAAGAAACTCTTCAAAAATGAAATAATTGATCCATGTCAAAAATTAAAAATAAAAATAATTGAAAAGACAATAACCAATTACAATATTAAAGATGGAGATTCATTAAATAAAGATTTTTCAACAAACTTAGAAAAAGACAGTGCTGTTAGCTCTCTCACTTCTAACTACAACTCAGTTATGAAAAAACTCTTAAATACGAATAGCTCCACAGGAGAAGGTAAAGGTAATTTTGCTTTTCAGTGTAATGGAGCCAGCACAAATACAATTGCAAAAACAAACCCAGCATCATCTTACACAGATCTATTAATGCAAAACTTACAAAGAGGTTTAAGCAAATAAGAAAATGAAAAAACAAAACACTTTCCCATTTACTTTAATAACCCTACTAAGTTTACTTTCTTTAAATTCTTGTTTAATTAATAAACCAAAGTCTAATCCCGATCTTCAAAACGCTAAAGCTGCGGTTGATAATTCACAGGGAACTGCTCCATCTGGTTATGGAAGATTAATTAATATTAATCCAATCGCCGCTACAAATAACTTTTCACTTTCGCCTAGTACCGACGTATCAGCTTACTTAAGCTCTCCTGAATTTATTACTTTTGGACGAACGCTACAGGGAACCTGTAATCCCGGGACAAGTGCTCCAGTTAATTGTTTTAAAACTTTTAAAGATAAGCAGCAAGGTGATATTTTGTTATATTCCCCAAATAATTTATGGACCTCCCCTGTTACAACTCCTGAATTTTTACAAGTAAATGTTTTTGGACATCTTAATAAAATAATTTCCAGTTATTTAAGCGATCTTGTTTCAACAAATTTTCAATCAATGTTTACAAATAATCCCGTTGGTTTAGGACAATACTGGATGTACAAAAGTGATCCTGTAGGTTTAAAAGAATTAGTAGCTTATGCTGATATTATTCCGGACTCAGAAAAAGGGCCTGGAATTACAGAATGGCCTAATGCTCGTTTTTCTCCAGCTGATAACGAATTGTATTTTGGAAAATATACTTTAAACGGATCTATGATCTATATGGCTCACGACGCTTCAATAATTTATCATGAGACCGGACATGCTTTTCAACACATGATGCTTAATTTAAATAATTTACCAGCAACTAATATGTTTTACTCAAATCTTGGTACTCTTTTTTATGAAGAGGCGGGAGCTATTGGTGAAGGCGTTTCAGATTATTTCAGTTATTACATGAACGGTAGAACTCATTTTGCGGAATGGGGAGGCGGACTCCTTAATTCTTCAAGACCCATGAGTGAAGCTGATTCACTTCACGCAGCTGGAGTTAATACAGATAGTTTTTCAAGATTAAGTTATCCCGATTATATTAATTATGATCCCAATAATTTACAGGCACCAAGAACTGACAGTGTGCATATGTCAGGAATGATGATGTCACATTTTCTTGTGGCTTTAACGCAAGACCTACAAGCAAAATGTGGGTTAAGTAAAACCAATTCTATACATGCAATTACCAAAGTATTAATGCAAACATACGCGGCTTTAGGAAAATATAATCAAGGAGCTCCATTAACTCCAAACACCAACACAAAGCTTACTCAAGAAATGATAGAGTTAAATCTGAATATAAATTATAGAACTTTTACTCAAAAGTTTGCTGACTTTTTTTACTCAATGGTTATTTTACAGCCAAATCAAAACTGTACTGGTGGAATATATAGCAATAATCTATTTGAACAAATGCTCGATCAATACGGCCTATTAATGTTTAGTAAGTATGGTGTTTTTCAAACAGTGTCTCCAAGTAATATTTTAAAATCATTTACAATCCCAAAATCAAACTTAATGTTTGACCCTACTCAAAATGCCGCACAATTTTATGTGATTGATGATAGAAAAACCATGATAGATGCCGTTACAAAATTAAATTCAATGATGAAAGAAAATATATCAACTAGAATTCATTCTTCAAATATAACAATTGGTAATTTACCAACAACAGATATTGTCCCTTATAATAATAGTAATAATACTCCTTCACCAGGAGAGCTCGTTGCAATTGGTTTAAACTTATATAATAATTCAAATTCAGTAATGTCTGGTGTAAAAATACTAGCTAATGATTGGGATCATGTAGCTTATGAACCAGCTACTCCCACACAATTTAAGTATTGTTCAAATTTTGAAGACTTTTGGCCAGGAGTAAATCTTGGAGGAATTCTTGACTCAAATACGCAAAACAGTAATAGCTGTACGACAATTGTTTCAAATAATGCAAACGACACAACTCAACCCAATTTCACATACCCCGTTTGCGCCGTTCAAATAAGTGACGCAAATGGGACCAGGTGGGCTCCTCAAGAAGAATTTATGAATCAAATGGGAGTTCCTGCAACTAATTGTTTAGAGTCAGGAGTAACCAATGAATGTTTTGTTCGTTTTGTACGAGGTTTAGACCACGCTTCAATTTCAACAATAAGTCCACATCAAAACTGGACATCAAGTCATGTCGATGCCAATGGACAGCCAATTCTAAGTTATCACAATCTTCTCTTTATGGAGATTAATACAAATGTTCCCGTGGGGACAAAATTTGCTTGTAGACTAAGAGCTAATTTTACAAATTGTAAGGATTGCTTTGAAGATGCAAATGGAACAAGGTTTAATCCAAATGAATTTTCAGGAAACAAGCCTTTTAAATTATTTAACTTTGAATTTGCTGTAGGAAATTAATGAATAAAAAGAAAGAAAAATTTACTTATAAAATAATACTAGTGACTTCTCTAGCTATATTTACATTAGTTGTTAATAGTCCAACTATTGAACGAAATCACGGACGATCAATAAATAAGTCCAGGTCAATTGCATCTATACCAAAAGTGCAAATAAAAAAGAAAGTAAGAACTTCTTTATTAAAAAATAACAAAGATCAAAAAGCCAAGGGCCATGCCTATTTTGAGAGAAGGTTAAGATCACTCTACCCTAATTCAAAAATTAAAGTGTCAAAACTTGATATAATTGATTATGAAAATAAAAAACTACGAAAAGTTCTTGTTGAAATTGAAACAGGAAAAACTTTTATCAGTTACAATGCTCTTTTAAATGAAAAAAGTGGTCAAGTTGTTAACAAATGGAACCAGAGTTATCCCGAAACATTTGGACACTCTCATCGAATGAATATTGATATTCGAGAGCACGTTTACAAACAGTAATTCCCTACAATTCTTTTAGACAATTCTTAAAGCTCTTGAAACTCTAATATCTTAAGATTTCATTTAAAAATTTTTAAGTAACGATAAAAAAGCTAAACTAACTATAAGTTAATGATTTCACAGAATAGATACAAAATAATACATTTTTTAGTAAAAATTATCCTTTTAAAAAGTATCTTAATATATTTAATGCTTGCATGATTACAAGTAGGAAACAGGTATCTGGATTATTTTCTCACTCAACATTTTAATCTGATCATCATTATTTATCACAATCCCTATGGGCAAATTCTGACTTTCAATAAAATAATTTAAAGATTTAAGATCCTTAATTGTAGTTGAGCTACCCGATTTTATTTCTATAGGTAATACTCCAAATTTACCATCAAGAATTAAATCGACCTCTATTCCATTTTTGGTTCGATAGTAATAATAATCCCAGCGCTTTACAGATGTCGCTTGAATACCTTTGATAATTTCTTCTATTACAAATGATTCAAAGTTTTGTCCAAAACGAGGAGATCTTAACATCTGTTCTCGCGTATAAATATTTGATAGGTAATGTAAAAAACCTGTATCTCTTAAAACTCCTTTTGGCATTTTGGTAACAGACTTTATTTTTGTCTTTTCATAAGATGGAATCATTCTCCAAAAAAATGTTTTATGAGCAATTTCAAGATAATCTCTTATCGTTACCTCGTTAACATCAATTGATCTTCCTAGCTGGGCTTTGTTAATTATAGTTCCAGATAGTTCTGATAACATTCCAACAAAACGACGATACTTAATAGAATCCATCTTCGGAAATAACTTTTTAACATCTCGATTAATGTATGTTTGAAAATAATTCTCCATCCACTCTTCGTAAAAAATCTGATTTTGTTTTAATACTGGAGACGGATATCCCCCCTTTAGAAAGATATCTAATGAATCTATATCTTCCTTCGGAGGAATTAATTCTTTTAACTTTGTAAGAGTTTCACTTGTTATTTCGTTTGAAAAAATATCATAAAAGTCCGGTAGTTTATTTTTTGAAATTTCATTTAGTTTGAGAGTACCAAGTTCAATAATTCCAATTCTTCCAGCTAAAGTATTACTGGCCATTTCAATAAGCTCAGGTGAACTTGATCCAGTTAAAATAAAACGATTATTTTGATCTCTATTTGCATCAATTATTCCTCTAAGATTTTTAAACAATGAGGGAAACTCTTGTGCTTCATCAAAAATTATATTTGTTGGATTCTCTTTAAAAAAGAAATCAATATCTGACGATATATAATCATAATCTTTACTGTTTTCAAGGTCATAATATTTCCAATCTTTACGAGCAAGTTTAGATAGTGTTGATTTACCACACTGTCTAACTCCTAGAATTAGTACTGCAGGAAATATTTCAAGTAACCTATTGATATTATGATATTGATTTCTCAAACAGACAGACATATCTAAACGATACGCTTGGATATGTCTGTTGTCAACTTTGATGATAGCCCTTCAGCCTGTCGAAGTTGACATAGCCCCCGAATGAAACGTTTATATCTGAAATATTATTTTTCCCTTAAAATTGAAGGCATTCATTCTCCGGCTTTATGTCACTTATCCCGAGATTTTATACATATTTAAAATATTTACCAGGATTTTGATAAATTTCATGGAATTTAACCCAAATTGATCAATTTTTGTAGTTTTAACTAATAATTACGAGCTACTTTAATATTTGAATATATTCTAGCCAAATAAATAAACACTCGTTAGCATTAGCAAAAAGGAAAAAATATGCGTTGTCATGAAGTTGATTATAAAATTATTGGAGATGACCTTCAGGTTGTCGAAGTTGAATTAGACCCAAAGGAAACTGTAATCGCTGAAGCGGGAGCAATGACTTGGATGGATGACCAAATAAGCTTTGAAGCAAAGATGGGCGACGGTTCAAATACCGATGACTCTTTTTTTGCTAAAATTTTTTCAGCAGGAAAAAGGATGTTTACAGGTGAGTCTCTTTTTATAACTCATTTTACAAATACTGGTTCTGGAAAAAAACGAGTGGCCTTTGCCGCTTCTTATCCCGGAAGTATTATCCCTTTAGACATGTCTAAACATGGAGAAAAAATTACTTGTCAAAAAGATGCTTTCTTATGTGCGGCACTTGGTACAAAGCTAGATATCGCTTTTACACAAAAGTTAGGAAGTGGATTTTTAGGAGGCGAAGGTTTTGTTCTTCAAACTATTCAGGGTGACGGAATGGCTTTTATTCATGCAGGAGGAACTGTTGTAAAAAAAGAACTGAACAATCAAACAATTAAAGTCGACACAGGTTGTATTGTCGCATTTTCAGGACAAATTGATTACGACATCCAACGAGCAGGAAATTTAAAATCGATGGTTTTTGGTGGAGAAGGAATGTTTCTTGCCTCTTTAAGAGGAACAGGAACCGTTTATTTACAATCTCTTCCTTTTTCAAGACTAGCAGATAGAATAATTAAATCTGCTCCCTCTATTGGTGGTTCACAAAAAGGAGAAAGCTCACTTTTTGATAATTTTTAAATAATAGTTATTTAATTCTTGTCTATCTCTACCCAGACTACTTACTTTGACAGGTATGTATATATTAAGCTACACTTACGATATGCATACCTATATCAAGAGGTCAGTTCATACGAAAATAATTAAGCATTTAGATAATTTTAAATGTGTTGCTTTACTTGGCCCTAGGCAAACAGGTAAATCAACTCTTACAAAAATCATCCTAAAATCAAATCCAAACTCTGTTTATCTAGACCTTGAAGATCCAACTGATTTTGCAAAATTGAATGATCCATCTGCTTTTCTTGAAGCCAATAAAGAGAAGTTAATTTGTCTTGACGAAATTCAGCGATACCCTGAATTGTTTCCCATTTTGAGAGGGTATTTAGATCGCGGCCGTCGAAATGGCCAATTATTAATCCTCGGTTCTGCTTCTCCTGATCTCATTAGACAATCTTCAGAGACATTAGCTGGCAGGATCTCTTATATTGAAATTACTCCTTTTTTAATTAATGAAGTCGATGATGCTCAAAAGTTATGGGTTCAAGGAGGATATCCTGATTCGTATCTTAAGAATGAGGAATTTAGTTCTGAGTGGCGGAAAAATTACATTCAAACATTCCTAGAGAGAGATATTCCAAATTTAGGAGTTAATATACCATCTATTACACTTAGAAGGTTATGGCAGATGTTAGCCCATTCAAATGGAGGATTACTTAATAAAAGTAAGCTTGGATCAGCCCTAGGAGTTTCAGCGAATACGATTCAAAAATATCTCGATATACTTGAAGGCACTTACATCATAAGGCAGTTACAGCCATTTCATACAAATACTAAGAAACGACTTGTTAAGTCTCCTAAAATATACATCCGAGATTCAGGACTTCTTCATCAACTACTTGGGATTACAAGTTATAACGACTTACTTGGCCACCCAATTATCGGAGAATCATTTGAGTCTTATGTAATCACCTCAATTATTGAGAATCTTCCAAAGTACAAACCAAGTTTTTACAGATCATCAGGAGGTGCGGAAATAGATCTTGTTTTAGAAAAAATGAATGAAAAAATATGTATTAAAATAAAATCTTCAAGCACTCCAAAGCTTACTCAAGGGTTTTTTGAATCTCTTAAAATTATCAATCCTAAAAAGTCCTATGTTGTAGCAAATATAAAAGATTCCTATCTAATAAAAGATGACATACTTGCAATATCGCTAAAAGAATTAATAAAAATTTTAAACAACAACTGAAATAAATAGATTAAAGTTCTTTCCCAAATTTTTTGATATGTTCAAGTAACTCAGATGATGTATTGTCTGTGATATGAATTAAATCAAATTGATATGGTAAAGAAAGTTCATTTTCTAATATTCCTGATAATTTAAAAATTATCTGAGAGATATTTTTACCATAAAGAGCAAGGTCAATATCTGAACCAGATTTAAAGTTACCTATTGCTCTTGAACCAAATAAAATAACAGATTCAATTTCTTTAAAAGTTCTAATCGTCGAAATAATCTTTATTAAATCAGTGTCAGAAATTCCAAATTGATTACTCATTCGTCCCTTTTTTTAGCAAGAATTGACTATGAAATATTTTTAAAAATGGATAAAATTTTTCCTTAATATTTTTTTCAGCCAATGTAGCCAAATCATTATTATAGGTATGAGTTAACATATTTCTAGCGTCTAGTGCTTCAATCCAAGCATGCCCTTCTTCTATGTAACCAGCTTTAAATGCCTCTTTTATAGATTCTCGAGGTGACGAACAAGAGATACCTTCACTTTCTAGAAAATCTTTTAAAGTTTTCCAGGAAAGTTCAAAAGAATATTGAAATGTTTGAATTAATCCAGAACGTTCAAGTTCAGAAAGTTTTTCAAGATTTACAGCGTTTTCAAGTTGCTTAAAAGCTTTTTCAAAGTTTGAAAAACGCTGCTTCCATCTAATGCTTTTATTATTCATATTATAAAACCTATTTTACTTATTAATTTATATATATAATTCTAATAATACTTTTAATTCCAACTTGTTTCAAACACAAAACTTAGACTCTCCGCGCAGGAACGTGGCACCTAAAAGTCTTTAAGGCATTCGGGATTGGCCACTGCTTCAATATTGCTGAGCTCTTTTCCAGCAATTATTCGAGTGACAGCAATTTCCATTTTTTTTCCTGAACGAGTATAAGGAATCCCACTCACCTGTAAAATCTTACTAGGAACATGTCTTGGAGTTGTATTAGTTCTAATCTGTTTTTTGATTATTGAAATATAAGAATCATCTAAAGTTAAGCCATCTTTCATTTTTACATAAAGATAAACATAAACTTCTCCATCAATATCCTTGCCGACACAAATTGAATCTTCAAGAAAATCAAGAAGCTCTGTTTGACGATAAATTTCAGCAGTTCCTATTCGAACACCACCGGGATTTAAGGTAGCATCACTTCGTCCGTGAACAATTACTCCACCTTCACCCGTTATCGTAATAAAATCTCCATGATGCCAAATATTTTCATATCTATTAAAATAAGCATCATTGATTCTTTTATTATCTTGATCATTTAAAAAATAGAGAGGTCTCGACGGAAAACTTTTTTTACAAACTAACTCTCCTTCTGAATTTAAAACTTCGTTATAGGAAATATTTTTTTCTGAACTACTTTTATGATCAATTATTGAAGCGACATCCATTCCAAGTCCGAGACACTGTATCTCTCCTCTTTTAACAGGCATAATTGGATTTCCAAGCATAAAACAACCAAGAATATCTGTTCCTCCTGAAATGCTAGAGAGAATAACATCGGCCTTTATTTGATTGTACACAAAATCAAATTGTTCAGGAAGCAATGGCGCTCCCGTACTTAAAATAGATTTCAAACTAGAAAGTTTAAAATCCTTATCATATCCCGTTTCCTGAAGAGATTTTAAAAACTTAGGACTCGTTCCAAATATTTCAATTTGCTCTGATTCAACGTAATGAAAAAAATCTTTCAAACTTGGACTTGCTGGACTTCCTTCATAGAGATAAACATTGGCGTCAAAATATAGCGCACTAACAAGCCAATTCCACATCATCCAACCACACGTGGAGAAATACATAATTTTAGTATTTTCTTTAACATTACAATGAAGACCATGCTCTTTAACATGTTGAAGTAGTGTTCCGCCTTGGCTATGAACAATACATTTTGGTTTTCCAGTAGTTCCAGAAGAATACATAATATATAGTGGATGACTGGCCGGCAGGTATTTATAAATTGGATCACAGGACTTTTCACAAGTTAAAAAGTCATCCCACCAAACAGCCTTATCGATATAGGTAATCGATTCTTTTTTAGCGTCTTTTGATACTCTCGAAAAATCAACAATAATTACTTTTTCAATTTCAGGAATTTGCTTTTGAATTTTTTCTAAACGATCAATTAAGGAAATATATTTTCCATTATAAACATAACCAGAAACACTTATTAAAACTTTCGGTTTAGATTGAGAAAAACGATCAACGACTCCCTCTACTCCAAAGTCACATGATGTTGAAGTAAACGTTCCACCGAGTCCTGAACAGGCAAGCATTGAAATAACCGTTTCGGCAATATTTGGCATATAACAAGCAAGCACATCTCCTTCACAAAAATTATCTTTTAAAGAATCTTGAAGACTACTCACTAATTTTTCTAACTCACCATAACTAATTTTCTTAATTGATCCTGATTCGTGAATAGAAGTTATTGCAATATTATTTTTAGTTGAATTTTTTATAAGATTTTTAGCATAATTCATTTTTACATTTGGAAGCCAACCATATGAGCTAAAAGAGTAGTCACTATTTACCGGCTCAATAGAACCGGTATAGTTAATCTTAAAATAGTTTATTAAATTTGACCAAAAGGCATTAGGTTTCGTTACACTTTCTTTATGGAAATCCATATAATTAATTGGATAATTATATTCTTTCATAAATTGAAACATTGAAGTTTTTTCAATTTCTGATTGATTTGGTTTCCACATTTCTTTTGACATACTTTGCCTTACTGACCTTAATTTAAAAAATTAAATTATAAAAGTCCCTTTAAATTTTCAATACTCTCTTGTTCAACTTTTTCATGAAGGGAACCTCCATGAGAGTCCATTGTAATAACTACTGGAAAATCTTCAACTGTTAGTTCCCAAATCGCTTCAGGACTTCCTAAGTCTCTCCAATAAACGTTATCAATTGATGTAATTCTCTCGGCAAGAATTTGAGCAGCACCACCAATTGCGTGCATGTAAACACAACCATAATCTTGGCAAGCTTTAAGAGTCTTTGGCCCCATACCACCTTTTCCTATTACCCCTACAATTCCATGATCTTTCATTACTTCCCATTGGTAAGGTTCTTCTCTAATTGAAGTTGTAGGCCCTGCTGCTTTCATTTCATAAGTGCCATCTTTATTTTCTAAAACCACAGGGCCGCAGTGATAAATTATCTGGTTATTTAAATCAACTGGTGGTTTCGTTCCTTCGTGAATTCTCTTATGAACAGCATCTCTTCCTGTATACATTTTTCCTGAAATTAAAACCATATCGCCAACTTTTAGCTTTCTAATTTCTTCTTTTGAAAATGGGTATTCTAATTTAATCATCATATTCTCCTAGTAAAGCCATTTCTTAATTTCGTTTTTATCGTTTAATAAAATCCCCTGTCTTCTATAAGCCCAACACATATAGGAAATACTAACAAAATAAGAAGCTGGTAATCTATTTAAAACACCAATCTTGCACCCTAATAATGTTGTCTTACCACCAAAGCCCATAGGGCCGATTCCTAATTTATTAGCAGTTTCAACAATATCTTTTTCAAGGCCTGCTAGTTCAGAATTTGGATTTGTATCATCAAGCATTCTTAAAAGTTGTTTTTTAGAGTAAGCGTATCCTGCTCCTCTATCGCCACCAATACAAATCCCTAAAACCCCCGGTCCACAACCTTTTCCTTGAGCTTTTATTATAGCGTCGAGTATTACTTTTCTAACACCATCGAGGTCACGCCCAGCGTTTAATGAAGTATTGGGAAGTGAGTATTGAATTCCAACATTTTCACAACCTCCACCTTTTAACATCATTTTAACTTCAACAGTTTTTTTCTTATGTTCAAAGAAATGAATATCAGGGTGCCCAGGCCCTATATTCCATGAATCATTTATTCCCGTAAGAGAATCTACAGAATTTTGTCTTAAAAATCCCTGTTTAGTAGCTTTTTCTATTGCTTTTATTGCAACTTTTTGAAAAGCATTTTGTCTATAACCTTCAGGATGATAAACGAAAATATGAATAGTTCCTGTATCTTGACATAAAGGTTGAACTTTCTTTTTTGCTAGTTCAATATTTGCTTTAATTATACCAAGAGCATATTCAGCACTTGTATTTTTTTCTTCTTTTTCTAAAGCATCTAAGATTACTCTTTGAATATCATCAGGAAGTTTCGTTGATGTTGATTTTATTAAATCAATTAAAGTATTTTCAAGATTTTTAACAAGATTAACAGTAACCTTTTTCGCTACTTTCTTTTTCGCTACTTTCTTTTTCGCTACTTTCTTTTTTGCTACTTTCTTTTTTACTACTTTCTTTTTCGCTACTTTCTTTTTCGCTACTTTCTTTTTTGCTACTTTCTTTTTCGCTACTTTCTTTTTTGCTACTTTCTTTTTTGCTACTTTCTTTTTCGCTACTTTCTTTTTTGCTACTTTCTTTTTCGCTACTTTCTTTTTTGCTACTTTCTTTTTCGCTACTTTCTTTTTGGCCATGAAGCCCTCCTTTTTAGAACTATAATAAAATAGTTACATAACTATAAGATAACTATATGAAAAAACGATCTTTATTATAAATCTGACTTTTCAATCTGACCACTAAGACTTATAAAATGATGTGTTTAGTTTAAATGAATTGAATCCCATGCAACGCAAAGCAGCAGAGACTGTTAATGGACCACTTTTAATATTGGCCGGAGCAGGTAGTGGAAAAACGAGAACCGTTACCTACCGAATTGCTAATTTAGTGAAAAATTTAAAAGTAAATCCCTCAAATATATTAGCAGTAAGCTTTACTAATAAAGCAGCAAAAGAAATGAAAGAACGTGTTATGACATTACTTGGTAAAAAACTTACTAAAGGAATGACATTATCAACATTTCACTCTCTTGGTGTACGAATTCTAAAACAACAAATTACAACACTGGGATATCAGAAAAATTTTTCGATTTACGACACTTCTGATCAGCTATCTATTATCAAAGATGCCTTAAAAAGTTATAAGGCCCAGAAAAACTTTGACTCTAAAATTATTCAATCGAGAATTTCTTTATTAAAAAATAATGGGCTTACCCCTGATGAATATATAAATTCACATTATTGCGACCCCGACCTTCCTTATGATCAAGCTACAGAATACGTTTATTCATATTATCAAGATAAGTTACGGTTTTATAATGCCATTGATTTTGATGATATTTTATTTTTAACTGTAAAAATATTAAAAGAAAATCCAGAGATTGCTTCTGAATATTCAGAAAAGTTTCGATATATCATGATTGATGAATATCAAGACACTAACAGTCTTCAATTTGACCTTATTGCCGCTCTTACAAAAGAACATAATAATCTGTGCGTAGTTGGTGATGACGACCAATCAATCTATGCTTTTCGAGGAGCTGATGTAACCAATATTTTAAATTTTGAAAAACAGTATCCTGGTGCTCAAGTTATAAAACTTGAACAAAATTATAGATCAAATGATAAAATTCTAAATCTTGCTAATGTTGTAATAAAAGAAAATAAAAAACGAAAAGAAAAAAAGCTTTGGTCAGAAAAAATAGAACCTCACTTACCGCAACTTTGGTGTACGGGAAATACAGATCACGAAGCAAAAATTGTCGTTGAAGATATAGTCAGAAGACAATCAGCAGGTGAATTTCTGGGAGAGATGGCCATACTTTATAGGAGTAATACTCAAACACTTCCTTTTGAAGATGAACTAAGACTCTCCCAAGTTCCCTATAAAATTTTCGGAGGACAAAAGTTTTACGACAAAAAAGAAATCAAAGATTTGATCGCCTATCTTACTGCCGTTCATAATCCAAGAAACGAACTGGCTATGAGAAGAATTTTAAACCTACCTGCAAGAGGTATTGGCCTTAAAACATTACAAAAGTTTTTAGAAATATCAAAAGATGAACATATTACTCTTTATAAAGCGTTTGAAGAAAACAAACCTGGGCACAAAGGCATCACCAATTTTATTGAATTAATGCAAAAAACAAAAGAGAACTTTGATAACAACTCTCTCTCTACTGCTGTTGAGATGTTAATTGATGATATAAATTTCAAAGACTACATAGGAAAACACTATGAACATGCCAAGCAAATAAATTCAAAAATAAAAGATCTCGATTATTTTGTAGAGTCAGCAAGAAGATTTGAAGAATATCAAAAAGCACATGGTACACTTCAGAACTTTGTGGAACGTCTGCTTCTCTCTGATGCTCAAGATAAAAAGAAAGACGAAAAAGATGATGAAGATGGCGAAGAAAATGTTCACTCAAATTCAGTATCATTAATGACTCTACATTCTTCAAAAGGTTTAGAGTATGACTTAGTTTACCTAATAGGAATGGAAGAAGAAATACTACCTCATAAAAAAACGATCAAAGAAGGTGGAGATTTAGAAGAAGAAAGAAGACTTTGTTATGTCGGAATTACAAGAGCAAGAGAAAACTTAATTATGACTTATTCTTCAGAAAGAGAACAATACGGAAAAACGGTTAAGAAGTTTGCTTCAAGATTTATAAGAGAATTTGAAGAATTTTATGAAACTACTGATAAGAATAGCTTTGATCACCTATCTCAAGATGAGTTTCAAGAATATAAAAAAGACTACTTTGCCGATCTCTTTCAGCAATTAAAAAAAGACTAATTTTCTAAAGTGCAAATTTTTTCATTAAAACTATTTTTTAATAAATTAATTACTTTTCTACATCCTTTCGTACCACTATATAAATCGACACAAGCACTTTCAAAATGAGAAATTTTAAGATGCCCTAAGACTTCTCCATGAACTTGTGAATAAGTAGGAACTATCCCGTCATTTAAAGTTCCATATTGGGTGCTATCAAGTTTATACTTTTTAAGCATTTTAATAATAATTTTTTGAGTAATTTTAGCATCAAATCTTAATGATTTCGCACCTGTAATTATGCTGTAGTATTTGATATTTTTGACGTCTTCTATATTTTGAGACAGAAAAATGTCAATATCGTCTTTGGTCTTATCTGCTTTTAATTGTTTTAAATATCTTTTATGTTTAGGAGTAAACTGAAGTAGTTTTATAATATTTTTATAAAAAAAATGTTTGCTACTTAACTCTTCAAAAATAAAGTCTGCAATGACTGTTCCTTTATGAGGTGTCGCTATAGTTAACACTGAATCAATTTCTTTAAATTTGTAAGCTAAAAGCCTCGCGACGAGTCCACCTGTACTATGTCCAAGAAGTGTAATATTACTAATGAAAGAATTCTGTTTTAAATATTTTTTAATATCTTTTTCACATTCTTCTGTTCTTTGTTCAACAGATAAGATGTCTTTATGTTTTACACTTGGACAAACTAAAACCTTGTTGCCTAATACTTTTAATTCATTTTTAAATTTTCTGAAATATTGATTTTTTTTTATGAATTTTAAAGGAGTACTCAATATCGGTAAAAGATAGACATTTTCTCCTGATGATCCAGACCCTGGTATTAAAACAACTAATCTTGAATTATTAGAGCTCACACAGCTCTTTTTAACTGCTTGCTGAGAATACACAGAGCTAGCTATTATAATTAACAATGTGGTTAAATATATTTTACAACTATTTTTCATTTAGAATTTTTAACATTAATTTCAACTTAAAATACAAAAACTCTAAAGATATGGTAATTTTTATAATATTGTTGCGCTGCATAAAACCTAATGATACACTATTGTTAGAGAATAGAGGTCTACTGCAAAGTTGCAAAGGAGCTCGAATGTCAGATTTTTTTTATCAGTCTTTTAATGTCATTTGTATTTTTACATTTATCTTAATTTTAACTAAACAATTTTAATTTTACTTTTAAACAATTTAAAATTTCCAATTTTTACTTGGATAATTTTAAAATAACGTTACAATTAAATAATATAATAATAACAGGAGGTTATTTATGAAAAAATTATTATTAGTGTGTTTATTTTCAGTTTTTACTATTAACGCAAATGCAGGATTTATGGTTGAACCTTATTTAGGTTATAAACTAGGGCTAAGTGCAGAAACAACATCAGGTACTACTGTTTCTACTTTTAAACAGAGCAGTGTCATGTATGGTGGTCGTGCGGGTTTTTCTAATATGGGATTCAGTCTGGGGGTTGATTATTCATTAGCTAGTTTCACAACAGATGTTGAAAACAAGACTCCAATTACAACTACAACTTCAACTTATGATACAACACAAAATCAACTTGGTGTATTTGTAGGGTTTCAATTACCGATTTTAGCAAAAGTATGGGGAACTTATTTTCTAAGTGCTAACCAATCAATATCAAACTTATCTGGCGCACCTGGAGTTTCATACGACCTAACTGGTTCAGGTTATGGCTTAGGAGTTGGTCTTACTATGTTCCCATTTATAAGCATAAATGCTGAGTTTCGATCTCTAACGTATGACACAATTGAAAATGCAAAAGGTGGCGCAACAAATGGAGCTTTAAGTCCAGAATTTAAAGCTTCAGAATTATTTGTATCTGTATCAGTTCCATTTTCATTTTAATATTAACAATTTTTATTTTATTTTAGAGCCTCTTTTTTAAAGAGGCTTTTTTACGCCCTCTATTAAAAGAGTATGACTAGAAATTCCCGGCAAAAGATCAATTACAGCCTGATCCCAGGAGTCTATTGATTTAATTCTGATTGCTTTAACTTGCTCACATTTTATTTTGTTTTCAGATAAAATACTTCTTATATTTATATTTTTCGTATCTGTTAGAAAAGGAAATTGAAAGAAACTATGTTTTATAAAAAATGGTTCTCCTTTAAATTTATTTAACTTACCTATTACTAAATCACTTTTACATCTCTTTAGAGCGAGTTTGTAGTGCGAGCTACAAGCAGATAAAAAGGAAAAGATTATTATTAAACTAGTTATTTTGAACATAGGCCTTAACTTTAAATGATTTAGGAATATATAAACCCAAACTTAATAATTGTTGAAAAGACTGTAGAAATGTTTGATATTCAATATAGCTGACACCTGAAATATCTTTATAAATCCCCTCTTGGTCAATCAATTTAGAAATATCTATATTGTGTTCACTTGGTAGCATTCCCCAAAAGTAAAATTCAACATTATTTTTAAAAGTTATCTTCTGTAGATCTGTTTTCTTCCTGTTGAGTTTTACAAGGTATTTACCATTATTAATTACATTAATATGAGTACAGCTACTAATCAGACAAATTATAAATAAAATAATTAAATTATTTCGAAGACTATTCATTTTTAAAATTAGTATCCCTTTTTTCAAATAAGGCATTTAGGCCTTCGCTATGATCTTGCATTCGCTGACAAATTCCTTGATATGAAGATAATAAACTTAAGCTATCATTCAAAGAATTGGTTCTTGAATACTTAAGAGCTTTCTTGGTCATTTTAATAGCTGCAGGCCCATTATTAGCAATTTTAGAGGCGAGCTTCATTCCTTCTTCTAAAAGCTTCTCAGAAGTTGTTACTTTACTTACAAGTCCTATATCAAGTGCCATATCGGGACTAACAATATCTCCTGTTAAAAATAATTCCATAGCCTTTGAATAGCCTACAATTCTTTGGAGAAAAAAAGTGCCTCCATCGCCAGGAACAAGATTTAGTTTAGAGAAAGTTTCAGCAAACATTGCTTTATCTGAACATATTCTTATGTCACACATACAAGCTAGGTCACAGCCTGCTCCAATTGCTGCTCCATTCACAAGAGCGATAATTGGAATATCTATTGATTCTATAAGGATTGGAATTTTTTGAATTCCTTGTTCATAATTCTCTCTTAACTGATTGGAGTCACCTGAAAACATTCCTGAACTCGTTTTCATATTTTTAATATCACCACCAGCACAAAAACTAGATTCAGCTCCAGTGAGTAAAATGACTCTTATATCTTTGTATTTTTTATCTGTTTTTATCTCTAAGAGTAGACTACAAAGATCATTAATTAGCTCAATATTAAGAGCATTTTTAAACTTTGGTCGATTTAACGTAATTGTTGCAATAAAATCAGAGACTTGTACTTTTAAATTCATTTTTAATTCCTATCCTATAATTATTACAAACTCTATAAGGGATGACAAAAAATACTGTAGTATAATATTTATGAAATTGATTATTTTTCTATTTTTATTAAATTTTTCAAACCTAAGCTTCGCTTCTAGTTTGGATATTCCAGATGGAAGTTTCGAAGGAATAGTAACAGCAATTGAAGATGAAGTCTGTTCAATAAAAATAGATAAGCGAAATCCTGCCTACACAAAAAATGAAATGAGCTATGCCGTAACTGTCTCTTATAGTGATAAATTGAAACTATCTTTTATATTAGTTAAATATAATAATAAACTAGTAGACGACAACAATGATACGATAATAAGTTTTGAAAATTTAGAAGAAAATAAAAGTAATTACAAGTTAGAATTAAAATATAATACTGAAGATATTCTCTATTATAAATTAAGTTCTCTAGATAACGACATGTTAATTACTTGCAGAAACCTACAATGAATTAAAATATTTTGAAGTTGATTCTTTTTTTAAATTCTGAAGAATATAACGTGAAGCTTTAACAAGTTTATTTATATCAATCCCCGTTTGAACTCCCATTGAATCAAATAAATAAATTAGATCTTCTGTTGCCACATTACCTGTCGCCCCATCAGCATAAGGACATCCTCCAAGACCTCCGGAACTACTATCAAACCTAGAAGCACCACACTCAAAAGCTGTAAGAACATTGGCTACAGCCATTCCCTTTGTATCATGAAAATGAAAAGCAAACTTTGAAAGATCAAAATTATTTTTTATTAAATTTACAATATGTTTTACCTGAAGCGGAGTAGCGGCACCTATCGTATCACCAAGAGATATTTCATTTACACCTGAATCAATTAAAAACTTACATAAATTTAATAGTGTTTCGTCTGAACTTTTTCCCTCATAGGGACAACCAAAAACTGTTGAAAGATAACCTCTGATATAAATATTTTTACTTTTAGCATCAGCGATTACAGGTGTGATTCGATTTATACTTTCTTCAATTGTGGCATTAATATTTTTTTTGTTAAAAGTTTCACTGGTTGCAGTAAAAACAGCAATTGACTTCACCTTATTATTTAAAGCAAGACTCAAGCCTTTAAGGTTTGGAACAAGATAAATTAGGTTTTCATTTTTTCGGTCTGCAAGCTTCATTGATAATTCGGAACAATCTTGCATTTGAGGAATTTTTTCAGGTCTAACAAAACTTGAGACTTCTATATTTTTCAAACCACTTTCTAGAAGCAACTTAATGTAATTATATTTAATCTCAGTCTCTAAGATAACAGATTCATTTTGAAGTCCATCTCTTGGACCTACTTCAATAATAGTAACATTTGATCGTATCTCATTTAACATAGTTTAATTAATCTCTTTGTTAATATATTATTTTAGTTTAATAAGTTCAACTTCAGCTTCTACTTGTTGATTTTCTGTAAAAAATATTGATTCAACAATTCCATCAAAAGGTGCTTTTATGGCATGTTCCATCTTCATAGCCTCCATGATTAAAAGAGTTTGTCCTTTCGATACTTTTTCATCTTTACTTACAAATATTTTAATAATTTTACCTGGCATTGGTGAAATCATTTCATGATCGTCATTCCCTGTTTTAGAACTTCTTACATTTTTTTTATATTTATAAAGCTTCCCATTGTAAGATAATTCATTATTTGAGGAATTTAAATAAAAACAATGCTCAATACTATCTTTATCAATAAGAATGAGCTTGTCTTCAGAACTAAAAATTATTTTAAAATCACTTGTAATAATTTTGTTTAAATCGACTTCATTTTTATTGATCGTTAAGTTTTTCATTAAATTCTCCAATCATAAAATTGTTCATAAAGATTATAATTTGTATTTTGTATTGAATTGCTTTTGTCTATTTTATAAATATGTTGAATTGCCGCTATCACTGGATCAGGGATGTCACTACCAACTTTAGTTAAGTTTTGATGTGTTTCAATAAAAGAAGTAAGTGTATCACCTTTTTTAAAATCATCATTATTAACAATATCATTTAAAAAACTTAAATTCGTTTTTAATCCTAAAATAACGACTTTTTCTAACACTGTTGATAGCTTCATAAGACATTCTTCTCTTGAATCAGCATAGACAATTATTTTTCCTATCATTGGATCAAAATCAGTAGTAATTGTATTTCCACTTTTATATCCAAAATCAAGACGAATATTATTAGGTAATTTTTCAACAATTAATTTTAGTTTTCCTATTTGTGGTAAAAAATTATTATATGGATCCTCAGCGTATACTCGTACTTCTACAGCATGTCCTTTTTTAGAAATTTTTGAGAGATCAATTTTTTTCCCTTCAGCAACATCAATTTGAGTATCGACAAGATCAATTCCTGAAATAAATTCAGAAACAGGATGCTCTACTTGTAGCCTTGTATTCATTTCAAGAAAATAAAAATTCTGATCACAATCTACAAGAAATTCAACTGTTCCTGCCCCTATATAATTAATTTTCTCACATAATTTTAGAGCAGATTCGATCATTTTATTTCGGGTATTTTCAGTAATAAAAGGACAAGGTGCTTCTTCAATAATTTTTTGATGTCTTCTTTGAATGCTACATTCTCGATCAAATATATGAAAATGGTTGCCATGACTGTCTGAAAATACTTGAATTTCAACATGTCTTGGACTTTGAATATATTTCTCTATAAATACTCGATCATTATTAAATGCATTTAAAGCTTCTCGTTTGGCTGACTCAAATGCTTCTTGTAATTCAGCTTCACTATTTACGAGCTTCATACCTTTTCCGCCACCACCAGCAGTTGCTTTTATTAATATTGGATAACCAATATTATTAATACTTAAAATCTCTTCTGAAGAAATTTTCTCGACATTAAAACCAGGAACAAGAGGAAGTCCAGCACTTCCAGCGACTTCTTTAGAGGTAATCTTATCCCCCATTTGAACAATGTTTTCAGAGCTAGGGCCAATAAAAATAATATTATTATTTTTAACTTCTTCACAAAATTTTGCATTTTCTGAGAGAAAACCATATCCAGGATGAATTGCATCAATCTTATTAGAAATAGCAATTTCTATAATCTTATCCATATTAAGGTAGGTATCTGTTAACGATCCATCACCTAAACAAATTGAACAGTCTGCTAGTTCGACGTGAGGAAGATCTTCCTCGCCAATTTTAAAAATTGAATAACTTTTGATTGATCTTTTTTTTAACGACTTAATTATTCGAACAGCAATCTCACCTCTATTGGCAATTAGCACTGATTTTATTTTTTTCATATTTTATTCCGTCATCCAGTTAGGCAATCTTTTTTCAAGTAAAGAATTCATACCTTCTTGGGCTTCATTACCTATTCTAATTTTAGCTATTGTTTTTGATGTATAATTTAAAACTTCTTCTTTTGTATTTAGACTTAATACATTTTTTATTAACACCTTAGATTCTTTGGCAGCATCTGGTGCTGATTTTAAAAATGAATTTGTAACTCTTTTTTTAGATTCTTCCCAGCTAATATCAGTTGCAACTTCATGTACTAGCCCCATATTTAATGCCTGGTCTTCGGTGAATTTTGCTCCTGAAGGAAAGTAAGCTCGCGCGTAGCTTTCACCAATTTTAGCAATAACAAAAGGAGAAATTACTGCGGGCAGAAGTCCTAAACGAGTTTCAGTAAAACCAAACTTCGATCCTTCTTTACATAATACGTAATCACAAACAGATATTAATCCACAGCCACCACCTAAAATTGCTCCGTGAATAAAGGCAACAACAGGTAATGAACAATTATTTATTGTATCAAATAAACTAGCTAATTCTTTACTGTCTTTAAAATTATCCTCTTCTGAATAATCTTTCATTTTTTTCATCCAATTTAAATCAGCCCCAGCACAAAATGACTTACCTTCACCTTTCAAGGTAATAAGTCTGATTGATTTTTCATTATTAACAATTGTAAAACAATCAACTAATTCGGAAATAACTTCTTCATTAAAGGCATTATGAAGATTGGGCCTGTTCAAAGTCACTTCCAATACATTTTTATTTTTGATTGCTCTAATTGTATTGTATTCTTTCATTTTATCCTTTGATTATAGAAATTTTTTTTAAATATAAAGACATTTTCTACATTCTAAATATTCCAAATTTAGTGTCTTCAATTGGTGCATTTAAACTGGCACTAATAGCAAGTCCTAAGACTTTTCTTGTTTGTGCAGGTTCAATTATTCCATCATCCCAAAGTCTCGCTGTTGAATAATAAGGACTTCCCTCGTTTTCATATTTATCAAGAATTGGCTTTTTAAATATACTAACTTCATCGTCACTCATAGACTTTTCATCTTTCGAGTTAAGAGAATCTTGCTTTACTGTTGCAAGTACTCCTGCTGCTTGCTCTCCTCCCATTACAGAAATTCTAGCATTCGGCCACATCCATAAAAACCTAGGATTATAGGCTCTACCACACATTCCATAGTTTCCAGCACCGAACGATCCTCCGATTATGACGGTGAACTTAGGAACACTAACTGTGGAAACAGCTGTAACCATTTTAGCACCATGTTTAGCGATTCCTTCACTTTCATATTTTTTCCCCACCATAAAACCTGTTATATTTTGTAAAAATATAAGGGGAATTTTTCTTTGGCCACAAAGCTCAATAAAGTGAGCACCTTTTTGAGCACTCTCGGAAAACAAAATTCCATTATTAGCCACAATCCCTACTTTAACCCCATAAAGATTTGCAAAACCACATATTAGAGTTGTTCCAAATTTTTGCTTAAATTCAAAAAACTCAGAGTTATCGACAATTCTTGCTATTATTTCTTTTATATCAAAAGGTGTCTTTAAATCTGTTGGCATAATACCGTAGATTTCATCAGAACTATATTTAGGCTCTTTAATTTTATTTATTTTAACTTCAATATTTTTTTTATAATTAAGGGACTCAACAATATCTCTAGCGATAAAGAATGCTTCTTTTTCATCTTCAGCAAAATGGTCAGCGACACCACTACTTTTCGTATGCACTAAAGCACCTCCCAAGTCTTGAGCAGAGACTTCTTCCCCTGTAGCTGCTTTGACAAGCGGAGGACCAGCTAAAAAGATTGTCCCATTGTCTTTTACAATAATACTCTCATCACACATTGCTGGAACATAGGCCCCTCCAGCAGTGCAAGAACCGCATACAATAGCAATTTGAGGTATGGACTTAGAAGACATCTGAGCTTGATTATAAAAGATTCGCCCAAAATGTTCTTTGTCAGGAAAAACTTCGTCTTGCATTGGAAGAAATGCTCCTCCTGAATCAACAATATAAATACAAGGTAAGTTGTTTTGAAGTGCAATTTCTTGAGCACGTAAATGTTTTTTAACAGTTATAGGAAAATAAGTTCCACCTTTTACTGTCGCATCATTAGCAACGATCATACATTCAACACCAGAAACAGTTCCAATCCCTGTTACTATTCCGCCTGAACTTATTGTTCCTATTTTATCATAAAGATTGTGACCTGCTAACTTTGAAAGTTCTAAAAAAGCACTTCCATGATCTAACAGCATATCGATTCTTTCTCTAGCTAAAAATTTGTTGCGACTGTGATGTCTTTTGACTGACGACTCTCCACCACCTAGTTCAACTAATTTATGTTTTTTTCGTAAAGACTCTAATAGCACCTGATGATACTTACTATTTAAGACAAAGTCTGATTCATTACGATTAATTTTAGAGTTAATTTGTTCCATTAATATTCCAGTTTAGTTATTTTTAAATGAAGATGAAAAATCATTTAACGTCATTACATCATGACATAAGCTTGTAGCATTAAGTATAAATTCACCAAGTAAATTATCTTTTCTTTTCAATGCAAGTTTAAGTTCAGGAAAAAGTAATTTTGCATATAAATTTATCCAAGGGTTTACTGACCAGTTTTTATGATAATTGAATTCACGTTTTAATTTTTTTTCTTCTATAAGCATTTCAGAAAAAACGATACTTAAAGGTAACTCCAATAATTCCGCTCCATCGACGCCTTTTGGTGCACACTTTTTTAGAAATATTGAATTTATATTATTTTTCTCATTACTAGATAAATTTGCAAAGAAAGTTCTAATTTTATATTTAATTAATTCTTTTGGTTTAGGATAACTAGTTGTATTTTCAGGGTGAACTCTTACAATAATATGCTTCCCTCGAATATCAATTTTATAACCTTGATCTTTCGGCCACCAACTGAATAACACTTTTTGATTTTTTATAGATTTTTTTTGTAATATGAATCTTCTTGCATTTCTAATTATTGATTTTGCTTTAAGCTTTTTCATTTTCTTTATATATGATTTTGTTTTGCTTTTAAAAAAAGTACTTTCTTTAACAAAAACAGTTATTTTGTCTTTGAAATGTGTGTAAAAATTTGCAAGAAATTTCACCTCTCTTTTATTTAAATGTTTTTTTAATTTATTTAAAGCTTCACCAATACTTGATGAACTATAAAAAGTGTTCGAAAAATAATTATTAGCTATACTAAACTTTGAAAAAACTGTTTTTGTATCAGTTGTTTGAATGGGGTATTTGTAATATTTTTTTCTGAGATTGATATAATCTTCGATATAGTTTTTATTATTAAAATGTTCTCCGAACTTCAATTTCCATTCTTTTTCAATTACATCATTAATTGCGGGATGCCATCTCGATAATTGATCCATTATTTCAAAAACATCAGCCGATTCCGAGTATAAATATTTTTGATCCCTAGCAAAAATTTGAGAAGTAAAAAGTAAAATTAAAATATAAATAATTTTCATAAATTCCTGTATTTTTTTTTGAAATTGTCTCAAAATTCAGCAGAATTGTGAAGTAATTACGCAACGAGAAAAAAATATTAAACTATTTAATTTTTGAATTTGGTGCAATTTCTAATTGATTTCCACTATCTCGCGTAATTGTTGGTAAAAATCCACTTGGAACTGATGTCGGATGAGAAATATCATTTCCTAGGTCACCTATTTGAGTCGCTTTATCATCATTAAGAGATATTGATAAAAAATCGATTAAGCCTAAAAAAATATCATCTTTTAGCCTTATCGGAAAGATTGAATTATTAAGAGTTTTAAATTTCTCATTTTGCGCATTATACATATTTATCATAGAATGAGGTACTAGAAAATCACGTTGAAATGTTTCGTCAAAATATGACTTTAAAGTTAGTTTATTCATACTGAAGTTTCGCACATCGACTGGGCCATTTAAATGATATCTTAATACTTGCTTTAAACCCAAAATCGCTTTCTCTTTAAGAGTTAATCCTTCAAGTTTATTGTCTTTTCCATTTGCCGTTCCTGAATGAAAATACGGATATGTTTCTAAAACATTTCTAAGAGGAGGCACTCGAAATTTAAAACAATCTTTTTCATCAAATGTAGCCCCCGCTGCCCCCATATCAGGAACATAGCCATCGGCTCCAACGGATACATCTTTTATATAGCATCTTGGGAAAAAACCTCTGATAAGTCTATTTTTACCAAAGAAGCTACCTCCCTTAGAACTAATATTTTGTGACTTTGTTAAGGGGCTTCTTTTATCTGTTTTTACACCAAGAGTATTATAAAGTTGTCCACCAAATATTGGCCCATTATGACAACTAAAACATCCAGCCCCCCGAATTTTATTTTTCAAAATTGTTGTAGTCTTACCAATTGGCGTGAAAAAAGAAACCATTCCTTTTAATTCACTAAGAGAAAGATTATTTTTACCTTTTACAAATTGATCATAGGGAGCATTTTTTGAAACATGAGTTGAAACATAGCTAGTAATAGCACTTGCGAGTAAATTATCTTTAATTTCACTTTTATAAATTTTTTTAAATAATTGAACGTATTTAGGAATATTTCGAAGTTTAGCAATAGCAATGGCTAAACATTCATTTCTTCCAGGAATTGACATTGATCCATTTGGCCTAAAAGTAGGAACCCCATTAATGTCTTGAGGAGTAGCATAAAAGTTTCCAGTGTCTTTTCCAGTGTAACCGTCGAAAGAATTAACATGACTTAAATGAACTTTCTTTTTAAAATAAATGCCTCCTGGTTTAAAAATATTTTGGGAAGTCACTGGATTTCTTCCACACATTTCTATTCCAGTATGTATTGGGAGCAATACTTGAAAAGTGAGATTTCCAAATCGTCCATCCCAAAATAAACCTCGATCAGCATTTTTATTAACTCTAAAAGCTACGTTTAGAGTTGAAGGTGAATTTCTAAACATAAAAGAATTTCCATGAAAGCCATTTCCATCTGTTCCTAAGCTTCTAGAAATAGATATTTTGCCTTCTCCAAAAGATTTGCCTACGTTATTTCCGTTGGGACCACCTTTTCCCAATGCTCCAACATTTAAAGAGTTTCCATCTCCAAAACCGTGGTTGCTTAGATGACAGGTAGCACAGCTTACATCATTATTTCGTGAAAGAATTGGATCAGCAAAAAGCTGTCGTCCTAATTCTACTTCATCTTTTGAAGGGATTCTTCCTAGTATTTTAAAATAGTTTACTTTCGGGAGGGATTTTAGTTTATTTTTAAATTTACTTCGTATTTCATTAGAGTAAGTTTCAATAATTTTATTATCAGTACTTAAATGACAAGAGCTTAATAAAAGAGATGTGAATATAAAAATATTAATTAACTTCAAGTAAACCTGTATCATGAATTCCACTTTGAGAAACAGCTCCCTGCTCTGTTTGGATATCTGTTAAGAATGTACTTTTGCAATTTTTTTGTGACACTAAACACCGCTCATGTTGAGAAAAGATTTTAACCATATATGAAAAAGGGTCTGTAGGACTATTAAAATAAAGGATAAAACCAGTTCCTTCAAGATATTTTTTATCTCCAAAATTGGGAAATTGAGTTAAATTTCCATTGAAAAATTTAAATGTTCGTACTCTATAATTGGATTCTTTATTCATTATGTCACTTGAACAACTTGATGAATTTGCTAATAAACAACAATAAACTTGATCTTTACTATTAGATTTAATTCTCACCATAGGAACATAAGGTAAATTTAAAACAGTATCAATATTTGTAAAATTTGTTTCAAAATTAGCATTAGGTACACATCTTGACACAAAAATAGTATTAACGTTTGTTTCTTTATTTAAAACTTGAAAACTGTGAGAAGAATTGTAAATCACCTCTGGTGTGCTTAAAGGTATCTTTCTGGCTTTATCTGTCCAAGTTGCCTTAACATAATTTCCACTTACTCTAGCAAAAGAAATAGTTGGCTTAAAATTGTCTTGAAAAATCCCTTTTTTTATTTTTTGAAAGTAGCGCTGAATTGTTGCATTTGTTTCAATACTTTTTGATTTGATATCCATTCTTTTTTTATTCTGATTAACTTTTTGAAGAAGTTGCATTCCTCCCAACGAAACAAGTCCAGCTAATCCAAGAGCAACAGTCAGCTCCATCAATGAAAATCCTTTTTCACTAAATTTAAATTTCATTTTAGTTCCCGGTTTTAAAATAGTAGTAATTACTACTTGAAATATTACTTTGATTTAATTTCCAAAGCATTCGAACAACTCTTGAAGAATCAATATCTTCTTTTGTCAGTTTATTTGTACAACTACTATCGGGATAATTTTTGTCGAAATTTAATTTGTGATTCGCACCAAGACAAACTTCTTTCATCCCCTTATTTGCATAGTTTACTGTCCCTGAAGGAAATCCAAAAATATTTGATTTAATTTTCAGTTTTCCTCTTTTTCCAACTTTTCGACTTCTAAGAAATAGCTTACCGTCTTTTGAATGTATCACATCTTTACCAACTTCAGTATTTACGTCTGTAACAAACTCACCTATTGAGATTATTTTTCCTGGGTCATAGGAAACTTCATGAGAATTGCCATCTATTTTAAATTTGAATTTTTCTGGCCCACTTGCAGCGGGATCAATTGTAATTGGAAAAGAAGCGTTACTTGTAACACTAACAAACGGATCATGATACTTTCCCTCTTTATCAATAACAATTATATCTTCACCATATTTACCTGGTTTATAGGAGCTTTCATCTAAATAGTTAGGTAAAAAATCGGATTCTTTATAAATTTTCCAATTAACTTCCGAATTTAAACTACTCGTTTTTTCAACAGCAACCCATACAGCATTTTTAATATCTAAAGTTGAAGGATTAGGAAAAGGAAGATTTTGATCGTTACTGTTTACAAGTAACATAGTTTGAGTCCACTGCGCTGGATTCATAGGCGGTAAAAAGTATGCACTTTCTCCGCTACATATACTTTTTCCATCAGATATGTTTTCTGACTTTCCACTGCTTATAACAAAATTATAAGGATAAGCTCTTTTTTTACATAAAAACTTAAATTTTAAAGTTTTTTTAGAATTTTTATCTTTGTATGGTTTTTTACTATTTACCCATTTTACACCTTTAAATTTAATATTATAAAATAAAAGACCAACTTCTTTAGAAGTAATTTTTTCGGGTTTAAAGTCAAAAATTATTTTATAATAAAAAAGTCTCTTAATATTATTTTCATAGTAGATTGCATCATTTTCTTTATTTATGTTATCGTTTATAACAGGGACCTGAGAAATTATATTATTTCCATCTTTCATAAGGCCTGTCCAAAAATAATTATCACAATAAGACTTATTGGACTCGCACCAGTTCTTAAATAGATTTAAGTCTTTGCTTGTTTGGGGAGCTAAAAAAGATCCTTGATTAGCCAAATTATAGTAATCATAATTAGATCCAAGAGTACTAAGACCACTCGGGACAATTTGCAATGCTTCTGTTAACTTTGTTTGATTTATAGATTCATGAGAAGTTTGAAAACAGCGTAAACTTGCCAGAGAGTTTGTTTTAGTAGACAGCGATGAAGAAGATCCTGAGATGTCTTTAGCTAACATAAAACTACCATAGCTGTAACACATGACAGGATAATTTGAACTACAAGGCCAATTACTATATTTTATTTTATTTGTTACCGAATTCCATTTTCCTCTTATACATAATTCACTACCGGTACTACTAAGATTTCGAGATTCTCTAAAAGTTAAATCATCATTGATTAAATATTTACTTTCATTGACCACACATTCAGGGATATTGGAATCAAGTGGTTGATCAGGCATTTGTGACATTTTTCCAAAAGTACCTAAGCCAAACTTTTGACAATTTTTCATATTACAAGCAGTGCAACCAATGGAGTCAGTCATCGGTTCAATTTGAAATCTATTAGTAGGAAGATCCAAAAATTCAAACTTTAATTGCCCCGTATATCTTTGAGTATTATTATTTGGATCACCATTAGTATTATATGAATTGCCTGCGTTACAAATCTTTCTACACACTTTATTACTAGAAGTTTTACTTCCTTTGTCAAAAATTGTAACTGATTGATCCATGGTTCCTGTTAGGTTTTTAGTTACACTGTTACCTTTTAAACATTTTGATGATTGAGATACAATTAATGGTGAACCATTTGGATCCGAACAATCGGCATCAATAGTACTTCCCCCTTGAGCGTATCTAAGGCCATAATATTTATCGATATTTGCATTAATCTTTGACTGATTTTTTAAAATATCATAAGTGATTTTAGTCCTTATTGATGAACTGCCTTGGGTTCTATTATTTTGTTGGATAAAATTCAAGCTAGCATTAATAGACAAATCACTGTATTCACGTTTATCATCATTGTTTAAATTAGGGCATCTATATTTAATCTCCTTACAAGAAGTTTGAGTAAATTCACTTGTATAAATGAAAGCACCTTGGGCATCATAAGTTCCTTTTTGAGCTACGCCAGATTTAAAATAAGTTTTAATAGGGTCAGGTAAACTATCATTCTTACCAAATCCATTTGTGTTGAAAATAACCTCACGGCCCGGATCAGAAACAACAGATTCCATTCCAGTCATTGAAATTTTATATTTTACCTTCGTCTTTTTGTCTGTGTAGTCGCAATAACCAATTGTTCCTAACCAATCAAAACTACTTAAACTTTTTACACTTCTATTGTTATTGCTATTATTAAAATAAATAGAGGTTTTAAAATTAAAGCCGACTCTTTTGACATCGATACTATTACTTAAATCCGTTGGACTCAAATTTTCAAAAATTTTTCCGAAATATGGATCCATATTCTGAGGAGTAATTTCCACAAGTAAAATTGGCTTAAGCTTTTTTATTGACGTTGGGACTTCAGAATTAGTTTTTAAATTAAAACAAAACTTAAACTTAGAACTACTTTTACATTCATTATTATTTGTTAAGCTCCAATCTGGAAAGAACTTATTCCATTGCGCATTCGTAAAAAGAGTATTAAATTTGGATAAATTAATACTAATAGCCCCAACCGGAGGTTGGGCGTCTGGTTCTTTTTTTATTAATTTACAAATACCTTGATCTTTTAACTTAGTTGTTGAATTTTTTGTTTTAAAGAGAACAAGTCTTGAGGCACTTAAAGTCTGAGCGACATAACTTTCTATATTATTACCTGTTTGAAGAGTTGTTTTAACTTTTTGAAATTGACCTGAAGACTTCATGAAAACCCAAGCACCTGCTCCAATAATTCCAACTCCAACAAGTACCTCGACAATACTTATACCTGAATTCCAAAATTTGTTTTTAATTTTCATAATCTCTTTCCTTGATGATTAAATATAATTTTTTTTTAATTAATGTGAATGATGAACTCTGACAATTTTTCGATAAACATTTGTCACAGTAGTTGTATTTTGAACTCCACCATTAAAAGCCTCATTTCCACTGCTTATTGGTTTAATAATTCGAAGAGGTTCAATCGCGTTCCCTCCTGCGACGTTGGAGAGATTATAGTTAATACTGCCCGCAGGTGAAGTATGTTGACTAATCTGGGTAGCTGCACTCGAACCAGCTGAAACATAAGTAGTAGTTGTCGTTGTTCTACCTCTACGTACAGTTCCTCCTGTTGGAGCTGCTTGAGAATATGCTCTTGGTACTATTAGAGAAAGAGATTCTTTAATAAAATTGAAATTCACATACTTTCTTAAGACACTATCAGCTGATTCGAGATGACCATTTTGCACAATCACAGTGTTAATATTAGTTTGATTAAAAGTTGCACAGGTTACTTCATCTGACACTGATTTTGTTTCTCCTGATAAGATATAATCACCAACAGATAATGCTACATCCTTATTATTTGAAGAAGGAGCTGCTTTTACAACAGCACCTGAGATATAATCGACATTTCTATGAAATGTGGTTCCATAAATAGGTCCGGGACCAAGGTTATGAATTTCGACATTAACTTGAAGAGGTGTTTTGTCATCAAGAAAAAATTCTGACCTACATTCAGGATTAGGATTTTCCGACCTTGAGACAATACATCTTTCAGAACAAGCTGAATCTCCAACTAATTTAACGTCCGGTACTGCAATAGGTCTTCTATATAAAGATGTAAATTCTTTTGATTTAACTTTACCATTCTCTTTATAAGAAAGATTTCCCACAACCTCTACAAAGTATTTATCACTATCGTTATTAGCACCAATAGAAGAAGAACCAAGGTCAGTACTAATTTCACTTTCGTGTTTTAATTTAAAGAGTAATGTTGATTCACTATCAGACAATATTCCTGCTTCTTCCTTAGAAAACATTGTATTATTTTCTATTATAAATTTTTTGTAATTTTTAGAAGTAAGACTATCTTCAACCAAGCCAAATTTTTCAGGTTTATAAAGTTTGCCATTATTTACTTCGTTCCAAGCACAAGTTTTAGCCGGATTATTTGTTGACCAAACCCCCTGCTTACAAACAATGAGATTAGAGGCAATCAAATAGCCAGCGACTCTACTTATTTTTTCTTCAAGAGCTATTATTCGAGTTCTTTTAATATTTGCTGTAACTTTTTTCTGAATTACATTTTGTTTTTTAAATAAATATAGTCCCCCACCAATCGCGGCTGAAAGTATAACGATAGCAAGGCCTGCAATCGAACCTTGATTACCTAATTTCCTTACATAATTTTTATAGTTACGTTTTGTACTCATATCGACGCCTTTTTAATGTTTTATTAATTATAAGTCATAATTACATTTTTATTATTTAGAGCAATTATATAAGTAATTATTATGTAATATCAAACAATTACGACAAAATCTTTATAATATCAGTGCCTCAAATCCGTGTATTTAACTCTATTATTAGTTTATAGATACTCTTAAAGTTACTTTTCATCTAAATGAAATCAGTCTAAGATTTTCTAAATTTAATTTATTTTAAGGAGAATATATGCCTAGAATTACTAATCTAAATCAATACCAAGAACAATATAATCTATCAGTAAACAATACTGAAGAATATTGGAATGAAATCTCAAAAAAATACACATGGATGCAAAAACACAAAACAGTTCACTCGGGAAACTTCGATGACTTAAAAGTTAAATGGTTTGATGGCGCAAAATTAAATATTACTGAAAATTGCCTAGACCGACACTTAAAAGACCGGGGCGAAAAAATAGCTGTCATCTGGGAAGATAATGATCCATCAAAACCTCATATAAACTTCACTTACAATGACCTACATAAAAGAGTATGTCAGTTTTCAAATGTTCTAAAAGACCAAGGTATAAAAAAAGGTGACGTAGTTTGTTTTTATATGTCCATGGTTCCTGAACTTATGATTGGAGCACTAGCTTGCGCAAGAATAGGAGCCATTCATTCTGTAGTTTTTGGTGGCTTCTCAGCTCATGCTCTCGCTGGAAGAATAAATGACTGTAAAGCAAAAATAGTTGTAACAAATGACGAAGCCTACAGAGGACAAAAAATCATTCCTTTAAAAAGAACAACTGATGAAGCTTTAGAAACTTGCACAACTGTTACTAAGGTCTTAAATCTGAAAAGAACAGGAAATCCTGTCCCCATGTTAGAAGGACGTGATCTTTGGTTAAACGAACTTCTTGACCTTGCTTCAACGGAATGTCTTCCAGAACCTATGGACAGTGAAGATCCATTGTTTATTCTTTATACTTCAGGATCTACTGGAAAGCCGAAAGGACTTCAACATACAACAGCTGGATATATGGTTTGGGCTGGAGAAACTTATAATCAAGTTTTTCAAGTAGAAGAAAAAGACATTTATTGGTGTACTGCTGATATCGGTTGGATAACAGGCCATAGTTATATAACTTATGGCCCACTATTAAATGGTTCGACTACTGTTATGTTTGAAGGCATTCCAACTTTTCCAGACGCTGGTCGCTTTTGGGATATTTGTGACAAACATAAAGTTACCCATTTTTATACAGCTCCAACAGCTATTAGAGCACTTCAAGCCTGTGATATTAATCTCGTAACGAAACACGATCTTTCAACTTTAAAAGTTTTGGGATCTGTTGGTGAACCAATAAATGAAGAAGCCTGGGAGTGGTATAATAAATATATCGGAAAAGAAAAATGCCCAATCGTAGATACTTGGTGGCAAACTGAAACAGGAGGAATTATGATTTCACCAATTGCTGGTGTGACCAAATGTATTCCAGCACATGCCACAACACCTCTTCCTGGTGTTGTTCCGCTTCTTGTAGATAGTGAAGGAAATGAAGTTCTCGGCAATCCTGCTGAAGGAAACTTGTGTATGAAAATGCCATGGCCTGGAATGGCAAGAACAATTTATGGAGATCATAATCGTTTTAAAGAAACATACTTTTCTGCTTACAAAGGAAAATATTTCACAGGAGATGGAGCCAAGAGAGATGAATTTGGAAACTACCGAATCACAGGTAGAGTTGATGACGCTATAAACGTCTCCGGGCATTTAATTGGAACTGCCGAAGTAGAAGAAGCAATTAACGAAGATAAAAATGTTATTGAATCTGCCGTTGTTGGTTTTCCACATGATATAAAGGGACAAGGAATTTACGCTTTTGTAATTTTAGCTCCAGAGATGAAGCCCAACAATGAACTATTTTTAAAAGAAGTAAATGATTTTATCATAAGAGAAATTGGACCAATTGCCAAAATTGATCATTTACAAATTGTTTCAGGACTTCCCAAAACGAGATCAGGAAAAATTATGAGAAGAATTTTGCGAAAGATCGCAGCAGGCGAAAAAGATAACTTTGGTGATATTTCTACACTATTGAACCCTGAAATTGTTGAAGAAATTTTAGCAAATAGATAATTATTTTTTACAATATATTTCATACCAATTTTTCATTAACCCTTCTCTGTCTTCAGGATGGGCTATTTGGATGAGTGCTTTTGCTCTTTCGTGAAGTGTCTTTCCATACAAATTAACAACGCCAAACTCTGTTACAACATAATGAGTATGAGCCCTAGTCGTTACAACACCTGCTCCTAAATTTAAACTGCACGTAATTTTAGATACACCTTTTTTAGTTCTTGAAGGTAGAGCAATGATTGGCTTTCCTCCTTTTGATAAAGAAGCACCTCTGATGAAGTCCATTTGCCCACCAACACCAGAAAATATTTTATGCCCTAGACTGTCAGCACATACTTGGCCAGAAAGATCTACTTCAAGAGCGCTATTAATTGCGACCACTTTGTCATTTCTAGCAATAATTCCAGGATTATTCACATAATTAGCCGGCAATAAAATTGTAGCAGGATTGTCATCAACAAAATCTAAAAGACGTTGAGATCCGTTTAAAAATGTAGCAACAGTCTTTCCTGGATGTGTGTTTTTCTTCGTATTATTAACAACTCCACTTTCAATTAAATCAATTGCACCGTCAGCAAACATTTCAGAGTGAATTCCTAGATTCTTATGACCTTTTAAGCTATTTAAAACAGCATTTGGAATATTTCCTATCCCCATTTGAAGTGTTGAGTCATCTTCAATGAGCTCAGCGATAATTTTTCCAATTTGTTCTTCTTCTTTTGAAATAGGTAATTCACTTGAACACTCAAATTCTTGATCACAGTAAAACGCGTGATCTATCTGATCTACATGAACATATCCATCGCCATGCACTCGTGGCATTTTAGAATTAACTTGGGCGATTATAATATCAGCGGAATCTACACCGGCTCGCATAATGTCGACACTGGTTCCAAGAGTACAATAGCCAAACCTATCGGGGGGCGAAACATGAATTAGAGCAACATCTATTTTTTTATTTTTTGATTTAATTAGATTTGGAATTTCTGATAAAAAGCATGGTAAATAATCAACATTTTGATAATTTAATTTTTTTCTAATATTTCCACCTACAAAGAAGTTCGTAACTCTAAAATTATTTTTATACTGTTCATTTGCGTAAAACGCATCTCCACAAGTATGCAGATGTAATAACTCAACATTTTCTAGTCGCCAAGCTTGTTCTTTTAAACCATCCAACAAAACAGTTGGTGTAGCCATCGATCCATGAACCAAAATTGACATGTTTGATTGAATAGATTCGAGTGTTGAATATAAGTTGTCGTGAACTTTCAAAGTTTTCTCCTGTACTTTTCTTAACCTATAACTATACCCAAATATATAAAATTACTACCTAAAATTATATTCCTAGCAAGTCTAATATTGATCCGTTAACATATACTAATGAATAAAAAAACTTTAATGAATAAAAATAATTTACTAATTTTTACAATTTTATTATTTACTTACTTACTTATAATTAAAGTAAATTTTTTATGTTTGCTGCCAGCACTGCTAGCTATTCTTTTAGCCTTTATCACTCATGAAGTTTATCTTTCTTTGTTTATGGGACTATTAATGGGAGTAATGGCTAAACTATCGACGGGTCATTTCTTTTTTGATTTAACAAATGGATTTTTTAAAACTTTCGACACTTATATTATAAAAGCAGCATCTGATAAAGATCATGTTTTCGTTCTACTATTTACTTTTTTTATAGGAGCTCTCGTTCAGCAAATTCGTGTTTCAGGTGGAATGAATGCAATCGTAAAATTTCTATCTCCTAAGATAAAATCAGCTAAACACGCTCAATTGTATACTTTTTTTATGGGAATTATTATTTTTTTTGACGACTACGCAAATACATTAATTGTTGGAAACTCAATGAGACCAATTACTGACAAATTTAAAGTTTCAAGAGAAAAACTTTCTTTTATTGTTGATGCGACAGCTGCACCTGTTTCTTCATTAATGATGATATCAACATGGATTGGTTATGAAGTTGGATTAATTGGGGAAGCCTTTAAGCATGCAGGCATTGAATCTGATGCTTATTTAAGTTTTGTCGCTTCCGTTCCCTTTAGATTTTACGGAATATTAATGCTCTTTTTTATTTTCTCGATAATATTCTTAGACTTTGATTTTTTTACAATGAAAAAAGCAAATATAAAATCTCTTTATGATAAAAAGAATAAGGAAAAGAAAGAGCTTGATAATAAAAATGAAAGATCTCAAGATGTCTCCGATTTAAATCAACACATAAACGGAACAATCCTACATGCAGTCGTCCCTTTATTAATATTAATATTAGGTGTTTTATTTGGACTGTATTATACAGGAGTCAACTCATTGGCGAGTGGTCAAAAACAAAGCCTTCAAAATATTTTATCAAGTGCTAGTTCCTATAAAGCACTTCTTTGGGCAAGTGTCGTTTCATCTTTCTCTGCGATGATTTTAAATATTACTTATAAAAAGCTAATGACTCTAAAACAATCAATCGAGCATTTAATCAGTGGCTTCACCGAAATGCTTCCAGCAGCGGTAATTTTAGTTTTAGCTTGGTCTCTTGGAAGTGTTATGAAAGAACTCGATACCGCAGCATATGTTAGTTCTCTTTTAAAAGGTAATATTACCTATCATTATCTTCCTGTTTTAATATTTATAACTGCGGCTATTACATCATTTGCCACTGGAACATCTTGGGGAACTATGGCTATTATTTTTCCTATAGCTATCCCTTTGGCAACAGAGCTATCCATTGGACTCTCGCCTGAAGACTTGATGTTGATAATCAACGCCACAATAGGAAGTGTTTTAAGTGGTGCCGTTTTTGGAGATCACTGCTCACCTATATCTGATACGACAATACTTTCTTCAATTGCCTGCAGGGTTAATCATATTGATCATGTTAAAACTCAAATCCCATACGCACTCTTTGTTGGAATATTTTCAATTTTATTTGGTTATATTCCTGCAGGTTTTACACATTCTCCCTATATAACAATTACTTTATCAATGGTAATAATGTTTATAACACTTGCTGTTATGCGACGCATTAGCAAAAAGAGAGTCGATTCAGTATAAATTTCATTGATCCAAAGTAATATTATTATTGTGTTAGTAATACATTAATAAATTTAACTTATGAGGTTTCAATGAATTATTTTAAAACATTAATACTATTATTAACTCTTCCTGTTTTGAGTGCTCATAGTGCAAAAACATCACTTACAAAATCTGAATATTGTATTAATCAAAAGACACAAAACTACGCCAAAGAACTTGCCCAAGAAGACAATTCAAGAATGTCATTTGTTAATAGAGGTGGAATACTAGGAGGCGGAGTATGTTGGTGGCATAGCCGATTTCAAAGAAATGCACTTTATTTAACTTCTTATCGACCAGGACTTAATAAGCCGAGTATAAAACAAGCCAAGAAGTTAATTCATGAAATAAGAAGAGGAAAAAGAACAGTTATAATTCCTGGTTATTCCAATTTTTACAATTTTTCCTACGACTTTAAAGATTTAATTCAAAAAAGACTTCAAGAGTGGCAGCGAACAGATGGTATTTTAAAACAAAAATGGATTGTAGGCTTAGCTGGAAAGACAGAAGTAACTCCTGAAAAATTACAATCTATGATGGAAAAATTATATCAAGACGTAGTTGTAAATAAAAATATTATTTATCAAAAACTACAATTAAAGGGAATTACTGCTCATGCATGGCTTGTGGTTGATATGCAAAAAACGGTTAATGGTTATGACCTAAATGTTATTGATAGTAACTCGCCAAGCTCTACAAATGTTTATCATTATCAATATGGTAATACTTCTTTTCAGAATTATTATTATGGTAAATTTGTTCCCTATACTGGAAACATGAAAGAACTAAAAAAATTAAAAAAAGCAATCAACAAAACGTGTAGATAAAAGGAAAGACAATGAATAAAACTTTTTTTTTAATATTTTTAATTTTATTATCTTTAAATAGTGTCGCATCTGAACATTTAATTTCAGGATCGACTTATTCTGGTATTTCAAAGTCAGATAGTGTTAACTCAAGTACAAATTTTGTTTTACAAACAAGTTATCAAAGAGATTTTTTTTATAAAAATATTTTTATGGGAATTGAAACATTCATTTCTTTAACATCTCCTAAAAGCTCAATTAGATTAGGTCCTATTTTCACTTACCACTTCGATAAAAAAAACATATTAAATAGTTTTTATACTTCTGCTTCAGTTGGACTTCGGAAAAAAGAGAATGACTCTTATAATGATTATACATATTATTCCCTAAGATTTGGTAAAAGTTTTAAGTTAAATGAAAAAGTTGCCATAAGAACTTATCTATATAGAACATCATTTATATACTCAAATGAAACTACCAATACATTTGGAATTCATTTTCTAAATATTTCAGTATTGTTATAGTTTTATTTACAAGTAACTTTAAACCACACAAAAGAAGCTAACATAATTAGTAAAAAGACACCCGCTACTTGTAAATTATAAATAGTCATAGCCACTAGTGAAAAGCTTGAAATAGAAAGTGCTAAAAATGGAGTGATTGGGAAAAAGGGAACCTTAAAAGGTCTAATTAAGTTAGGTTCATTTTTTCTAAGAGCAAAAAACGAAATCATTGAGATTATATATAATACAAGAGCACCAAAGCAAGCGATGGTAATAATCTCTGCTGTTTTCCCTGTCATTATCGCCAGTATTCCAATTAACATATTAGCTATTAATGAACTCGCTGGAGTTTTAAACTTAGGATGAAGTTTACCTAACATTTTCGGAAAATAACCAACTCTTCCAAATTCAAAAGTTGACCTTCCTGCAGCTAGAATTATTCCGTGAAAAGAAGCTACTAATCCAAAAATACCTATCCCTATTAAAAGATGCATTAATACAGAATTTTCTCCCACAATATGACTTAAGGCTAAAGGTAAGGGAGAATCTGAAGCAATCTTACTACCGTTCTCATATACTATTGCTTCCCATCCTCCTACTCCAATAGAAGAAACAAATATAAGAATACACAATACAACAAGTGTTAAAATTGCTGATCCAAAGCCAATTAAAACATTTCTTTGAGGATTAATTGTTTCTTCAGCAACATTTGCGACACCCTCAATAGCTAGAAAAAACCAGATTGCAAAAGGAATGGCTGCAAATGCTCCACTAAAACCATGTGGAAAAGCGTTTGTTGTTAAATTAGTTAGTTCAAAGTGAGGTAAAGCAATTCCTGTAAATAAAAGTAATTCAAATACTGCAATTATTGTAACAACAAGTTCAAAGATAGCTGCGGTCTTTACTCCAATTATGTTTATTCCTGTAAACACAAGATAAGCAATTATAGCAATTGCTTGAATTGAGAAACCGGGAAACCATTTATTTAAATAGGCACCAATAGCAAAAGCAATTGCGGGAGGAGCAAATATAAATTCAATATTTTGTGCCATACCTGCTACAAAGCCCCAATTTTTCCCAAGAGCTTTGTGGCCATAATCAAAAGCACCACCTGCTTTTGGAATAGCACAGGCAAGCTCTGTGTAACAAAAAGTAAAACAGACATACATTATTATTATAAAAAATGTAGCTATAGCCATACCACCTGTTCCACCTTGAGGTAACCCTAGGTTCCAACCAAAATACATTCCAGATATTACATAACCTACTCCTAAACCCCACAGCATAATAGGCCCTAGAGTTCTTTCAAAGTTTTCATTATTTTCTGTTGTCATTTACATTACTCCTTCCAGTACTCATGGATAACCGACCAATACGATCTATTAGTAGTTAAATTAAATTCTATAGATTATAATATCTCTGAATATATATAGTAAGAAAAGAAAGAAATATATTAGTAAGGGACATGTTACAAAATGAAAGATTTAAAAGAGATAATTTCAAATCATCCTCAAGAACATATTGAGCTTTTTAAGAAATTAAGAAAAGAGCAAAACCCTCATACTCTTTTTATAACATGTTCAGACAGCAGAATTATTCCTAATATAATTACTTCGACTATGCCAGGTGATTTATTTTTAATTCGAAATGTTGGAAATATTGTACCTAACCCTGACTCTAGTGCCATATCAGTTTTGGCAGCTGTTGAATACGCAGTTAATATTTTAAGGATAAGTGACATTGTCATTTGTGGACATTCAAATTGTGGTGCTATAGGAGCCGTTTGTAATCCCGCGAGTTATGATAAAGCCAAGAATAGCAGTCTCGACGAATGGTTAAAACACGTAAAAATCACTCATAAAGAGTTGGTTCATGATGCTGTAACGAGCAAGTTAGATTTCGCTTCTCAAGCAAATGTTCTACAACAAATTAAAAATTTATCAGAACATAAATTTATTAGTGAGAAAATAAAAAGTCACCAATTAGAACTACATGCATGGTGGTTTGATATTGGAGTAACTACTGTTAAATACTTTTCTATTGAATCACAACGTTTTATAGATTATGTTTAATGAATTATGAAATCTAAAAATATCTTTATAACTGGTGGAACCTCAGGAATTGGACTTAGTTTAGCAAAGTTATATATTTCGAAAAATTGTAATGTCGCTATTTGTGGTAGAGATTTAAGTAAAATCCCTAATGACCTTATAGATATTATAGAAGCATACCAAGTTGACGTAACAATTTTAGAGCAAGTAGAAAATGCTCTAAAATCTTTTCAAGATAAACATAAAAAGATTGATCTGGTTATTATAAATGCAGGGATTTCTGTTGGAAAAAAACAAGCGACTCCCAACTTTCAAGATTCACTAAAAGTTACTAATACTAATGTAATTGGTTTTTTAAATACGGTTCATCCTAGTATCGATATAATGATAAAACAAAAATATGGCCACATTGTAGCTGTATCTTCTGTTGCTGGATTTGTGGGTCTTCCTGGAGCTTCATCATATAGCGCTAGTAAGTCATATATAACGAAGTACTGCGAATCGTTAAGCATCGACATGAAATCATTTAATATCGATATTAGTGTAATTTGTCCTGGATTTATTGATACTCCACTGACTAAAAGAAATGATCACTCAATGCCATTTATAATGAATTCAGAAAAAGCTGCTCTGTTAATAAGCAATGCTATTGGTAATAAGAAAGATCTTTATATTTTTCCATGGCAAATGAAGGCTGTTATAACTTTATTAAATAAGATGCCTCGATCTCTCTACCGAAAACTTTTTAATTTAAAGCTCTTTAATTATTCAAAATAAGTTTCTTACTTGTACCATTTCTGTCTAAAAATTAGACACTCTTTAAAATCGAACCAAAATTAGACGATAATCCAAACTAAGTGCCTTAATATTAGTCAAAAAGATTGGCACTCTCCTTGCTTATATATAAATCAGGAGATCGTTATGAAAAACATTATTACATTAGTTGCTTTACTTTTTATTTCTAAATCATTTGCAGGAGTAAAATTTACTTGTTCAGTAGAAAGGATGGGAAAGAGTATAAAGATTGAAAAAAATTATGTTGTTATGAGTGATCTAAATATTGAATCAAATCGACAAGTTGCTTCAATAAATGAAAATAAAATACCTTCACGAACAAGGTTTAGTGGAAAATCTATCGAAAAAATTATGTATGTATCAGGTGAAAAATATCTCTTACATATTAATGATATCAATGCTTACTCAGAAATTAATGATTATTTGATTATAAAAAGTCAAAAAGGTCATGAAATGATGTTTTCAGTAAATTGCCAATAATAATAGTAATAGCTAAACTTGATCGATTTTTTTTTGAGTCACTTCCATTGCAAATTGAGTTGAATTAATTAAATCTAAATCACCATCGATAAGTCTTAGCTGATGTGCTTCAGAAAAGAGAGTCATAGCTTCAGAATACCTTTTTTGTTCAAATCGACATTTACCAAAGTGCTGAAAAGCAAAAGCAAGTAATGGATTTGCTTTTACATTGTTCATGCCTTTAATTAGGTGAATTATTTTCGTAAATGAACTAACTGATGCATCAAACTTTCCTTGCCAGTAAAAAAGTGTTGTTAATCTAATTTGTATTACAAGAGCATTCATATTTAACAATTGGGTTTCATATAATGAAATTGATTGTTCTAATAACTTCTGTGAAATATCATATTTATTTAAAATACGAGCATAAACTCCCGCCTCTCCTAATACTTTAGCTTTTAATTTTTGATCTTCAATAGACTCTAGTTTTCCTAAAATAAATTTAAGTCCTTTATCCATTTGAATACTATCAACAGCTTTATCCCTTAAAGTCACCTTATCTATTTCAGTTTCCATATTGTAGGGAGTTTTAAATTCTGACATTATATTTTTTTAATTTCTCTTATATTTTTGATTAATTCTGTTAAGTTCTTAAATTTATAATAATTTAAGTATCGGTCAATTTCATTTTTTATATTAAATAAAACTTGAGGTCCTTGATAGATAAAAGAAGTGTAGATTTGAACAAATTTTCCGCCGTCTTTCCAAAAATCAAATAAGTCGTCAAAATTATCAATTCCACCAACTCCAATTAAATCGAAATCTGAGATATTTTCGATTGATTTTAATATTTTTTTTCGAATCGTTGCGGCTTGTTTTTTGATAATATTTCCAGACACTCCACCTTTTGAATAATTATGTTGAATTGAGGTATTAGTAGCAATTAAACCATTAATCTTTTTATTAATACAAAGATCAATAGTAGATTTAAGCTCATCATCAATTATATCAGGCGAAATCTTTACAAATAATGGAATCGAGTTCTCGTCACGAAGAGGGCATATCTCTTCTAATATTAATTTTAAACCATTGGCACCTTCAAAATGCCTTAAACCCGGAGTATTTGGAGAAGATACATTTATAACGAGATAATCTGCTTTATTTTTAAACGTGTTAAAAAGCGAAACATAATCTTTAACTGCATCTTCAGTTTTTGTTATTTTATTTTTTCCCAGATTAATTCCAATTGGGATATTACTAATATTAGGAAAAGACTCAATATTTTTTAATAATGATTGTTGTCCATTGTTATTAAATCCCATTGAGTTACGCAAAGAAAGTTCCTCTTTTAATCTAAACATGCGAGGTTTTTCGTTTCCTTTTTGGGCAAGAGGTGTAACAGTTCCTACTTCAACAGCACCAAACCCAACATTGGAGAAATAATCTAAAGCAATAGCATTTTTATCAAGCCCTGCAGCTAGCCCTACAGGGAATCTAAACTTCAAATTATTTAATCTAATCTCGTAAGTATCAATACTATTTAATTTTAACTTTCCATATATTGAAAGAGCAATTTTTGGGGCAGAAGCTAAGGTATTTAAAGTTATATTATGTGCAAGTTCTGGATCAACTTTGAATAATGAATATTTTGATAAATCATATAATATTTTTTTAGTATAATTGGACATTGTCCCCTTCTTGAACAGATCCTCCTGAATGCAAGATAGCGATTGCCCCATCTCTGTCAAAATAATCGATAACTTCAATTGCTCCTTTTACTTCGCCTTTTGATTTTCCAATTAAGCCGCCAGACTCTGGATCATAAATTTCTTCACCTTCGGTAATTACTTTAAGTATGTCTCCAATTTGTATTCCACTAGCTCTACCTGCATTAATATAAATCTTATTTCCTATAATTTTAGCAACTTTTCCGATCCAATCTAATTTTTTTGAAAGTTCCGCAATTTTTGGTATAGCACGCCTAATTGCTACTCTAACTCCATATCTTAAAAGCTCTTGCCTATATGATAAATGTTCTTCTCTGTCTGTTTTAAATAGTCGATAGGTACTATCATCAGCAAATCCATTTACTGTATTAGTAAAAATTTCTCTATTGGCATTAACATCGAAAATACGAATTTCTACTTTTGATTCAGTATAAGACTTTGTCTCTCGAACTAAACCAATTTCATCTGTCTTTTCACGTATTCGAGCTTGTTTGATTCTTCCAAAAATAACAAAATTTACTCCAGTGATTTTAGCTTTTCGTGCCAACTGAACAAGTTTTAAACCACCTCCACTATAGACTTCTTTCGAACTTGGAAAATTTCGCCCGACAATTGGATCCATTATAAATTGTCCAGAACGACTTAATTCATATCTTAATTCCTCAGTCGCTGTTGACGATAATCCTTGGCCTCCGTAGGGAGCTTCATTGAAAAACTTTAATAAAACTATTTTCTTCCTTACACCTGAGAAGAATTGTCTTGGAGCCTTTCTTGCCATTTTGCCATTTGTATTTCGTTTAATAACATTATTACTACAAGAGAAAAATAAAACTGATAAAACTGATAAAACTAGATATAATTTAAATGTCAAAGTGACTCTCCTTGTATGTTATTTATTTTAATAGTTACGACGTTTTCAAGAACTTCAATCACCAAGCGTGGGTAATTGGCATTAAATTTTGTAGTTTGAATAACACTTAATGTTTTAGCTCTTGTACCAATTGTTTTTAATGTTAAGCGTACATTATTTTTTGAAATTGTTTCCAAAGATAACTCAACTTGTTTAGTAATAAGTTTTTTTAATAAAACCTCTCTTAGTTTATAAACATCAGATAGATTTTCGAAATGAGTGATATTTAGTGTAAAAACATTTTTAGGAATACTTTTTAAGTATAAATCCTTTGATTGACTAATTATAGTTAGAGGAAATTGATACAGAGTAGATACAAAGTTTGAGAGTGATTTCTTTGAAGACTGATCTGTAGCATAGTAAAACTTATAATCATTAATATTTTGTCTTTTAGATGACAACCTTTTATTTAATTTAATATCAACAATCAATGAAGACATTTGAATATTAAACAATGTCTCATTTTGTTCAACATTATCTGCTGTTTTTAAAATATCGTATTTTAAAACGATAAATATTCCACTACTAGGTTGTGTTTTAATATATTGAATGTCTGTAATCTCTTTTATATCGAGTTCGAGATCCGGAAAAGTGTCTTTAAGGTAATTTTTATAATTATTTATAAGCGTGTTATACACTATTTTTGACTCAGTATTTAACTCATTCCATAAAAAGTCTTTATTTTTTATATCTAAAAAAAGATAAACTGAAAGTTTACTATTTCCTTCGTGTTCATACATATATTGATTGTAGAGTCTGCTTAATTTCTTTTCATCAATAACACCTCTTATTTTTATTAAATAAAGAGATTTATTAGTAAGAGAACGCGATCTTTTCAAAATACTGTATTTAATTAAAAGCTTATTTAATTGGCCAAAGCTTCTATCAATTTTTAAAGATGCGAGCCTCTCTTTTTCAACTAAAACATTTGGTCTTTTTTCAAACCTTTCTTTCAGTTCTTCTATCTTTGTATTTTTGATTTCATCTTTTTTTGAATTAAACTTCTCCCAGAATAACTCCTTATTTAAATTTAATTTAATTAGCTTTTTATTAATTAAATCAATAGTAACGGAATGTAATAATTGTTGTTTTACAAACTTAATACTATCATCATTATTAGACAAAAATCTTCCGTAACCTACTTCACTTTCATTTGAGAATACTGTAACAGAGAAAAAGATACTTAATAAAAATAATATATTTTTTTTATAATGCATTTTCATATTTTCCTTCTACTAAAAACTGTACAGCATTCGCGCTTAATGTTTCGTTTATCTTTGCTGCCATTTGAGGAGAAGCTGTAACTTTGAACTCTTCATTAAGTGGCATTAATAATTTGCCTTCATTGTTATAGAAAACAAGGTGGGTTCCAACGCTTCCTCGGTAACTTAAAATTACCTGTTTTAGCTTATCTAATTTTAAAGTATTCATTTGCTCTAAATCAACATTGATTCTAACGCCACAAACAGAATCATCAGTCTTATCTTTCAAAAATTGAATTTTTTCTGGGAACATCTTATGAGGCTCTTCGTTTAAACTAACCTTTCCCATCATAACTATTGGTTCTTCGCTAGACAGTATTTCCTCATACTCTTCAAAAACTTTTGGAAAAACAATACATTCAATACTTCCTGATAAATCCTCTAAATTTAAAAAGCACATTTTTGCACCTTTTTTAGTGATGATATTTTTTTTATTCGTTATTAATCCTGCAAGTACCATATCTCTTTTTTCTTCACCAGGAGTCTCAAAAACTTTTCCTATGTCCATTGATGTAATCTCTCTCATTATATCTTGGAAAGGATCAAGAGGATGACCTGAAACATATATTCCTAGTAAATCTTTTTCATATTTAAGTTTAGCCTTATCACTAAAATCACTTAATGGATCTATATCTAACCCTATATTATTATCAGAGCTTTCCTCTGAATCAAATAAACTATTTTGTCCTATTTCTAAATTGTCTCGTTTCTTTTGTGTGAAAGCTAAGATGAACTCCATGTTATCATGCAAAGTTCTTCGATTCATTGTTTCACAACTATCAAATGCACCTACAAGAATTAATGATTCAATAACTCTTTTATTTACAGTTTTATGATCGAGTCTTTCACAGAAGTCGACAAAACCTAGGAAATGCCCATTCTCGGTTCTTTCTAGAACCATTGCCTCAACAGCATTTTCACCAACATTTTTGACAGCCCCCATTCCAAAGCGAATATTTTTCTCAATAACATTAAAAAGCCACAACGACTCGTTAACATCGGGAGGTAGGACATCTATGTTATAATTTTTTGCCTCATGAATGTATGTAGTAACTTTTTCAGAATTATTTAATTCTGTACTTAATAAGGCAGCAAAGAATTCTGAAGGATAATACATTTTCAAAAATGCTGTTTGATAAGCAATTAATCCATAGGCTACAGCATGGGATTTATTAAACCCGTATGCCGCAAAATTTGCCATAAGTTCAAATAACTCAACAGCTTTATGTTCATCAAACCCATTTTCAACAGCACCAGCTTTAAAAATTTCTCGATGACGATCCATCTCTGAGACTTTCTTTTTTCCCATCGCTCTACGAAGCATGTCTGCTCCACCTAATGTATAACCTGCAATTCTTCTAGCGATATTCATAACTTGTTCTTGATAGACAATAACACCAAAAGTATCTTTGATTATTGGCTCAAGCTCTTTGAAAGCAAAAGACATTTGCTTTCGACCGTGTTTAATTTCAATAAAATCATCAACCATTCCGGACTCGAGTGGCCCAGGTCTATATAATGCGTTTATTGCCGTAATTTCATCTAGGTTATCTGGCATTATTCGTTTACATAAATCAATCATTCCTGAAGACTCTAGTTGAAAAACACCAATTGTTTCTCCTCTAGAAATAAAATCATAAACAGCACGATCTTCAATATCAATTTCTTCAATATCAAAATGAGAATCCTTGTCTCTTTTTATAAATTGAACGGCACGATCAACAACTGTTAAAGTTTTAAGACCAAGAAAATCAAATTTAACAAGTCCTATATCTTCAGAAAAACCTTTATCAAATTGAATAACTTTTTCACCTTTTGAGCCTTTAAAAAGAGGACAATATTCTACAAGTGGCTTATTTGTTATTACAACACCAGCTGCATGAATACCGGCATGTCGATACAATCCTTCGAGTCTTCCAGCAATTTGAAAAACTTGTCTTACTTTGGGATCACTTTCACAAAGATCAGTTAATTTAGGTTCAAGTTCAAATGCTCGATCTAAACTTATTCCTATTTCGTCTGGAATTAATTTTGAAATATAATTAGCTTCAGCAAAAGATAAGTCGAATACCCGTGCAACATCTTTAAAAACCGCTTTTGCCTGAAGTTTTCCAAAAGTAATAATCTGTCCGACTTTATCTTCCCCATACTTTTGGGTGACATATTCTATGACTTTTTGTCGGCCCTGTTGACAAAAATCCACATCAAAGTCAGGCATTGAAATACGTTCAGGATTAATAAATCGCTCAAATAATAAGTTGTATGGTAATGGATCAATATTAGTAATATTCATAGAGTAAGCAACTAGTGAGCCCGCTCCTGATCCCCTACCAGGTCCAACCGGAATACCATTGTCTTTAGACCAATTTATAAAATCAGCTACAATCAAAAAATATCCGGGAAATCCCATCTGACAAATCATATCTAATTCAACATTAAGTCTGTCGTAATATTTTGGTTTTAATTCTGATTCCCAGTTATCTTGTTCAATTAATTTTTTAAACTGAGGTCCCTTAAAACGTTCAATCAGCCCCTCGTTAGTTATTCTTCTAAAATAAGTATCAATATCTTCATCTGTATCAATTTCAAAATCTGGCAAATGATAGATTTGATTACCATCATCATCAGTCCATTTTAATTCAACATTACATTTGTCAGCAATCTTAAGAGTGTTATCACAAGCTTCTGGTATGTAAGAAAAAGCATCCCTCATTTGTTCAGGGGTTTTGTAAAAAAATTCTTGAGAAGTCATTCTCATTCTATTTTCATCAGAATAACTTTTACCAGTTTGAATACATAATAAGACTTCTTGAGCCGTAGCATCTTCTCTAGTCATATAATGACAATCGTTAGTAGCGACTAATTGTAAATTATGTTCCGTTGCATATTTAATAACTTTTTCATTAACAATTTTTTGCTCTGGGATTCCATTTTCTTGTATTTCCAAATAAAAATCATCTTTAAATATTCCATGTAACTTATGAATTGCTTTCACCGCTCGTTCATCTTGTCCTGTAAAAAAATTGTAACCAACTTCACCTTTTAAACATGCAGTTGTACAAATTAGCCCTTCAGAAAATTCATTTAACAAATCAAAATCTGCTCGAGGTTTATAATAAAACCCTTCCATATATGCTTTTGTTAAAAGTTTACATAAATTTTGATAACCGATGTTATTTTTAGCCAATAAAATTAAATGATGAATCTGCCTTGAAGACTCTTCTTCATCTTGAGAGCTTATAGATTGATTTCTTTTCGCTGCTTTTCGGTCAAATCTTGAGCCTGGAGTAAAATAAATTTCAGACCCGAGTATTGGTTTAATTCCTGCTTCTTTACAACGAGTATAAAAATCAATGACACCAAACATATTTCCATGATCTGTTTGTGCTATTGCTGGAATATTATTCTCTTTAGCTGTTGCAATTAAATCTTTCAATCTTATAGCCCCATCCAAAAGTGAATATTGAGTATGAAGATGTAAATGAACAAAACTGTTGGGATTATTTTGAGATATATTTTCCACTGAGAACCTTATTTTGTAAGTATCTGTTTTTATGAGAATTCTACTAAAGTAATTATTAAATAGCATTAATAATGTTCACTAATTAAATGTATCTAAGATGTTAAAATTATTAAATATTTTATTTTGATAATGCGACGAATTAAAAATACTATAATTTAAACTGATAATCAGTTAAATATCTTTACAAAAACTACTTAAATGTAAGACAAACATTGCTGTGTTACGCATAAAAAAAAGTAAAAAAGTTCAAGGTAAGTCACAACTAGAGCTAGAATTAAAACGACCATTTGAAAATGATCGCAACCATCATTTAGGTGGTAAAAGTTTTTATTTTTTCGACTTTGACGACAATGTTATTTATTTAACTACTCCTATTGTTGTTTTTCATAAAGACACTGGAAAAGAGCTTTTTTTATCAAGTAGTGAATGGGCTCAATATCATCATGATATTGGCATAAAATTTCCTTATAACGACTACTATATAGATTACGAGGAAGAAAAAGGTTCATTTCGATATTTTAGGGATCAAGATATTTCTATTCTTGAAAAAGTAAAAGGAAGTAAACAGACTTTTTTGACTGATATAGAAAATGCATTAAAGGAAATTGATTATTCTTGGAAAGCCCCCTCATGGAATTGCTTTTATCACGCCGTTTATAACAATAGGCCAATGTCTATAATAACAGCGAGAGGCCATAATATAAATACCATAAAGAAAGGAATTAATTTATTGGCACAAAAAGGACATATTCCAACAACTCCAAATTTTTTAAGCATATACCCAGTAACCAATACTAAAGTAAGAAAACTTTTAGGAGATATTGAGTTAAAACAAAGTGTCGCGGAATTAAAAAGATCTGCAATTCGTGAATCCGTTGAAGCAGCTATAAAAAAATATGGTTATAGTCCTTTTCACCGATTTGGTATGTCTGATGATGATCCTAAAAACATAGAACTAATTACTGAAGAAATGAAATATTTAAAAAGAAAATATTCAGAAATGAGTTTTTTTGTTATACAGACATTTGAACATAGTTATAAGAAATTTGAAATATTACCTAAAAAGAAACAAAAAAAGAAAAAAGAAGATTCAACAAAACAACTTAACTTATTTTAAAAGTATTTATATAATCAGCAATTTGCTCAATTGAAAGTTCCTCATCTGATAAACCCGCATCAATTATACTTTTTGGCATAGAATGAATTAAGCTACTATTTTTATCTTGAACAAATATTTTACCATCATGTTCTTTAATCACTTTTGCTCCTTCTGTGCCATCTCGTCCTAAACCAGTCAACACAATCCCTGTAGCTTTTGAATCATAAGTTTTAGCAACAGAGTCAAACATGAAGTTTATTGAAGGTTTGATATGATGATCCGGCTCTTCATCTGTTAAAATAATCTTGTTTATTTCATTTTCTTTAGTAACACGTAGGTGTTTTTCAGAGGGAGCGAGATAAACATTTCCCGCTATTAACTCTGTATCATTTTCAGCAATCATAAAGTTAAGAGAACTAACACGATTAAGACTACTAACTATTGATTTAACAAAATTTTTATTAATGTGTAAAACAATTATGATTGGCACACTTAGTTTATATTTAATTTGTTTAAACAGACTTGATAATGCTTCTGGCCCTCCTGTTGAAGCACCAATAGCGATTAATTTAGTTGTTTCAGAAGAAGGCTCTATTTTTATAAAATCATTATGTATGCTTTCGAAACCTAATTCTGAAATAATTTTTTTTCTTCTGGATAATTCAATTAATAACTTTTTAAAAAATAATTCATTTATATTTTTACTTTCGCAATAATTAAAAAGTCCTTTGTTAGAGAGTTCTAGCATCAACATTTTTAAATTGTCGTTTAGTTTATAATCTACAATACAAATGACTTTGAAATTTATAGATCTAAAATCCCATTTAATGAACTCATTATATTCATTTTTTGATAGATGAGACAATTCAACGATTAATAAATTAACTTCTTTCGTTTTTGTATTTAATTGAAAATCTCTAAATGATTTTTCTTCGACAATATTTTGAAAACTTAAACTTATAATTGATTTTTCAATTATAAGTTTTGATGACTTTGTAAGACCTATTGTAGAAATTTTTAGCAAAATAACCTCGGACAGTTATTTTACCATAAGTTAAGAAATAGTTTTAAAGAAACTAATTAAATTATTATATTTTTACTCCCACTCAATAGTTCCAGGGGGTTTTGACGTTATATCATAGACGACACGAGTGATATGCTCCACTTCATTGGTTATTCGAGATGAAACCTTGTCTAAAAATTCTCTAGGCATATCTGTCCATGTAGCAGTCATTCCATCAACACTGTTTACTAAACGCAAACAAATTACGTGCTCATAGGCACGTCCATCACCTTTAACTCCAACTGTTTTAATTGGTAAGAAAACTGTAAATGCTTGCCAAGTAGACTGATACAAATGAAAGTTGTTAAGTTCTTCAAAAAGAATTTGATCAGACTTACCTACACATTTAATAGCAAGTTCAGTAACACTACCTAATATACGAACACCAAGACCAGGGCCGGGAAAAGGATGCCTATGAACCCAAGAATACTTAAGACCTATTTGTTCACCAATTACTCTTACTTCATCTTTAAAAAAATACCTTAGTGGCTCAAGTAATTCTAATTTTAAATTTTCCGGAAGACCTCCTACATTGTGATGAGATTTTATCGTAACAGACTTTCCTCCATCTTTATGTGGAGAAATAGATTCAATAACATCAGGATAAAGTGTTCCTTGTAACAAATATGAAAATTTTATTTTATTATTATCTTCAAGTTCATGTACCTTGTTTTCAAATACATCTATAAATGTCTTACCAATAATTTTACGTTTTTCTTCAGGATCATCAATTCCATCTAGCTTGTTTAAAAAAATATCTTTGGCATTAATAATTTCAATATTTAATTTAGTTTCATTTTGTAACACTTTTATATGATTATAATCTTGAGGACGTAGTAATCCATTGTCTACAAAGATACAGTATAATTTGTCTCCGATTATTTTATCTGCAATTGAAGCAGCAACGAGTGAATCGACGCCTCCAGAAAAAGCACATAGAACGTATTTGCCAATTGATTGCTTCACAATAGAAGTTGCTTCTTCAAGCATTGTATTTTCATTCCATTCTGGAGTCATCTTTGCTACGTCAGAGAAAAACCGCTGTAACAATTCTTTTCCAAATTCAGTGTGTTCAACTTCTGGATGAAACTGTAAACCCCATATTGGACGATCTATTGAGTTTATACCAGCGATCAAATCATGTTCACTTTTAATAAGTATTTCAAATTTTTCTGGTACTTTTGTTACATGATCAAAGTGACTCATCCAAACATTAAACTTTTCAGGTGAATCAATTATTGAGTTATTTAACATGCTGACTTTTGTTTTTCCGTACTCCCCTAATACACCTTTTTCTACAGTACCATTGAAAAAATTCGATATAATTTGCATTCCATAACATATTCCAAGAATTGGTAACTTTTCATTTCTAAAGAATTTAGAAAAATCAGAATCATCTTCAAAGATAGACTGAGGTCCTCCTGACAAGACTAAAGATTGAGGACTATGTCCTTCATCAATAAGTTTTTCTGCTTGATCAAAAGTATAAATTTTACTGGAGTAACCAAGTTCTCTTGTTTTTCTTGCAATTAGCTGAGTATATTGCGAACCAAAGTCTACTATCCATATTTGAGTGTTCATAATTTTCCTCTTTATGATTTAGAATAATTGGGAGCTTCTTTTGTAATAATAATATCATGAGGATGACTTTCTTTTAAAGATGCACTTGTAATTCTTAAAAATTTTGCTTTTTTAAATAGATCTTCAAGACTATTTGCACCGACATAGCCCATCCCAGACCTAAGGCCACCAAGCATTTGATAAATATTTTCAGATAGTGCTCCCCTGTAAGGAACTTGTCCTTCTATACCTTCGGGGACCAGCTTTCCTTTATCATTTATATTTCCTTGCGAATATCTGTCTTTTGATCCAAGGACCATAGCTCCAAGTGAACCCATCCCACGATAAACTTTATAAGTTCGGCCATGATATAAAATCATTTCTCCTGGTGCTTCATCAGTTCCAGCAAGCATCGAACCAAGCATAACTGTTGATGCCCCAGAAGCTAGCGCCTTTACGATATCACCGGAATACTTGATTCCTCCATCGGCTATAAAAGGAATTTTCTCTTTTTTACAAATTTTAGCACAATCCATTATCGCAGAAAGTTGAGGAACACCAATTCCCGCAATCACTCGTGTCGTACAAATTGAACCAGGGCCTATACCTACTTTCAAAGCATCAACACCAAGTTTTATTAAATCAGAACATGCCTTAGCTGTCGCAATATTACCTGCGATCACATCTACATTTTTACAATTTTTCTTTACCCATTTAATCATTTCCATTACTTTTTTAGAATGTCCATGAGCAGTATCAATTATTAAAGCATTCACTCCTTTTTCAGTGAGTGCTAGTGCTCTATCGTATTCTTTTGAAGAAACTCCAATAGCAGCAGCGACTTGAAGTCTTCCCAAACTATCTTTATTAGAACTAGGATAATCTCTATTTTTTAAAATATCCTTAATAGTAATTAAGCCTTTTAAATTCCATTTTTTGTCAATAATAGGCAATTTTTCGATTCTATGTTTATGGAGTAATTCTTTTGCTTTTGATAAAGATACTTTTCCAATTCCAACAATTAGATCATCTTTTTTTGTCATTATATCGACAATTTTTTTATTGATATTTGTTTCGAACAAAACATCTCTACTTGTTACTATTCCTACAAGTTTTCCACTTGAATCAATAACGGGCATTCCCGTAACATTTCTTTCTTTTGTTTTTTCAATTACATCTTTTATTTTAGCAGTATCAGAAATAGTGACGGGTTCAAGTACCATTCCAGCTTCATATTTTTTAACAATATCGACTTCTTTAGCTTGCATTTCAATACTCATATTTTTATGAATGACGCCAATACCACCTTGTTGAGCCATACAGATTGCTGTTTTTGATTCTGTTACAGTGTCCATGGCTGCAGAAACTAAAGGTATATTTAAATTGATATTTCGGGAAAACTTAGTCTTAACATCAACACTATCTGGCAATATTTCAGAAAACTGAGGTTCTAAAAGTACGTCATCATATGTTAAGGCATCCTTAATCTTACTCATGAAGTCTCCAAGTATATATAATAAATTTAGTAATGTTTTTTGTTGTCAACTTTAATACTTTTTAATTGATCAATAAGAGAATTAACTTCTTCTGAATGTCTTTTTTGTGACTTATATTCTTTTACTAATCCTTGCTCAAAATCATTATGATGAACGACTTTAGTGTTATTCATCTGACTTACTGAAGCAGGAATTCTCGATACTGCTTTTTTATGCAAAACGGGTTTCACATTTACAATATTACTTTTTGCAGACCTAAAAATTCTAATTTTATAATTAGATTTCTTCTTCTCTCGGTAACTAACCTTAAACTTCGTTTTCTTTTTTAAAACTTTTAATGAATTTAATTTTGACTTATATAGATTGTTAATTAGTTTTGATCTATTTTCTTTTTCAGAATTTAGTTCTTCTTTCATGACAATTACTTTACCAGCTTGCCTCATATAAATAGAAGGTTTAATTTTCCTTGACTTTAATTCTGTTTCAAATAAGTTATTTTCTTTTTTTAATGAAGCAATCCTTCTCGTTCTTTTTGCATGTAAAAAACGGTCTTTATTAATAGCCATTGTACCATTTTGATTTTTTAACGGCTTCACAAAGCTAAACAAACTCTTTAATTTTAAAAAAGATTTATAACCAATAGGAGTTGCTTTTCTTGGAACACCTGATTTGTATTTTTGTTTAATAAATGAAAAGCTTCCTTCTGATACTTCAGAATAAGCAAAATGGTCATTAATATTTGCAAATTTATACACACCTTTAATAGCAATAACCTGTGATTTCATATTCAAGGAATCAAAACTGATAATTGCTTCACCATCAGAATATGTTGTATAAGAATTAGCTGTTGAAACCGAAAAACCATTTCGATGTTCTAACGATTGTAACCAAAGATATCCTGAGACTAAATCAATATTCTTATTTTCAAGTTTAATATGGCTGGAATTTGACAGATGAAAATAGTGATCATAATAATCAACAAGAGAGACACTCGACCTTTCTTCAGTAATAATTTCACTAAAGTCACTTATATCCATTCCGACATAAGCCTGTTGAATTTTTCCATCATTCATTACAAAAACATTACCATTTAATGTTTTTATTTTTGCAATATTTCCTTTTGCAAAAGAGATAGTACAATTAAATATTAATAAAAATGTTATTAATAATTTACTGTTTATAACGTTGAACCATTTTTTCATAATTCCTACTTAAGATATTCCATTCATCAGTATTTCTATATTTTTTTCTAAACTCTTCTACTGTTTTAAAGAATTCAGAATTTTTACCTTCTTTTAAATAAGTTAATCCTCTCCATAATTTCGCACCTCTAAAGTATTTCGAATTGGGGTAAGTTGTTATTAAATTACTAAATAATGTATTAGACCAATCATAATGAACTTTCGATTCAAAAGCCGCTATTCCTGCTTCAAAAAGAAATTCATCATTTATCCTCTCGTCATTTGAGTATTTTGAATAAAAAGAATAAAAATGTTGCGAAGATTTTTCATAATTTTTCTTATCAAATTCAACTCTTGCAATTTTCAGTAAGTCACTTGAACTCCAGTTGTACACATCATCTTTGACCATATCATTTTTTGGTACAAGAACAGGAACACTTGCAATCTTTCGACTACGAGAATTACTAGAGACTTTATCTAACTTTATTGATAAAAAAGAATTCTTAGATTCTAACTTTGAAATTTGATATTTAAGACGATCTATACGTGCGTTAAGTAACCTATTTTCGTGAATTAAGCTAAGCGATACATTTTCATATCGATTGATTTGAGCCGCTTTGTTTTCAAAACGATCAAAATAACTACACGATGAAAAAACAGATGCTATTAATCCAAAAGTAAGTAAATTGTAAATTTTCATTTTGTCCTCTTTCTTTTTCTCAATAAGTTAATCGGCAATATTGAGTAAAATTTTAAGGTTTATTTTAAAATGCAGCTAATTTTGCCTACACTACTTGTCATGTGTGTAATTTTAACAACTTAGCCATAAATATTTGTTTGTTTAGCATTTAAACCTAGATTATTACTTCTTTAGACAACCGTATAAAGATTTAATTAAAGAAGTTGGGCTGTGAATACTAGGACACCATTTAATTTTCAGATTAATTTTTTTATGAATAAATATCATTCCCGTTTGAGATATTTGTGAATCACAAGTCCTTTGCCGACTATCTAAAAGATAAATTAATTTTTTATCAAAAATATTATTTACACAATCATTCGTTTTTAATTTATCAACTTGTTTGTTTATTCTAATAATTAGAACGTTTTCTTTTCTGTTAAATTCAAAGTATTTATTTTTGTTTTTATATATTATTGAATCCGCGAAACAAAAACTATTTGAAGTAACAAAGAAAAAAAATAGTGACAAAATTATTTTCATACAATAATCACCTTTGCCATAATATTTCACCACAATCTTTACCGTGGTCTAAATCTTGTGCAAAATTTGGAAATGCTTTATTAAATTTTGGGTGTGAAAAAAATTGTTGTTCTCTAATATAGAAAGATTCATGAATATCACTGAAAACATTTTTCGTATTACAAGCATTTTTTATGTTTGAAATAATTAGTTGAGTTTTAGCATTATCATCAAATACATTTTCATCATGCTTTGTATTAAATGTATTTATAATAGATTCATTTGCAATTAAATCTGCAAAATTTTCACCTGATTTGTTTTTTTCTGGAAATTTAAACTTGATACATTTTTTTAATTTCTTTAATTGAGAAAATGAGCTTTTGCTCATGTCATTATCATTAAATTTGTCAGGATCAATAGAATGAGCAAGCTCATGTTGAAGAATCTGAATTAGCTTGAGTTTATGGGAATTAACAATCTTTTTATTTGAAAAATGTGTCCCTAGAACAATACGACCTTGTTTGTCTTGAGAATTGATATAGGCTGCTCCTCGACCACTACTACTCGATTCAGCTAAATCGTTAATAAATGGAAGTTTACGCCCCTTAATCTTAACTAAACCAAAAGCATTATTCATTGCTCCCAGCTTAGATATATCTTTATTCTTTGTTAATAGATCTAATTGCTTATTTTTTATTTTCTTTAAATATTTATTTAGGTCTCCTTTTTGCAAATTAGGCTGAGCAATTTTTATATTATCAATATTTGCATTTAAAATCTTCTTTGATACTTTTGAAAGTTTACTGGAATTTAAGTTATTTTTAAAAATATCTATAGACGTATCTACAAGTTTATTTGCTCGTTTCTGAGTATTAACAGAAGAAAGCTCATTACTTGTATATATTAAACCACCAAATTCATTAATCATTGATATAAGCTGTTGTTGACAGACTCTAGGTAGATTTTTGCATATTATTTCGTTTGATTTATTTTTATTATAATTAATCTCAAATTGATTAAATTCGTCAATTGCAGTTTCATTATTTGTTATTAATTCAGAGAGCTCTGCTTGATATTGCATGTATTTTTTTTTGTTTTTGTCTAGAGCCTTTTCAATTGATTTATTCACAGAATCAAACCTATTAGTTTTTTCAATTAAATTAAAAAATATTTCTTGTAAATTTGTATCTAATCCAACCTTGTTTAAATCAACTTTTAGTTTATCTATAATCTTTTCATCGAGAGGTCTTTTGGACTGAATTAGTTCAAAAGCACCAATCTTTGCAAGAGCAAAGTTTATATCAAGTTGATCTGAAATAGTCTTTTTTTGATTACTTGTTAATTTTTCAACATTATAAAGAGCCTTAAATTGTTTAATTAAATCATTCTTTAAATTTTTATTTCTAAAAACAGCATTACCATTCGACATTATAGAAGTTTGAAACAGTATATTCATTCTGTTGGATAGAAGTATTGAATCCTCTAAGATAATTGAAGATCTTAAGTTATTCATTTTTTGAAATATTTTGTGTAATTTAAAAACATCTTTTGCAGGAATTTTGGTACTCATAATAAAGGGTTTATCTATAAAAGAATATCTCGTTTGGATTATATTTTGATTTAATGTAAATTTTTTATCAAAAGGAATTAAAAAATTATAACGAAGGTCTTTGTTTTTAAGAAAGCCCAATAATTGAGATGCCTTTAATGGAGTTGGATTATTTGAGTTGGAATATGAACTTTGCTTACTCGACCTCTTTTTACATAAATCTATATTTAAATAAATTACATTTGTTAGTGTTTTATATGGTTCTTTTAATTTTTCATAATTACTTAGATCACACTTTAAATCAGTTATTATATTTTCCTTAAAATTCTGAATTATTTTGTCTTCGTCAGCATTGTTAAATACTTCGTTCATAAATTCAGAATAATTAAAATATTTGCACAGTGAATTTCCATTTTTTAATGAGTATGTTGAACATTGAAAAGAACTTCCCATTATTTTATTTAATTGATCAATACTATAGTTAACAACAGATACACTTGCTTTTATTTCACTGTAATCTACGGAATTTGCCGAAAAACAAATTATTAATGCAAATGTTAAAAAAAATAATCTAAAAACCATCGTTTCTTAATCGGTAAAAATACTAAAACAGAAAAGTATCTAACTATATACTTATAACTTTAGAATATTTTGCCTAATTTAACCGATTTTTATAATATTCATAACCAAATAGATGAATTTTACGATATAGGTATTAATATTTACCATTTATTGACACAAAACTGACCAAAAAGGGTATATCTTTAGCTATAATTACCATTTCAATCATATGGAGGAATTATTAAAATACTAAGCCTTTTAATAATATATTTATTTTCTTTTAACCTTTACGCACAAAACTTTGTTAATAAAAGTTACTTAAAACACAATATAACTTATTTAAAATCAAAAAATGCATTAGCTATAACATTTAAAAATGATGAACATTGGCATACATATTGGAAAAATCCAGGTGACGCCGGTACTCCGACAGAATTCAAATTTTCAAATAAAAAGATTAAAGAACTAACATGGCCTGCTCCTACCACCTTTTATGAAAAGGGAAATATGATAGCCTTTGGTTATGATCATCAATACACTTTTTTCTTTAAAATGCCTAAAAATTTACCTAAAGAGCTAAAAGGTTCTGCAACTTATTTAATTTGTAAAAATATATGTATCCCAGGAAAAGTAGAATTTAACTCAAATTTAAAAAATGGCTCTTATAAATTTAAAAATCAAATTGTAGTTTCACCTGAATATATTAATAAAGCATATTCGGATCTACCATCAATCTCTCAATCGAAAGACTTTGATATTGTATTAAAGAAAGTGCCGAAACAAGAAAATAAACTTCAATTGTTTTACTCAACTCCAAGTACCAATTACCAAAGTAAAAGTCACAATTTAATTTATTTTTTTCCTAATGAACTATTAGACTTTAAACATGAGAAGCTTAATATATCTAAAAATATTATTAAAGGAAAGATGAATATTGACTGGGATGGTGAATACACAGAGCCTCCAACGATTTTTCCCACAAATGGAATTTTAAAGAAACCATTGATATTGAAATATTTATACTATGATGGGCTTAAAAATAAATATATTATTTCAACTAAATTAATAAAAGAGATCAACTCCTCTCAAATAAATGAATATAATTCATTGTTCACAAAATCTGTAAAAAAAAATAATAAAATCACAAACTCTTCTAATCCAAATATCAGTTTATTGTCCATAATATTGTTAGCTTTTCTTGGTGGATTAATATTAAACGTTATGCCTTGTGTTTTACCTGTGATTTCTCTAAAGCTTTACTCGCTCGTTGGGTCTAATGGAAGTGGAAAAAGAAGTTATTCAAAACTTCGAAAACATAATTTATATTATTCCGCTGGAGTCATTCTTACATTTATTTTTCTAGCAAGTATTATTTCAATTTTAAAGTCAGCTGGTTCACTGGTAGGATGGGGATTTCAGCTACAGTCTCCATCTTTTGTTTTTATTATGATACTGGTTTTATTTATTTTTTCACTAAATTTATTTGGTTTGTTTGAGTTTCTTACTCCTGGTGGAAAAAGCTTAGGCAATATATCCATAAAAGATGGCCCCCTAGGTGATTTACTTACTGGTGTCGTGGCAACAATACTTTCAACCCCGTGTAGTGCTCCTTTCCTAGGAACGGCTGTATCATTTGCTTTTTCTGGTTCTTATTTTCAATTGTTTATGATTTTTATTTTTATAGGAATAGGATTATCTTCACCTTTTATTTTAATTGCAATATTTCCTAAAATGATTTCTTTTTTACCAAAACCAGGTGAATGGATGAATACTTTTAAAAAGTTTCTTGGACTTAGTATGCTAATTACTTCCATGTGGCTTTGGGATATCTTCCTTAATTTAACTGACTATTCCTTATTTCTACCTTCAGCTATTTTCATTTCAATTTTAGGTTATTTTATATTTCTTATTACCCATAAGCATATAAGTACTCTTGCAAAAATTATTGCTTTAATTATATTAATGTCCTCATTTTTATATTTAAATGATTCATGGGTTAACATGCCTGAAACAAAAAGCAGCAATAACTCAGAGTTAATTAAATCTTCAACATCAGCAAAATGGGAAAAATGGTCTTTTGAAAAAATGACCAATATACAAAAAAGCAATAAATTAGCTTTTGTCGATTTTTCGGCAAAATGGTGTTTAACTTGTAAAGTAAATGAAAAGCTTGTCTTAAATAATAATGATTTTTCAATTTTTGTAAAAAGTAAAAATATAAAATTGCTAATGGGCGATTGGACCAAGCGAGACCCTGAAATAACAAAGTTTCTAAACAAATACAGAATTTTTGGTGTACCTGCATACTTCATTGTTTCAAATGGTAAAATTATAAATTTAGGAGAAACAATAAGTCTCTCCAAAATTAAAAATAATTTTAAATTAAAATAACTTAAACGTCAGAATCTTCGTCTGAAACAAAATCCCCTGATTTATCTAAACAATCACTTTTAGCCATTTTCGTCCACCCTTTTCCCTTACAAGAATTTTTTCCTGCACAGGCATGACTTTTCCCTCCGCAATCACCTTTTCCTTTGCAAGCATTCACACCATGACATTCACCTATCATCTTTTTTTCTGGCGTACTTGAACAACCGCTTGTCCCAACAATTGTTAAACCTGTAAGAGCAGCACCTATTACTAATTTTTTAATGTTCATAATTTTTCCTTTGTTGTTATATTTATTATTATAATTTTATTCAATTTCAAATGAAGATGGAATCTTCATAATAGAATCAATAGCATCACTAACTACCAAATCATGATAAAGAACTTGATAAACAGATTCAAAAATTCTAGTTTTAATTCCATATTTTTCAGAGACCAAATGAGCAGCTAAAGTTGTTTTATAACCTTCAACAACAGAACGCTGAGACTCAATAATCTCTTTTGGTTTTCTACCTTTAGCAATCTCTAAACCAAATTGTTTATTTCGACTTAGACCACCGGTAGTTGTTAGAATTAAATCTCCCATCCCAGCTAAGCCGTAAAATGTTTCAGGTCTAGCGTTATATACCTTTCCATATTTTAACATTTCAGCAATAGCTCTGGTAATCAAAGCAGCTCTGGTATTATGATTAAAACCTAAGCCTTCGACTATTCCTCCAGCAATTGCAACGACATTTTTAAGAGCGCCTCCAAGAAGTACTCCTTTTACGTCATAACTGTTTAACAATTTAAAATAATCAGTATTCATCATTTTACATAGATTTTTCAAATTACTCTTAGATCGGCCTGCAACTGTTACCATGGTAATTTGTTTTTCAACTATTTCTTTCGCAAAACTAGGTCCCGATAAAAAAATAAAAGATTCTTTATATGATGGCCATAAGTTGAAAAATAAATCATCCGGTAGATCTAATGTATTGGGATCAATACCTTTTGACAGAGATACAAGTGGAATATCTTTTTTTATAAAATAATCAATATAATCAAAATTATCGCTAAAAAAAGAATGAATTCCTGCCGTAGGTAAACCAGATACTATTAATTCGACATTATCTTTATTTGAATCTTTTAAATCATCCCAGCTTAAAATTGGAATTAAATTAGATGGTAAAGTTAGCCCAGGCAGATAAATTTCATTTTTATTATTTATAAGTGAGTCATACACATCTTGTGAACGAACTTTTAAATACACCTGTTTAAAATTATGCGATAAAATAGAAGCTATACTTGTTCCAAAAGCCCCTGCTCCAATTACGATAGCATTGTTAAATTTATTCATAATCATTCCTGCTTATAAGGTAATTAGACCTTCTATATGAGACATTTGGTTGTAAATGGACATTACATCTTCTGCTTCTTCTAAATACTTTAATGCTGTTATAGAAATATAATTTCCTTTTTTTGAATCTTTTAAAGTAATTTTAGCACCTTCAAAAAAAGATACAACCTGTGGCTTTTTATCAACAGGCACAATAAATTTAAATAAATACTCTCCTGGAAAAGTATGACTTTCCTTTAATAAAGTTAAAAATTTTTCGTTGTTAAATTTAGAATCCACCATTAGTAATTAATTCCTTCAGGGTGAATATTTTTAGCATATCTTAAAATGTCGACAACCTCTCTAACTGCTCCTTCCCCTGGGTTCACTTCAGAGATGTAGTCAACATGAGCTAGAACTTCAGGAGAAGCTTTTCTAACTGTTGCTGAAAATCCAACTTGCTGTAAGATAGGAATATCAAAGAGCTCATCTCCCATATATAAAACTTCTTCTGGCATATAGCCTTTTTCTAGCACTTCATTAAAAGCGTCAATTTTGTATTCGTTACCCATGTGGAGAAAGTCCACTCCTAGATTTTCTTTAAATCTCTTTAGAACACCTAAACTATCACCACCAGTAATAATACCAACTTTAATTCCTCCTCTCTGTAGAAGCTTTAAAGCGTATCCATCTTTGGAATGAGTTGAGCGATTCCAGCCAACTTCTTCGGAAGCCCAAAATATTTTGCCATCAGTTAAAATTCCATCAACATCAAAAAGGGCGACTTTAATCGGTTGTAATTTATCATTAAATTTTTTTGCTAAATCTTTGATTTCCTTTAATGTTTTCATTTAAACAGCCCTATATATTTTTAATAATTTTTCGACGATTTCAGAAATTTTATTTAAAGGCAATGCTGTCGCTGAATCGGATAAGGCTTTAGAAGGTTCGGGGTGTGTTTCCATAAAGACACCATTCGCTCCTGCTGCTATTGCGGCTTTAGCTAAAACTTCTATTTGCTCTCTTTTTCCGCCAGTTTGTTTTCCTAGACCTCCGGGACGTTGTACCGAATGAGTTGCATCAAAAATCACATCGACACCATTATTTTGCATAATTTTAAAGCTGGCCATATCTACAATTAAATTATTATATCCAAAGCTTGTTCCTCGCTCAGTTAAAAATATCTGCTCAAGTGGAAGAATTGATTTAGCTTTTTCTACAATATTACTACAATCTTCTGGTGCTAGAAACTGCCCTTTTTTTATTTTTAAAATTCTTCCATATTTTTTGCATGCATTTGCTCCAGCAAGAACTAAGTCAGTTTGTCGACAAAGAAATGCTGGAACTTGTAAAACATCTACAATGCGAGCGACCTTATCGGCTTGATCAGGGTAATGAAAATCAGTAAGAAGTGGTAATGAATATTTTTCTTTTACATTATTTAAAATTGAAAGTCCTTCATCAATTCCAGGACCACGATAAGAATCAATAGAAGTTCTATTAGCCTTATCAAAACTTCCTTTAAAAGTTAAATCAATCTCATCTTCAAATTTTGATAAATCATTTTTTATAGTTTCAGCAATAGTAAAAGCTAGTTTTTCACTCTCTAATACACAAGGGCCTATAAAAAGTTTTAGTTTCTTTCTCATTTATATTTCCTTTTTAATTTTATTACTTTCAACAATGAAATCTCTAAAGAGAGGATGTGGTTTGACTGGTTTTGATTTAAATTCAGGATGAAATTGGCATGCAATAAAAAAAGGATGATCTTTTAATTCAATTATCTCAACTAAATTTAATTCTTTATTTACACCTGAAAAGATTAATCCATGTTCTTCTAGTGTCGAAATATATTCATTATTCACTTCTAGTCTATGTCTATGTCTTTCGGAGATTTTATTTGTACTGTAAGTTTGTTGAGCCAAAGTACTTTTTTTAAGGTGACAATCATAAGCACCAAGTCTCATTGTTCCTCCTTTATCAATATTTTCATTTTGATCTTTCATAAAATGAATAACTTTAACTTCACTATGAAACTCCTCACTACCAGCATTTTTTAAGCCTGCTACATTGCGAGAATATTCAATTACAGCAAGTTGCATCCCTAAACATATTCCTAAAAAAGGAATCTTGTTAACTCTTGCGTATTCAATAGCTTTAATTTTTCCTTCAGTACCTCTTTCTCCAAAACCTCCAGGAACCAATATTCCTTGAATACCGTGAAGTAAACTAAGATCTTTTTCTAAATCTTCGGAATCAATATACACGGATTCCAACTTTAATGAACTATGAATTGCTCCATGTTTTAACGCTTCATCTAGAGATTTATAAGATTCAATTAGATCAGTATATTTTCCAATAATTCCAATTTTTAAAGTGTCTGTTGGATGATCAACATTATAGGCAACCTGTTTTAAATCATCAATGTTTGGCTCTGTTGTCCACATGCCGAGCAAATCGATAATTCTTGCATCGAGGCCCTGTTCAAAAAAAGTCAATGGGGCTTTATAGATAGAGTCCAAATCAATTGAATGAAAAACATTTTCTAAATTCACATTTCCAAATAATGAAATTTTTTCCATAATAGATCTATCAATTTCTCTATCAGATCTACATAAAATAATATTTGGAAACAAGCCAATTGAACGTAGATCTTTAATTGAATGCTGAGCAGGTTTCGATTTTAACTCTCCTGCTGCGGCTATATACGGAATTAAAACTAAGTGAATAAATAATACGTTTTCAGGACCGACATCATGAGAAAATTGCCTAATCGCTTCTAAAAATGGCAAAGACTCAATATCTCCAACTGTTCCACCAATTTCTCCAAATAAAAGATCGCATCCTTCGGCTGCATAATCAATCCGTCTTTTTATTTCATTAGTTATATGGGGAACAACTTGAACAGTTTTTCCTAAATATTTTCCTTTTCTTTCGTTATCAATAACTTCTAAATAAACCTGTCCTGTCGTAAAATTTGATCTTTTTGTTAAAGTAAGAGAAGTAAATCTTTCATAGTGGCCGAGATCTAAATCAGTTTCAGCGCCATCATCAGTAACAAAAACTTCTCCATGCTGAATGGGACTCATTGTTCCTGGATCTACGTTAATATAAGGATCCATTTTTAACATATTAATTTTAAGTCCACGCCGTTCAAGTAAATTTGCAATGCTGGCTGCAGCTAATCCTTTACCTAGAGAGCTTGAAACCCCTCCAGTTATAAAAATATATTTTTTTTGTGAATTACCTTTTTTCATTATTCTCTCCGCCAAAATGACATGTAAAATTATTAATTTAAATATTTTTCAATATTATTTATGTCTTCAGGAGTATCAACCCCCTGTAAAACTTTATCTAAGGACAAAACTCCAATTGAAATATTGTTTTCTATCGCTCTTAATTGTTCGAGTTTTTCAAGTTTCTCTAAATTTGAGGTTTCTAATTTATTGTATTTAATTAACGATTCTGGAGTATAAGAATAAACTCCAGCATGGAGTAGCCAGGGTTCAATATTTGAATTTAACTTTTCTTCTCTATTATAAGGAATTGGACTTCTTGAAAAATATATCGCCTGACCGTTGGATGCTCTTACGACTTTTACAAAATTAGGATTTATAAAATTTTCATGACTAGTTTGAGAAGTGCATAATGTGGCAATCTCAAAATTGTTAATTTTTTGAAAATCAATTAACTTTTTGAGATCATCTGCTAAAAGTAATGGTTCATCTCCTTGTACGTTTACAATAAAATCAAAATGCTTCATCGAAAAGAATCTTTGATAGGCTAAAAAGATTCTCTCAGAGCCAGATTCTGTTTCATCGTCAACTCTTACACAGTTTGAATGAGAAGACTTAAGGTGATTTTCAATCTGCTCAGAATCAGTAACAACTGCTACTTCAAATTCGCACCAAGAAGAGAATTTTGCTAACTTCATGAAATTATCGTAGCAATGTTGTATTAGAGACTTCCCTGCAATCATGGCCAAAGGCTTTCCAGGGAATCGAGTTGATCCATAACGAGAAGGTATTAATACAAGTATTTTCATTTGTTTTTGTTCCAGTAAAAAGATACCATTCTAGCCTAAAACTGGCAAAATATGTTAATCTTAATATATGAAAATAATCTTTTGTATTCTTATTAGTTGTGTATTTTTGTCAACTACAAAGAGCAAGGAAAATAACGCAAAGCAGATAGCTCAAAATGAAGAATACTTAAAACTTTTAGTTGAATCACCTCAATTAAGTATCAGATGCAAAAACTTATTAAACAAAAGACAAAATTTCATAGAAACAAAATACTCATTAATGAAATTCAAACAATCTAATGATCACCTACTAAGGGTTGCTCCTGTTAATAAACTAGTTGTTAGAAAAAAGTTAAAAATAAATGAGATAAAAATAGCTCACGAAGTCAAATTAAATAAGTTTAAAATTAAGAATATTGAAGAGAATATAATTAGAAATGGTTGTCCCGGTTTATTATTTTAGTCATTCTTTTCTTCACATATAACAGTAAATAATTCTAAAATAAAGCGTGCTTATTTTTATCCTTACTTTATTTACAATAAATAGTTATTCCAATGATATTTTTGTTTCAAAATCATTAAACTGGAATCCTGATAAAAAAGAATATTTAACACTCGCTGATGCCGTCGATCAATCCATAAATTTAAACTTTCAAGAAAAAGAAAGAAAATACACGAAAGAGATATTAGAAATAGATTATAAGAATAAACACGATGCCTTCTGGTATCCTAAAATAAGTTTTGAAGTAAACGCTGATCCCTATAGTATTTTTCGTTTAAAGAACGGAGATGTTAATCCAAATGGTATAACCAAAACACCAAATGGTTCTCTTGGAATTAATCTGGGTGATTATACATTATTTAATTGGGGAAAAGATTACTTAATTTATCAAAATGATAAAGATATTTTTAAAAGAGATACAGTTATTTTATCTGAAAAACAACGTCAACTAAAACATCTTGTCATACTTCGTTACTATCAGCTTGCTCAAAAATTGAAAATAAGCAAATATTATAAATTTATGGTTCAACAAAGTTCATTTGTTTATAGATTTAATAAAGAGCGTGCAATCGCTAACAAAATTCAAAAATTGGAATATTTTCAAGCTAAAAGTTTGTATTTGTCTGCTCAAGAAAATTATCATCAAGCAAGACAAGAATTAAAAGCAGCCAGTTTTGAATTAGCCAAGCTAATTATAGATAAATCAGATAAAATATTAACTCCTTTAAATGATATTCAATTTTTTCCTATAGCTTATAACATTGAACATTTACAAGAAATCGCTGAAGCCAATAATGAAAATATCTTAAATACAAAATTAAATATTAAAACAACCAAAAGAGAATATCAAAAAGAGGTTCGTAACAACTTACCTCTTCCTAAAATAACGCTTAACTTAGGTGCATACAAACATCACTTTGCAGCAAACTCAAGCAGAACACATTATCAAACAGGGCCTAGTCAAAGTAGTGTTGATTTAGTTGCAACAATTAATGCAAGTTGGACAATTATGGGTGAAAATGGATTGTTTAATAAAAGAACACTTCGAAAAAGCCACTTAAACCATATTGTAGAAAAAACAAAATTAAAAAATTTTCGCCATTCTATAAAAACAAGTGTGAAAAAATTTTTTAACGATCTAAAATATTTATCAAGATTGATTAAAATTTCTAAAACAAAGTTGAAAACTAACAAAAATCAATATGATATAATTTTCAATCAATACACAAAGAAGCAAACTACATTTATAAACTATCAAGATGCCCTAGTCAGTTATATAAACGAACAAGTAAATATGACGAATTATTTAATTTCATATATATCAACTAAGATATCTATTGCTTCTGCTATAGGAACAGTTAATTTACCAAATGAAAATTTTATTAAAAATACCATTGAACTCAAGGAATAGTTAAAATGAAATATCAATTTATCATTTTTATTTTTATTTTTTTTCATTGTGTATTTATAAATACCTCCTTTGCTGAAGACTCTTTTGATTTAGCTGATGACCAAGAAATAATTTCTGAAAGAAATTCAAATACAGGTTTAAAAGAAACTTCTAGGAGTATTGACCACAATGGCTTTAGTTTTTCATTATTTTACCATTTACCAGCGAATCCATTTAACTTACAAAAACTTAATGGATTTGAATTTAACCTGCAAAAAAACTTCAGTAACTCATTTTTTATGATTAAATTTACTCGAATGAATATGCTGTTTAATGAAGTTGTTGAAACCACTAATCTCTATACAATAACCTCTCCCGTTCAGACAACGATTGAGCCCTATTCGAGCATTGGAATTGGCTATGGAATTCGCTCTCATATTTTTCGAGATATATTTCGAGCTAACAAAAGTTTTGAAACAATGAGTTTTTCATTAAGTTATGATTCTTTAAATGAACAAGTAACAGGGGACATTTTCAACGGCTTGGGGTTTCAAATAGGTCTCGGACTATATAAATTATTAAGTTCAAAAATATATTATGGTTTAAAAGCAGATTACCATTTAAGTAATCTAAGAAGAGCACCTCTTAATTCCTTACAAACAACTTCTGAACGTTCTCTCACATTATCTTGGCTGTCTCTTGGCATAAATCTATCAATGTACTTAGAATAAAATTCAATAGGATTAAAAATGATTTCACGTTATGAAATAAAAGAAGTTAGTAATATATGGGATATTAAATCAAAATATAATTATTTTTTAAAAGTTGAATTAGCTTTAATTTCAGCTCTAGAGAAAAATAAAATTGCTCCCGCTGGCTCAATGATCGAATGTGAAAAAGCTGTCATAAATATTGAGCGAATCAACGAACTCGAGCTAACAACTAAACATGATGTTATAGCATTTTGTTCTTCAATCACTGAGCAAATACCAAACAACGTAGCGAAATTTTTTCATTACGGTGTTACTTCATCAGATATTATTGATACCGCCTTATCACTTCAACTAAAAGATTCATTAGATATTATTTTAAAAGATGTTAGTATTTTATTAGAAAATCTAAAAGAACTAGCACTCAAACATAAAAATAATATTTGTATGGGAAGATCTCATGGGATATATGCTGAGCCAATGAGTCTTGGACAAAAATTTCTGTCTTATTATAATGAATTAAAGAGGTCGTACATTCGTCTCCAAAATAACTATAATGAAGAATTATGTTGTCAGTTTTCTGGAGCCGTTGGAAACTACACAATATTAAATACCACTATTGAAAAAGATGCTGCTTCTCAGCTTGGACTTCCTGTGGAAAATGTATCCACTCAAATTATTTCTAAAGATCATTTATCCACAATCATTCATACTACTTCACAAATTGCGATATGCCTCGAGAGACTCGCAATAGAACTTAGACATCATCAAAGATCTGAAGTCGGAACAATTTTTGAAGGATTCTCGAAAGGTCAAAAAGGTTCTTCAACAATGCCTCATAAAAAGAATCCAATCTCATCAGAAAATATAACTGGACTTTGTCGATTACTTAAATCTCATAGCAGAGTAGCCGAAGACAATAATTTACTATGGCATGAAAGAGATATTTCTCACTCAAGTAATGAAAGACTTTATTTACCTGATCATTTTGGTATTCTTTCTTATATTTTAAGAAGAATGGATAATGTAATTACAAATCTTTATATAGACACAGATAAAATGGAGCAAAATGTATTTGATAATGATTTTTATTTATCAAGTTATTTACTTCATCAATTAATACTTAAAACAAATTTATCGAGAGAAGATATTTACATACATATTCAAGAAATTGCATTTAAATCAAATGAACAAAAGTTATCTATTAAAGATTTATTTAATCAAAAGATGAAATCATTAAATATAAATTATACCTTAACCGATATTAATATAGATGAATTAAGGAAAATCTACCTTAGTGAAACTGATCAAATATTTAATCGTTCTTTAAATTAATAAAGGAATTAATTTTGCAAAATAAAAATAAATTATTAAAAAAAACATCTTACGCTCTTATTTTTTCACTAATTACTTTTACAGCTCAAGCCATTACAGAAAAAGACATCACCTGGGAAATATTTAAACGTAAAAATGGTGTAACTGTTTATCAAGGTAAGCACAAAGATCCCAAATCTGGTATAACACCATTAAAAGTTTCAACCATTTTGAATCACCCACCATCAAGAGTGATTGCTGTTTTAGTAAATTCAAAAAGAAAGCTTACTTGGTTACCAAAATTAGAAGAATCATATCCTTTAGAAATAATTTCACCTTTTGATCGTGTTGAGTATTCTAGATATAGTTCCCCTTGGCCTTTCGATGACAGGACTTTTGTAGTAAAATCAACCGGAGTATTTGATAAGAAAAATCAAGAAGTAAGGATAATGATAAAATCGGTGGATCACCCAAAAGCACCCAAAAATAAAAAATATGTCAGAGCTTTAACTACTTTCGGGGTAATGCGTTTAAAGCCTTTGGATAATTATACGAAGACTTATTACGAAATGATTTTTCTAAGTGACTTTAAAGGGAAAATACCCATATGGATAATAAATATGGTTTCTCTTAATTGGCCTTTTAAATTATTTAAAGCATTAAAAAGGCAATTAACTAAAAAAGATATTGTAGTACCTAAGGAATATTATATTAAACAATACCTTGAAAACTCAAATCAAATTTAGGTAATTTATAGTAATTTTAAATCTGGCTCATTTTCTTTTAAATGCTTAACAATATTTTTCACTTCCTGTGCTTTATCTTTAGGTAGAATCATTAAATTTTTTTCATTTGAAACTACAATTAAGTTATTAACGTCAATTAAAGATACAAACTGTTTTGGAGCAAAGATAATATTATCTTTTGAATTTGATAAATAATGTCCGATTTCTTTGACAAAAATGTTTTCATCAACAGGTTTAATCACACTCTCAAGTGCATCCCATGAACCTAGATCATTCCAGTCAAATTTCGCTTCTACGACTTTTACCACTTTTGACTTTTCCATAATTGCATAATCTATTGAGTCTTCAGGTATTTGAGAATATATTTTATTGAGATCTTTTGGGCTTTGTAAGCTATTACAAATGGATTTAAAATAAGAGTAAATTTCAGGAGCATGTAATTCGAACTCTTTTAAAAATACACTAATTTTTCCTAAGAACATTCCTGCATTCCATAAATACTCTCCAGTTCGAAGATAATCTTTCGCTGTTTCAAAGTCTGGCTTTTCTTTAAAGGAAGAAACATTATAGACATCATCTTCACCACTTGATTTATGTATATAACCATAACCTGTATGAGGAAAAGTTGGCTTTATTCCTATTGTGACTATTGAATCATTTATTTTGGCTTCTTCAATAGCTACTTTTACAGTGTCTTGAAATCCACTAGTATTTAAAATAACATGATCCGCAGGTACGACCAAACAAATATCATCGGCTTTGGCCCCCTTTTCTAGTAAGGACGCTAATGATAATAAAATACATGGAGCAGTATTTCTTCCTTCTGGTTCATAAATTAAATTACTTTCGTGTGCTTCGCCTATAAGTGATGAAACTAAATTAGATTTTTGGGCTTTTACAGAAACTATATATCTATTTTTAATAGGAATAAAATTCTTAAATCTTTTTAAAGTATCAGATAATAACGAGGACGAACTTGTAAGAGAAAGATATTGCTTAGGTTTAGATTTAGTGGATTCTGGCCAAAATCTTGTTCCTTGCCCACCTGCCATAATTAGTACATTTAAATTTGAGTTTGTTTTCACGGAAATGCCTAGTCACCTATTTTAGATATAATATAATTTTGTGATCTGAAAAGATTTTTCTCTTTATTTACGTAGTCTTTTAAATCAGCCACAGAGTTAAATAGCCCGATGCTCACTCTAAACCATGTTCCTTTGTTTCTGGGATGAGCTTCCGTAATTATTGGCTCATAACCTCGTTTAACAAAAGCAGACGAAAAGCTTTTTCCTTCTTTCATTGTTCTAAACGACCCGAGTTGAACAGTATACTTTCCAATATAATTTTCTTTTTTCAAGACTTCAGTTTTAGCTACTGGTATTAAATCCTTATTTGAATTTGCTGTATTATCAAAATCTGATTTTTCTGATATTTTACTTACTTTGGCTAGATCTTCTGGTGAAGGAGGTTCTATATTATCGGAGCTTGAGCTTTCATTGATATTTTCATTATTTAATTCATTTTCAATATGCTTTCTAAGTCGATCATCAACATCAGATTTATCAATTTTGGGTTTAACCATTTCTTTTTTTATATCGTTAACAATTTCTTCCTGACTACTTTTGATCTCAAGTGTTCGCCTATCTTCTGGTGAAAAACCAGCCTTATTATAAGAATAATCTTTTCCTGTTCTTACACCTAATAAAAAAAAGGTAATTGCAACAAAGACGTTGAATACAACAATTAATATAACTTCCTTAGTGGAAAAAACAAACAATTTAGCATTTTCATTCATAAGCTTATTGTAACTGCTTGAGATATTTACTGCAAACATTTTTAATCAGATATTTTTCAAAATTGAAATAAAACCATCAAACTCATTTTTACCCGAGCTTTTTAGTACAGCACAATTTATAAATTAATCAAAACAAAGGAGTTTAAATGAAAAAGTTAATTAAAAATCAAAAAGGCCAAGGCGTTTTAGAGTATGTAATTTTAACAAGTTTAATTGGAATGTTAACAATTGGTATGTTGGGACAATTTGGAACTACATTAAAAAACAAAATTAGTGATATGAAGATTCAAATAAACCATACAATTAAAAATAAAAAAAACTAATGATTTTAAGAAACATAATTTGTCTCTCTCTTCTTCTAAGTATTGTAACACTTATGAGTTCAACAATCTTAAAAGCAAATTGTAAATTTAACTTATATTCCAAAAGTTTTAAATTAATAACGTTATTGATTCATAATAAAAAAAACAAAAAACGAATTACTTATTCATGTAATTCGATCATTCGAATAACGAAAAAAACAAATGATTATAAAGTAAAAATGAATGATAAAAAGTTATACAAATTATTACTAGAAAGTGGATTTTAAATTATGTTTACAGTGTACAGAAAATTACTAAATAATAAAGGAAACATCAGCTTAATTGCAATGTTGTTGTTTACTTTATTAACTCTATTGATTGTATGCTCTTTAACAATACATTTAAAAAAATATAATGCTTTAAAAGAACGATCAGAGACATATTTGTGTTTTAAATATCAGATTACAGAAGTAAAAAAATTAATAAAGACGGTAGCTCGATATAATAAAGTAATATTATTATTACAAAGTACAAAGTTAATTCCTGAAATGGCGCTCATTGCAAGATCATTAATAATAGCAGCACAACTAAAGCAAAGGTTTTCTCAAGCAGTCTATTATAAAAGAATCATAAGTAATAAATACTGTAAATCAAAACTAAGTGGTGCTTCGTTTTTACTACCTCATTACTCAACAAAAAGATCATTATTTGGTTTATTAAAAATACTTTCTAAAAAGAGAACATATATAATTAAGGGTAAAAACTCATGGACATTAATATTAAAAGCAACACTAAGTGTAAAAAATCATTTAGATCGTTCCATTACGATAAAATCAACAGAGATATTTCCATTTCTGGGATCATAATGTTGGAAACAATAATGTGGTTATTTTTATTTTCGATTATTTTTGAATTTTTTATATTTTCAAAAATTAAAATAGATAAACAATTATCACAAACAATAATATCTTTTCAAGATCAATGGGTAAAGATTAAGGAGTGAAAAATGAACAATAATAAGAATGACAAAAATGATGAATTAATTTCTCCAATAGAAAGATGGCAGCAAGAAAAAAAAAGAAATAACTTCAAAGTGATTACATCATTAATTTTAAGTAATATGCTTACTTTTTTTCTCTGTATGCCAAATAGCCCCCCAAAAAAAATAGTAAACAATATACAAAAAAACAAAGACTATTCAATAGTTGAACTAAAAGCAAACTCACATGTAAAAAAACCAACTCAAAGTAAAATTAAAGTTACTTTAATGGATAAGTCTGGAAATTTAATCACCAATGCTTTTTTATGGCCAAATTTTAAAAAAATTAATTCTGATACACAGATTCTTGAAATACCTAATATATTTATTGCAACAATTTCTAAGTTTTCTAATGAAGATATAAATATATACCCAAGACTTTTAACTATCAAAAAAAAGGATAGAACTCATGAAATTAATTTTTAGTATATTTTTAATAAATTTTAATTGTTATTCAAGAAATATCATTGAAATTCAATATGACCAACTCAATAAAGCAAAAGTGGTGAAAAACACTCTAATTAATGAGTACAATATTCCAAAAGTCTTTATTAAATTAAAGAAAATTAGAAAACGTTGTTTATTAAATAAATCAGAATTAATTTTAGGGGTATGTGTCCAAAAGGATGTGGTTATTAAAGTTTATAAAGTAAACAAATTTCAAGAAATAAATACTATTTTTCGTCCACTAATGAAAAAGAGGTTAATATGAAATTTACAAAATTAGATTTGAATTTACTTAAAAATTACTTTTTATCTGGATGTATATTAAATTTTGGAGTTGTACCATGGTTTTTATCAGCGGCTTTTCTTTTATGCCCCATCTTTTTTAATCTGTTACTTCTCTTGTTTTTAGTTACTCTAGTATTAGAAACCATATATATTCTCCGTTCTTTAGAAATTATTAATCGTACTTTATTACCTAAAATTAGTAGTTCTGTCAAAATATTACTAACACTATTAGTCATTACTTTTAACTTACAGGCAAATGAGATCTATATGTCAATCGGTGAACAAAAAATAATACCAATCTCCAACTTTGATAAATTTATAGTAGGAAATAAAGAAGTTGTCTCAGCTAAAGTAATCACAAAAAGAAAGCTATTTATAAAAGCAAATCATTTAGGAATAAGTGAAATAATAATATTAAGTGAAAATAAAACTAAATCAATAAAAATACATGTGATTAATAAAATATCTCAAGAAAAATTTTATATATTGAAAGAAAAAATATCAAAGATAAATCTTCAAGTTCTTGGCACTACAAATAATATAATTGTTAATGGTGAAATTAATGACATGAATCAATATAATTTAATGAAAGATATATTGAAAAAAACTATAAATATTGACACTTCTAAAGTTAATTTAACAAATAAAATAAAATCTAATATATTAGAAAAAATATATATCAAACTATATAGTGAATTTATAGATGAGTTTAATTGTACTTTTCAAAATATTTACTTGAATTGTAAAATAGGAAAAAAGTATAAAAATAATAATGAAATTAAAATCATAAACGACAATTTCTTAATTAATTTTCAATATTCAGACATATATTATCAAAACAAAAGCTTTAAAATTACCCTTCAATTAATCCAAGTTGAAAATAATGATGGTTCACAAGTAAATTGGGGACTTTCTGACATAAATATACCTATCGAACAGATAATAAATAACAATATTAAAAATAATGTCTTAAAAAATATTCAGTTTTCAGGAATAAAAGGTTCTATAAATATTATATCTAAGCCAAGTATTAATGTGATTGAGGATGAATACGCTTCAATTAATTTAGGATCTGAGATTCCTTTTACTAGTATAAATAAAGATGGTCAAAGTGAAACAAAATGGAAATTCATTGGTTTTAAGTTTAAAACAAAAATTTCAAAAAAAAATAACCAGTTTATTATAAAATATCAAACAAGTTTATCTAAACCTCTTTCAAATAATCAATCGACTATAGGAAAACAAAGTGCCGTATCTTTAATCCCATTAAATAGTGCTCAAACATTATTTGAAATTAATTATGAATTGAATTTAATCGATCGAAAACTAGTTCCTATAATTGGAGAGATTCCGTATTTAGGAAAACTTTTTAGCTCTGACAACCATACGAAAACACAAAAAAAACTAATAGGAATAATTCAAATAGAGGAAAACAATGCAAACACAAATATATGAACATCAATATTCAATAATAAAAAAACAATTTTCGGATCTATTGTTAAAAAATTTACAATACGAATCAAAAATCAATTTTAAAAATCAATGGAATAGTTTTTCAGCTGAATATGGGTATTCAAAAAGTGAAATCAATTATAAAGAACTCGAGATATATTTTGAAAATATTTTTAATATGGAATATATTGATAAGCTATTAAGTCAAAATTTCGAAGAAGTAATTATACATGGACACAATAATTTTCAAATATTTCCTAACGAACAACACATTGATTCAATAAAAGAAATTGATAAAGAAGACTTTGAACTTTCACTAACAATGCTGTGCTTAAAGAATAATATTGACTGGAATATTAAGACCCCTTTTACTAGTTTTAAATACAAAAGAAATGACCAAAGCTTTAGAGTCTCATTAATGCACTCCTCTTTGGCCCCGAATGGTCAACCAAAAATATTTATTCGTAAAATAAAAACTGAATCTTTTAAAGTTGAAAGTTTTATAAATTATGAAGGAGAGAAAATTATTAACAATCTCATATCTAATAAATCAAATATTATTGTAGCAGGAGCAACGGGGTCAGGAAAAACAACCTTCCTGAAATCTATTTTGGCAAAGACTGATAAGGATGAACATCTAATTATAATGGAGGATACACAAGAAATTAATATCAACTCTCATAAAAATATCACTCATATGTTATCAAAAAATGTTACAAGCTATTCTTTGAAAGATTTTTGCAGTTACGCTCTTCGAATGAGACCAGACAGAATGGTTCTAGGTGAACTTAGGTCTGTAGAAGTTGTTCCATTTTTTCTTACAATGAATAATGGACACAAAGGATTCATGAGCACAATTCATGCTGACTCTGCTAAAAATGCAGTAGAAAGATTGGCTCTTTTATTTAAAATGTATTCTGAACAAGAAATTGCATATACAACAATCATGAAATTACTATGTTCAAACATTGATTATATAATTTATGTCAAAAATAAAAAAGTATCTACTATTTCAAAAATATTAGGTAATGAAAATGAGTCAATTTTCTTTGATGAGGTTTACTCAAACGAAAACTAGTCTCTTGTTAATTTCTTGTAGTTAAGTTTTTTAGGTTCAAGAGCATTTTCCCCTAGTCTTCTCTGTTTATCTTCTTCATATTCAGAAAAATTTCCATCAAACCAAACAACTTGAGAGTCACCTTCAAAAGCTAACATATGAGTAGCAATTCGATCTAAGAAAAACCTATCGTGAGAAATAACAACAGCGCAACCAGCAAAATCCAAAAGAGCTTTTTCTAGTGCTTGCAAAGTATTTACATCTAAATCATTTGTCGGCTCATCAAGAAGTAATACATTTCCTTGGTCTTTTAAAACACAGGCTAAATGGACTCTATTTCGTTCACCACCAGAAAGTTCATTTACTTTCTTTTTTTGATCTTCACCTTTGAAGTTAAATTTTCCGATATAGGCTCTCGAATTGACTTCTTTACCACCTAAATCAATAAAATCTAAGCCTCCAGCAATTATTTCAAATATTGTTTTATTTTGTTCAAGTTCGCGACCTTGATCAACATAAGATAGCTTTACAGTTTCTCCAACTTTAAATGTCCCTGAGTTTGGTTCTTCTTGTCCCATTATCATTTTAAAAAGTGTCGTTTTACCAGCACCGTTTGGGCCAATTACTCCAACAATTCCACCAGGAGGAAGTTTAAAACTCAGATCTTCATATAATAATTTATCATCAAAAGATTTTGTAATATTTTGTGCTTCTATGACCACGTCACCTAAACGAGGGCCAGAAGGAATAAAAAGCTCATTTGTTTGAGAGTATTTTTCTTTTGATTCTAACACTCTATTTTCATAGTCACTAATTCTTGCCTTACTCTTTGTACGACGCGCTTTTGGACTGCTATTAATCCATTCTAATTCTTCTTTTAAAGATTTTTGTTTCTGTGATTCTTGCTTTTCTTCTAGGGCAAGTCTTTGTGACTTTTGTTCAAGCCAAGAAGTATAATTCCCTTTAAAAGGAATCCCTTCACCTCTATCAAGTTCAAGAATCCAGCCTGCGACGTTATCTAAAAAATATCTATCGTGAGTAACAGCAATAACTGTTCCCTTGTATTGTTGTAAATGTCTTTCTAGCCACCAAACTGTTTCAGCGTCTAAATGGTTTGTAGGCTCATCTAATAATAAAATATCGGGTTTTTGTAATAATAATCGACAAAGCGCTACACGTCTTTTTTCACCTCCAGATAAAACTCCACATTTTTGTGTTGATGGTGGACAATTAAGGGCATTCATCGCTAGTTCAAGTCGACTTTCTAGATCCCACGCATCTGCAGCGTCGAGCTTATCTTGAAGCTTTGCTTGTTTATCCAGAAGTTTATTCATTTGATCATCGGACATTTCTTCTGCAAATTTCTCAGAAATAGCATTAAATTCCTCAAGAAGTGCAACAGTTTCAGCAGCACCTTCTTTTACAATATCCATAACGGTCATCTCGGAATCAAGATTAGGTTCTTGTTCAAGCATTCCTACACTATAGCCTTTTGATAGAGTCGATTCTCCTTGATAGTCATCATCTATTCCAGCCAAAATTCTTAAAAGTGTCGATTTCCCTGAGCCATTAAGTCCAAGTACCCCTATTTTGGCCCCAAAAAAGTAAGATAAGGAAATATTTTTTAAAATATGTTTCTGTTTATAAACTTTAGAAACTTTATACATTGAATAAATTATTTGTTTTCCATCATCTGACATAGATATTCCTTTCGTAATATTATTTATTTTGAATATCTTTCTTATAACAATTTAACTGAACAACAAAGAGAAAAAGAAAAAATTTAACCCCAGAAATGGTAGTAAAAAAAACAAAAGTAAGCTCAAGAACCTTACAAAAACAATAGATTCTAGAAACTTATCTAAGGAATCATTAAATAGATGATTAACTTCAGTTATTAGCTCCTCAATTTCTACTGAAATACTTTCGCCAGTATGACGCCATGATTCAATCAATTTATGAAGTCTTATAATTTGAGATGATAATGTCTTAGATTTTAACTGATAAGCTAAGTTTAGATTACTATTTAAGAGTATTGATTGTATGGATCCTCCCACTTCCATTTTAACTTTTAATTTATATAAAACTTCAAAGAAAATACTGTAATCATTAAAATAGATATATTTTATTTTGTTATAAATAATATTAACAACATAAACACCTGCTAATTGGCTAAAAAGAATAATGAATGTGACTTTATTACTAATTTGAATGTTTAATTCACTTTTGTAGACGTATATAAAACAAAACATTAAAATCATTAAAAATACCGATTGAAGTAAAGTCTTCTGCTTTTCATAATATATTTTTTTTTCACAACGAATATCTCTTTGCATTGCTGTACGAATCTCTAACATGTATTTCTTGAGTGGTGTTCCGAGCGATCTATGTAAAAGCAATATGTTTAGTAGCAGGTCAGTGAAAAATTTGTATTTCACATCTTTTAAGTCTGATTTTTTTAGTGAATGTACAGAACTACAACAACTTATTAATTCCTCTGCATTTTTAATTAAATCAAGTCCGATTGTTTTTTTTACTTTTTGTTGTATTTTCGAGTATTTGTATTGTAAGTAATCATATAACTGATTTGGCAGTAGAAACAATATGATAACCAATGATAATAACAGGATAATGTGATAATAGCTCATTCCTCAACTTACTAATAAAAAAAGAAATTATGTACAAAAATTCAAAGAACCATAATAAAGTTTCAGTTGTGAAAAAAAAACCAGCTCGAACGACAAGAGTTACTGCTGTTGTAAAAATTCATCCTGAAAGTTTAATCTATTTAAATAAAGGACACCCTTGGGTAACACTTGATAGTTTTTCAAAAGAATTCCCTCGTTCAATTGATTTTTTAAAAGTTGAAAATGGTAACGAATTCATCGTCTTAATTAACGATCCTGAGCATCCAACGGTAAGAGCAAGGTTCTGGAGTCGTATTGAAAAACACCAAACCTTTCACTTTGCTTTGCATGAAAGAATAAACCAAGCACTAACTAAGCGTGAACAAATAATAAATAGTGGTGATCGAAATAATTATATATTAGTTTTTGGTGAAGCTGATTTTTTACCAGGTCTTACAATTACATTTTTAAATAATAATATTCTTATACAAACCCAAATGCCTTTTTGGAATAAACATAAAAAACAATTATTTAAAATCCTTGATGAAAGATTTGATAGGCCTTATTACTTTTGGCAAAATCGATATGGTGAAAACAAGTCAATAAAACCTGTCGGTCGCTACAAAATAAAGCCATTTCATATAAAAGAGTTTGGTTGTTCATTTAAAATTGACTTTACTTTAGGTGAAGACTTTGGAATTTACACAGATATGAGTGCTATTCGTCAAACTTTAGCTGAATACATCACTGACCAAACATCTCTTTTAAATTTGTATTCCTATACTGGTGCATTTTCTTTGTTTGCTATAAAAAATAATGCTCTTAAAACAACTTCGGTAGACTTATCGAAACGTTATCTAGAAGTATTAGAAGAAAATATTAAACATTCTGAATTAGATTTAACAAAACATCATAGTGATAATCTTGAAGTTAAAGTCGCTTTAAAAAAATATATTAAAAATAAAGAAAAATATAACGTAATAATATGTGATCCTCCTAGCTTTTCAAGAGGAAAAAAATCATATCAGAAATCATTAAATGATTATAAAATATTAATTCCACAGTTTTATAAAATACTTGAAAAAGAAGGATATTTAATTTGTTTTATAAATACTCATCAAATAGCTATGTCAAAATTCAGAAAGACATTTAATACTTATTTAGAAGACAATAAAGATTTAAAACTTATAAAGTATTTAACATTAAAAGATGATTGCCCAAGACTTAGTAACTTCTCCGAAGGTGATTATATAAAAGGCATTGTTTTACAAAAAAAATAAGATGAAACTACTTAATATATTCATTCCGCTAATTTTAGGTTTTGCAACAATCATTCAGGCAACTTTAAATAAGCAAGCAGCAAAATCCTTTGGCCTAACTCAAGTAGCAGTAATAACAAATGCTATTTCATTTAGTATCAGTATAACTTTATTATTCTTGGTAATTAAATATCCTGATTTTTTTCCAGATATTTTCAAAGTAAAAAAAATTGAGAACTTTAATTTTCTATATATTCTACCCGGCATATTTGGAATTTCTATAGTGATTGGTATTCCATGGGCGATATCAAATCTAGGAGCAGTTAAAGTTACAATTCTCTTAATAACTGCTCAAATTATAAGTAGTTTTGCTTGGGATATATTTGTTGAAAATATACCAACTACGACCAACAAACTTATTGGCTCGCTTTTGGCTTTTATAAGTATTATAATAATGTCTATATGAAATATCTAAATATAATTATTTCTCTATTCCTCATAAATATTACTATTCAAGCAAAAGGTAAGAAAATGGATTTAAGTAAATTGACCCCTCTTCAGTTTAAGGTAACTCAAAAAAATGGAACTGAATCACCATTTAAAAATGAATATTGGGACAACAAAGCTGATGGTATCTACGTTGATGTAGTATCAGGAGAACCGCTATTTAGTTCAACAAATAAATATAAATCAGGCACTGGATGGCCAAGTTTTTACAAAACTTTAGAACCAGAAAATATTGTTGAAAAAGTCGATAAGTTACTTTTTAGAACCAGAACGGAGATTAGATCGAAAAAAGCAAACTCTCACCTTGGACATGTTTTTAATGATGGCCCCAAGCCGACAGGGTTAAGATACTGTATGAACTCTGCAGCTATGAAATTTATCCCGAAAGAAAAACTAAAAGCACTAGGTTATGAAAAATATCTTTCTCTCTTTGCTGGTCCCGAAACTCAAAAAGCTTACTTGGCTGGTGGTTGTTTTTGGGGAGTGGAAGCAATTCTAGAAAAGTTAGATGGAGTAAAAAAAGTAGTATCAGGTTATATGGGTGGCGAAACGGAAAATCCTACCTATCGATTAGTTTCAAGTGGAACAACGGGACACGCTGAAGCTGTCGAAGTTGAATTTGACCCTAAGAAAATTAGCTACGATAAAGTATTGAATTATTTCTGGAGACTACATGATCCAACTCAATTAAATAGACAAGGACCGGACGTAGGTACTCAATATCGCTCAGCCATCTTTTTTGTAAATGATCAGCAAAAAGATATTGCACAAAAATCAATGGATGAATTTAATAAGAGTGGTGTTTTTAAACAAAAAGCAGTTACGCAAATAATTAAAGCAAACAAATTCTATCCAGCTGAAGACTATCATCAAAATTACTTCAAAAATAATGGACAAATCTGTCATCGATTAAGAGATAAATAAAAAAACATAACTCATTGCGCAGATAATATTTACAAGTCATTTAAATCTTTTGTCTTATTAAAACTACTTTAGTAGTAACAAGACTATGAAAAATATAATATTCACAATTATCACATTTTTAATGATTAGTATTGCTGCTCAAGCCTCTGTATGGGAGTCAGATAATAATTGGTCAAAAGAATATGATCTTAAATATTCGAAATGGGTTAAAGAAAAAATTGGCAGAAAATTCTTTTCTCAAAAAAACACATTACTTTATAATTTTAGAACAGATTGCGCTGATGCTTTGTACGCTTTTAGGATTCAATTTTCTTTTGAAAATGGATTACCCTTTGCTATGGTTCACCCTGATGATGACACCAGAATATTAACAAATAAAACTGGTGATTTTGATAAATATAAAAATCAAACAAAAAGAATAAGAGCTTTTATAGAATATATTTCTCAAGAAGCCGGAACCCTAAACCTTATAAAAGATTCTTTCCCTGTAGATATTAATGATTTACGTGAAGGTGATATCTATGTTACAAAGTGGAGCTTTTTAGGAGAGAGCGCTAGACATTCATCGATAATTAAAGAAATCAATTTTAAAAAAGGTCATATTAATTTTTTATCATCTAATTATCCTCGGAAAGTTAGAAAATTGATTTATTCTCCTAGAACACCCGACTTTACTTTTAATAGAAGACCGTGGGGATATAGAAGATGGAAAAGAGCTTATGAATTGCTTATTCCTCTAAATGAAATTTCTGTGAATCGTGGCTACAGTGAGATGGAATATGATTTACTTTCAAAATATGGACCTTCAAAAGTGCATAAAAAGATTAGAAATATTTTAAAAACAAAACAATAACATCTCATAAAGTGAATTCCATGACATTTGATTCTTTAGACATTCCTAAATCGATATTATCGAGCCTTGATCGGTTAGGATACAAGAACCCTACTCCTATCCAAGCAAAGATACTTCCTATCTTAATTGAGCAACCAGTCGACATTGTTGGTATTGCTCAAACAGGAACAGGAAAAACGGCAGCATTTGCTATTCCTTTGCTGTGTAAAATAAATGCTAGATCAAAAAAGATACAAGCAATTGTTTTAACACCAACCAGAGAACTGGCAAAACAAGTCGCAACAGAGATCGCTAAAATTGGTGCTGACACAAAAATAGTTACAGAAACTATTGTAGGAGGAGTATCCTACGATCGACAGTTTGAGTTTCTTAAAAAGAATAAGCCTCAAATTATTGTTGCAACTCCTGGACGTTTAATTGATTTATTAAAACAAAAGAAGATATCTTTAGAAGACACTGATTATATTGTTTTAGATGAAGCTGATCAAATGCTTAATATGGGTTTTTGGGACGATGTAACTTTAATTTTTGACAGTATTAAAGGTGAAAAATTTCAGTGGTTATTTTCTGCAACTTTACCAAAGCCTATTGAAAGCCTAATCAAAAATCATTTTAATGACCCGTTAAAAATAAAAATGAAAACGGAATCAACAGTTAACGCTAATATTGAGCAATCATACTATCTTGTAAAAAAGAAATACCACTATGAGGCGTTGAGAAGACTTATTACAACTACTCCAGATATGTACGCAATTGTATTTTGTAGGACAAAACTAGATACAAAAGAGCTAGCCGATCGACTGATGGCTGACAATGTCTCTCTAGATGTTCTTCATGGTGACTTTAATCAATCCGTTAGAACAAGAGTAATGAATAGTTTTAAAGCAAAAAAGATAAATTTTTTAATTTGTACTGATGTAGCAGCACGTGGGATTGATGTTAATGACCTTACTCATGTTATTAACTATGCCTTACCAAATGAATTTGAAACATATATTCATCGAATAGGAAGAACTGGTAGAGCTGGTAATAAAGGTGAAGCAATTTCAATTATTGATCCACGAGATCAATCTAAATTAAAACGTATAGAAAAATTTCATAAAACAAAGATTGAATTAAAAAAATTACCTTCTGCTGACGATTTAAAAGCTCAAATAGTAGCTAGTGAAATGGATAAAGTTCAGACACTAATTGATGCCGTTAAAGAAAAAGGTGAATCATTTAAAGTAGATAATACTTTTGAACAATTTGGTTCATATGTCTCAAAATTAAAAAAAGATGAACTTTTAAAAGTATTCTATTCAATTCTATTCAAAAAAAGATTAAGTAAACTTGATGACCTAGGATCACTAAACGCGGATAACGTAAGATCAAGTGGTAGAGAAAATGGCGGTGGTTATAGAGGCCGATCAGGTGGCGGTGGATCCAGAGGCGAAAATAGACGTTCAGGTGGTAGAAGTGGTGGCGGAAACTCTAGACGTCGAGATGAATCAACAGGAAGAAGTTCCGAAAGAAAAAGAAGTCCTAGAAGAAAATAATCTGTATCAACAAATTGGCTATTGTCTTAAAAGATAATAGCCATATTTAGTATTAATTCAAAATTCATTTTTTTTATAAGCCAAACGATAATTATTTTTTCGAAAACTACGTTCTTCCTCTCGTTGTTTTATTTTTAAAGAATATAGTTGAATTTTCTGCTTTTTCTTTAAAGCTTGATAACGTATCTTATTTGCTTCCATAGAGAGATCAAAAGTAGACAAAAACTCTTTCTCCACAAGTTCATGTTTATTTTTTAATATATTTCTATTCAGCTTGTTTTGATATTCAAAAACTAATAAATTCGCATAAGAATAAGGAATCGTTTTTTTGATTTGTTGTTTATTTTTTAAGTTTATATCATTCGTAATATCATTTGAAATATCCATAAGAGATAATACTTTTATTTTTTTATTAAGTTTCAATATTTCAAAATCTTTGGAAGCAATTTCTTTAGTAAATTTGTTTTTATAAAGATCTAACTCACTTTTTATTATTCTACTAACTCTATGATAATCAACATTATTTGGAATATTTAAATTTTGTTTTGGCGTTTTTTGAATTAATTCATCAAGTTTATTTTCAAGCTCTGTATTTTGATTTTCTAAATTAAGAACGAGATTTTTTAACTTTGTTTTATAATTATTTGTGATAAAAAATGTTACGACTATCGTATATAAAAAGAAAATAGTAACTTTCCCTAATAAATTTAATTCTTTTCTGACTTTTATTGCAGAAAGGTTAACAAATGGGTTAACTGTTCTCTCTGACTCAAAGGAGTTTATAAAAGTTTTTTTGGTTGGAGATAATCTATTTTTTAGTGTTTTCTGTTTTGCTTTCATTTATAAATAATAAATTGATAAAGATTCTAGCCCTACCTCTTTATTTTTTTGAATATAAAAACAGACAGTTAGTTATTTTAATATGATTAAAAATTGCCAATAATAATTTACATTTATGAAGTATCAAAAATATTAATTTTCCTGCCTTTGTAATACATTAGGCTTTCTGCCACATAAGAACATATATCTAGAGTACTGGAAATCCGTTACTTGTTTCCTGAAACCTGTGAATAATTACGATATTTATTCACTTTTTTCCTTGAGAATTAACGCATAATACAAATGAAAAGATATTATTTATGTCATTTTTACATATACGAAAAAAATAATTTTTCATATTGTAATTATCTTAGTAAAAATCAGAATCAATTTAATAATTAACCCCTAGGAGGAGATCTATGAGAAAACTATTTGCTTTAGTATTAACATTAACAGTAACGAGCGTTTATGCTACTTACCCAATTCAATCATTAAAAAGTGTTTCAACAGCTTATGATACTTTAAACTATTCAATTAATGTTGAATGGGATCAAGAAAACACTGAATTTTATGACAACCAAATAGATCAGTTTAAATCAACTGTTATAAAAGCTCACAATGAAGGAATGACTACTTCACAATTAATTGATTTTGCTAAGACAAAAACATCTGTAAATGTTGAAGACATTTTAGGAAAAGTTGCAGCACAAAATATGACTGACGCTGAAGCTCAAGACTATATCGTTGATGTTTTATCAACATCAGCCCCTACCGGAGCACACTGGATGGGAGGAGCTATGGGGATTAAAGTTATTGCTATTTTAGTTGGAGTTGTAGCTGTTGCTGTATTAATTTCGAGATCACTTGATAATAATAACTCAGATATAGTTATCAATAACTCAAATACTAATACAAATACAAATACAAATACAAATGGTAATACGAACACAAATACTAATGGTAATACTAATAACAATGGTAATACTAATAATAACAATGGTGGAAATAATGGTTGCCAAGTAAACTGTGGAAACGGTGGTAGTGATGACGATGAGCATGGTGATGATCATGAAGACGACGATCACGAAGACGATGATCATGGTGACAGTGGTGACAGTTATCATGGTCATGACGGACACGATTCATAGAAAATATTATTTAATAAATTTATTTTAAAGGAAGGCTAGTTATTAACTAGCCTTTTTTTATAAGCCTTTCTTGTCAAATAATAAGTATAATGAATACGAATCGGTTAAAGGATTTTTACAATTAGCTCTACAAGTAGCCATTATTGAATTAACTAAATCATCACGTATTGTACCATTTGCATCTATATTTTTTCTCAAGTTAAATATAAATTTGTCATTATTATTGCCCAGCTCTTCATCAATTTGCCACAAAAGACCGAAAACAAAATCAGCGTTAGCATAATCACTAGATTCTAATCTAGATTTATAGAGTTGATCGCGATCAACTTCTTTTCCTGAGAATAAATTATATTTTGATTTTAAACCAAGTGCTTCACTTTCTGCAATCTTACCTGCAAAATAATCTGCCATTCCTTCATTTAATGGGGTTGATGTATTGATATCAATCTCATCACTTAAGACAAGGTGAGAAAATTCATGATAAATTATTTCTGGAACAAGTGCTGCTTCTAAAGAATACTGTTGACGAGATAATTTTGAAGCAACAATACCGGTTGTTTGGTAAGCCGTTTCAATAATAAAACTCGAACCTGCTGTTCTGAATAATGAAGAGACTAATGTTTCATTTCCTAAATTACCATAATCTCCTAAAATTAAATTTGTTAAAAATCGTCTAAAAGTCATCATATGTGTACTTTTTCTAAAACTATAAAGCATTGACTTTACTTCTCTCGATTGCTGATCATATCCGCCTAATTCTTTTACATTAATAATTTTTGAAGGTCTGAACCAAATCTCACTTTGCCAAGGTTCTACACCACGACTAGCAAATCCTTTTCCACTTGGAATCGTTACGGCATTATTAAATTGTGGGTCGTTTTTTACATTTGCAAACTTACCTAGGTCATTAAACTTATTTGTGAGATTTAAACGAATCGTAATTTGAGAATAGTTTTTAATAAAGTCACTTTCTAATTTATTTACAAAATAACTTCTCGCTTTTGTTAAATGATAATATACAGTAGCAGCCTTAAGCTTTAACTTCTCTTTGCTATCAAATGAAATTGCTTGATTAGATGTAGCCTCAACAATTTTAAAGTATTTACCTTCAAAACTTGTCTTACTAGTCAGATCAGTTAAATATTGTTTTTTGATCACTGTTTTAAATTTTTTATCACGATCAACAACTTTAAATTGTTTTGCAAAAACAATATTCGAGCATAATAATAAAATTGAACAGGCGCTAATTAACTTCATAATAATTCCTAAAATATTGTATAATCTTTATCAAATTTACGTTTATCTTTTCTTGAGTTACCATCAATCACCATTAGTCCCATTATAACGAGAAAATCAAATGGTTGAGGGACAAGTATAGCTCCAACACTTCCTACACTTCTTACCCAATACATTATTTTTTGCATTTTAGTTTTAGTAGGTGACCAAATTTCCTTAAATTTGACCAAGTAATCAATCTCTTCGGATTTTACTAAATTCATCTCAAAAGCTGCGGCAATAATATCAAAATAGTTGGCTCTAATTTTACTGAACTCTGAAGTGTTATTTAAATCATTTAACTCTTTTCGCATTAACTTTAAGTTCATACGAAAACGTTCCATTGTATTAAGTGAAATAACTTCTTCTTCACTTCCATAATTAATTGTAATAGTTGAAGAAATTGCCGAAAATCTTTTTTTCATTTTAATTAAGATACTCGCAAGTACTTTAATTTGAAGAGTTGAATATCTCTCATATAATCTTTGCCTTAAGGATCTCTTTGATCCTTTTTTTACTTTAGTTACAAACTCAGAAGGAGTAATTTGATTTTCAAGTGAATTGTTTATTACATTTTTTTTGCTGGAATATTCTCTTAAAGTTAATGGCCATTCTGTGACATCTGAACTTCTAAACTTTTCTAATTCTTTAAATGTTTTTTTATTAATAAAACCATATTTCTTTGCAAAATAATTTAAGTTCCTAATTGATATTTCTTTTTTCTTAAACAATTTATCTCTTCGAAGTCCACTGTAAAAACTTCTCCATTTATCCTCTTGGCAATTTGAAAATATTTTTGAGGCATTTTTTTTATAATATTTTTTTATTTTAGAACGATTAAAAGTAAGTTTTTGCTCAACAATAGAAGGAGCTATGAAAAAGTGACTTCTTATTTTTCTTGCCTTTAACAAGATATCGGTGGTGATGTCATCAATTAAATTATTTTGTCTCATTATTAATATCAATGTTTTCACATGTCTTTCTTCTCTCGAAAATTTAGAGTTTCGAATTTCCGATACCCATGATGAGGCACAAAGACTCTTCACTGCGTTACTTCTGGAATTTTCTAAAAATTTGAGAATACCCTGTTTGGTGAAACGATTATAAAGATATCTTTCGTGGATAATATTGATTTTTTTTAAATATCTTGTTTGATCTTCTTTTGTATTTCCAAAAATATTTGTATTTTTATCAACACTCTCTATACTTCCTATCTCTACATTATCAATATTTTCTACCGCTACGTTATCAAGTAAAGCTGATGGAAACTCTTCAACCTTCATCTCAGATAGCGATGTTACAAGTTTTAAATCATAACCATTATCAGCGAAAGCATTCGTTGCAAAAATTGACAATATTAGTAATTTTAAAATAATCTTATTCATTTAATTTTTCCTATTTTAAGATTTTATTTTTTTGTTTTCATAAAACTTGGAATTAAAGTGTCTTTATATCCCCAAACTTCTAATTTTTTATTTTTAGGATGGGAGTAATTGGAGACAACTCCTGTATCAATATGAAATACTCCTTGAAACTGATTGTCTTCAATGACATATACATTTCCACCTTTTCCTTTTTTTGCTTTTGCTTTTGAAATTGATTTTTCAAACATAACAACATCAGGCTTCATATCTACTGTATAAGTGCCTCGTTCTAAAATCTCACTACCTTTTGTACCATTAAGGTTTATTGTTTCAGCATCAGCAGTTAGAGAACGATGAGTTGTTAAAGCGTAATCCCATTGTTTTGATAACACTGAATAGTTCGATAATGTTTTATCTTGAATATCTTCTTTAGCGTAAATTTTAATAATTGGTGTTCCGGTAGGAAGTAAATGTCTTAGATAAGCAATTGCTTGATTGTTAACTCTTGAACAGCCATGACTTCTAGGATTTGCAAATAAATTTGCCCAAAAACCTCTTGTCATTTTTATAAATTTTTTACTAGACTCACCCCAACCAATTGTTCCATGCGTCCATTGTCCATCAGCATTAGGGCCAATATGAGCAGTATACCAACCAAATGCTCCTCTTAGTGAACCTTCTCCACTAGGAAGAAATTTTTTCTTTCTCCATTTTCCAAAACCAGCAGTTGGCCCTGGTGGCATTGGATAAGAACTCTTATACCAAGAAGGATAAGTTTGACTCCCATCTTCATAAAATTTTCTCCAACTTGTAATCTTATAACTTCCTAAATAAGTTCGTCGTCCATCTTTATCTTCTCCGGCAACCATTGGAAATTCTGCAATCATTTTATTTGGACATGAACCATCAATACATATTCTTTTGTAAACACGAATTCTTTCTGTTGCAATATTTTGAATTGCATATATTTTAACTGATTTTGCTTCTGATTTACTTGAATTTAAGAATTTATAACTAACATAATATTTTTCCGAATCAGTTAAACTTGAAGAGTTAACATCAATTTCTACCATTTGATCTGATTCATTTTCTCCTAATGAAACTGTTTTAACCTCATGATTTTGATAAATTTTTCCCAAAATATTTGCACTACTGTCAAGGCTTTCTGATGAACGGACATTTAAAGCAGAAGCGCTTATAAAATAATTTTCACCAATCTTTATTTGACTTAAGTTATCTAACGCATTTGCTGAACTAATTACCGCAGATAATGCTAAAATTGAAACGACTTGCCTCTTCATATAATACTCCTTAATCTAGTGTTCTATAACACACTACATCAAAATAATGTCTTGCATGAGATACTTGTAAAATATACAGGGTGGGCTCTATATCAAAAAAGTGTATCTATATGTAATCACATAGGTTAAGAGTTAAATTGTTAAGGGATATCGGCGTTACTATGTACCAGTTTATAAATATGAGCAGCTACGATATCAGCATCTTTTTCAAGGTGTTTAATATTTTAGGGGCACATATTTGGAAATTAATTCAAAATCCGGAAAATCCGTTACCTGAAGCCTGAGAGTAATTACGATATTTACTCACTTTTTTCGTAGAGATTTGGGCAAGTGGTAGTACTTACATAATATTAATAGGTTGAGTATTAAATTATTGGAAAATGTACAAAAAAAAGTCCTCTATATAGAAGAGGACCTTTAAAATATAGTTAATTAGTTCAAAAATATTAAACGTGTCTGTGAGATTTACACCATCCACAAGATGGAACATATTTATTCCCAACCATTGGACATTTAGAATAGCCATCTGCTGTTTTTATTTTTGCTTTTTTAGAAAAGAATTTACAATTTCCGCAATTAGCACCTACTTTATATTTAGGGTTTCCTTTAGCTTCTTTAGCAACGAAAACAAATTTTAGTCTCTTAAAAGCACTGTCAGTCTTTTTTAATAATTTCTTTGCGACTGCTGAATCGTTGGGGGCTGGCATTGGACAAGCAATATTTGCTAAGACATTTCCGGCCTTTAATAATGGTAATGATAAAAGAGACCATCTAAAAAAACTTCTGCGTGATAAATTTGATTTCATAAAAACTCCTTAAAAAATAGTTATTTAACTATTAACAAAATTATTCAGTTTAAGAAACTTAAAAAAAGTTAAATTTTAAATTACTCTATTTATATTTTAACCCTAGGCTTATCTATTTTATAGATATTAAATAAAGACTTTCATTAAAAATATTCACAAAAAAGCCACAACAAATTGTCAGTTTTAATACTCAACTGACAAAATCACATTAAGAAATCAAGTACTTAAGACAAAACGTCGTTTTTGTATTAAAATAGTCAAGTAAACAAAAAAATAACCGATGAGTTTATGTGATCTTACGGAGAAACTTATTATGAAAATATTAATTTTATTCTTATTCCTACTTCCAATAATGGCAAACAGTAAAAGCAATGTTTCTGGACGTGTAGTTCTTTTAAGAGGAAAAGTTTACGTGAAGAACAATAGTACAGTTACCAAATTAAAAAAAGGTAATGAAATACAAGAAGGGTCAGTAATTAAAACTTTGAAAAAAAGTTTTATCAAAGTTATTTTTATAGACAAATCTACTGTCAATATTGGCCCAAATTCTACATTAAAAATAGAATCATTTAAAACGAAAAAGCCAGGTATTTTAAATTTAATAAAAGGCCAAATTAGATCTAAAGTTACAAAAAACTATATGGATATGAGTAAAGGAAAAAGTAAGCTCTTTATTAAAACTAAAAGTGCCGCTATGGGAGTCAGAGGAACAGACTTTAATGTAAGTTATAACCCTAGTAATAACAATACTTCTCTTATAACTTTCTCCGGAGCAGTGGCTATGGCTAGACTGGACAGTTCTAGCTCGAATAGACATTTAAGCCATAGAATGCTTGAAAAGAGAGTCTCTTCAAATACAGCTGTTATGGTTAAACGAGGAGAATTTTCTCATGTTAGTAGTAAATCCGAAACTGCTTCAAAACCTATTAAAATTTCGCCTAAGCAAATAAAGGCTTTAAAAAGAAATAATCTTTCAAATATGGATAAGAAAGAAAAAAAACATCATAAGACAGTAAGAAATCTTGTTCCTAAAGGCTTAGAAGATTCTAAAGAATTTATTACAAGTTCCGCAACCGAAACAATATTAGAAAAAAATACTTCAAAAAAAGAAAGAGAAAAGGTTGAAAAAAAGATCTTAAAAATTAAAGCAACTGAAACTGCAGCTTTTACAAATAATCATGAATCAAATGTTGTTAGTAGCTCTGACAATGTAAGAAAAGCAGGAGGAGTTGTAGATATCGCTACTGGAACTTATATAGCTCCTCCAGCAGGAAGCACTTTTGATGCTAACCAAGGAATATATGTAATTAACCCGACTATTGCAACAGTTGATCAAAATGGTAATTTTAGAAGTGATATTATAAAAATCGACAATAATGGTTTAGTAACCGCTGTGGCAAACACAAATAAGAGACTGCCTGCTTCCGCTGGAATGAAACTAAAAAATATTGTAGCCGATGTTATAACTAATGCTCAAATTGATAATGGCTCGATAACTACGGGGGGCATTAATAATACATGTTCAACTTGTGTTGCATTTATACCAAAAGTATTGTCTCCAAATTTACGACTTGATAATTATTCAACAAATGCGACATTTATTTTTACAGCGCAGTAAAAACCCACTGCATTTAAACCTCAAGCTAAAATACGAGAATTTATTGGCAATTTAGTCATTAATTCTGTTAATATATGTATTAAATCAAGGATGATACTTAATGCTTTATATAAATATAATTTTAATAACATTTTGTCTTAATGCAAATGCAAGCTTAACTAGTGCCTATCAATATTTCAAACTTGGAAACTACTCCCAAACAATCGAAGAAATCAAATCAACTACTCCCAAAAATAAAAAAGAATTCCTGGCCCTTCAATATTTAAAAGCACTTACTTATAAAGCTGATCAAGAATACGACCAGGCAGTCGATACCTTTAATCTTATAAAGAAAAAAAAAAATGTTGATCCAAATATTAATTTTGATCTTGCACAATCTCACTATGCTTTAAATAATCTTGAAGATGCTGCGATTTATTTTAAAAAGTCCGCACAAACAAACGTTAAAAGAAACGAATCTTACTATTATTTAGGATACATTTATTCAATTCTAGAACAATACAAAAAAGCAAAATATTTTTTAGCACAAGTTATAAAACGCAAGAACAACATTACTCCAAAATTAAAACAAGCAACTATTTTTCAGTACAATGAAGCTCGATATTATTTAAATATTAAAACAAAAGAAATTAAAAACATTGTTAAAACTAAAATAATTCCATCATTAGAAAAATCAATTGATATTTCTCCGGAGTCGAGTCTTACAAAAGATATAAAAAAACGAATTCAAGAATTAAAAGAAAAATATGATCTTGATCCAAATATTATGTGGAATGGTACAAAACTATCAAATAAAAGAATGACCCTATTTCTCTCTCAAACATTTGGTATGGATTCAAATGTTTCAAGACAAAATGATTCAAGCACCAGTCTAAAGCAAACAAAGAAAGAATCCATGCACAGTATTACAAGCTTTAATTCAAGTTACTTGTTTTCACTGAAAAAAAGATATTTAATTAAGCCCGAAATAATTATTTATAATCTTGCTTATAACGACAAAGAAAACTCAGCAGTTTATTCCAATGATACTTCAACATTTTCAGGTAAAATAAATATTTCATTAGAGCATAAATTATTTAATAAACCAGCTTCATTATTTTTTGGATTTTTATACGATTACTACGAAAGAGATTATAACAAATTAAAAAATAACTTATTTTATGCAAGAGCAAAAAATTATATTTTTGGTGAAAAATTTAGTTACTTAAAAATTGGTAAAACATCATTACAATATAAGTTTATCGACTACGTTGGTTATACAGAAACAATTAATACCAGAACACATTCTTTAATCTTAGATCAAATTGTAAATTTAAGTAGCAACAAATTATTATTTTTGTATTTTGAAGCAGATTTTATAAGTAATTATAATGATGATGCTCAAAGTATTAATTCTTATCTTATTAAATTAGATTATATTTGGGACCTTGATACGATCAAACTAAATATGGGCATCTCAACAAACTTTACTGATACAAAACTTCAAAAAGCCACAAGAGGAATTGAAAAAACAATTACTCCTTCTATTAAGATTACTCGAAGAATTAGTAAATCAATATCTGTTTCCATAAGCCATGATTATACTAAAAATATTTCATTAGATGATAATTATAAATATTCAAAAAATATAACAAACTTTGAATTTAGCATGAACTTTTAGGAAATATGTTAGCAAGAATCGTAAAATATACTGGTCTCATCTTAATAATTTTATTTTCAGTAATGAATGTTTTTATTTCAATAAACTCGAGTGAGTTTTATTCAAGTGAGTTTACGGCAACTCCTACTATAAAAGATAAAATATTTAACAACCTAGTTGTTTTTTCAACATATTTTGAAAATAGATTTTACGACTTTAGAATGAATCAATCACTTTCTAAAAATGTTAAAAATAAAAAAATTGTATTGGTCGCAATTGATGATATTAGCATTAACAAGATAGGCGTTTGGCCTCTCCCGCGAGAAAACTATGCAAACTTAATTGATAAGTTAAATACCTTTGGTGCAAAAGTAATCGCTTTTGACGTCTTCTTTTCAGAAATGAGTACTAGTTGCAAGGTCGATTCCGAAAAAGATTTGCCGGAATATAAAATGGTACAATCAATCAAAAGGTTTAATAACAAATTAGACCTTACAGGTAAACCTATAGGAAACTCTGTAATCATCCCCTATAGTTTAAGTTACGGCCCAAATGGAAATACCTTTGAAGAAATGCCCGACAGTTTGTTTGACTACATGTTAAACTCAGAATCTGTAAAAAATAGCAACCTTTTTAAAATGTATGTTTCTAAAGATGTCTTTCCGATTCCTATGTTGTTAAATTCTAGTGCTCAAATCTCACATATTTTGGCTCAACCAGACAGTGATGGAGTTTTTAGAAATTACCAACTAGTATCAAATGTTGATGAACTATACCTTCCTTCAATTGGATTATCTGCATATGAAAAATATACAGGATATAAAACTAGTTTAAAAATATTCCCATTAAACGCAAACATGAGTTTAAAAAGTGGTGCAAATATAAATGTAAACATCAAAGGTCAAACAAAAGTTAGATGGAGTGGAGGTGAGGAACATTACAAAAAAGTGTCATTAATAAAACTGTTAAATTCAAAAGATGACGATTTGAAATATCATTCAATTTTCAAAGATACTATTGTTTATGTTGGTTCAACAGCTTTTGGAGCAAATGATCTTAGACAAACTCCAATTGGTTCTATTACTCCTGGTGTTTACTCACATATGGCATTAACAGATATGTTGCTTAACTCTGTAATTTATAAACCAGTCAGCGATTCCATGAATATTTCGTGGCTAATGCTACTCGCTGGTTGTTTAATAATTTTAGGCGTTCAGTTTTTTGGTCACCCTATCCTCGATTTATTTACAATGGTTAGTCTGTCTTTAGGATTTTATTTCTATGATACTTATTATTTAATACCTGATGGTTATGACACAAAACTATTTTTTACGTTGTTCGCTATCGTCTCTTGCTACTCTTGGAATACATTTTTACATTTTTATATGGCCAATAAAGACAAAGCTTTCTTAAAAAAAGCATTTGGTTCCTATATCTCACCAGAGTTAATTGATGAAATGTACAAATCTGGAGATGCTCCAAGCTTAGGTGGAGAAAGTGGAATCAGGACAGCCTACTTTACTGATATACAAGGATTTTCAAGTTTTTCAGAAAAGTTATCAGCAACTGAACTAGTCGATCTCTTAAATGAATACTTATCAGTAATGACTGATATTTTACTTGAAGAATCTGGAACATTAGATAAATACGAGGGAGATGCTATTATAGCGTTTTTTGGGGCTCCTATGCCACTTGAAGATCATGCAACAAGAGCATGTTTAGTCGCTCACAAAATGCAGGAAGCTCTTCTAAAACTAAGAGAAAAATGGGCTTCTGAAGGCGACAAATGGCCATCAGTCGTTCATGAAATGAGAATGAGAATTGGTATAAATACTGGAGAAATAGTTACAGGAAATATGGGCTCAGCAACTCGAATGAATTATACAATGATGGGTGATTCTGTAAATTTAGCAGCAAGATTAGAAGAAGCAGCTAAGCAATATGGAATATTCACTCAAGTTTCAAAAGCAACAAAAGATGAAGCTGGAGATATGTTTGTCTGGAGAGAACTAGACACAGTAAAAGTTGTAGGAAAATCTCAACCAGTAACTACATTTGAATTATTATCAATTAAAAATTCTAGTAATGATTTATTAAATGAATTAGCAGAAAAATTCAATAGAGCTCTTGTTCATTATAAATCTCAAAACTGGGATAAAGCGATGGAACTATTTACTGAAACAGTAGAATTAGAATATTCCCGATTTCCTAAACTAAAAGGTGTTAAGACAAATCCATCTGAAATATACATTAAACGCTGCCAAGAATATAAGAATACTCCTCCAGGAAATGATTGGGATGGAGTTTACACTCTAACGAGTAAATAATTTTGACAAATATTTAAACATATTTATAATTTATATATGAGCGATTCTTTTCCAATAAAAAGACTTTCCGGCCCTCTTGATGCTCTTATTGTAGATGATGAGCCTGAAATCTGTGAAACAATAAAAATGTACTTAGAAGACCTCGAATTATTTCGAAATATTGTAATTGCAACCAATGGACAGGAAGCTCAGTTAAAAATTTCAAATCAACATTTCGCTTTAATCTTACTTGATATCAATATGCCAAAGAAATCAGGAATAGAACTCTTAAATAATATGCCCGCTCTTCATCAAGATCTTAAAAGAGTTATTATGGTTAGTGGTGAGCTTGATCAGACGAAACTAAAGCTATCAATCTCAAAAGGTGTAAAAAATTTTATTATAAAACCTTTCGATGAAGAGACATTTCTCAAGAAAATTGCCGAAGTACTGCTAAAAGCAGAAAAAAGAGTATAAATTAACGCCAACGGTAATGACCACTATTTTTAATATCTGTTAAGGTACAATCAAAATTTAACGGAGAAAATCATGCCTGTAGTAAATCATCAACAATACAAACAAATGTTAAACAAAGCAAAAGAAGGGAAATATGCCTATCCTGCTATTAATGTAACTTCTACTTCTACAGCAAATGCTGCTTTGAAAGCTTTTGCTGAACTTGGTTCTGATGGAATTATTCAAGTTTCAACGGGTGGCGGTAAATTTGCTTCAGGACAAGCAATAAACGACATGGCCACAGGAGCAATTTCACTTGCCCAACATGTTCACTTAATGGCCGAAAAATTAAATATTGGTATTGCTCTTCATACTGATCATTGCCATCCTCAATATGTAGACTCATTTATGATTCCGCTAATTGAAGAAACAGAAAAAAGACGAGCAAAAGGATTACCAAATCTTTTTAATTCACATATGTTTGATGGTTCAGAACTTTCTTTAGCTGATAATATTGCAAAATCAAAAGAATTACTAAAAAGATGTCAAGATAGTGAAATAATTCTAGAAATGGAAACTGGTGTTGTTGGCGGTGAAGAAGATGGAGTAAATAATGAAAATACTCCAGCAGATAAGCTCTACACTACTCCAGAAGAAATGGTTCAAGTAGCAAGAGAATTAAGACCTATGGGCACATTTATGTATGCTGCTACTTTTGGAAATGTTCATGGAGTGTATAAGCCAGGTAACGTAAAACTTAGGCCAGAGATTTTAAAAAACGGACAAGTTGCTGTTGCTAAAGAATTTGGAAAAGATTCTGAACATTTTTTAGTTTTTCATGGTGGTTCAGGTTCGTCTGTTGAAGAAATTCACGAAACTCTAAATTATGGTGTCATTAAAATGAATATTGACACTGATACACAGTACTCTTATGCGAGACCTGTAGTAGATCATGTCTTAAAAAACTATGATCAAATGCTAAAAATTGAAGGCGAAGTGGGAAGTAAAAAATTCTACGACCCAAGAGTTTGGTTAAAACATGCTGAAACCAGTATGACCAATAGAATTATGGAAGCAGTAAAAGTCTTGAAGTCAGAAAGTAAATCAATCTTTTTATAAAAGATTAATTTAATATTTTATCAATTATTTCAAAACAATCTTTTGAAATAATTTTTGTCTGATGAATTTCAAGAAGTTCAATTTTCATTAAAGCTTGCAATTCATTAGGCAGTTTTTTATAACTCCTAAAATTACTACACATGCCGGCAGCAACTCTCGAATTAATATTATCCATAAGTAATATTTTTTCTTTTAATAGTTTATACCCTGCCCCATCTTCACGATGAAAATGAACAAGATTTTTGGCAGCAAAATGCGCCCAAAGACTTCTTACATGATTTGGAATATTCAGATTAAATGAAGGATTATTTTCCAATTCTTTTAGTTTTTCAAATGTATCACTTGCTTTTGAACAAGACTGAATTGTAAGCCATTTACAAATAACTAACGGGTCATTTTTCCACTTATTGTAGAATTCATTTAATGCTTTATCTCTTTGCTCTATCTTAAAATGAGATAGAAGTTCCATTGAGAAATATTTGTCATTCATATTAGTTGCATTTTGAAATTGCTTATAAGTTAATTCAAAATATTCATTTTTATTTAATGAACATAAATAACGAAGTAAAATATTTCGATAAATTCTTTTAGAAACTTCTTCTTTATTGAAAACATAATTATCAGACAGTGTCGCTGATTGAAATTCTGACAAGATAATACTCTCTAAATACTTTGCAGTTTCAAGCTGTAAATGATCTATACATTTTTGAATTTTTGAGAAGTTTATTGGATTATGGTTTTGAGCAATGCTATTTATAATTGGTAATATTAAACAATATGATTTAACTGATTTATCTAATTTTGGATCAAGTAATAATTCTTTTAATGCGTTTAAGTATGTTGGACTAACAATATTTTCCTCAACTGATTTATTATCTGATTTAACCCATGAATTAATCATTCTCTCTGCTAGAATTTGAGAAGCTTGGTAACGATTAAATTGATCAGTATCTGTTGAAAGTATCGTTATGAGATCGTTTTCATGTAATTTATGATGCACTTTAACAGGAGCCGAGAAAAAACGATTCACAGACAGAACTGGCTTTGTCTTAACATTTGAAAAAATTAATTTTTGATCAAAATTATTAATTAAAAACACATCATCTTTAATATAATACTCAGGTGTTTCAATCTTAAAATCTTCATTTGTATTTAATAAACCTATCCTAAAAGGCATATAAAAAGGTTTTTTGTGATCTTGATTCTTCGTTGGTGGACACCACTGAGAAATTTCAATTACAAGTTCTTTTTTATCTGAATCATAATTGTCTTTTATTGTTATTTCAGGAGTGCCTGCATAGTCATACCAATTTAAAAATTGTTCAAAATTAAAATTATTAGCATCGGCCATTGCATTAATAAAATCATTAGTTGTTACAGCACTTCCATCATGTCTTTCAAAGTACAAGTTCACTCCTTTTTGAAATCCTTCTTCCCCTAAAAGAGTATGAATCATTCTAATAACTTCGGCTCCTTTTTCATAAACAGTACTCGTATAGAAATTATTAATTTCAATATATTTTTTTGGTTTAATTGGATGAGACATAGGTCCTGAATCTTCAACAAACTGTACATTTTTTAATTTAATAACATCTTGAATTCGTTGAACAATTTTGGAATTCATATCACCTGAAAATTCCTGATCTCTAAATACGGTCAAGCCCTCTTTTAATGTTAATTGAAACCAATCCCTACATGTAACTCTATTCCCAGTCCAGTTGTGAAAGTATTCATGACCAATTACTCCTTCAATGCCTGAGTAGTCCGCATCTGTTGCACTTTCTTCAGAAGCTAAGACATAAGCAGAATTAAAAATATTTAGTCCTTTATTTTCCATTGCTCCAAAGTTAAAAGAGTCAACCGCAACAATCATATATATATCTAAATCATAAATTAATCCAAACCGATCTTCGTCCCACTTCATTGATTTTTTCAAGGAATCCATTGCGAATTCACATTTACTTTCATTACCTCTGTCACAAAAGATCTGCAAATCGATTGTTCGATTATCTTTAGTTTTATAATTATCTTGTATTGAACCAAGGTTTCCAGCGACTAAAGCAAATAAGTAACTTGGTTTTAAAGAAGGGTCTTCCCATACAACAAAATGATCTCCTCCATCTAAATCACCTTCGGCAGTCTTGTTTCCGTTTGAAAGCATAATAGGAAAATCACTTTTAGAACCTATTATTTTAGTTGTGAATTTAGTCATGCAATCAGGTCGATCTAAAAAATAAGTTATATTTCGAAACCCTTCAGGTTCATTTTGCGTGCATAGAATATCACCTGAGATATAAAGTCCCTGAAGGTCAGTGTTTTCTTTTGGGTTAATTATGTTAATAATTTTTAAAACAAATTCATTTTCAAATTGAGGAAAAACAGTAAGTCCTATTTTACTTACTTCGTAGTCTTTGTTTAATTTCAGTTTTTTATTATCGAGATAAACGTCTACTAAGTGTAAGTTTTCACCATTTAAAAATAAATTACTATTTATCCCTTCAGTATCTGCTTTTAAAAACATTTCATTTGTAACCTGAGTTTTAATTAAGTCTAATTTAAATTCAAGTTTAATTTTTTCTATACTAAAGTATGAAGGTTTATAATCATTTAAATAAATTGTTTTTGCATTTTGATTTACCGTGTTCATCTTTGACTTCCTTAATTTCTTAATTTTATTTCGACTTGATAACCAGAGTGTCTTCTTAGATTGATTACCCAGTCATTACTAATTAAATACTGACCTTTTATACCAATCAGTTTTCCTTCTATTTCTTTTACTTTATCAAAATTGGTACTAGTCACTTTCTCAGGATAAGTCATGACAGGGTATTTAATATCAATCTGATCATTTTCTAAAAAATCAACTTCACCAATGTATTGTTCTTCAATAAAGTCTAATTCGTCACTCATTAAGTCAAAGATGACGTCCCTTTCATTTGACATATTTACATCGATATTTTGATCAATTAGCATTTTACGCCAATTAGTTTTATCGTTAAGATTTTTTGCAAAAATTTGTTCAATTTCTCCAGCTATCTTTCTTGTAGCAACTTCAAAAATTGGAATAGCATAAGTTGCACCTTGATCAATCCATCTAGTTGGAACTTGGCTCTTTCTCGTGATTCCAACTTTTATACCAGAAGTATAAGATAAATATACGATATGGGGAGCAAAACAATTCTTTTTCCCCCATTCTTCATCTCTACATGTACCTTGATCAAAATGACAAAGCTCTGGCTTTACAATACAAATATCACAAGAAGCCAATGAACTTAAGCAATTAAAGCATACTCCGTCTCCGTAAGTTTTTTTTATGGATTTACCACATGCCGTGCATTCAATATTATTTTGAAAAGTTATTTTTATCTCTCTTCCTACAATATCATTAAGTACAAAGTCATTCTTTAGTCGATAAATGGCCCTTGAATTTAATAATTCGACATTTAATTTAGATAAAATACCTTTCCAGATAATACTCATTGAGATTTCGCTTAGTTTTAGTTAAAATACATCTAATATTTATATTATTATTAAGTATTTAGGCAAATTTTTAATAAATTTTACAAAGAGACCAATTTTAAATGAATAATAAAAATAAGAAACAACATTTTAACTTAGTCGATAAAACTGAAATTGCCCAATTGTTTAAAAACTTTGCCAGCAGATTGATTCCAATTATTATAAATGGGCAAAATACTGATAACTCAGATATCTCAGAACATTATAATATTGCAGAATATATTGAAGAAGATTTTTCAATTAAAATAAAACCTCCAGAAAAAGGAATATTTAAAAAACTTTCCTATGACAGCAAGCTAATTAATAATTTAATAAACTTTAAAATTGAACATGATAAAATTAATTATTTTTCTACATCTAAACTTGAATTTATTGAACATAAAAATGAAAAATACTTTAAGATAAAATTTGATCCAAACAAAATTTACAAGGCACAACTTCGGACGGCTTATAGATTAAACTCCAACGACTATTATCCTATTCTATTTAAACTTGGTGATACGAGCTATAACGTAATAGATGTCTCTTGTGGAGGAGCCTGTCTTGAATTTTCAATAAATACACCTTTAAGCGACGATATGGTATTTGAAAACTGTGAACTATCACTAAATAAAATTATTTATAAGATAAAAAAAGTTGAAGTATTAAAAATATGGGAAGACGAAGAATCAACTACATCCTCTCCATGGCGCGCTGGTTTAAAGTTTTCTACAATCAATCAAAAAATTGAAGAAAAACTAACTTTAGAAATTAATTCTGAAGCAAGAGCTCAAGAAATTAGAAAGATGTTATCCGATCGGAAAAAGTAACTTCTTTATTGACACAGCACTTCAAAAAAGCTAATTATTACTATCAATTAATCTAGGATTTTTATGGATATTAAGTCGTTACGTGGATACAATTACATCGAACTAGCAAATCAATTTAGAAAAGAAGGTATATACCCATTTTTTAGAGCTATCGAGTCATCTGAAGGAACATCCGTTCAAGTTGATGGCAAAGATCTCATTATGATTGGCTCAAATAATTACCTAGGGCTAACTCATCATCCCAAAGTAAAAGAAGCTGCTGTTAAAGCAATTGAAAAATATGGTACAGGTTGTACTGGCTCAAGACTTTTAAATGGTAATTTAAATCTTCATGAAGAGCTTGAATTAAAATTAGCGAAATATTTAGGTCATGAAAAAGCACTCGTTTTTGCAACTGGAATGCAAACAAATCTAGGAGCTCTTTCATCCGTTTGTGGGCCAAGAGACTGTATGATATTTGATAGTGAAAACCATGCATCAATTTTAGACGCCTCAAGATTGTCTTTTGGTAAAACTTTGAAATACAAACATAACAATATGGAATCACTTGAAGAAACCTTAATACAAGCTCAAGGTAAATTTAGAAATATTATGATTGTAGCTGATGGTGTTTTTTCAATGACAGGCGATATTTTAAAACTTCCAGAAGTGTCTACTCTTGCAAAAAAATATAATGCTGACATTTATGTTGATGACGCTCATGGTTTAGGTGTTATGGGTCCAAAAGGATCTGGAACTATGAACCACTTTGGACTCGCAAAAGATGTCTTTTTAAATATGGGAACTTTTTCGAAATCATTTTCTTCTATTGGCGGCGTGATTTCAGGAAATGCTGACATTGTTGACTATATAAAACATAATGCAAGATCATTTATTTTCTCTGCAGCAATGCCACCTTCAGCTGTAGCCACTGTCAATGCTTGCCTTGATGTTATTAATGAAGATGATAGTGTTTTTACCCGTCTTTGGGATAACGTTAAATTTATTACTCAATCTTTTAAAGATATTGGGCTATATACTTATGATTCTCAGACACCAATTGTTCCTGTTTTAGTTGGGGATGATTTAAAGGCTCTAAAGGTAACTGCTTATTTAAAAGAACAAGGATTATTCTCTACACCTGTAATCAGCCCGGGAGTCCCAAAAGGTGAAGCATTGATTCGTACAAGTTATATGGCTACCCACACCAGAGAACAACTAACAAAAGTTGTAGAAATATTTGCAAAAGCAAAAAAAGAATTTAATTTACCTAGTACAAAGGAACAGCTTTGAATATTACAGAAGTTTTAACAAAAAAAGATTTAAAGAACTTTATAAATGTACCTTGGACTTTATACAAAGATGATCCAAATTGGGTTGCTCCCTTAAAGATGGCTGTAAAAGAATTATTTGATCCCAAACATCCTTTTTATAAAACAAGCTCGATAAAATCTTGGTTACTTGAAAGCGAAGGTGTTTATATTGGCCGAATTTCGGCTGTTTATAATACAGCTTATAATGAATTCCATAATGAAAATGCCGGCTTTTATGGTTTTTTTGAATGTTCTAATAATCAACAGGCAGCCAATAAACTTTTAGAAACTGCGGAGAACTTTTTAAAAGAAAAACACAATATAGAAAAAATTTATGGCCCGATGAATCCATCAACAAATTATGAATGTGGTTCTTTAGTTGAAGGCTTTGACGATCCTCCCCAATTAATGATGACCTACAATCAAAAATATCATGCTGAGCTTATGGAGAAATCTGGCTATACCAAAGCTAAGGACTTACTTGCTTTAAATATTAATATGGATTTTGAAATGCCTGAAGTATTTCGAAAAGTTTCAGAGAGAGCAGAAAAACGTTCAAAAGTGACTTATCGTCATCTTAATAAAAAAGACTGGGATAATGAAATTGAAAAAATGATTGAAATCTATAACTCCGCTTGGGAAAAAAACTGGGGATTTATCCCAATGAGTAGAGAAGAATTTTATCATACAGCAAAAGATTTAAAAACCGTTGCTGATGAAAGGTTAATTATTTTTGTAGAAGTTGATGGTGATCCAGCTGGTTTTGTTGTAACTCTCCCCGATCTTAATCAAGCTTTAAAACATAACCCATCAGGAAATTTACTTCCAACAGGAATTTTCAAAGTCTTATTTCACAAAAAATATGTTGATAGATGTCGAGTAATTACTCTAGGAATAAAAGCAAAATATCGAAACCTAGGCCTAGGTCCACTCATGTATTTAAAATCATACGATGTTGTTAAACAAATTGGATATAGAGAAACTGAGATGAGTTGGATTCTTGAAGACAATAATGACATGTGCAAACCTCTCTTTAGAATGGGGGGAGAAGTTTATAAGAAATATAGAATTTACGAAAAAACTTTTTAATGAAAATTTTTATTACAGGCTCAACAGGTTTTGTAGGAAAACATTTATCAAATTTATTAGCGACAGAAGGTCATGAACTTTATCTTCTAGCGAGAAGTCCTTTAAAATTACCTGAAAATCTTAGGCAGTATGCAGTTAAAGGCGACCTCAGCAAAAAATCAATTATATCATGGATCTCCAAACTTCCTAAAGACTTAGAAAAAGTTATTCATATAGCAGGAATTGTTCATTCATTTAATAAAAAACTATTTTATGACGTTAATGAAGTTGGCACTAAAGACTTACTCGACTCTTTTAAAAATAGTTTTAATACGATTCACTTTATTCATTTTTCTTCACTAGCTGCGGCAGGCCCTGCTCAAAAGAATCTCTTAAAAAAAGAAACAGATAAGCAAGCTCCAATTTCACACTATGGTAAATCAAAACTAAATGGTGAAAATTATGTACTAAATAACATTCCATCAAATTGGAATTATAATGTTATTCGTCCACCAATAGTAATGGGCCCAGATGATCCAGCTTTTCTAGATGTTTTTAAAATGGTGAAAAATGGAATTATTCCACTCGCGGGAATGAATGCATTAAATTATAAATATTCTTTTGTTTGTGTCTTTGATTTAATTGAAGCTGTTAATAATTTAATTAAAAATGATATTAATAATGAGATATTTTTTATTTCGTACCCTCAAGTTGTTACAATGAAAGACATCTTAGATGAAATGGCAAAAAATATTAAACCTAAGTTTAGAATACATTTGTGCATGCCTATTTTTTTTCTACGTATACTTAGCTTTGTTCTTTATTTACTAAATAAAATAAACTTAACAAATCAACCAATAACACCTGATAAAGTTAATGAGCTTAAAATTCAAAATTGGACATGTGATTCAAATAAGTCAAGAGAGCATAATTTTAAATATGATTGGAATCTAACTAAAACAGTAAAAGTAACTTATAATAATTATCATGAAAACGGCTTATTATAAATATACAATTATCACTTACCTAATATTATTTAGCTTAACTATCAATGCTAAAGTTAACTTCACACCTGAACAAGTTGTTAAATTAAAAAATAAAGAAATATTAATTAATATTAATTATAAAAATAATAAATCATGGCCGACATTTAACCTCATTAGCTATCTAGATACTTCTGCATTGGAAGCATTTGCAGTTTTTTCGCAATTTAATCTACAAAAAAAATATGTATTAAATGTTATTGAATCAAAGGCTAAGCAAGAAAAAGCAAATATTGTTGATGTTAATTATATTTTGGATCTACCTTGGCCTATTCCAAATGCTAAATACACAAATAGGCACGAGTTTTCAAAGATAAGTAAAAATGAGTACTTGTTAAAATGGAAGCAACTAAAATCGACAAGTGCTGATGAATGTTTTGGGGAAGCAAGATTTTTTGAACAAGATGGTAAAACTCTAATTAGCTATAGAAATTATATTAAACCAAGCTCTGCTTTAGCTTTTCTATTTAAAAGTAAAATGAAAAAAGATACTTTAAAAAATTTAAAGGTAATTATTAAAATAATTAACGATTGGACAAAAAATAAGAATTCTAATTATCAGAATTCTATGAAAAAAATAAATTTAATCTTGAGTAATAAAATTGCATATTAATTTCGCAATGAATAATCAGTCAGTTAGTCGCTTTGGGTCAAACAAATTTGCTTGAAGTTACAAGATGTAAGAAAAGAGTGCTTATATTGTAAGAAATTTACTCTATAATCATTAGTACAGAGACACATTTCCCACATCGTCGACGTTGGAAAAACGGACTTTGAAAACGTCGATTTTAAAATGTGAAAACCTGCAAATTTTACTAAGTATTATACTTTTTACCTCATTGCATTATTAAAAACTTATGAATCTAAATTATAAACATTTATTAATTTTAATAATATGTTATCCTTTAACCTAAAATATGCACGAAAAAATTCCTTATTCGTTAAATGATGTTTTTCCTGACACAAATCTACCGGGGAAAGTGTACCTTTTTGTCTCTAATCACTATATTTTATATAAAAATAAAGATGACCAAATTGAAGGTGAACGATACGAAAAATTTCAAATGAAAAATATGAAATTTATTTTCATCGATGAAGATGAATATGATGAATTTGATGCTTGGACTATTAAAATAAAAGGAAAAGATGAGAGTGATGTTTATCAACATTTCCTAGATAATGAAGTTGGAGATAAAGCAAAACTAGCCATTGATCTAAAAGAAAATATGGCTACTTATTTTGCTTTTGATTTAGATGACGAACAACTTGATAATTTAGAATCTCAAACAAGAGAATTAGTAACTGCAGCCAAAGAAAATTCAAATTTAGAGAAAGCTTTAATTTCAATGGAGAATCACAGAAGATCCATTGTCGACCATTCCCTAAATGTAGCAAACCTTACTGTCTTTTTATGCTTAAACATGGGTTACAATCAAATTACTATGCTTGAAACGGCCTATCTTGGAGGATTACTTCACGATTATGGGAAAACGAAAATTAATAATGAAATTTTAGATTTATCTCCTACTTCAGCAAAATATCTTTCGGCCATGGAAAAACATCCAATACTAGGTTCAACATCCTTTATGCTTAATTCTGATTTTTCAAATGAAGTTCAACGAATAATTATTGAGCATCATGAAAGATACGATGGGACAGGTTTTCCACATCGATTAAAAGGGAAAAAAATCTATCCCCTAACTACTATTGTTGGAATGGCTAATTACTTTGATAATTTACTAGCTCTAGATACCGGCCACATAAAAGAAAGACGTAGAAGAGCAGTAAGAAGACTAGAATTAGAAGCCAATAGGTCTTTTGAGCCTCAAATGACTTTTAAAGCTGTCGGACACCTAAGAAGAATATTTGGATAAGTCCGTAATCTAATATATTTTTCAATATGTTAATTCTGTTAAAGCACTCGTAATCTTATGAAATTGTGCTCCCTTAAACTTTGACTTACTCTTTTTTAAATAGGCTTCCAAATTCCATTTATTATTGGTGTGAAGGTATTTTACAATATCTTCAGCGACAATAAAAAGTGCAGCAAAAGGAGTGATTCTCTTATGATCTACTTGGTGAGGAAAACCTGAACCATCTGGTAGTTCGTGATGCTGTAAAATAATTGTTTTAACATCACTTGGAATCTCTGGACAAGACTTAATCATATCAGAAACAATATTTGGATGATCTAGTATTAATTTCTTTTCTTCGTCACTTAAATCTTTATTTAAGTTTTCAAGCTCAAATTTATTATTTATTCTTGCCAGATGTGGTTTTTGCTCGAGTGCAATATCGTGTAAATACGCAGCAAAAATAAATTTTTCTAAAGTTTGTTTTGACCCCCAACTTAATTTTATAGAAATAGCTGCACAAATATTTATAAGCAACCCAACATGTGATTCGATAAAGTTATCTTTCGATACTGGTTTAAGCTTTTTGAAGAACTCATTTACTTGAGGCATACTTGATATTGTCTTAAGAAATTTTTCTACCTTTTGTTGCAGTCCCGGAACATCAAAAGGCTTATCGACTTTAACCAAATGAATCTGATCTATTTCAGGTACTTCTCCAAGTTCATCAATTAAAAGTAATTGAGTTAATGTAACAACGTCACCTTCAGAAAATGGTTTTGATAAAATACCTGCAAAATCATCCATATGTTTACTAGCGAATTCATCTGTAATGAAACCGCTTTGAATTATAATTGGAGTGTCAAAGTTTCTATTTTCACTATTAGATCTTAGTTCTTTAATGATTTCAGCTCCATTAAATCCACCAAGATTAATATCAATGAAAATAATATTAAAGTCAGTTTCTGCTATTTTAGAAATAGCCTGATTAACTGTTTTTGCACTTTCGACTCTATCTACATGTCCATCTAAATACATCTCAAAAATTTCAATAATTTCATCTTCATCATCAATAATTAAAACACTTTTTACCATAACAACATGTCGGTATCGCGACGCGTTATTTAAAGATATATTTTTCATTTTTGGGCATTTATGCTTTAAGAATTTATAAATTTAGATATAGTGCATTAAAATATAAAAGGAAAATCTATGTTTAAACTATTATTATTTATCAACTGTATTATTATTTTTAATGCTTCTGCTGATGCTGGCAGATGTAAAGCTCATATGAGAGACAAAGATGATAATGTTCTTGAAACATTCTCTACTTGGGCCACTCATTATAATAGTGGTTGCCGATATGCTTTAGTCGATTGTAATCATGCTTTAGATAATCGAATTTTAAATGGAGAAACTGAGCTGAATAAAGGTCAGTGTACAGCTGAATGGAAAAATTCATTACCTACAAGACCAACTCGAAGGCAAGCAAAAAACTATTGTGAAGTTTATTCAAAAAACATAAAAACAAATAAGATCTTAAAAACTTTTATTGATGTTCATAGAGGGCCAAAAGGCTTTCTGAGCTGGATGACAGCATGTAATAAAGCAATGACTACTTGTATGTTAAATCGACCAGTACTTAATAAAGATGCCGATTGTGTCAGATCTGAATATGAGGAAAACTAATGAAGATACTACTTCTTTTAACATTATTTATAATAAGTTCAGTTCAAGCAAAATTTTTAGAGCCACTGAATAAACAATTCTCAATATTTTCTAAGATACCTTTTGTGAAACAGGCAGATTATAAGTCATACACTGAAAGAATGAGATCATCTATTTATAGTCAAAGAGGTCGTTTAATAAATGACCTATCAAATCTAGTATATTTGACTGGAGACCTCCAAGGTTCAGTCAATGCATTACGCTCTATAGAGCAATTAACAAGAAGAAATATAAATCAATCGACAAATAATTTCGGTGAAGCTTTTTCAACACAGTTAAAAGCATCTCTCGACCAACAGTATAGACAATATAATTTAAACACCCCTAAATTAATTATTGCCGATCGAATGGATGAAATTTCCAAAAGTAATGTTTCGAAAATTAACCTTACTGCTTTTGGAACATATTCAGTTTTACCACGCGGAGCTATTTGGGTGACTTTAGCAATAACCAAACTTTCCAACGGCCAACAAAAGTTCTTCCAAGCAAAAGGTAGTTATTCAAATGTAATGACAAAATTAGCTAAGAAAGTATTTTTATATTTTGAAGGTAACAGATATGACTCTTATCAAAATCCTTTTGCAAATAAAAAATGGCTAATGCCAGCTCCTGGTCATTTTAAAATGATGGTTGAAAAAAATGTTGCTGAAATGATTTGTAGTTCTCAAGGTGCTCGTATTCCTACTGCTGACGAACTACAACTTGGACAAGCAAGTACATCCTTAGCTGGCGGAATAGATTTTCCTGCTCATATCTATTTGCATACATCTAAAAATGAAATTTATTATTTTACTAGTGAAACAAGAGATCCTTCTGGAAGAGTTCAACATTGGACAGGAAGAGGTGTCACTAAAGCTTTTTATGTTTGTATAAAAGATTTATAAATTTTTCAAAGATTTTAACTTTGTAATACGCTGAACTGTTTCACCTTTGCATTTTTTTATATCTTTACAAACATTAACTTCGTAGCAGTCTTTATTCTTATTTTTATTATAATCCTTATCACCCGCTATTAGTATTCCTTCAACTTCACCACTTCTAAAATTAATAATTGGTGAACCAGAATTTCCTCCAAACGTATCATTTGAAGTTAGAAAATAGTTTTTTTCTTTATTATTAATAATTTGTCCATTTCTAGCAATTTTCATTGGTAAACCAGATGGGAAACCTATTGCCACCATTTCATCTTTTGCTGAAACTTTTCCATATTTCCTAAACTTTAATGGCCTGATTCCTTCGACTTTTTTATTTAACTTTAAGACAGCATAGTCTGCTGTCCCATTTTTTTTAGACTCCACTATTTCAAGAACTTTTACAAAATGATAAACATTTTCTTTGGGAGTTATTAAAAACTTTTCTAAATCTCCATATTCATCTGCGATATCTTCTGTTTCGAGAAATTCATTTCTATGGTTAAAAACTACTTTAAAATAATTTAATGCTACATCAGCTTCAACTGCACAATGAGCAGCTGTAACAAGAATATCTGAAGCTACAAGAAATCCTGTGCAATTGGAATAACTAGCAATATATTGTTCGGAGAATCTTTCAGACTTACACAGTCCATGACCTTCTTCCATTGTGTCAGTAGTTACTTCATAGTATGAATTTTTTCTTAATGGAAAGACATAATCTCCTGGAATAATAACTGCAACTGCTCTTGCTAACTCACTTAGATAAGAACTGCTACTGCTTGCTTCTACTCGATCATCTTTTCCGTATACGCAAGAAAGAGCTTCGAATTGAACGAGTATTGAAATTATAAATAAAAGATTTTTGATATTTATCCTTATATTAAGTTGTATAATTAAAATAGAATATTGTAACGCTTCGCACAAGAGGAAATAATTAAGACTGTAAAATTTATCAAGTAGCTTTTTATAAAAAAAAAGAGCTAGTAAGACTAGCCCTTTCATTATTTATAATTTTAATTGATTTTTAGTCTGCGAATAAATTTTCACGATCAAATAGTATTCGCCCTACTGCTTTAAACTTTAGTCGAAGTCCAGAAAAATAATCAGAAGCTGCCTCTGCTCCACCTCTTGGATCACAACCTTTTCTTAAAACAATCTTACCTTTAACAGTTGTAGAATTATCAATGTTTAATTTTTTAGTATAAAATTTATACTTCGCACCTTGAAAGCCATTTCCATAATTATTTTCAATTTTTTTACAAGATCCCCAACCTGTAGGATTTGTTTCTTGATACTTTAATGATATTTCATTTTTTTCTAACCCTCGTTTTTCATCAAATCCAATTTGAGAATTAACATGATCATTCGGGTATTTATCTAGAGCTCTCTGACAGGCCTTTACAGCTGTTTCCCTAAGAACTTCTGGATCTAAGTTGGCCAGAACTTTTCCTCCTAAAACAACATCTCCATTCTCTTCTAAAAGAACATTTTGAAAATTAATATAGCCACCTTCTCTAGAAGAAATATAAGTTTCTCCCTCTAGTGATTCAAAAAGGATTTTCATTTCAGAGTATTTATCAGGGTTTGAAAGTGAAGCATCTTTTAAGTCATTACAGTCTTTATTTCTAACCTGAAAGCTAATTTCTTTTACAGATAGACTTTTTGGTTTATCTGGATAGTTATGTTTTAGGTCATATGCAAATGCGCTTGAAATAATCGAACTACACAATGCAATTTTTAATATTGAATTATTCATTTTTGTTCCTTTTGTTATTCTTATTTTAATTATTTGAAATAATTTTTTTTAATATATGAGCGCCCATAACCACTACAGAAATAGTTCCATTGACTGTTGAAACAACAGTCGTACATGATTCAACCTTTTGATTAATTGATTTTATTCTAATATCTTCACTTTCTGAATTACTTATTATCAGATCATCTCTAGTTGTTTGCTTACCAGAAAAGTTTCCAATTCTTGTTTTCATTAAAGGTCGTACTTCACAAATACCTTTGATACCATTTCGAGATGTGGCCTTTAAACTATCAAACAGATCAATATCATATTGAACTTTGATATCTCTAACAATACTTCGATCATTGATACAACTATCAATAAAAGATTTAGGTGCTTTTTGTTCATTTACAATTGTTCCAATATTTTTGTTTGAGAGAATTACATTTTGATTAAAAACAACGACATCATCATTTGAACCTGGAATTTGAATAATATGATCATTTTCTAAGGTAAGCTCCATAGCATTAATTCGACTTACATCTGTTGAGATTTCATTTAAGTCATCATAATTATGATTACAAGTATAGATGACATTTACTTTCGCTGACGTGATGTTGCTTGAAAAAGAAAATACCGAAAACGATGAAAATATCGCCAAAGTACATATTAATTTATTCATTTTTAATTCCTTTCTTTTGTTAGTTTTTATTTAATCTGTAAATTAAATATACATGAATATTGATTAAGTTTTTGACATTTTGTGCGCTATGTTATAATTGTTTAAATAATAGGCACTTAGGTGAGCATTATGTATGTAATTTTTACAATTACAAATTAATTTATAAGTATACTAAGACCAACGCACTTACTTACGGAGATATTTTTGTATGAATGGCGCTCGTCTCCTTTAAAGAAAAGAATGTCACCTTTAGATAATTCATAGAGATTTCCTGTTACAGCCACTTCTGCCTTTCCTTGCAGACAAATGAAATACTCTTTAGTTCCTTTTTTATGAGGAACACCAGTAAAACCTTTTCCTCCAGGCATTTCAAAACGCTCTATTTGCAGGCCTTTTATAAAATGAGGCAAAAGATTAAATAAACTACAATCATTTTTGGTTCGTTCAGTCGACTCAGATGCTTTAATTAAACTTGCTTCACTAATAGGTGGAGATATTAATTCTTCAACCTGAACCTCTAGGGCGTGAGATAATTTGACTAGATTATTTAATGAAGGGTTTCCACCTCCTGACTCAAAGTTTGTAATAGTTGACCTAGGAACTCCTGATTTATGAGCCAGATCTGCTTGAGTCATTGACCTAGATTTTCGAAAATATTCAAGATTTCGTGAGAAATAAAGTGCAACTTTTTCAGTATTGTTCATTAATTGGCCTTTAGTTAATATATAGACTTTTATGTTGGTATTTTATTTAAAAAGACTAATATAAATTAAATTGAAATGATAACAAAAAAGGAGAATATCATGCCAAAAATTAACCATTATCAAGACATAAACGATGTAGCCAACGAAGCTAAAAAAGACTTAATTGATAGACATTCACCATTTATTCATTGTGCTGATAACGCTAAAGCAGGAGAAGCATTTGAAGTTAGAGTTCAAGTAGGAAATGAGTATACTCATCCAGACGACACTGATCATTATATTTCTACTGTTGCTCTTTATAATAGAGACACAAAACTTGGAGAAGCAACAATGTATGCTGGTGCTCTAGGTGGACAAGGAAAAAAAGCAAATGCTTCAGTTACTTTTAGAGTAATTTTAGAAAAAAATGCAAAATTAACAGCTCACGCTTATTGTACAAAACACGGTGTCTGGGAAGGAACTCCTGTTGATATTACAGTAGCTTAATATTTTTTAAGGGGTAATTTTTTAAATTACCCCACCTCTTAAAACTTCATTTAAAGCATTAAGAGCGTCAGTAGAAGTAAAAATAAGTAATTCATCATTACTGTCACCCATAATAAGAGCAGAACCAAGTTTTTTTTCTGCCATATGAAAAACAACATCTTTTAACATCGTACCGCTTTCTACAAAATAAGGATCAGCAATCATTAGGTCAGCAGCAGTCAGAGTTGAATCCTCTGATAAATTATGTAGATCACGATCTGAAACAATGCCTACTGGTTTATTATTATCCATAACTGGTATATGTCTAATATTAGACTCAGTCATTTTTAACTTTAAACTATTAACATTCTCTGAAGCAATACAACATATTGAACATGGAGTTGAAAATTCATCAACTTCAATATTTTGTATTTCATTTAATTTTTCTTCTGCTGTTTTTTTCATAAATTTGCTCCTAGCAAAATCAAACGATATTATTTAATCAAGCGACTCTTCCAAGCCCTAACTTCTTCATCTAAATAATCGTACTTCATTTGATCAACAGTATATTGAGAATACTCATAGTCAGTAGTGTGAGTAATACAACCAGTAGGACAAACAGTAGTACATAATCCACAGTAACAACATAGTGCTGTATCAATTGTATACTGAATTAAATCTAACTTGATTGGATTTCCACCATCAGTTTTTAATTTTGGTGCTTCTTTATCTCTTCTAACAGCTGCTATATAAATACAATCAACTGGACAAACATTTGCACACTGAAAACATGAAATACAATTATCAACATCATTAAATAATCTTGATCTTGAAGTATCTGGTAAAACTTCTCTTACTTCTGGATACTCAATCGTTACAGGTTTTACAGAAGTAACATACTTCATTGTTATTCCAAGACCTGTTGTAACAGATCTAAATGTTTCCCAAATATTTGTAAACCATTTTTTAAATGTTAAAGGATTTGTATCTCTTGGTTGAGATAATTGAGATAACTCATCTAAGCTTAAAGGATTTGATTTTGAATTCATCTGTCGACCTCTCCTAATACAATATCGATACTTCCTATAGTTGCAACTAAATCAGCAATCAACATTCCTGGAGCGAGATCCCCAAGCATTGATGTGTGAGTAAAACAAGAAGACTTAACTTTTAAACGATAAGGCGTTTTTCCACCATCTGAAATTAAATGATAACCTAATTCCCCCCGCGGACATTCAGTTCTTACAAATATTTCACCTTCGGGAACTTTAATAATTTTAGGAACTTTAGCCATTACTGGACCTTCTTCAATTCCATCTAAACATTGCTTAATAATTTTAATTGATTCAAACATCTCCAATATTCTTACTTGGTATCGATCCCAACAATCACCGACTGTTCCTTTTTCACCTTTACCTGTAATAACATCAAAATCAAATTTATCATAAATTCCATAAGGACGATCTTTTCTTAAGTCCCACTTAACTCCAGCTCCTCTTAGTACTGGACCAGTAGCACCATACTCATAGGCAAGCTCGGGTGTAATCTTAGCAACATTAGCAGTTCTTTCTATAAAAATTTTATTTTCACCAACTAAAGAATGATACTTTTTGAGGTTTTCTTCTAAAGTCTCAAGAAATGTTGAGATACGTTTTAATTGATCGTCGTTAATATCTCTCCAGACACCTCCGACCCAAATATAATTATACAAAAGACGAACGCCTGATAATTCTTCAAAAATTCTTAAGATAAATTCTCTGTCTTGAAAAGCATATAAAAAAGGAGAAAATGCACCAAGATCAATAGCATATGTTCCAAAAAACATTAAGTGAGAAGCAATACGTTGTAACTCAGCAACCATTGTTCTAACGTATTGTGCTCTTGGAGTAATTTCGGTTCCAAGCATTTTCTCAATAGCAAGAACGTATCCCCACTCCATATTCATTGCTGCAAGATAATCCATACGATCACAAAAAGGAATGACCTGTCTGTACTCAAGATTTTCACAATGCTTTTCCATGCAACGATGTAGGTAGCCAAGATGTGGAGTAGCTTCTGCCACTATCTCAGAATCTGTTTTAATCTCAACTCTCAAAACACCATGAGTCGCCGGATGTTGTGGCCCCATATTAAGTGTTAGAAGATCTGTTTTTAATTTTTCTTCTGTTTCAGTTTCAATATTTGAATGGTTATTATTTTCTTCCATGATTCTCTCTACTTTTTCCAACTATGCATTACTTTTTTATCGCCATACTTTTCTTTCATTTCTTGGAAATAATTATGATCAGCAGAATTTATTTTTTCAGCAGGATTAACTGTCATTCCATTATATACTTCTTCAACAACATAATCTTTTCTAAGTGGAAACCCCTTCCAGTCATCTGGACATAAAATTCTTCTTGGATCAGGATGATTTGTAAATGTTACACCTAACATATCGTAACATTCTCTTTCTTGAAAATTTGCAGCTTTCCATAAAGATGTAACAGTATCTAAAACTGGTTCAGTTTCTTTATTTTCATCTTTGTCTTTATTTAGTTTTGTTTTTAAAATTAATTCAGAGTTTTTAGAATAACTAGCCAGTATATAACTTACTTCATATCGGTCTTCATAATCGGTGCCGGTGATAACTTGAAGAACATTAAATTCAAACTTTCCCTCTTTTAAATTTTTACAAACATCATAAATATTTTCTTTATTTACGAAAATAACAGGATCACCTGCAAGATCATCTCTAAGAGTTGCTTCACATCCTGAAACTGATTCATTTAAAAATTTAACAATGTCATTATGCATGTTTCACCCACCTATCAGTAAGTAATCGTTCATTTGCAATTTTCTTCTGTAAAACCATTAATCCTTCAATTAAGGCTTCAGGTCTAGGAGGACAGCCTGGTACGTAAACGTCAACGGGAACTACTTCATCAACTCCCTTAAGAACATGATAACCGTGTTGCCAATAAGGCCCACCTTTATTTGCACATGACCCCATTGAAATAACATACTTGGGACCTGGCATTTGTTCATATAATGTTTTTACTCTTGTTGCCATTTTTAAACTGACAGTTCCTGCTACAATCATTAAATCGGCACGTCTTGGAGTAGCCATAAATGCTCCACAACCAAACCTTTCAAGGTCATATTTTGCTGCACCTGTCGCCATCATTTCAATTGCACAACAAGCTAAACCAAAAGTCATAGGCCAGAGGGAGTTTTTCCTTCCCCAATTAAAAAAGTCGTCGACTTTTAACATAAGAACGCTATCTTGCATGATAATCCTTTAAAATTAGATAATTATTTACTTAACAAATTTACCTAGACAAGTAGATCTAGTCAACGAAAGTTGAATAAAAAAGCGGAGTATGCATTGCGTTAGCATGGAAATATATTTAATTTATAAGAGAATAGTAGCTAAATAAAATTCACTGATAATACTAATCATCTTCATTGTTATCATGGCCATCATCTTCAGAATCTTTGTTATCATCTTCTTGATCACTATGGTCATTCTTGTCCATATCATCATTATTATCATGGTCATCTATTTTAAAATCATCATAGTTATTGTCATTTAAAGATATAATTTCTATTTGCTCTACTTCGTGACTTTGTTCTACTTCGTGAATTTGTTCTACTTCGTGACTTTGTTCTACTTCGTGACTTTGTTCTACTTCGTCTTCTGAATCAATATTTACGTTTGTATTTGTATTTGTATTTGGGCTAGTAGTTGTATTCGTAGTTGCTGCAGTGTTAGTAGTTGTGTTCGTATTCGTAGTTGCTGCAGTGTTATTAGCTGTGTTCGTATTCACGTTTGTATTTGTATTCGTGTTCGTATTCGTCGTTGCGTTTGTTTTTCCAGTGCCAGCAACTTTTACTGGCTCATCATCTTCACTTATTTTTTTAATTATTAAAACTAACCCAACAATAATAGCTACGGCAGCCACGATTTTTAATGCTGTCGTTCCACCTAACCAATGGGCTCCAGTATCGGTAGAGTTTTGAACTGAGTTTTTTATGTAATCGAGAGTCTCATCGTCTGTCAGTTCCAATGCGGAAATATTGTTAACAAGATTAGAAACATTTAATTTTACTTTCTGTTTTGATAGTTTCTTTTCAGTATATCTTATTAAGTCAAAATTTGATGCACCGTCATTTTGAATATTTTGTAATTTATTTGTAAAATAATTAATTTGATCATTGTAAAAATCTTGATTCTCTTGATCCCAATTAACATTTAACTCGAAGTTTAAATTATCAAATGCTGAATTTATTTCATTTTTTTGAAAATTACTCAAATTTGCCTGTACATTAAATATTGATAATGAAGAAATAATAATTACTATTTGTTTAAAATTCATAAATACCCCAAGTTGTATGCAACTATAACAATCGGAGTATATTTAACAAGCTAGTATGTAAACTTTATAAACAGTATTTACTGAAGTTGTTTTCAAGTTGTGAAACAACAGAAGAACTAGGACTTCTTTTAGTTACTGAAGCGGGTTTTCTAAGCTCTTTTTTAAAACTTTGAATTCGCATTTTGTTGGTTCGACAGATTTTATCTTTAATATTTATAAATTCCATCGCGGCAGCTAGAGGATAGGGAAGATTAAAAGCTGATGAAATAAAATGAATATTCTTAGAGTTAGCCAATTGATAATTATAATTTTCACTGTTTGTAAAATCGATAAACTTAGAATAAAACTTTCCCATTTGATAGAATAATGAAACGACCCTTTTGCGACTAAAATCATTTCCGATAATTATTTTTCCACATTGATTTTCATTTAAAGAATCTTCACCAAATAATTCTTTTCTTACACGACACTCAACGATAAAAGCATCAGCTTCACCACCTCTTCCCTCTATTGTTCTTTTTATATAATCCTTAATTTTAAAATTATTTTGATATGGGTTGAATACTTTTCTAAAAGTAAAATGAGTTAGTTCGTGTGATAAATCCAAAACAGCATCTCTTAAATTTAGATTTTTATTAATAACAACAGTTGAAATTTCTTCATAATCAATATCGCTACTTCCAGGATAAAATGATCTTTTTAAAGAAGTATCAGTAAGAGAAACATTTCCTACTTTTATTAAATCAAAAATATTTTTTTTATATTTGTTTTTAGCCAATGTTATTATTTTTTGACCTGTTTCACTTGTTTTTAAAATTTTTAATAAATTTGCTATATTGTTTTTATTATTGTGATTAGCACCAGAAATCCATGATTCTTCCCATGTTGAAGCAAATGAATTGATCCCATAAATAGTTAAAATTATATATAAAAACCTCACACATACTTTTCGGTTTATGTGAGGTTATTTACATTAAATTAAAGGTTTTCTACCAATTCGGCTAAAATTGCCTTATGGAGCATTTTTCTTGAAAATTTACTTCTTAAGAAAATTTCTATTATAAACTTTTGTTATATAGCACTACTGAATTGTGATTACCTAGAGATAAACTATTATAATCACTACCATCAAAGGAATATTCAAATTTAGTTTCATTATTTTTAAAATCAATATTTGAAATTTGAATATTACCAGGCAAAGTTCCCCAAGATCTTAAGTCGGCAACTTCAGAGTTTTTAATAACTTTAGATGCGGCCATATATTGTAATAATGCCGCTGTTTTTGCAAAAAAATCTCCGCTTTTCTTTTTGATAGATTTATAAATTGTATATGATGCTAAAATAGCAGTCAGGTGCTTTGTTGTTAATCTAAAGATTAGCTTTTTGTAGAGAGAAGAAGAATGTTCATTAATCGCTTCTAGAGCAATTTCATCAATTGGATTAATTAGATTAAAGGTTTTTAAAAACTGCTGCTCTCCAATTTTATACTTAAAAGAGTCTTGTGTTTTATTAGTAGACAATTTAATTGAAGGAAGTTCAAAACCAAGAGAGATTTCATTTGTAGATATTTTGGCAACTTCATAGCCTGCTCTTGCTCTAACAGGATCATAATAGCCGAATTGATTTCTCGTTCCTCCCATACCTAAAATATTAGAGGCATAAAGACCTAAAACAACCCCTCCAACAGCGGCAACGGCTTTTGCTGTACCTGACGCATTGGGATCTCTTAGTACTTCATTGACACCAAAAACATGCTTGTCTGCAATTTTGTTAGGTATAAAAGATTTTTCCTTAATTATGAAAACTGTTTTATCTTTATAATGTTTCTTGGCATACAAAATGTCTGACTTAGTTGCTTTTATTTTTTTTGAAATTGAACGAAATCTCTTGTTTCCAATTTTTTTAGCAAGTATTAGTAATCTATGTTTAATATACTTTTTTAAATTACTTTGTGCCTTAGTCATAACTACATATTTTCTAAATTCTTTCTTGCTTAATTTTCTTAATTTTGAATATTTAGAAATATACTCTTTCCATTTTTCATTAAACGAAGGATAGGAATTATAGCTTTTCCTTAAAACATTAAATGCATTTTCATATAAGACGATAGCTATCTGCAAATCTTCTCGACTTCCTAGTGCTTGATGAAGAGCCGCTCCTACAAGATGTTGATTCATATCTCTTTTAAAAATAGTTTCACCAGCCCTATCAATACGAAGTTTATTTAAAAAGACATCCCACCCGCGTAGAGTTGCTCTAAGTTTATTTTTATATTCATTAGCCTTGATATTATTTTTATTTTCAAATTGCTGTAAAAGTAGATAATACTCAATAGATAAATAATAATACACCATGGAATGTTCAAACTTTTCGCCGTAATAAATATCAGCTCGTTCATTAGTAATTAAGGTTTTAAGTTTTTTCGAAATTTTCTTTGTATAAAGTTTTTGAATAAGCTCAAGTGCATCTTGAAATTTTACAGATGCGTTTAAATAGTCTTTTTTAAAATGAAACAAGCTCCCTTGGTTTAATACCAAAAGAAGCTTGTTTTTTTTTTCGTTTAGCTCTTTATCAGTTGATAAAAGTTTTTCCGCTTCTAAAACTTTATTTTGTTTCAGAAGTTTTTTAACTTCTACCAACCCCATATTATTGGGTTTTGAAGCACAGCCTACTACAAAAATTAAAATCAATATAACTTTAATTATAGACAATTTTCTACCAACCAGAAGAAGATTGTTCAGAGTATTTTGAAACTTTTACTCTTGTTCTAACAACTTCGATTCCTTTTTCGATATCTGTCATTCTTAAGTTAACAGCATATTGCTTAATCGTTTTTCCATCTCGTGTCTGAGGTCTCATGTAAACATTACCAAATATCATCAAGTCAGCTCCTGTTTGCTTACCAATCTGCTTAGCTGTAGCAGGACTTACCATTCCATCATTTTGGTATGTTATTTCTTTTAAAATAGATTCTCTCGCAGCTGCATCAACCAGAATAAAGTCACCTGAAGCTGAAATCTCATTTAAAAATTCGTCATTTATGTCGTTAATTGGAAAATAAGCTTCACTCGTTAGATTTTGAATGTCTCCGATGAAAACTGTTGGAACTTGATTTCCAAATTTCTTGCCTCTTAAATATCTCTTAAATCCTCTATGACTTTTAAGTTGTGACAATATTTTTTTGATAGACATTTCTGTGTCTTTTTGAATCCACTTGTCAGTTATTTCCAAGGCTTTTTCATCTGACTCAGCATCACCGACTCTTTTAGCTTTAAAACTTGAACAACTTACAATACTTAAAATTAAAAACAAATTTAATAAAATTTTCATAATAACTCCTATAATTGACCAGATTTAGCTTTAACAAAATTTTCAGATATATTTGCTAGTGCTTTTTTTACATTTTCTTTTGTTTCAGGATCATCAACTTGCTTAACAACATGATTAGCAGCTTCATCAATCGCTTTCTTTAATCTTTTAGAGCTCATTCTAATAAGAACTCCACAAGTGTAAGCAGTAAAATCTCTTTTCGCACCTAAATCTTCTTTATATTTTCTTTTTTCCCAGTAAGATTTTTTAACACTTGCCCCATGAATTAATGCTTGAATTTTCTCAGCCAAAGTATTTTCAACAAACTGTCTCAATGCCTGAACGTTTGGATTGTTTTCATCAATACCAGCACTCCCTTCTTCTGAACTACCTAGTTGTTTGTCAATGAAAGTAGATATTTCTGAAGCAATGTCTGCTCGAGCATTTGCTTTAGCTAAATTACAAGCAATACTTCTTGAAACTTTTGGTTCAGTCTCAAAAGAAAAATATCTGTAAGACTTGATATCAAACCCTTTTGACCTTGCCCATAATTCAGAATCTTCTATCCAACCAGGTCTTGTTTTTGAAATTGAATCTGTAACGACATATTCTTTTTGAATTTCGTCATTTTTAGTTTCCTCTGGCCCTTTAGGCAAAACCTTTTCTGGTTTTGATGAACAAGAACTTACTAGAATTAATAATGATACTACAATTAAAATATTTTTCATCTTCTCTCCTTTAATCAATTAACAATTGATATAAATTATTTTCATAATATTTTTTTAAAATTTTTCTAACTTTAATATGGAATTGTTTCTTATTTCTACTAACAATTACCCAACTTTTTGAAATCTCTTTTGAAATATTGTTATCGTAATTAAAACGTAAGTTTAAGTCTAATTTCATTTTTTGAAATCCTGACACATTGATTGGTATCATCGTCTTCTTTTTTTCATAACTAACTTCAATATTATAATTTTTAGAGTTGAATAAATAGCCATACTCACTTAGTTTAGATCTTAATAATTTGTACTTATTACTTATTTTAATTTTTATATTTTTCGCTATTTTTACTTTTAACTTAGATAAAGCTTTTTTAAATATGATCGAACTATAATCATTCTCGTTAATAATGTCCCAGCGTTTTTTTAGTTCTTTCCATTTTGGATAAAAACTCATTGCTTCAAGAAGACTCCCCCTTTCATTTTGCTTTAAAAGTACTTTTACATCTTTTTCAATTTCATTTAGCTTTGTAGATAAGATCCTATTAGATAACTTTTTATTTAATTTCATTAAAACATAATAGTCATTTATTAATTTTTTGGTTTTAAAAATTTCAACACCTTCTAATATTTGAGATGTTACTTCTACAATATCTTTACTTTGTTTTTCAGTAATTGTACTTGAGTCGTAGTCTAGCGAAAAATTTGAAATTGAATCAACTTTCACAAAAAATGTTTTTGCAATTTCATCTCGAGCATTTGATTTCGCAGACTCAAGACTCTTACCTTGGCCTAGACCACAGATTTGATTCATGTGACAAGACAGATTAGGATTTTCTATCCAATTTACTTTTGATGTATCTTCTCTAGTATCAGTTGAATCACCTTCAATTAAATTGCGATGAATATTTGTTGAACACCCCACAAAAAGGATTAATGTTAATTTTATTAAAAATTTCATATATAGCTAATTATCATAATAGACTTTTTCAAAAATACTAGAAACTATTTATAATATATATTGCACCATGCACAAAGCTCTTATAATTAATAAATTTTACAATTTTGTAAATTATTCCTCTTGAAATAAAAGGCAAAGGAATTTATAAATTGATCAGTTTTAAAAGTATAATTAATTTAATGACATCCTCGTCGTTAATTATACTTTACCCCACTAATTTAGTGGGGTTTTTTCTTGTCATTATTTTGTATATTAACCATTTTTCGATGATCAGCATATTCAGTAAATTGTATTTTATCGGAATCAAGCTCTTGAATTGATTTTACAATACTTGTTATTCTCTCAAGAGAATGCTCTATCTTTTCAAACTTACTTTCATCAAACTGATGTTTGTTAATGTAATCGAGATTTCCTTTTGCTATTGCTAAAGGATTATTAATTTCATGTCCAAGAGTTATAGCCATAGCTGCAGCCATTTTTGATCGACTTAAATTAACAAGTTCTTCTTCATGTTTTACTTCAAGTGTTGCGTCTCTTCTTATCGCAGCGTATCCAATTATTTTCCCATTTTTATCAAATCGTGGAAATAATTTAGCATCTACCCAATAGAAACTTCCGTCCTTAGTTTTATTTTTGACTCTAGCACTCCAGGTTTCCCCAAGGCTTAATGTGTCCCAACAATTTTTCCAAAATTCTTTTGGATGATATCCCGAATTTACAGTTCTATGAGTATTTTTTAAAAGTTCCTCTAAAGTATATCCTGAAACTTTACAAAATCTTTTGTTGGCATATGTTATTCTACCTTCGATATCCGTATATGATACAAGAGCAAATTCATCTAAGTATTTTTTTTCCTCTTCAAGTATTGTGATTAATTTTAGGTTTTTATTATATAAATCATTAACAATAAATTTATATAATAAGGGAGAAACAACGCTAGCTAGAATTGAAGCGTCCGCTAAACCTATTAGAAAATTACTTCCCAATGCTTCGAGAGGCACAAGGAACATAATAAGTAATTCACAAATAAAAATAATACTTAATATTGTAAAAAACTTTATTTTAATATTGTGCTTTAACTCGGTCATCAGAATATCTTAAACTAAAATCTTCTAATTTGTCTAAAACGACATTACGCATAATTGTTCTTTAATTAAATTTTAAGAACTAAACAAATCTGATCATTTAACAATGGTATTTTAGTTAAATTTTTGTTAACTTTCCTCTGCTATACACTAAGGAGATTATATGGCCAATTGGAAAGAAGACACATTTAGCACAATGCAAAAAGTTGGGAAATCATTAATGACCCCAGTATCTGTTTTGCCTGCAGCGGGACTTCTTGTTGCTCTTGGAAGAATATTTCAAGGTTTAGCTAAGGACAATACAAATGTACTTATAAAAGCAATTGGAGATGTTTCTTACTCAGGTGGATTAGCAATTTTTGAACAACTTCCAGCTGTATTTGCTATCGGTGTGGCAATCGGTTTTACAGGAGGAGCTGGCGTTGCTGGTCTTGCCTCAGTCGTTGGTTATTTCACTTTAGTAAATGTTTTAAAAGTTATGACAGCGACATTAGGACTAAAGCTTGCAATAAATACAGGGGTCTTTGGTGGAATTATAGTTGGTCTAATGTCAGCGTTTCTCTATAAAAAATTTCATCAAACAAAACTTCATTCAGTTTTAGGATTTTTTTCAGGTAAAAGACTTGTTCCTATTATTACAGCAGGTTCAGCTATCATCCTTGGAGTTCTTTTAGGATTTATTTGGCCACCTATTCAAAGTGCTATTAATCACTTTGGAACATATGTTATGGATTCTTCATTTGGACCTGCTTTTTATGCAGCAGGAAAAAGGATGTTAATTCCAGTAGGTCTTCACCACGTTTATTATCCTCCATTTTTATTTCAATTTGGTGAATATGTTACAGAAGCTGGAAAAGTATTACACGGTGAATCAGCAAGATTTTTTGCAGGTGACCCAAAAGCTGGATTATTTATGGCCTCGGAATTTCCAATCATGTTATTTGGATTACCAGCGGCATGTCTAGCAATGTATTTGCGTGCTCCAAAAGCAAAAAGATTAGCAGTAGGAGGAATTTTACTTTCAGCAGCTCTAACATCAATAATTACAGGAATCACAGAACCTATTGAATTTTCATTTATTTTTGTAGCACCTCTACTCTATGTATTACACGTCATTTTGGCATTTTTCAGTGGATGGATGACATCATTTTTTGACATACATTTAGGATATACTTTCTCGGCATCGATCATTGATTTTATCATAGGTTTTTTCAACCAAAAAAACTCAATGATGCTTTGGACAGTTGTTGGCCCTATAATTTTCGCATTATATTTCACAAGTTTTTACTATTTAATTAAGATTTTTGATTTTGCTACTCCAGGTAGAGAAAAAGACAGTGAAGATGATTTAGAAAAAATGGATCTATCTTACGACGAAAGACCTTTTGAAATAATTAAAGCATTTGGAGGCAAGGAAAACTTAAAAGAACTCGATGCCTGTATCACAAGACTTCGTATAACAGTAAACGATCATACTAAAGTAAATGTGGCACAATTAAAGTCCATTGGAGCAGCAGGAGTCATGACTGCAGGAAATAATATTCAAGCAATTTTTGGAACAGAGTCAGACGCTATAAAAGATCAAATGAAATCTATTATTAGTGGCAACTTTAAAGCCAGTACAAATAAAGAAGTAGTTACTGAAAAATCTCCCGAAACAGTTTCAAATAACTTGTCTACAATTGAAAAACTCTACTCTCCATTAGAAGGAAGAATAATTGATATCTCAGAAGTACCTGATCCAACTTTTGCAGATAAAATCTTAGGAGATGGAATTGCTATTGAACCAACAAAAGGAGAAGTTCGTTCTCCATTTAATGGTAAAGTACTTCAAGTATTTCACACAAAACATGCTATTGGTTTAAAAGACAAAAGTGGCTTAGAAGTTCTAATTCATGTTGGCCTTGAAACTGTAAAAATGAACGGAGAAGGTTTTAAGTCTCATGTTGAAAATGGTCAAATAGTTTCTAGAGGTGATTTATTACTAAGTTTCAATCTTGATAAAATTAAAGAAAAAGCTAAAAGTACTATAACTCCAATTTTATTTACAAATATGAACAAAGTAGAAAATATTGATATCTTAATAAATAATGATGTTAAAATTGGCGAAGAATTTATCAATGTAACAGTAAGAAACTAAACTCAAAATTAACAGGAGAATACAAATGGAAAAAGTAGTTGAAATATTAAATGATGAAGGATTACATGCTCGACCTGCAGGCATTTTTGCAAAAGTAGCTGGAGAATATCAATCAGAGATAGAATTAGAATTTAATGGTAATAAAGTTAATGCAAAATCAGTTATGACTTTAATGTCATTAGGATTAAAAAAAGGCGCTCAAATTAAGATAATAGCAGAAGGAAGTGATGCTGAAATAGCTTTGGGAGCATTGACAACACTTGTGTCAAACAAGTTTCAATCATAGTAAAAATTATAATATCTAGGATTTAAAATGGATGGAATAGCGGCTTCCAGTGGCATGGCCATTGGAAAAGTATTAGTTATAAAAAAAGATAAACCTGAAGAAATGAACCTTGAATTCCAAGGAGTTCCTCAAGAATTAAACATTTTAACAATGGCTATTTCAAAGTCAAAATCAGATTTACAATCCATTAAAGAAAAAACTTTAAAAGAACAAAGTAAAAATGAAGCTCAAATATTTGAAACACACTTGATGCTTTTAGAAGACCCTGAAGTTATTAAACAAACCACCCAAAAAATTGAAGAAGAAAATTTAACTGCCATAAATTCTTACTCACAAGTTACGAAGTCATTCATTTCAATGTTTGAAAAAATGGATGATACCTATATGGCAGAAAGAGCTTCTGACATAAAAGATATAAGTGCTCGAGTATTAACATATATGAAAGGTGGAGAGATGATTAATCTATCTAGCTTAATTGAACCTGTAATTTTAATTACAGATGATCTAACGCCATCTCAAACAGCTTCTATGGATCGTAAAAATGTTCTTGGTTTTGCTACGTCTCTAGGAGGAAAAACATCACATTCTGCTATAATGGCAAGAAATATGGAAATTCCTGCTGTTGTTGGACTAGGAAGTGTCATTCACGAACTTAAAGATGGTGAAATAATTATTCTTGATGGATTTACAGGAAAAATAATCGTTAATCCTTCCAAGGCCCAAATTCAAGAATATCAAGATATAAAAGAAAGTTATTTAAATAAAAAAAATGAACTTAAAAAATATATCGGAATGAAAACAAAAACTTCTGATTCAAAAGAAGTTATTCTTGCTTCAAATATTGGAACAGTCGCCGACCTTGACTCTCTCCATGAAAATGACGCCGAAGCCGTTGGTCTCTATCGTACAGAATTTTTATTTATGGATAGAGACAAGATGCCTTCAGAGCAAGAGCAATTTGAAAAATATAAAGAAATAATTGTAGGCCTAAAAGGTAAAGAATGTATTATACGTACGTTAGATATAGGTGGAGATAAAAATCTACCCTATTTAAATTTACCAAAAGAGGAAAATCCATTTCTAGGTGTTAGAGCAATAAGACTTTGTTTTAAAAGACTAGATCTTTTTAAAACACAATTAAGAGCATTACTTCGTGCCTCAAGTTTTGGTCCAACAGGTATAATGTTTCCGATGATCGCAACTTATGAAGAATTAATACAAGCAAAAGAAATTTTAAACAATATTAAAAACGAGCTAAAAAGCGAAAATATAAGTTTTGATAAAAATTTAAAAATTGGAATGATGATTGAAATTCCTTCCGCTGCTCTCATTAGCGACATTCTTGCTGAAGAAGTTGATTTTTTCAGCCTTGGTACAAATGATCTAACTCAATATACTATGGCTGTTGATCGTATGAATGAAAATCTTACTTATTTATATGATCCATACTGCCCCGCTTTGCTTAGATTAATTCACCAAGTTTCATTGAATGCAAAAGAACACTCAACGCTGCTTGCTATGTGTGGATCAATGGCTCACGACGAACTTCTACTTCCATTTTGGATTGGATGTGGTTTTGATGAGCTTAGTATGAGCTCTATGCATATTTTAACAACTAGAAAATCAATTTTAGATTTAGACTCAGAGAAAACGAAAGTATTGGTATCAAAAGTTTTAAAAGCAAAAACTTCAAATGAAGTAAAAGAAATATTGTCTAATTAATTTATTTATAACTTTTTTGCTTATAAATAAACCGTATTAAAATAATACCTAGTAAAATAAGAAGAAGTTTAATGAATAGGATTTTTATTTGAAAAATTACTGAATATCCTAAACTCAACGTAATCATTGAGATAGCCATAATCTTATACTTTGGTCTTATAACTTTTGAATTATCCCAATCTGAAATAGATTCACCAAAATACTTTTGATTCATAATCCAAGAATGTATCTGAGGAGAACTTTTTTTAAAACAAAGAGCACTTAATAATATAAATGGAGTTGTTGGAATAACAGGAAGAAAAGCACCTATTATTCCTAAAATTAAACTTAAAAAACCTATTGAAATTAAAATTAATTTAATAGATTCTCGACATTATGACGTTGGTTTTTACTCCATAAAAGTTTGATGTACTCAGCGTGTGACCAAGCAAGAGGAGTAGCGGCTCCTGTTCCTTCACCAGTGGATTCATAAACTTGTTCTGGTAACATATTACCATTATTTGCAAATCCTAAATAAGAATCGAGCGTATTATTAACATCAACTTTAGCACTCTCCCATGACAAGTCTTGAGCTTTAAATCTTTCGATAGCAAATCTAGCATGCTCACCAGAAAGAAGTGGCCATAAACGTCCTTTATGTTCTTCACCATAAGAATCAAAACTGTATCGATACCAGCCACGACCATTAGGAGTCACTACTGAAACTTGTTGATCTAAAATTAACTTAGAATTTAACAGTTTTGGATCACTCGCAGGTTTTAACCCCATTAAGGCAAGTTTTAAGAAACCTTGATCCATTATTTTACTCTGTTCTTTTTTCATAGGAGAATTTGCAATATGAGTCATCGCCCTATTATTTGGATCCCAAACTGATCCATAATTATCCCCTCCAGCAACTCTTAAATAATACTTTCCATCGCCATGGTAACCAGTTGTTGTAAATGTCCAAGTATCAATATTATCACCCGGTTTTGTTAACCACTGATTTGCTGTCTCATATAATTTTTGACCAAATTCATTATTGAATATTTTACTTCCCAATATAAGAGCAGAAGTAGCGACAGAAAAACTTGAAGGCGATATACCAAAGTTTTCTTCCCATCTTTCTTGTTGAGTCCAAGGCCCATTCTTTTGAATAAATTTTAAAGCTTTAGTGATCATTGGAGAAAACTTATTTAAAAGTTCTCTTTTTTTCGACTCATTAGATTTTGTGTATAATTGATAAAATAAATGAACGGGATAACCAACTTGATCTAATTGAAAACCACCCCAATAATCCTCTCCTGTTACCCATGTATTTTGAGGAAAAGCACCTTCTTTTTGAATTGTTCTTGGATTCAAATTCCAATTGCCATCATGAGAAGTATATTGAATTTTACTTAAAAAGCCTAGAGCCCTTTCAGCAGTTGCAAAGTCTCCAGAAAGTAATAAAGCCGTTGCAACATGGTATAAATCTCGTGGCCATATTAAATGGTAGCCACCGATTTTATTCGCTCCAGTTTCATACTGTGTTTCTCCCCAAGGGATTGAAAGAGAAGCAATTAATGCTCCTGGATTAATTTTATCTTCATGAACTTTAAGAGTGTATAAAGATCTATAATACAGATCTTTTTCAGCATTATTTCTAAAAGTTGGCTTTTTTAAAGTACTTAAATATGCTCCCCAATGTGTTGAATATGATTTTTTTGCTGATTGATAATTATCTTTTAATATAGAAAAACGGCCGTTTACATCAAATTCATAAATAACATAAAACTTATATTTACCTTTTTTACTTGGTATTTTTAACTCACCCATTGTCGCAACATTACCCTCACTTGCTGAAGAGAATTCAAAATTCATTTTGTAATCTTTTTTTAAGTCTTGCCAACCATCACTGAAACCAACAAATCCAACAGATTTTTTTGAAAATCCTGTTGTGGAACGAATACTTAAACTTATATCGTCTTCCTTAACAACAAATCCTTCATTATCTACATATGCACTATCTCTTGCTCCAGTATTCTTAAGGTGTGGATTAGTTAATAAGTAAAAAGACAAATCATCTACATTTGCTGTAATAGTTATTTCATCAATTAATATTGGCCTATTTCCATCAGTAAAAAAGACATGACTGATTTCAAATTTATTCTCTTTATCTCTATTTATTAATTTAACTTGAGAGTCATTTAAGACTTCTACTTCTTGAATAAGAGATTTTTCATCAGTAAATAAAGATTTGCCATCACTGATAAGTATTTGTGAATCCTTTATTTGACCTTGATCTATTGTTGGGTAGAAAACTTCGGTCAAAGTTCCTTTTGCATTAGTAAACCACAAAGGAGACTTTATTGAGCCAGCTTTCTCAAAGAATGTACCAACTTGTACATTTGATGCTGATCCCCAGTTTGCTCGTAATCCTGGATGGCCAAAAGCTTCTTGCAAAAATTTTGCCTGAATATTGGTTGATAAAAGTAAAATTAAAAGTAGTAGATTTGTCTGTTTTTTCATATTCGAAAACTTTACACATACCAGACTAAAAACACAACGTAAGTTAGTGTAAATGTAAGAAAGATTTAGAAATCACGACACACTGTCTAATGGTGAATACCCGTCATATTTGGTACGATTTTTTTCAATATCTTCTACCAACTTCATATAATTAGCCAGAAATCGAACTTCTCCAATTTTAAATATCTCTAAATCATGGAGCCTGCATAAATCGAGATTTGCAACCTTCTTTGAGAATACTCTGAATAAATTAACCTTAACAAGTTTCGTAAACTTTCCGTTCTTAAAACGCCAGTCCACATGATATAAATCGCATACAACACACACTAAAACCTCTCAATACACCCTCAGTAGTTCATCGGTTACAGAAACACAGGCCTTAGACTTAATAGACCATATTTAAATGTTTTATTTGAAACTATAGTCTATAAAAAATTCATATTCTCGATATTTTTGTTGATATTTAATGCAACGTGTCATATTGTTACTAAAAGTAAATATATTCAATGAATAATTAAAAGTTCTCAATAAAAACAAAGGAGTGTTCAATGTTAAAAAATATATTAATTCTATCTGTATTCGTTTTTTCAGTTCAATCATTTGCTAAAACACAAAATCGTTCAAAAATTAATTTAAGAAAATTACAAGTTAGTAGCTCTCAATTTAAATTACTTTCAAGAAATATTTCTTCATCAAATATAGACAAAGAGAAACTGAGTAATCAACTCAATAATACATATGAATTTAAAAAATCTCTACGAAGAGGAGCAGTATATGGCCTCGATCAAGAAAAACAGAACCGTTATTAATATGATTTAATTCAATATATTATTAGTGATTGAAGCACACTGTATTATCTCTACGAAAAAAGTGAGTAAATATGTAATTAACTCTAGATTTCAGGAAACAGGTAACGGATTTCCCGGATTCTGAATTAATACCCAAATATTAAGCACCTTGAAAAAGATGCTGATGTCGTAGCTGCTCATATTTATAAATTGGTACACAGTAACACCGATATCCCTTGGCAATTTAACTCTTAACCGATGTGATTACAAATAGATGTACTTTTATGATATAGACCCAATATAGTCTATAAAAATTACATGAGTTAAGTAATTTTAAGGAAGTAATTTGACGAGCTACATATTAACAATTATTTTCTTAAAATGAAAAAAAGTCTTATTGTTCTTTGCACATTATTAGTAACTAACGCCTATTCAAAAACTGAATGTATCTCCCATAGAGGTAATAATATTGATCACTATGAAAATTCAATTAGCTCTATTGAATCTGCATTAAAGATGGGAGCTGGAGTAGAATTTGATGTAAGACATACTCTCGACAAAGTTTCCGTTATTTTACATGATAAAAAACTCAAAAGAACTTATGAAAAACTGACCCAACAATGTAATTTAAGAAAAAAAATTTCAAAACAAAACTATTCTCAAATTGCTGATAACTGTGTTCAAAAAGATGGATTACCGATTCCAAAATTCGAAGATTTTTTAAAACTCATTAGTATGTATGATCAAAAAGTTTTTATAGAATTTAAAGATATGCCATTAGAAAATGACATAAAACTTATTAAGAAAAATTTTCCAAGAAGGTTAAATAACGTTTTTATAATATCTTTTAATAAGGATTATCTAAATAAGGTAAAATATTATATTTCGAAATATAATTTATCAAAAATCACAATATTAAAACTTGATGTAATCACTAAAAAAAATACAGTAATTTTTGACGGAGTAGATGTTAGAAAAATCAAGAAAGCAAAAATTTTAAAGTTAAAGAAAAAAAATCAAAAAATTTCCGTATGGGTAAAGGATAGTACTAAAACTATTCAAAAATATATTGATCTCAATGTAGATTTTATTACAACAAACAATCCAAGAAAATGTTTAAGGTTACTAAAGTAATTTATCCAATTGCTTTTGAGTTAGTATCGGATGATATGGATTTTCTTTTTCACTAACCCATCGTGGACCTTTCCCAAATATTGTTTTATTAAAAATAGTATCAAGATTATTGCCGTGAAAATCTTCAGCTAGTTTTTTAAATTCCATGACGTTAATTGATTGATACATTTTTGTTTCTACTAAAGAAGCTAAAAATGATTTTAAGCCACCTTTATTTTTAAAAAGTAAATTTAAAACTTCCATAAATCTAGCCCCTTTTGAATAGGCTCCATAGTCAGTTGTTCTTCGATATTGAGAATGAGCACCTAAACCTGAAGAAGGAGGACTTGCTCTTCTTGCCATTTTGGAACCATCATCGCGCCAACTAGCAATTGCCTCATCTATCCAACCAGTGTTGCCATTTGAAGGCATAATCCCTCTAGCAAAATAACTATGGTTGAGTTCATGACCTAATGCTCGTAATGATGTCATTGTTGCACCAGAGTATTCCATTCCACCAGAGCCTGCTCCATATATAATAATTCTCTCATGTGGCCATGGGCCAAAGTCTCTTTCATATTCTTTAACAACTTTTATTGTTTCTCTTTTAAAAGCTTCCAGTTGACTTTCTTTTTTAACATAAATTGTTACAGGAATTATTTTTCCTGAAATTGATGAAAATTCAAATTTTGAAATAGGATATGTATTTTTGGGTACAGTATGAAAAAATAATGAAGAACAAGTATAGAATTTAGGATAAGTTATTTTCCATTTATTATTAGAAATTTGCTGAACATTTCCATTTGTGAAAACATCTTGCTTACCTGTATAGTTTTTTAATTCAAGATTAATATTTATTTGATATTGATCAAACTCAAGGTTTGTTGGTAAATATCTTTCAAGGTATCCCCTGTCAGATAAATCAGTCATCCAAAAAGCTGCACGTAATCCTTTCTCATCAACAATAAAACCTCTATCGATCTCATGAATTATCTTAAGCTCATGTGGCCCTTCTGAAAGTAAAATCTTTGCTGCTCTTAAAGTTGACACTCCATCAGCATCTTTAAACGTTAGAACATCTACTTCTTTACCATCAACTTTCACTTTGCCATTTTTAATACTTGGCACTAAATCAAAGATGGGCATTCCTTCACCTTCGGATATAAATTCAATAGTACTTTCGACATAACTAGATCTCTTTAAAAGATCATAAGTAATATTATATGTAGCTTTTTGAAAGTCGACATAATTACATAAACTATTTTCGCAAAAGAATTTTTTAGGTGCATATTTTTGTAAGTTTGAAGCTCGACCAAAGCTAATGGTTGAATAGATAAAAATTAGCGCTAAGAATATAATTTTAGAATTAAACATAACAAAATCCTTTTTGTTTTTAAAATTGATTTATGGATTTTATCTATAATTTATTATTTTTGTAAAGATTAGTATTTAGATGTAAGAGAAAAGAAGATATCGGCCAACGGAAAAGAACGAATAATTGAGTGTATTAATACAATTACTCGTTCTTTTTATTTATTTATTAACGTAAAAATAACATATCGTAATATTTGGGAAGTCCCCAGTAAGAATCAGGAATTAACTCTTCTAGTCTTGCGCAACCATCAGCAATTTTTTCCATTTCAGGTAAAACAAAATCAGAGTATTTTTTTGCAATAGATATTTCTTCACCATGATAATTGTCTATTTCATTTCGAACTTTTTTAACCATAATATTTAACTGCTCTAATTCTACATTAATAGAGTTTACTAGTTCAAGCTCCGTTTTAGCTGACAACCCTAACTCTTTTTCAATTTTAATATTATCGAGTAATAATTTTTTGTACTCAATAGAATAAGGAACAACATTATGATTAAATAATTTTTCTAAAGTACCAAACTCGATATTTCTTAAAGTCACATATCTCTCAACTAAAACATTATATCTTGTTTCTAATTCTGCTGGACTTAGAACCTTTAACTTAGTTAAAAATTCGGTTGCTTTTTTATCCAGTAATCTTGATAAACAGTCCGGTGTTGTTCTTAAGTTTGGAAGGCCTCTTTTTTCAGCTTCTTTAATCCAATCATCAGAATAACCATCACCATTAAAAACAACATTTTGACAATTAACCAGCCAATTTTTTGTAAGTAATTTTAGAGAATCTTCGACTGACTTTCCACTTTCTCTATAATTTTTTAAAAGCACTGTTGATTCGGTCAAAACTTCCGCAACAGCAGTATTTAAAATTGTAAGAGGTTGTCCTATGGCAGCGTCTGAACCAACAGCTCGTAGCTCAAATTTATTACCAGTGAAAGCAAATGGAGAAGTTCTATTTCTATCTGTTTGATCTTTAGCAACTGTAGCCACCTGCATAGCCCCTGTATCCATTCTCTCATTATTCTCAGGATGAATAGTTTTTCCTTCGCAAATATTTTGTACAATTTCTCCAAGTTGATCGCCAATAAAAGCAGAAATAATTGATGGAGGAGCTTCGTTGGCACCTAGACGATGATCATTCCCAGCGCTAGCAATAGATACTCGAATAATATCAGCGTGCCGATAAACGGCTTCTAATATAATAGATAAGATTGCTAAAAATGGAGTATTGTCATTTGGTTTAGATCCCGGTTCTAATAAATTTTTTCCTGTGTCTGTCGACATTGACCAGTTAACATGTTTTCCAGAGCCGTTAATTCCCGCGAATGGTTTTTCATGAAGTAGTGCTACGAAATTATGTTTTGCTGCAACTTTTCCGAGTACGGCCATCATAAGCATATTATTATCTGCCGATACATTTGATTCACTAAAGATAGGAGCAAGTTCATACTGCCCTGGAGCAACTTCATTATGTCTTGTTTTAGATGGAATTCCTAAACGATATAATTCATAATCAAGCTCTTGCATAAATGACATTACTCTATCGTCAATTGAACCAAAATAATGATCGTCTAATTGTTGATTTCTTGAAGACAATGAACCAAATAAAGTTCGACCAGTCATAACAAGATCAGGCCTTTCAAAATAAAAACTTCTATCGACTAAAAAATATTCTTGTTCAGCACCACAAGTAGCAACAACATGTTTAACGTCATCCATACCAATAGTATTTAAAAAGTCGGTTGCAGCATCAGAAAGAGCTGAAATACTTCGAAGTAGTGGCGTTTTAATATCTAAAGCTTGTCCATTATATGAAACAAAAGCCGTTGGAATACATAAAGTTTTACCGTTTGTTCCCTCCATGAGAAACATAGGTGAAGTTATGTCCCATGAGGTATAACCTCTTGCTTCAAATGTTGACCTAGATCCACCGTTTGGAAAAGAAGAAGCATCGGGCTCACCTTGCATTAACTGGCTTGCTTTAAATTCTTGAATTGCTTTTCCATCATCTAAGTCTAAAAATGAATCATGTTTTTCAGCTGTCTTACCTGTAAGAGGAGAAAACCAATGACAAAAATGAGTCGCACCTTTTTCTGTAGCCCATTTTAAAACTGCTTTAGCAACAATTTCAGCATTATCTTTTTTTAATATTTTTCTAGTAAGTGTTGATTCTTCAATCTCATTTTTTACTTTATCTGGAATATCTTGGCATTCTAAATAATTAAAAATATTTTCACCATAATAGTCCATAGGCTTTGCAGGGATTTCCACAACTCTTTCTTTTCTGTTTACAGAGATATTTCGAGTTTGAAATTTGACTTGTTTTTGCACCATTATTTCCTCCTTAAAGGCAAAGTGATAAAAAAAGGGGCATCAATGCCCCTTTTATATAAATAAAAATATTTTAAAAAAATAAATTGTACTAAAGGTCCTCATATATTTTCTGTATTTCTGTACTATTGTTACTATGTAAGCCAGTAAAAGAGTTATTATCAAGATCGGCAGCTCTTCCCATTTTCATACACATCAAGCAAGTAGCAAAGGCTACAAATATAATTTTTGCAATATTTTCTTGAAATTGATGAGGAAGCATAGGTTCTCCGAATAAATTATAATTTAATTATGTTATTTATTACAAAATATTTATAGTATTTCAAGTAGTATGTATTTTTATAAACTAAAAGAACACGATTTAGACGCAACACACAAACAAGTTAGCAGCTTGAGTAAAGAAACATTATCTAATTGTTTTTTACAATACAATATTAAGATATTAGAACCTATTGAAATTATTAATTATGATTATATAAAAGGATACCCTGACTATTGCACAAGTATTAGCCACACAAAAGGATTTCACGCTGTAGTAATTAGTGAAAAAAGTAAAATAATCTCTATTGGAATTGATATTGAACTTTCAGATAGGAAAGTAAAAAATGAAATTGCCTCCAGGATAAGCCATCCGAAAGATGAATATCAGAATAATGAGCTTTTGAATTTTTGGACACAAAAAGAAGCGGCTTTTAAAGCTCTCTCTCCAATAAAAACTACAAATATAAAAACGTTAAATGATTTATGGGTTAGAGATTTAAATTTTGGTATTGAAGAAAAAGTTATTGGAAAAATAATGACAAAAAAAATTATTAACCAAGGTAATGATATAACACTTTCAATTGCTACTATTTATAAATAGATTTTGAATAATTTACTTTTTAGATAGAAAGTTAACTTTAAAAAAGAGATCAGTAGTTCCATTGAAACTATAACTCTCTGTTCTTAGTTTATTATAATTAATGTTAAAAATATTTTTAAGATTTACATAGCTCGATTTTTTAATCATTAATGTCGAGTAATTTGATGAAACAGATAGGAGATAAACTTTAAATTCGCATCTAGTAATAAAACTATCAACGTCTCCAATGGATATTTCGAGTTCTCTATTTATAATTTTTTCTTCTACTAAATCTTTTAATAAGTCTTCAATATTTAGTTCTAAGTTATAATTTTTATTATTATCAACGTTGGTTCTTTTTTTCATACGAAAATTATATGGTTCGACTATTGTTTGCCCATTAAAATTAATAAACCTGCTACACTTTTTTGAAGCATTACTAGATTGGACTGAAAGGTCGAGTATAACATCAGAATTGACTGCACCAGTTCCTGATAATTTTAGATTATAGGCACTATTTACTGGGACAGCACTTACTTTTAAAACAGTAAATAAAAAAATTAATACTAGAAAATTTTTTAGTAAACACATATAAAAGACCTACTTAGAATTTAATTAATAAAATATCATACCTTTTATGTCAGTTTGTATTCATTGACTATAAAAAAATTTTTAACTATTGCATTTTAGATCAACTATAACGCATCGCTTACTCTGAAAAACTTTTTAGCTTTATCAACATTCACAATTGCAATGTCTTTTAGCTCTTGCTCTCCTTTTAATACGACTAAATCGATATTTAAAATTGTTCCATTTCTTGAAATTGTTAGATCATAATTTTTATTACCAATAACGTATTCTTCTAATTTTTCACAATTAGTAAATAACACTCTTTTATTATTTATAGCTAATATCTCATCTCCGGCATTTAATTTACTTTTAAATGCTGAACCATCTAAATAAACAGACTTTATAAATGCTCTCCCATTTCGATTTTCCAGTATCCAACCTAAATCTAATTTTTCTTTTTCAAAAAGAAGCTTTAAACCAACATCTTCAAAAGCTTTTATCAGTGGAAGATCTTCAGTTGTTTCAATCATTTTTGAAAATTTTTCTAAATCATCATTCTTTATAAAATTTTTGATAATATTAAATACTTCATTCTTAGTAACACCTAGATTTTGATTTTTTTTATAACGTGACCATAGTTCTGAAATGACATCATCAATATCATTTCCATTAGAAAACAAATAAGTATTTAAAATCCAAAACGCTATTCCTCCTTTTAAATAATAACTAATTGAGGAATTAATTGAATTTTCATCTGGGCGATATAATTTAATCCAAGCATTAAAAGAACTTTCTTCAAGAGAATCAAATAACTTTCCACGATTGCTAAAATATCTTGATAAGTTTCTTTTTTGCATTCTTAAATAATCTTCTAGAGTTATTAAGCCACTTCTTAAAGTAAACAACTCGTCAACAAAGCTCGTTAATCCTTCTGTTAACCAATGCATTCTTGTATAATTTTCTTCATAATAATTAAAAGGGCCTAGTTCAATAGGTCTAATTCTTTTAACATTCCATGTGTGAAAATACTCATGAGCGATTAAGCTTAACCAGTCTTGATACTTATTGTGATTATTCATTGATAATGAACAAAATTGAACAACAGTAGAATTTAAATGTTCTAGACCTCCATATAAATTAGGCGCAAGGTGAATTATAAAAACGTAACGTTTATAAGGAATTTCTTTTGTAGTTTTTAATACTGTTTCTACTAAAGTTTTTATATGAAATTTAAATTCATTTAAATCTCTATCGGAATCTCCCCATAAGGCAATCTCGTGTTCAACACCTTCAACAAGAAATCCATCTGTATGATGACATCCTATTTCAATAGGACAGTCTAATAACTGATCATAATTATCTGCAGTATATTTAAATTCTTCTCTTTTATTGGAAATGCTTTTTAGACCAGTCGAAATTTTTGACCAAGTAGCTGGAAAGCGAATATCGACTTCAATATTGTTAAATTTGACGTCTTTTATACCCATATAAAAACTGGGGCCATGTAAAAAGGCATGTTGTTCATTTATATGAGAAGTTCGACATGTTAAATCATGACAATAAATTTCATAGGATATATTTAATTCTGATGTACTTAAGTCACTTATTTCCCATTCATTCTTCTTTGATTGTGACCAAACTACATCGACTCCTTTATTATCGGTAATTTTTATTTTTCTTACTTTACTAGAATATTCTCTTAAAAAATATGATCCTGGTGACCAAACAGGTAAAAAAAGATGGTGTGTATTTTTTAAATTGCCTTTTAATGTCAAGCGAACTTGCAAATAATGTGATTCTGGATTATCAATAGTTAACAAAAAATAAGCTTGCATATAACTCCTTAAAAAGATGGGTAAAATGAATACACAAAATAATATAAGTGAAAGTGCTTTCAGGCAACACCAACTGATAAAAGAAAATGATCATACTTTGAAAGATAAATCATTAAGAATAGATATTACCGGAAAAGGTTGCGACGGTTTCGGTTATTCTCTATCGTTTCAGTCCCCTTTAAAAGATGATGTATTGAAAAATATATATTTTAATTCAAGCATTATTAAAGTATATTTGTCGAAATTTGCCAGTGAATTTTTAATAAACTTTTACGTAGATTATTTATTTGACCCTAAAAATGACATAGATCATTTTACTGTTACAAACCTTGATCAAGATAAGTATAAAGGAAAATTCTGGCTTAAAAAATAGAGTTATACAAATATGGATTACCGTTATTTAAAAGCATTTATACTTACAGTTGAATTTCAAAGTTTTTCAAAAGCTGCTAATAATTTACATATAGCTCAGTCAGCTGTCAGTAGACAAATTAAACTATTAGAAGAATCTTTAAACGAAGAACTTATAATTAGATCCTCAAAAAAAATATTACTTACGAACAAAGGTAAAGAGCTTTATAGGGCGAGTTCACATTTTAATTTAATGTTAAAAGATATATTTGATAAAGAAGATATGCATCCACTTCGAATAGGTATTTTACAAGGCCTACTAAGAACCTGGTTTACTCCACGTATAAATAAATTTTTAAAAAAATATGATAAAAGTATTCAAATAAAAGTTGATACCCCCAGTGGTTTAAAAAGAGGACTTGAACAAGGTAAACACGATATTATTTTTTCTAATGAAAATATTCAAACTGACCTGATTTCATCTTTAAAACTATTTGAAGAAAAAATGTTATTAATCAGTAAAGAAGAAGTTAATCGAAAAAAACTAAATGAATATAGATGGATCGTTTATGGAGAAGGAGATCACCTTTATAAAGTCTCAAAGAAAAAAAGTGAAAAGATTGTGGCTGTTGAATCAATGCAAACAATTCTTGAGCTTGTTCGTTATGGCCTTGGCATTGCTATTGTTCCCGATCATATTTTAACTAAAAACATTACTTTAAATACTTATGATCTAGGTAACTTAGACAAGTCTGAAATTTATATGACCACATTAAACTTCAGAACTATTCCAGCTCACATGAAAGAGTTAATTAATATTGTTAATAAATAATACTTTTAGTATTTTTAAAAACATTTTTTATTACCATGTTTTAAACGACCGTCTTCACAAAGGGTAATATCAACATGAAATTTAAAATTAAATGATCGTAAATTATAAGTTTTAGTTAAAGGAACACCTTTTACTTTTATTGGCCAACGTACTTCCACTGATTTAATCCGCGAATACTTAGGAACTCCAAACCAACTACCATCTTCAATTTGTGAAGGTTGGGTCCCGAAAGAATATTGAATAAAGTTTGAATAAATTCCAGCACTAGTTTTTAAATAAAGACTTGCTCCGATTGCTGAGCTATTGGACTTAAGACCTTTTAAATAAAAACGAATTGATTTATTTTCCCATTTTTTTATATTTTGAAAGAGATAAGTTTTTGTTTTTGCACTTCCAAGTCTTAAGGAAGATTGGCCCGTTAAAATATCTTGGCGTCCATCATTATTTACATCTAAAGTTATAGAACCAATTGGATTTAATAAGTTGACACCTACTTCTGGAGCAATGTCATAAAAAGCATGATTCTTTTCTTGTTCAAATAAAATTAATTTTGAATTTGGAGGAAACCCTGAGTTGTCGACTAACAAATCTTTTAACCCATCATTATTATAATCTAACCACAATCCTCGTCTATCCCCCTCATTCCAATTTCCAGTGCCGTCATCTTTATAATAAGGAGATCTTATAAATTTGGGAGGGTAATTAAACGTTGCTCCTGTCAAAATAGAAGATCGATCTTTTTGTTCACTGTCATAGGAATGATAAACTTCACCTACTGCTATATCAATAATCCCATCATTGTTATAGTCAGCACAAATAGAGAAAAAAGTATTACCACCGTTTAGTGGATTGAAGTCACCTTCTTTATCACAAGCAAAGTTTGATTTTTCACCAATATCAATAAATTTTCGGTCTTTATGTTCCCGGTCATTTAGATTCATCCATAACTTATTTTTATATCCGCTGCTATTTGAAGTTAAGATATCAGGATAGCCATTTTGATCAACGTCACAAATAGATACTCCAATTGTTGGTGTTGCATTTATATAATCTTGGAATGAATTTGAAAAAAATTGTTCGTTTGCTATTAAGTATGATGCATTTTTAAAATTAAAATCACCTGAACCTTTAAATAGTAAGTCAGGTTGTTTCTTTTTACCTAGTTTACCTTTTTTGAACCAATTTCCTAGGAAAAAATCAATATTACCATCTAAGTCATAATCAAGTAAAACAAGTGAACTAGAAGGAAGTTTTATATTTTCTAGGCCACTTTTTTGTAATACATATTTTAATTTTTTATTTTTTAAAACACCTTTATATATTTTAATCGCTTCTTTTTTTAAGGATTTATGTTGGTTAAAGGTAACGGCAATTAAATCCAGTACACCATCTTTATCAATGTCATGAAAATTTAAAAACGAAGCTTTAGGTATAGGATGAATTGGCAAGTAATCAAGGGGAACAAATTTATTTTTGATTCGTTTTAAAAAGACAGGTTTTGAATAATAATTTGAAATATAAACTAGATCAGTTTTTTTGTCATTGTCAAAATCAACAGAGTAAAAAGCAGTTGCATCAAGATTCTCAACTCCATATTTAGTTGCAACATTTTTGAAATAATTTTTGTCTTTTAATGGAGTTGTTGGAGTTAGCTTATATGATATGCTTTTTGTTCTTTTCTTTTTAGAACTCTTTATGTTTATTTTATTTAAACCATTATCAGATAATTTAGCGATATTCTTCTGATTTCTAGGCAAGTGTTCAGTTTTACTTGAACACGATAAAAAAGTTAAAAAAATAACACATAATAATATTTGCAATTAATAGTCCATAATTTCAAATAAGCTTGATTGTCCTTCACATGCTTTATCAGATATTCGCTGAATTTGTTTATCGCTATTTTTCCCCATTTTTTTGTGCCATTTAACTATTTCATTTCGTGATAAGCGAAGAGAATGCTCTGCTAAATCGAAGGAATAATCTTTAACTTCATCACTGATGTTATCATCTTCCAAAATTGATGTTGTTCTTGAAAGAACTGTTATCATTGAATATAAGTGAATAGCCATGTCTGCAATTCTTTTTTGAGGAAGTTCGTTATCAATTATATGCTTACCATATTTAATTAACGTATTTTCAACATCAATAGCAAAGGCACTAAGCATTTGTGTAAACTTGTGTGACCACTCTTCTAGTCTTGGATGAGATTTAGTAATAGAACGAGAAACCATCATTTTAGAAATTCTTCCTTTTGCAAAGTCAGTAAGAACACCTAGTGATTTGATAGGATCTTTTAAAGCATTTGAAACATCCGACACTTTTCCTAATTCTTTTAAACTTTCCGAAGGCCCCTTCATTCCAGAAAGTGCTAAAAAAGCACGAAGAATTTCATTGGTTCCCTCAAAAATTAAATTTATACGACAATCTCTCATATATCTTTGGTACGGATACTCATTCATATATCCATTACCTCCAGCAATTTGCATGGCCATATCAACAGATTTCCAAAGCATTTCTGAGCAAAATATTTTACATGCTGCTGTTTCAAGATAATAATCTTTCATTCCTCCGCACATATTCCCCGTAGTGAAATAAACCATACTTTCAGCAGCGTAAGCAAAGGCTGCCATATCAGCAATTTTATCCTGAATTATTCCAAAATCTTTAATGGGTTTATCAAACTGTTTTCTTGAAGAAGCATGCTCTGTTGCCAATTTTAAAACTGATTTGATACCAGCAGCACAACCTGAAGCTAAAGATAATCTACCAGAATTTAAAACATTCATAGATATCTTAAAACCCTTACCTAGCTCTCCTATAATATTTTCTTTTGGTACTATAACATTGTCAAAATAAACGGCTCGAGTTTCAGAACCTTTAATTCCTAATTTATCTTCTTTCTCACCAAAACTTACTCCTGGCATAGATTTTTCAACAATAAAACAACTAATTTTTTCTTTTATTTCACCATTTATTTCATGATCAGTTTTACAATAGACTGAATAAATTTCAGCCAGACCTGCATTTGTGATCCAAAGTTTTTGACCATTTATTGTATATGTTCCATCTTTATTATCTTTTGCTTTTGTTTTAATAGAATAAGCGTCTGATCCTGAACCAGGTTCAGTCAAGCAAAATGAAGCAATATGTTCCCCTGAAGCTAATTTAGGCAACCATTTCTTTTTTTGCTCATCTGTTCCTTCATTTAATATCGCTCTATAACCGATTGATTGATGTGCTCCCAAAAAAGTACCTATTGAAGCGTCAGTTGCTGCTACTTCGGCAAAGACTCTTGAATAAAGAGAATAATCTAGTCCCATACCACCTAATTCTTCAGGTACCGCAAGTCCCATTAAACCAAGCTCACCTAACCCCATTCTGATTTTTTCAGGTATTTCACCAGCTTTTTCAATATCTTCAGAATTAACGGCTTCATCTAAATATTTAGAAATAGCGTTAATCATCTCTTTAGCCATTTCACTTTGTTCGTTTGAAAATCTTGGAAAAGGAAATATTCTTTGATCGTATATTTCACCATAGAATAAGCTTCCAAGTACAGAATCCATTTCTAAATTATTTGTTGTCACTTGTGACTCCTTTTATTTGCCAATGTTCGATATTTTACAATTAAGGATCATAACAATTTAATTTAATAGAGACAATTAAAAGTATTATACCCGAGTATTTCAGTTTACACCTTTTCTTTTTTTATCAAACATTACTTGAAGCATTGTGTATAATTTGACTAAAATAGAGTGGTAGGAATTTATGAAAAAATTAAAAGGATTTAATTTTAAAGTGCTTAAGGAAAAGTTTTCCTCGATAAATTCGATCGCCAAAAATTCAATCAACAAATTACGTGGTGCCAAAAAAAATCGGATAATTACAAATGATCAATCATTTTCATATGACAGATTTTATCAAGCAATATTTTCAGAGAAGTCATTACCAAAAATTCACAAAGTTTTTGTTATTTCAACTCTGGCAACAACGTCATATTTCGCAGGAAGAATGATTGAGAAACCTATCGAAAAAAAATTAATGCCCAAATCAACAAGATCCCATTTTTTCAATGCACCAAACAAAATAAAACAATATGATCAAATTGCTGCAAATGATTTATTTAAAGCCGTTGGTACACCAGAACTCATAACTACTAAAGTTAAAAACAAATCTCCAGAGTCTATGATTTGTAAAACATCAACTTCAAAAAGATCATCGTTACCAATAACACTTCTTCACACAACAGTTTTACAAGATGAAATAAAGTCAGTTGCTTCTGTTCAAGTTAGGGGAAATAAGAAATTTCAAAGTTTTAGACAAGGGGATAAAATAAAATCAATGGCCAGGATTGATCTTATTGAACCTCTTAAGATTATTGTGAAAAATTTAAAAAATGGAAACTGTGAAAAAGTATCGATGAAGAAAAAAGAAAAAAACTTTGTTTCAAAGCTAACGGTTAGTAAGCCAAGTTCAAAACCTAAAAAATACAATGGTATTGAGAATAACGGTAATTCTTTTAAAATTAAAAAATCTTATAGAGATAAACTATTAAGTAATGTCTCAGAAGTTTTAACTCAAGCGAGAGCAATTCCTATAAAAAACCCTGATGGAACCACTTGTTACAAAATGGTAGAAGTTGTAACGGAATCAATTTACACAAAGTTAAACATTCAAAATAATGACATAATTTGCGGAATCAACGGCAAAAAATTTCAAAATATAAATCAAATTATGAATTTATTTGGAAAAATCAGAGATATTGATTCATTTGAACTCTCTGTAAAAAGAAATGGCGACGAAAAGAATTTTGATTACACTTTTACTGATTAAAATAGGATACAATTTATGAAACTAATTATTCTAACTTTACTTTTATCTCAAGCGGCTAATGCTCAGTTTAATAAATTTAAAAGTTCTACAAAATTTAAGCCAAAATCTAAAACTTCAAAGTCTACTCAAAGTTCGGCAATGATCTTAACAAAGCCAATTGTTAATACCAAGTCAGACAGTTATTTTGGAAGAGAAAACTCTCCTTCATCATTTGAAAAAATATCAAAAGACAAACGTTACGTTAATTTAAATCCAGAAACAGCTTTTGGACCTGAAATAGTTAAGAATTTTGACTTTAGAAATACAAATTTGATGGATTTAACAAAGCACATGCAAAAGTTAACGGGAATCAATCTTATTTTAGACAAAGAACTTAAAGGTAAAATAACAATAATGGCACCTACAGCAATTACTGTTGGTGATGCCTGGAAAGCTTATCTTACAGCGCTAAATATTAATGGATACTCGTTAGTTAAATCTGGTTCATTTTATAAAGTCGTAAGCAAAAGAGATATTCGTTATACTCCTACTAAAATTTACACGGGTTCTTACACACCTAGTACTGAAAACTATGTAATGACGATTATCCCTCTTAAATATATTAACGCTGATGAGGTCGTTAGATCATTTAGACCATTTACAACTCGTTATGGACGTATCACCCCTATTAGACAAACCAATACAATAATTATTCAAGATACTGGTAAAAATATTAATCGACTAACTAGTTTAATTAAAACCGTAGATGTTCCAGGTCACGAACAAGTTTTACAAATTATTCCAGTAAAAAATTCATCAGCTCAAGAAATTGCGACACTGCTTGGAAAAATATTAAAATCAACAGGAAAAACCAAAAGAAGAACAGGTACTGCTGGTACAAGTAATAAAACAAATTCAGCACAAATCGGAAAAATTATTGCTGAGCCAAGAACAAATACAATTATTGCTATGGCCAATAGTCTTGGTGCTACTCAACTAATAACTTTAATTAAAAAACTCGATGTAAAAGGAGTTTCGAGTCATGGAAGTCAAATTCATGTTCATTACTTAAATTACGGTGACGCCGAAGCGTTATCAAAAACACTACAAAGTTTAATTAATGGAAGCTCTGTAAAAAAAGGTAAATCTCGTTTTTCAAGGCTCGCAAGTTCAAAATCGTCAGATTCACTTTTTAGTGCTCAAGTTAAAATCACTGCCGATAAAGACAATAATGCTCTTGTAGTCACAGCGTCACCTACAGATTATTTAACAATAAAAAAAGTCATTAGAAAATTAGATATTCCAAGAGACCAAGTTTATGTTGAAGGAATGATCATGGAAACCAATATCACACATGCTAACGGCTTTGGACTTTCATTTTTAGGTGCCTACGGAACAGGAGCGGCAGAAAGAATTGGTTTTAGTGGCGGAAAGAGTGACCTTGCAAATTTATTAACAGGTCAAATAGCTTCTCTCGGTGGTTTTTTTGCTGGAGGAGGTGGTGGGCCTAAAAGAAATTTACCAATAGGACCAGGAGGAGCGGATGTAGAAGTTAGCACAATTAATGGTTTAATAAATGCTGTTGCTACAAATACAAAAACAAATGTTTTAGCAACTCCTCAAATACTGGCACTTGACAATACTGAAGCAACATTTGAAATAGGTGAAACTATTCCCGTTCCAAAAACATCAACGACAAATGGTACAGTTCAAACATCGACAGAACAACAAAAGGTATCGTTGAAACTTAAAATTAAACCTCAGATTAACAAAGTTACACGTTTTATTAAATTAACGATTGATCAAAGTTTAGAGGATTTTTCTAGTAGGTCACTACCATCGGGACTACAAAGTGCTGGTCTCGCTACAAACACAAGAAGTGCTGTTACTACGGTTGTCGTTCGCGATCAAGACACTATCGCCATGGGTGGTTTAATGAGAGATAAAGAAAGCATCAAGGTGACAAAAGTTCCCTTATTAGGAGATATTCCTGTTCTTGGCTGGCTATTTAAAAATAAGGAAAAAACAGTTGAAAAAATTAATTTATTATTTTTTCTTACTCCAAGAATTTTAGCAAATTATCAAAGAGATAATTCAGTAAACGTACAAGATTTACTAAAAAGAAGACAAGCTCACTTAAAAGAAAGTATTGACGATGATAATGATCCATTTGAAACAACAGTAAAAGGTTTATATAAAAAAGCACGTAATCAAAAAGATGGTCCATTATATGATGTAGAAGAAGCTTCAAGATATTTAAAAGCAAATGAAGAAAGTGGTATTGGATCAAATATAAACAAAGAAGAAGATGATACAAGTGATAATGTAAAAACACACACTCCTCCTAATTATCAAGAAATATATAATAAAGTAAAAAGTTCTAAGGAATAATGAATGGATAAAAATCCAATTTTAGAAGAGCAGTCTAATAAGATAGGAGATCTTCTTCTTAAATATACATCTTTAACAAGTGATCAACTGGATGAAGCACTAATCTTACAAGCAGAATCGGGAAAACTTCTAGGAGAAATACTTCTTAAGAAAAATTTTATTCATCCTCATGATATAGTAAAAGTAATGTGTCATCAGGCAAATATTCCATATCAATTAGAAATAAAATTAGAAGATATTAACGAAAGTCTTATTAATGAACTTCCTATTAATTACGCCAAACTTAATGAGTGTTTGCCAATAATCGAAACAGAACGTTCTATTGTTGTAGCTGTCGCTGATCCCTTTAATGAAAATATCATAAAAGATTTACAACAAGTCTATTCGAAAGAAATTAATTTAATAGCAACTCCCCCTCTTAAAATTCAAGAAGCAATAAATCGAGTTTATGAAAAGGCAAATCAAAACCTGGTAAATACTCTTGAAGATGAGTTTGAAGAAAATTTAGATTTAGATGGGCCAATTGATATTTTAGATGCGGGTGCTGATGAGGCTCCTGTAATTAGATTTGTAAACTCTATTATCTTTAGAGCAGTAAAAGAAGGCGCTTCTGATATTCATATAGAACCCTATGACAAAGAATCTATTTACCGTTTTCGTATTAACGGTATTATGACTGAAATTTTAAGACAACCCTTAAAAACTCACTCAAGTGTAACTGCTAGAATAAAAGTTATGGCCAAGATTGATATAGCAGAAAAAAGATTACCTCAAGATGGTAGAATTAAGATAAAAATGGCTGGAAAAGATATAGATATCAGATTGAATACAGTCCCTGTTCAATATGGTGAAAGAATTGTTATGAGACTTCTTGAAAAAGGTTCCAAAATTCTTCGACTAGAAGACCTGGGTTTTCACGGGAAAGTACTTCAAGATTTTGACAACCTTGCTCAAAGAAAACACGGAGTATTATATGTTTCGGGGCCAACGGGTTCTGGTAAAACAACAACTCTAAGCGCTGTTCTCGATAGAATAAATTCACCAGACAAAATGATTATTACTGTTGAAGATCCAGTGGAGTATGAAATTGCTGGAATTTCTCAAATACAAGTTAATCACAAAATTGATTTGAGTTTTGCTAAAGCACTTAGAGCAATTGTGAGACAAGATCCAGATGTTATTATGGTCGGAGAAACAAGAGATTTAGAAACAGCTCAAATGGCAATTGAAGCGTCTCTAACTGGTCACTTTGTTTTATCTACGATACATACAAATGACGCAGCTTCTGCTCCAAACAGGTTAATTGATATGGGTGTTCAACCTTTTTTAATTGCTTCTTCTTTAATTGGAGTACTGGCCCAAAGACTTGTAAGAACCCTTTGTAAGTCATGTAGAGTTGAACATGAACCAACACCTGACGAATGTAGTATTTTAGATTTACATGAAAACTCCAATAAAAAGATTTATAGACCTGAAGGTTGTCCAAAGTGTAACTATCGAGGTTATGACGGAAGAACGACAGTTTCCGAACTTATGTTAATTTCTGACGAAGTTCGACCTTTAATACTTCAAAAAGCTGATTCTGGTGCAATAAAAAAAGTGGCAATGAGTGAAGGAATGCTTACAATCAGACAGGATGCAATTTACAAAGTTCTAGAGGGATTAATTTCTATTGAAGAACTTGTAAGAGTAATAAATCAAGAAGAAAGAGATGAAGAAGAAGAGCTTCAAGAAAATTTAAAAGTAGAATCAAAAAAATCTTAGGTTATGGCATTATTTAATTACAAAGGTATGAATTCAAGTGGTGCAGAAGTTAAAGGTAGCATTAATGCTGATACTTTAATGGTAGCGAAGCAAAAGCTCAAAACAACTGGGATCATGCTAATTTCTATAAAAGAACAAAAGGCCGATGCCGGCTCTCAAAAAAAAGATTCTATTTCATTTGGACAATCAGTAAGTGTTGAAGACTTAGGTTTAATGACTAGGCAGCTTGCTACCCTTGCAAAAGCCAAAATACAAATTGTTGAAGCGTTTAGTGCTCTTGTTGATCAAACAGAAAATCCAAAATTAAAAATTATTTTAGCTGAAATAAGACAAAAAGTAAGTGAAGGTAAACCACTTTCTGAAAGTTTTGGTGACTATCCTAAAGTTTTTAACAATGTATACGTTAATATGGTTGAAGCTGGTGAACAGTCTGGAACCCTTGAAGTTGTTCTATTAAGACTCGCTGATTTTACTGAAGCACAAATGCAATTAAAAAATAAAATAAAAGGAGCCCTAACCTATCCATTAATCATGGTTGTTGTTGGAGCCATCATGTTTGGTATTATTTTTACTTTTGTAATTCCAAAAATAACTAAAATATTTAAAAGTAGAAGAATGGAAATACCCACACCAACAAAAATATGTATGTGGCTATCTGATACAACAAGAGATTATTGGTGGTTAATGATTATAAGTGTTTTTGCAATATCAATAGCATTTCAAAAATATATCCACACAAAAAAAGGTGAGCAAAGATGGCATACTTTTTTATTAAATATGCCTGTAATAAAAGATCTTGTCGTGATGATTAATGTCAGTCGATTTAGCTCAACTTTAGCAACGCTTTTAAACTCAGGTGTTCCTATTTTGGTTGCGATGAAAATCGTCAGAAATCTTATTGCCAATGTTCATATGCAAAAAGCTGTTGAACAGTCGATGATTAATGTAAAAGAAGGGGCATCTTTAGTTACACCACTAAAAGATAGCAAACTCTTTCCTCCGATGGTTACCCATATGATAAGTCTTGGTGAAAAGTCAGGCGAGCTTGAAGAGATGTTAAATATCATAGCAAAAAACTATGAAGATCAAGTTAATTCAAAACTTAGTGGACTAACCTCAGTTTTGGAGCCTATAATGATGATCGTTATGGGAGGAGCTGTAGGCTTTATAGTTTTTTCAGTAGTCGTCCCAATGATGGAATTAAATTCAGTTAAATAATTATTAAATTTTATTTTTTATTTTTTTATTTTTTAAAGAGGAGAACATAATGAACATTAAAAAAAGATCTTTTAGAAAATCCTTGATAAGTAATAATTCAGGATTTTCATTAGTAGAAATATTAATAGCACTAACTCTTATGGGTATTGGTGGTGCTTTTGTAATGTCAAAACTTTCAGGAAGTTTACATGAAGGTCGAGTAAAAGCAGCAAAAATTCAAATGCATAATTTTTCATCTATGCTAAAAGATTTTAAAAGAAAGTGTCATTTCTATCCAACTACAGAACAAGGTTTAGATTCTTTACTTCAAAAGCCTTCTGGCCGTGAATGTAAAAATTATCCTCCAGGAGGATTTATGGATGCGGAATCGTTACCTCTTGATCCTTGGGATAATGACTTTATGTATGAATCTGATGGTAAAAAATTTAATATTGTTTCTTATGGTGGAGATCAGACAGAAGGTGGCGAAGAAGAAGATGCTGATGTTTATTTAAATCCACCTAAAAATTAATTTCATTGGAATTTAAAAAAACATTATATAAATATAATAAATCAAATTTATCTAATAAAGGTTTTTCTTTAATAGAAGTTCTTATAACACTTTTATTAATATCATTAATATTTGTAGTTTTCTCATCTAATATTGTTGGATCTACTTCAAGAAAAGATATGAACCGTTTTATAGATAAATTAAATGGTGCAATTAGTTTTTGTATAGATGAATCAATTTTAAAAAACAAAATAATTAGATTACATTTTTTACTAGAAAAAACACCACAAGAATACAAGGTAGAAGTAGCAAGTGAAGATGACTTCATTCGCTCTAAGAAAAAGAAAGAAAAAAAGAATGACTTCTCTTCAATAGCTGAATTTGAAGATGGTAATCAAAAATTTCCTGATGAAATAAATCTTATCGGTTTGGGAGATTCTACGAACAAAGCAATGATTTATGAAGGCGAAGCTTCTATCTACTTTTATCCTAATGGTAGTAGAGATAGAAGCCTCATTATATTAAACAATGATGAGGAGATTGTAACTGTAGATGTCCCCTCCTTTGTCAAAAAATTTAATACCGAATATAAGAAGTTAGAAGAATCAAATTCGAATTCCGATTCTAAAGATGAACAAATGTTAACTCTTGCCAAGGACATATTTGTAGAATGGCTAAAGTAAACTTAAAAACACAAGGTTTCTCCCTAATAGAAGTAATGATTGCAATGGCTATATTTGCTGTTTTTGTCGTTAGTTTTATTACTGGACAAAGCTATAATGTTTTACAATCTTCAAATATGAGAACAGATATAGAAATATCAGAACTCGCTAAATTAAAAATTAATGAAATATTAATAAACCTACCTGACTTAAAAGAAACAATAGGAAGTACTTCAAGCCACACAAAAGAATATAAAGAATATCCCGGCTATCAATATAGTTTAGTGATAAAAAAAATGGAAATCCCAAATTATCAAAAACTTCAATCAAATAAAGAAGAAGATGCTTCAAAGAAAATTCAAGCAGTTATTTTTAATCAAATAAAAAAAAATATTGAAAAACTTGTATGGCAATTAGAGCTAACAATCACAAGAAAAGAAACTAGTGAAAAATATACATTGAGTACATGGGTGTATAATCATAAGAATGATCAAGTTGTATTTGAAGGAATATGAAAAATAATAATAAAGGATTCACATTAATTGAAGTATTGATAGCTTTTACAATACTAGGATTTATAACAATTGGCATGTTCTCAATTACCGATAACAGTATCGCTACAAAAGAAAGGGTTCTAACTGAAGACGAAAGATATCTAAATGCAAAAATGGCTTTTGATATAATAGCTAGAGATCTAAATAATATTTACTCTCCTCTTTATTTTACTTTAGATGAAGTAAATAAAGGATCTTTAGGAGTCGTAACAAGTAAATCAAATAATGCCCAATCACAATATAGCGACCTCGATAAAAGATCTTATTCTGATACATTTCCCACAAAAACACTTGATAAATTTATTATTCCTAAAATTATATCTGAGAAATCAAAACTAACGTTTCTAAGTGCAGGCCATATTAGAAAAATTGAAGATATTAAGCAATCTAATTACGAATGGATTGAGTATTCCTTAGATTCAAAAGATAAACAATACAACATAGTAAGAAAAGTTGAAGCAAATGATATTTTTGAAGAAGATTTATTTAAAAATAGTCATGCTGAAATAGTCCTAGAAAATGTAAAAAAATTAGAGTTTCTTTTTTGGAATGTTAAGAAAAAGAAATTCACTGACTATCGCTCCTTGTCCTCTCTTGAAAAAAATAAATGGAGAGCGATCCAAGTCAAAATTACTTGGATAAATAGTGATGAAAAGGAAATAGAAGAAACAAGAGTCTATCGCCCTATTTGGCCACAATTTGACATTAGTTCAGACTGGAAAAAAAGACTGGAAATTGCCGAAAAAAATTTAAATATAGACAAAAATCCTGTACCTGGAACAGTAGATCCACCCGTGAACTAAAATATGATAAAAAAAGATAAAAACCTATTTATCAATAAATCAGGAATAGCTATTTTACTAGTAATGTCTACTATCGCGATACTTTCATTTTTACTTGCAGATTTTACCTATCAAACACAAATTAACAAAATAAAATCTTCCAATATTATTGATAGATTTCAAGCAAAATTAAATGCTGAAGCTGGAATGAACTTTGCTCTAGCCCAACTTCGCATCTATCAAGAAGCACTAAATTTACTCGAAACTAATAAAAATGCTCAAAGTATGATCAAGCAAGAAGACTTAAATAAAATAATATCACTACCGATGAGCATCCCTTTTCAGTCTCCTGACAAAAATCTAGTGGTAAGAAATGCTGTAAATGACTTTAATAAAAAAATACTTTTAAATGGTGAAATGATTGTCTCAATTTCGGCGGTGAGTGGATTTATCAATGTTAACTCATTAGCACTAGACTTAAAATCGGTTAATAATAATAATAATAATAATAATAATAATAATAATAATAATAATAATAATAATAATTCAAACACAAATACGAATACTGTAAAAAAGAAAGCCAATACTATTGTGAAGTCTGAGCTTTTAACTTATTTTGAAGAAAAACTTAAGAGTGAAACAGAAAAATCTACTGAAGTTGAATTTCAAGCAAAATATGGAAACCCAATTGCGGAAAAACTAATCAATGAATTACAGTATTATGTAACTCCTATTGAGTTAATAGAAAAATATCAAGGTGATGTCGATTTCCAAGAGATAGAAGCTTTATATTCAGATGCAGGTGTAAAAGCAAAACACGCTCCCTTAACTAGCATTTCTGAACTTCATCTCCTTCAGGGTTGGAATGACTCGCTGATAGAACTTTTAAACGATAAATTAACTGTTCATCAATCAAACATCATAGAAATAAATAAATTAAATGAAGAAAGAATGAAACTACTATTTCCTAAAATATCGAAAATTCAATTGGAAGAATTTTTTAAAGAACGCGATGGTAACCAAGAGCTAAATATAAAACCAAATCCATTTAAGAGTAAGACTGATTTTGTGAACCTAGTAGTTGAAAAATTAAAAATAGTTTCAAAACAAGAATTCGAAGATATTAAAAAAAATTACAAAAGTCTGGGATTGTCATTTGGTATCTCAAGTAATTATTTTAAAATTGAATCTACCGGTCGATTTGCTAATGCAATTTTCAAAATTTCAGCACTTGCTGAAATTCCATTACTAGAGGAGATTCAAAAAAAACCTAAAGGTAAAGAAAGGCCAAAAGCTAAAAAACTATACTTAAAACCTCGGATAATTGAAGTACAAAAATAATCAAAAAAAGATGACACATTACATACAAGAAAGGTAAAATTGAACCTAATACTAGGGAGATAAATGAGTTTTCTAATTTGTGATGTGGGTAGTTATTCATTTAAATATGCATTAATAAAAATTATTAGAAAATCATATCATATTGATTCTTTTGAAGAAGTAATTTTTCCTAAGAATATATTTGATAAAAACTTAGATGATAATGTTGACCAAGTTGAGTTTTCATTTCATGAAAACTACCAAAAAAGACTCGAGTATTTTCTTGAATATTTAAAAAATAATAATTTTATTGACCTTAAAATATACTTAAATTTTCCCGATAATTATCTAACAAGTCGATATATTACATTGCCAATCGAGAATAAGAAAAAAGCAATACAAATGCTGCCATTTCAACTTGACGAACAATTACCTCAATCACTAGATAGTCAGCATTTTTCTACGTTTATTAAAGCTCATTCAAAATCCTCTTCTACCATAACTCAAATTGTTAATAAAAAAACATTTTCAAACATATATAATATATTTGAAAAGTTCTCAATTTTTCCACAAAACCTATCTTCTAATTTATTTTATTTTAATAGTAATACAAATAATCAAATTAAAAATGGTGCCATCGCAGACATAGGTCATAATTACACTCATTTTTACTGTATTAAAAATTCAGTAATTATAGCCGATCAAACGTTTCACTTTGGTGGAAAACTAATAACAGAGATGATTTCACAAGTTTACAATATTAGTACAGATGAAGCATTAATATTCAAACACCGCAACTCTTTCTTTCTTACTAGTTTACAATTTAGTGATGTGGATGAAGATCAACAAGAATTTGCAAAGTTAATGAACAAAATTTCCCAACCTTTAGTAATGGAAATCAATAGGTGGCGCTTATCTATTAGAGTAAATCATGGTTTCTCTATTGAAAACTTTTACCTTGTTGGAGGCACTTCAAAAATTAAAAATATCTCTGAATATCTAGAAGAAGAAACAGGCGTAAAATTTGAGTCACTTACTCAAGACACTAGTTCTACTAAGCTAAATTGGAATTTAGGAAATCAAGCACAAGCAATTATAAGCAAAACAAAAGCCCCTAGCTTGCTTACAGGAAACTACTCGACTAAAAATAATGATACTCTTCCTTGGGAATCATTGTTGTTTACTTTTTCAAGAGGTTTAATTTTTGCTTCATTTGTTCTTATGATTATAATCATAGATACATTTTTAATTACAAAGCCAGAAAATAAAAGAGTAAAAAAACAGTTAACTAAAATTATAAAAAGAACAACTGTTCCAATTAATAGAAAAGACAAGTTATTACTACGTAGAAGGCCTCTTTTGTTTCAAAAAAAATTAGTTAATAAAATTAAAAAAGCCAAGCTTAAAAATAGCAAGATTTCAATAACAATAGAAACAACTCCTCTTGAAATTTTAAACTCTATGAGTAAATCAATAAATGTTTTAGGACAAACTCACTTGGATAAATTTGTTACTGACGGTATCAGTGTGAAAGCTTATTTTAAAAGCAAAGACTTAGGTGAATTAGATAAGTTAAAAATAGATATTGAGCAAAATAGTTTCAAGTCCACTAAAATAAGACTTGATAAGAATACAAAATCACTCAGTTTGCAGTATAGGTTATAAATGAAAAATATAGATTTTTTTTCCAAAATGGATGAGTATATTAAAACTCAAATTGAAGAATTAAAAAGTCATCCTCTGTATAATAACCTAGTATCAAATATAGATTCATTGGAAGAGCCTATTCCTAAAATTATATACCATTGCTTTAATTATTTATTAATTTCAATTCCAATAATAATTGCAATTATTATTATTTTTAACAATAAATCGATGAGAAACTCTATTACTTTAAATAAGAATATAATAAAAAACATTACTAAAATTGAAGAATATAATCGTAAATATACTCAATCGAAACAAAAGTTTTTAGTTCGTCCATCCCTTTCTAGTAATACAAAATTAAAAAGAAAACTCGATTCCACTTTATCTAGACTAAATATTGAAACAACAAATGTCTCAATCTCTGGTTTTTCTAGTCAAAAACTAATTGATAATGTAAATAAAGTTAGTGCTATGATTAAATTTAAAAACCTATCCTCAAAATCGTTCTCTAATATAATTGCTGGTTTTATTTCTAGAAATAATATCAGTGTTAAAAACCTTAAAATATCTAAAAACAATATCAAAGGAACTATCTTTGGTGAGTTAAAAATGGAGTATCTTTCAGAATAATATGGGAAACAAAATAAAAAATATATTCATAAATAAAAAAATGAAATTAGTGTTAATTTCATTATTTTTCTTACTAAGTGGAATTTTAATTAATTTTCCTTTTAGTGAAATTATTTCTCTGTATACCTCTAAAGTTCTAGATAACCCATCTTGTCCAATTTCTTACAATAAACACAATATCTATTATTTTCCACCAGGTATTTCGATCAAGGAACTTTTAATACCTGCGATTTGTAGTCAAAATAATTTTTCTAACTTAAAGCTCAAACAATTAAATATTAAATTTAATGGCCCAAGTTTTTTTCCTCCGGGAGTAAGATTAGGGCTTTATGGAAAAACGAATAAAAGTCATTTTAAGATTGATTCACTATTTTCTTTCTCTTCATTAAAATTAAGAATAAATAATAGTAGTATAAATGCCCTCTTAATAAATAATCTTACCGGACAAAATGAATTACTAGATGGCCTCTTTAATATAAAAGCATTAATATCATTAAAAAATAATAAATTATCAAATGGAAATTTTTCTGCAACATCTAAAAATTTGAAAGTTAACTCAAAAATGATTATGGGCTTTCAAATTCCTATGATGAAAATAAATACATTCAAAGCTATTGGAAAAGTCGTTAACTCGAAGTTAATAAAAATTAGTAATTTTACTATAGGAGATTCATTATCCCCAGTAATTATAAGACTGAAAGGTAAAATAAATCTAAACCAAAATAATATAATGTCATCAATTCTAGACTTAAAAGGTGAGATTAAATTTTCTGAAAATTTTCTAAATCAAATGGCTATTTTAAAACTCATGTTAAATGGTAAGAAAAAATCAAATGGTTTTTATTCCATTCTTTTATCCGGGCGGATATCAGCACCTACCCCTAAAATATTATAGAAACCAATGACTGAAGAAATTAAAAATTTACACACAATAATTTCAAGTAATATAGAACTTCATATTAAAGAATTAACATATAAGAATGATTTACAAGATATTTACAATTATTCATTACTACCTGCTGGTAAATTATTTAGACCTATAATTTTTAATTTACTATATTTAGATTTAATGAATTTAAAAAATATTTCTGAATTAGATAATTCCGATATGGTTTATATAAATTCAGCATTAGAGTTTCATCATGCATACACCCTATTACATGATGATATGCCAGCTATGGACAATGATGACTTTCGTAGAGGTAAGTTGTCAGGGCACAAAAAATTTGGCCAGTGGAAGGCGTTATTAGCCGGAGATGGCTTATTAAATGCTTCATATCAATTACTGTCTAAATGTTCGGACCAACATATTTCAAAATTATTAAAAATTTTCACAAAACTCTTAGGTCCAAAAGGCTTAATACGAGGACAGTATTTGGATTTATCTGGAGAATCAACTTCTAGTTTAAGTACTACTATTGAAACTCATGTCTTAAAAACTTCGCGCTTAATTCAAACCTCTCTTTTATCTGCATTAGTTATTAGTAATAAATATAATTTAAAAAATATAAAGAAAGTATTCATATTAGGTAATTCACTTGGAGTAGTATTTCAATTAATTGATGATTTACTCGAATTGATTACTGAAATTGGCCAACATGAGTTAAAAGTAAATCCATGGATAAATTTTCCAATTGAGACCAATGTTTATTTAATAAAAGAGCTCACAAAACTAAAGCATATATTAGAAATTAATCAGTATAATCATTTAAAAGATTTTATTAAAATCAACTATTTAACAAAATCAGTAAATATTATTATAGAAAATAGAACAAATATAGAAAAATATAACTTGGAATTAAATCCAGTTATTAGCGCTTTGGATTTCAGTTAAACGCGAAGACAGTCCAGTAAGCATCGATTTTAATTCATCAAAATTACTATTCTCAATTACATTTTTTTCACTACTTAACGTTGTAGGGATAGTGGTAGTGGATAAAATTTGATGACCTTCATTGACACTTGCTTCATTAATAGTATTAAGACTTACATTATCATCTTCAATCACTGAGTTACTAATCAATTTGTCTTTTAATAATTGATTGAGCTCAGGTTTAGCTTGGTCAATTGTAAGCTTATTATTAAAAAGTAGTTCTTTTATATAAAAAAGTATTTCAAGATCTTCATATCTAAATAACTTTTGACCACTACTTGAAATTGTAGGATTTAACTCAGAAAACTCACTCTCCCAAAACCGTAAAACGTAAGCCTTAATATCAACAATACTGCAAGTTTCGGTTAATGAAAAATTTGATTTTTTAGGAATATTAAAATTTATATTCATCATTTTTATCCCCATCATTTGATGTGCTATCAGAATCTGATTCTTCATCGTTATTCATAAACGAGCTCATTGCTCGAGAAGTGCCATCTTGAGCTGGTTGAGTTGTATCTTCATTCCCTTTTTCGTCTAATCTATGTATAAATCGACTTGTCACATCTTCTTTTAAAACTTGAGAAGGTTTAAATGTTAATACTCTTCTCGCAGCAATGTCCATTGCTTCGCCAGTCTGAGGGTTTCTTCCTACACGAGTATTTTTATCTCTAATAGTAAAATTACCAAATCCGGAAATCTTAACTTTTTCTCCCCGTGCTAAAGTTTCTTTAATTACTTTAAAAACTAGATCTACTAAATCCGATGCTTCTTTTTTTGAAAAGCCCGCTTCTTTATAAACTCTTTCTACAACATCTGACTTTGTAAGACTCATATATCCTCCTGACATTAGATACAATTCTTGAGATATTAATAGGTTATCAAAAAATCGTATTGAATACTAATAAAAAATTATCTTTTACCCTTTTTTTTACCCGACACTTTCGCTGGGTTTTTATTAATTAATTTATTTAACTGTATTTCATATTTCGCTTTTTCTTTTAACCAATTATTTAATGTTATTTTTACTTCCTCAAGCTCTTTTATTAATTTACCTTTAATTAAAGTTTTAGATTTTGATATTTTTAGATATTCTTTTAATAATTTCGAATCTTCTTTTATTAATAATTGTCTTTTGGCGACTTCTTCTTTTGTCATGCGATAAATAGGCATGTCCGCTAAATAATCATTAAACTTATATTTTTTCTTCGATAAATATTCAGTAAATGTTTTTCTATTTTTGGATTTAGTGGCCACTTCATATTCTTTTTTTCGTATAAATTTAACAATTTCATTGTTTAGATTTATTTTATTTGCAAGATCTTCACTTAATAGTTCATAGCGTCTTTGAACAATTTTGAGTCTATTGGTTGAAAAAATGCTAATAATCTCTTCTGGTTTGTTAAAAATCTTAACCCCTCTCTCAGAGATTAATGTGTAGTTTGGATTTAAACTCGAAGAAACTTTCATTGTATTTTCTATTTCACGAAGAGTTGGATTCGTTCCTTTCTTAAAAATAATTTCAACAAGAACAGTATTATTTACTGAAGAGTCGATATAATCTTTTATAAATCCACTCTCAATATACTTATTTAAATATTTGTATAATTTAGTTGCATCATAACCACGTGGTGTTTCTGTAATAAAAAACTTTCCATCTTTTTTTTCAAACTTCATATGAAATAATAGTTTCTGATTTATTATTTCAACTTTTTGATCATAGTTGTGAAAAAATGGTTTTATTTTTTTGGGCTTTCCTGTTTTTACAAATTCGATCATTGAATCACAAATGTCTTTATGATGAAATGAGGGAATTACGGATGAAAACCCAGTTCCAATTCCTTCTGAACCATTTAAAAGCATTAATGGTAACTTCGGTAATAAATACTTTGGCTCAACAGTTGACTCATCATAGTTTGGAACAAGTTCTACCTGATTAGCATCATCAAATAATAAAAATGTTGCAATTTTGGCTAATTTGCACTCGATATATCTTCCAGCAGCTGGAGACGTTTCCATTCTTTCCCCAAAATAACCTTTTTTATCGATCAATGGATAATTATTAGCAAATGTATAATCCTGAGCCATATTTACAATAGCCGTCTCAATAGAAGCCGGCCCGTGGGGATGAAGTGTTAAAACTAATCCCGTGGCTGCTGATACTTTTAATAATCCTTTTGATTGGTTTTTCCATAATGTATATAAGATTCGACGTTGGCCTGGTTTTAATCCATCATCTAAATACGGAATAGCTCGATCCATAAGAGTATAAATTTGATAAGTCCTATACTCTTGTTTTACAATATCTTCTAAGTTAATTTCACTTAAATCACTTAAAAATGTCTCTTTCGTTTCCATTCAATAATTCCTATTTCTTTTTTGTTACTTTCTTTTTTGCCACTTTATTTTTTGTTGTTTTCTTTTTTGCCACTTTCTTTTTGGCTACTTTCTTTTTTTCTTCTTTTTCAAAATCGAATGGTGTTGATTCATCTAATAACAATTGTTTACGAGGAGCACTATCTTTTCCAAAACAAACATCAAGCATAGCTTGAGCATCAGACTTTTTATTAATAATTATTTTTGTATATTCCTCTCTATTTAAAACATATTTCCATGCTTCAGGAGACATTTCTCCTAATCCTTTATTTCGATGTATTTCTTTAATTTTTACTTGATTTTTACTAAATTTTTCTAATTCAAGATCACTTTCAAAATATAATGTTTTTTTGTCAGTGATGACTTCAAACAAAGGAGCTTTAGCAATTTGAATTGATCCATTTGTAAATAGCTCTGGCCAATATGTATAAAAGAAGTTTGCGAGGAGCGTATTAATATGTCCACCATCAACATCTGAGTCAGCGAGAAAAACAATATTTGAATATCTCAATTTTTCAAAATTAACTTCTTGTCCAAGAACGAGTCCCACAGAAGCCATTATGTCGGAAAATTCTTGATTATTTAATATGTCCTTTATCGTTGATTGCGTAACATTCATAGGTTTACCACGAAGAGCAATTCCTCCCTGGTAAAGTTTGTTCCGAGCAGAACGAAGTCCACCAATTGCGGAATCCCCTTCACAAATAAACAAAGTACATAAATTACGTTTTTTTCTTTCATTAGCATCAAGTAATTTTTCTACTCGTTGTTTTTTTTGTTTTCGTGCTTTTTTACTAGCATCACTTAACTCTTGAAACTTTTGTCTGTTTCTTGCACGATCAAGAATTGACTCTAAATAGTCATCATTTTTTCTAGCAAATTTATCCATATTTTTTATTAGAAACTTTTCAATTGCTTTATCTAATTCAGCATCACGAACAAGTTTTCTTTTAGTTTGGGATTCAAAACGTGGATTGGGCATAGTAAGTGAAATCAAAAATGTTATCCCTGTTAATATATCATTATCAACAATTGCTACTTTATGTTTTTTTGCTTTCCGCTCTAATTTTGATTTTAAATAATTAATAAACAAACGTTTAATTCTATCTTGGTGAAATCCTCCATCAAAGGTAGGAGTTGAGTTTACAAAACTGATAAATCTCTCCCTCTCATCATTTTTTAAATTTATATTTACTGAAAAATGTAAATCTATTTTACCTTTCGCCTTTTTTTTCTTAGCTGTTAATGTTTCATAAACAATACTTTCATTTCCAATAAGATATGCTGTTTCAGGGCCTAATTTTTCTGCTAATTCAAATAAGCCATTCTTAAATAGAAACTTTTCTTTATTAAAGTAAAAAGCTAATCCCGGATTATTATAAGCTAAATCGATAATTCTTTTTCTAAGTAGCTTGGGATCAATTTGGTTATTTTTGTAAACTTCCTTGGATAATACAACCTCTATTCGCACACCAGAATGACCTTTAAAGGGTTTTGCTTTTGTCTTTTTACATTTTAATGCGCCATCAAGATAAGTAAAAGTTTGTTCTTTTTTGGAATTATAGTGCTTAACTGTTACTTTAAAAATATCAGAAGTTAAACATGTAGCAGCTGCTCCAAGTCCATTTTGTCCGAGAGTTCTCGATAAAAAACCTTTTTTATCTACTTCCTCATCTTTAAACTTTGATCCGGTTCGAAATTCAGTATAAACCTGAGACACATTTTTAATTGGAAATCCAATACCATTGTCTTCAACGATCACAGTAGTGCCGTCATCAGATAATTTTGTATGAATTTCAGTTACATGTCCTCGATAAAACTCATCAATACAATTATCTAGTAATTCTTCTATAGCCTTTGATTTAGCTTGATGAAATTTAACAGTTGTAAATTCGACTTTATCTTCATTGTAAATATATGTTTCAAGGTCTTCTATATCATTACTACCAAAAACAAGAGTAACCCTATTTCGGCAATGCCATCTTTGGTCTTTGCTTTCAATAACAGAATCTTTGGTTTTACCTTTACGTTTTACTGCACCTACGGACATGACTTTTCTCCTAAAATAACACATAATATCTATCATATAGTGGAGTACAATGATGAATCGTGTTATTATTAGGTTAAGAGGCCAAAGATGGAAAAAAAAGGCACAATGCAAAAAAAATTATTAATATTCACTGTTTTTATCCTTAATTTTAGCGCCTTCGCCCTCGATATAAACAAGATTCCAGACAATATAAGAAAAAAGATAAATAATGGAAATATTTATACTTCATCCAACGTAAGCGATCATTTTTTAAATAAAATTCATTTTCAAAAGTTTCAATTTCAATCTTACGCAATGCACAGTAAGTCATGTAATATAGCTCTAAGCAAGATCTCTCAATACGAAAATTACAAGTCATATATAGGCTATATTAAAAGGTCTTCTTACAGCAAAAAAATAAATCAACTTTATCTACGTATTGATCATCTATTATTACCTCGTCCATTTGTTTTAGTATTTAAAATTGATCGAATGATAGAGCCAGGTATTTACAAATTTTTATTTCAAGAGGGAATACTAGTTGGATTGAAAGGCAAAATTGATATTACTGAATACAAAAATAAATGCTATTTTTCTATAAAAGCAAATTGGGAAGGTAAACATTCCGGCTTTCCCAATACAATGTTTGAAATGTTCACTAGTACACTAGCGAAACTAGGGATTAATAAAATTTTCAAAATTTCCCAAACGCTTTAATCCTAAAATATAAAGATTACGTGACAAAAATAAGCAATAAGCTTATAAGTATTTATAATTACAATTGGAGATTATAATTGAACGTACTTCAAATATCAGCAAATGACACACATGAAATTAGATCAGTTGTCTTAGCTGATGAATTTTCGAATAATTACTCATATCATAATGATGACCGAGATCAAACATTTCACCTCGGTGCCTTTGACGATAATAAGTTAGTAAGTGTTGCCTCGTTTTTTTTTGAAAAAATAGATAATTTTGAAGATGAATACCAATATCAATTAAGAGGGATGGCTACCCTTCCTAAACATAGACATAAAGGATTCAGTTCAGAGTTATTACAAATGGCTTTTTCGATTATCAAGCAAAACCAATGTACTATACTTTGGTGCAACGCAAGAGAATCAGCCCGTGGTTACTATGAAAAAGTTGGTTTTATGGTCATAGATGGCCCTTATGAGAATGATCAAATTGGCAATTATTATCTTATGTCAAAATCAATCTAATGATTTTTTATATTACAGAAAAATTTAGAATCATTTCTAGATATCTGCTTTCTCTGAATAGAAATACATTCTTGAAATGAATTATATTTTTTAAATTTTACACATCCATGCATATTTTTTTTATCATGTTTTATTTTTAAACAATTTTTACTAGATTCTAAGTTTACACATATATACCTATTAAATCTGCAATCGAAGACAAGGTGACTCCCCGAAACAAAGTCATAGTCGATACGCTTATCTCTATGCAATTTCTCTAGAGAAATTACATTGGCATTTTCTTTCGAAAAAGATATTGATATAATAAAAAAAATAAAACTTAAAATCATAGGCACTTTTATGAAATATTCAAATCCTGTTATAAATATTATATCAAATGAAATAAAAAAAACATCATTAAAATTATGGGATATCTCAATTGAAGACAATTTAAATACATTATTCACTACGCCCCCTAAAAAAGATTTGGGAGACATCTGCTTTCCGTGCTTCATTCTTAGTAAGCTAACGAAAGAAAAGCCAAATATTATAGCCGACAAACTATCTAGCAAGTTAGGTATTGTTAAGTTTGTTAAATCGACAAATTCTCAGGGGCCTTATTTAAATATCTTTTTTAATACACAAAATGTTGCGGAATCACTAATTCCTTCAATTCTCGATCAAAGCTATTTTAAATTATCACCACAGTCTGATGAAAAAATAATGGTCGAATACTCTCAACCCAACACACATAAAGATTTGCACGTAGGTCATATGAGAAACTTGTGTTTAGGGAATGCTATTGTAAGAATGAATAGATACGCAAGTAATGACATAACCTCTGCGACTTACCCAGGAGATTCTGGTACCCATGTAGCGAAATGCCTTCAATTTTTAAAAAAATATAAGATGAATGAAATACCAAAAGAAAATAAAGGCCAATGGTTAAGTAAGGTTTATATTGAATCCGAACAAAAGTTTCAATCTTTAGGAGAAAAAGAAAAAGAAGATCTAAAAATTGAACTTGGGACAATTTTAACTGAAATTCACGATCAAAAAGGTGAATATTATTCTCTTTGGCAAGAAACAAGAGAATGGTCAATTAATCTAATGAAAGAGGTGTATGCATGGGCAAATGTAGACTTTGATCAATGGTTTTTTGAATCTGTTGAAGATGCTCCTTCTGTTGAGTATATTAATAAGCTGTATGAAGATGGAAAGCTTCAAAAAAATGACGGAGCAATTGGCATTGACCTATCTGAAGATAAACTTAAATTTTGTTTATTACTTAAATCCAATGGTACAGGACTGTATTCAACAAAAGACATAATGCTCGCAAAAACGAAGTTTGAAAATCACGATATTACGCAAAATATATATATTGTTGATGACAGACAAAGTTTTCACTTTAAACAAATTTTTAAAACTTTAGAAAAACTAAAATTCCCATACGCTAAAAATTGTTATCATTTACCATACGCAATGGTAGAGCTTCCAAGTGGAGCAATGTCCTCAAGAAAAGGAAAAGTTGTTTTAATAAATGAATTAATTGAAAAAATGCAAGAGAGTATTACTCAAAACTATTTAAGTAAATATAAAGAAGAATGGAGCTCTGATGAGATAAAAGATACTGCTAAGAAAATTGCCAATGCAGCCATAAAGTATGGGATGTTAAGAGTCGATAATAATCGAAAGATTGTTTTTGATATGGATGAGTGGTTAAAACTTGATGGCGAGACAGGACCTTATCTCCTATATGTAGTTGCTAGAATAAATTCAATTGAAAGTAAGATAAAATTATTAGATGAAAAAATCGATTTTAATTTGTTACAAACAGATCAAGAAAAACAGTTATTAAATCATTTAAATAGTTTTAATGAAACAGTTATAAGTGGTGCTCTAAAACTGCAAACAATTCATGTTTGTAGTTATTTATACAATTTGGCTAAATTATATAATAGTTTTTATGCTGAATGCAGTATTTTAAAAGCTCCTTCTGAAGAATTAAAACATACAAGACTAGCACTCACAAGTGCTACAAAGATTATATTAACGAAAGGATTATCAACTCTTGGTATTGACTGCATAGAGAGAATGTAACTATTTAAACAATGACTGGCTAAGTAAGCCTAGAATTAACACTCCTCCTGTGCGAAGAGATAATGAAGAAATAATTTGTTTGAATTTTTTTTCGTGAACTTTCTGGTAAGCTACTCTTAATTTCTTTTGTATTAGAAATAAATCCTTCTTTTGTTTACTTCCATTTTCATATTCACTAAGAGCCTGTTCAAGTTCTTTTGTATAAAAAGATCTAAGCCTTCCTTTTATTTTATCCTTATTAGTTAGTATTTTATCTTTTTGAATATCGTCTTCAAATTTATTTTTATTACCAAATAAAATATCAACTTTTCCTTCGAATTTATATTTGTTTAACATTAAATCCACAACTTCTTTAGCTTTCTTTTCATATTTCGAAGAAGAATATTGTCCAAAAATATCCATAGTATCGATCGCTTCCTTTACTCTCTGATGCAACATATATTTCATAGCCTTTTGAGTTGCTTTTCTTGAAAAATCAGCACTATCTTTCAGATATTCACTCAGAGTTTTAGCTTTTGATGAACTGGCTATATAGTCTCTGTACAATTGATTAGTCATACTCAATAGGTCCAAACCTTCAAATTGATTGTCTTTTAAAGCTTTTTTAATAGCACCTTGTATGACTTCTTTTGAGATCACTCTGTGTTTCAGTAATTTTAAAGCACAAATATCCTGAATTTCACTTACTTTGTCTCCAATAGTGTAATAGTTCTTAATTTTACTTAAATTTTCATTAAAACAATTGGACAATTCTTCATTCAATAGCTTTTTTTCTTCTAAGGTAAAATTGATCCAATCGAGTTCTGGATTTTGATGAATATATTTTTCCAGTAAATTACCTGTTTCTAGATTTAAACCTTCAACTATCGACTCTTTTACACATTGAGTGATATTTAAGTTTGTTAAAGTTGAGTTAGACATAGGCTTCTCTAATTCACGCAGTAATCTTTTCTTTTCATTTTCAAAACAATTATTAGACTGTTTTAAATTGGCTGAAACTCCTGCTAACAATTCGTTATCCAGAGAATTTAACACTACTTTTTTTACAGCTTCTAGAGTAATAATCCCTTCACACAGTACAGGTTTTAGCGCAGTATACTTTAATTCTCTTTGCTTATTTATACATTTTTGATAGGAATTTACGAGAAGATCATTTAATTCTTCATCAGTAAACTTAATTTTATCACTAAGCTTTTCTTTTAATATGTCTTTTACAATATCATTTCCGATTACAGCGGGAAGTTCATATACACATGTATTTACGTCTTTTAAAAATGTATCGACCTCAATATTACTAACTTTATCAAACACACCTTCATTTATTAAGTCATTTGTTAAATATCCTTTTTTTGTCAAACAATCCTTTGAGTCTTTAAAAATTATATCATGAGCCTCACTACTTAATTTGGTACTTATTCCAAGTGAAGATTGTAGATCCTTAAGCTTTAAGTTAACTGTTTCCAAGACTATAACATCCAAGTTTTTGGCAATGCTTTGTATAATACATCCTTTGACAATTGAACTTTTTTTAATTTTTGGATTTTCCGATAATTCACTAATATTTTCTTGAAAACATATTGAGAATTGTTTTCTAACTTTTTTAATTGTTTTATTATCAATTATATTTTTACTTTTTAAGACCTTTTCTGCAATTTCTTGACCTATACTGTGTACCCCTGCTGTCATAAAAACTTGTAAACATCTTTTTGCACTTTCGATATTATTTTGTGATACAGATCGGTCGAGGCAAGCTTTAAACTTTTTTCTACCTTTATGTAAAACATCGTCAATATCTTGTTTAGTAAAATCTGGTAAATTCTCTGACAACATATTTTTTATTACTTTTTCACTAAAAAGTAGATAACTTTCCCTATAAGCCATAGCTTTAAGATTATTAATATTATCAAATTTAAAATCTTTATTTTTTGATTTATTTTTTATAGTTCCTGCAATCTGAATAGACATTTGTTTGATTGTCTTTTCAGTAAACTCATCAAATTCAGAATTCTCAGTGAGGAGTATTTCTTCGGCTCCGTTAGCAACCTGGCTTGAGACTATTTTAGATTTACTGGAAGGTTTAAAGCTATTAAAAACTGTGGATAAAAAAACGTCATTGCCTACAGAATCAATATTTAAAGGATACTTATCTAATCCTAATGGACTACCTATTACCATTCTCTTTTTGACCTCTTTAACTTTTCCTTTAGCTAAAAGAACAGGAAATTTATTTAATAACAATTCTGAAATATCTGGATTTTTAGTTGATGTTCGATTAGAAAAAATTCTTATTTCTGCACGAGTACTACTTTTCTTTTTATAATTTACAATTTGTAATAATTTTCCATCTTTATCTTTTATATGGAAATAATGTTGTCCATTTTTAACGACATCATCAATAGATAGTTGGCCTTTAGGAAAAATAGAAACATTTCCATTTAAAGAAGATACAGATAACTTTCGATTTTTTCCTTTTATATCAATAAAAAAATCAATATTATTCCCATTGATTAATGCTGTTTGAGAAATAGAGTCAGAATCGAGTTCATTTTTGAGTACTCCTAATATATCATCAAATTTCGAAAGATTTACAACTTGCTCTAGTAAAGAAACGGCATTACATCCATTCGTTTGTAAACCTAACAACGAATTAACATCGTGTGAAGATAGAATTTTTTTTCTTTTAACAAAACTTTTAAAATATTTCAAATCGGTCGATAAATTTAAATCATATCTCTTTTTTGAAAGAAGTTTTTCATTAGGTAACTGATAAGTATAAATATATACAAAATTATTTTTATGATCATACTTAATATCATATCGAATATTTTTCTTTGTATCGATATGTGATCGGTAGTTCAGATCTTTTTCACTATTTTCAATAAGTTGTTTTTTTACTGTATTAAAAATTTTTAATATATTCTTATCAGTTAAACCAAATCGGTGCATTTTACTTATAAAACTTGGATCTTTCCATTTTGAATAAAAATCTTCAATCGTTTTAAATTGTCTTGTGTAGTTACTATTAGTTTGTTGTCCATAAAAGGATAAGCTATCAGGATTTGATTTACCTTGAAATGTTTTGAAAACAATACGGCCCTCTTCTTTATCAAAATAAACAGCAGTATTTTTTCTTGAAATAATTTTTTTATAAGGTTTAAATTTTTTAAAAAATGCTTCATGTATATCTGATTTGAAACCTAAACCTGAAATAACTGATCTAAACCTTTTGATATTTGGTATTTTTTTTTCAACAGTATTTTCTTTTTTTACACCCAACAAATTTCCGAGACTACTTCTAAAATTTAAAGAAGAAAGATTATCTTGAAAATTTAAACGAATTTCTCGCTCATCGGAAAAACTAATCGTTTTAATTATTATTTTTTTAGATATTTCATCAAAATAAACAGCTTCATTTTCATTTATTGCTTTCGAATATTTTGAATTGAGTAAATGATACCTAGCAAAACTAGGTAACACATAAATTAGACAGATAAATATAGATATATATTTCAATTTATTCACAACAAATATTTATCGACAAAAACACATCAATACTTGAGTTTATTACTTCAGAAGGACACATTTTTAATATTACAACTATCTGAAATTACATACTTTTAAATAAGTATACTTTTAGCTTATTTTACATTAATGTAAGTTAATTTTATAAATTATGTTGAAACTAAATAGAAAAATTGAATATTCGTTAATGGCACTAAAAATTATTTCAAATAAAAATAATGGTGAATTAACGTCTGCACGAGAAATCTCACATATATTAAAAACTCCTTTCGATACTATTTCAAAGGTATTACAAATTTTAAATAAACATGAAATAGTAAGCTCAATTAAAGGCACAAATGGTGGCTATACGCTTACTCGAGATTTGCAGCTATTAAACTTTGTTGAATTATCTAATATTATTGAACAAAAAAAAGGTGTTAATCAATGTATAAGTAGTACAAGTAAATGTAGTCTCTATGATTCATGTAACATTATTACACCAATAGATAATCTAAATAAAAAAGTTAATCATTTATTAGAACAACTAAGTATAAAAGAAATCTTAGAAGTTAAAGAAGTGCAAAAGGATAAAAATGAATACTAAATCTATAATTGATGAAGAATACAAATACGGTTTCTATTCTGATATTGAAACTGAATCATTTCCAAAAGGTTTAAATGAAGATATCGTTAAATTAATTTCAAAAAAAAAAGAAGAACCTGAATGGCTTCTTGATTATCGGTTAAAAGCATATAGGCTTTGGCTGACCTTAAAAGAACCTTCTTGGGCAAAGCTAAATATTCCAAAAATTGATTTTAATGATCTTTATTATTACTCTGCTCCTAAGAAAAAAGAAAATCTTGATTCCATTGATGAAGTTGACCCTGACCTAATTGCAACATTTGAAAAATTAGGAATTCCATTACAAGAACAGAAGCGTATTTCAGGTGTTGCTGTTGATGCTGTATTCGATAGTGTCTCTGTTGCTACAACCTACAGAGAGGAATTAGAAGAAGTTGGAGTTATTTTTTGTTCAATATCAGAGGCAGTTAAAAATTATCCTGATCTTGTAAAAAAATATCTTGGGACAGTTGTTCCAGCCTCTGATAACTATTACGCTGCTTTAAATTCTGCTGTTTTTTCTGATGGTTCTTTTGTCTATATTCCAAAAGGAGTTACTTGTCCGCTTGATCTTTCAACTTATTTTAGAATAAATGCTAAAGAAACAGGGCAGTTCGAAAGAACACTAGTTGTTGCTGATGAAGGAAGCTATGTTAATTATCTTGAAGGTTGTACTGCTCCCCAAAGAGACGAAAATCAACTTCATGCTGCCATTGTAGAGTTAATAACTTTAGATGATGCAGAAATTAAATATTCAACTGTTCAAAACTGGTATGCTGGAAATAAAAACGGTGATGGTGGAATATATAATTTTGTTACCAAAAGAGGAAACTGCTTAGGTAAAAATTCAAAAATATCTTGGACTCAAGTAGAGGCTGGTTCAGCAATTACTTGGAAATATCCTGGATGTAACTTAATTGGAGATAATTCTCAGGGCTCTTTTTACTCTGTTGCGTTAACAAATAATAAAATGCAAGCCGATACAGGCACAAAAATGGTTCATATTGGTAAAAATACTAAAAGCACTATTATTTCAAAAGGTATCTCAGCAGAGGAATCAGAGAATAACTATCGTGGTTTAGTTCAAGTTATGCCTTCAGCAACAGGAGCAAGAAATTACTCTCAGTGTGACTCAATGCTAGTTGGTAGTGGCTGTTCAGCAAATACTTTTCCATATATTGACGCAAGAAATGATTCTGCAATCTTAGAGCATGAAGCATCGACTACGCGAATAAGTGAAGATCAATTGTTCTATCTACAATCGAGAGGTTTTGACATGGAAAAATGTATATCATTAATTGTTAATGGTTTTTGCAACGATGTTTTTAAAAAGTTACCTCTTGAATTCTCTGTTGAAGCAGTTAAGTTAATTGAAATGAAATTAGAAAATTCAATAGGATAAAATAGGAAATTATATGATAAAAATTGAAAATTTACATGCAAGTGTTGAAAATAATGAAATTTTAAAAGGTATTAATTTAGAAATTAAACCTGGTGAAATTCACGCTATCATGGGGCCAAATGGATCGGGAAAAAGTACTCTTTCTAAAATTATAGCAGGTCATCCATCATACAAGATTACCTCAGGAAGCATAAACTATAAAATAAATAATCAGTATACTGACCTTACTGAATTTGAACCTGATGTTCGTTCAAAAGAAGGAATATTTTTGGGGTTCCAATACCCTATCGAAGTCCCAGGCATTACAAATTTAACTTTCTTAAATGAAAGCTTCAATGCTGTTTGTAAGCATCATGGTGCTCAAACTATGCCAGAAAGTGATTTTCGTGAATTCTTAAAACCAAAATTAGAGTTACTTGAAATGCAGGAATCTTTTTTAGATCGTGGTGTTAATACTGGCTTTTCAGGTGGAGAGAAAAAGAAAAATGAGATTCTTCAAATGAGTGTTCTGAATCCAAAACTAGCTCTACTTGATGAAACAGATTCTGGACTAGATATTGATGCTTTAAAAATAGTTGCAAATGGTGTTAATCATTTTAAAAATAAGAGAAATGCTGTCTTGCTTGTTACACATTATCAAAGGTTACTTGATTATATCGTGCCAGATTTTATTCATGTACTTTATCAAGGTAAAATAATAAAGTCTGGGACAAAAGAACTTGCTCATGAATTAGAGGAACGTGGATATGACTGGTTATCTAATGAGTAATACACAATTAACATCAAATTATTTAAATGAAATAGATAAATCAATAAATCAGAAAAGCGTATTCTACGATTTGTTTAAGAAAAATGGTTTTCCAACTAGCAAAAATGAAAATTGGAAATATACTCCCTTTAGTCTTTTTCCTGATTCTCCATCATTTGGAAAATTGAAGTCCTCTGTATCAAAAACAAGCGATAATATTAACAATCAGTTTCACCACCTAGTTATTGAAAATAATATAATCAGCGATCGACAAGATTTGAGTGATGAATTTGAATTAAGCAATAATAAGAATTTATGTGCAGATGACTTTGATTTAATTTCAGATTCACTTAATTCATTAACTCAAACAATTGCCTCTCAAAAAATAAATTTAGTAATTAATAAAACGTTAAAAAAACCATTACTTATTGAATTAAACTACGACTGTGAACTCAATGCTGAAAACTGGTGTTCAAATGTATTTAATATTAAATTAAATAAAAATGTACACGCCAGCATAATAATCAAAGAAAATGGAAGGATCGCCACTTCTTCTACAATATTTAACTTTGAACTAAGTGAATATTCAATATTAAATCACCTTAATATCGTTCAAAATAGAAATAGAAATTTGTCTTCAAGTTTTTTTACATTACAAGAAGACTCTTATTTAAATTCATTTACAAAAGTTTCTTCCACCGTTTTTTCAAAACAAATATTAGAAGTAAATTTAAAAGGAAAAAATGCTATTGCTGATTTAAATGGTTTATTTGAAACAGAAAATGAAAACTTTTCTGATATTTTAACATTAATAAAGCATAATTCAGCTCATACAAATAGCAATCAATTATTTAAAGGAATTGCTCGAGATAAGTCTCGTTCTGTCTATAATGGTAAAGTTTTTATCTCTAAAGATTGTTCTAAATGTAATACGACTCAATTAAGTCGAAATTTAATTAAAGACAAATCAGCAAGAATATACTCAAGACCACAGTTAGAAGTTTATAATGATGACGTAACCTGTTCCCATGGATCAACATTTGGACAATTGTCAGACAGTGAACTTTTTTACTTGATCTCAAGAGGAATAGATAAGAATCAGGCTGAAAAATTATTACAATCAGCCTATTATAATGAAGCAATTGAATTAATAAAAGATCCTGAAATAAAGTTATTTGCAAAAAGATTTTTATGATAAAGAATAAATACAGACATCTATTTCCGGCATTAAATTCTAAAGTAAATGGCCAAAATCTTATATATCTAGATAGTGCAGCAACTTCGATGACTCTTACTTCTGTTATTGAAAGTGAATCAAACTATTACAATACTAATTCATCAAATATTCATCGAGGCATACATACTTTAAGTCAAGAAGCGACTACTAGCTATGAAGATACTAGACAAATTACTGCAAAGTTTTTAAATGCAAAAAGAAATGAAGAAATTGTGCTCACTAAAGGTACTACAGATTCAATAAATCTACTTGCTCATTCAATAGGTCTTTCATTATTAAACAAGGGAGACGAAATAATAATTTCTGCTCTTGATCATCATTCCAATATTATTCCGTGGCAAATTGCTGCTCAAACTCACGGGCTTATCATTAAACAATTACCGTTAAATGATGATTGTTCAATTAATATAAATCAACTCAAAGAAATTATAACCCCCAAAACAAAACTAATTTCTTTTACTTTGGCTTCTAATACTTTGGGCAATAAAACTCCTGCTAAAGAGATTATCCAAATTGCAAATGAAAATAAGATCATAACCGTAATTGATGCCGCTCAAGCTGCTCCACACTTTAAAGTTGACGTTCAAGACTTAAATTGTGATTTTTTAGTATTCTCAGCCCACAAGATGTTTGGGCCAACTGGAGTTGGGATTTTGTATGGGAAATACGATATTTTAAACTCGTTACCTCCCTATCAATCAGGAGGTGGAATGATCGATGATGTCAGTCTTGAAAGTTCAACATACCTAGATGCTCCTCAAAAATTCGAAGCTGGCACCCCAAATATTTCAGGAGCAATTTCGTTTAAAAAAGCATTAGAGTTTTTAATAACAGAAGATATTGAAAAGTTAGAAAAACAAGAAATTATATTACTAGAATATGCACACCTTAAATTAAACAGCATTGAAGGTTTACGAATATTGGGCCCTCAAGACATAACTAAAAAAGTAGCAGTAGTGTCATTTCTGATGGATGGTATTCACCCAAATGATATTGGAATGCTTCTAGACGAACAAGGAATCGCAATAAGAACAGGTAACCACTGTACCCAACCATTAATGAAGTTTTTAAATATAAGCGGTACATGCCGAGCTTCTTTTGCTTGTTACAACACAAAAGAGGAAATTGATATTTTATATAATGCTTTAATAAAAATAAAATCATTTTTCTAACGGAGAGATTTATGACAATTTCAAATACATCAATTGAACCAACCCCAAATCCTAACGCTTTAAAATTTATTTTAGATAAATGTGTTAAAACAGAAGATTCTTCAACATATAGAACGCCTAGTGAATGCGGAAATAATCAACTCGCTTTAAAAATATTTTACATAAGAGGAATTGATCAAATACACTTTCACTCTAATGTTATTACAATAACTAAGTTTAGTTATGAAGATTGGGAAAATCTTGAAAGTGAGATTACAAATGTAATAGATCAAAATATTGCTGAACACGATCCTAGTTATATTGAAATTGATCCTGAAAAAGAAAGACGAAAAAGTCTCGGCCCTGAACTTTTAAAAATAGAAGAAATAATTGATAAAACAATTCGTCCTGGTCTCCAGGGAGATGGAGGAGATATCCAATGTATTTCTTTTGATGATCATGTGCTGATAGTTCGTTACCAAGGTGCTTGTGGAACTTGTCCAAGCTCAACAACAGGTACACTAGAAGCTATAAAAGGAATTCTGAGAGAAAAATTTGATCCAGATATCAATATTTATATTGCTCCTGACTATTAAAATGTAAAAAAAAACTATTCAAATCGTTAATAATCTTTTTATAATTATATAACTCTATAATTATCAGGAAGGAATTAGCATGAGTAATCTTGACAGTTTTAATCAGTTTTATAAGCAAAATCAAAACTATTTTTCATTATTTGAAGACTATCCAATAAAAGGTTTATTGAGATCAGTATGGCAAAAGAAAGATTCCGTATCTCAACAAAAAATAAATGATTTAAAATGCCTCTGTGAGAGAATGAAAATTCTAAAAGGTGAAGCTGAGTCAAAACTGGAACTTAGGCAATTAGAAATAAAAAGAAAAGAATTAATTAATCAGTCAATTTTAGATCAGCAAGCTTTTTTAAAAGAAGAAATAAATAATTTAGAAATACAAAAAACGGCAGCACTCTCAAATACAAATTTTGTGAATGAGCAGCTTGGTGAACTTAAAATTAAACATCAAGATGTCATTAATCAGCTAAATCAACTCGATACTTTGAAAGTAAAAATTAATGAAATGGAAGATTCAAATAATAAGCTGATTGAAGAAAACTTAAATCTTGGACAATTAATTATTGAAAAAGAAAACGATGTAAAATCCCGTGAAAAAGAGTTTCGCAAACAAGAAAACAAATTAAGATATTTATCAACATTAGAAGATGCTATAGCTATTCAACAATCTGTTTTTGATTCAACGACTTCTGAAAATAGAGAGCTTAATAAATCAATTGATTCTCTTAAAAACACAATTGAAGAGTTAATGATGAATGCTGAAGACTATCATACTGAAATAGATTCATTAAAAGCTCAAAAACAAGATCTAAAGGCTGAAATTGATCAACTTTTACACCAAAATAATGAACTTGATTTATATGCAAAAAATTATAAAAAGCTTAATAATAAGCTAAGTAATGAAATGTATAGACTTTCGAATCAAGTTAATTAAATACACATAGTTTATATTTAAAATATTCTTCTTAAGTATCTGAAATTTGGACTCTCCTGATGTAAGTCTGTTAAATTTTATTACGATTCTGTCGATAAGCTATCAATGAAGATTAAAGAGAATCAATCACCATATATTTTTTCTGGAAATCTATATTTCCTTATATTAGCAATTGTTAATTTGATAATCTCAATAGTCTTAATAAATAATTCTTCAAGTAGTGCCTCAAATTTAATTATTTTTGCCGTATCGGTCTTAATTCCCTTTTTACTACCATTATTTAAAAAAAATTATCTAGTTAAGTTAAATTTATTAACATTAGTTTTCATTGGAATCTCTTTTTATTCATATCAAACATTCCTCTCTCCTTATTTTTGTAATTTCTTTTTTTTAGCACTTATCACAATTAAGAATCCTGAAAAAATAATCATCAAGTTAGTTTCGGCGTTATTTGTTTCAATAATTTTATTTTCATTAAATGGTGTGAGTATATTTCAAATTACTTCTGGAGAATCTACCCTAATTCTATTGTCTAACACTTTTCTCTTTGTTTTATTAATGACTCGTAAAGAATTAAAAATGCAAGAATATCAAAATTCAATTATGATACTAAAAAACAAAATAGATCAAGATGCTCTTGATCATGACTTATTTATCTCCAGACTTACTCATCAAATCAGAACCCCCCTTAATACATTTTTGGGTGGATATCATTATCTAACTTTTAAAGATAATTCTATTTTAAAAAATGATAACAATTATTTAATTATTTTAGAAGCAGCTAGAAATTTATCAAATACATTTGAAAAATTATTAACATTTACTAGATTGAGTAGAAAAAAACTTTCTACAAATATACATCCTGTAAATATTGATAATCTAATTTTAACATGTGTGCAAAATTTTCATCATAAAATAAGCGAGCATGAAAATAATTTTAATTATTCAGTGGAAAATCTCCCAACTTTTATAAAAACAGATGAAGTTATACTAAATCAAATTTTGAATATTCTAATTGAAAACTCATTGGAATCCACTGTTAATGGTAAAGTCAACTTAAGGGTAAAAGGGATTGAACAGGGACGCTTGGAGATTACAATATCTGACACAGGGGTTGGTATTCCTAAGAATGCACAAAATATATTCAAGCCGCTGATTTTTAACCAAACAGGTAACTTAAACAACAAAGATAGTATGTCGCTATCAATTGCTTATGAGTTAGTAAGGAATCTTAATGGGCAAATTGATTTTGTTTCTACTCAAAATGTAGGTACAACTTTTTATTTGGAATTACCATTTACCGCTTTTGACTCTAGAGTAAAAGAAAAAATAATAACTCCAAGAAGCAATAAAATATTAGTTGTCGATGACAATCCTATGATTGCAAAACTAATTTCAATGTGGATAGATGCTGGTACATATGACTATATTTATAAAGCAAATGGTGAAGAAGCATTTGATTATGTTAAAAATAATGAGGTAGGAATGGTATTTATGGACATTCAAATGCCTATTATGGATGGTATCGAAAGTACTACTGCAATTAGATCCCACTTTAAGAATAATTTTCATCCTATTATTGTTGGCATGTCGGCCAATGATTCAGAAGAAGATCGACAGAGAGTAATGGCGTCGGGTATGAATCTTTTTATTCCAAAGCCTTTAACAAAATCTAAGATTCTTGAAGTATTAAATATACACTATCACAATGAAAGAAGTGACAGGAAAACAAAACATAATAGTAAAATTATAGAAAATATTTATAACTCTTATGAAAATGACAGTGAAGTTTCGAAGCTTATAATTTCACAATTTATAAACTCTGCTCCAATCTTATTAGAACAATCATACAATAACTTAATTAACAAAAAATATAATGATCTATACCAGACACTTCACCAGTTAAAAGGTCTTTCAAAAAGTATTTTTTACGATAAATTAACTAATGAATTAGAACAAAAAAGAGAAAATATTACAATTGGTAATTTTAAGTATATCAAAACAATGGTTACTAATGTTGTTATTGATTTAAAGAAATTTAATGAGACTAAAGAACAAGACGAAAATAAAAAAACTGCTTAAAAAATATCTCAGTAAATACACATTTATTTACTGAGATAAAGTAAATTAATTAATACTGGACTTCTACACTTTCGATTTTAAATCCCCATTTTGAGACTGATGAATCTGATTTAAAGTTTAGGTTGATCGTATCGCCTTCAATATAATCACTAGATAAATTTTCAGCTTTTCCCCAAATTTTTTCAACAACTGAACGAGATTTATCTGAAATTGTTAAATAATCATATTTTTTCTCAATATCAAGTTTAGAAATTGAAACTCTAATAAATTTTGCATTAGGAATAGTAAAAGTTTCAGATATATCAGAATTTTTCTCATATGGATGAGCACTTTCCCAAGCTTTATCCAACTTAACAGAAACCCATTTTCCTGGCTTTGGCATATTTCGATATGGCCTTTCGTCGTTTAATAAATTAACTAAGTCCATTCGACCTGCTGTGATTGTTTTTGATCTTAAGGCACTAATAGGAACAGACGTCATCATTAATCTCTCTTTTACCTCTAAAGGAGTAAGTTCTCTATTTTGAGATAATAGTAAACCTAATGCACCTGAAACGTGAGGTGTGGCCATGCTTGTTCCTGAAAAGACTTCATATCCATTACCAGGTACCGTTGACAAGATTCGATGCCCAGGAGCTGCTATATGTACTGATTTTTTACCGTAACTTGAAAATGAAGCTAAAGTATCTTGTGCTGTTAAAGCTGCAACAGAAATAACATTGTCGACTTTATAACTTGCTGGATACTGAGGGTTGCTATCATTATTAGAAGTACTATTTCCAGCGGCTGCTGTAAAAATAATTCCTGCATTATTTGCGGCAACAATAGCATCTTTCATTGTTTGCGAGAATCCTCCCCCGCCCCATGAATTAGACATTATATTCACACCAAGTTTTGTTGCATAATTAATTGCTTTAACTGCATTTGCTAAAGAACCTGATCCTGATCCTGTTAAAAACTTCACTCCAACAATAGACACGTGAGCCATAACTCCTGCTACACCGACATTATTATTATGAAGAGCTCCTATTGTTCCAGAACAATGAGTTCCGTGTTTATTATCATCCATTGGATCACCATCATTATTGGCGAAGTCATAACCATGAATATCATCAACGTAACCATTTCCATCATCGTCAACACCTTCAACTCCATTTAATTCAGCTTCATTTGTCCAAATGTTGTCTTTAAGGTCTTCATGGTTGTAATCAACTCCAGTATCTATAACAGCAATTTTAATATCCTTGCTTCCTGTAGTAATTCCCCAGGCTTTTATTGCATTAATGTCTGCTCCTCCTACTCCAGGAGTTCTTGAATTTGGTTCATTTGAACCAGTATTGTTCATTCCCCATAATGAAGAAAATTTTGGGTCATTTAATTCATAATTATTTATAGAGTAAATATAATTAGGTTCAGCATATTCAACTGAAGCATTATTTCCGAGTGTTTCAATCAGACTATCTTTTGCTAATGCAAGATTATGACGAACTCTGTAAACAGTATTCGCTCCGACATCAATACTTTCAATTAACTCTAAATCTTTAGCTGTATTAAAAAATGAACTTATATTATTGTTATTTTTTAGCTTAACTATCAATTCGCCTGGTACTGATCTAAAATTACTAGCAAATGATGATACTGAAACAGTCATCGAAGCTAACAATACTACATTTGAAATTTTTTTAATAAACATTCAATCTCCTTAAATAATTAATTTGTACTTAAATGTTAACTTGATTATTGATTTTAATTTAGTGTTGGAACTATTTTCCCGACTCATTGCAAGCATTTATATAGTAAAATGTAGGCAGGAATTTATTATAGGAGATAATTCGTGATCATAGGAAATTCAAATGACCCAGTTTTAATCAAAAAGATTGGTTTAAAGATATGGCTTTTAAAAGATGAGGTTGCGGCAGTTACAACAAAGTCGATTAAAAATTTTGAAGACAAAAGTGTATTAAGAGACAAACTTAAAGATGAATATTTAAAAAAAGATGGTGCTTCAGGACTAAAACTAGTAGAAAAAAATGAAACTGAAGAAACTGAATTAACAGATTCTCCATCTACCAAAATTGTGCAAAGAAGATCGAGTATTATACCTGAAGATAAAATTATAAAGGGAGTTGTTGTTCTTTCTGAAATTGAAATGGGCCGGATCCATTTTTTTTGTAATCAAACTTTTCCAATTGGACAAACGATTGTTATAGAATTTCAAATTCCACAATTATTTAGCCTAACTACTGAAATTTTATACTGTCATACTTTTAATATGAGAAATAATATTATAGCTAAAAACAAGTACTCATTTAGAGTTGTATCAACACCAACCTTTCTAAAATCGGGTGAAAAAACACTTTTAAGACGATTTATATCCTCTATTGAACCAGAAATTAAAGAAGTTCCTAAAAAAGCAGATCCTGAAAAGAAAGAAACAGAGAGTTTTGATGAACTTGATGGCCTTGATCTGTAAACACATTGGCTTATTGTTTTTTTTAAAATAATATAAATCATTGAGAAAGTTAAAAACAATAAATTCAAATTCACATAAAGCTTTATTGCTTTTGCTAGTTGCAATATGTACTCAACTAGTTGTTAAATATATTTTTCTTACTCCAATTCAAAGTAAAAAAATTGACACAAAGAAAAATTATATTTTATCGACTATAAATAAAAATGCAATCAATGAAATACACATAAAAAGTTCGAACCTATCACTGTCCTTATTAAAATTAAATTCAGGATGGTCACTAATCGCTCCAAGAAAGTTTCCCGCTAACACTATATTTTTAAATCATTTTATTGATCAGCTACTAAGCATTAAAATACAAGATGTTTTAACAAATGATTTAATTAATAAAAGTAATTACTCTTTAGATAATCCTCTTTACACAATCACCCTAAAAGGGGCAGGTATAAAACATACATTTAAATTTGGATTAATTAACACAATTTTAAAATCAACTTACTTAAAATTATCAAATCAAAATGTAATATATAAAACGAGTACACCTCAAATATTAAACTCCAATATGAGATTATCAAATTTTATAAATACACATGTATTAAAATATCATCCAAATCAAATAAAAAAACTAACATTATATTACGGTTCACAGTCAAATAATAAAATTGCTCTTTTATTACAGTTAAAAGATCAAACATGGGTAGGTAAGAAAAATAGAATTCTCGACAAATCAAATACTTTAAAAAGAGTTCGAGAATATTTAAGCATAAAAAGCCAGATTATTTTTGATTCATTAAATGAACAGCAACAACAAGTTATTGACCGGAAACTTAAATACCCTAAATATACATTGGTAATAAATACTGGAAAACTTAATCACACATTCTCAATCTCATATCTCTTGCCACAACTTAAAAAATTAAAAATTAATGCAAATGAATATTTTATAATTTCCAGTAAAGAATCAATCCCCTACTTAGTAAAAAAAGAATATTTAAATATTTTTAATTTAAGAGAATCTAAACTTAGAAAAACTGGAATTAAGAAACTTTTTTATTAACAACATGTGAATTTGATGGAAGTGTAGTATTGCTTTCTTTAGGCAGCTTGCTTGGGTCAGCAAATGTTTTGATTAGGTTTTCAACAATCCTTGAGTTATACCTTGTAAGCTTGTCCCTACTAGAAAGTAAAACTTTTAAAGCTTCTATAGGTTTTTTGTCTTGATCAATAATAATATGAACAAAGTCATCAGATAGGCAGACAATGTTTGCTAAAGTTAATATTTTACTTCCTCTTTTACCATATGGAAAACCTGTTCCGTCAAAAGCTTCGTGGTGTTGTAAAACAATTTGCTTAATAGAGTTATTAACGAGTCGATTACCATCAAGAATTTCAAAACCCTTTTCACAGTGAGTTTTATATTCTTCTAATTCTTCTTCTGACAGTTCTGAGTTCTTTTTTTCCAAATATTTTTTTGGTAAAGCCATTTTTCCAATATCATGAAACATGCAAGCCATAGCAGTTGTCTCAATTGTCGTTTTAGATTGCCATTCAAAATTCTTAATTATCATTGATGAAAAAAGAGTAACCAGATAAGCATGTGTAAAAGCACTTGGATCAAAATCTTGATAACTTCTTAACAATTTATAAAGATTAGGTTGTTTTTCAATTAAACTATAAACATTTTTACAAATATCCTTTCCCTGATCTACTATCTGAGGCTTCATACCTTCGGTAAAAGCTTGTTCTAAATATTTTTCAGCAACATTATGAAGCATCTTAACTTTAATTTTTGCAGATAGGTCTTTGTTAGCAATTAATTTTTTAGTTACAAAATTATTAAATTTAACAAATTTAGCTATATCTTTTTTCTGAAAATGAAAATACTCCATTTTCTTTTCATTCTTATATTTATCTACCCTTGCTTTCTCAAACTCATCCCCTGCGTGAAGAATTTTGACATATTTTGATCCACCAATTTTGATAAAAATATCGAAAAGAACTGGCTTTGAAGTATAAAATTCATCTATTCGAATTTTGGTAAATTGATCATCAGCAAGAGCGACTTCTTCTTCTGCCGACGCTCCTTTTCTCCTAGGTAATGAAGCTACTAGATCACCTACACTTTGATGGCCTTCTAAAACGACTCTTAAGTTTTCAAGTTCAAATGGTTTTATTAATGTTTCATTAGAGCCCATTTTCTTGAGCATATCAACAGTTATTGCTTCACTGTCATTTTGATCTGGTTCTTTTTCTAAAATTGTTATTGTATTAGCATTTCCGTGATTCGTTTTTATAAATTTTAATACTTGAAAACCTGAATGATTTTTTGTTTCCAAATTTAAAATGACCGCAAAATATTTATCATTATATAATGCAAGCTGTGCATCTTTTCCATTAGAGACAACTTCAACTTGATAAAAAGCTTTTTCGAAGAATTCTTTAGCAGCGTATAACCACTCTTCATTAGGATCTATAATTAATATTTTTAAAGCCAATGTTTCCTCATGTTAAAATCTATCTAACATCTTATCGGATAATTAAAAATTAATATTAGAATAAAAGGAGCAAAAAGTATTTTAACTTACTAAAATTACTTAATTTCTTTGTGAATTGTATGCTTTCTTAATGCAGGATTGTATTTTTTAAGTTCAATACGCTCTGGAGTTGTTTTCTTATTTTTCATGGTAGTATAACGAGATGGACTTTTACCTAGTTTTCTAGCTTCAGTACACTCTAATGTTATAATTACTCTTGATCCTTTTTTTGCCACAATAGCCTCCAGCCTTTAAATATCCTTAAAATAAACTCAATATTTACTTAAAAATACTTAAAGTGGCAAGTCTATTTTCAATATGATATGAATAAATATGTTCACAATTACAAATTATCTAAAATACTCGTATAAAGTAAATAACTTTAGTCTCACGATTTCATTCCAAATGAACAAGAATGGAGACGAGCTTTATACTGCAAACTTGATTGGAGAAGAGCAAGAGGAACCAATTTTTAGCAAATCCTTTGAAAAATTAGAACAGGCAGTAAACTTTTGTAATTTTCGATACATAAATATATTTTCAAAAGATTCTAAATAGAACTGACAAAACACAATTTATTCTTGACAAAATGTGCTTATTTGGGCATTTTCACTTAATTACAAAGTTCTAAATTAAAGAGAAATAAGGATTAATTATGAAAGCTGATATCCATCCAGAATATAACGAAGTTACAATCAATTGCGTTTGTGGAGCAGAAATCAAAACAAGAAGTACATCAAAATCAAACAAGGTTGATATTTGTTCAAGCTGTCACCCTTTTTACACAGGAAAACAAAAAGTACTTGATACTGAAGGCCGTATTGAAAAATTCAATAAGAAATTTGGTGGAATGTACAAGCTAACTTCTAAAAAATAATTAGCCTTTTCTTTGTTTTCAAAATTATATTAGTTTTACTCGATAACAATTTTCGTTAATTACTTTAACCAATTCATAGTTGAAGGTAATTCCTGTACTAATATTTTTATAATTCTTAATCTCAGACTTAGTTAAAGATTTCTTTAAAATTTCGAATTTTAGAAGCTTATTTTTGTTTTCAATATCAACACAACATATCCAATTGAATGCAAACTTTGATTCCGATAAGTTTCTTTGTAAATATGCCTCTTTAGGTAGTGATAAATCTTGAAGTTTAACTTCATTTTTTGTTAATGCCCACAATAAACATGGCATTTTTCGACGATCCATTTTTGCCATTTGTCCAAGCCGTTCTACCTCATCTTGATGGACAATCTTAATTACCTGATGGCACCAATCATCAGTTTCGATATCATCGGTTTTAATAGGACAACAAGAAGAACTCGCTGAACATGGATAAATAAACTTATATCCCAATTTAAATAAATCTTCTCTAAGCATATTTAACTTATGAAAAACTTCTTTGGTACCAGGCTCAATAAATAATAATGTTTTAGGATCAACTATTTTGATTTTTAAAAGAATATTTTCATTTGTTAATTCATTTGCACTGTTACCAAACAATAAAGTTGAACTTTTATTTTTTTCAAGCTTAAATTTTCTTTCAATCAGATAATTAGAAAAGAGGTCTTTGGCAATGCGGTCGCACTGCTTATACATCAATTCATTGTGTTCAATTTGTATTATTTTTTTTGAATTTTTTAAATACTTTAAATGTTCCCAAGAATAAGTTCCTGGGCCACAGCCAAAATCAATAAAATCATTTTTTTCTATTTCTTTTAATAATTCTTTAGGTAATTTGTCATACAAAAATGATAATTTTGGCATATTTGTTAACATATAAAATAAAGTATATGCTGATATATTATCATCGTTCCAAGTTATTTTATTTAATAAGCCCCTGTCTTGAGTATATATTTTTTGTAACTTTAACAATTCTTTTACAAGAACAGTGTCACTGATTGATGAGTTTAAAACTGATTTTTTTAAATGAGTGTAATTCATATTATTTACAAAACCAGCATACATCGATTAAAAAAAAACGAAGTATGCTGATTATTAAATTTTTATTTTTAGTTATGTTTTATCTGTCTTTTATTTTAGTGAATTCTCGCTCATTAGCACCTGTATAAATCTGTCTTGGGCGAGCTATCTTTGAAGAAGGATCATTCATCATTTCTTTCCACTGTGCCATCCAACCAGGTAGTCTTCCTAATACAAACATTGCAGTAAACATATTAACAGGAATACCTAATGCTTTATAAATAATTCCTGAATAAAAATCGACATTAGGATAAAGCTTTCTATCGACAAAATAACTATCGCTTCTTGCTATTTCTTCAAGTCCTCTTGCAATCTCTAAAAGAGGATCTTCAACAGATAATTTTCCAAGAATTGTATCACAAGCAGATTTTATAATTTTCGCCCGTGGATCAAAGTTTTTGTAAACTCTGTGGCCAAATCCCATTAATTTAAATGGGTCATTTTTATCTTTAGCTTTGTCTATAAATTTTTTATAATCTCCACCAGCATCATCTATTTGCTGAAGCATTTCTAAAACTCTTTGGTTTGCTCCTCCATGAAGTTGCCCCCATAAGGCGTCAATTCCACCAGCAATTGTAGCAAAAATATTTGCTTGAGAAGATCCAATCACTCTTACAGTTGACGCTGAACAATTTTGTTCATGATCTGCGTGAAGAATAAATAAAACATCTAAAGCTTTAGCAACTTCTGGATCAACTTTTTTATCAAACATCATATGTAAAAAATCCTCACAGAAACTTAATGAAGGGTCAGAGGCAATTATTTTTTGTCCTGTTGCTCTTCTATAAAACTGAGAAGTTATAACTTTTACCTGTGCCATAAGTTGAGCAAAAGCATTGTCTCTTTGTTCGTTTGTTAGTGGAGTGTTTAAATATTCTGAATAAAATGAATTTAAAGATGATGTAACAGAAGACACTACTCCCATCGGGTGAGCATCTTTTGGATAATGGGCAATCATAGCTTCAACTTGTTCAGGAAGTTTTGTAAATTTTGCCATCCTAGAACGTAAATCGTCTAATTGAGTTTGAGTTGGAAGTTCTCCATAATAAAGAAGGTAAGCCACTTCAACAAATGTTGATTGTTCAGCTAATTGCTCTATTGGATAACCTCTATATCTTAAAATTCCTTTTTCACCATTTAAAAATGTGATCGCCGATTTGCAAGAACCAGTATTAACAAAACCATTATCTAAAGTTATATGTCCTGTCTCTGCTCGAAGTTTAGATATATCAATTGCCTTCTCACCTTCACTACCTTCAATAATTGGTAACGTAATTTCTGTGCCATCTGCCAGCGTCAACTTTGCTTCACTCATATTTCCTCCCAGATAATAAAATTATAGAGTGATTATACGAAATTTTAGTTATTTATCAATGGTTGTGGCGTTATAATATTAATATAATTTTGGACTTTCTTTCCAAGATAATAGCCTATCAATTTCCTTTGATTGGTATAAATCAGACTCTTTCATAAAGCTTATAATATTATCAAAAGTAATAAGAGAGTTAATATTAATCGAGTATTTATCTTCTACTATTTTAGAATTTTTAGTTTGGTAATTTACAATACAAAAACAGTTTGCATATTTTATTTTCTGTTCATCAAGATGTACTAAAACTTTTTCAAGTGAACTTGCTTGATTTACTAAATCCTCAATTAAGAGAACTGTATCACCTGATTTAATATTCCCTTCAATTAAATTATTTTTTCCATGCACCTTTGCTGACGAACGAATATAACCAAAAGGCATATTTTTTCGTTCGGCTAGTAATATACCGTGAGGAATACCACCTGTCGCCAGCCCCAAAATTGACATATTTTTATCTGATATACTTTTGATTTCAAACATATTTGACAATGCGTTAACAATATTGGCTCGAAGTTTAGGATAGGCCCAGATTAATCTATTATCACAGTAAATTGGTCCCTTTAAGCCAGAAGCATAACTAAAGGGTTTCTTGAAATTTAGTTGAATTGCTTTAATATTAAATAGTTGCTCTAAAATGCTATGCGACATAGATTATCCTAGTGTTTTACACTGTTATTGATTTCTTACACATTATCTACTATTATCCACGAGATTTAAAGACCCACATATTTCAAAAAGATCGATAAAGATAATTAAGGAGACTAAATGAAAAAAATTCTAACAAATTCAATATTGGCTATCTCAATGGTTAATATAATTTCTTGCGCAAAACCAACTCCTTCAAATCAGTTAGGAAACCTAATTCAGGGTGTAGAGAAAGGAACTTCTTTTATAGATTCCAATAAACTATCTATAAAGAACTATAATATTGTCATTAGTAACGAAGCGATTGGAAAAATGTTCTTATTAAGCGCCGCTGTTATCCAAGGTGCTCCGACTCCTTCTGGAAATGCCCTTGCTAATAAAATTGTATATTTTGAAAAACAAGGAAATCAACTTTCTTTATTTGAAAGCCTAAATGGTAAACTTTCTACAAATTCAATAAAAACAAAGAAATTACTAGCTAATTTTAATATTGTTAATTCTGATAATAATTCAATCGAGATTGATTTTCAAAGAGGAATGAACAATTTATTTCTTAACTCTCCAATGTACACCTCTGATTCTCCAGACAAAGATGCTAACAAGGACACTGTAGCTCCTGTTACAGCTAGCTTTATTAATAAAATTGAAAAACGTGGCAAATATATTTACATCAATGAAATTGCGAGAATACTTCAAGACGGAAAAACCGAATCAATTGAAATTAAATATATGCTTTCTCTTTATGAAAAAAATGAAAACTTCAAACCAACAGAATCAAATTTACAAAAACGTGTTGGTTACTTTGAAGTAAATCCAGTAATTGAAGCTGGTTCAGGAAAAGAATCAACATATATAATGAAATTTGATATTCAAAAACCTGTTACTTATTTTCTTTCATCAAATATTCCTAAAGAGTATAAACAAGCTGTTAAAGATGGAGTGTTATACTGGAATACAGTGTTTGATAAAGAAGTTTTTAAATTGAAAGATCTTCCTGAAAACAGAGATGTACATGAACCCGATTTAAACGTAGTAAGATGGCTTCATTGGGACAGTGCTGGTTTTGCTTATGCAAATATGCAAGCTGATCCATTAACAGGGCAAACATTTCAATCTGAAATTTTTATGACATCTGTTTTTGGTCTAGGAGGATTAAAGCGAGCAAAACAATATTATCAAAGAATGAAAAACTCAGAGTCAGGAAAACTAAAAAAACAAATAACATTAAAAGGATTTAAGAGTGCAAGACCATGTGATTTTGACTTAAAAAAATCGACAAGTGACTTAGGGAATATAATAACAAAAGTTGAATCATTTAAAAATTTAACTGAAAAAGAACAAGATGCTGTATTTTTAAGAATGTCTCAAGATTATGTTCGTTCTGTAACTGCTCATGAAATTGGCCATACTCTTGGACTTAGACATAACTTTGCAGGAAACACAGCTACACAATTAAATTACAAAAACTTCGATAAAATTTTTAATAAATACCTTTTAACTGGAGAAATCAGCAAACAGATCACTCCTGCTTCAACCGTTATGGACTATACTCCAACTTCTATTGCAAGTATGAATGGTGGTATTATGAGACTTAAAAATGGTGCACTACCTTATGATAAAGCAGCTATTGCCTGGGGATACAATTTATCAGAAGTAGATTTAAAAACTATTCCAGTCTTTTGTACTGATTCGCATAGAGGAAAAGGAACTTATGCTGACTGTAAGGTTTGGGATTATTTAAATAATTCAATTGAAGGACATCTATATACTTGGGAAAATGGTCTCAAAAATATTGGAACTGACCTTGGAAATAGTTTTAAGCCTCTTTTAAAACTAACAGAAGAAGAAGCTTTAATTAAAATTAACTTACTAACAATTAATTCTGACAAAGCGATAAACTCTTTAGTGAGTGACGCTTACTCATCACTTCTTGAAACATTAAACAAAGACGCTGATTTTGTCACTATCAGAACAAATTACAATGACAAAATGGATTACTATTCTAAACAAGAATACAAAAAAGATGTTTTTAAATTTCAAAAAGATACTACATCTGGTCATAGAGGTGTCTCAAATATTCTATTAGAAAAATTAAAAATTATAGATGGAAAAACAGTTGCTCGAATCGAAGCAGAAAAATTATTTAAAAGCGCTTTAAATTCTTACAAAGAAGATCTATCTGATACTGTAAAAGAAAAAATCGCCAGCTATTCAAAAAAATATTTTGAATTATTTGACCAAGTTTTAATTTATAAAACGACAAAACAACTTACTGATCTAGAACTTCAGGTAAAAGACAGTGAACTTCAAAAAGATCTAACAACTTTTGTTGATCACATAGCTTTTGATAAATCTAACAAAACCTTAATTTCTTCAGGAGAAATAAGTATTCAAAAGCCATTATTTGACTATGCTGAAAGAAATAAGACCACGGGTGAAAATGAATCAATAAGATCTGTTGCTACAGGTTTACTGGATGCTGACTTGTATCCTGACTCAGCAAGTTACTTAAAAAAGATGAAAGAGAATAAGAAAACATTGTCTAAAAAATATAATTTGAGTATGAAAACACTTTTAGGAACAGATGATTACAATGACTTATCAGATGATCTTTATGACTGGGCACAAAAAGAAGACTCAATTCTTTCAATTTTAAAATAATCAAACAGGTTCTATCTAATTATTAGATAGAACCTATTCTTTATATCTATTTTACATATTATCCATAAAAGCTTATTAATTTAGTAAGGAATGGAGAACATATGAAAAATTCACACAAAATTTTTATCATTACAATTCTAACTTTAATTTTTACTCAAATTGCTTATTCTGTAGAAGTTGAAGGCACAGTAAAAGATATTTTTACTGGCAGAGAAATGTTTAAGGGCCAATTTGATAAAGTCTGTGTAACTTTTATTGAAAGTAGTAATGGTAAAACTATTGGGCTCGTAGAAGATTATTACTTTTGTACTCTAGCTTTAAAATATAAGATTGGGGAAATTCTAACTGAAGATATTGCTGACAACATTATTATTTCTGCTGAGGATGTTGAGCCTGATTTAAATAAAAAACTTCAGACTATTAATAGTAAAAGCTATTACCTAGTTATCGATTATTAAAAGTCTATTTTATTAAATGTTATTTCCTACTCCTTTAATAAAAGGAACAATCCTCAAACGATATAAACGATTTCTTGCTGATGTTATAATTCAAAGTGACAATTATGAAACTTCATTAAAAAACATAGTTTTAGAGCCTACAGTTGTTTATGTAGCTAATACTGGTGCTATGACAAGCTGTTGGGCTAAAGATTGGCCAGTTATGCTCAGCTATCATGACAATCCAAAAAGAAAATTAAAATACACTCTTGAAATGACTTATAATGGCTTATCTTGGATAGGAATTAATACTTCAATTGCCAATAAGATTGCTATCGAATCCATAAAATCGTCACTTATTCCAACAATTCCATTTGATAGTTATATCAAACCTGAATATAAAGTTGGAAAAAGTAGAATTGATATTTACCTTGAATACATGATTAATAATGAATTAATAAAACATTTTATTGAAGTAAAAAATGTAACTCTTAAAGTAGAAAATAATATCGCAATGTTTCCAGACGCTGTTACTACAAGAGGTCATAAACATTTAAGAGAATTAACTTCGTTGGTAAAAGAAGGATACAGAGCATCAATGATGTTTATTGTTCAAAGAGAAGATGTGTCGAGCTTTCAAATTGCCAGTCATATAGATGGTGTTTATTACGATTTAATTAAAGTAGCTATTAAAGAAGGAGTTGAAATACTTGTTGTCGGTTGTAAATTAAGTTCTAAGGAAATTATACCAATAAAAATCCTTCCCTATACGATTTAGAAAAATATCCCTTTAACTATTGACAGAATATCCATAGAATATTGCTCAATATGAATAATAAAAAATATTTTCTAATAACTACAATCCTCTTTTCTATTTTCAACTCTACTTCACTTTTTTCTGTTGAGAGCAAGAAAACTTTTATTTACTGTTCTGAAGGCAGTCCTAGTGCATTTAACCCTCAGGTTTCAACTGATGGAACATCTAATAATGCATCTACTCATACTGTGTACAATAGACTTGTGGAGTTTAAATATGGAACAACAATACTTGAACCATCACTTGCCAGTCATTGGAAAATATCAAAAGACAAACTGACCTACACTTTTTTTCTTAGAAAAGATGTAAAATTTCATAGCACAAAATACTTCACACCTACCAGAAATTTTAACGCTGACGATGTGCTATTTTCATTAAATCGACAATTAATTAAAACTCATCCTTACCACAAAATTGGAGGAGGCCAGTATCAATATTTTTATGGAATGGAGATGCACAAATTAATAAAAAAAGTCTCAAAGAAGTCTAAATATATTATTGAAATAAAACTAAATTACGTTGAAGCGCCTTTTCTTGCCAATATGGCCATGAGTTTTATGAGTATTCTCTCTAAAGAATATGCGGATACTTTAACAATGAATAATAAAATGGAAGATATTGACTATTTTCCCATTGGCACCGGCCCTTTTATTTATAAAAAATATATCAAAGATACTCTGATTAGATATATTAAAAATACCTATTATTTTAAAAAGCATGCCAAAGTTGATCAACTTGTTTTCTCAATTACACCTGAGCCAAATGTTAGATTTTTAAAATTAAAAGTTGGGGAATGCAATTTAATTATCGATCCTTCTCCTGCTGATATTCCTTATATGAAAAAGGAAAAAGATATTAAATTAATTCATGCCCCTGGAATGAATATTGCTTATCTTGCAATGAACGTTGAGAAAGCACCTTTTAATAAGCCATTATTTAGAAAAGCAATCAATATGGCTCTAAATAGAGACACATTAATAAAAGCTATCTATCATGGAACAGCGATTCCTGCTCTTTACCCTCTTCCTCCTACTGTTTGGGGATATCCTAAAGATGGTGTTAAACAATCTTATAATCCAATAGATGCAAAAAAAATAATTGATTCATTAAATTTAACTGAAAAAGAAAAAAACTTAGAGCTTTGGACGCTACCAGTTTCAAGACCATATAACCCTAATGGAAAAAAAATGGGTGAACTTATGCAAGAAGACTTTAGAAAAATTGGAATTAATATAAAACTTATTTCATACGATTGGCCGACATATTTAAAAAAAGCAAGATTGGGAACCCATCAATTTATTCAACTTGGATGGACTGGAGACAATGGTGATCCTGACAATTTTTTAGCAGTACTACTAAGTTGTGCTTCTATTGACAGTGGTTCAAATGTAGCGAGGTGGTGTAATAAAGATTTTGATAATTTAATTATAAGAGCAAAAAAGCTCACAGACATAAAAACTAGACAAAATCTTTATATAAAAGCTCAAAAAATATTTAGAGAAGAATTACCATGGGCTCCTATCGCTCATTCAAGTGTATATAGAGCAATGAGCACAAATGTTGTTGGTTATAAAATTGATCCTTTAGGTGGTGATATTTTTTCTGAGGTGGACTTAGTAAAATGATTAAATATATTCTAAAAAAGCTAAAACATTTATTAATCACTCTTTTTGGAGTGTCTCTACTTTCATTTTTCTTATTACGACTTATACCAGGTGATCCGGTAATGCTTCTTCTTGGTGAAAGAGGTGCTGATCCAAAAATATACAAAGAAATGAAAGTTTCTCTAGGCTTAGATAAATCGATCCCAGTCCAATATATTTCATTTTTAAAAAAAGCATTTCAAGGCGACTTGGGAAAATCCATTATTTCCAAACAATCAGTTGTGCAAGAATTTAAAGATCGATTCCCTGCCACATTAGAACTTTCAATGATCGCTATGATTTTTGCTCTAATATTAGGAATTCCCTTAGGAGTTATCGCTGCTGTGAAGAAAAACACATGGGTAGATTATGTCATTTCTTCCGTATCTTTAATAGGATACTCAATGCCAATATTTTGGTGGGCATTAATTCTTATGTTAATCTTCTCTTTGAATTTTATGGTTACTCCTGTTTCAGGAAGAATCAGTGTTCTTTATGACGTCGATCCATGGAGTGGATTTCTATTAATAGATACTTTAACAAAAGAAAGCTTTTCACAATATGGTTTTTCTGCTTTTTGGGATGCTTTTAGACATTTAATTTTACCCTCATTTGCTCTTGGCACTATCCCTCTTGCTTTAATTAGCAGAATGACTAGAGGATCAATGCTAGATGTGTTAAATGAAAGTTACATGAGAACAGCAAAGTCAAAAGGATTAAGCTTCTACCGTATAATATTTATTCATGGTTTAAAAAATGCTTTAATTCCAATAATAACAGTTGCAGGTTTAATTTTTGGTGGGCTTATTACAGGAGCCATCTTAACTGAAACAATATTTTCTTGGCCAGGCATTGGTAAGTGGCTTGTTACTTCCATAAATGCTAGAGACTATCCAGTTATTCAAGCCTCTACACTTTTCATTGCGACAATAATAGTTTTGTTAAATAACTTTGTGGATATTATGTATGCCGCAATTAATCCAAAATTGAGAATTAAATAATGAACTTTTTTTTTACAGATATTCTCAAAGAACTCAAAAAAAACAAACTGGCTTTTCTAGGTTTAATAATAATTTTCACTTTTATTATAATAGCTTTATTAGCCCCTATAATTGCACCTCATAATCCAAGTTCTGTTTTTCCAAACTCATTAACGATAGCTCCTTTTATTGACGGACAATTTTTACTGGGAACAGATGATCTTGGTCGAGACATTTTATCAAGACTAATTTATGGATCTCGCATTTCATTAATGGTTGGAACCTTTTGTGTTTTAATGTCGCTTAGCTTTGGACTCTTAACAGGTTTAACTGCGGGTTACTTTGGTGGAAAGGTTGATTCAATTTTAATGAGGTTTATTGATATTCTTATGTCCCTTCCAAGTATTTTACTTGCCATATTTGTTGTCGCTATTTTGGGGCCAGGATTATTTAACGCAATTGTAGCAGTTGGAATAGTTTCAATTCCAAGTTTTGCAAGAATTGTAAGAGCCTCCACAATGATTGAGAAAGAAAAATCCTATGTAAAAGCCAGCATGACTTTTCAATCGTCATCAGTGCGAATTATGTTTAATGAAATTCTTCCAAATTGTTTAGGACCTATTATTGTACAAGCAAGCTTTGCTTTTTCTGAAGGAATTTTATCTACCGCTGCTTTAGGTTTTCTAGGTCTAGGGGCTCAAGCTCCAATGCCCGAATGGGGAATTATGCTATCAGACGCTAGAAGTTATCTTTTAACTGCGCCGTGGTTACTAACGCTACCTGGGCTTTGCATTTTGACTATGGTCATTTCATTTAATATTTTAGGTGATGGCCTTCGTGATATTTTTGATCCAAAAACTAAAAGAAGAAAATAAATATGATACTTGAAATAGAAAATTTAAATTTGAACTTTAACAATGAAAATAAGGTTGTACACGCTTTAAAATCAATCAATCTAACTCTAAAAAAAGGCCAAACAATTGGGATAGCTGGCGAATCGGGATGTGGAAAAACCCTTACATCTTTAGCACTAATGAATTTGTTACCTAATAATGCCAGCTATTCTGCGGATAAACTTCACTTTAACGATAAAGATCTCTTGAAAATTTCAAAACAAGAAAGACATTCTATATGCGGAATAGATATAAGTATGATTTTTCAAGATCCCATGGCATCACTAAATCCAGCTTTAACAATTAAGACACAAATTGAAGAACTTCTAATTAGAAAAGAGAAACTGTCAAAAGATGAAATAAAAGTTAAAATTATTGAACTTCTCACATTAGTAGGAATAACCTCTCCAGAGAAAAGATTAAATAGTTATCCTTACGAACTATCAGGTGGAATGTGCCAACGTGTAATGATTGCCATGGCCATAAGCTGCAACCCAAAAGTTCTTATTGCTGATGAGCCTACAACGGGTCTAGACGTTACTATTCAAGCACAAATACTAGCTTTACTTAAATCTTTACAACAAAAATTAAATTTATCAATTATTTTTATAAGTCACGACTTATCAGTACTTTCAAATTTTTGTGATGAAATATATGTAATGTATGCTGGGACAATTGTTGAAAAAAATAAAGCAAAAGAATTAATAAATCATCCCATTCATCCATACACGAAAGGACTACTTGCTTGTATCCCAAACAAGAACTCAGGTATTGACCTTCCCTCCATTCCAGGGATTGTACCTGATCTAGGAGAAAACTTAATTGGGTGTCGTTTTATGAACAGATGCCCTTACAAAAAAGATTCATGTATTGAATTTAGTTCAGTCCAACAAACGTCAAATAGCAAATACTTCAATTGTGATTTATCAGAAGCAGAATTAAAGGTTAACAAGTGGATATAGTCAAACTTCAAAATTTAACTAAAGTTTTTAAAATAAAAGAAGGTTTTTTTCATCCGGCTAAAGATCTCTATGCTTTAAATAAATTAAACTTAAAGATTTTAAAAAATAAAACATTAGGAATTGTCGGCGAGTCGGGATGTGGAAAAACCACTCTTGCAAATATCTTAATGGGTCTTGAGAAGGCAACTTCTGGAGAAGTTAAGATTTTCGGACAATCTATTGAACTTCAAACTTCTGAACAAAAAATTAATACTCAAATAATCTTTCAAGACCCTCATAGTTCATTAAATCCAAGGAAGAAAATATGGAAAATTATAGCAGAGCCACTATTTATTCATACAAAATTATCTAATGATGAATGTAAGATTAAGGTCGCAGAAGCATTAGATCAAGTAGGATTAAACCCAAATATGATGGATAGGTATCCTCATATGTTTTCTGGTGGACAAAAACAACGAATAGGAATAGCAAGAGCCATAATATTAAATCCTAAAATATTAATTTGTGATGAACCTGTCTCCGCTCTTGACGTCTCTGTACAATCTCAAATTTTAAATTTATTAAATAATTTAAAGAAAGAATTAGATTTAACATTAGTATTTATTTCTCACGACTTATCAGTTGTTAAATACTTTTGCGATGAAGTTGTCGTTATGTATTTGGGTGAAATTGTTGAACACTCAAAAACGAAAGAGTTATTTAATTCTCCCAGACACCCCTATACAAAAGCCTTGCTAGACAGTAGCCCTGACCTTTATGATCTAGATCACCAATTTGAAGTAATTAATGGAGAAATCCCTTCGCCACTCGATCGTCCTACTGGATGTAATTTTATTACAAGATGTAAATTTAAAACAAACAAGTGTAGTATCAGTCCTCCTCAAACGAATAAAGAAAAATTATCTTATTCTTGCCATCATCCTTTGAATTTATAAATTTTAAGCAGCCAAATCTAAACTTAGTTCATCATCACAATCTGTTTTCAAGTTTTCTTGAATGGTATTTAAAAATGATTGATTCATTTCATTTAGATGTGAAAAACTTTCAAAGTTTGATTTCTCGCTATACAAAAGTGAAATATCAAGAAAAGGAATAAATAAAAATGATTCGCCCAAAGCATCATTTTTCAAGTTATGTAAGCTATTTGCTCTTAGAAGTAACTCTGAGTTAATTGAAGCCTTTAATTCAAAATCTAAAAAACCAGGAATTTTAGCTAAGATAAACTTTAATTCAGTGCTAGTTTTTAAATACTCTACAATATCAACGTTTTTTAATTTTATTATAAAGCCTTTATCAGTGATCTGATCGAGGGTACTAATCTTGTATTCATTTTTAATTTTCACTAGACAATTTTGTCTTGTTTTCACTCTAAAACTTCTATTTTGTAAAATAGGATTTAATAAAATTTGCCTTAAAACAAATTTTTTATAAATATCTCGATGAAACCATTTTAAATCAGTCATTTTGGTAAATTTCCCATCTAACTCAAAAGTTGATACATGAATATTATCATGATTGTAATGCCAGAAAAACTTTACCCTACTGTCTAAAAAAAACTCATATAGATCATAAAGAGACATTAAGCATTTTGAATGTTCCCCCCTAAGCCAGGCAGTCTCTGATTTTAAATTTCGAAGCTCCTTATCAATATCATTTAACACAAGATTATTGGTATCGAGATCTTCTCTAATATGATTTGTTAAAAAAGGAACATTCTCCCAATAGGTAAAATAATCGCCTTGGCTACCAAGAGGGATCTCTTCATTTAGTCTTGTATAAGTATTTATGTTTATGTTTTTCATACTAATTATTATCAACGATAAATTAAAAATAGCAGAACACTTTATTTATAAAATAAGAATTATTTAAATATTAGGTAATTATAAAAATAGTATTATTGAGCAAATATTCATATTTAAAAAATAATGCCAACAACTATTGTTTCTTTGAATTACTTTTCAATAATATAGGAAAGCAGTTTTGTTAACTTTTCAAGATCTTCATATGAGTTATTATAAAACATTGATATTCTAAACTGATTACGTCCTAGTTTTCGATAAGAATCAATTCCATGGACAATGAATTTATCATCTAAATCTTTTAATATCGCTGTTACATCCACGTTTTCATCAACATCAATTGTTGCCACTGAATATGATTGATATTGAGGGTCTTTGATATATGCTGAGAGATAACTTTTTTCGTTTGCCCAATTGTATAGTAAGGCTGCTTTTTTCTTCGAGACAGCAACTACTTCTTTGTAAGTAGACTTATTCATTAATTTAATTTGTTCATTTAACAAAAATAAAGTTGAACTGGCAGGAGTATTATAGGTTTGATTTTTTTGACTATTTGTAACAGCAGTCTTAAATGAAAAGAATGGAGGAATATATCTATCAAGATTTTCTATTTCTTCAACTCTTTTAAGAGCTTTGGGAGACATTATTGCTATCCAAAGTCCTCCTTCACTGGCAAAAACCTTTTGAGGAGAGAAGAAGAAAATATCGGTTTTAGTTATGTCGCATTCAACTTGACCAGCCCCACTAGTCGCGTCAATACAAATTATTGTTTGATCATCTACATCAGGAAGATTATTAAATATAACTCCTGTTGAAGTTTCATTTAAAGTGGCACAGATTGTATCAAAACCGTCTCTTGATTCAATTTGTAAACCTTCGCCAAAAGGTACTTCAAGTTTCTCTGCTTCTATCCACGGAACAGCTTTTGACGACAGATACCATTTTGAAGAAAATTCTCCACAAACATGATGTAATACTTTTTCTTTAACAGCACCTAACGCTAACATATCAAAAAATAAAGTAGCTCCACCATTACCTATTACAATTTCATAATCAGAAGGAACATTAAAATATTTAGCGATCCCTACTTGTACTTCTTTTACCAAATTTTTAACTGCACTTTTACGATGACTTGTACCCAATAGTTTATTTCTAGTTGCAGCCAAGCTGTCAACATGATTAAGTGGAATCATTGATGGCCCACAGCCAAAACGTGGATCGCTAGGAATTAGTTCTTTTGGGATATTATTACTCATTAAATTGCTCCTTAAGCATGGATTATCGCCAATATTAACAAGTAATTCAATAAAATTTTTATATATAAAAATTAACTAAAGTTTTCTAGTCAGCTACCGATTGTAATTATATGAATTATAAAGGAATTTGGTAATGCATTTAAGTGGCAAGCTTGCTTTGGCTATTTTGCTAATATTTATGATTAAAATTAGTTTTACTGATAGGTTTGATGATCAGGTAACTGACAATAACATTAAATATTCTTCCAGAGCTCGTTAAAATAATTGCCTCTAGCGACATAGTTTTCAAATAAATCAAAAGATGGAAATCCTGGTGAAAACAAAATAATTCCATTTTCTGAATATAGCTTTTTACAAATATTCTCTAAATTATCACTATAAAAATTTATTTTATTTTCTAGTAAAATTTCACTTAAAATTTGACTACTTTCTCCAATCAGAAAAATATTTATATTTTTTTCTATAAATAATTTTAAAAGTTTCTCCGGAATATCGCAGTCATTAATATTTCGAACTTTCCCACCTATTATAATATTTATACTCTTTTCTTTGTTAAGCTGAGAAGAAAGTAAAGCTAAAGTAGAATCCCAATTAGTACTTTTAGAATCATTAATAACTAATAGCTCAGAGTTATCAATAATAACCTCTTGTCTAAAAGGTAATTTTTTAAAAAAACTATCAAATTCAACAAGCTTTGAAGTATCAATTTTCAAAGAACTCAAACAACTTAAAAGTATAGAGTACGTATCAATAGCAGCATTACCATTTAAGTAAAACGAACTAGGAAAAGATTCAATTTTCCTTACAGCATTATAACTTTTTTTAAATTCAGTTGGTATGTACTCATCAAAAGAAATATAAGGAGCGTCACTTTTTAAATGATTTATAATATTTAATTTTGCTTCTCTATATGAATTAAAATTTAGATATCGTTCCATATGACTAGGGGAAATATTTAAACATATGGCCATGTCTAAATTTAGAGACTCTTTTATTTCGGTTTGAAAACTAGAAAGTTCAATAATTAAAAAATCTAATTTATGTTCAATATCTGCTTCTCTTTGTGATTCGAGGACAATGTCACATATTGGAATTCCATAGTTTCCAGCAATTTTGGAGCTTTTTCCTAAAAAGGTTAAGTAATCATTTAAATATTTTACATAGCTAGATTTACCATTTGTGCCAGTAACTCCAATTAATGTCGTATTTTTAGAAATATAGCTTAATCCTAAGTTTAATTCGGTTATTACTGGAATATTTAATTCCTTAGCTTTTATAAGTATTGAAGTGTCCCATGGAATACCAGGTGCTTTTATGATCTCTGAAAAAGAACTTAAAGATGATAATATTTTATTATCTTCTTGGTTATTTTTATCTACAATTACATATTCAATATGCTTATCATCGAGTAGCTTACTAGCTGATATATTTGATAATCCCATTCCATGTAATAAATATTTATGCTTCACAATTTAATCTCTTAAGTTTAGTTTAGTTCATGTTTAATAAACAGTTTAATCAATTATATAGCTTTTTAAATGAATTTGAAAATATTGCTTTAAATGAAGTTTTACAGTCATATCCAAAGTGTAGAAATGATTACCCCACGGAATGGGTCGATTATTTATTAAATATAACCACTGAACAATTATGGGAACTTGATTCAAAAAAGATATTAACTAAAAAAGCACCTCAATCTTTTATAGATTATATGACAAATATAAAAAAACTAACATCTATACCGAGACTAGAGGCAAAAAAAATACATAAACTCCCCTCATGGGCTTGGCATAAGATAAGCCATAAAAAACGTCATGAGATTGAACAAATTATAAATAACCACCATGATCACAATTTAATAATTGATATTTGTGGAGGCCAAGGAAATACAAGTAGAATTTATTCTAATTATCTTAATATAAAATCATTAGTAATTGACTTTGACCAAGACTTAATCGATCTAGGAAAAAAAAGAGTTAATAAATACCCTCTTCCAAATGAGTCAAAGGAAATAAACTTTATTAAAGCAAATCTTAATAAAGTAGACGATGTTGTTTCAAAATTAAAAGATGTTACAAATTCTAATAATGATAGTTCATTTATACTTGGTCTTCATACTTGTGGTTCTCTTGCAATAGATTTTTTTAAGGTAAATGAAAAACTAGACACTAGTTTTCTTAACTTTGGGTGTTGCTACGGAAAGCTCAATCCAAAATCAGAAGTTAATTTATCAGAAATATCTAAAAAAAATAGTTTAAAATGGTCAAACTACGCTTTAACTCTTGCGACCAGATCAAATTTTAATCAAGATTTTGACACTTTTCTATTCACGAAAAATGTAAAAGAATATAGGTATGCTTTAGATTTATACATAAAAGAAGAATTAGGGATTAAAAAGTTTTTAAATCTAGGTAATTCACCAACAACTTTATATAAAAAGTCATTTAAAGAATATGTTATAGTTAATCTTAAAAATTTAAACCTTGAAATAATATCAGATCCTGAACTATTTTTTAATTCAAAATATATTCAAAACGAAGTAAAGAAAATGTTTATACTTACTATTATCCGTTGGCAATTAGCTCGTCCTTTAGAAGTTTATATACTACTCGACAGATATTTTTACTTAATTGAAAAAAATATAAATGTATCAATCAATCAATATTTTGATGAGTCATTAAGTCCTAGAAACATAGGTCTAAGTTATTTTAAAAATAAAATTTAAAAATTTGAAGTAATACTAAAGAAGCCATCGGATCTTGCTGAGCTTATGTATTTATTAATACCAAATTTAATAATCGCGGGATAATTGTGTATTAAAATTAATTCAGAATAAGTCCCTATACCAATCTTTGTAGATATATTTGATTTTTCTATTTTATCATAAAAAGAATCAATATTTATATAGGGAGCAAGACGTCTTAATCCAAGTGGCAACCATGTTGAAAACATTTGAGGTTTGAATACAAAAGCAAATTCATTTTTAAATCTAGATGAAAAATCTTGATTTATGTAACTCGTTGAATTATTCGAAATTGAATCATCGTAAAAAGAAATGTCTTTATTTTTAGAATACTTTAACGAAAAAATCGATTCCCAATAAACATACCTATTTAATGCATTAGCCTTTGAAAAACTTAATGAAGACTCGGGCATTTTATGATCCCAACCATATAGGTATTTTGCAGTAAAACTATTATAAGCAAAGAAACTAAAAGCTTTTGACTTACTATATCTATATTTTAAAGAAATTGAACTTATTGAACTCTTTATATCAAGATTGTTTTGAAATTCAATTTTTGGAATTAGTGAAAAACTTGTGTAAGACTTTTTATAAAGAGGAATGCCTAATTCAATATTATATTCAAAAAAACTTTTTATATTTTTTCTAACTCCAATATTAAAGTCAAGTAAAGTACCATTACCTAAATAATTTAAAGCAATCCATTTGTCATTAATAATGTCATTTTTAAAATATGAATCGTGATAATCATGATAGTTTAAATATAATGAACTATAAGAAAGAGAATCGGATAAATTAAGAGTAAAATCATTAAGACTTGAAGTATTTGTTTGAAAAATTTGAAAATTAAAACTATCAAACCTCATATTCGTAAATGAATAATAGTTTTCACTATTAATTATCATAGAATCAAATTCTTTGTTTTTGATTGGTGGATTATTGGTAGCCACTATTATTGGAAGAACTTCAGAGCTCTTACTGTCTAGAGATTTAATTTTTATAATATCATATCGGTAGCCACCTTTTTCAATTTGAGCAACTACTGCTTTTTCATCTTTTAAAAATTTAGCATCAACGATTACATCAGAGTCACTTAAACGAAAGACTTTTTTGTTTTTACAAGAGTATAATGTCGAGCCTAATTTTGATGATGAAATAAACCAAATTTCATTCTTATTTATGATATCAGTTACTTTTGAGTATGGATCACTTATTTTACAAAGCTTTGTTTTATTGCGGTACAAGTATCGATAATCATTTTTATTTAAAAAATAATAATAATTCCCTTCCTTATCAATAAGAGGAATAGAATGGCATTTGAATGGCTTATTAGATGTGTCAAGGCAGTGTAATTCTTTAAATGATTTATTGGCATTAATTTTTAAAAATTTCTTATTTTTATTATCTGAAACATAGTAATTATTAAAACTTTCAAGGTTTGAACCTTTGTTGTCCCATAATGATATTTTTATATTTGAACTATTTATTCGTTTAGAGCTATTTGAATAAAAAGTATTATTAATATTAAAAACTCTTCCGCTTGATAAATCAAATTCTTTCGATAGGTTAATCTTTTCATTTTCCTTGTCGATGATAAGTAAATCACTTTGAACCTCTGATTTATTTCCTAAATTTATGTATATTTTAGAATTATCACTACTTGTACTCATCGTATTGTATAAGGCATTTCCTTTTGATATGAGTTGACCTTTTACTATATTTTGATTCTTCGATTTTTCGTATAAATTCTTAAAGAACAAATTGAGTAAATTTTCCAAGCTTGTTCCAAAGTGTTCTTTAAAAGTTGAATTTATTATTAGTGGATTTAGATAGTGCTCTGCTTGTCTAAAAAAATATTTATTAATTAAATTCTGTCCATATTTTTCTTCTAAAAACTTAAAAAAATATCCCCCTAGCCAGTATTTTTCTCCCCCAAAAGGAAATTTAAGATAATCATTTAAAATTCGTTTGTAATTTAAAACATTATTTTTTGCTAAATTGTAAACAGATGCTTTTATTTCTCCACTACTTAGTCTCCCCCCTTTAGAAAATCGGGATTCATTATAAACTGCATTCCCTTCAATTATAAATCTTGGTAAGACCATATTTGGTAATGTGAACCACAAAGCAGGAAAAGGGCCATAAATATTATTACCAAAGAGCATATGTGTATATTGAGATAAACCACGTTTTAAATTAGTTTGAAATAAATGAGCAGTTTCATGAATAAGAAGAAGCTCTCCCCAGGAAAAAAAAGCATATCTGTCGAGAGACTCTATTCCCCCTCTAAAAAAAACAGTCTGTAAGTGAGGATATGAGGTTGCAAATCCATTTGATATTTGATTGGCATTTGAAGAAATAACAATATCAACATTTTCATCTAACTTCCAATTGAATGACTTTTCGTAGATTCCAATCATTTTTTTTAATTGAGAAATACTCCATTTTAATTCACTATTTGTTAAATCATCATAAATTAGTTTAAAGTGGGCATTTTTATCCACATGATATTTATATGAACCACTCCGTTCTACAGCGTAGCAGTTAAGAAGTACAAGAAAAGATAAAAAAATAATTTTGATTAACATGGAAAAATATTAATACATTGAACATTAATTGTATAATTGATAAAATTGTTATTAGTTAGATTCGCTAACAATTTTTTAAGAAAGGAATTTTATGAAGTATCTGATTATTTTAATATTTTTAACTTCCATGAGCTTACAAGCTAAATCAAAAAATATACAAACCAAATATGGAACAATTACAGTCACTCCAGTGGTAACTTTTGAAAATGCTCAAAAACTAAAGCCTACTCCACATGTTAAACAGAGAACACTTTATGGAGTTAGAGCAACATGGTCTCATGGAATTTTAGCTTTAGAAGGAGAATATACGATGGGTAGTGACTCTGACTTCTTTGTTTCAACGGGAAAATCAATTAAAGAAAATGTAAAAAAAGCCAAACTTGGTTTAAGAGCTTCTTTCTCTCTAAATTCTATGTTGAGTTGGAGTTTAAGAGGTGGAGCACAAGCAAAACAATCACTAATTGAAGAAACCTTAGCTTCCGTAACGACATCTAATAAAGGCGCGACTTATGTCGATCCTTATATTGGAACAGAACTAAGTATTCATTTGTTTAATTTGTTTAGCTTGAGTGCAGGAGTGACAGCTGTTATGTCAGACTATCCTAACAAAGGTAAAATTGAAACAAGTACTGACTTTGGAGTTAGCTTTCATTATTAATTAGTAAAAATGATTTCTTTAAAATTTTCCATCATTACTTTGTCTATACGATGATCATATTCTTTAATCATATAATTAATTGCTTTTTCAGGTGACATGCCTTCTTTTTTATCGGGAGGCATAACAAGATTGGTAAAAGTATCAACGAGGGTTACTACTTTTGCGAGAGGATATAGATGAACATTAGTTAACCCAAAAGGATAACCTGTTCCGTCAAGATATTCGTGGTGTTGCATTACAATTTGAAGTATTTCTTTTTGAACACTTTCTAACTTTGTAAGTTCTTCAACGCCATAGATAACGTGATTTTCCCAGAGTTGAGTATCTGATTCTGTGAAGTCTTCAAAGTTTTTTTCTTTCAACTCTTGAGGTAAGTTTTTCTTTCCAATATCATGTAAAAATCCTGCTACAGCTAAAAGGTTTCTCGTTTTTTCAGTTGTCCAAGACATTTTTTTTGCAAGAAGGGTTGAATAAATACTTACTCCCATAGAGTGAGCGTATAGTCTATTATTATTGTATTTTAGTTGTTGAAGAAAATCAAAAAAGCATTGTCTTTACAGGCGACTTCAAGCGAATTGGTTACAAAGTCTTCGGCACTAGCAAAGTCCTTAGCATCAAAACTATCTTTATAGAGTTTCTCTTGTAATGTATCTGAGACATGTATAAAAAACTTTGTTTTTTTCTTCTGAGAAATATTTTTTTTATTTTTGACAATTTGTGATGCTCTTAAAGACAGATCTAGATATTTGCTATATTCCTTTTTCTCAACATAAATAGATTTGATTCCCTTTGATTTGTATTTTTCAATGATATCATTTTCAATTTTTGCTTTTTCGTGAATTATTTTCACAAATTTTCGATCTGATAATTTTATATAAACAGAAACGGGAGCAATATGACCTGTTAAAAATTCTTCAAAACTAATTTCTAGATAAGGGATAGCATCAGGAGTTAGATTTTCATCTTTTTCTTCTGAATCCATTAAAAAATTTGGAAATGCTCTTAATATACTTTTATCAAGTTCTTCTGTGCTAAATGGTTTTAATAATAAATCAAAAGCTCCTAGCTCTATCGCTTCTTGATTGTTAATAATACTTTCATCATCAGTCATTAATATTGTTTTAACGTCTTTTAGTTCTCGGTCAATCCAATGAAGTAGCTCAATCCCATTTATGTCATGTATCGCGATGTCACATAAAACAAGATCGGGTTTATTCATTTTCATAATTGACTGTGCTTCTTTCCCACTCGTTGTTTTTAATAATTCAAAATTGAGAGTAACAAGATGAGTATTTAAAATATCAATAAAGTTTTGATTTGAATCAATTATTAATATTTTAATTAAAGAAGAATCGCTCATTTTATCCCATTCTTTTTAAAATCTTCAACATATTTTACGTCTGTAACCAATATATGATCTTTTAACCAATTTTTTAAAAAGATCATCAATTCTGCGTCAAGTTTGGCATCACCATTCAATAACATCTTTTGAAAATCAGATGCTTTGTCGATAAATGTTTGATGTTCTTTTTTATGGTTTTCTGTATCTGAATAATTAATTTTAGAAAAAATATCTTCTTCAAATGAAAAATGTATAACAGTGTATTCTATAAGATCTTTAACAACTTTTTTTATATCGACTGTTTCAACTTTCATCATGCCTTTATAAAGTTGATTAAGTAGTGAAACTAATTTTTTATGTTGATTATCTATCGAAGAAACATTTATTGAATATTCGTCTTTCCAAGGCATAAATTCCATTATTTGTCTCCTTCTATTTAATATTATACTTCTCTTCAAGTTTAGTATAAAAATTTATTATTTGCCTTACATACTTTCTTTTTTTGTCATATGGCCCATAAAAACTTCTTTTAAAACCATAAATAATTATATTTTTTAACTCCTTCGATGACAAATCAAAAGACTGTACTGCTAACATAACTTCTTTAACCATGCTCGTTTGTGAAACTAATCGGTTATCAGTACATAAACTTAGAGATATTTCTTCTTTCATCATTTGTTTAAAGGGGTGATTTCTAATGTCTGTTAACTCCGGATTAGTTTGTAAATTACTTGATAAACAAACTTCTATTGTAATTCTTTTTTCAGCAATAAAAGTGATTAAGTTTCTTATATATTGGTCTTTATCAGAAATATTTTTGTCTTGTATTTTAGATTTATCAAAAAGATAAAGGCAATGCCCAAGTCTATCAGCGTAGCATTTAGTAATTGCTTGAAATATGCTTTCAGCACCATATGCTTCTCCCGCATGAACTGTTTTATGCATAAAATGAGTGTGAGCAAACTCATAAGCTTTTGTATAATCTTCAGCTGGATAACCATCTTCTTGTCCTGCAAGATCGATGGCAACGATAGGAATAGCATATCTATCTCTAATTTCAACCATAGCTTGAGCCAGTTCAAAGGCTGCTAATTTTAATATTTCACTATGTTTTGAATAACTATGAACATTACAGAAATTTTTATAATAAGGTGAGAAATGCTCGTTAAACATTCTCATAGCACAAGCTATTATTCCATAATGAAATTCTGGTTCATTTGGAGCTAATTTTGAATTAAACTCTTGGGCTGCTTTCTTTAGTCCATTATTAACAGAAATCATGACATCTTTAAGGGAAAGTTTTTCAGTTGTATTAAGCTGTGGAGCGAATCGTACTTCGATATATCGTACTCCTTCCTTTTGATTATCTACAGCTAACTCATAAGCAACTCTTTCTAGATTTTCTTTATCTCTTAGAACAGAGCAGGTATATTGAAATCCTTCAAGATACTCCCCTAAATCTTTATAATTAGGTTTAAAAACTAGTTTCTTTAGACCTTCTTGCGAGTACGCAGGAAGCTGCATATTCCCCGTTTTTGCCAGATCTATTAGCGTATCAAGCCTTAAAGAACCATCTAGATGAAGATGAAGATCTGTTTTAGGCATTTCCAATAAGAAGTTTCTAAAATTCTTAATATTTTTCATAAATTATCCGATAAAATAATATGGTTAAGTTTAGTAAAATTCTTATCGTCACTTTGTCTCTTTTATTTGATACTTTTGTATACGCAATTCAAATAAAAATTCAACGATCAGTTAATATTAGAAAATATGACTCTAATAATGTTTTACAAGTTGTTGATCGTCTTAAGAAAGGTACTATTTTACAAATTCCAGATAAATATAATATCAAAAATAAAAAAACAGGTAAAGTCGATCTAGAATCAACCATAAATAATTGGTTCAAAAAAGGTGAAATAAGCAGAAGTAAATTTCGTTCAAGGGGACGAATAAAAAGAGATTATTATTTCCCCGTAAAGGTTGTTAAAAGAATAGGAAATGGGAAAGCAAAATCATCTACTGGATTAATTGCTTTAAAAGCTCTTGCCAGACATAAAGGAAAATATTTAAAACTAGTTGAAGATTCTGACATGGTTCAAGTTAAATCAAAAAGTTCTTCTTCAAAACAACAAACAACCGTGACTCCCTCTAGATCCGACTTGTACATAGATTCAGCAGCGACTTGTCACAAGCCTGAAGGAACTTTAAATAACTTAAAAGAATTTAAACATTTTAAATCTGAAATTGAAACGATATTAAAAGAAAATAATAAAGAAGCAATTTTAAAAAGCCAAGAAATCGATAGAGCAAAACACCTGCAAGCAAGAAATTTTGAGACTAAATGTACAAAAGGCCAATATAGTTTCAGTCAATTTGAATCAGTAATGGATGAAGCTGTTTCTACTTCTGGCATCCCAGGGTTAAAAGTCGATATACTTAGAAGACTTATGTATAATGAGTCTGCACAAAAGGCTTGCGAATCAATTGGTGACATCGAATCAGATGGAAGTAAGTCAGTAGGTTTATTTCAAGTAAATACAAAATCATCTAGTGTTAGAAGTTGTAGCAAAAGTGAATTTAACAAAATAAAAAGACTTAGTCTAAGAGATTTAAAACTTAGAGGTTCTCCTTCTGGAGACTTACATTGCCTTCAAAACCCAATAGTAAATTTAGAAGAAGCTATTAAAGTTTTAAAGAAAAAAGCGCGCTTACTTGGTAATTCTCGGATTAAAACAAGATATTATGGTTGGCAAAAAGGTTTCTCAAAACACTTTATGCAAAATAATCCTCAAGCAATCTTTTTAATAATTTCCTCTTATAACGGTGGACAAACTTGGCCGATTCTAGCCAAACATGATTTAGAAATATTTAACCAAAAACACGGAACCACATACAACCCTGAAAAATGGGAAGATCTAAGATTATTTTATATGAGAAGATGGCTTAATCGAGAACAACGTGAAAAAGCTTTCGGATATAAAAAAGGCGGAAAAGATATAGGACTTGCCAGTAAACAAGGACGAACTAAAGATAACACTCTTTTAAATCTAAGATACGTAGAATCAACTCTTGAATACAAACAAAAATAATAATCTAAAAATATTTAAAAAGGAAAATTATGAAAACTATGTCTTGTGATATGTGCGACAACAAATTCTCTGCTGAAACATTTGAGGATTGGTTTAAACAAATGCAAAGTCATTACATGTCAGAACATGCTGATTTTATGAAAGAAGCTCAACAGACTAAATCAAAAGAAGATGGCATGAAATGGATGGCTGAAATGAAAAAGAAATTCGAAGCTCTTTAGAACTATTTCAATTTCGTTTTTATTTCAGAAATTAACCAAGGACAAATCTCGTCTAAGAAATGATTTATCTCACGTACGTCAGAAACTGGATTTAAAGACAAATTTAAGATGTTTTTCATTTTATTTATTTTTTCCGGATAATACTTTGAGAACGATTCAAAACATAAATAAAGATCTCTCGTGAATTTTTCTTCTTTCATTATTACAAGATCAAAACCACTTCTGATTATTCTTCGAGTAATCCAAACACAGGTTTCTTTAATAGCTTTTGAATTATCTTTGTCTTCTTCAAAAAAACCTTTAAGTTTATCAAGATCCCTTTCTAAATAATAAGCATGTCCAATCATATCGCTAAGTAAAAAAGGTTCTAGTTCCGCTGACATGTCAGAGCCATAAACACATACTGATTGAGTTTTTATTAATTCAGCCCATACTCCCCTTTTGCGAGGAGGAAAGCCTTTAAAAACATTCTCTTTAATAATTGAAATGAATTCAATATGAGTACAAAATGGAAATTTTTTAACTAATTGATTATTAATATTCTTGATTGTAGTTTCATCTAAATTCATTTTTTTTGTTATTAAACAGAAAGAATCTAAATCAGATATATGTGGAACTGCTTCGCCTTTAGCGACACTCCCTCTAATATACACAGAGATTAAATTACTTTGAAAAATATTTTTATAGTGATCCACAACTTCATTAATTAATGGTGTCCATTCTTTTTGAAGTAGATTTTTATTCGCTACAGGAATTACAAAATTATTTTCATCTGTTTTTAAATACGAACCATGTCGTTTAAGTTTAATCATTTTAAAATAATCCCAAAGTTTGGATAAATTGTCTTTATATTAGTTGTGGAGAATTTTGATTTAAAAAATAGGTATATTAATTAGATTAGAGTTTTATTAGTTTTATTAAGATATTGACTCCGGCACATGCATTACTCAATCAAAGATTGAGTAATGCATGACCGGTAAAGCTCCTAGTCAAATTGCGAAGTAATTTGAACACGGGCATGGTGCGGCGTGAGGGATTGTTCCTCCACAATATTCACATCCGTGAATATTGTCCGGAGACGGGGCCGTTCTCTAGATCAGACATCGTGTCTGATCTA
>Ga0316204_10000184_pt1 | contig 258155 bp, 230 predicted proteins | sample 6monrhotite_MG_2_FD_205661 | JGI IMG/M metagenome (GOLD analysis project Ga0316204, IMG submission 205661) | Microbial mat bacterial communities from mineral coupon in-situ incubated in ocean water Damariscotta River, Maine, United States -... | ecosystem: Environmental > Aquatic > Marine >... | reverse complement strand
GCTTTTACATGCATTTTCTGTAATTGTTAATTTTTTTTTTCATAATTTCATACTGTTAATGTGAACCTATAAGGTAGTGATTTCATCTTTATATCGAAAAAGCTACCTTTAGGTTTAGTTCAACAACTGGTATATTTTATTGTTTGGTTCTAGCTTACTTACGAAAATCCTCACGGATTTTCTTGGTCAGTAATTATTTACTAAATTTAGAGCTAAATCACTCAACAAAACATACCAAAAACCGTTGGCTGTAATACCGAATGAACAAAAAGATATTACAAATTGCTCTATATGACAAGAAAATTCTCAAAAGTATTTTTGAGGTAAAAAATGGAAATGATTGTAATTGTTTCTGTCCAAAATGTGGAGGAGAATTATCAGCAAAGAATAATAACAAAACGGAAAATAAACCTCTTGAATTAAATCAAAATATTGCTCATTTTGCACATCAAAATGGTTCTGATTGTCCTGGATCTTATGAAAGTTCAATTCATAAATTAGCAAAAACTGTAATTGAAAAAACAAAGAAACTACTTCTTCCTCCTATTTATAAAAATTCAGTTCAATTGACAAAAAAACAATTGGTTTGTTTTGAAAAAGTTGAAACTGAAAAAAATATTAATACTGAGTATTTTAAAATTATTCCAGACGTCATTTTACACATAAGAGGAGAAAAACTACTTGTAGAATTTTATAAAACTCATAAGGTTGACAATTTAAAAACTAAAAAAATCCATGAACTAAATGAGAATTGTATAGAAGTTAACTTAAATGATATAAATCCAATAGATAACGGAAAAGTTAATTTTAAAGGTATGACAGAATTTCTTGAAAATAGTATTTTATCTAAAGAATGGATTTATTATAAAAAAACTGAAGAATTATATTCAAAACGATTAAAAGAAAAGAAAAATAAGGAACAACTACAAAAACAACAAAACGAGTTAAATTTAACAAATGAGAGAAAAATAAAAGAAGCTAAAGAAAATAGAATTAATAATTGGAAATTAGGTTTAATCGAAAAAGGTTTTGAATTTTTAAAAATCTCTGAATTTATAAAATACGATTATGATAGCTATTATAATGAAAATACTGGATATTCGAAAACTTATAAAACTGTAGATTATAGAGAAGAAAACGTTTTTTGCCCGAAAGAAAAAGTTAATGGTAAAAATAAACGAATCGACATTATAGATTGCAATATTTGTGAGTTTTACAAATCGAAAATTTATAGCGATTACGGAATAAATTTTATCGCTTGTGGATTTAAGAAAAAGTTGACAAAATAAAAGTACAACAGCCAACAACGCACATAAAAAATTGCTTAATTCAGTAATATAGAATGTTTCTAAAATAAAAATATATTAAATTTAAACATCGGAAAATTGCGTTTTCAAAACCCGCAACTTTTCATGTCCAAAACCGTTACCCACAATAGTGCTAGTGTACTTTCCTGAAATATGTATACACAAAAACAAATGTATATGTATAAAAATGATGGATATGTAAGACGATACAGCGAAAGCTTTAAACTCAAAGTCCTTGATGAACTTACTAAGGGGAACCACTCTAAAAGACAAGTAGGACTGCTCTATGGCATACAACCAAGTACTATTAACGAATGGATAAAAAAGTACAATCGTAAAGATTTAATGAACACCCGTGTACTCGTGCAAACAGACGATGAACTTACTCGAATAAAAGCTCTGCAAAAAGAGCTCAAACAGCTAAAGGAACTTCTCATAAAGAAAGACCTAGATAAGCTTATAGACGATAGCTACCTCAAAGTAGCAGCCAATAAATTAGGATACAAAGATGTTTTGGAACTTAAAAAAAAACTAAACATCAAGCCCTAATGGAAACTATAGACAACAATCCAAAAGAAAGACCTTACAGCATCTCAACAATATGTAAGGGATATTACTTAACTCGCGATGCTTTTTACAAATACAAAAAGCGATACGTCAAACGAATAAAAATTGAAAACCAAGTGTTGGAAATCGTCCACAAAAGAAGAAGAATCTTGCCAAGAGAAGGTTCCAGAAAGTTGATGAGATCACTAAAATTGGACTTTGAAAGACACAATATCAAGATAGGTAGAGACCAGTTGTTGCATATCCTTAGAGACAATGACCTATTGATAAGACGGAAGAAATATTCGTCCAGAACAACTAATTCACACCATAGATTTTATAAATACAAAAACATCATTAAAGATGTTGTAATCAATAGATCTAACCAAATCTGGGCAGCAGATATAACCTACATCAGAACTATAAAAGGATTTTGTTACTTGGCACTCTTAACAGATATGCATTCCCGCAAAATCGTTGGCTATGACCTCAGTGATAGTCTGGAGCTAACAGGATGTGTTAGAGCCCTTAAAAAAGCTCTTTATCACAACAAAGGACTCGAAAATTTGATACATCATTCGGACAGAGGAATACAGTATTGTAGCAATGTCTACACCAATGAACTTAAGCGGAAGAAAATCGCAATTAGTATGACAGAAGAAAATCATTGCTACGAAAACGCACTTGCAGAGCGTGTAAATGGCATCCTAAAAGATGAATTTTATCTCGATCAGACCTTTGCCAGCGTAGAAGAAGCGAAAAGAGCTACAAAAAATGCAATCAAATTATATAACTCTAAAAGATTACATTTATCTTTAGACTATAAAATACCTAATAACGTGCATCAAAATGCCGCTTAATTTTAATTATTAACCTGTAGACGTATTTTAGGACGTGACAACTTAAATGAATCTCTTCTCCATTATACTTCTTTAAATTTTCGCTTAACCATTGGGTTATAAAAAGAAAAAGAGATAATTGCTCGTAATACTTTTCTATAATAATTAGAAACTCCATTTCATTTAACTCTTTACTCTTCTCAACCAGCTTAAAGATATTTTGTTGTAAAAAGGATCTTTTATCTGCTAATAAAGTATTTATTTCTAAAGCGTCTTCATTATAGAAGATAGAACTTCCCAAAAAGTTATCTATGATATAAAGTTCATCCAAAAAATCTTTTGGAATATGGCCCTTAAGTTGCTCTAAAACCTCTTCAAAAATGATTTCACTTGGCACGTAATAAATAAACTTATGATAAAAAATACGTATCCGTTCTTCCAAAAAAACATCTACTTGATTAATGTTTCCTTCCATTTTAATTTGCCTTTATAAGCTTTGAATAATCTTCTGGTAATTCTGCATCTATATCACGTAGGTATTTTTCTAATGCTACCATAGTGGAATGCCCAGTGATTAACATCAACCTACTTTTAGTTTCATTAGGAGTAGCATTTTTTGCTAACTCTCTATACAACTTTGTAATATAAGTATGTCTAAAACTATACAAACCATAATCTTTACCTAAGTTAAAATGATCCTTAACTACTTTTTTAAAACGTTTACTAAAATAATCTCTTCTATTTTCTATAGTTGTATCCCATTTTTGTCCGTACTCATTTGGGGTAAATAAAGGATTTGATTTTTCTAGTTTTGATAAATCAGGTAGATCTTCTATTAATATATTAGGTATTATTTTGGTTTTTAAAGGACTGTTTTTTGCCTTAAACTGAATAGTTTTCTCTTTTAAATTAAGATCCCCAACGTTTAAACGATTAACCTCAATAGGTCGAAGAAAATTGTAGGAAATAAACTTAATATATAAAAGTAAAATAGGATCTTCCTTTTCTAAATAGGTAAATATTGCTTCTTGTACTTCATTAGTATAGGTCTTATTTCGTTCTGGAATAGCTTTTAGTACCGGTATCTTTTTTATTAAGTTGGTGTTTATGATTTCATTATCTTCTAAAACCTGAAACAAACTGCTTAAATCTATTCGGTAATTATTTCTACTTCGGGCACTTGTTCTTTGTAACACGCCATTTAAAAACTGTACAACCATATTTTTGGTTATCTGATCCATATATTTTACATCAGGATATTGTTTTTCAATAAATTGTTGCAACAGTTTTGCAGTTTTCTTTTTCCTTTTTATAAAGTTCCGTATTATCCTCAAAGGGATTATACCCTTGTTTTAACAACTCCAATATTTTCTTTCTATAAGCGGTCAAAACAAACAGACGTTCTTCTTTTGTTTTATATTTATGAGCTTCCCCATAAAAAGGTGTAATTCTTTTTAATCTTCCTGTTTTAGGATTTCGGTAAGAAAAATAAACATACTAACGCTTGTTTAAATTACCATTGGCAGTGTAAATTTTGGGGGTAGAATAATTACTTTTCATTAGCAAATCGTATGCACTTTCGTATTCAAAGGTAAGAAATTCGTTTAAATTAGACATAAAAAAAACAGTTTAGAAAAGCCAAACTGTTGTTTTTAATAGGATTAAATTAGTAGCGAGATCGAGAATTGAACTCGAGACCTCCGGGTTATGAATCCGACGCTCTAACCAACTGAGCTACCTCGCCATTTAATGAGGGTGCAAATATAAAAAATAAATTAAATGTTACTACAAGTTATTAGCTAATTTTTTTAAAACTTAATTTTTTTTACATGAATTATTTATATATATTGTGCTTTTAAATAGAAAATATGTCAACACAAATAAAATTTGAATTAGAATTCCCAATACAGGCTTCTCCACAAATGTTATTTCAATATTTTGCAACTCCATCTGGGTTATCGGAATGGTTTGCAGACAATGTAAATTCAAGAGGTATTATTTACACTTTTATATGGGATGGATCTGAAGAAAAGGCGAAAGTACTTCAAGAAAGAACTAATGAAAAAATTAAATTTACTTGGCTTGAAGAAGATAATGAAAAAATATATTTTGAATTTAAAATTCAAGTAGACGAGTTAACTAATGATGTTTCATTAATTATAACTGATTTTGCAGCAGAAGAAGAAGTGGAAGAATCTAAAATGTTTTGGGAAAATCAAATAGAAGAATTAAAGCATACTATTGGAGCATAACCTTTATTAAAAAAATAAATATTAAAGCCTTGATTTTTCAAGGTTTTTTTAATTTATTAAAAGTTAAAACTTGTATTAATGAATTTAAACGGAAAATTATTGCAAAACAATATAGAAGTATTTAATAACTTAAATAGAGCATTTAAATATGGCGATGCTTTATTTGAAACTATTAAAGTTATCGATTTAAAGGTTGTTTTTTTAGAAGATCATTATTTTAGGTTAATGGCTTCTATGCGGATGTTGCGAATGGAAATTCCATTGAATTTTTCGTTAGAATTTTTCCAAGAAGAAATTATTAAAACAGTCTCAGATTCAAACCTTCAAAATGCAAGAGTTAGAATAACTGTATACAGAAAAGATGGAGGACTATATTTACCAAAAGAAAATTCTATTAATTATTTAATTGAGGTGAATGAATTGAATACAATTCCAAAGCCTAACTATGAAATAGATATTTTTAAAGATTATTTTATTTCTTCAGGTTTATTATCTACCATTAAAACTATAAACAAATTAACTAACGTTTTAGCAAGTATTTATGCTTCTGAAAATGAATTAGATAATTGTATTTTAATAAATGAAAAAAAGAATGTAGTAGAGGCTATAAACGGCAATATATTTATAGTTAGTAATAATATCATTAAAACACCACCTATTTCTGATGGATGTGTAAAAGGAATTATTCGAAAAAAAATTATTGAAATTGCAAATAATAACGAAAAGTATAATTTAGAAGAAGTTCAAATTTCTCCATTTGACTTATTAAAAGCAAATGAAATATTTATTACCAATTCTATAGTAGGAATTCAATCGGTTACAAAATATAAGAAGAGTACTTTTTTTACAGAAGTAGTAGCTACAGAATTAGCAATTGAATTGACTAAGTTAGTTTAAGGAAGGATTTTTAGGCGCATTAGCCCAAATTTGATATTCGCCACCTAATTTTAGTATTTGATTTTTCCAAATATCATCACTTTCTAAACCTAATAAATCAGGATATTTATTATCAACTACAACCCAATTAGCTTCAGATAACTCTTCTTTTAATTGATTTTCTGTCCATCCAGAATATCCTAAGAAAAAACGAATATCAGATTGGTTTACTTTATTGTTGTTTAATAAATTGGTTAAAATATTAAAATCGCCACCCCAAAATATGCCATTAGAAATTTCAATACTATCAGGAATTAATTCAGGTATTTTATGAATAAAGTATAAGTTTTCTTGTTCTACAGGGCCTCCGTTATAAATTTTAAAGTTGCAGTTTATATCGGGAATCAAATCTTTTAAAACAAAATCTGTAGTTTTATTAATAATAAAGCCAACACTTCCATCAATATTATCTTCAGTTAAGTAAATAACGGATCTATTGAACGAACTATCGTTTAATATAGAAGGTTCGGAAACTAATAATTTGCCTTTTAAAAGTTTTTTCACTGACATTTCTCATTAACATTTCATTAAATATATAAAAAATAAATAAATAAAAAAACTCTCTTTAAAAAAGAGAGTTTGAATAATAAAGAAAAAATCTTTAAAATTAGTTTACAGCATCGCTAAATCCAGCTCCTGCTTTAAATTTAACTACGTTTTTAGCTTTAATTTTAATTGTAGCTCCTGTTTGAGGATTTCTACCAGTTCTTGCAGCTCTTTTAGATACTGACCAAGTTCCCCATCCAACTAAAGCAACTTTTCCACCTTTTTTTAAAGTTTTTGTTACATTGTCAGTTAATGATTCTAATGCTGATTTTGCAGCTGCTTTTGTGATGCCAGCATCTGCTGCCATAGCATCAATTAAATCTGATTTGTTCATAATTTAAATGTTAAATTAATTTAGGTTAAACATATTTTGCTTTTAAAAGCTTAACAAAGTTATACGGAATAAGGGTTTATGCAAGTTTTTAGTATAAAAACTAACTATTTTGTTAATAAATGACAGGAAATGTTAATAAACATGAATTTATAATTCGAAAAATACGGCTAACCCTATAAAATAATGGGGTTACAGCATTTTAGCATTTGAGGAAAAGCTATATCCGTTTAATAAACTTTTAGCATCCATTTTTCGTTTACCAGCTAACTGTAAACTATTTACTTTTAGGAAACCGTTTTCAGTTGCAATTTTAATCTCATTTTTAGTCGAAATCACTTTTCCAATATTGTATGTATGATTTATTAATTCTTTTTCTACATCAAATATTTTAACTTTAATTTCTTCATTTTCATTTAAAAGCAAACTCCAGGCTGCTGGATATGGGTTTAAACCTCTTATTAAATTATAAATTTCGTTTAAGGGTTTATTCCAATTGATTTTACAAGTTTCTGTATAAATTTTTGGAGCAGATTTGCTATCCTTTTCAATTTGAGGAAGTGTTTTGATATTATCTTCCGCAATTAACTGTGTTGTTTTTACCACTAGTTTACTACCAATATTCATTAATATATCGTGTAATTCTCCAACATTTGTGTTTTTATTAATAGCAACTTCTTCTTGTAAAATAATTGAGCCAGTATCAATTTTTTCATCAATAAAAAATGTAGTAACACCAGTTTTGGTTTCTCCATTTATTATAGCCCAGTTTATTGGCGCTGCACCTCTATAATTAGGAAGTAATGATGCATGTAAATTAAATGTGCCAAATTTTGGCATTTGCCAAATTACTTTAGGAAGCATTCTAAAAGCCACAACAATTTGCAAGTTTGCATTTAATTGTTCTAGTTCTTTTAAAAAGGTTTCGTTTTTAAGATTTGTAGGTTGTAATAATTTTAATTCATGCTCTAAAGCATATTTTTTTACGGCAGATTGATTTAATTTTTTTCCTCGTCCAGCAGGTTTATCTGGGGCAGTAATAACTGCAACAATATTAAAATTTGCTTTTACAAGCGCATCTAAACTTCCAACTGCAAAATCTGGAGTTCCCATAAAAACTATTCGTAATTCTCTCATTATTTAGTTGCTTTAAATTTGTTTTGCGAATTTATATATATTTTGTCTTCGTCAAGTAAATATTTTAAACACTTTAAAATATCTTCCTTTGAAAAATTTAATTTTTGACAAATAGAGGAGGAGGACAATTCCTGATTCTTTAATAAATTAACTATTTGTACCGTAATAAGTTTATCTGAAATTAAAGGTTTGTTTTTTTGCTCGCAAACATCACATATACCACAAGAATTATTTAAATTTTCTTTAAAATAATTAGAAATTTGAATATTTCTACATGTTTTATTATTAGTAATATATTGAATTATTGCCTCTAATTTTTTTTGTTTTATTTGGTATTGTTGATTGATATGTTTTGAAATACTGTTTATAATATAATTATCATCACGTGCAACTAAAAAGGAAATTTTAGACTGGTTAGTATTTGCTTGATAATGAATTATTTTATTAGTATGAAGTTCTTTTAATTCATTAATTATATTTTGAACGGAACAATTCATTTTTTTAGATAAAGCAAACTCATTGATGGTTGTGTTATAATCGTAAATACCACCGTAACTCCTTAATAATAAATTAATTAAATTCTTTTTATTAGGTTTGTTTTCAAGGTAATCAAAAACTTGATGACTTTGAATTAAAAATTTCACAGTTGTTTTTTTACTAAAATTTTCATCTAAAAAAATAATATTTTCTCTAACTAAAATTTTAATTGCATTGTATGTTTTTAATAGTGGAAATTTATAATGAAAACAAAACTCTTGAATTGAAAAATCAAAAATTTCATTAGGTGTTTCTCCTATAGAAATTTTAAAATAGTTGTTTAATTTTTGGTAAACTTCCTTAACAAATTTAGAATTAGGAGTATTAATTTCAAATTGACGGGATGCTTCGTTAATAATACTTAGATTACTTAAAATAATAGCTTCTGAAATTTCACCATCTCTACCAGCTCTACCAGCTTCTTGCAAATAGTTTTCAAGGCTATTAGGCATAGCAATATGAATTACAGCACGAACATCAGGCTTATTTATCCCCATTCCAAAAGCTGTAGTAGCAACCATAATTGGACTTTTATTAGAAATCCAACTATCATAAGCTAAACTTTTTTCTGAAGTAGACATTCCTCCATGATAATAGCTGCTTTTATATCCTTTTTTAGATAATAGGAAACTAATTTCTTTAGATTGTTTTCGAGTTCCTGCATAAATAATACACGAACCTTTTATTTTTTGAAGGCTTTGTATTAGTTGTCCATAAATATCTTCTGTAGTAATTACTTTAAATTTTAAGTTATCTCGTTTAAACGATTTTTTAAAAATTAAAGCATCCTGGAGTTCTAATTTATCTTGAATATCTAATAATACTTGTGGTGTAGCTGTGGCTGTTAAAGCCATTATGTTTGCATTAGGGCAAATATCTTTTAATAGATTTAGCTTTAAATAAGAAGGTCTAAAATCATGTCCCCATTCTGAAATACAATGTGCTTCATCAATTGCAATTAAGGAAACATTTAACTGTTGTATTTTTTCTTGAATTAATGGATTTTGTAATTTTTCGGGTGATAAATATAGAAATTTAAAATCGCCAAACTGTAAATTGTCAAACGCAACAATGGTTTCCTCAAAATTAAGCTGAGAAGTTAATGCAATAGCTTTTATTTGCTTTTCTTTTAATTGATCAACCTGATCGTTAATTAATGCAATTAATGGAGATATAACAACGCAAATGCCTTCTTGTAATAAAGCTGGAATTTGGTAACAAAGTGATTTTCCGCCTCCAGTTGGTAATAAAACGATTGTATTTTGCTTTTGTATAGTTGCATTTATAATTTCCTCTTGAGGTTTTCTAAAACAAGAATGATTCCAGTATTTTTGAAGTATCTCAATAGGAGTTTTCATTATTTTATAGCTTCTAAAATAAAATTAGCTCTGTCATTTATAGATCCAAAAGGAACTTCTATAATATTGTAATTCAAATCTTTATAAGTTCGTTCTAAATGATTGTGAATAGCTAATGATTGCTCAAAATTTTCATAGCGTTCATTGTCTGAAATATAAATTTCTTCCCACGGAGCCATTAAAAAAATATAATCGTAACGATACAAGTTACTTTTTGTAATGTAAGTGTTTGGGTAATCAATACTAATATAATTCATATAAGCATGAACATCAGGAATTCCTCTATCGAAAAAAACGATTTCACTATTTTTTTGTTCAGCATCAATATATTGGTTAACTCGTCCCTCTAATAATAGTTCGCTAAAAAGTAGAGGTTTTGTTAAAAATAATTGATCTATACCATTTTTTCTAGCGTTTAAGGTAATTTCTCTCGAAATTTCAAGCATACAAGTATAATTTCGATTTACCAATTCGTTAATCACAGTTGATTTACCTGTTCCTGGTCCGCCAGTAACTACTATTTTTTTTTGCATATGCAAAAATAAGGTATTCATTAAATTATACTAAAAATTTTCATGTAATTTTGTTAGTTACTATTAACAATTATTTCTTCTGGTGAAGATTTAATTATTTTTTAAGAATAAATGGACAAGAAAGCAGCGTTTTACAAAAAGTTAAAAATTGATTTAGAGGAAACTACAAAATTTCCAACTAAATACTTATATAAATTTATAGTTCCATCGGATGAAGAAAAAATACAACAGGTGGAAACTACTTTTGATCATATGGGAGCGGTTATAACTAAAAAATCATCAAAAACAGGCAAGTTTATTAGCATTTCAATTTTGGTTAAAATGCATGATGCCGATGAGGTTATTAAAAAATATAAAGAAGTTGAAATTGTAGAAGGGATAATTTCTTTATGAGACTTTTAACATCTTTATTAGATAATTAAAAATAAATTGCACCGTTTTATATAAGAACAATTCCAGATTATATATGAAATTTCTTAAAATTTGTATTGTATTTCTAATTTTTACCAAAGGTTTTTCCCAAAATAGTAAGCATGTTTTATTTACTATAAATAATAAACCTTATTACACTCAAGAATTTATAAATACTTATAAAAAAAACCTCCAAGTAACTAAATCAAATAACGAAAACATTAAAGATTATTTGAAATTATTTATAGATTATAAATTAAAGGTTGAAGAAGCAAAAAACTTAGGTTTAGATACTATTCAAAAGTTTAAAAACGAAGTTCAGCAATATAAAAATCAATTAATAATTCCTTATTTTAGAAATGATAGTTTAACGGATAAATTGGTTGAGGAGGCTTATACCAGACTAACTAAAGAAGTTAATATAAGTCATATCTTAATTTTTTTAAGTCCAAATGCTGCTCCAAAAGACACTTTAATTGCATATAATAAATTGTTAAAAGCAAGAAACTTAATTTTAAGTGGAGAAAAATTTGAAGATGTTGCTAATAAGTTTTCCCAAGATCCTTCAGTAAAGCAAAATGGAGGTAATATTGGTTATTTTACTGCTTTTCAAATGGTTTATCCATTTGAAAACGAAGCGTATAAAACACCTGTAAATAAGGTTTCTATGCCTTTTAGAACAAAATTTGGATATCATATTTTAAAGGTTAATAATATTAGAAATAATAGAGGTGAAGTAGAAGTAGCACATATTATGATTAAAAATGATAATGAAAAATCAAAACAAAGGATTGATTCTATTTATCAAATTTTAATCCATAAAAAAATGGATTTTTACAGCTTAGCAAAAAAAGTTTCTGATGATAAAGCTAGTGCAATAAACGGAGGTAGATTAAATAAATTTGGGACTGGAAAAATGATTGAAAGCTTTACAAATGTAGCTTTTTCATTAAACAAGGAAAACGATATTTCCAAGCCGTTTAAAACTAAATATGGATGGCATATTATTAAATTGATTAAAAAATATCCAGTTGAAAGCTTTGATATAATAAAGCCAAAATTAACGGATAAAGTTAAACGTGATGAACGTTTTAAGGTAGTTAATGAAGTTTTGTTTAAAAAATTGAATGATAAATTTAATGTAAAAACAAATACAATTGCTTTAGAACAATTTAGTAAGGATAATTGGAAAATAAATCCTGAAAATTTTAATAAAGTATTGCTTACTATTGAGCAGAAAAAATATTCTCAAAAAGATTTTGGCAAGTTTTTAAATAGGCAAAATCAAAAAAACATTCCTTTAGTTTATCAAAAGTATAAACAAAATAAATTGCTAGATTATTATAAAAACTATTTAGAAAATACTAATCCAGATTTTGTAAAAATGTTTGATGAGTTTAAAGATGGAATGTTATTATTTGATTTGTTAGAAAGTAAAGTTTGGAAAAAATCAAAAGATAGCGTTGGTCTAAGAAATTTTTATGAAACGTTTAAAAATAAAAAATACAGAAATAAAAAATTTGATAATAACAAAGGAGAAATAATTTCAGATTATCAAAATTATTTAGAAAAAAAATTAATAGAAAAATTACATTTAAAATATAAAGTTGAAGTGAATAAAGCGGAACAAAAACGAATTTTAAAATCAACTATTTAAAGCCTAAATGAAACAGATTATACTAATATTTATTGCAATTAGCTTATTTTCTTGTAATTATTTCACCTTTAAAAAAGATGATAGAAAACCTATAGCCAGAGTAAATGATAGTTATTTATATGAAAGTGACTTACAAAATGTTTTCACAAATAATAACTCTAAACAAGATAGTATAGTACTTGTTAAAAACTATATTAATTCGTGGATAAAACATGAACTTCTTTTAAATAAAGCTAAATTAAATTTAGTTGAAGAAACCAAAAAGTTTGAAGAATTAGTTAAAAAATACAGAGAAGATTTGTTTATTAATTCCTACAAAGAAAAAGTAGTTGAGCAATATTTAGATACTGTGGTTACTGAGAATGATATTGAAAAATTTTATATAAACAACCATAACAATTTTAGGTTAAATGAAGATTTGATTAAGCTAAAATACATAAAAATTGGTAAAAATGTTTTAAATAAAAAAGAGCTTACAAAATTATTTAAATCTGATAAACAAGAGGATTTAGATAGTTTAAAAACAAAAGAACTACAGTTAAAATCAATGAATTTAAATGATTCTATTTGGGTAAAATATTCCGATCTAATTTCAAAGGTTCCTATTTTTAAAGATATTGATAAAAAACAATTGCTAAAAAAAGATTATTTTATTCAAAAAGAAGACTCATTAAGTTTATATTTGCTGAAAATATCAAATGTATTAGTTGTTGGAAGCTTTGCTCCAAAAAGCTATATTAAACCAACAATTAAACAAGTAATTTTACAGCAACGGAAGCTAAAACTTTTAAAAAACATTGAAGAAACTTTAGTAAACGATGCAAGAAAAAAACAACAATTTGAAATATATTAAAATGAAGAAAAAATTTATATTACTTGGACTATTATTATGCTATATAGGAATAAATGCTCAAGAAAAATTAGATAATAAAGCCAAAAAAATTAAAGTAGATGGAGTAGCAGTGGTAGTTGGTAAAAACATTGTGCTAGATTCGGATATTGATAAATTTAAAAAAGAATTAAAACAGCGTACAGAGGGCAAAGTTGATATTTCTGATTGTGAAATATTAGAAGAAATTATGATGCAAAAACTATTAGCGCACCATGCTGTAGTGGATAGTATGGTTGTTGCTGATACCGAAGTAAATTCTGAAGTAGAAAGAACCATAAGTTATTTTACTCAACAATTAGGAAGTATGGATAAGGTATTAGAGCTGTATGGTTTTAATAACGAAGCAGATTTAAGAAGTGAGTTATATAAAATTCAGAAAGAACAAATGCTAATTCGTAAAGAAAGAGCAAGTATAACTGAAAAAATTGATGTTACTCCAGAAGAAGTTAGAACTTATTATAAAAACTTAAAAGAAAGTAACAATTTACCAGAATTTGGTGCTGAAATTGAGTTGGCTCAAATTGTAAGAACAGTTAAACCTTCTAAAGAAGAAGTAAAACGTGTAGTTGATAAATTAAATGAAATTAGAAAAGATGTAGAAAATGGTTTTAGTTTCCGCCTAAAAGCGATTATAAATTCTGATGATCCTGCAGTTTCAGGAGAAGGACCTGGATCAGGTGGTTTATATACTATTACACGTCAAAGTAATTTTATTAAAGAGTTTAAAGATGTTGCCTTTAGTTTAGATGAAGGTGAAATTTCAGAACCTTTTGAATCTGGTTTTGGTTGGCATATTTTAAAAGTTGAAAAAATTAAAGGTCAAGAAAGAGACGTTCGTCATATTTTAATTCAACCAAAAATAAGCCCTGAAGAATTAGCTGCTGCAAAAAAAGAATTAGCCGATATTCGCCAACAAATTTTAGATAAAAAAATAACATTTGAAGAAGCTGTTTTAAAATATTCAGATGATAAAGAGACTAAAAATAATAAAGGGTTAATTTTAAATCCTCAAACTAATGATACACATTTTAGTTTAACTCGTATGGATCCTACTTTATATGGAAGAATTAGTAATTTAAAACAAGGAGAAATTACAGAACCATTTTATGATGAAGTTAGAGGTGGACCTAAAATGTTTAAAATATTACTAGTAAAAAGTAAAAATGATGCACATACTGCTGATTTTCAAAATGACTATGAAAAAATTCAACAATTAACTCTTGAAAAAAAGAAAGAAGAAACTATTGATAAATGGGCAAAAGAGAAAATTGTGGATACTTATATAAAAATCAATAAAGATTTTAAAAAGTGTAACTTTAAACATAACTGGAAAAAAGAATAAGGATGTCAGATGTAGAAGAATTATCAAAACTGGTAGAAAAATATAACCTACTTAAGCAAGAAATTGGCAAAATTATTATTGGTCAAAATAAAGCGGTAGATTTAATTATATTATCTATTTTAAGTGGAGGTCATTCTTTATTAATTGGTGTTCCAGGATTGGCTAAAACCTTAATGGTTCAAACAATTTCTAATTCCTTAGGGTTAGATTTTAAAAGGATTCAATTTACTCCAGATTTAATGCCTTCAGACATATTAGGGAGTGAAATTTTAGATGAAAATAATCAGTTTAAATTCATTAAAGGGCCAATATTTAGTAATATTATTTTAGCGGATGAAATAAATAGAACTCCGCCAAAAACTCAAGCTGCTTTACTGGAAGCTATGCAAGAGAAAACAGTTACTGTTGCAGGGCATCACCACGTTTTGGCAAAACCATTTTTTGTATTAGCAACTCAAAATCCAATTGAACAAGAAGGAACATATCCATTACCAGAAGCCCAATTAGATAGATTTATGTTTTCTATAAATTTAGATTATCCTTCTTTTAAAGAAGAAATTTCAATTGTAAAAGCCACAACAAGTGATGTTAACGTTAATTTAACTCCTCAAATGTCTGGTGAGGATATTGTAGCTTTTCAACATTTAATACGTAGAATTCCAATAGCAGACAATGTTATTGAATATGCCGTTAAATTAGTCTCTAAAACTAGACCTGCTTCTGAAAATGCACCAGATTTAGTAAAAAAATATATGGATTGGGGAGCAGGTCCTAGAGCTTCACAAAACTTAATTTTAGGAGCTAAAGCCAATGCTGCGGTTCATGGTAAATATTCGCCAGATATAGAAGATGTTCAGGCAGTTGCTTACGCTATTTTAAAGCACAGAATTGTTAAAAATTATAAGGCTGAAGCAGAAGGAATTTCAGAAATGAAAATTATTGAATCTTTATTTTAGTTTTCAAAAAAGCTAAACATATTTCCTCCATATTTTTTGCTGTAGCTAAATTTGGAATGATTAGATAAATCGGTATGTTTAGAATGTTCTATAATTAAAAGTCCTTCTTTGTTAATTATTTCATTTTCAAAAACTAAATCTACAATTTTTTCAAACGAATTAAGTTCAAAATTATATGGTGGATCTGCAAAAATCACATCGTATGATGTTTTAGAATTGGCTAAAAATTTAAAAACATCACTTTTAATAGCGTGTATATTTTCATTTAAATCGCTGGCAGTTTTATTTATAAATTTTACGGAACCAAAAAAAGAATCTACAGAAGTTATGTTTTCTGTGCCTCTAGATGCAAATTCATAACTAATATTTCCTGTTCCAGCAAATAAGTCCAAAACACTAATTTCACTAAAATAAAATAGGTTATTAAGTATATTAAAAAGCGCTTCTTTTGCCATTCCAGTTGTTGGTCTAACTGGTAAATTTTTAGGTGCTTGTATATGTTTACTTTTATATTTTCCTGAAATTATTTTCATTTTAGAATTGATTTAATAAGGTGAAAAAAGAATGTTTGGATACATCTTTTAAAGCTTCAGGAAAAAAAGGTGGTTTATAAAAAGAAATATTCCTAATGTATTGATAAAGAATAGTATATAATTCAGATTCTTTCTCAATATCTCCTAATAAAATGGTTTGAACTTCTTCAGGATTGAGTTTTAATTGTTCCGCTGTAAATAAAATATAATATATAAAATCTTCTTTTGTTGTAAAATCAAAACAGTTATATAAAAGTAATTTATTGTTGTTTATTATTACAATTTCAAATTGATTTTTAGTAACATTTATAAAACAAATTTCTTTATCTGTATTTTTAAATTGTTGTAGTAATTTTTCAATTAAAATAGTGGAAGAATGTTTGTAAAAAAACGTTCCGTAAACGTCAATCATAAAATTATTAATATTTACAAAAGGCACATAAACATTTACTATTTCTGTATTTTGAATAGTATCAAAAGCTATAAAATCATCTTCTAATAACTTTACCGAGTATTGTAAATAACTGGGTAAATTATTTTTATCAAAAAATGGCTCAGGAACCTGAGATACTAAATTATTGAAATGTGTAACACTGACTGAATTATATTTTATAGATAGAATTTTGTGATTTGCATATACTTCTTTAACTAATTCTAAATGTTTTTTAGGGGAAATATTTTGCTCGGTAAATTCATAAACTTCAAAAACTCCTATTTTTTTTTGAATTTTATTATAAACACAAAAAGAAAATCCATCCAAACTAAGTTGGATGGATAGATGGTTATCTAATAGATTTAGATAATCTACGTTATTTGTCTGTATCTTTTTTATCTCCTTTATCATAAAATGGAGGCCAGTTACCATCTTCACTAACTTCACCAAGGGAACCAACTTTTATATAAGCACCTTTAATTTCTTCACCACCAATGGCTTCTTTTTCTTGTTTAATTAAGTTATAATCCATTCCTTTTAAAATTAAACCTTTGTCTACTTTAATTTCAAATACTGGAGTTTTTATAGTTCCAAATTTTTCAATAGTTCCTATTTCAATTTTAAATTGTTGATCGGTTCCAGGAATTTGTAACATGTTCTTATAATCTCTACCAGCAAATAATTCTTTTACAGGCTCATAACCAACAGTGTCTACAACTCTTTCTTCAACTTCTTTGGTAATTCCACCACCAATATGAATAGTTTTAGGAACGTTTTTAGTTTGAGTTAACGCAAATTGAGCAGTATCAATAAAGGCAATTAAATCTTCTCCTTTATCCGTATACGTACCAGTTACTTTTTTATGAGCAACTTCAGCATCTCGTAATATTTTAAGCACATTAATTACTTTGGCATATTTAACTTTTTTCTCTTTGTTAAATTTAATAGGCTTAGTTATTTCAAAATCAATTTTATAAACTAGAAATGCTGCTATAGCAATTAGTACTACAGAAATAATCCAATGCAATTTTCTAGGGATGTAATTTACAACGGCATAAGCCAACAAAGCAGTAACTACAATAGCTGCTAGTATAATTAAAAATGTTGTCATTTGAGTTTTTTTTGTTTGTAGCAAATCTACAAATTTTTTTTAATGAGAAAAATTTTTCTGCATAAATCAATTTGTATATTTGAATTTTATTTTACTTATGACAAAAACCGCGCCAGATTTTTTTAAAGATTTACTTAATAAATTTCCTTTTGAGCCAACAAATTCGCAAGAAATACTACTTGAAAAGTTATCCGATTTCATTTTTGATAAAAATTATCAATCACTTTTTTTGTTAAAAGGATATGCTGGTACGGGTAAAACTACCACAATAAGTACAGTTGTAAATAATTTATGGAGAGTAGGAAAAAAAGCAGTGTTATTAGCTCCAACAGGTAGGGCTGCCAAAGTAATTTCAGGATATTCAAATCGTGCAGCTTTTACCATTCATAAAAAAATTTATTTTCCAAAAAAAAACAAGTCAGGAGGTGTAAATTTTGTTTTACAACCTAATAAACATTCTAATACAATTTTTATTGTCGATGAAGCATCCATGATTTCAGATGCTGTTACAGGAGCAAAATTGTTTGAAAATGGTTCTTTATTAGACGATTTAATATCATATGTTTATTCTGGAGTGCATTGTAAATTAATTTTAATTGGAGACACAGCGCAATTACCACCGGTTAAACTATCTATAAGTCCAGCATTAGATGCACATAAATTAAGTGTTAATTATAATAAGGAGGTAACAGAGTTTGAATTAGATGAAGTTATGCGTCAACATGAAGAATCTGGTATTTTAATAAATGCAACAGATTTACGTTTAAGAATTGCTAACCAAGGAAATCAATTTAAATTTCAATTAAACTTTCCAGATTTAATTAGATTGATAGATGGTTATGATATTCAAGATGCTATTAATACTGCGTATGATAATATTGGAGTAGAAGATACTGCTTTTATTGTTAGGTCAAATAAGCGTGCGAATCAATATAATCAACAAATTAGAAGTAAAATTAGAGGTCAGGAAAATGAAATTTCTACTGGCGATTTTATAATGGTTGTAAAAAACAATTATTATTGGTTAAAGGAAAGTAGCGAGGCTAGTTTTATTGCTAACGGAGATATTTGTGAAATTTTAGAAATCTTTTCAATAAAAGAACTTTACGGATTTAGATTTGCAGAAGTAAAAATAAGAATGATTGATTATCCTAATCAACGTCCTTTTGAAACCGTATTGCTTTTAGATACATTAAGTTCGGAAACACCATCATTATCTTATGAAGATTCTAATAGATTATATCAAGAAGTTGCCAAAGATTTTGCTACAGAGAAATCAAAATACAAACAACTTTTAGGAATAAAAAAGAGTAAATATTTTAACGCATTACAAATAAAATTTTCTTACGCAGTAACCTGCCATAAATCACAAGGTGGACAATGGAAAACGGTTTTTATAGAACAACCATATTTACCTGAAGGTCAAAATATAGAATATTTACGTTGGTTGTATACTGCTATAACCAGAGCACAAGAAAAAGTATATTTAATTGGTTTTAAAGATGAAATGTTTGATGATTAAATAAAATCGTTCATTCCAGGGATATTTGGCATTCCATTTTTGGCAGCAGCAGAAAGTTCAGTTTCTTTTATTTCATTAGCTTTAGAAAGTGCTTTATTTAAAGCAATAACCAAATAATCTTCTATTTCTTCTTTATCAGTTAGTTCTTCTGAAATGGCTATACTTTTAATTTCATTATTTGCAGTTACGGAAACTTTAACAGCTCCATTATTTGCTTGCTCATCAATTATTATAGTATGTAAGCGTTGTTTTGTAGCTTCAATATTTTGTTGAGCTTCTTTTAATTTATCCATCATATTACTTAAATCACCAAACATTTTAATATAATTTTAATTTTTATAGAAGACAAATATACTACTTTTGCCAAGTTAAATGAAAATAGGAATATGAATATAAAGCCACCAAAAGCAAAAAAAATAGCTAAAAAATTAATAGAACACGGAGACGAACGAGTAGATAATTATTATTGGTTAAACGATAGAGAAAACCCTGAAGTTATTGCTTATTTAAATGCAGAGAATGAATATTATGATGCAAAAACTGCAAATATTAAACAATTGCAGGAAGATTTATTTCAAGAAATGAAATCTAGAATTAAGGAAGAAGACGAATCTGTTCCTTATAAAAAAAACCAATACTTATATATTACTAAATTTAAAACCGGACAACAATATCCAATATATACGCGTAAAAAAGACACTTTAAATGCCATTGAAGAAATTATGTTTGATGTTAATAAAATGGCTAAAAAACATGCGTATTTTAATTTATCAGGTATATCCGTAAGTCCAAATAATAAAATAGCTGCTTTTGGAATAGATAAAGTGAGTAGAAGAGAATATACTTTGTACTTTAAAAACTTAGAAACTAATGAAATTTTAGATGACAAAATTGTAAATACTACAGGTTCGGCTACTTGGGCAAATGATAATAAAACTATTTTTTACACCCAAAAAAATCCAACTACTTTACGTGGAGAAAAAATATTTAAACATGTTTTAGGTACTGATTCCAATGAAGATGTTGAAATATATTTTGAAAAAGATGAGGCTTTTAGTACTTATGTATATAAAACAAAATCTGAAAAGTATATTATTATAGGTTCTTATAGTACGGTTTCTAGCGAATTTAGAATTTTAGAGGCGGATAACCCAACAGGTGAGTTTAGAGTTTTTCAGACTAGAGAAAGAGATTTAGAATATAATATTGCTCATTTTAATGATCACTTTTATATACTTACCAATAAAGATGATGCTATTAATTTTAAATTAATGAAAACTTCTGAAAAAAACACAGACAAAAAGTTTTGGGAAGAAGTTTTGCCACATAGAAAAGATGTATTGTTAGAAGATATCTCCATATTTAAAGATTTTTTAGTAGTGGAAGAACGTAGCGATGGTTTAAATAAAATACGAATAATAAGATGGGATAAATCCGAAGATTTTTATTTGCCAATTGAAGAAGAAACTTATTCGGCGGGAGTTTATTTTAACCCAGAATATGATACAAATATTATTAGGTATGGATATAATTCAATGACTACACCAAATTCAGTTATCGATTTTAATGTAGATGATAAAACTAAAACCCTTAAAAAAGAACAACAAGTATTAGGAGGCGATTTTGATAAAAATAATTATAAAAGCGAACGAATTTGGGCTAAAGCAGAAGATGGAACTGAAATTCCTATATCGTTAGTGTATCACAAAAACACGAAATTAACTAAAAACACACCTTTATTGCTATATGGTTATGGTTCTTATGGTTATACAATTGACGCAGGATTTAGTACAACACGTTTAAGTTTATTAAATAGAGGTTTCGTTTTTGCTATTGCGCACGTTAGAGGAAGTGAATATTTAGGTAGAAATTGGTACGATACAGGGAAATTACTTCATAAAACAAACACATTTACCGATTTCATTTCTTGTGGAAAACATTTAATTTCTGAAAATTATACTTCAGAAAAACATTTATACGCAACAGGTGGTTCAGCAGGTGGATTATTAATGGGAGCAATAATTAATATGCAACCAGATTTATTTAATGGAGTAGTAGCAAGTGTTCCATTTGTAGATGTACTAACTACTATGTTAGATGAAACCATTCCATTAACAACAGGTGAATTTGACGAATGGGGAAATCCTAAAACAAAAAAATATTACGATTATATAAAAACGTATTCTCCTATAGATAATATTACTGCTCAAAATTACCCAAATATGCTAGTAACAACTGGGTTACATGATTCACAAGTTCAATATTTTGAACCAGCTAAATGGGTAGCCAAACTTAGAGACTACAAAACAGATAAAAATATTTTATTGTTACATACAAATATGGACGCTGGACACGTTGGTGCTTCTGGTAGATTTAATGCTTTAAAAGAAACTGCAATAGATTATGGATTTATATTAGGATTAGAAGGTTACACTTCATTTAAAAAAAATTATTAAATTTGCATGTTAACTAATTAATAAGTTGTATAGAAATATAAGACTTATTATTAGAAATAAAACTCTAAAAAATGACAAGAAATACAGGTATTAGTAATACTATTTTAGACCTTATAGGTAACACTCCATTAATTAGATTAAACAAAATAACCAAAAAACTTCCCGGAAATTTTTATGCTAAGTATGAAGGATTTAATCCTGGACATTCTATGAAAGATAGAATTGCATTGCATATTATTGAAGCTGCGGAAAAAAAAGGATTGCTGAATAAAGACAGTACAATTATTGAAACAACTTCTGGTAATACAGGTTTTAGCTTAGCTTTAGTTAGTATTATTAAAGGTTATAAATGTATGTTGGCAGTAAATTCAAAAGCATCTGCAGGAAAAATAAACATGCTTAAAGCTATGGGAGCAAAAGTTTATGTTTGTCCAGCTCATGTTAAAGCTGACGATCCAAGATCTTATTATGAAGTAGCTAAAAGATTACACAAAGAAACGGCAAATTCAGTTTATATTAATCAATACTTCAACGAATTAAATTCAGAAGCTTATTACCGTTCATTAGGCCCAGAAATTTGGGAACAAACAGAAGGTAAAGTTACGCATATTGTAGCTGCAAGTGGAACTGGAGGAACTATTTCAGGAGTTTCAAAGTATTTGAAAGAACAAAATCCTAAAATTAAATCATTAGGAGTAGATGCTTACGGTTCTATTTTGAAAAAATTCCATGAAAGTGGTGTATTTGATAAAGACGAAATTTATCCATACAGAATTGAAGGTTTAGGTAAAAATTTAATTCCAACTGCTACACATTTTGAAGTAATTGATATGTTTGAAAAAGTTACGGATGAAGCTGCAGCTCATAGAGCAAGAGAATTAGCTGTTACAGAAGGTCTTTTTACAGGGTATACAAGTGGCGCAATTATTCAAGCAGCAATTCAATATGCTGAAAAAGGTATGTTTGACAAAAATTCTAATGTCGTATTAATTTTACCAGATCATGGTTCTCGCTATATGGAAAAAATTTATAGTGATGATTGGATGAAAGAACAAGGTTTTTTTGATACACAAAAACAAGCTTTAGAAGAAGTAGAATATTTATAAAAAACAATTTTTATACAATTTTAAAAAGAGGTTATCTAAATTAGTTTAACCTCTTTTTTTATGAACTTTACATTTGATTAGCACAAAAAAAATACCTTACTTTGTAAACTTATAAATGTAACCTTTAAATTTACATTTACTCCAAAAGAAAATATAATGAGAGATTTATTTGAAAGAATTATAAAGGACAAAGGGCCCCTTGGAAAATGGGCTAAACAGGCTGAAGGATATTATGTTTTTCCAAAATTAGAAGGTGAAATATCAAATAGAATGATTTTTAACGGGAAAAAGGTAATTACCTGGAGTATAAATGATTACTTAGGTTTATCAAATCATCCTGAAGTTAGAAAAGCGGATGCTGAAGCTGCAGCAGAATACGGTATGGCATATCCTATGGGAGCCAGAATGATGTCAGGTCATACTAGATTTCATGAACAATTAGAAGAAGAGTTAGCAGCATTTGTTGAAAAGGAATCTGCTTATTTAGTTAATTTTGGTTATCAAGGTATGGTTTCTGCAATTGATGCACTTGTTAGCAAAAATGATGTAATTGTTTATGATATGGATGCTCATGCTTGTATTATTGATGGTGTTAGGTTACATCCAGGTAAACGATTTACCTTTCAACATAATAATATTGAAAGTTTAGATATAAATTTAAGAAGAGCAACTAAAATAGCGGAAGAAAATAACGGTGGTATTTTAGTGATTTCTGAAGGTGTTTTTGGGATGCGAGGAGAACAAGGAATTTTAAAAGAAATAGTTGCCTTAAAGAAAAAATATAACTTTAGATTATTGGTTGATGATGCTCATGGTTTCGGAACGTTAGGAAAAGATGGAAAAGGAGCAGGTTTTGAACAGGGAGTTCAAGATGATATTGATGTATATTTTGCAACTTTCGCAAAATCTATGGCTGGTATTGGAGCATTTTTTGCAGCGGATAAAGACATTATTCAGTATTTACAATATAATATGCGTTCGCAAATGTTTGCTAAATCGTTACCAATGCCTATGGTTAAAGGTGCTTTAAAACGATTGGACATGTTAAGAACTATGCCTGAATTAAAAGAAAAACTTTGGGAAAATGTAAATGCATTACAAAATGGTTTAAAAGAAAATGGTTTTAATATTGGAGGAACAAATACTTGTGTAACTCCAGTATTTTTAGAAGGAGATATTCCAGAAGCGATGGCAATGGTTAATGATTTACGTGAAAATTATGGTGTATTTTGTTCCATTGTAGTATATCCTGTTATTCCAAAAGGAATGATTTTGCTTAGATTAATTCCAACTGCAACTCATAATTTAGAAGACGTTAAAGAAACTATAACTGCTTTTTCTGCTATAAGAGAAAAACTAGAGAAAGGTATTTATAAACGAATTGCCGCAGCAATGATTAAACAATAAATAAAAAAGCCTTTTAGAATTTCTAAAAGGCTTTTTTATTTATGCTTTTCTTAAATTCACGTTAATAACCTTCTGATATATTTTTAAGTGAATTTATATCTAAAATTTTAATTTTTTTCCCTTTTAAATCAATTATTTTATCTTTCTTTAAGTTAGATAATAAACGAATAGCAGATTCTGTGGCAGTGCCAATAGTATTAGCAATTTCTTCTCTTGTTAAAATAATATCAATAAATCCTTCACTATCACTTCCAAAAATATCATTTAAATTTATGATTACAGTTGCTAATCTATCTTTAACTAGTTTTTGAGCCATTTCTGAAACTAAGCTATTAGCTTCATTTAATTGATGAGAAATATTTTTCATGATACTTAAAGAAAATTGAGAATTTTCTTTAATAACATCTAAAATATCTCCTTTAGGTATAAAACAAACTCTCATGTCTTCTAATGCCGTAACATTCAACCCCACAGGTTCATCGCTTAAAATAGATCTATGACCTAAAATATCGCCTCCTTTAATAAATTTTATTATTTGTTCTTTTCCGTTTGTGTTAAGTTTAGTTAACTTGCATTTACCTTGATTAATACAATATAAACCATTTATAGCGCTACCTTCTGTCATTAAGTTTTCGCCTTTTTTAATTATAAGCGATGTTTTATGTTCAGAAAATCTCTCTAATTCTTCGTGTGATAGGTTTCTTAATGCATTTAATCTTTTTACAATGCATTGGGTACAATTTCCCATATTTAGCTCAAATCTTGTCTGTAATGAATAATTAGCACAAATGTACAAAATTTAATGATATTTGTCATAGATGTGAAGTAATAAATGAATAGTTTTGTTAGTATAAATATATAGATGTATGAGTACCAACAATTGCTATCATTGTGGGCTAGATTGCGGTAAAAATCCCGTGAAATTTAATGATAAATGCTTTTGCTGTAACGGTTGTAAAACGGTTTATGAAATATTAAATGCTAATGAATTGGGCTGTTATTACGATTTTGAAAACAACCCAGGAACAATTCCTTCTGAAATAAAAGGTAAATATGCTTATTTAGAAAATGAAGAAATTGTAAGTAAACTTCTAGAATTTGATGATGGTGAAATTGCTGTTGTTGAGTTTTATATTCCTAGTATTCATTGTAGTTCTTGTATTTGGGTTTTAGAGAATTTGAGTAAATTAAATCCAGGAGTAATTACGTCATTAGTAAATTTTCCAAAAAAAACAGTACGTATTACTTATAAAACTAAATCTACAAATTTAAAAGACGTTGTAGAATTAATAACTTCTATTGGTTATGAGCCTTATATAAGTTTAGATGATGCAGATTCTAAAAAGAATAAGGTAAGCAAAACATTAATTTATCAATTAGTTATTGCAGCTTTTGTTTTTGGAAATGTTATGATGCTTTCTTTTCCAGAATATTTTCAAGTAGATGGATTTTGGATAAACAAATATAAAATTGTTTTTAGATGGCTTATGTTTTTTATGTCTATTCCTGTTGTGGTTTATTCGGCCAAAGATTATTTTATATCAGCATACAAAGGTTTAAGTCATAAAATATTAAATATAGATGTTCCAGTAGCTTTGGGAGTTTCTGTACTTTTTATAAGAAGTTCTATAGAAGTATTTTTAAATATAGGAGCAGGTTTTTTTGATAGTTTAACAGGATTAATTTTCTTTTTGCTTTTAGGGAAGTTCTTTCAACAAAAAACGTATAATTTTTTATCTTTTGAACGTGATTATAAATCGTATTTTCCAATTGCAGTCACTAAAATATTTAATGGAAAAGAAGAAGCAGTTCCAGTTAAAGATATTTGTGAAGGCGATAGATTATTAATTAGAAATCAAGAATTAATTCCTGTAGATGGTATTTTAATAAACGGAACAGCTTATATAGATTATAGTTTTGTTACAGGAGAATCTGTACCTGTAGTTAAAAAATCAGGAGATAAATTATTTGCAGGAGGTAAACAAACCGCAGGAGCCATAGAAGTGGATGTTATAAACACTATTGAACAAAGTTATTTAACACAACTTTGGAGTAATGATATTTTTAATAAAAATGAAGAAAAAAACATAAAAAATATTACAGATTCAATAAGTAAGTATTTTACAGGCGTAATTTTAAGTATAGCTTTAATTGCAGGTGTTTATTGGTATTTTATAAATCCTTCATTAGCTTTTAATATTGTAACTGCAGTATTAATTATTGCTTGTCCTTGTGCTTTAGCGTTATCTGCTCCATTTGCTTTTGGAAATATGTTAAGGATTTTTGGTTATCGAAAATTTTACCTGAAAAATTCGGTGGCTATTGAAAACATGGCTAAGGTAGATACTGTAATTTTTGATAAAACAGGTACCATAACTTCAAATGATATTTCTAAAATAAGTTACGAAGGTATTCCATTAACCTCATTTGAATTGCAATTAATTAAAACGGTTATTAGAGCATCTAATCATCCATTAAGCAGGTCGTTATATGATTTTATTGAGGAGTTAAGTTTCACGGATAAGTTAGATTATTTTAAGGAAATATTAGGTAGAGGTATAGAAGCAAAATTTAAAGAGTATAATCTTAAATTAGGTTCTGCAAATTTTATGGGAATTGAACAAAAAAATATAAATGAAACCGTTATTTATATTAATATTAATGATGAGTTAAAAGGAAAATTTAAATTCTCTAATAATTATAGAGAAGATACACAAAAGGTTTTTGATGAACTTTCCAAAAAATATAAACTCATAATTCTTTCTGGAGATAATGAAGGAGAAAAAGAATTCTTATCTCAAATGTTACCTAAAGAAACGATATTTAAGTTTAATCAAAAACCTGAAAATAAATTAAATTTTATTAAAAGTATACAAAAAAAAGGAGCACATGTACTAATGCTTGGAGATGGCTTAAATGATGCAGGAGCTTTGGCTCAAAGTAATGTTGGAATTGCTATTTCAGAGAATGTAAATGTATTTTCACCTGCGTGTGATGGTATATTAGATGCAAATCTTTTTAACAAAATACCTAAGTTTTTAACATTAGCATCAAAAACGGTAAGTATAATAAAAGTAAGTTTTGTGCTTTCATTTTTATATAATGTAGTAGGAATGTATTTTGCTTTAACAGGGCAACTAACGCCAGTAGTTGCTGCAATTTTAATGCCTGCAAGTTCTATATCAATTGTCATATTTGTCACATTATTAACTAATTGGATAGCAAAAAATAATTAATTATTTGTGCTGATAAATAAAAAAATGTAGTTTTATATAATGCTATTATTGAATTATGTGATAATTATCATTTTTTGAAAAGTATGAATAATATATATTTGACGCATTATTGATTAACTAAAAAAATTAAACTAGTAACCAAATGGAAGTTGTCTACATTACTATAGGCGTTAGCGTTGTTGTTGCTATCTTTTTTCTAATAATTTTCATAAAAGCCATAAAATCTGGACAATACGAGGATACTTATACGCCATCGGTACGAATGCTATTTGATGACGAACTAGTTAATGATAAAAAAGAAGAACATAATTAACCAAAACTATAAATAAATAATTAAGTATGGAAAAAGAACAGTTTTATTACGATAATAAGATCGTTAAAATGTTTCTATCAGCTACAATTCTTTGGGGAATTGTAGGTATGTTAGTTGGGCTTACAGTAGCATTGCTATTTGTATTTCCCGGATTATTAGAATTTGCTGGTTCAGACAATGCAATTTCATGGCTAAGTTTTGGACGTTTACGTCCACTACATACAAATGCCGTTATTTTTGCTTTTGTGGGTAATGGAATTTTTACAGGTGTATATTATTCCACACAACGATTGTTAAAAACCAGGATGTTTAATGATAATTTAAGTAGAATTAATTTTTGGGGATGGCAATTAATAATTGTGGCTGCGGCTATTACATTACCACTAGGTTTTACTTCAACTAAAGAATACGCCGAATTAGAATGGCCTATAGATATAGCAGTGGTTTTAGTATGGGTTGTATTTGGTATTAACCTTATTGGTACAATATTAAAAAGAAGACAACGACATATTTATGTTGCTATTTGGTTTTACATTGCTACACTAGTTACAATTGCTGTTCTTTATATATTTAATAATTTAGAATTACCTGTTACTGCTTTTAAAAGTTACTCGGTTTATGCGGGAGTTCAAGATGCAATGGTGCAGTGGTGGTATGGACATAATGCAGTAGCATTTTTCTTAACTACACCAATTTTAGGGTTGATGTATTATTTTGTACCTAAAGTTGCTAATAGGCCAGTTTATTCTTATAGACTTTCTATTGTTCACTTTTGGTCTTTAATATTTATTTATATATGGGCTGGACCTCACCATTTATTATATACTGCATTACCTGGTTGGGCTCAAAACTTAGGTACTGTATTTTCAGTAATGTTAATTTTCCCATCTTGGGGAGGTATGATTAATGGGTTGTTAACATTAAGAGGAGCTTGGGATAAGGTTCGTGAAGATCCAGTTTTAAAATTCTTTGTAGTTGCAATTACAGGATATGGAATGGCAACTTTTGAAGGTCCAATGTTATCTTTTAAAAATGTGAATGCAATTGGACATTATACAGACTGGATAATTGGTCACGTACATATTGGAGCTTTGGCCTGGAATGGATTTATGATTGCAGGTATTATTTATTGGCTTGCAACAAAACTTTGGAAAACTGAATTATATTCACAAAAACTAGCGAATATCCATTTTTGGATAGGAACATTAGGAATTTTATTTTACGCAATTCCATTATATGTTGCTGGATTTACACAAGCATTAATGTGGAAAGAATTTAATCCTGATGGAACTTTAGTTTACGGTAATTTTTTAGAAACAGTTACTAAAATTATTCCAATGTATGCAATGCGAGCTGTTGGAGGTACTTTATATTTAACAGGTTTCATTTTATTAGCTTATAATATTATAAAAACTGCTAAAGCAGGTTCCGCTGTTGAAGATGAGTTAGCAGAGGCTGCTCCGTTGAAAAAAATTAGTGGAAAAAGAATTGCAGGAGAGGCTTGGCATACTTGGTTAGAAAGAAGAACGGTTTTATTCTCGATTTTAACAACTGTTGCTATTTTAATTGGTGGTATGGTTGAAATTGTACCATTAATATTAGTAAAATCAAATGTACCAACTATAGCAAGTGTAAAACCATACACTCCATTAGAATTAGAAGGTAGAGATATATATATGAGAGAAGGTTGTAATAACTGTCACTCTCAAATGATTCGTCCATTCCGTTCAGAAGTAGCACGTTATGGTGAATATTCTAAAGCAGGGGAGTTTGTTTATGATCATCCATTCTTATGGGGTTCACGTAGAACAGGACCAGATTTACATAGAATTGGAGGAAAATATAACGATAACTGGCATTTTAATCATATGATGGATCCAAGGTCTACATCACCAGGTTCAATAATGCCTCGTTATACTTGGATTATTAAAAATGATTTAAACGCTTCAGATATAGAAGCAAAAATGAAAGGCCTAGTTACCTTAGGTGTTCCTTATTCGGATAAAGAAATAGCAAATGCTAAACAAAGTATTGTTGAGCAAGCTAATACAATTGAAACGAATTTAAGACAAGATCCAGAATTTGTTAAAAACTATGGAGATAGTAATATTCAAAATAAAGAAATAGTAGCATTAATTGCTTATTTACAACGTTTGGGAACAGATATTAAAGTAGATACTAATACTGCTACAGCAATAAAATAATTAAAAATGTTAAAATTTATTAGACACAATTTTGATGGAATGGATGGTATAGAAATATACCCAATTATTTCATTGGTACTATTTTTTATTGTATTTGTAACTATGTTTATTATTGTTATGAATATTTCCAAAAAAAGAATAGATGAAGTAAGCCATTTACCATTAGAAGACGACACAAAAAATAAAGAGAATAATCATGAATAAAAAATCAGAAAATATATCAGGTTGGCAAAGGTTTTTAAAGTCTATGACTAAAGCCAACGAACTTGGAAAAGAAGAAGATGTAATGTTAGATCATGACTATGACGGAATTAAAGAACTAGACAATGTATTACCACCATGGTGGAAAGCAGGATTTTATATTACTATAGCTATTGCTGTGTTTTATTCTATTATGGTAATAGGATTTAATAAATACAATCAGTTTGATGAATTAAAAGATGAGCTAGCAACTGCTAAAAAACAAGTAGAAACGTATAAATCAGAGCACCCAGAGTTATTTAGCACGGCTAATATTACAGCATTTACAGATGCTGAAAATATAGCTAAAGGGAAAGCATTGTTTACTTCAAAAACTTGTTTTGCTTGTCATGGAGCAGATTTAGGTGGAGGTATTGGACCTAACTTAACGGATAATCATTGGATTTTAGGTGGAGGAATTAAAAATATTTTCCATACTATTTCTAAAGGAGGAAGACCAGGAAAAGGTATGGTTGCTTGGGAAGCTACCATTAGCAAATTAGAACGTCAGCAGTTAGCTAGTTATATAATTTCAATGCAAGGAACTACTCCTGCAGCACCAAAAGCACCTCAAGGTGATATTATTTGGCCTGAACAATAAGCGTATATTATAATTAAATAATACCGCAAATTTTTAATTTAAAAATTTGCGGTATTTTATTGATTTTAAGTAAATAATGAAGATTTTAATTCATTTTTTGTTACAAATGTATCGTTCAATAAGGCATATAATACTAATTTTACAATTCAGGAAGGGCAATTAAAAAACATTAAAAATAATGCAAAGCGAAAATAATCCTAATAAAGAAAAATTTAGAGATTCCATAGGAACAATTACAGATAGTGGAACACGAAATTTTATTTTCCCTAAAAAACCAAAAGGACGTTATTATAATTATAGAACTATAGTTAGTTGGGTGTTACTTGTGTTTTTTATAGCAGCTCCTTTTATTAAAGTTAAAGGTAATCAGTTTTTATTATTTGATGTATTAGATAGAAAATTTAATATTTTTGGATTTCCTTTTTGGCCTCAAGATTTTTATTTACTAGTTATTTCTATGTTAGTTAGTATCGTTTTTATAATCTTGTTTACAGTTATATTTGGTAGAATATTTTGCGGATGGATGTGTCCACAAACCATATTTCTTGAAATGATTTTTAGAAAAATAGAATACCTTATTGATGGTGACCGATCTAAACAAATAAAACTTTCTAAACAAGCTTGGGATGTTGAAAAAATAACTAAAAGAGCATTAAAATGGAGTATATTTTTTATATTATCTTTTTTAATATCTAATGTTTTTCTTTCCTATTTAGTTGGTTCAGATGTAGTTATAAAATATGTATTAGAAGGGCCATCAAACCATTTAGGAACTTTAATTAATTTGTTAGTATTTACTGCAGTATTTTACTTTGTTTTTGCTTGGTTTAGAGAACAAGTTTGTATTATTGTTTGTCCATATGGAAGGTTACAAGGAGTTTTATTAGATAATAAATCTATTAATGTTGCTTATGATTTTGTTAGAGGTGAAGGAGAAAATGGAAGAAAACCTTTACGTAAAAATGAAAATAGAGAAGAGTTAGGAAATGGAGATTGTATTGATTGTAAGCAATGTGTACAAGTTTGTCCTACTGGAATAGATATTAGAAACGGTACACAATTAGAATGTATTAATTGTACAGCCTGTATTGATGCTTGTGATGATATAATGGATAAAGTGGGATTTGATAGAGGATTGATCAGATATGCATCGGAAGATGAAATTGAGAAAAAAGAAAAATTCAAGTTTAATGCGCGATTAATTGCGTATACCGCAGTTTTAACTATTTTATTTGGTATTTTAGTAACCATGTTGTTTTTAAGGACTGATGTTGAGGCAACGGTTTTAAGATTACCAGGTCAAACTTTTCAATCTACGGAGAATACAATAAAAAACGTTTTTACAATTACGCTCATTAATAAAACAACAAAAGCAATTAATAATGTAGATGTTAAATTATTATCTCATAAAGGAAAAGTTATTATGGTTGGAGGTAATTTATCTATTAAAAAGCAGGGATTAACAGATGGAACATTATTTATTGAAATTAATAAATCGGATTTAAAATCTTCTAAAGAAAAATTAAAATTAGGTGTTTATTCTGATGAAAAATTAATAGCAAAAACAACCACTAATTTTACAGGACCTTTAATTATTAAATAATTATGAAAATTAAATTTACTTGGCCAATGGGAATTATTCTGGCATTGGCATCGTTTATGATATTTATTTTATCGTATGTTTATAAAGCAACTTTTGTAAAAAAATACGATCATCATTTAGTGTCCGAACATTATTATAAAGATGAATTAAATTATCAAAAAGAAATTGATAAATTACAAAGAGCTTCTAATTTAAAACAAAATATAGTTGTTGAACACAAAAATAATGGTTTGTTAATTAAATTTCCTGCTGAATTTAAAGCCTCAGATATAAAAGGAACAATTAATTTTCAGAGACCATCAAATAATAAACTTGATTTTCAAATACCAATTAATATAACTAAAAATGAGTTTATGATTGGTAACGACAAATTGGTTGAAGGAATTTGGGATGTTAAAATTGATTGGTATGTAGGCAAACAAACCTTTTTATTAAAACAAACACTAAGTTATTAATAATATGCTTTGGACAGCACTAATATTAGGACTTGCAGGAAGTTTTCACTGTATTGGCATGTGCGGTCCAATAGCATTTATACTGCCTATAGATAAATCTTCAGCAGCAAAAACTTTTATCCAAACATTTTTATATCATTTTGGACGTTTAATAAGTTATGCAATAATTGGAATTTTATTTGGTTTTTTAGGCAAAGGATTATATTTGGCTGGTTTTCAGCAAAACTTATCTATACTAATGGGTGTTATAATGATACTAACGGTTATAATTCCTGTAAGTATTTTTAATAAATTTAATTTTTCAAAACCTTTATATAAACTAATAGGAAAACTTAAACAATATTTAGGTTTGTATTTAAATAAAAAATCTAACAAAGCCATTTTTACTATAGGTTTTTTAAACGGATTTCTACCTTGCGGATTAGTGTATATGGCTTTAATTGGAGCAATATCAACAGGGAATGCTTTTCAAGGAGAATTATATATGGCAGTATTTGGTTTAGGTACAATACCAATGATGAGTGGAGCAATACTATTAGGAAATTTTATCAATATATCCATTAGAAATAAAATTCAAAAAATTATACCAATTTTAGTAATTATTATCGGATTATTATTTATTTTGCGTGGATTAGGATTAGGAATTCCTTATATTTCTCCTCCAGATGCTAAATTGCAATTATCAAGCAATCCAGTAGAATGTGTAACAATAGATAAAAATTAGTAATCCATGGGTGTGCAACCAACTTTAACTATTGAAGATTTTAAAAAAGCTACATCTAATAAAGAACTATTAGAAATAATTGAGCAGAAAGATATACCATTTGATAAAGTCGCTGATAAATTATTTTATGAAGATGAATTGCGTAAAGTTCAAATTGAATTAATAAGACTTCAAAAGTGGGTTGCTAAAAATAAAAAAAGAGTAGCTATTATTTTTGAGGGAAGAGATGCTGCAGGAAAAGGCGGTAATATTAGGCGCTTTACAGAACATTTAAATCCTCGTTCAATGCGTTTAGTAGCCTTAAATAAACCAACTGATATTGAAAGAGGTCAATGGTATTTTAGACGTTATATTAGAAAATTGCCAAATCCAGGTGAAATTGTTTTTTTTGATAGAAGCTGGTATAATAGAGCAGTTGTTGAACCCGTTATGGGATTTTGTAACGATTTACAATATGATAAATTTATGTTACAAGTACCAGAGTTTGAACATATGCTTTATGAAGATGGAGTTACTATCATAAAATTTTGGTTTTCTATTTCAAAAGATGAACAACTAAATAGATTTAATTCAAGATTAAAAACTCCTTTAAAACGATGGAAATTTAGTCCAGTAGATCAAAAAGGGCAAGAATATTGGGATAAATATACGCATTACAAAAACCAAATGTTTAGTAAAACGCATACAAGTTATAGCCCTTGGATTATTGTAAAAGCAAACGATAAAAAAACTGCTAGGTTAGAATGTATACGTTACGTGTTATCACAATTTGAATACGAAGGAAAAAGTAAAGCTATGACTACATTATTTCCAGATCCAAATATTATTATGAGATATCATCGTTCATCAAAACAATTAGATTAATTATGGATTCTTTTAAATTAACACAAAAAGACGTTGATATTTTAAATACCAACAAAGGTTTGGTAGCCTTACTTTCTAAAGAACCTTATAATTTAGAAAAAGCGGTTAGGTATGTTAAATATGAAAGAAAATTAAAAAAATTACAGGTTGAATTGGTTAGATTGCAAACTTGGGCAATTAAAGAAAATGAGCGTATAATTGTAATTTTTGAAGGAAGAGATGCTGCAGGAAAAGGTGGAGCTATTAGAAGAATTACAGAACGAATTAACCCGCGTCTTTTTAGAATTATTGCTTTGCCTAAACCTACAGAATTAGAACAAACTCAATGGTATTTTCAACGATATGTAAAACAATTTCCTGCTGCAGGAGAAATGGTTTTTTTTGATAGAAGTTGGTATAATAGAGCAGTTGTTGAGCCAGTTAATGGATTTTGTACAAAACATCAATACACTACTTTTATGAATCAGGTTAATGATTTTGAGCGTATGATTACAGAATCTGGAATTCGATTGGTTAAAATTTACATGTCCATTTCAAAAAAAGAACAAGCAAAACGTTTTGAAGAGATAAAAAAAGATCCATTAAAACAATGGAAAATGACTGATGTTGATGAAAGAGCTCAGGAATTATGGGATGTGTATACGGAATATAAACAAAGAATGTTTGAAAAAACTAGTGAAGGTGGAGGCGTTCCTTGGAAAATTATTAGAGCCAACCGAAAAACTTATGCTAGAGTTTCAGCAATAAACCACATATTAGAAAGTATTCCTTACGATAAAAAATTAAAAGTATAGTTTTCTTATAATTTTCTACTTGTACCCAACAATTCTGTAGCTTCTAAAACAATCATATAAGCATTTTTATCGTGCTCTTCTACAAGGTTTTTAAGGGCAATAATTCTATTTTTATTAATAGATAGAAAAATAATATTTCTGCTGTGGTCAAAATGTAAGTCATCACCTTTAATTAAAGTACCGGTAATTCCCATTTCGGTTGTAATAGTATGTTTTAAATCTTCTAAATTGGTTGAAGAAATGTGAACTATTTTATTTTGTTTTATTCCAGTTAATACTAAATCAATAAATTTTGAAGCTACAAAAATACTTATCATGCTCCAAAGAGCTAATTCAATATTTTTAAAAACTATTCCAGCAGAAATAACAACTATAATATCTAAAAATAAGATTACACTACCAGATTTAAAACCTGTTTTAGAAGTTACTAATTTTGCAATAATGGTACTTCCACCAGCAGAAGAATCTCCTTTAAAAATTAAACCTAAACCTATACCAACACCAATTCCACCATAAATAGTAGCTAATAATGTATTTGTACTTAAAATAGGGAAATGTATAATTTCGGATAATAAATCAATAAAAACGGATAAAAGAATAATTGTTACAATAGTTCTAATTGCAAATTTTTTTCCTAAATATTTTATACTAATTAATAATAAAGGAAAGTTTATCAAAAACATTAAAACTCCTGTTGGTAAATTAAATAAATAGTGAAATACTATGGATAAACCAGCAGTACCACCAGTTACAATTTTATTGGGTATTAAAAAGCCAACAACTCCAACAGATGTAATAAAGCTACCAATTATAATAAAAGAGTAATTGATAAACTCTTTTTTTAAAGTTTGCATATTTTCTATTTAGTTATGCGAAATAAGCTTTAGGTTTTAACAAAACTTATTCGTCAACTAAAACCCATTCTCCTTTTTGTATTAACGGAATAGCTTGTTTATACTTTAAGGATTTGTTTTCGCCAGACATAATATTTTTTATAGTAACATGTTCATTTCTACCAATTTTACGTTCAGTTCTAACAATAGTTTCTACAACTTGTGGTTGCTGAGTTTGATTAGTTTGCGCATTTTCAGATATGTTACTATAATCTTCTTTGGTTAATTTTACATTTTCACGTTTTCGTTCTTGAGCTTGAGAAACTTGGTTTGCATCATTTGATGGTAATTCACCTTTAAACAAGAAGGATAACACATCTTTATTAACGGTATCAAGCATTCCATTAAATAACTCAAATGATTCAAATTTGTAAATTAATAATGGATCTTTTTGTTCGTAAGTTGCATTTTGAACAGATTGTTTTAACTCATCCATTTGACGTAAATGGTCTTTCCAAGTATCATCAATAATTGCAAGTGTTATATTTTTTTCAAAATCGGTAACCAATTCTTTTCCTTCAGATTCGTAAGCTTCTTTTAAATTGGTTATAACTTTTAGTTCTTTACTACCATCTGTAAAAGGTACTACAATACGTTCGTATTTATCTCCTTGATTTTCGTAAACATCTTTAATTACAGGAAAAGCCATTTTAGCACTTCGCTCTAATTTATTTTTATAATGTTTGTAAACTACATCAAATAATTGATCTGTTAGTTCTTGTTCAGACAGTGTTTTAAAATCGTCTTCCGTAAATGGAGAGGTAGTAGTTGAAAATCTAATTAATTCATATTCAAAGTTCTTGTAATCGTTTGTTCCTTTATTTTCACGCACCAATAAATTACAAGTATCATAAATCATATTTACAATATCTACTTTTAATCTTGAACCGTATAAAGCATGCTTTCTACGCTTATAAACTACTTCACGTTGTGAGTTCATAACATCATCATATTCTAATAATCGTTTACGAACACCAAAGTTGTTTTCTTCTACTTTTTGTTGCGCACGTTCAATAGATTTAGATATCATAGAATGTTGAATTACTTCACCTTCTTGTAATCCCATTCTATCCATCATTTTGGCAATTCTTTCTGAACCAAATAAACGCATTAAATTATCTTCTAACGAAACATAAAATTGTGATGAACCTGGATCTCCTTGACGACCAGCACGACCACGTAACTGACGGTCAACACGACGAGAATCATGACGTTCCGTACCAATAATTGCTAAACCTCCAGTTTTTTTAACCTCGTCGGATAATTTAATATCTGTACCACGACCTGCCATATTTGTTGCAATAGTTACTACACCTGATTTACCAGCTTCAGCAACAATATCTGCTTCTTTTTTATGAAGTTTCGCATTCAATACATTATGTTGAATTTTCTTAATATTAAGCATTCTACTTAATAATTCAGAAATTTCTACAGAAGTTGTACCAACTAAAACAGGACGTCCTTGATTTACCAGTTTTTCAATTTCATTAATAACTGCATTGTATTTTTCACGTTTTGTTTTATAAACTAAATCTTCTTTATCATCTCTAACTAAAGGTTTATTAGTAGGAACTTCAACTACATCTAATTTATAAATTTCCCAAAATTCACCAGCTTCTGTAACCGCTGTACCTGTCATACCAGATAATTTACGGTACATTCTAAAATAATTTTGAAGTGTTACAGTTGCATAAGTTTGTGTAGCATCTTCAATTTTTACGTTTTCTTTGGCTTCAATTGCTTGATGTAAACCATCAGAATAACGTCTACCTTCCATTATACGTCCAGTTTGCTCATCCACAATTTTTATTTTATCTTCCATAATAACATATTCCACATCTTTTTCAAATAGTGTATATGCTTTTAATAGTTGATTCATGGTATGAATTCGTTCACTTTTTAAGCTATAATCGCGATATAGTTCTTCTTTTTTTGTAGCTATATCATCAGGAGAATCCGATTCATTTTCAATTTTATGAATCTCCATACTTAAATCTGGAAGTATAAAGAAATCATTATCCATATCATCACTAGATAAAAATGTAATTCCTTTATCTGTAAGTTCAATAGAATTATTTTTTTCGTCAATTACAAAATATAGGTCTTTGTCTACTTTAGGCATTTCCCTATTATTGTCTTGCATATAAAAATTTTCTGTTTTTTGTAACAGTTGTTTTATACCTTCTTGACTTAAATATTTAATTAAAGCTTTACTTTTAGGTAATCCTCTATAAACGCGTAGTAATAAAAAACCACCTTCTTTAGTGTTTCCTTCTTGAATTAATTTTTTAGCTTCAGCTAGTACGCCAATTAAATGGTTTTTTTGTGTGTTTACAATTTTATCAACGCTTGGTTTAAGCTCGTTAAATTCGTGTCTGTCAGCATGAGCAGTTGCACCAGAAATAATTAATGGAGTTCTTGCATCATCAACTAAAACAGAATCGACCTCATCTACAATGGCATAATTATGTGGTCTTTGTACTAAGTCGTTTGGCGAATGTGCCATATTATCACGTAAGTAATCAAAACCAAACTCATTGTTTGTACCATAAGTAATATCTGAATTATATGCTTTGCGTCTTTCATCAGAATTTGGTTGATGTAAATCAATACAATCTACGCTTAAACCATGAAATTCAAATATTGGCCCCATCCAGGCGGCATCACGTTTTGCTAAATAATCATTTACAGTAACTACATGAACTCCATTTCCTGTTAATGCATTTAAATAAACTGGCAAAGTAGAAACTAGAGTTTTACCTTCCCCAGTCATCATTTCTGCAATTTTACCTTGATGCAAAACTGAACCACCAATTAATTGGACATCGTAGTGAATCATATCCCAAGTTATTTCCATCCCTTGAGCATCCCAATTATTTGCCCACTCTGTTTTATCGCCATTTAATGTAACTTGATTTCTAATAGCAGAAAGTTCTCTATCAAATGCTGTTGTTGTAACGGTAATAGATTTATTTTCGGTAAAACGTTTTGCTGTTTCTTTTACTACAGCAAAAGCTTCTGGCATAATTTCTTCAAGAATAGTTTCAGAAACTTTGTAAGATTTATCTGTTAAATCATCAATTTCATCATAAATTTCTTCTTTTCTATCTATGGTTGCTGTTTTAGATTCTTCTTCTAAATCATTAATTTTTTGTTTAAACTCACTAATTCCATCTGAAATTTTTTGTTTAAAATAATCGGTTTTAGCTCTTAGTTCATCGTTAGATAAATTGTTCATTTCCTGTTCAAAAGCTCTAACTTTTTCAACAATTGGTAGAAGTATTTTTAAGTCCTTTTTCTTTTTATCACCAACAAATACTTTCAATACTGAATTTATAATACTCATATCTTTTTTTCTCAATGTTAAATTTTATAATCCATTTTTTAATAGATAATGGATTTGTGCACGAATTTAAAATATTTTAACTGGATAAGTGTTAAAATTTTGTTCAAAAATATATCTTTTAAACAAAAAAAAAGCCTCGTTTGAGACTTTTTTAGATTTTTTAAGTTTATTAGTATTCATCCTCATTCCAAAGATAATCTTCTTGTGAAGGGTAATCTGGCCAAATTTCAAGAATTGAATCGAAATTTTCATCCTCATCTTCAATATCTTGTAAATTTTCAACAACTTCTAATGGAGCTCCAGTTCTTATCGCATAATCAATCAATTCATCTTTTTTTGCTGGCCATGGTGCATCTGCTAAATAAGATGCCAATTCTAAAGTCCAATACATAATTTTCTAGTATTAATTTTTTTTGCAAAAATAATTTTTTTACTTAATAAAACAAGTTTTTTTTTGATTTTTAATTAAATAATACTATTTAATATTTTTCAGGAGTCCATTTTATTTCCTCTACTTTAAAATCGTTTGAAAATTTTCTAGCTAGAGTAAATAGATAATCGGATAATCTATTTAAATAAATGATAATTAGTTCGTTAATAGGATTTTCTTCATTTAATAAAGTACAAATTCGCTCGGCTCTTCTACAAACGGATCTTGCAATGTGGCAATAGGAAACTACTGGATGACCACCTGGTAAAATAAAATGTGTCATTGGTGGTAGATTTTCATTTATGACATCCATTTCTTTTTCAAGAAAAGCAATGGTATTACTGTTAAGTTTAGGTATATTAAGGCGGTCTTTTCCATTTTTTAATTTTTCTTTGTTTGTCGGCGTTGCTAACATTGCTCCTAAAGTGAATAATTCTGTTTGAATTTTTAATAAAGTTTTTTTTGTGTCTTCATCAATTTTTTGATCTTTAATTAAGCCTATAAATGAGTTTAATTCGTCAACGGTGCCATAAGCCTCAATTCTAATATGATGTTTTGGAACTCTTTCTCCTCCAAAAAGAGATGTTTTTCCTTTATCTCCAGTTTTTGTGTAAATTTTCATAGGGTAAATTTAAATAAATATTTAACTAATTTATATGCGTATTGTAAAATGTTGTTTGTTTTGTTCTTTTCTAAAAAATACAATTCCCCAATAAAAAGTATTTATAGTAACCGTAACTTTAGGGTGCTCTTTTATTATATTCCAAGTTTGGTGCATTTCTTTGGATAAATTAATATCATCAAAAATAAAAATAGAATTGTTATGAGCAGTTTTTAAGCATTTAGTAAAGTAGTTTAAAGTAGCTTTTTGAGTATGATTACCATCAAAATATATGAAATCAAAAGATTTATTATGGATGATATTAGAAAGTGTTTGGTTAAATTCTCCTGTAACTACTTCAATATTAGATAAATTAAATCTTTTAAATAATTGTGTTGCATAATTGGCTGTATTCGGGCAACCTTCTAAGCTAATAATTTTTGTATTTGAATTTCCGATACTTAATGCTGAGCTACTTAAGCCTACGGATGTTCCTATTTCTAAAATAGATTTGGGTTTGAAATAATCTACTAACCTAATTAATAAAAGAGCGTTTTTAGTTCTTATTCCAGCAACTTTTGATATGTCAGAAACCTTTCGTTCATTCGTTTTAAATACTTTTGAACCACTTCCAAAGTCTGCAACATTTAGTACTGTTTTATCCTTTAAAAGCCATTTTTTAACCTCAATAAATTTATTTTTTTGTGCTAAATCAGTTTTACAATTAAAACATTTGGTAATCAAATGAAAAACAAATGGAGAATGTACTCCATGCTTGTTAGTAGATTTGAATAAAAAATGAATATATAGTTTAATTTTAAACCACATTATTAGTATATTTAAATGCGAAATTAAAAGAAAAATTATTTTAATAGGTCATTTAAAATTATATTTGCCTTACCTTCAATAAAATTTTATGAACAAATATTTAATATACCTTTTAATTATAAGTCTGTCTACATCGTGCGTTACGACAAAACAAATGACTTATTTTCAGGGAAATCCAGTTAAAAAATCTGAAATTTATAAATTAAATAACCAACCATATCGATTACAAGTTAATGACATTTTGTACATTGATATAAAAGCAGATAATCCTAAAATTGTTTCTGTATTTAAAAATGTGGAAAATAAATCGGGAAATGCAACTAGTGGAAAAGGAGATGCTTTATATTTTAATGGTTATACAATTGATAGACACGGAAATATAAGAATTCCATACATTGGCGAAATAAATGTTTTAGGTTATACAACTAAAGAAGTTCGTGAAAAAATTGAAGAAGAATTAGGTAAGTTTTTTAAAAATCCAGAATTAATTTTTGTTACTGTAAAATTAGCTGGAATTAAATTTGTGGTTACCGGAGAAGTAGGTTCTCCAGGTACTATAAATTTAATGCAAAATCAAGTTTCAATTGTTGATGCTATTGCAAATGCAGGAGAAATAACACAACTTGGTAATAGAAGTGATGTAACTATTATTAGAAAAACTATTGATGGAGTTCAAAAATACCATTTAGATATGACAAATGTTGATGTGTTTAATTCAAAATATTTTTACATACAACCTAATGATATAATATATGTGGCTCCACTAAAACAGAAATCTTGGGGGACAGGAACTACTGGTTTCCAAACATTTTCAACAGTAGTTACGGTGTTGTCTTTTATAGTAAGTTCGGTTTTATTAGTTAAAAACTTATAGCAGTTTGTGATGAATAAACAATTTAATTTTACAGAAAAAGCAAACGAACAAATTACCGATATTAAAGACTATTTATTTAGAGTACTAGCTAATTGGAAATGGTTTGTATTAGTTATTGGAATTGCATTGGCAATTGCTTATTTCTTTAATGTTTCTACTCAAAAAATTTATGGATTAAAAACAACAATTGCTGTAAAAGAAAAGCAAAATCCATTATTTGCAACTGGTACTAATATTGCTTTTAATTGGGGTGGAGTTAGTGATAAAGTAGAAAATATCAGAAAAACATTAACATCAAGGTCTCATAATGAAAAAGTAGTTAAGCAACTTAAATTATATATAGATTATTATGTAGATGGCAAATTTAGAAAAGAGGATATCTATGGCAAAAATCCATTTGAAATAAAATTACAAGTTAACCAATATCAGTTATTAAATAATTTTATAAAAATTACATTTATTGATAACGATAATTTTACTATTTCAGTAGATTTCAATGAGGATTCCAAGTATAAATTGATGAATTATACTAATGAATCAATTAAAAATTTCACACCTGAAAATACTAGTTTTTCTAAAAAATATGCAGTTAATGAATATATAAATGAACCTTTTTTAAAGGGAGAAATTATAAAGAAAAAATCTGAAAGTAATTTATCTGGAAAAACGTATTATATTCAATTAAAATCAATAAATCAGGTTACTAATAACTATAAAGATATTGGAGCGAAAGGTTTATCGGGAACTTCATTAATTGAAGTTTCATTAACAGGAGCTAACAAACATAAAATAGTAGATTTTTTAAATAAAACTGTGGATGTTTTAGCAAAAGATCAACTTGCAGAAAAAACAGATTATGCACGAAGTACCAAAAGATTTATTGACGAACAATTTAAAAATACTTCAGATAGTTTAAAACTAATTGAAGACAATATAGGAGAATTTAAAAAAAGAAACTCTATTTATGATTTATCTGCACAAGGAGTTGAAATATTTTCACAAACTACAGGTTTGGATAAAGTTCAAAAAGAACTAACAGATAAAATTCAATATTTAAAACAATTAGAAAATTATATAAAAACGCATACAAATTATGCAAAAATACCTGCGCCTGCAATTATAAATGTTGATGATGCTTCTATTGCTGAAATGGTAGGTAAATTAACAGAATTGTCTGTTAAAAAAGAACAACTTGCTAATGAAGTAACCGCTAATCATCCTTCATTAAAATTGGCAAGTCAAGAAATTGAAACTACTAGAAAAGTTTTATTAGAAAATATCTCATCGTTAATTACTACTATTAACGTTAATTTAGATAATAGTAAAAAAAGATTAAGCTCGTATAATTATAAGTTAAATAAATTACCAAACAAAGAGCAGAAGTTATTAAACTATCAACGAAAGTATAGTTTAACAGAATCTAATGTGGTTTTTTTAATGCAAAAAAGATATGAAGCAGCAATTGCAATTGCTGCAAGTGTATCAGATATTACAGTGTTAGATTCAGCAAAAGATACAGGCCAAGCATATATTTTACCAAGAACTTCTTTCAATTACATGATTGCACTTTTATTAGGTATTATTTTACCTTTATTTGTAATAATTGGAATGGAAGTTTTTGATAATAAAATTAATTCTTCCGAAGATATTGAGCGTATTTCTCCAATTCCAATTTTAGGGGTTTTAGGAAAAAATCTGGCGCATAATAATTTGGCAGTTTTTTTAAAACCAAAATCTACAGTTGCCGAATCTTTTAGAGCTTTACGTTCAAATATCCAATTCCTGATTTCAAGAGATTTAAAAGATAAACCTAAAACTATTTTAGTAACATCATCTGTTAGTGGCGAAGGCAAAACTTTTGTATCTATAAATATGGCTACGGTATTTGCGCTAGGAGGGAAAAAAACAATTTTGGTTGGATTAGATTTACGAAAACCAAAAATATTTGGCGATTTTGAAATTACCAATAAAAAAGGAGTAGTTAATTATTTAATTGATGATTCCGATTTGCCTTCAATTATCCATAAAACAAAAGTGCCTAATTTAGATGTAATTACTTCTGGACCAGTACCACCAAACCCTTCTGAATTATTAATTAATTCTAGTATGGACGAACTAATTGATAAATTGAAGGAAGATTATGAGTATATAATTTTAGACACTCCGCCAATTGGTTTAGTTAGTGATGCTATTGAACTATTAAAATATGCAGATACTACAATTTATGTAGCCAGACATGGATATTCACAAAAAGGAATGCTCAAAATGATTAACGAAAAATATTTGAAAGAAGAAATTTCAAATATTAGTATTGTTTTAAATGATTTTAAAGTAAAAGCAAAATACGGATATTCTTATGGCTACGGTTATGGATATGGTTACGGTTATGGCAAATATTCAAATGGTTACCATGAAAATGAAAAACAATCATTTTTTAAGAAATGGTTTAAAAAGAAAAACAGCTAAATTTCTTTCCCTTCAATAAAAACTTTATCAATAAGGTTATTTCCAAAGGAATAAGGTAAAAAATTATAGCTTGGTATTGGTTGTGTAATAATAAAATTAGCTTTTTTATTTTCACAAATGCTTCCATGAGTTTTTTCAATTCCCATAGCATAAGCACCATTTATGGTTGCAGCATTTATTGCTTCTTCAGGAGTCATTTGCATTTTTACGCAAGCAGTAGAAATCACAAAATTCATATTACCTGACGGAGTAGAACCAGGATTATAATCTGTAGCAAGCGCTAAAGGTAAACCAGAATCTATCATTTTACGAGCAGGAGTATAGGGTATGCTTAAAAAATAGGAACAAGAAGGTAAAGCAACAGGCATAGTTTTAGTGTTCTTTAAACTAATAATATCTTCTTCTCTCATTTCTTCTAAATGATCTACAGATAAGGCGTTATATTTAATTCCAGCCTGAACTCCACCAATTGCAGTAAATTGATTTACATGAATTTTAGGTTTTAAATTGTGCTTTACAGCAGCATCTAATAATTTTTCGGTATCAGCAACTGAAAAATAACCAGTTTCACAAAAAATATCAATAAAATCAGCTAAGTTTTCTTTTGCTACAACTGGCAATATTTCATTAATTACTAAATTTAAAAAACCAATTTTATCATTTTTATATTTAATTGGTAAAGCGTGGGCTCCTAAAAATGTAGCTTTTATGGTTATTGGAAAATTTTGTTGTAATTTTTTAATTACTCTTAACATTTTTAATTCAGCTTCTTTGTTTAATCCGTAACCAGATTTTATTTCTACAGCTCCGGTTCCCATTTCCATAATTTCTTTAATTCGTACTACAGATTGTTCATATAAATCATCTTCCGAAGTGTTTTGTAGTTTTTTAGCCGAATTTAGAATTCCTCCACCTTTTTTTGCAATATCTTCATAAGTAAGTCCATTAATTCTATCCACAAATTCTTGTTCTCTATTTCCTGAAAATACCAAGTGAGTGTGGCTATCACACCAAGTAGGTAAAACCATTTTTCCTTTTGCGTTAATAGTTTTATCTACATTTAATTGAGGAATATTTTCCATTAAACCAAAATCTTTGATTAAATTATTTTCAATTAAAAGGAATGCATTTTTAATGGTTGGAAGCTCTTTCATTTGTTTCCCAATAACCATCTGTTTTGGAAAATCTTCAACCTGAATTAATTCTTTTATATTAGTAATTAAAGTTGTCATTTTTAGCTTAAATTAAGTATTCAAATATACATCTATTTTTTTAAGGTTTAAGTATTGAAGACTATAACGATATAGTGACATTAGTCACTATTTTTTACTTTAATTACTAAGGTTTTCACCCAATATTGGATTATCTTTGTAAAAAAATAAAAAAATGAACAAAGCGATATACATTGCTACAAGTGAAGCTCATAGTGGTAAATCTTTAGTAACCTTAGGTTTAATGAGAATGATGCTTGGTAAAACAGCAAAAGTAGGTTATTTCAGACCTATTATTGATGATGTCAAAAAAGGTAAAAAAGACAATCATATTAAAACTATTATATCTCATTTTGAATTAGATTTAAACCCAGAAGAAGCTTATGGATTAACACGTACTGAGTTTATAAATAAAAGAAATGATGGTAAAGAAGGTGAAGTTTTAGATATTATTATTGATAAGTACAAAAAGCTAGAGGAAAGGTATGACTTTATGCTAGTTGAAGGTACTGATTTTTCTGGAGAAGGAACAGCGATTGAATTAGATGCAAACATATTATTTGCAAAAAATTTAGGAATACCAGCAATTATAGTTTCTACTGGAATAGGCAAAACTTTAGATGAATTTATTAGCGGTTTACATTTAGCGTATGATTCTTTTAAAGAAAAAGAAGTTGAAGTTTTAGCCGTTATCGCTAACAAAGTACAAGAAGAAAATATTGAAATTGTACAAAAAGGAGTAGAGAAAAATTTACCAAAAAATGTATTTGTTAATGTAATTCCGTTAATTCCATCCTTAAATAATCCTACTATAAAAGAAATTTCAAAAGCTTTAAATGCAAAAGTACTTTTTGGGAAAGATCATTTAAATAATCAAGCTGCAAATTTTAAAGTAGGAGCTATGCAGTTACGTAATTATTTAACTCATTTAGAAGAAAATAGTTTAATTATAACTCCTGGTGACCGAGCTGATGTAATATTAGGAGCATTACAAGCAAATATATCTTCAAATTATCCGTCAATATCAGGAATTGTATTAACAGGAGGAATTATACCAGATGAGCCTATTGTAAAATTAATTGATGGTTTAAATCAAATAGTGCCAATAATTTCTGCAGAACAAGGAACTTTTGAGGCAACTAATATTATTGGTTCAGTTAGAGCTCAAATGTATGCAAGTAACAAAAGGAAGATTATTACTTCATTAAATACATTTGATAAATATGTGGAATCTCATAAACTTAATGAGAAATTAATTTCATTTACAAATGAAGGAATAACGCCAAGAATGTTCCAATATAATTTACTTAAACGAGCTAAGCAAGTAAGAAAACACATTGTATTGCCTGAAGGTAATGACGATAGAATAATTACAGCCGCTTGTAAGTTGATTGAAATGGATATTGTGGATTTAACAATTTTAGGAAAAAAAGATAAAATTGAAAGTGCTCTTAAAAGGCTTCATATTAAAACAAATATTGATAAAATAAATATAGTAAACCCAGGAGAATCAGAACACTACCAAGATTTTCTTAATTCATTATTTGAATTAAGAAAACATAAAGGTTTAACTATGGCTATGGCTGAAGATTTAATGTGCGATGTTTCTTATTTTGGAACAATGATGGTACATAAAGGTTTAGCTGACGGTATGGTATCTGGTGCTGCACATACAACACAGCATACAATTTTACCAGCATTACAATTTGTAAAAACAAAACCAGGAGTTTCAGTAGTTTCTTCTATATTCTTTATGTGTTTAGATGATAGAGTTTCTGTTTTTGGAGATTGTGCTATAAATCCAAATCCAACTGCAGAACAATTAGCAGAAATTGCTATATCTTCTGCTAATTCAAGCATAAACTTCGGTATTGACCCTAAAATAGCAATGTTGTCTTATTCATCAGGAGCTTCAGGTAAAGGTGAAGATGTAGATAGAGTTAGAAAAGCTACGGAAATTATTAAAAAATTAAGACCAGATTTAAAAGTAGAAGGACCAATTCAATACGATGCAGCTGTAGATTTAACTGTAGGTAAAAGTAAATTACCTGATTCAGAAGTAGCAGGACAAGCAAACGTTTTAATTTTTCCAGATTTAAATACAGGAAATAACACATATAAAGCAGTACAAAGAGAAACAGGAGCATTAGCAATTGGACCTATGTTACAAGGTTTAAATAAACCTGTTAACGATTTAAGTAGAGGTTGTACTATAGATGATATTTTTAACACAGTTGTTTTAACAGCAATACAAGCACAAGGAATTTAAAATGAAAATTTTAGTAATAAATTCAGGTAGTTCTTCAATTAAATATCAATTATTTAAAATGCCTGAAGAAGAAGTTATTTGTTCAGGATTAGTTGAAAGAATAGGAATATATGATGCCAAAATACATTATAAATCTAATACTCATAAAATAGATGATGTAGCGGATATACCAGATCATAAAGTAGGTTTAAAAAAGATTGTAGATCTTTTATTAGATAATGAAGTTGGCGTTATCAGATCTACTTCAGAGATTGAAGCAGTAGGACATAGAGTAGTGCATGGAGGTAGTTCTTTTTCTAACACTACTATCATTAATAAAGAGGTAAAAAATAAAATTAAGAGTTTATTTTCCTTAGCGCCGTTACATAATCCACCTAACTATGTTGGTATTGATGTAGCGGAATCCATATTTCCTGAAGCTAAGCAAATAGCTGTTTTTGATACTGCTTTTCATCAAACAATACCTACAGTAGCTTATAAATATGCTATTCCAAACAAATTTTTAAACGAACATAAAATTCGATTATATGGATTTCATGGAACTAGTCATAAATATGTTTCTGAAAAAGCTATAGCTCATTTAGGAATTAAAGATTCTAAAATTATAACTATTCACCTTGGCAATGGATGTAGTATGACTGCTATTAAGGATGGAAAAAGTATGGATCATACGCTAGGTTTTGGACCTGTAACTGGATTAATTATGGGAACCAGGAGCGGAGATATAGATCCAGCTATTATTTTTCATTTAGTAAATAGTTTAGGCTATAAATTGGATGATGTTAATACTATGCTTCAAAAAGAAAGTGGAATGCTAGGCTTAACAGGTTATAGCGATTTACGAGATATTGAATCTGAAGCTGAAAAAGGTAATAAAGAATGCCAGCTAGCATTAGATATGAATGCTTATAGAATTAAAAAGTATATTGGAGCTTATGCAGCAGCTATGAATGGGTTAGATGCTATTATATTTACTGCGGGAATTGGTGAGAATTCAGTTTTAATTAGAAAGTTAGTTTGCAAGAATATGCAATATTTAGGTATTGATTTAGATATTGAAAAAAATGATTTAAGAGCTAAGAAGCTAACAGAAGTTCAATCCGATGCTTCAAAAGTAAAAGTACTTATTATCCCAACAAATGAAGAAGTTGAAATAGCGAAACAAAGTTATCAATTAGTAAAATAATTAAACTTAGGTTCATAAAAAAAGCATTGAAATTATTCAATGCTTTTTTTTATAGAATTATATGGGGTACTATTTTAAAGAACCAATCATATCTTCAGGTTTAACCCATTCATCATATTGTTCGGCAGTTAAATACCCTAAATTAACCGCTTCTTCTTTTAAAGTTGTCCCGTTTTTATGTGCAGTATTAGCAATTTCTGCTGCTTTGTAATATCCAATTTTAGGATTTAAAGCAGTAACTAACATTAATGAATTGTTTAGTAATTCAGTAATACGTTCATTATTAACTTTAATACCAACAGCACAATTATCATTAAAACTTACACAAGCATCACCTAATAAACGAGCCGATTGTAAAAAATTAGCTGCCATTACTGGTTTAAATACGTTTAATTCAAAATGACCTTGTGTACCGCCAACAGTAATAGCCACATCATTACCAATAACTTGCGCAGCAACCATGGTTAATGCTTCAGCTTGAGTAGGATTTACTTTTCCTGGCATTATAGAACTTCCAGGTTCATTTGCTGGCAAAATTAATTCTCCAATTCCTGAACGTGGACCTGATGCCATCATACGAATATCATGTGCTATTTTATTTAGCGATACTGCTAGTTGTTTTAATGCCCCATGACTTTCCACAATTGCATCGTGAGATGCTAAAGCTTCAAATTTATTTTCAGCAGTTACAAATGGTAATCCAGTAAATTCCGCTATTTTTTTAGCTACTAAAACATCATATCCTTTTGGTGTATTTAATCCTGTACCAACAGCAGTTCCTCCTAAAGCAAGTTCAGCTAAATGTGGTAAAGTATTTTTTAAAGCTTTTAATCCGTGAGCTAATTGAGAGGCATAACCGGAAAACTCTTGTCCAACAGTTAAAGGAGTTGCATCCATTAAATGTGTTCTTCCTATTTTAACAACATCTTTAAATTTAACCGATTTTGCTTCTAAAGTTTTTTGAAGTTTTTCAATGCCTGGAATAGTTACGTCTATTAACATTTTGTAACTAGCAATATGCATTCCAGTAGGGAAGGTGTCATTACTTGATTGAGATTTGTTTACATCATCATTAGGTTGAATGGTTTTTTCACCTTCTCCAATTGTTTTTCCAGCAAGTTCATGTGCTCGGTTAGCAATTACTTCATTGGTATTCATATTACTTTGTGTACCTGAGCCTGTTTGCCAAATTACTAAAGGAAATTGATCGTATAATTTTCCATCTAAAATTTCATCACAAACTTTTGAAATTAAATCTCTTTTAGCTTCTGGTAAAATACCTAATTCACAATTAGCATGTGCTGCGGCTTTTTTTAGATAAGCAAAGCCTTCAATAATTTCTTGAGGCATTGAAGCGCTTGGACCAATTTTAAAGTTATTTTTTGATCGTTCTGTTTGAGCTCCCCAATATTTATCAGCTGGAACTTTAACTTCACCCATAGTGTCCTTTTCAATTCTGTATTTCATAATAAAATTTTATAACGATTATATTTTAATTAATTAAATATTTTTAAGATAAGTAGTAAGGTTGTTCAAAGTTACAAAATGTGACTTTTAACTTCTTGAAAATTAGCTATTTTTTTTATGGTTTTTTGTAAGAATTGTAACGTAATAAAAAAAATAAAAAATTATTGTTAAATTAAAAATAAATAGTAGTTTTGTCAATAAATAAAACAATTAGACAATTTTAACATGGATTTATCTCAATTTACAGGTTTTTTAATCTTTTTATCAGTTTTCACTATGGGATTTTGGTTGATGATTTTTTTAGCAAGTTTTATAGTTCCTTATTGGTTATTTGGAAATATTAAAGAAGCTATTAAATATAGAAAAGAAGCAAAAAAAGAAAAGAAATAATTCATTTTCATATATATAAAAAAAGAGGCAATTATTAGTTGCCTCTTTTTTTATGCTTTAAATCTTTCTTCTTCTCCACCATCATTATAATTGTTTTCAGATTTTTCACGTTTCTTTTTTTGATTAAATCTATAGGTGAAATTTAATAATATTTGGCGTTCTCTCCATTGAAATTCACCTGTTGAAATAGTTGTTGGTGTATAATCAGTTGATTTTCGTTTACGAGTATTAAATAAATCTCTTACATTTAATGAAAGTGTTCCTTTTTCTTTAAACACATCTTTACTAAAAGCTAAATTAACAATGTATATTCCCTTTCTATCCGATTGTGCTGTTCTTCTTGGACCTCTATACATAGCTCTAGTTTGCCAATCAATTTTACCAGGTAAAGTTATTCTTGAATTTAAACGAGTAAACCAACTAACATCATTGGCATCATAGCTAATATCGTTATAACTACCTTTAGTTTTATAACTGTAAAAATTAAAACTATTGGATAATTTCCACCATTTAAATGGATTATAATTTGCTGTAAACTCAAACCCATATCTATCTTGAGAACTTAAATTGATAGGGCTTCTAATGATTACCAAAGTTTCTACACCATTTATAAGTCTTGTTTCTTCATTTTGAGCAAATTCAAAGTTATTGATAGAATGTTGGTAATAAATTGAAGAGTTTAATGTAAACTTGTTCCATCTTTTTAAATAACCAAAGTCAAAAGAATTAGTATAGGTTGGGTCTAAATTAATGTTCCCTTTTCTAATATAAGTTTCACTAGTTCTTGATTCAAATGGATTTAAAAACCAATGTCTAGGTCTTCTTAACCTTCTGCTATAACCTAAAGTAAGACTTTCAGAATCATTAAATTCGTAACCTAAGTTAACTGTTGGGAAAAATTCAGTAAAATTTTTATTGTAGATTTCATTAGTTTGAATTAGGTTTATTTTTCTATCGGTAGTTTCCATTCTTAAACCTAGTAGGTATGAAAATTTATCTATTTTTTTTCCATACTGAGAGTAAACGGCATATATGTTTTGTTTAAAATTTAAGTTGTTTGAAAAATTGGTGTTATTAACATATTGATTTGTAGTATCATCAAAATCCTCGACTAAATAATCAGAGGTTAGTTTATTTAAATCGAATTTAAAACCGAATTCAAATTGTGATTCTTCCCCAAATGGTAACACATAATCACTTTTAAGTAGCACTGTTTGAGAATTTTGTATGGTTGAATTCCTTTCAGGATTATTTACGGAATAGGATGGAAACAAATCGCTATCCGTTATAAAAGCAAAGCTATTTTCATCGGTATTATTGTATTGAAAATCGGCAGTTAATTTATGTCCACTCTTTTTGAAATTTTGAGTGAAATTTAAAGAATATTCGTGGGTTTTATTATTTTCATTCTCACGTTCAATTCTTTCATTAGTCCGAGTTAAGTTCTTTAATGCATCAAATTCATTACTTGTATTGTTTGAAATATCTAAACCATCTGATTCTCTATATAAAACAGTACCTGTTAAAGTACTTTTATCAGTTAAATAATATTCCATACCAACTCTTGTATTAAAGCCATTGTTTTTTCTATCATACAATCTATTTTCTTCTTTGTAACTTAAAACAGTATTAAATTCATCAAAATAGGTGGTGTTATTATATGAATTTCCAGGTGCTTTTCTGTAACTATATCCGGAATTAGTAAATAAATTGAATTTTTTGGTTCGTAAATTTAAATTGACTGAACCTCCAAAATTATCTGGATTTCCAGCGGTTGCTGTAATAGAACCATTAAATCCTAGTGCCTTTCCTTTTCTTAAAACAATATTTAAAATACCAGCAGTTCCTTCGGCATCATAGCGAGCAGATGGACTAGTAATTACTTCTACTTTTTCAATAGCATCAGCAGGTAGTTGTCGGAGAGCATCTGTGCCACTTAAACCTACTAAACCAGATGGTTTTCCATTAACTAAAATACGAACATTTTCATTACCACGTAAGCTAACATTTCCTTCAACATCAACATCAACAGATGGAACATTATCAAGTACATCAGAAGCTGTACCTCCCTTAACTGTCATATCTTTACCAACATTGTATATTTTTTTATCTAAATGAATTTCTACCGTGCTTTTTTCTGCGATAATTTCAACTTCATTTAGGGCTTGTGCATCTGAACTTAAGTAAATTGTTCCTAAGTCAGTATCTTTTAAGAATGAAGAATTATTTATTTTTTTTGGTTTGAATGAAATAAATTCAACGGATATATTATAATTTCCTTTTTTTACTTCAATGGAAAAATCGCCTTTAGAATCCGTTAAACCTCCAGTTATATTTTTGCCATTTACAGGAGTTAAAACTATAGTTGCATATTCTAAAGGTTGTTTGGTTTCATTATCAACTATTTTACCTTTAACTAAAATTTTTGAATTAGCATTTTGGTTTTGTTGCGCATTACTTGGAATTATAAAAAAGAAACAAAGTATTATTAAACTAAAAATATTTTTCATAAGTATATTCACTATTTTTCAGTACAAATATATAGGTAAATATTATGAAAGAATGTTAACTAATGTTAACGCGTGTTAAACTACTAAAAGATTTAATTTTAAATAGGAAATTTATAATATAGTTTTAATTATTTCAGGTGGTCTGCCAATAACTGCTTTATCATTTTTTACTACAATTGGACGTTCAATTAATTTTGGATTATTTACCATAGCCGTTATAATTTCACTATCGGAGAGGTTTTTACCTTTAAACTCAGTTTTCCAAATAGTTTCGTTTTTTCTGACTAAATCTATAGGTTTTATACCTAATAATTTAATTAGCTCCGTTAATTCTTCTTGTGCAAATGGTTTATCTAAATATTTTATAACTTCAAAAGGGTTGTTAGATTCTTCTAGAATTGCCAAACCTTGACGACTTTTACTGCAACGTGGATTGTGATATATTTTCATAAAAAAGTTTTTAAAAAAATGTTAATAATGATTTCTGGTTTCATTTTCTTTTCTGTCAAAATTAATTTTTCTATTTTGTTTACGTTGATTAAATCTATACGTAAACGAAGCAATAATGGTAGGATATTTTTGCTTTATATAAATTTTAGAAATATAATTTTTATCAAAACGAGTACGCTTAATTCTATTGGAATTAAAAATATCGTTTGAAGTTATACTAATTGTAGCATTTTTATTAAAGATATCTTTACTAATTGCCATATTTGCATACGTATATGCTTGCCTTGTAGAAACAGGTCCTTTTGATAGTAAATAGTGTTTTACATTAGTCTGAAAATTGAACCAATTTGGAATTTTAATTTTAGTTAATAAACCAAAGTTGGCGTTATAATTATTGTTATTAAAATCTTGTGTGATTGTTTTGTTTGCATCATTTATTATTTGAAACACTCCTGATTGATCAAAATTAGAAACACTTGCATTAGCTGTGAAATTAATAATTTTACTAGGTTTATAAATGGCTGTTATATTAACAGCAGCATAATTTAATTTACCTAAGTTAACTGGAGTAGATAATAATTTATTAAGCCCATTAACTTGTTCTCCTGTTTCATAAGTAACATTCTGTACGGGGTCAGTATAAATGACATATAGTAAACTGGAATGGATAGTTATTTTTTTCCCAAAATAATTATATATTAATTGAAATTGATCCATAAGCATAGGGTTTAAATCTATATTCCCTTTATAGCTTATGGTTTCACTTAGCTTTTGCTCAAAAGGTTGTAATTCATAATAACCAGGAACCTGATATTTATGCGCATAGGAAAAACTTAAACTTTTGTAATCGGAAAAACTATAATCTATATAAAAATCAGGAAACAAATTATTAAACTTTTTGTTCTGAATGGTATTTAAATAATCATAATTGATTTTGTATTTTAAAAATTCAGCACGTAATCCAAGTTGGATATAAAATTTATTTAGTTGACTACCTAAAATACTATAAAAGGCATTACTTTCATCTTTAAAATCAATTTTCTGAGTTGTATTATTTTGTATGTATTTAAAGGGAGTATTTCCAAAATTACCTTCATAACCAACTTCATAATCCATGTTTTTAGAAATTGTATTAGCATATACAACTTTAGTATTAGTGTTTTTTAGAGTGTTATCTAGCTTATAATCTTCATCTAAAAAATTAGGATTGGTATTACTAAACTTATTGGTGTAATTTTCTTTATCTAAACTGTTGGATACATAAACGTTTAAACTTTCACCTTCTTTATTAAACTTTTGATTAAATTCTGCCACCAATTCTACAATTTCATCTGTAAAAGTCCCATCATTTTCTCTATTGTTAATTGCCGTTAAATTGTGATTTGCATCAAATATTTCTGAAAATGTTTCAGAATAATTTTTAGCATCAATATTTGTATAATTTACAGAGGTACTTAGCGTGCTTTTTTTAGATAGATTAATATCCATACCAACTGTGCTAATAAATGAATTTGCTGGTCGTTCATTAGTTGAGTTTTCATTTAAAAATGAAGTTGTAGTGTTATTATTAAAATATTCATTTTCATAGCTAGCTACATCTATTGGATTTCTATGTGAATATTGCGTATTTGTATAAAAATTTAAATTTTTAGTTTTATTATTTAAAGTTAGTAACCCTCCAGAATAATCTTTGTAGCCTCCAGTTCCAGTTAAGGAAGCATTTAAGCCTTCATCTTTTCCTTTTTTAAGAATAATATTTATAACACCTTGAACAGTAGCACTGTATTTAGCTCCAGGATTTGAAATAACTTCCACTTTTTCAATAGCACCTGCTGGAAGTGTTTTTAAAACATCAGATTTTGATAAAGTAGATGTTTTACCATTTATCATTACGGCAACATTATCCAATCCATTTATTTTTATATTACCAGAAGGGTCCACATTAACAGAAGGTATATTTTCTAATACTTGGCTTATTGTAGAGCCATTAGCGGAAATATCTTTACCAACATTAAAAACTTGTTTGTTTTTTTTATACTCTATAGTGCTTTTTTCAGCTACAATTTCAACTTCTTTCAGATTTTCAGTATCTAATTCAATTGCAACAGTACCAATATTAATATCTCTAGTAATAGTGGATATATTTAATTTTTTAGCTTTGTATGGATAAGAACCTACAGTTGCAATATAATTTCCTTTTTCTACATCTACAGTAAATTTACCTCTTTGATTTGTAATACCTCCATAAATTATTTTACTAGAATCTAAGTTTTTAAAAACAACTGTAATATCTTCTATTGGTCTTTTATTAGAAATATCAATTATTTTACCAGTAATAGTATATATAATTTTTTGGGAATTTTGGCTAAATATTAGCACAGGAGTAATAAAGATTAGTAGTAGTAATACTCTTCTCATAAGCTAAGGTTAATTTAATTTTACAAGCAATTTTTTATTATCAATTTTTATATTGATAAAATCAATCTTTTTTCAGTCGTAAAAATACAAATTATTATGAATAAACAACTATTTATAATTAATAAAACGTTATTTGTTTTAAATTAATTTAAATTAATTTGCCAAATTTTTAATGATTATCTAATATTTATTTAGGCTTATTATTTTAATGATTTATTAAAAGTTATAATTCTGGACTTGTTTCATCCTGACCTTGTTGCATTAAATAGGCTTTTATAAAACCATCTAAATCGCCATTCATCACTGCATCAACATTTGCAGTTTCAAAACTTGTTCTAACATCTTTTACTAATTTGTATGGATGCATTACATAATTTCTAATTTGAGAGCCAAAATCGATTTTCATTTTATTGGCTTCTATTTCATTACGTTTCTCACGTTGTTTTTGTAATTCAATTTCATACAATTGTGATTTCAACAATTGCATAGCTTTGGTTTTATTATCTAATTGTGAGCGAGTTTCAGAGTTTTCAATCATAATTCCTGATGGTTTATGTCGTAAACGAACTGCAGTTTCAACTTTGTTTACATTTTGCCCACCGGCTCCACTTGAACGCATGGTTTCCCAAGAAATATCCGCTGGATTAATTTCTATTTCAATACTATCATCAGCTAACGGATATACATAAACAGAAGCAAAGGAAGTGTGGCGTTTTGCATTACTATCAAAAGGAGATATTCTAACCAATCTATGCACTCCATTTTCACCTTTTAGATACCCAAAAGCATACTCTCCTTCAATTTCAATAGTAACCGTTTTAATTCCAGCCACATCTCCTTCTTGAAAATTTAATTCTTTAATTTTAAAGCCTTGACTTTGACTCCACATGCTGTACATTCTCAATAACATTTCAGCCCAATCACAGCTTTCAGTGCCACCTGCTCCAGCAGTAATTTGAAGTACAGCACTTAAATTATCGCCTTCTTGAGAAAGCATATTTTTAAATTCTAAATTTTCAATTAGCAATAATATTTTTTGGTATTGTTTCTCAACTTCATTTTCAGAAACTTCATTTTCGGTAAAAAATTCATATAAAACAGAAAGTTCTTCAATATTAGCTTTAATAGTTTCAAAATCTTCTACCCACTTTTTCTTGGATCTAATCGATTTCATCAATATTTCTGCTTCTTTTGTATTATTCCAAAAGTCAGGATTTGCAGTTTTTTCTTCTTCGTTTGAAATTTCAATTTTTTTCTTGTCAATACCAAGGTAAGTTTTTAACTTGCCCGTGCGTTCTTGTAATTTATTTATATGTTCGTTTGAAATCATTTTTTTTAATTATAACTACAAAAATAACCTTTCATTTTTAATCTATGCAAATAAATTTAATTAGTGATACAGTAACTAAACCAACTAGTGGTATGTTAACTGCTATGATGAATGCGAAAGTTGGCGATGATGTTTTTAAAACAGATCCAACTGTTAACGCTTTACAAGAAAAAATAGCAACAATGTTTGGTATGGAAGATGCCTTGTTTTTTCCATCAGGAACAATGGCTAATCAAACAGGAATAAAACTTCACACACATCCTGGTGATAAAATGTTTTGTGATAAATGGGCACATGTTTATAATTTTGAAGGAGGTGGAGCTGCATTTAATTCAGGAGTTACATCTCATTTAATAGATGGAGATAGAGGAATGTTTACGGCAAATCAATTAGATGAAGCAGTTTCTGGTGGTAGATCGGATATTCATGTACCATATTCAAGATTAGTTGCAATTGAAAATACAACAAATAAAGGAGGAGGAGCTTGCTGGAATTTTAAAGAGATTTTAAAAATTCAAAAAATTTGTAAGCAACAAAATTTAGCTATGCATTTAGATGGGGCAAGGTTGTTTAATGCTTTAGTTGCTAAAAATGAAACACCAGAACAATACGGAAAAGTTTTTGATACAATTTCAATCTGTTTGTCAAAAGGGTTAGGAGCTCCAGTTGGTTCCGTTTTATTAGGCTCAAAAAAACATATAGAACAAGCATTACGAATTAGAAAACTTTTTGGAGGCGCAATGCGTCAGGTTGGTTATTTAGCAGCAGCAGGAATTTACGCTTTAGATAACCATATTGAAAGATTAGCAATTGACCATGAAAGAGCAAAAATGATTGGAGATGCTTTGCAAAAATGTGATTTGATTAAATATGTTGAACCTATTGAAACTAATATTGTTATTTTTAACGTTATTGATGATATTAATGAAAAAGATTTTATTGATAGATTAAACAAAGCAGGTATTTCGTTGATTTCTATGGGGCAAGGAAAACTTCGCATGGTTACACATCTAGATTTTACAGAAGAAATGTTAGATATAGTTGTTAAAACAATTGAAACATTATAAAAACTTTAAACATGAAAAATAAATCACTATTAATTTTAACAACGTTGTTTGTAATTTCATTAGGATTTTCACAATCTAAAGTGGATAAAATTCTAACTCAAATTGCAACGGCTCCTTCTGCTAAGAACTTAAAAGCAGATATTACATCATTGGTAAATTTTGGAACTCGCCACACACTTTCAGATACTATTTCTAATACTAGGGGAATAGGAGCTGCACGTCGATGGGTTTCTAAATCTTTTAATATAATCTCAAATAATTGTAATAACTGCTTAGAAGTTAGTTATTTAGGAGATTTAATTAAAGCTGATGGTAGAAGAATTACAAAAGACACTAGAGTTGTAAATGTAATGGCAATACAAAGAGGAACAACTTATCCTAACCACTATGTTATTATGTCAGGTGATATTGATTCACGAGTATCTGATGTAAATGATTATACTAGTGATGCTCCTGGTGCGAACGATAATGCAACTGGATTGGCAGGAACACTAGAAGCTGCGCGTGTTTTAAGTAAATACAAATTTCCAGTTTCAATTATTTATGTAGGGCTTTCTGGAGAAGAACAAGGTTTATATGGAGGAACTATACTTGCTAAATATGCTAAAGAACATAAATGGAATATTATCGGTGTTTTAAATAATGATATGATTGGTAATATAGCAGGAATTGATGGAGTGATTGATAATAGTACTTTTAGAGTGTTTTCTGAAGCTATATCAATGAAAACTACAGATAGAGAGAGAGAAAGAATGCGTTATTACGGTGGAGAAGTGGATGGACCTTCAAGGCAATTAGCTCGATATATAACAAAACTAGCAACTAATTATATGACTAATTTAAAACCAATAATGGTATATAGATTAGATAGATTTGGAAGAGGCGGCCATCACAAATCATTTAACGACCAAGGTTTTACAGGTGTCAGAATTATGGAAACTCATGAAAATTATAATAGACAACATCAAGATGTTCGTATTGAAAACGGAATACATTATGGGGATGTTATAGAAGGAGTAAATTTTGATTATGCGGCAAAATTAACTGCGGTTAATTGTTTAACCTTAGCATCGTTAGCTTCGGCTCCTATAGCACCAAAAAATGTTATGATTGCAGGTGCCGTTCAGCCTTCAACACGTTTAAAATGGGAAACTTCAGATGATAAAAATATAATTGGATATAAAATTTATTGGAGAGATACAACTTCTCCAAAATGGCAATACAGCAGGTTTGTTGGTAAAGTTGACGATTATACATTAAAAAATATAGTTATAGATAATTATTTATTTGGTGTTGCAAGTGTTGGAATTAATGGTGCTGAAAGTATTGTTCAGTTTCCAAACAAATTAATTCCAAGAGGAATGTAATTCATAATAACTATTTTCGACTTATTTAGAAATTAGATATATTATGAATCGATATTTTTTAATGCTAATACTAATATTAATTACTTTTAATAAAGTATTTACGCAATCTATTGTAGCAAAAAAAACAAATATGACAAAAAATATAGAAACTGCAACTTTAGCGAATGGTTGTTTTTGGTGTACTGAAGCTATATTTCAGCGTTTAAAAGGTGTGGAATCTGTAGTTTCTGGATATACAGGAGGAGATATTAAAAGCCCAACATATAGTGAAGTTTCTTCAGGTACTACAGGTCATGCAGAAGCAATTGAAATAAAATTTAATCCTAATATTATTTCATTTCAGGAAATTTTAGATGTTTTTTTTAGCACACATGATCCAACAACTTTAAATAGACAAGGTTATGATGTTGGCACTCAATATCGTTCAGCAATATTTTATCATTCTGAAAATCAAAAAGAAGTAGCAGAAAAATTTATAAAAGCTTTAACGGATGCAAAAGTTTTTGATAAAAAAATTGTTACACAAATAGTACCATTTAAAGAATTTTATAAGGCAGAAAGTTATCATCAAAATTATTATAATAACAATAAAAATCAAGGTTATTGTAGAGCTGTTATTAATCCGAAATTAGAAAAATTCATTAAAAAATATAAAGATAAACTGAAGAAAAATCAATAATGGAAAAGAAATACCAAATGCTATTAATGAGTATTATTTTTGATGGTATTGGTATGTTATCATTTGTAATTCCTTTTGTTGGTGAATTTTCTGATGTTATTTGGGCTCCGCTTTCTGCATTTATAATGTATAAAATGTATAATGGTATGGAAGGAAAAGTAGCAAGCGTAGTTTCCTTTATAGAAGAAGCAGGAATTTTTGGAACAGATTTTTTACCAACATTTACTTTAATGTGGTTGTATAAAAATGTGTTTAAAAGCATCTAAACATCTAATTTTGTTTAAACAGCCACTTAAAACCAATTCTTGATAAAGTTTTTTTAGAAAAATTAGAGAAAAACTTATATTGACCAAAGAAAAAGCCAACAATTGGTAATGTAAATTGGTAAATTAAAAATACAAGTAAAATTCTTACAGGCCAAAATATCCATGGGTTACTGGTGTTTGAATGCAATCCAAAAATTCCAGTTACAGGTTTTGCCACCCAAGTTGCAAAGGTACCATTTAAAGAAAAAACAATAATTATTAAAACTACTTGAAAATTAGAGGTAACTCCCCAGCGTTCTTTTAATTTGCTCATGGATATATTTAATTTAAGAATATGTGTATAAAATTGATATGCAAGATAAAAAAATATAGCTCAGAAATATATCTGAGCTATGATAAATAAATTCTAATTATTCTACTTTCCTCCAAATAAAACTAACATATTTAATGATTTTTAGGCGGAAAAATAATTTATCCAAAACTATTAAAATGAAATAATGTTTATAAATCTACGTTTTTAATTTAATGGTTAAAAATACAATATTATGAAAAAAATAGTGGGTTTTATTATTCTGTTTAGTGGTATTAGTTTGGCAACATTTGCCCAAGAAGTATCTAAACATGCTTTGGGAATAAGGTTTGGAGATAACAACGGATTTGGTGGTGAAATTTCATATCAGCAAAAACTATCTGATATAAATAGATTTGAGTTAGATTTAGGTTATAGAAATCAAACGGATTATGATGCTTATAAATTAACAGGAATTTACCAATGGGTTTGGAATATTGATAATGGTTTTAATTGGTACGCTGGTTTTGGAGCAGGAATTGGTTCTTGGAACGATTCCATATTAAATTCAACTAGAAATGATGGCTTATTTATAAATGCTGTTGGTGATGTTGGAATTGAATATAATTTTGATATTCCTTTACTAATTTCATTAGATTTTAGGCCCGAAATAGGGGTAATAGGTGATTATGGTAAAAATACCGATTTAGATTTTGCACTATCCTTACGTTATCAATTTTAAAGAAAAAATATCAATACATAATTTAAAAAAAAGCACTTAAAGTGCTTTTTTTATGCATTATATTCTATAAGTTTTAAGTATTTTTTTATCTTTCGAAGAATTTTAAAATAACTTCATGAAAAAATTAGCATTGCATTGGCAAATTTTAATAGGAATGGTATTAGGTGTATTAGTAGGTCTTTTATTTACATATTTTGAAGGCGGAAAAGAAATAGTTCAAGATTGGATAAAGCCTTTTGGTAAAATATTTATCAATTTACTTAAATTAATAGCAGTTCCTTTAATATTAGCCTCTTTAATAAAAGGAGTTTCAGATTTAAAAGATATATCTAAACTTTCTGCAATGGGAGGTAGAACTATAGGTTTGTATTTAATAACTACAGTAATAGCAGTATCTATAGGTTTGGTGTTAGTAAATATTATAAAACCTGGAAATTCTATTTCAGAAAGTACAAGACAAGAGCTAGTTCAAAACTATAGCGGAAATACTACAAAATATAAAGAGCAGGCAGCTAAACAAAAAGAAAGTGGTCCGTTACAAGCATTAATTGATATTGTGCCGGATAATATTTTTGGAGCAGCATCTAATAATCGAAATATGCTTCAAGTAATATTTTTTGCAATTATTTTTGGTATTGGACTAATTTTAATTCCTGAAGAAAAATCAACTCCTGTTAAAAAATTCTTTGATGGGTTTAATGAAGTTATTTTAAAAATTATTGACTTAATAATGCTATCAGCACCATATGGTGTTTTTGCTTTATTAGCTGCATTAGTAGTTGAATCACCTAGTTTAGATTTATTTAAAGCATTAATTTGGTATGCTTTTACAGTTTTATTAGGATTAGTTTTAATGATTGTCTTTTATAATTTATTAGTATGGGTAGTTACTAAAAAAAATCCTTCAACTTTTTTAAAGGGAATTTCACCTGCACAATTATTAGCTTTTTCTACAAGTAGTAGTGCTGCAACATTACCTGTTACTATGGAAAGAGTAACAGAACATTTAGGAGTAGATGAAGAAGTAAGTAGTTTTGTATTACCTATTGGAGCAACTATAAATATGGATGGAACAAGTTTATATCAGGCTGTAGCAGCTGTATTTATTGCGCAAGCCTTTGGAATGGATTTAACGTTAGGTGTGCAATTAGGAATTATAGTAACTGCAACTTTGGCTAGTATTGGCTCAGCAGCTGTACCAGGTGCAGGTATGGTTATGTTAGTAATAGTATTAGGACAAGCAGGTATTCCAGAAGCTGGTTTAGCATTAATTTTTGCTATTGATAGACCATTAGATATGTGTAGAACTACTGTAAATGTTACAGGAGATGCATCCGTAAGTATGTTAGTGGCTAAATCATTAGGAAAATTAAAAGAACCTAAAGTTAAAGAATGGGACGATAATTATCCAAAAAAATAACTTATTGAATAAACCGATTTTTTAATTCTTCAGTTGGCAACATACATTTTTGTTTTTTGCCAAACCATTTATATCGATGTTTACCTATAAAATCGTATACAGCATCTCTAATAAATTTTGGAATTACTATACCAATATAACAAAATTTCAAACCTTTGTTTAAGTATTTGAAAATCAAAAATATAGCTGTTGACTTTGTGTAAATTTTATGATTATGAATTAAAATAATCGACTTCATTTCTAAATTTTTAATTCCATATTGTAACAATAATTCTTTTGCTGCGTCTGATTGAAGTGAAGCAAATAAGAATTGTTTTTTAGTATCGTGTTTGATAACAAAATTTACAGAGGTATTGCACAAATTGCAAACACCATCAAATAGTATAATAGATTTTTTTTCAAAATAATACACGATTCAAAGTTACAAGTTTAAAGTTAAATCGTCTTTTAACAAAAAATTAGTAGCATCTATCATTAGCAATTTTTATATTCGTTTAAAACAACAACCAAATGATTAGGATTGAAAAACTACACAAATCGTATCCAATAGGTAAAGATTCTTTGCATGTTTTAAAAGGGTTAGATTTACACATAAAAGAAGGTGAATTTGTATCTATTATGGGATCATCAGGATCAGGAAAATCTACCTTATTAAATATTATTGGCTTATTAGATGAACACGACGAAGGTAAATATTATTTAAATGGTCAATTAATTGAACGTTTAAATGAAACAAAAGCTGCAATTTTAAGAAATAAATTTTTAGGATTTGTATTTCAATCGTTTAACTTAATTACGTATAAAAACGCCTTAGAAAATGTAGCTCTTCCATTATATTATAAAGGAATAGGAAGAAAGGATCGTCAAAAAATTGCATTACAATATTTAGAAAAAGTAGGCTTAAAAGAACGTGCCGATCATTTACCAAGTGAACTTTCAGGAGGAGAAAAACAACGTGTAGCAATTGCAAGAGCTTTAGCTACAAATCCTAAAGTAGTATTAGCCGATGAACCAACAGGTGCTTTAGATTCTACTACTTCTCATTCCGTTATGGAATTATTAAAGGAAATAAACAGAGAAGGAATGACTGTTTTAGTAATTACACACGAAGAAGATATTGCCGAAGAAACCGATAGAATTGTTCGTTTAAAAGATGGTGTAATTACAAGTGATGAAAGAGTTAACAAAAAAGCAACTATATAAACTATGTTTGATTTAGATCGTTGGCAAGAAATTTTTCAAACTATTAGCAAAAACAAGCTAAGGACTGTGTTATCAGGATTTACCATTGCTTTTGCAATTTTATTATTTACTTTATTATTTGGTGTAGGTAACGGACTTAAGCATACATTTGAGAAAGAATTTTCTGGTGATGCACAAAACTCCGTTTATATACGTTCAGGAAGAACAACAAAACCTTATAAAGGTCTACAAAGTGGAAGAAGAATACAGTTTAGAAATGACGATTCTAAATTCATAAATGATAAGTTCAATAAAGATATACAATTTTTCAGCCCAAATATTGAGCGTTTTAATGTGCAAGCTTCTTACAAAGGAGAGCAAAATAGATACACAGTTAGAGGAGTATATCCAGATTACCAACCTTTAGAGTCTGCAGTAATTCAAGAAGGAAGATTCATTAGTGTTATTGACATAAAAGAGAAGACCAAAGTAATTGCTATTGGTAGAATGGTTGAAAAAGACTTATTTAAAAATTTAAATGCTTACGGTAAAAACATCATTTTAGATGGAATTTCCTATAAAGTAATAGGTGTTTTTAGTGATCCAGGAGGTGATAATGATGAACGCTTTATTTACGCACCTTTTACCACCATTCAAGGTATTTATAAGCCTAATGATGAATTAGATAGATTTGGATTAACGTTTAATCCAAAATTAACTGTAGACCAAGCTATTTCATTTTCAAATTTACTAACTAAAGTCTTAAAAGAAAAACATAAAGTTGATCCAAGAGACCAAAGAGCAATTAGAGTTCAAAATTATGCAGAAGGAGCTAAAAATGTACAACAATTTATGTTTGTATTAAATGTTATAATTTTGTTTATAGGTATTGGAACTTTAATAGCAGGTATTATAGGCATAAGTAATATAATGGTTTATATTGTTAAAGAACGAACTAAAGAAATAGGTATACGTAAAGCGCTAGGAGCTACTCCAAAATCTATAGTTGGAATGATTATGCTTGAATCCATTTTTGTTACTGCAATTGCTGGTTATACGGGATTAATGATAGGTGTTTTTGTATTAAAAACTTTAGGTAATAGTTTAGAAAAATATTTTATCGTAAACCCCAGTGTAGAAACATACGTAGTAATAGGGGCAACCATAATTTTAATATTAGCAGGTACTATTGCAGGTTATTTACCAGCAAAAAGAGCTTCTAGAATAAAACCAATTGTAGCATTAAACGACGAATAAATATGTTCAAATTTTTAATTGATCCAGATACCTGGCAAGAAATATACAGCGGTATTCGTAAAAACAAAATACGAACAGGAATAACCATTATTGGTGTAATGTGGGGTATATTTTTATTAGTTGTTTTGTTAGGAGCTGCAAAAGGTGTTGAAAATAATTTTAATAGGTTGTTTGGTAATTTTGCAACTAATAGTGTTTTTGTATGGGCACAGCAAACTAGTGAGCCATTTAAAGGCTTTCAAGAAGGTAGAAGATTAACGCTTAAAATGACAGATCTTCAGAATATTAAAAATGAAATAAAGGGTTTAGAATTTGTAGTGCCAAGGCACCAAACACAAGCTTTAGCAATTAATAATTTCAAATCAGGCACATTTGGTATTTTTGGTGATTACCCAGAATTGGATAAGGTTCAAAAAAAGGATATGGTTTATGGAAGATTTATAAATCATGAAGATATAATTAATAAAAGAAAAGTTTGCGTAATAGAAGAAGAAATATATAAGCAACTATTTGAAAAAGATATATACCCAATAGGTACTTATATTAAAATTAATGATATCAATTATAAAGTAGTTGGTATGTATAAACAAGGTCAAGTAGGTACAGGAGGACCTCAAGGTAATATACATATACCATTTACAACTTTCCAGCAAGTATACAATAGAGGAAATTCTATTGGTTGGATGATGATAACTGGTAAACCAGGTTTTGATATCACTCAAATTGAGGCAGATGTAAAATTATTACTAAAAAACTTACACAACGTTAGCCCTAATGATAACAGAGCATTTGGAAGTTTTAATTTAGGTGAACAAATAAAAAAAGTAACAGGATTTTTAACTGGAATGCAGTTTTTAACATGGTTTGTTGGAATTGCAACTTTAATAGCTGGTGTATTTGCAATTGGTAATATTTTACTAATTACAGTTAAAGAACGTACTAAAGAAATAGGAATTCGTAGGGCATTAGGAGCAAAACCTTGGGAAATTAAACGTCAAATTATTTTAGAATCGGTATTTTTAACCAGTATAGCAGGTGCTTTAGGAATTATTTTTGGAGGATTTGCGTTAATGTTAATAGATTTATTTTTTGGCAGAGGTGAAAATCCAACACTAACAAATCCAACAGTAGATATTCCAGTAATAATTATTGCAACACTCACTTTGGTAATTTTAGGAACGTTAATAGGCTTAATCCCAGCACAAACAGCAGTTAGTATAAAACCAATTGAAGCATTAAGAGAAGAATAATAAAAAGTCATAAATCGAAAATCAACAGTAATGAAAAAAATAATTTTTGTAATCTTAGCATTAGCATTAATAGGTGTTTTAGCTTGGTTTGGAGTAAAAAATAGCAAATCTCCAATTCAATATGAAACAGAAAAACCATTTGTAACCAATATTGTTAAAAAAACAGTAGCTACAGGTAAAGTTGTTCCTTTAGAAGAAATTGAAATAAAACCGAAAGTATCTGGAATTATTGATAAAATATTTGTTCAAGAAGGAGCTAAAGTTAAAGTAGGAGATTTAATTGCTACCATTCGTGTGGTTCCAAATGTTCAATCATTAAATAGTGCACAAGGAAATGTAAAAAATGCACAATTGAGATTTGATAATACCAAAACGCTTTATGATAGAAATAAACTACTGTTTGAAAAAGGAGTTATATCAAAGCAAGATTTTGAAACAGCAGAATTAAATTATAACAGTGCTAAACAAGATTTATTAAATTCAAAAAATAATTTTGAAATTATTAAAAAAGGTTCTGCATCAGGTATGGGAAAAACCGCTAATACCCAAGTAAGAGCTGAAATTACAGGAACAATATTAGAAATACCAGTTCGTAAAGGAAATCAGGTAATTGAAGCCAATACTTTTAACGCTGGTACAACTATTGCGACTATTGCCGATATGACTAAAATGATTTTTGAAGGAAAAGTAGATGAAGCTGAAGTAGGTAAAATAAAAAAAGGAACTGTTTTAGAAGTTTCACTTGGAGCAATAGAAAAGAAAAAATATCCTGCTAAATTAAATTTTATTGCACCAAAAGGAACAGAAGAAAATGGAGCAGTACAGTTTAAAATTAAAGGAGATGTTACTTTAGATGATGAATACTTTGTTAGAGCTGGTTATAGTGCCAATGCCGATATAGTTTTAGCAAAAAAAGATAGTGTTTTAGCAATTAAAGAAGCTTTATTACAATTTGATAAAAAAACGGAAAAACCTTTTGTAGATATTAAAACAGGAGATCAAGAATTTGAAAAGAAAGATGTTGAGTTAGGAATTTCTGATGGAATTAACGTTGAAATTCTTTCAGGAGTGAAAAAAGATGATGAAATTAAAATATGGAATAAAACTTCAAAAAAAGACAAAGACGAAGAAAATAACAACTAAATAATTTTAATATAAATTTAAGAGCGTTTTAATTTATTTTAAAACGCTTTTTTTATATCTTTATACAACCACTATATTATACATTATAAGTATTAAAATTCAAAATATTTATGATTTTTATCAATGGAAAATTATAATAAAATTCAGAACTTTAAAATATAAATTTAAAACGGAAATAGGATATGGAAAGTCAGTTAGTATTCTTAAGTGATCTAAACTTCAACTTAGATGTTTGGAAAAGAGAGTTGAAATTTCAAGAAAGCGAAATGGATTATTTCGAAGAAAAATTAGAGGAAGTTGTAATGCGGAAATTAGGTGTTGAGGTAGATATTCAATTAGAGAAATTTCAGAATAAGATAATTAGGGAAAAGGAAGTAATGGGGCACTTAAGACATAGAATTAGAATGAAGAAAAGAGAGATAGCTCAAACTAAATTTGAAGATGGAAGTGAAGCTATATTTCACGAAAAACAAGTTTTACTAAGAGAAGAAATGAAAACATTTATTAAAATGCATTATCAACTTAAAGAAGAGATGATGGATTTTTTCCTAAAATATTTATAAAAAAAAAGAGCCGTTTTAAAACGGCTCTTTTTTTTAAATAAATTGGTTTGAAATTTTTTCTGCTTTTTTACTTTCAGTATAATCGTAAAAACCTTCACCAGACTTAACACCAAGTTTACCTGCTTGAACCATATTAACTAATAATGGGCAAGGTGCATATTTTGGATTTTTAAATCCGTCATACATTACGTTTAAAATAAATAAGCAAACATCTAAACCTATAAAATCAGCTAATTGTAAAGGCCCCATTGGATGCGCCATGCCTAATTTCATTACGGTATCAATTTCATAAACTCCAGCTACACCATTATATAAGGTTTCAATGGCTTCATTAATCATTGGCATTAAAATTCTATTTGCTACAAAACCTGGATAATCATTAACTTCAACTGGTACTTTTCCTAATTTTTTGGACAAATCCATAATACTAGAAGTAACTTCGTTTGAAGTAGAATAACCTCTAATAATTTCAATTAATTTCATAATTGGCACAGGATTCATAAAGTGCATACCAATAACTTTTTCAGGTCTGCTAGTAACCGAAGCAATTTTAGTGATGGAAATTGAAGAAGTATTGGTAGCCAAAATAGCATTTTTAGGCGCTTCAGTGTCTATTTGTTTAAATATTTTTAATTTTAAATCTATATTTTCAGTAGCAGCTTCTACTACTAAATCTACATTTTTTACACCTTCAGAAATAGAAGTAAAAGTAGTTATATTTTGAAGTGTTTTATTTTTTGTTTCTTCTGTAATTTTTTCTTTAACTAGTAATCTATCTAAGTTTTTTGTAATTGTAGCTAACCCTCTAGTTAAAGCTTCTTCAGAAATATCAATTAAATTTACATAAAAATTATTTTGAGCAAATACATGAGCAATTCCGTTACCCATTGTTCCTGCTCCAATAACAGCTATATTTTTCATAATTTATTTTATTTAAAAGTCATTAATTATCATATGTGCAACTCTTAAGGCTTCTGTACCTTGTTTTAAAGAAACTATTGGAGTTGTATTATTATTTATTGCATCGGCAAAGGTTTCCAATTCGTCTAAAATAGCATTGTTAGCCTCAATTTCTGGATTTTCAAAGTAAATCTGTTTTTTTATTCCTTCAGCATTTTGTAAAATCATGTCAAAATCTCCAGATTTTTCTGGCGCATCTTTCATTCTAACTACTTCTGTAGCTTTTTCAAAAAAGTCAACAGCTATGTAAGCATCTTTTTGAAAAAAACGGGTTTTACGCATATTTTTTAAGGATATTCTGCTTGCAGTTAAATTAGCTACACAACCATTTTCAAATTCAACTCTAGCATTTGCAATATCTGGAGTGTCACTAATTACAGAAACACCACTAGCGCTTACATGGGTTACTTTTGAATTTACAATACTTAAAATAATATCAATGTCATGAATCATTAAATCTAGAACAACAGGAACATCTGTACCTCTTGGATTAAACTCTGCCAGTCGATGACTTTCAATAAACATTGGATTATGAATTTTATCTTTAACCGCAGTAAATGCTGGGTTAAATCGTTCAACATGTCCAACTTGTCCTTTTACTTTGTGTTTTTTTGTTAACTCAATTAAAGCATCAGCTTGTTCAATAGTTTTTGTAATTGGCTTTTCAATAAAAATATGTTTTCCTGCTAAAATGGAATCTTTAGCACAATCAAAATGAGAAAGTGTAGGAGTAACAATATCAACTACATCTACATTTTTTATGAGTTCACTAACATTTTTAAAAGCTTTATAGCCAAAATCTTTAGCAACTTTTTCAGCATTTTCTTCAATTGGATCATAAAAACCAACTAAATTATATTTTTTGGATTGTTGTAATAATTTTAAATGAATTTTTCCAAGATGACCAGCACCTAAAACTCCTACATTAAGCATAGTTTATTATTTAATTTTATGATAACAAAAGTACTAATCTTTATGCATTTATTCCTACTTTTAGCTTTTGAAATTTAATTAAATAGTGAAAGACACACATAAACATAAAGGACTTAGAAATCAATTAGTAAGTACTATTAAAAATAAAGGAATTGAAGATGAGAATGTTTTAAAAGCTATTGCTAATGTGCCACGTCATTTATTTATGGATTCAGGATTTGTAGATTTTGCATACCAAGATAAAGCATTTCCAATAGCTGCAGAACAAACCATTTCTCAACCTTATACAGTTGCATTTCAATCAGAATTATTAGAGGTTAAAAATGGAGATAAAATTTTAGAAATTGGTACAGGATCTGGTTATCAAACAGCTGTTTTAATTGAAATGGGCGCAAAAGTTTACACTATTGAGCGCCAAAAGGAATTGTTTAAAAAAACCAATTTATTCTTACCGAAGTTAGGATATGCTCCAAAACGAATGATATTTGGTGATGGTTACAAAGGATTACCAGCAGAAGCTCCATTTGATGGGATTATAGTAACAGCAGGTGCTCCGTTTGTGCCAAAGCCTTTATTAGCACAACTTAAAATAGGAGGTAGGTTAGTTATTCCAATTGGAGATGATACTCAAGTTATGACGCTTTTTATAAGAACCGCAAATAAGAAATTTGAAAAGCACGAATTAGGAAATTTTAAATTTGTTCCTATGTTGAAAAAAAAGAATTAGTTTTTAAATATAATTTAAATTAAAAAAGCCAAGGTTATCTTGGCTTTTTTAATAATTTAGAAATAGTATTATTTATTCTTCAACTCTATACCAATATTGAGTTCTACCAATTAAAGCAAAACCAATATAACCTCTAACTTTTAATTTGTTAGGTTCTTCAAGAGTTATATAACATTTATATACTTTACCTGTTTTAGGATCTAAAATTTTACCATCATTCCATTCGTCATCATCTTTAGATAATCCATTAATAATTTCCATTCCTTTAATAGGTTTATCTTTTTTTGCTCCTTTACATTTATCACAAATTTCATTTTCTTTTCCTTTTTCTAAAAGTTGAACAACTTTAGCATAAGCTTTTCCATCTACATTATAAATATCTACAATAGATTTTTCAAGACCAGTATTGTCATCAATAGTTTTCCATTTACCAAAAATGGATTGTGCATTACTAATAAGAACGGAAGCAAATATTAATGATATTGCTAAAAAAATATGTTTTTTCATGAGTTTAAAAATTTATGTTTATTTATAATAAGTTTTATGTTAATCGTATTTGGCGCTAAAATTTTTATGCCATTTTCCTTGAACTTTTAATACTTGTTCAATTACATCTCTTACACAACCTTTTCCACCTTTTTTTTGTGAAATATACAAAGATATTTCTTGTATTTCTGGAACTGCATCTTTTGGACAACTTGGCAATCCAACTTTTTTCATTACAAGATAATCAGGAATATCATCGCCCATATATAAAATATTTTTAGGGTTTATATTTTTTGAATTAATATAGGTTTGGAATTGTTCAATTTTATGATGTGTTCCTAAATAAATATCTTGAACGCCTAATCCATTTAAACGAGTTCTAACTCCTTCATTATTTCCTCCAGAAATTATGCAAACGTTAAATCCTTCTAAAACAGCAGTTTTTAAAGCAAAACCATCTTTAGTATTCATATTTCTAATTAACTCACCATCAGTAGTTATAGTAACTTCGCCATTAGTTAAAACACCATCAACATCAAAAATAAAAGTTGTTATTTCTGGCATTATTTCTTTATAACTTTTTTCCATATGTTTTTAAGATAGAATTGCTAAGCAATGTATAAATTTCTTTTGATTTTTTTGGTAACATTTCTAACTGTTTTTCCATAGTTTTTCCATCGTTTCTTTTTGCAGGTCCAGTTTGTGCTTCAAAAGGGGAGAGTTCCTCTAATTTTTCAGAAGTTTCTTTTATTAGTGGATGTAAAATTTCAAAAGGAACATTATTTTCATCGCAAATTTTATTACCTAAATAATATAAATGATTCACAAAATTATTAACAAAAACAGCTGCTAAGTGTACTTGTTTTCTTTGTTCAGAATTTATAATATAGCACCTGTTTGAAATTATTTTAGCTAATTTTTCTAATAATTTCAAATTACCAGAAGTTTCTGCTTCAATACAGATAGGCATATTGTTAAAAGCTACCTTTTTATTTTTACTGAAAGATTGTAAAGGATAAAAAACACCTTTGTTACTGTTTGATAATAAGTTGTTTAAAGAAACACTTCCTGATGTGTGTACTACTAATTTATTTGGAAGTATTAGTTGTTTGGAGAAAGTAGAAATTGCATCATCTGAAATTGCAATAATATAAATATCACCATTTTTATTAAGGTTATATAAGTTATCGGTTATTTCTACAGAATGCTTTAAATATTCAATTTTAGTCAGGTTTTTATTATAAACTTGAAGTAATTCAACTTTTTTTGTTTTCAGTAAAACATTAGTCAAATGAAAAGCAACATTTCCAGCTCCGAGTATTACAACTTTAATCATACAACGAATATAATTGAATTGGATGATAAAAAAAATTCCACCTTTTAAAAAAGATGGAATTTTTAATATTAATTAAAACTATTTAAAATATAATTAAGCTTGTTCTTTAATTGCAGCTTGTGCAGCAGCTAAACGAGCAATTGGCACTCTAAAAGGTGAACAACTTACATAATTCATACCAACTCTGTGGCAAAATTCAACAGAACTAGGTTCTCCACCGTGCTCTCCACAAATACCAACTTTAAGTTTTGGATTTGTAGAACGACCTTTTGAAGTTCCTATTTCAACTAATTGTCCAATTCCTTCTTGATCTAATACTTGGAAAGGATCAGATTTTAAAACACCTTTTTCTATATAAATTGGTAAGAATTTACCAGCATCATCACGAGAATAACCAAAGCCCATTTGAGTAAGGTCATTTGTTCCAAAAGAGAAAAACTCTGCAGCTTCAGCAATTTTATCTGCAGTTAAAGCAGCTCTAGGAATTTCAATCATTGTTCCAACTAAATAATCTATTCTGTCTCCTTTTTCTTCAAAAACTTGTTCAGCAATACGTCTTACAATTTCTTCTTGTAATTTAAATTCTTTTACTGTTCCAATAAGAGGAATCATTATTTCAGGGAATGTTTTTACGCCCTCAGCTTTTAATTCCATTGCAGCTTCAATAATAGCTCTTGCTTGCATTTCAGTAATTTCAGGATACGTAATTCCTAATCTACAACCTCTATGCCCAAGCATTGGATTAAATTCTTTAAGATCTTCCACTTTTTGTTTGATAGCTTCCACAGAAATTCCCATTTCATCTGCCATTTCTTTTTGATTTTCTTCTTCATGAGGTACAAATTCATGTAAAGGTGGATCTAATAAACGAACGGTTACAGGTAATCCTGCCATTGCAGCAAAAACATCTTTAAAATCTTTACGCTGAATAGGTAATAACTTATTTAAAGCTTCTCTTCTTCCAGCTTCATCTTCTGCTAAAATCATTTCGCGCATACGAACTAAACGTTCTCCTTCAAAAAACATGTGTTCAGTTCTACAAAGACCAATACCTTCAGCTCCAAATTGAACAGCTACTTTGCATTCTCTTTCTGTTTCGGCATTAGTTCTAACACCAAGTTTTCTGTATTTATCCGCAAGTTTCATTATTTCACCAAAATCTCCACTTAACTCTGCATCTTTAGTTCCAATTTTACCATCATAAACTTCACCAGTAGAACCATTTAGAGAAATCCAATTACCCTCTTTCAATTCTTCACCATCAATGGTCATTACTCTTGTTTTGTAGTTAATCTGAATATTTCCAGCACCAGAAACACAACATTTACCCATCCCTCTGGCAACAACTGCAGCATGAGAAGTCATACCTCCACGAGCAGTTAAAATACCTTTTGCTATATTCATTCCTTCTAAATCTTCAGGAGAAGTTTCTACACGAACAAGAATAGATTGAGGATATTTATTTGCTTCGTCAGCAAAGAAAACAATTTGACCAGTTGCAGCACCAGGAGAAGCAGGTAACCCTTTAGCTAAAACTTTAGCAGCTTTAATTGCATTACCATCAAAAACTGGGTGTAAAAGCTCATCTAATTTAGCTGGTTCTTGCATTAATAAGGCTTCTTTTTCTGTAACCATACCATCTTTTAATAGCTCCATTGCTATTCTAACCATAGCTGCAGCGGTACGTTTACCATTACGAGTTTGTAACATCCAAAGTTTACCATCTTGAATAGTGAACTCTAAATCTTGCATGTCATTGTAATGTTTTTCAAGAATATTTTGGGTGTTATTTAATTCTTTATAAATAGCTGGCATTAATTCTTCTAATGAAGGATATTTATTTTTTCTATCGTCTTCACTAACTCCTGCTAAAACTGCCCATCTTTTTGAACCTTCTAAAGTGATTTGCTGAGGAGTTCTAACACCTGCAACTACATCTTCACCTTGTGCATTTATTAAGTATTCTCCGTTAAAAACATTTTCACCAGTTGCAGCATCTCTAGTAAAAGCAACACCTGTACCAGAATTATTTCCCATATTTCCATAAACCATAGCTTGTACGTTTACAGCTGTTCCCCATTCTTCAGGAATTTGATTCATTCCTCTATAATATATAGCTCTAGGATTCATCCAGCTATCAAAAACGGCTGTGATACTTGCCCAAAGTTGATCCCAAGGATCTTCAGGGAATTCTTCTCCAGTATATGCATTACAAGCAGCTTTAAAGTCGGCTACCATTTGTTTTAAATCTTCAACTTCTAATTCAGTATCTAATTGAACACCTTTTGTTTCTTTAGCTTTATGAATAATTTCTTCAAATGGATCATGGTCTTCTTTTGATTTTGCTCCAACTCCTAAAACAACTCCACCAAACATTTGAACAAAACGTCTATAGGAATCCCAAGCAAATCTTGCATTACCAGTTTTTGCTATTAATCCTTGAACAGAATTATCATTCATACCAAGATTTAATACGGTATCCATCATTCCAGGCATTGAAACTCTTGCACCAGAACGAACTGAAAGTAAACAAGGATTTTCATTGCTTCCAAATTTTGTTCCCATTAAGTTTTCTACATTGGCAACAGCTTCTTCAACATCATTTTTTAATAAAGCAACAACTTCATTTTTACCGTATTTATTATATTCAGTACAAACATCGGTAGTAATTGTAAATCCTGGAGGTACTGGAATTCCAATTGCACTCATTTCAGCCAAATTAGCTCCTTTACCACCTAACAGATTTTTCATGGTACTATTACCATCAGCGGTTTTATTACCAAATTTATAAACTCGTTGTTTAACGTCTTTTAGCGTCTCCATCTTTATATTTTATTTTAAATTATTTTAGTTTTTAAAAAGTACTACAAAAATAAGGATTGCTAATTTGTTTTTTGTGACATATATCATTGATTTTTAGTACGAAAACGTTTTAGTTATAAAAATTACAAAAATATTAACAGTAGATAAAAAATGAAATCAAACTACAAGCCTTATTTTTTTATTATCGTATTCGCTTTATTTTAAAAATTAGTATTTAATAATTCTCCTGAAAGTTGTAATAATTTTAACTCTGCATTTTTTGTATCGTATTTTGCTTGATTTAAGCTAGATTTTGCGTTAAGTAAATTAACTTGAGCCTGTCTAAATTCAATTGAAGTAATTTGACCTAATTTAAACTGTTCTTCTGATCTTGAAAAGTTTCGTTTATTAGTTTCCACATTTTTTTCTTCCGCCTTCAAAATGAATAATGCGTTATTATAAACTTCTAATGAATTTGCAGTTGTACGTTCTAATTCATTTTCAATTTGTTCTTTTTGAATTAGTAAATTATCGGCAGTAATTTTTGAATTTTGAATACGCGTTTTAGTTGTACCACCATCAAATAAATTCCATGTTAAATTTAAGCTAGTATTTAAACCATTTGATAATTGATTTATAAAAACACTGGCATCATTTTTAGATTTATTGTAACCATATGATCCACTTAATGTTAAGCTAGGAAGTAAAAATGATTTGTTTACTTTTAAATCGTATATATTTAACTCAATATTTTTATTTGATTTTAGTACTTCAATATTGTGTTTTTTTACTTTTTCTAACAAAGTATTAAGTTCAAAAATTATATTAAATTTTACATTTGTTACTATTGTAAAATCAGTAGTTACTGGTCTTCCTAAAAGCAAGTTTAAATCGCGTTTTGCATTAGCTAAAAAGCGTAAATTATTTATATAACTTATACTATCATTATTAACATCAACTTCTGCATTTAATAATTGGAGCTTTGTACTTTGCCCATAATCAAAACTATATTTAGCTCTTTCTAATCGTTGTTTTGAAATATTTAGTGATTCTAAAATGTTTTTATTGTCTTCAGTAAGTTTGGCTACTTCATAATAAACGGAGAAAATTTGTAATACTGAATTTTCAATAATAGTTTTTGCTTCAAGTTCAGATAAATTATAAGTTTCTTTTAACTTTTTATAGTTATAAGATCTTCCTAAACCATCAAAAAGGGTGTAATTAAACCCAATTGAAGCATTATATGTTTGAGATTTCGCATCATTTATTTCAGATGTTTCTCCATCTCTGTTTGTAAGTTCAGTATTGTTTAAACTATATCTTGCATCAGCATTTGCTACTACTTTTGGCAAAAAACCACTATTATATATACTTGCGTTATTTTCAGCAATTTTTACTTGATTTTTAGCTATTTTAATACCGTAATTATTTTCTAACGCCAATTTAATAGCTTGCTCTTTTGTTAGTTTTTCTTGAGCAAATGTAGCTGAAAAACTTACTAATAATAAAAAGGTAAGTTTGTTAACGTATTTCATTCTCCTCATTATTTTTTAATTCTATAATTGCTCTTTCAACTTCTTCTTTAGTGACTTTTTTACCTGTTAATAACCATTTTGTAAAAACTTTAAAGCTATTTGAAACCGATAATAATAAAGGAAGCATTACTAAAGTTAGTACGGTTGCAATTGCTATACCATATGAAATTGAAATTGCCATTGGTTTTAAAAATTGTGCTTGTCTACTTCTTTCTAAAAGTAGCGGAGCTAACCCTGCTACCGTAGTTAATGAGGTTAATAAAATAGCTCTAAATCTTGAAACTGAAGCTTGAATAAGAGCTTCATTATATTTCATTCCTTCTTTTAAATAACCATTAAATTTTTCAATGAGAACTAAACCATCATTAACCATAATTCCAACTAAAGCAATAATTCCTAACCAAGATAAAATATTGATTGCAAAACCGTGAATCCAATGCCCAACAATAACTCCAATTAAGCTAAAAGGAATAAGCAGTATTAGTAAAAGCGGCTGATCAAAAGATCTAAATGTAAATGCAATTACTATATAAATAAGTGCTAAAATGATGAATCCTACAGTTTTAACTGATTTTAAAGTTTTTTGCATTTCTCTATTTTGGCCTTCATAAGCGGCAGAAACAGTTGGATATTTTGAGGATATTTCAGGCATAACATTTTCTTTAATATTATCCAAAACATCTTTAGCACTTTCAGTTGGAGATACCATATCTGCAGTAACTTGTATTTCACGTTTACTATTTAAATGGTTTATAGCAACATCACCACGTTTAATTGTATAAGTTGCAATTTCAGAAAAAGGTACACTTTTGTTTGTTGGTGTGGTAATCCACATGTCATCTAAATTTTTAATAGAAGACCTATCTTCTTTTTTATATCGTACCCAAACTTTAATTTCATCTTGTCCACGTTGAAATCGTTGTGTTTGTAATCCAAAGAAACCATATCTAACCTGATTCATTACGGTAAGTAAATTCAAACCAAGTAGATGAGCGTTATCTTTTAATTTAATTTGAATTTCTTTAATTCCAGCAGGATCATCATCTGCAATATCTTTTAAAAGAGGGTTTTTACTTAAAATGTTTTTCAATTCAATTTTTGCAGCTTTCAATTCTTTTATATTATTACTCAATAAAGCTACAGCAACAGGACTACCACCAAAATTTCCACCAGAACCAAAAGTTAAACTTTCCACACCATAAACTTTTCCTACTTTATCTCTAATAGCGTTGGTTATTTCAGGAGACGAAAAATCTCGTTCTTCACCAGGAAGTAAATTAACAGTTAAACTTCCGTTTGATGTTCCAGGTCCAATTCTTTTAATAATATTTTTAACTACAGGAATATTTCCAGTTTGTTTTTTTGTGAATTCTTTGCTTACTTGCCAAGCAACTTTTTCAATATTAGAAATAATTGAATCTGTAACAGACTCATTAGTTCCCTGAGGCATTTTTAAATTTATAGAAACTCTGTCACTAGCTACAGATGGGAAAAATGATGTTTTAACTATTCCACCTCCAAGAGCTCCAATACTTAAAATTAATAAGGATATTGGTATAGCAAAACCTAACACTTTGTTTTTTAGAAAGAATTTTAAATACGGAGCATAAACGTTATCTCTAAAATAAAAAAGTCCTTTTTCGGCAATTTGGTTTACATTGAAAAAGAAAGCATTTAATTTGTTTCTTTTCTTTTCCTTTCGTTGCAATGCTTTTGAATGTGCAATATGTGCTGGTAAAATAATAATAGCTTCAATAAGAGAAACAGTTAGCGTTAACATTACAATAGTTGAAACTTCACTAAAAAAGTTACCCATTCTTCCATCTAAAAAGAAGAAAGTTGAAAAAGCAATAATAGTTGTCAATACTGCAGATATAATAGGAGGAATAACTTCTAAAGTACCATCAATTGCAGCTTTTATTGGACTTTTTCCTTTTTCATAATGGTGATAAATGTTTTCTCCAATTACAATTCCATCATCTACCAAAATACCAATTACTATAATCATGCCAAATAGAGATAGTACGTTGATTGTTACACCTGCATTTGCAGCGAAAATAAACATACCAAAAAACGCAATTGGAATACCAGCGGCCACCCAAAAAGCCAATCGGACATTTAAAAACAATGCTAAGAAAAATAACACTAAAAATACTCCCATAGCAGCATTTTTAAGTAGTAGATTAGTACGTTGTTTTAAAGTTACAGAATTATCGCTAGAAATATCAATATGAACATTTTGGTGTTGTTGATTGAATTTTGTTATATACTCTTTAACATTTTCGGCTGATGAAAGTAAATCTTCACTATTAGTATTATTTACAGTAATTTGAATTGATTTTTTCCCGTTAAAAAATAGTCTATCTGGATTTTCAGACCAAGTATCGGAAACACTTGCAATATCCTTTAATCGTATAATATTACCATCAGCATTAGCTCTAACAACTAAGTTTACTAATTCACTTCCGTAATAATTTTTATTTCTGGCTCTAATTAAATAATCCTCACTATCCGTTTTTATATTTCCTCCTGAAATAAGTAGGTTTGTTTTATTAACCGCGTTAGCAACTTCTTCAAACGATAAGTTATAAGCTCTTAAATCTTTTTCACGAACTGCAATTTCAATTTCCTGATCAGGAAATCCTGTAATTTCAACTTGTGAAATTCCACTAATATTCCTTAAATCATTTTCAATTTTTCTGGCAAACTGTTTTAGAGTTGCAAGAGGAATATTGTTACCGCTAATGGTGAAACTTATGGTTGGTCGCATAGTTTCAATTTTAGCAATAATAGGAGGCTCCATACCAGAAGGGAAGGAGGGTACTCTATCTACAGCATTTTTAACATCGGATAAAACAACATCAATATTTTTACCTTTTATAGTTTCAACATTAATGGTTGCAGAATTTTCTCTAGATACAGAGGTAACACGATCAACTCCTACAATGCCTTTTAAGTTGTTTTCTATTTTTAGCACAATTCCTTCTTCCATTTCTTCGGGAGAAGCACCTGGATAAGTTAAATTTATAGAAATATTTTGTGAAGGAACTAGTGGGAAAAATGACGAATTCATAGACAAAGCTCCAACAAGACCAAAACCAATAAATGCTAATATAAAGATATTAACTGCAACTGGAAATTTTATAAAATAAGCAATTATTTTTTTCATAGTTACTTCTTATTATCTTTAAAATCTTTAACTAGCATACCATCAAAAGCACCAGGAATTGGCTTAGAAAGTAATTGAGCCCCATCTTTTAATCCTTTTACTATAAGAGAATCTTTATTTTCAAATACTATTGAAACAGGAGTTAGGCTTAATTTAGAATCTTCCACAATATACAAGTTGGAATTATTAATTAGAAGATTTCTTGCTACTTCAAAAGCATTGTTTTCTGGTTTAGCATGTAAAAGAACTTCTAAATATTGACCATCTTTTAAGTCTTTCCCATTAACTTGAATAAATGCTTTTATAGTTTGAGTAGCAGTATCCACTTTTCCATTAATTCTAATTACTTTACCAATCCAATTTTTAGTTTTTTCAAGGTTGTACAGTTCTACTTTTTTACCAATTTCTAATAAATCTCTGTATTCAGATTTGACAGAAACACTAACTTCGTAAATAGAAGGATCAATAAATTCACCTAATTTTTGACCTTGTCTTATTAATGTTCCAGGAGTTACCAGAGATTCGGTTAATATACCATTAAAAGGAGCTTTTAAATTAAATTTGTTAAGTTTAACTTCCAAATTTTTCACATTATAATACGCAGAAGTTATACCACGTCCTGAAATAAAATACTTTTCTTTTTCTGAATTAGCTTTAGGAAGTTTCTGAATTTCTTTATTAACATCAAAGTTTTGTAAATAAATTTGCCATTTAGCATATTCATTTGGGTAATCTAACCTAATATCAGGCATAATACTTGTTATAGCATTAAACAAATTGCTTTTTTGAGCTTGTAAATTTGCATTAAATTCATCGCTATTAATATTTATTATTGTTTCTCCTTTTAAATAATGAGTTCCTTGTTTAAAATCCTTTTTAGAAATTTGAAGTACGCCTTGAACTTCAGCATATAAATCTATTTTATTTTTTGCTACTAAATTACCTGTAGTAGAAATTCTTACTGGAATTGTTGAATTTTTAACTGTTTTAGTATATGCAGTATTAATTATTTTTTCAGTAGAAGGTTTTGCCTTTTTTTTATTGGCTATTAAATATTTTGCCAAAAAAAAAGCAGCAGCTAAAATAATAACTGATAAAATTATGGAAACTAATTTTCTCATTTTTTAATTGATTATGTTTGTTGCTAATTGATCTTTAATTATTGATGTTAAGTACAAACTTCACATCCTGAACAAATATAAAAAATCAAACGAGATTTATAGGATATTAAAAATTATTTGAGAAAGAAAAGATGCAAAAAAAAAGGAGGCCAATTTCTCAGTCTCCTTTTTTTCGTGGGGTTGTTTATTTGGGTTATTATGGTTTTAATGTGTTTTGTGTAACAGCATTAGCATTAACGTCAATAATTTTAGGGTTATTACCAAACTCAATAGTTAATAAATGTGGTAATTTTTTAATGCTAGCGTCAATTGTACCAATTAATCTGTTATTGTTTAGTAAAAGTGTTTCTAAGTTTGCTAATTTATTTAATTGTACTGGTACATTTCCTTCAAATAAATTATTACCTAATGAAAGTTCTGATAAACCAATTAGAGAACCTAATTCTTGTGGAATTTTTCCATAGAAAGAATTATCAAAAACACTTAATTGTTGTAAATTTTGTAAGTTTTTTATGTTTGATGAAAGGTAACCTGTTAAACGATTACTACTTAATTGTAATTTTTCAAGTTTAGTTAAATTATAAATAGATTCAGGTAAATTTCCACTTAAAAAATTATTAAAAACTTCTAAAACTTTTAAATTTTTCAAATTACCAATTGATGATGGAATTTCTCCTTCTAATTGATTCATATATAATTGTAAAGTTTCTAAAGATTGAATATTAGTAATTTCTTGAGGAATACTTCCACGTAATTTATTGAAACCTAAATTTAAGCTAGTTAAAGATTTTAAGTTACCAATAGATTCAGGAATTTCACCTGATAAATTATTCATTGCTAAATCAATTTTAGTAACACTGTTATTTTTAACAGTTACTCCATACCAGGTATTAACATCCGCAGATAAATCCCAAGTATTGTTCCAACTTTCTCCATTAGTTGATTTGTATAAATCAAGTAACGCGGTTTTTTCGGTATCTGTAATTTGTGAAAAAGCAAACTGAAATGTAGCTAATACAATTAAGATTGGGGTTACTATTTTTTTCATCGGGGTGGGGATTTTGGGGTTAATAGTTTTAAAATCTTATATCAAAAGTAAAAATCATTTTCCATATAACCAAATAAATTCACCTTTTATTTAGTTTTTTTACCATTTATTATTTTTGATGCTATTATTGTATGCGGTACTACAAGTTAATTTTATTAGTATTTAATGATTTAATTACCAGTATTTTTCAAATATTTTTTATAGTATATTTGTAGTCTTTAAACAGAAATCATTTTATGAAATTAGATATTTTAGCAATTGGAGCTCATCCTGATGATGTAGAACTAGGTTGTGGCGCAACCATAGCCAAAGAAATTAATTCAGGTAAAAAAGTAGGAATTTTAGATTTAACTAGAGGAGAATTAGGAACTCGTGGTTCTGCTGAAATTAGAGAGAAAGAAGCAAAAGATGCTGCTGAAATTTTAAATGTTGAAGTACGTGAGAATTTAGGTTTTGCAGATGGTTTTTTTAAAAATGATAAAACAAATCAACTTGAAATTATAAAAATTATCCGAAAATATAAACCTGAAATAGTACTTTGTAACGCAATATATGACAGACATATAGATCATGGTAAAGGAAGTAAATTAGTTTCAGATGCTTGTTTTTTATCGGGATTAATTAAAATTGAAACTAAGCTAGATGGTGAATTGCAAGAAGTTTGGAGACCAAAACATGTTTACCACTATATTCAATGGAAAAATATTGAACCAGATTTTGTTGTAGATGTTTCTGGTTTTATAGATATTAAAATTAAAGCGGTAAAGGCTTATAGCTCACAATTTTATAATCCTGAAAGTAAAGAGCCAATTTCACCTATAACTAGTAAAAACTTTTTTGACAGCATTGAATATAGAGCGAAAGATTTGGGTAGATTAATTGGTACAGATTTTGCAGAAGGCTTTACTACAGAACGTTATGTGGCAATAAAATCTTTTGATAATTTAATTTAAAAAAAGGTTTGTAGAAAAAAACAAATGTTTTACATTTGCACTCCAAATAAATGGTGATTGTAGCTCAGCTGGTTAGAGCGCCGGATTGTGGTTCCGGAGGTCGCCGGTTCGAAACCGGTCTTTCACCCAAAATAAAAGCTTCTCAAAATTTGAGAAGCTTTTTTTGTACAATTTTTGTAAAGTATTTTAAATGAACAGTTTACTTATTTTGTTATATTTTACTTTTATTGTAACTTTATAAAGATATCAAAAGGCAAGAATAATAATTATCCTTTATAATCCTTGACTTATTTTTACTAGTAATTTCAAAAAATGTATTGCTAGGTTTATAATTATTAATCCCAGTCTAATTTAAAATTACTAAAAATGAACTTAACTATGTTATTTTCAATACTATTTATACTTTTTTTATTTAGTGGTATTCGAATTATTTATGAATATAAAAGAGGACTAAAATTTAGATTTGGGAAATATATTTCCACCTTAGAGCCAGGTTTTAGATGGATTATACCTGTAGTTGAGACCATTCAAATTGTTGATATAAGAGTAATTACCATAAATATAATATCTCAGGAAGTGATGACCGCAGATAATGTTCCTTGTAGTATTGATGGAGTAGTATTTTTCAAAATCAATAATCCTGAAAAAGCAATTTTAGAAGTTGAAGAATATACGTTTGCAATTACACAATTATCGCAAGCGGCACTTAGAGATGTTTGTGGAAAGGTTGAATTAGATATTATTTTATCTAAACGTGAAGAAATGGGTAAAAACATAAAAACTATTGTTGATTTAGAAACGAATGAATGGGGAATTGAAATTATTGATGTAAAAATTAAAGATATTCAGTTACCTGAAAATATGAAACGAATGATGGCAAACCAAGCGGAAGCTGAACGATCTAGAAGGGCAAGAATTATTTTAGCTAAAGCAGAAGAACAAGCAGCTGCTTCGTTATTAGCAGCTGGAAAAATTATTGATGAATCGCCATCTGCAATAAAATTAAGATTATATCAAACTCTTGCTAATATTGCTTCAGAAAAAAATTCGACAATTGTTTTCCCTTTCCCTGAAGAAGTTTTAACTAGAAAATTAAAAGAAAAGTAAGATATAAAATATTAATTCAATTTTTTAGCTAAATAGGGAGCTGTATACGATTCTTTACAGTTTGCTAGTTTTTCTGGCGTGCCTTCAAATAGTAATGATCCTCCTTTTTTACCGCCTTCTTTTCCTAAATCAATAATATAATCGGCACATTTTATGAGCTCAATATTATGTTCCACAACAATAATAGAATGCCCATTATTTATAAGTGCGTTAAATGATTTTATTAATTTATTAATATCATGAAAATGTAAACCCGTAGTTGGTTCATCAAAAATAAACAAGGATTTACTTTGTCGGTTTCCTTTAACTAAAAACGATGCTAATTTAAGTCGTTGAGCTTCACCACCAGAAAGTGTTGAAGAGGATTGTCCTAAAGTTATGTAACCTAAACCAACATCTTGTAAAGGTTGTAATTTTTTAACTATTTTAGTTTCGGAATGTTTTTTAAAAAAGTCAATAGCATCATCAACTGTTGCATTTAAAATATCGCTAATATTTTTATCATGAAATTTAACTTCTAATATTTCCTTTTTAAAACGTTTTCCTTTACAGGCTTCACATTCCAAATGAACATCTGCCATAAATTGCATTTCAATAGTAACTTCACCTTCACCTTTGCAAACTTCACATCGTCCACCTTCTACATTAAATGAAAAGTGTTTTGGTTTATAGTTTCTAATTTTTGATAATTTTTCGTGCGTAAACAAGGTTCGAATATCATCGTACACTTTTAGATAAGTAACAGGATTAGATCTACTTGATCTACCAATAGGATTTTGATTTATAAATTCAATTTCTTCAATTTGATTAAAATTACCTTCTAATTTAGTAAACTGTCCAACTTTTTCTCCGTAACCACCTATATGTTTTTGAATAGCAGGATATAATATGTTTTTGACTAAAGTACTTTTCCCACTTCCAGAAACTCCAGTAACTATGGTTAAACCATTTAATGGAAAAGTAACATCTATATTTTTTAAATTATGTTCTCGAGCACCTATTACTTTTATAAACTTATTAGATGTTCTTCTCTTTTTTGGAACTTCAATATTTAAGGTTCCGTTTAAATATTTTGCTGTTAATGAGCTAGATTTTAAGATTTCATTGAAATTTCCTTCAGCTACAATATTACCACCATGTGTACCTGCTTCCGGACCAATATCAATAATAACATCTGCAGCTTTCATAATATCTTCATCATGTTCTACTACAATAACGGTGTTTCCTAAATCTCGTAAATCTTTTAATACCTTTATTAGTCGTTGTGTATCTTTTGGATGCAATCCAATACTTGGTTCATCTAAAATATACATAGAACCTACCAAACTACTTCCTAATGATGTTGCTAAATTAATACGTTGACTTTCGCCACCAGATAACGTATTTGAAGTTCTGTTTAAAGTTAAATAGTTAAGTCCAACGTTGTTTAAAAAAGTTAGTCTATTATTTATTTCGACTAATAATCGTTTAGCTATTTTTTGATAGTGTTCAGATAATTTAATATTTTTAAAAAAATCGGTTAGTTCATCTAAAGGTAAATCTACTAAATCGCTAATATTTTTGTCGTTGATTTTTACATAGTTTGTTTCTTCTCTTAATCGTTTACCGTTACAAGTTGGACATTTTGTTTTTCCTCGATATCGAGAGAGCATTACTCTGTATTGTATTTTATAGCTTTTTTCTTCTAAATGATTAAAAAAGGCTGTAATTCCTTTAAAACTTTTGTTCCCATTCCAAACTAATTGTTTTTGTTCACTAGTTAATTCAAACCAAGGTTTATGAATAGGAATATCAAATTTGTAAGCTGCGTTAATTAAATCAGATTTATATTTTTTAAAGGAATCTGATTTCCAAGGTAAAATAGCATCTTCAAAAATAGAAAGTGCTGTATTAGGAATAACTAAATCCTCATCAATTCCAATAATACTTCCGTATCCTTCACATTTTTTACAAGCTCCATAAGGATTATTAAAACTAAATAAATGAGCGTTAGGTTCTAAAAACTGTATGCCATCAAGCTCAAATTTATTATTAAACAAGGTTTGTTTATTATTTGAAATTTCTTCAATAATACATTCTCCTTTGCCTTCAAAAAATGCAATTTGAACTGCATCTGCTAATCTGTTATAAAAATCTTCCTCTTTTTTTACTATAATCCTATCAATTACCAGATGAAAATCGTGGTTAATATTAGTATTTATTTCATCAATTCTCAAAATTTCATTTTTATATTTGATTCTAGCATAGCCTTGTTGTGCTAAAATTTTGAGAGCTTGACTAACACTTCTTTTACTTGGAATATGAACAGGTGCAAGTAATAAAAGTTTTGTATTTTCTTCTGTGTTTTTAATGAAATCAATAACATCTGTAACAGAATGTTTTTTAACTTTTTTACCAGAAATAGGAGAGTAGGTGTCTCCAATTCTTGCAAATAGTAATTTTAAATAGTCATATATTTCTGTTGAAGTACCAACCGTAGACCTTGGATTTGTTGAGTTCACCTTCTGTTCAATTGCAATGGCTGGTGCAATACCTTTTATATAATCTACTTTTGGTTTATTTAATTTCCCTAAAAATTGACGCGCATAAGAAGATAAACTTTCTACATATCTTCTTTGACCTTCAGCAAACAAAGTGTCAAATGCTAAACTAGATTTTCCAGAACCAGACAAACCTGTAATTACTACTAATTTGTTTCGCGGAATTGCAACATCAATATTTTTTAAATTATGAAGTTTTGCTCCTTTTATTAAAATATTTTTTTTAGGATTTAATGTTGCTATATTTTGTGTCATTTTTTGTAAAAAAGTGAATAAATGCAAAGATACTTACAAAAAATTAATTTTTAACTATATGATTATGTGTAAAATAAATTTGTATTTGTGAAAAAAATATAGCATATTTGAAGCCTAATATAAAATCAAAAGAACGCCTATACTACAAAATTACTTTTTATAAATTAAAATAAAATACGAACAAATTTAACCCCTAAATGTATTTCAATTATGAAAAGTATACAACTACCTGACGGCGTGTTAGTTAATAATTACATTGATGGACATGAAAAATCTTTAGAGATTTTAATACATCGACATAAACAACGAATTTTTAGTTTTATTTTATCTAAAATTTTAGATAAAGATATTGCAGAAGATATTTTTCAAGATACTTTTATTAAAGTGATAAAAACTTTAAAAAAAGGAACTTATAATGAAGAAGGTAAATTTTTATCTTGGGTAATGCGTATTGCTCACAATTTAGTTATTGACCATTTTAGACGTTCAAAAAGAATTCCTACTATTAATAATACTGATGAATTTGATATTTTTTCTATTATAGGTGACGATGTTTTAAATGCTGAAAATCAAATAATTAAATCACAAATTTTAGATGATGTTAAAGATTTAATTGAGGAATTGCCAGAAGATCAAAAAGAAGTTTTAATAATGCGAATGTATAAAGACATGAGTTTTAAAGAAATTTCAGAAAGTACAGATGTTAGCATAAATACAGCTTTAGGAAGAATGCGATATGCATTAATTAATTTGAGAAAATTAATTGAAAAGCATCAAATTATTTTAGTAAGTTCATAAAAATATATACTAAAAGTAAATTTTTGTCGTTACTATATTATAAACCAATAATATATGATGAAACTTTACTCTAAAAAGTCTCCTATTAAGGAGCAACCAAGCGAAGAAATAATTCAATATTTGCTCAATTACTCTAAACAATTAAGAGTAATTAAAACCAACTTAAACTATATTGAATTACATTTGAATTAATGTTCTTTTTACCCATTTTACTTGTAAAATGGGTTTTTTTTATTTTAAAAGTGATTTTCTACCAATAGTTTTTGTAATAATATCCTTTTCTAAATCCCATCCACGAGCTGGAGAATATTCTCTCCCATAATAAATAATTTGTAAATGTAATTTATTCCAAAGATTTTTTGGAAATAAACGCTTTGCATCTTTTTCAGTTTGCTTAACATTTTTACCATTGCTTAAATTCCATCGGTACATTAATCTATGAATATGAGTGTCTACTGGAAATGCAGGAAAACCAAATGCTTGACTCATAACTACACTTGCCGTTTTATGTCCAACCGAAGGTAAAGCCTCTAAATCTTTATAAGTTTGTGGAACTTTTCCATCAAATTTTTCAATAATAATTTTAGATAAACCATAAATTCCTTTTGATTTCATTGGAGATAATCCAACTGGTTTTATAATTTCTCTAATTTCATCTACAGAAAGCTTTACCATATCATAAGGATTATCTGCTTTGGCAAATAATATTGGAGTTATAGTATTTACCCTTGCATCCGTACTTTGTGCAGAAAGTAATACAGCTATTAATAATGTATAAGGATCCTTGTGTTTTAAGGGAATTGGTACTTCAGGATAAATTTTTTCAAGTGTGCCTATTACAAATTGAACTTTTTCTTGTTTGGTCATTTTTTAAGTATCTTTACAGAAAGCTAAAATACAAATTATGATAACACTAAAAATAGGAGATAAGGCTCCAAAATTTGAAGCATTAGACCAAGAAGGAAATACAATTAAGCTAACAGATTATAAAGGTAAAAAACTAGTTTTATTCTTTTATCCAAAAGCCAGTACGCCAGGTTGTACTATGGAGGCTTGTAATTTGCGAGATAATTATCATCAATTTTTAGCCAAAGGTTATGCTGTGCTTGGAGTAAGTGCTGATTCGGCAAAACGTCAACAAAATTTTATAGCAAAAAATGAATTACCTTTTCCGCTATTAGCCGATGAAGATAAACAAGTAATTAATGCTTTTGGAGTTTGGGGCCCTAAAAAATTTATGGGACGAGAGTTTGATGGAATCCATAGAACTACTTTTATTATAGATGAAAACGGAATTATTGAAGATATAATTACTAAAGTTAAAACCAAAGAACATACCAGTCAAATTTTAGAATAATTAAAATTTGACATCCATTTTAATATTAAAAATCCGTTGCGTCATGTAATTTGGAATGCCATAAAATTGTTTGGAATAAACATCTCTTACCCAAGTATTAGTAATTGAATTTTGAATATCAAACATATTAAAAATTTCTACTCCCATAGAAAACTCTTTAAAATTCTTTAGAAAAGGACTGTTACTTTTGTGGTTTTCATCGGTAAAAACGTATGAAATTCCTAAATCGGCTCTTTTGTAAGCATTTAATCTGTTTTGGTAATCATAGCTATTAGCATAGGATGGTGAGCCTCCAGGGACTCCTGTATTAAAAACTAAATTTAAATACATTTTTATATTGGGAATATTAGGAACATAATCTTGAAATAACATTCCAAATTTAAATCGTTGATCCGTTGGACGAGAAATATAACCTAAGTGATTGTAATTTTCTTCTGTTTTTAAATAGCCAATACTAATCCAGCTTTGTGTGCCAGGAACAAATTCGCCATTTAATCTAACATCAATACCTGTTGCATAAGCAGTAGCATTATTATTTGCTTTATATCTAATTTTAACATTATCAACCGTATATGTGTTTACATTGGTTAAGTTTTTATAATATATTTCTGAAATTAATTTAAAAGGACGTTTCCATAATTTAAAGCTATAATCATGCCCTAAAACTATTTGTACGGATTTTTGTGCTTTAACAGAAGGAATTACATTTCCATCAAAATCCCTTAATTCTTTATAAAAAGGAGGTTGGTTATACATTCCGCCAGCTATTCTAAAAAGCATGTCTTTTTGCCAATCGGGTTTAATAGCAAATTGACCACGAATACTATATATTATTTGATTTGATGTTGGTAAATTTTCACCATTTACATTCCAGTTATGTGAGCGAACACCTACATTATACCAAACTTTATTTGTTTTCCAAAATGATGTTGTGCTGTATTGTGCAAACCAAACTAAACGATCAATTGTTACGTGATTTTTATTACTTATATTTTGAAAAGGAACAATTTCACCAGTAAAAGGCTCGTAAGGTTGATTATTAGAAAATTGATTTGGAGGACGAACACTAAACCCAACAGAATCAATTACTTCCCATTCTTTCATTCGGTCTTTCATATCTTCATTTTGATATTTTAACCCAACATCAATTTGATGTTTTCCTTTTTTGTAAGTAGCTTTTAGTTGTGCATTACTTATTAATGCGTCAATATCGTTTCTGGCATGGTTTAGCTGAGAACCAATTCCTTCGGAAAAAGCAACTTCTCCAAAATTACTTGATCCAAAATCAGAATTAACTTCCCCTAAATTATAACTTGCTAAAATATCATAATACTCTTCTTCAATAGTATGGTATGTAGAAGTAGTTAAACTAATATTTAAATTTTTGTTAACGATATAACTTCCTTTTAAAGCTCCAAAAGTAGTTTTAAAACTATCTTCTTCTTTTCCATTATAATAAACAATAAGTTCTAAAGGATTAGTAATGGTTCCAAACTTAGTTCTTCTTGTGTTTGGAGTGTAATTGTAGTTATTTAATGAAAAATTACCTAAAAAATCAATTTTAAGTTTGGGGTTTACCAAATAAGATAAAAATAATTGAGCATCTGTAAAATTTGGATTTGAGTTGGTTTGAATATCTTTACTATTAATAAATAAGCTGTTATTTCTATATCTAACCCCTAATAAAGCGCTTAATTTATTTTTTAAAAGTAAACCTTCAACTGTGGCACTAGCTCCTAATAAACTTGCATTAATACGAGTTGCAAATTCTTTTGGAGTTCTATAAGTAATATCTAAAACCGAAGATAATTTATCGCCATATTTAGCTTGAAATCCACCGGCTGAAAATTTCACATTTTCTACTAAATTTCCATTTACAAAACTTAATCCTTCTTGTTGACCTGAACGAACTAAAAATGGTCGATAAACTTCAATACCATTTACGTAAACTAAATTTTCATCAAAATTACCACCTCGAACATTATATTGAGTGCTTAATTCATTATTGTTATTTACGCCAGCTAAGGTCATTAAAATATTTTCAACACCTTGATTAGCACCTGGTATTTTAGTAATATCTGATGGATTTACTGTAATTATTCCTTGTGCATCTTTCTTTTTATCGATTACTGTAACTTCCTCAATTTTTTCTACTTTAGATTTTAATATTGGATAAAATCGATACGTTTTATTATTAGGAATTGTAATTGTCTTTTCAAAAGATTCATAAGATACATGACTTAGTGTAATCGTAATTTTTTGTGAAGCAGGAACTTTTAAAGTAAATTCTCCATCTGCATTGGTAGTAGTGCCAAAATTTTTAACATGAATTGCAACTCCTTCAACAGGTATTTTTTGTTCATTTTTAACAACCCCCTTAATAGTGGCTGTTTGAGCTATTAAAAAATTGCTAAAAAGAAAAAATAGGAGTAGGGTTATTATATTTCTCAAAATGGCTATTATTTTTTTCTAAAAAAAGTTGAATTTACTACAGTTTTATTTCCAACATTATCCGTAACAGTAACTTCTAACTGATGTTTTGTAGTGTTAAATTTTTTATCATTTAAATTATAAGTTAACATTCCTTTTTTAACGTTATACTCCATTAAAATCCATGAACCATCAATTTCGCCTCTGTAGCTTTTAATTCCAGAACCTTCATCATTTATTTTAACTTTTAAGTAATTATAATGTGTAAGCCATTGTTTATCTTTAAAATTCTTCAATTTTATGGTTGGAGCTATACTATCAGTCATCAATTTATAATTTCCAAGTTTTTTGGTTCGTGTATAAAAAGTAGAATCTTTTTTTACAGTTGGTTGATAACTAGTGCTTCCATTTTCATTTACATAAGCAATATATAATTGTTTTCTAGCTTCTTGATTATATTTTGAAATATTAAAAGTTAGAGTGAATTTTTTATTTAAAGGAACGGTTGGTACATGTATTTTGGCTAAAGTATCCGAAACATCAAATTTTAGATAAAGATTATTATAAAATGTATTTTTAGGAAAAGCAATAGTAACTCCATTTTGTGTGAATTTTGAAAATTTAGTATAATCAATTTTATACGGAGTTGTACTTACTTCGGGTTTTACTAAAATTGGTAATTTTTTTCCTTGAATAGGGATAGTTATTGTACGTTTATTTCCTTTAAAATCAGATGCAATAATTTTTACAGTATAATTTAACCCATCTTTAATAGTTAAGTAACCATTATTTGGTGTTTTATACAAACTTAATTTGTTTTGTGGTTCAATAAAACATTTTTGAATTCGTTGTTTTAATTCTTCAAACCGCTTATAATCAATTAATAAATTAATGTATTTTGATTCTGAAAAAGAAAAAGAAGATGCTATAAATTCAAATTGTTTCTCTCCATTTACCAACATTTTTAAATCGTATAAACCATTTTTATTAGAAGCATTATTAAGTTGATCAAAAGCATTAATTCCAAAACTAATAGTACCAATTGCATTTATTTTAGTTGCTAATAAATTTCCATTTTTTAATTTTTTAAAAGGAATTTGAACTGGTGTATTTACTTGATTAATAGCAGAATTATCACTTAATGAGTATCCAATAAGGGTATTAATTGTTGGCTTAATATTATCTTTTATACTAACACCAAATAACATTGGATTAATTGGTTTTTCCGTTTTGGTGTTTCTTATTTCAAAATGTAGATGCGGTCCAACAAATCCACCTGTACTACCTGTGTAAGCAATAATTTCATTAGATTTAATAGGTAATTCATTAGCCTTTGGAAAAACTTGTATTTCAAAACTTTCCTTATTGTATTGCTTTTGTTTAATATATTTTTCAATAGTTGGATTAAACTTGCTTAAATGCGCATAAACAGTAGTATAACCATTAGGATGTGTTATATATAAAGCTTTGCCATAACCCCAGACCGAAATTTTTATTCTAGAAACATACCCATTTGCAGAAGCATAAACTTTTAAACCTTCTTTTTGTTCCGTTTTAATATCTAAACCAGCATGAAAATGATTGGTTCTTAACTCTCCAAAGGTACCAGAAAGTATTAAAGGAATATTAAGTGGTTTTTTAAAGTAAGTTTTAGGTAATGAATTACTTATAGATAAATCACCCTGTGAAAATCCACTTATAAAAGAAATAATAAATAATAAGACTACTAGTTTTTTCAAATCTATTGATTTAAAGCTAAAATACTAATATTTATTAAAAGTCGAATTTAATTAGTAATAAAAATAGAGATAGTTTTTTAAATTAAATTCATAAAATAAATTAAAACAGTTGTAATATTGGTTTACTAACACTAACTTTGTATTACGTAGTTTATATTCTTAAATTATATGAGTAAAATAACTGAAGTTGTTAATTTAGTAGAAAGAAAACTTAAAAAACTTTTAGAAAATTATAATTTTTTGAAAGATGAAAATGAGTTCTTACTAAACAAAATTTCAGATTTAGAAAATCAAATAGTTAAGAATGAGCAATTGTATAATGAATTAAATGAAAAATATACTTCATTAAAAATTGCTAAAACTATAGAAGGCAGTAAAGAAGATAGAAGAGAAACAAAACTCAAAATAAATGCTTTAATTCGTGAAGTAGACGTTTGTATTAAACAATTAAGCGAATAAGATCTTAAAATGGCAGAACCTTTAAAAATAAAAGTAACTATTGCTGGGCGAGTTTATCCAATTAGGGTTAACTACGAAAATGAAGAAGAAGGAATGCGTAAAGCAGCAAAACATATTAACGATTTAGTTACAAAGTTTGAAAAAAATTATGCCGTAAGTGATAAGCAAGATGTATTAGCAATGTGTGCTTTGCAATTTGCATCTTTAGTAGAGATAAACGCTATTAATAAAGAAGACGATATAAATAAAGCAACAGAAAAAATTCATCAATTAAGTAATTTAATTGACGAGCAATTAAAAAAATAAGTTCTTTTAAATAAAATAATAATACTGCCTACATTAGTTTTTGTTTGTTAACTCAACACTATATCTTTATAAAGGATGAGTCGTAGTTGTAAAAGCATGCCGTCTTGCGCGGATCCTTGAACAATTAGTTAGTCCTAATCTTGTTATAAGGAGTTTACTTAACCGTACTAATGTAGGTTTTTTTATATACTAAAATTATGGAAAACTATATATTACCAGTAATAATTGGAATTGGATTAGGCTTAGCAATAGGATACATTATTGCAAAAGTTGTTGAAAAAAATAAGGCTACAAAAATTATTAGAAATACAAAAAAAGAAGCCACAAAAATCCTTAGAGAAGCAAAGCTAGAAGCAGATGCACTTAAAAAGGATAAAATATTACAAGCAAAAGAAAAATTTATCGAGCTTAAATCAGAGCATGAAAAGGTAATTATTACCAGAGATAAAAAAATAGCTGATGCAGAAAAAAGAATTAGAGATAAAGAATCTCAAATATCACAAGAATTAGACAAGAATAAAAAACTAAACAAAGAAGTTGCTTCAAAATTAGAAGACTATACTAAAAAAGTAGATTATTTTGAAAGAAGAACTGAAGAAGTAGACAAGTTACATAGAAAGCAAGTTGAAAATTTAGAAGCTATTTCAGGAATATCAGCAGAAGATGCTAAAAAAGAATTAGTTCAATCTTTAAAAGAAGAAGCTAAATCCGATGCTATGGCTCATATTCAAGATACTATTGAAGAAGCCAAACTAACAGCGCAGCAAGAAGCTAGAAGAGTTATTCTAAACACTATTCAAAGAGTTGGAGTTGAACAAACTGTTGAAAACTGTGTTTCTGTATTTAACATTGAATCCGATGATATTAAAGGTAGAATAATTGGTAGAGAAGGACGAAATATTAGAGCTTTAGAAGCTGAAACTGGAGTTGAGATTATTGTAGATGATACGCCGGAAGCAATTATTCTTTCATGCTTTGATCCTGTTCGTAGAGAAATTGCTCGATTATCATTACATAATTTAGTAACGGATGGTAGAATTCATCCTGCTAGAATTGAAGAAGTGGTTAAAAAAACTGAAAAACAACTTCAACAAGAAATAATAGAAGTAGGTAAAAGAACGGTTATAGATCTTGGTATTCACGGATTACATCCTGAATTAATTAAAACTATTGGTAGAATGAAGTATCGTTCTTCTTATGGTCAAAATTTATTACAACACTCGCGTGAAGTTGCTAATTTATGTGGAATTATGGCAGCTGAATTAGGTTTAAACGCAAAATTAGCGAAAAGAGCAGGATTGTTACATGATATTGGTAAAGTGCCTGATACAGAAAGTGAATTGCCACATGCTTTACTAGGAATGAAATGGGCTGAAAAATATAATGAAAATCCTGAGGTATGTAATGCTATTGGAGCTCACCATGATGAAATAGAAATGAAAACATTAATAGCTCCAATTGTACAAGTTTGTGATGCAATTTCTGGAGCTCGTCCAGGTGCTCGTCGCCAAGTTCTGGATTCTTACATTCAAAGACTTAAAGATTTAGAAGATATCGCTTTTGGCTTTGGAGGTGTTCAAAAAGCTTATGCTATACAAGCAGGTAGAGAATTGCGTGTAATTGTAGAAAGTGAAAAAGTTACAGATGCAAAAGCAAATGAACTTTCATTTAATATATCTCAAAAAATTCAAAATGATATGACTTATCCTGGTCAAGTTAGAGTTACTGTTATTAGAGAAACTAGAGCTGTAAACATTGCCAAATAGATAAAAAATATAAAGTGTTATTTAAAATCCCGCCTTTGCGGGATTTTTTATTTTCTAGGATGAAAATTGGTCATCACTTCTTTTAAAAATCGTTTATCTAAATGCATATAAATTTCGGTAGTAGTAATACTTTCATGACCTAACATTTGTTGAATAGCTAATAAATTAGCTCCTCGTTCCAATAAATGCGTTGCAAATGAATGTCTAAAAGTATGAGGACTAATATTTTTATGAATTCCTGCTTTTTCAGCCAATTTTTTTACTATTGTAAAAATCATAACACGAGTTAGGTTTTTTCCTCTTCTATTTAAAAATAAAGTATCTTCAAACCCTTTTTGAATAGAAATATGATTTCTTATAGACGTTTGATATATTTCAATATATTTTTGAGTTTGATTATTTATTGGTACAAACCGTTGTTTGTTTCCTTTCCCAAGCACTCTTATAAATCCTTCATCAAAAAATAAATCGGATAGTTTTAAATTTATTAGTTCTGATACACGCAAGCCACAACTATATAAAGTTTCAATAATAGTTCGGTTTCGTTCACCTTCATTTGTACTTAAATCAATGCTGTTAATAATTAAATCAATTTCATGAATAGATAATGTATCTGGTAGTTTTCGACCTATTTTAGGAGCTTCTAATAAACTAGTTGGATTATCATTTCTATAATCTTCAAAAATTAAATAATTAAAAAAATTTCGAAGTCCAGAAAGTAGACGAGCTTGGGAACGAGCATTTAATTCTTTAGCCGTTTCATACATAAACTGTTTAACTTCATCATTACTAATGGAAACAGGAGAAAGGGTTATATTATTTACTTCTAAATACGCTATTAATTTTTTGACATCTCTACTATAAGCATCTATAGAATTCTTTGATAGCCCTTTTTCAATTCTTAAATAGTAAGTGTAATCTTGTAGAGTGTTAAGCCATTTCATGATTGAAATTTACGGAATATTATCAATAAAATATAATTAAAATTGTAAAGAAAAATATATATTTGTAGCGTTAAAAATTATGCTATGAAAAGCCTTAACTGTATATGAAATATAACTTTATTTTTTCTAAAATAATTCTTCCAGTTATAAATATACTAGTTAAGTATACTTCCTTAGTTTAAGGATTTACATTTATTTATTAACATTAATTCAAACAAAAAAAAGAGTATGAAAAAATTATTATTGACTGTTGTTATTACAGTTGTTGCTATGGTGAGTATGAACGCTCAAACATCATTTGGAGTTACATCAGGGTATTTAAGCGCTGATGCTAAAACAGATATTGAAGGAGTTAAATCAACAACTTCAGAATCAGGGTTTTATATTGGAATGGTTGCAGATATTAAAATATCAGAAGAATTTCACGTACAACCTGAGCTAGTTTATGTAAACATTAATGATTTAAGTTTTATGCAAATTCCAATTATGGCTAAATTTTATGTGGCTGATAAATTTAGTTTGCAAGTTGGGCCTGAAATAACCTATACTTTAGAAAAAACTTATGGAGATTTTACTAAATTTAATTTAGGCTTAGGATTAGGTGCTGCTTATGATTTCTCTGAAAAATTCTTTATTGAAGGCAGATATACTTTTCAAGCTAATAATTATTACACAGGTAATCAAGATGTTACTTCTAGAATTAATTTCTTAAATGTTGGGTTGGGATATAAATTCAACTAATTGTAATACATAATTATTAAAAACCGAAAGTTGTTGCTTTCGGTTTTTTTTTGTTAAAATTTAATAATACTTTTATATTATGAAAATACTAATTCTAAACGGACCTAATTTAAATTTACTTGGTAAAAGAGAACCTTCTATATACGGAAATGTTACATTTAATGAGTTTTTTGAAACTTTAAAAAAGAAATATGCAGATGTAGAATTACATTATTTTCAAAGTAATATTGAGGGTGAATTAATTGATAAATTACATGAAGTTGGATTTAGTTTTGATGCTATAATTTTTAATGCAGGCGCTTATACTCATACTTCTGTTGCAATTGGGGACGCTATTAAATCGATTGAAACTCCTGTAATTGAGGTTCATATTTCAAATGTTTATTCTCGTGAAGAATTTAGACATGTATCCTATATAGCACCAAATGCTAAAGGTGTAATTGCTGGATTTGGATTACAGAGTTACGAATTAGCTTTAGAAAGTTTTTTGTAAAAGTTTATTTAAAATCCTTCAAAAACACCTAAACCAAATAAAGCAAAGTCATACTTTACAGGATCATTTTTATCTAGTTTTTGTAAACTAATATCTAATTCTTTTAAGGCTTTTGCATCATTTTGCTTTCTGGTTAGTAAACCTAATTTTCGAGCAACATTTCCGGAATGAACATCTAAAGGACATGAAAGTTGGGCAGGAGAGAGGCTTTTCCAAATTCCAAAATCAACTCCAGATTTATCATTTCTAACCATCCATCGTAAAAACATATTTATTCGTTTTGCTGCAGAACCTTTTAAAGGATCTGAAATATGTTTTTCAGTTCTTTGTAAATGTGGTTTTTCAAAAAATACTTCTTTTAATTTATGAATTGCTGGTTGTGTAGAATTACTATTTGTATATGTTGAAAATAACTTTTCCAAACCTCCATATTCTAAATAGATATGTTTTAGGCCAATTATAAAATATTTTAAATCTTCTGAATTAAAAGTTCTATGAACAAACTTGTTAAAAATATTTAAATCGTTTGATTTATGATTTAAAATAAAATCATAAGGAGCATTATCTAAAAGCTCCATCATTTTAGCAGCATTTTTTATAATCATTTTTCTATTTCCCCAAGCAATTGTGGCGGTTAAAAAACCTGAAATTTCAATATCTTCTTTTAAATTAAATTTATGTGGAATTTGGATAGGATCACTTTCAATAAACTTTGGATGATTATATTCCAAAACTTTTTCATCTAAAAAATCTTTGAGTTCTAATTTATTCAAACTATTAATTTTTCAATATTTTTAATAATAGTGGTTGGTTTTTCTTGGAAATTAAACCAATTTATAGAAGTGTCTTTTTTATTCCAAGTTACTTGCCGTTTTGCAAAACGACGTGTGTTCTTTTTTATTTCATCTATAGCAAAATCCAAAGTATATACTTCATCTAAATAATCGAAGATTTCTTTATATCCAACTGTTTGTAAGGCGTTTAATTTTTTGTGTTGGTATAATTTTTCAGCTTCTTTAACTAAGCCTTCTTTTATCATAATATCCACTCTTTTATTAATTCGTTGGTACATAATTTCTCGTGGAGCCTCTAATCCAATTTTTATAGGGATGAAATTTCGTTTTTGTTTAGTTTGTTTTTTAAATGAAGAGTATGGCTTACCTGTTCCAATACAAATTTCTAGGGCTCTAACTATACGGTGTGGATTATCAATAGCCAAAGTATTATAACTATCAATATCTAACTCTTTTAGTTGATTTTGTAGTTTAGTTAGATTACCATTTTCTATTTCCTTATTTAGTTGTGTTCGTATTTCAGGATTTACTTCTGGAAAATAACTTAAACCATTAATTACAGCATTGGTATATAAACCGCTTCCACCAACCATTACCACAATATTATGATTTTTGTATAATTCTTCTAATTTTAATAAGGCATCTTTTTCAAATTGACCTACGCTATAATCATCAAGAATACTTCTGTTTTGAATGAAATGATGTGGAACAGCCATTAATTCTTCTTTAGAAGGAACAGCTGTTCCAATACTCATTTCTTTATAAAACTGTCGAGAATCAGAAGATATGATTTCAGTTTTAAAGTATTTTGCTATTTCAATACTTAAATTAGTTTTTCCTATAGCAGTAGCTCCAACAATGGTAATTAAATAATTATTCATGGTTAAGTTTTTCTCCGCACTTATTACAAAATATTGCGTTGTCTAAATGTTTGTCATGCAAACAATTAGGACAAGTTTGTGTATTGGTATGAATAACATCTTGTTTGGTCATTTCAGAAGTAACAATTCCAGTTGGTACAGCAATAATTCCATAACCTAAAATCATAACCAAACTTGCAATTAATTGACCAATTGGAGTATGAGGAGAAATATCTCCATAACCTACCGTAGTTAGGGTTACAATTGCCCAATACATACTGTAAGGAATACTTGTAAATCCATTTTTAGGACCTTCAATAATGTACATTACTGTTCCTAAAATTATTGTAAGTACTAAAATGCTAAATAAAAATACTGCAATTTTAATTTTACTAGCTTTTAATGCAGCCATTAGTTTATTGGAAGCGCCTAAATAACGTGCTAATTTTAATATTCTAAAAACTCTTAAAAGTCTAAGTGATCTGAGAGCAACAAGAGCGTGAGTACCAATAAAAAAAATAGAAATATATTTTGGTATAGTAGCTAAAAAATCAATAATACCATAAAAACTAAAAATGTATTTAGTAGGCTTTTGAATACAAATAATTCTAGCAAAATACTCTAAACTGAAAAGTATAGTAATAACCCATTCGGCAATGTTTAAAAAATTGTGATAATTAGCATCAACACTATTAACACTTTCTAGCATTACAATAATAATACTTGCAATAATTACTAAAATTAAAATAATATCAAACCATTTACCAGCTTTAGTATCCGCTTCATAAATAATTTCATAAAGTTTAGATTTCCAGTTTTTATTTGATTTTAATGTATTCAAATTTTATAGAAAATATATTTATCTACTAAAATAGTAGATTTATTTTAATTAGTACTTGTGATATTAGATTTAGATGATGATATAACAATAGGTGTTTTTTCCATATTAATAATTAATTTATATAATTCTTTTAATGAATAATATTCATAATTATAAAAAACAGGTTTATTGATAGAAAATGTACTGTTTAGCGTTACTCTTTTATTATCGTGATTTTTAGTGATTAAGTTAAAGCTTCCACCATTTTTTTGAAGTTTATATGCTACAGATTTTGGCAGAGATTTTATTTTGAAATTCTCTGGAAGTTCTAACGTAAAATTAACGACAGCTTTTTTAGGATATCCGTAATCAACAGGGTATAATCTGTTTTCTTGTTTAAAAGGATTTTTTTTAACTACTATATCAAAAAATGGATGTAAAAATATTGTTTGTAAATTTGAATCGGAATCTATAACTATATTATAATTTTCAACAATAGGTTTGTCAATATCTTTTTGGTTTAGTAATTTATAATCTACAACTTCTAGATTATCAAAAGAGTTTTCAAAATTTGAGAGAACATCATCTTCAGTTTTAGTAAGTAAGTTTTTTCGTTTATCAATTGCATCATAACCAAAATATACTTTTCTTAATTTTCCAGTAATGTTACCTTCATTATCTAATTTTAAACTAACATTTAATTGTGTTTTTGAAGTATTATTAGGTTTAATATCCATCCAATAACTAGGATTTTTAAAATCCATAACTCTACCTGAGCCATTTAAACATCTATAAGGCAATATTCCAAAAGGAATTAGTTTATCAGTAGCATCTAATAAATAAGAGGTATCATTAATATTAACTTTTGCAATTATGTAATTAAAATCTGAAATTACAGGATGTATTTTTGTTGGAAAACCATTTTCTCTAGTTGAAAGCAATACTAATTCTGCATTTAAACCAGCAGATTTAAGAGCATTAATTAATGAAATATTTATTTCACCAACTGATCCAATTTTTGTTTCAAAGGCTTTTTTAACATTACTATTTTTAAAAATGCTATATTTTTTATTCCAAGTATAATGGTTTTGTATGAATGTATAAACTGCTTTTGCCTTTTCTAAATCTGAATTTAAGGAATTAATTTTTTTTGGTAATTTATTCTTAAAAAAAGAAGTTTTTTTGAATTGACCGCCAATATCTCTGTCATGTTTAAATTCTTTATCAACCGCATCCCAAGTACTAGTATATTTAATATTTGATCCATCAAACCATCTTAGTTCTGACAACTCAAATTTAATTTTTGAAATGAAATTATCTTCATTAGTCATATAATCCTCTTCCTCAAAAGCAGGAATATCTCTCATTTCATAAGTTAACTTCTCACAGTCTGAATCTCCCATATATGGAGGAACATGAAAACATTTCTTTTTAACAGATGCTAAATTTTTAGTTAATTTTAAATAGCCATTTAATTTTCTGTTATAAACATAATTTCCAGGTATTAAAGCTTTATATAAACTAACTTTGCTAGGAATAGAAGATTGAAAATACCAACCAGTTAAATTGAATTTAAAAGGGGATTCTAAAGTATATTCATATTCAATAACACTTCCTTTTTTTAAGTTTGGCAGTGTAAAACTTACTTCACTCCAATTTTCAGTAACTTTTTTTCTATAAATATTACTTTTTAGGAGATGACTAATTGTTGAGCCATTATGTGTTTCAGCTTTAATGGATAAGACCTCTTCATTTTCAGATTTATTATTATATAAAGGAATTTTTTCAGTTCCATATATAAACCCTTCAGGATTAAATATTTTAATTTTTTTATAAAATTTTGTTTGAATAATAATTCGGTTGTTTTTAACCTTAAAAGTGGTATTCCCATAATCAAATAAAACTAATGCGTTTGCAGAAGTGTCTTTGGCGTATTTAGTTAAATTAAGTTCATCGTTTGTGACTTTTCCAAAAGTGTAATCACTTTGTTTTTGTGCATAGATGTTTATGGTAAACAGTGTAAATAGGATAGCAATTTTTTTCATTTTTTTTCATTTTAATTTATTAAAAGCGTATTAATTTTTCTACATTATTTTTTTGTAAGTATTTTTTTATAATATTTCGGTTAAGCATACTATTTTCCATAGGTGAAAGCAAACTATGCAATATCTCTAAATTATTTAATTGATAATTTAAATCGGTAAAACAAAAACCTTTCACCTGATTATTTTCTATAAGTAAAACTGATTTTTCTCCAACATCTCGCCCTTTTTCAACAATTAAAAAATTATCATTATTAAAGCTTACATCTTTTAAATGATTTTTTCTTACAAAGTTGTATTTAGGTCTGTTAATTTTCAATTCTTCTGCAAACTTTAATTGTGCAATTAGTTCGTTTCCAGTATCTTCATAAGATATTGAAGTTGCTTTATTTTGAATTTCTTTTGCTTTTTTTGAAGTACGTAAAAATAATTGATTTACAGATTTTTTTATATTTTTTCCTTTACCAATGTATAAAATATTGCTGGAACAGTTGTGAATATAAAATAATCCGGTTCTATGAGGTAAATCATCTAAAAGACTTTGTAATTTAGGTGCTAATTTTTTTGTGTTTGTTCTTTTTATAGATTTTTTTACAATTTCTTTATCAACGTCTTTATTTAATAATAATTTAAATAATTGAACAGTTGCCATTGCATCTCCATCAGCTCTATGACGACTGGAAATTGGAATTGCCAACGAGTGGCATAATTTTCCTAATTTGTAAGAAGGTAATTCTGGAATTAATTTTTTGCTTAATTCAACCGTACAAAGAGTTAGCTTTTCATAATTGTAACCAAGTCTTTTAAACTCTGTAGTTAAAATTCTATTATCAAAATTTGCGTTATGAGCTACCAAAGTACAGTTGTCCGTAATTTCAATAATTCGTTTTGCTATTTCAAAAAATTTAGGAGCATTTTTTAACATAGCATTATTAATACCTGTTAATTTAACTACAAATGGTTGAATTTCTCGTTCAGGATTTACTAAACTAATAAATTGATCAACTACTTGATGTCCATCAAATTTATATATAGCTATTTCCGTAATACCTTCTTCATTGTACTTTCCACCAGTAGTTTCTATGTCTAAAATAGCGTACATTAATTATAATTTCTTATTCCAAAAATTGCACTTCCAACTCTAATCATAGTACTTCCTTCGTCTATAGCAATTTTATAATCACCACTCATTCCCATAGATAATATAGTTGGGTTAAAATTAGGAGTAATGTATTTTTTTGAGGATTCGAATTGATTTTTTAAAGCTTTAAACTCCGCATGAATAATTGATTCATCGTTTGTAAAGCTTGCCATTCCCATAAATCCTTGAATATTAATGTTCTTTAATTCTTTTAATTCGGAGGAAGTAAGAATTTGTTCTAATTCATCAAATGAAAGTCCAAATTTTGTGTCTTCACTTGCAATTTTTAATTCTAATAAACAATTAATAATACGGTTATGTTTTATTGCTTGTTTATTTATTTCTTTTAAAGTTTTAAAATCAGCTACGCCGTGTATTAAATGAACAAAGCTAGCCATATATTTTACTTTATTACGCTGTAAATGTCCAATCATATGCCATTTAATATCTTTTGGAAGTTGTTCAAATTTGCCAACCATTTCTTGAATTTTATTTTCACCAAATGCTCTTTGACCTGCATTATAAGCTTCTAAAATATCTGCAATAGGTTTAGTTTTTGAAACGGCTATTAATTGGACATTTATAGGTAATGTACTTTGTATGGTATGTAAATTATTCTGTATACTCAATACAATTAATCTAATTTATTTATTACTAATCCAGATCGTAATTTTGGTTCAAACCAAGTAACTTTTGGAGGCATTATATTATTAGTATCCGCAATATTCATTAATTGTTTCATGCTAACTGGAAATAAAGCAAAAGCAACTGCCATATCACCATTATCTACACGTTTACTTAATTCACTTAAACCTCTAATTCCACCAATAAATTCTATTCTAGTATCTGTTCTTAAATCTTTAATATTTAAAACAGGTTCTAATATGAACTTAGATAAAACACTTACATCTAAACTATCAATAGGATTATTATCATTGTACGTATTAGATTTAGCGCTTAAACTGTACCATTTTCCATTTAGATACATAGAAAAGTCGTGTAATTTTGTAGGTTTTAAAATTGAATCGCTAACTTCTGAAATAGAAAAATTTTCTTCAATTTTATTTAAGAAATCTTCATTACTTAAACCATTTAAATCTTTTACAACTCTATTATAATCGATTATTTGTAGTTGATCATCTGGAAAATGAACTGCCATAAAATAGTTATAAGGCTCATTACCAGTATGATTTGGGTTTGCTTTTTTGAATTCTTCACTCATACCAGCAGCGGCAGCAGTTCTGTGATGTCCATCGGCTACATAAGTAAAAGGAACTTTTTCTTCAAAAAGTTTTTCTAAAGTAGCATTGGTTACCGGATTTTCAATTACCCAAAAATGATGACCAAATCCGTCTTCTGCAGTAAAATCGTATTCTGGATCTTTTGTGTTTACAATATTTTCAACAATAGCATCAATTTCAGGTACAGCTCTATATGTAAAAAATACAGGTTCAATATTTGCTTTTAAATATCGTGTAAGAACTTTTCTATCCTCCTCTTTATCCGGACGAGTTAATTCGTGTTTTTTTATAATGCCATCTATATAATCTTGACAAGCTGCTGCACCCACAATTCCGTATTGTGTTTTGCCATTCATAGTTTGTGCATAAATGTAATAATGTGCTTCGCTATCTTGAACTAAAATTCCTTTATTTTGAAAATCGTTAAAATTATCTTTAGCTTTAATATAAACTTTTTCCTCATGTGGATCTGTGCCCGATTCAAATTCAATTTCTGCACGAGTTATATGAAGTAAAGATGCATTTTTGCCTTCTGCCATTTTGGTAGCTTCTTCAGAATTCATTACATCGTAAGGCAAACTTGCTACTTCTTCTATAATATCTTTTGGAGGACGAAGTCCTTTAAAAGGTTTAATAATTGCCATGTTTTGGGTTTTAATTAAGTTGTTTTAAATTTTTAAGCTATTTCTTCAAAAATAGAAATTATTTGAGTTGCTAATTCTGTTCCAATACGTTCTTGTGCTTCACTAGTTGCAGCTCCAATATGAGGTGTTAATGATAATTTTTCATTCATTAACAATTGAATTTCAGGTTTTGGTTCATTTTCGTAAACATCTAAAGCTGCATTGGCAACTTTACCATTATCAATAGCTTTTACTAAAGCTACTTCATTTATTACACCTCCACGTGCAGCATTTACAATACATACACCATCTTTCATCATTTCAAATTCAGGAGTATCAATAATATAATCTTTTTGAGCTGGAACGTGTAGTGATATAAAATCAGCTTCTTTTAAAACTTCTTCTTTAGAAATAGTATTTATGTTAAAAAATATAGATTGGTGGTCGTAAAAACTAAGTTCTAAATTTACAGCATCTAAAAACGGATCGTAAGCTACAACTCGCATTCCTAAACCTAAAGCTACTTTTGCAGTTGCTTGGCCGATTCTACCAAATCCAATAATACCAATAGTTTTTCCTTTTAATTCAACTCCTTTTGCAAAAGATTTTTTTAAATCTTTAAATTTTAAATCTCCTTCTAAAGGCATTTGACGGTTAGATTCATGTAAAAAACGAACCATACCTAATAAATGCGCAAAAACAAGTTCGGCTACTGAATGAGAAGACGCCGCAGGAGTATTGATAACTTTTATTCCTTTTTGTTTTGCATATTCTACATCAATATTATCCATACCAACACCACCACGTCCAATTATTTTTAAACCTGGGCAGTTGTCTATAATATCTTTTCTAACTTTAGTTGCACTTCTTACTAATAAAACTGAAATATCATTTTCATTTATATAATCAATAAGATTTTCTTGGGCTACGGTTTTTAATTCTACTTCAAAACCAGCTTCTTTAAGTGCTATTACACCGCTAGTTGCTATTCCATCGTTTGCTAATACTTTCATAATATAGTTTTATTAATTTTAAGAGATTTGTTTTTCAAATTCTTGCATAGCATCTACTAAAACTTGAACGCTTTCAATTGGCATTGCGTTGTAAATACTTGCTCTATATCCACCAACGGAGCGGTGACCTTTAATTCCTACAATACCTGCATTATTCCAAATTTTATCAAAGGTTTCTTTATGTGCTTCATCGGTTAAATTAAAAGTTACGTTCATTAATGATCTATCTTCTTTATTTGCGTAACCTTTAAATAGAGGGTTTCTATCAATTTCAGCATATAATAAAGCAGCTTTAGCTTCATTTATTTTTTCAATAGCAGGAATTCCACCTAAATTTTTTAGCCATTCTAAAGTTAACATAGAAACATAAACTGCGTAAACGGATGGTGTATTAAACATGCTATCTTTACTAATATGAACTTGGTAATCAAGCATAGAAGGAATATCACGACCAGTTTTTCCTAAAATTTCATCTTTGATAATAACTAAAGTAGTTCCTGCTGGGCCCATATTTTTTTGAGCTCCTGCATAAATTAAATCAAATTTTGAGAAATCTAATTGACGTGAAAAAATATCAGAACTCATATCACAAACTAACAAACTATCCGTTTTTGGAAAACTTTTAATTTGAGTTCCAAAAATAGTGTTGTTTGATGTACAATGGAAAAAATCTGCATTAGATGGAACTTCATAATTTTTAGGAATATAATTATATCCTTTATCTTTAGAAGATGCTACTATTTCAATATCACCTAATTTTTTAGCTTCTTTAATGGCTTTTGAACTCCAAGTACCAGTATCTAAATAAGCTGCTTTACCATCAACTTTTAATAGGTTGTATGCACTCATTAAAAATTCTAAACTTGCTCCACCTTGTAAAAAGAGTATGGAATAGCCTTCAGGAAGATTTAATAATTCTTTTACTAAATTCCGTGCATTTTCCATTACCTCAACAAAATCTTTACTTCTGTGAGATATTTCAATTAAGGATAAATTTAAATTGTTAAAATTTAAAATTGCATCGGATGCTTTTTTTAAAACTTCTTGTGGTAAAATACAAGGACCTGCGCTGAAATTATGTTTTTTCATTTGGTTTAAATATGAAATTTATGATTAGCACAAATTTCGGAAAAAAAGTAGGATTACTTGTTATAATTTGCGTAAAAAAAACATTAAAAATTTAATAAAAAATCTATGGTATCAACATCATCGGCATAATCCCATAATTTTGGATGTTGAGTTTGCCCAAAATAAACGGAATTGGATTGTTTTAAATTGCTAACTATACATTGTATTTTATCCTTTTCTTGAGTTAATCTGCTTTGTAAACTTGGTAATGATGTATAGTATTCATAAAATAGAGTGCCAATTGGAGAGCCATAGCTTGAGTCTTCTTTAAGCATAAAAAAACCATTTTCTAAAAATTTAAATTGGCTCATTAAATAAATAGCTTTATTATAATCGTAATTGTTTTCGTACTTTTTGTATGCTATAATATTTTTATACTTGTATAAAGCATTAAAGAGTAAATCGAAATTATAATCTTTTGGAACAAATATTTTAGAAACACTTCTGCAGCCTAAACCAAAATATTGAAAAATATCTTCACCTAAATATTCTAACTCTTCTTTAGTTTCATTACCTGTTAAAATAGCAACTGAATTTCTGTTTTTGCGAATAATATTTGGTTTGTTTTTAAAGTAGAATTCAAAATATCTGGCTGTATTATTACTTCCAGTTGCAATAACTGCATCAAATTGTGTTAATTTTTTTTCGGTAAATACTATTTTATCTTTAAAATAAGTATTGTCATATTCTAAAAACTTTGCTATTAAAGGCAAAAAATATTTATCATTTGAAGAGAGCTTAGCAATAACTTTATGTCCACTTATTAAGACAGATAAAAAGTCATGAAAACCAACCAGCGGAATATTACCTGCTAAAATTAAGGCAACTGTTTTGGGTTCCGTATTAAAACTGTAATTAGATGTCCAAGTAGTTAAATTTTCATAAGTTAAAGCATTCGCCCAACTTTCTATCGCTTTTAATACATTTTCCTTTGTAAACCAGCCATTGTTTTCATAAGCTCTTTCAATTTGCATTTTAAAAGCATCAAAAAATAGTGTGTTATTTTCAGATTCTTCAAATTTTTCAATTTTAGAAGTTGTAAATTGCTTAAAGAAGTTACCTAGTTTAACAAAGGATTGAATTCGTTCCTCTAAATTCATCGTAATTTTAATTTTATATTTGCAAAAATAATCTAAATAATAATGTATGGCAATAATAATAACCGATGAATGTATAAATTGCGGTGCTTGTGAATCTGAATGTCCAAATAACGCCATTTATGAGCCATCGGAAAATTGGAAATTATCTGAAGGCACTTATTTAACAGGAATTGTTGTATTGCCAAATGGAAAAAGTTAAAAGCAGAAGATGATCAAGAGCCAATAGAGGATGATTATTTTTATATTGTGCCAGATAAATGTACCGAATGTAAAGGTTTTTTTAACGAGCCACAATGCGCAGCAGTTTGTCCTGTAGATTGTTGTGTGCCAGATGAAAATCATATAGAATCGGAAGAAGAGTTATTGACGAAAAAAAGATTTTTATATAATGAAGATTAAATTTTAATTTCTTTTAAAAAACCAATTAACCTAACTTATTTTATATTAAAAGGAAATACTATATTTGCACCGCTAAAAAATAATATATGAAAGCTGGAATTGTAGGATTACCAAACGTAGGAAAATCAACCTTATTTAACTGTTTGTCAAACGCAAAAGCGCAAAGTGCAAACTTTCCATTCTGTACTATTGAACCAAATATTGGAGTGGTAAATGTACCAGATAACAGATTAGCTGTATTAGAAAAATTGGTAAATCCTGAACGAGTTTTGCCAGCAACTGTTGATATTGTTGATATTGCAGGTTTAGTTCGTGGCGCTAGTAAAGGCGAAGGATTGGGAAATCAATTTTTAGGAAATATTAGAGAAACAGATGCTATTATTCACGTTTTACGTTGTTTTGAAAATGATAATATAGTTCATGTAGACACTACCATTGATCCAGTTAGAGATAAAGAAACTATTGATTTTGAATTGCAGTTAAAAGATTTAGAATCGCTTGATAAAAAATTAGATAAAGTCAAAAAAACTGCACGAACAGGTAATAAAGATGCTCAAAAAGAATTAGACGTTCTAGAAAAAGTGAAAACAGGTTTAGAATCTGCTATTTCTGTAAGAGCAATTGAGCTTACCGAAAAAGAAAGAGAAGAATACGTAAAGCCTTTACAATTGTTGACAGATAAACCAGTATTATATGTTTGCAATGTGGATGAAAAATCTGCGGTAAGCGGAAATAAATTTGTAGATGCAGTTAAAGATTCTATAAAAAATGAAAATGCTGAAATTATAGTTTTAGCAGTTGCTACAGAAGCGGATATAAACGAATTAGAATCTTTTGAAGAACGTCAATTATTTTTAGAAGATTTAGGCTTAGAAGAAGCTGGTGCTTCTGTTTTAATTAGAGCAGCATATAAATTATTAAATCAACAAACCTATTTTACTGCTGGAGTAAAAGAGGTTAGAGCTTGGACTATTAATGTTGGAGATACAGCACCACAAGCAGCAGGAGTTATTCATACAGATTTTGAAAAAGGATTTATTAGAGCCGAAGTTATAGCTTATAATGATTTTGTTCATTATGGAAGTGAAGCCAAAGTTAAAGAAGCAGGTAAAATGAGAGTGGAAGGTAAAGAATATGTGGTTAAAGATGGTGATGTTATGCATTTTAGATTTAACGTTTAACGGAATTATAAAATAAAAGATATTAGAAAGTCTGTTAATAACTATTTTAACAGACTTTTTTTTATATTTTCAAGCAAAATAGTACTTTAGCATCGCTTCAAAAATTTTACAAAAATATATGGCATCGCAAACATCTTATACTGAAGATAATATTCGTTCATTAGATTGGAAAGAACATATTAGAACTCGTCCTGGAATGTATATTGGTAAGTTAGGAGATGGTTCTTCACCAGATGATGGAATTTATATACTTATTAAGGAAGTATTAGATAATTCCATTGATGAATTTGTGATGGGTGCTGGTAAAAAAATTGAAATTACAGTTAAAGATGATTTGGTTACTATAAGAGATTATGGTAGAGGAATTCCACTTGGAAAAGTAGTAGATGTGGTTTCTAAAATGAATACAGGTGGAAAATACGATTCTAGAGCATTTAAAAAATCAGTAGGGTTAAATGGAGTAGGTACCAAAGCAGTTAATGCACTTTCTTCATTTTTTAAAGTAGAATCCTTTAGAGAAGGTAAAACTGTAATTGCTGAATTTGCTAAAGGAGAATTAACTATTCACCAAAATCCTGAAAATTCTAACCAACGTAACGGAACAAAAGTTTCCTTTACACCAGATAAAACCATTTTTACAAAATACAAATTCAGGAATGAATACATTGTAAAAATGATCAAAAATTATGTGTACTTAAACACAGGATTAAACATACATTTTAATGGTGAAAAATATTTTTCTGAAAATGGATTAAAAGATTTATTAGAAGAAAACATTGCAGATGAATCTATGTTATTTCCAATTATTCATTTGCAGGGAGAAGATATTGAGGTAGCTATAACTTTTAGTAAAGCTCAATATAGTGAAGAATATCATTCTTTTGTAAACGGACAACACACAACACAAGGAGGAACACATCAAAATGCATTTAGAGAAGCAGTTGTAAAAACAATTCGTGATTATTTTGGTAAAAATTATGAATCTTCGGATGTTAGAAAATCTATTGTTTCTGCTATTAGCGTGAAAGTAATGGAACCAGTTTTTGAAAGTCAAACAAAAACAAAATTAGGTTCTACAGAAATGGGAGGTGGTTTGCCAACTGTTAGAACGTTTATTGGAGATTTTGTTAAAACAAAATTAGATAATTACCTTCATAAAAATCCTGCTGTAGCTGAAAAAATTCAGAGAAAAATACTTCAAGCAGAAAAAGAGAGAAAAGATTTATCTGGAATTAGAAAGTTAGCGCGAGAACGAGCTAAAAAAGCTAGTTTACACAATAAAAAATTACGCGATTGTAGAGTTCATTTAAATAATTTAAAAGATGACAATCGATTAGAAAGCACCTTATTTATTACCGAGGGAGATTCTGCAAGTGGATCAATCACTAAATCAAGAAATGTAAATACTCAGGCAGTATTTAGTTTGCGTGGTAAACCTTTAAATTCATACAATATGAGTAAAAAAATTGTGTATGAAAATGAAGAGTTTAATTTATTACAAGCCGCTTTAAATATTGAAGAATCTATAGAAGATTTGCGTTACAATAATATTGTAATTGCTACCGATGCAGATGTAGATGGTATGCATATTCGATTATTATTAATTACTTTCTTTCTACAATTCTTTCCAGAATTAATAAAACAAGGACATTTATATATTTTAGACACACCATTATTTAGAGTCCGTGATAAAAAACAAACATTTTATTGTTATTCTGAAGATGAAAAGAAAGATGCAATTAAAAACTTAAAAGGAAAACCTGAAATAACTAGATTTAAAGGTTTAGGTGAAATTTCTCCGGATGAGTTTGTTCATTTTATAGGAAATGATATTAGATTAGATCCAGTGATGTTAGATAAAGAAATGTCTATTGATAAATTATTAGAATTTTATATGGGAAAAAACACTCCAGATAGACAAAAATTTATCATTGAAAATTTAAAAGTTGAATTAGATATTGTAGAAGAAGCATAACATGCAAGAAGAAAACAACGACGCCATTAACGAAAATTTCGAAAATCAGGAAACCATAACCAAAGTTACAGGAATGTATAAAAATTGGTTTTTGGATTATGCATCGTATGTAATTTTAGAACGTGCCGTTCCTGCAATTAAAGATGGGTTTAAACCAGTACAACGTAGAATTTTACATTCTATGAAGGATTTAGATGATGGAAGATATAACAAAGTAGCCAATATTGTTGGGCATACGATGCAGTATCATCCTCATGGAGATGCTTCTATTGCCGATGCTATGGTTCAAATTGGGCAAAAAGAATTGCTAATTGATATGCAAGGTAACTGGGGAAATATTTTAACCGGCGATCGTGCTGCAGCTTCAAGATATATAGAAGCTCGTTTATCTAAATTTGCGCTAGAGGTTGTATTTAACCCTAAAACTACAGAATGGCAAGCTTCTTATGATGGCAGAAGAAAAGAACCAATTGATTTGCCAGTTAAATTTCCAATGTTACTTGCACAAGGAGCAGAAGGAATTGCAGTTGGACTTTCTACAAAAATTTTACCACATAATTTTAACGAATTAATTGATGCTTCTGTAAAATATTTAAAAGGAAGAAGTTTCACTTTAATTCCAGATTTTTTAACAGGAGGAATTGCGGATGTTTCCAATTATAATGATGGAAAACGAGGTAGTAGAATTAGAGTTAGAGCGAAAATTTCTCAATTAGATAAAAAAACGCTTGTTATTAATGAAATTCCTTTTGGAACCACAACTTCATCTTTAATTGATTCTATTCTTAAAGCAAATGAAAAGGGAAAAATTAAAATTAAGCGTATTGAAGATAATACAGCTGCTAATGTTGAAATTTTAGTTCATTTACCAAGTGGAATTTCACCTGATAAAACTATGGATGCATTATATGCATTTACTAGTTGCGAAAATTCAATATCGCCATTATGTTGCGTAATTGAAGATAATAAACCTGTATTTATTGGCGTTTCTGAAATTTTAAAAAATTCAACCGATCATACTGTATACCTGTTAAAACAAGAACTTGAAATTCAGTTAAATGAATTAGAAGAACAATGGCATTTTGCTTCTTTAGAACGAATTTTTATTGAAAATAGAATTTATCGTGATATTGAAGAAGAAGAAACTTGGGAAGGTGTAATTATAGCCATAGATAAAGGTTTAAAACCACATATTAAACATTTAAAACGTGCTATTACCGAAGAAGATATTGTTAGGCTGACAGAAATTAAAATTAAAAAAATATCCAAATTTGATATTGATAAGGCTAAACAATTTATTGAAAGTTTAGAAGATAAAATTACAGAAGTAAAAAGCTATTTGGCTAATATAATTGATTTTTCAATTAACTATTTTCAAAATTTAAAGAAAAAATACGGCAAAGGAAAAGAGCGAAAAACAGAGTTACGTTCATTTGATGATATTGTTGCTACAAAAGTAGTAATGCGTAATTCTAAATTGTATGTAAATAGAGAAGAAGGCTTTGTTGGAACTTCATTAAAAAGAGATGAATACGTAGCAGATTGTGCAGATATTGATGATGTAATTATTTTTAGAAGAGATGGAAATATGCTAGTTACAAAAGTAGATGCAAAAACTTTTGTAGGTAAAGATATTATTCATGTTGCAGTATTTAAAAAGAACGATAAACGTACGGTTTATAATATGGTTTATAGAGATGGAAGAGGTGGACCAAGTTATATGAAACGTTTTAACGTTACAGGAGTTACTAGAGATAAAGCATATGATTTAACCAATGGTAATAAAGCTTCTGTTGTACATTATTTTACTGCAAATCCAAATGGTGAAGCCGAAACAGTAACTGTTTATTTACGTGCAGTTAGTGGTATTAAAAAATTAAAATTGGATATTGATTTCTCAACTTTAGCAATTAAAGGTAGAGGAGTTAGAGGAAATAGAGTAACTAAAAATGCAATTAAAAAAATTGAATTAAAAGCAGAAGGTGTTTCTACATTAAAACCTCGAAAAATTTGGTTTGATGATATAACAGAGAGATTAAATGTTGATGGTAGAGGAGAGTTATTAGGGGAATTTAAAGGTGAAGATAGGTTGCTGGTAATCAATCAAAAAGGAATTGTTAAAACTATAAAACCAGAATTGAGTACTCATTTTGATAACGATATGATTGTGTTAGAAAAATGGATTCCTGAGAAACCAATTTCTGCTATATATTTTGATGGAGAAAAAGAAAAATATTACGTAAAACGTTTTATGATTGACAACCCAAATAAAGAAGAATTATTTGTTTCTGAACATCCAAAATCGCAATTAGAAATTGTAGCAACAGATTATAGGCCAATGGCTGAAATTCAATTTTCAAAACGTAGTTTAGAGCCAGAAACTATTAATTTTGAGGAGTTTATATCTGTAAAAGGAATTAAAGCACTAGGTAATCAATTAACTTCCGAAAAAATTAAACAGGTTAATTTATTGGAACCTTTACCATATGAACCTTCGGGTGTTGACGAAGTAGAAGTAAATGACGAAGAAATTGTTGAAAGTTCAAAAAGTAAAACTGAGAGTGAAAACAGCGCAAATAAATCATCTGATGAAAAAGATTTACCTTTAGATGATGATGGCCAAATAACACTATTTTAACTTCTCAAAAAATGTGAGTTTATAATTTGGTAATAAAGTTGGGTGAGTAATTTTAATTAAATCTTTTAATACTAAATCTGGATGAGCAGGAGCTAGTTCAAAATATATTATTCCTCCTGTTGCACCTTTTTTATCAGCATAAGAATATATTTGTTTGGTTTTAAACGCTTTAAATTTTGAATAGAGATCATTTGCATTTTTAAGTTGTTTTAAACTAGTATAAAAACTAGGTGAAATCCAAATTTCAGCATCTTTTCCTTTAGTAAAAACATTTTCAATATTTAAGGATAAACTACCTTTTCCTTTTGTGTTTTTATATAAATAATCAGAATTTGCATCTGCCAAAAAAGTAGCTTCAAAACTATCTCCAGCTGGTAAATTCCATATATCTTTAAATAGTCCGCCTGAAATTACAGTTGGTTTTTTTGTAGCTTTTAAAGCAATAGCTTTAGCATTTAAATAGTTTTTTTCTATGTTATTAAAAATACTGTCAGCTAACTTTTCTTTATTAAATAGAGCGCCAAAAAATTTAATCCATTCGGCCCTGCCAAGAGGTGTTTCTTCAAACCAATCACCATTAAACAAAACAGGAATCCCTAATTTTTCAATGGTTGTAAACATTTTATTTGAAGCGTTTAAGGTAAATCCAACTACAATTTCAGGATGTAAATTCAATAAAAGTTCGGTATTTATTTGCTCTTCATTTCCTAAATCTTTAACAAATCCTTCCTCAATAAGCTTTCTAGTTTTTTTAGACGAAATGTATTTAGTGTTTGGAAACCCAATTAATTTATCTTCTTCATTTAATAATTCCAACATTGGTATGTGCGTAGTGCTTGTAACTACTAACGATTTAACAGGAATTTGAATAGAATTAGGTATTTTAGAATTTTTAGAAGTTACTAATTTAAACTCAAAAACTTCTTTTGAATTAGGATAAGGAGCTTTAATAATTAATTTAGTATAATTTTTAAAATGCTGAATATCAAACCCTTTTGCGTATTTGATATTAACACTGTCAACTATATTGTTATCTTCTTTTTTATTTTTAACAATTGAATTACAGCTATTTATCGTAAATAGAAATCCGATAATTATAAATATAAAAGGATATTTAAACTTCATACATTTATTAATTTTCACAAATGTAGTATTTCCATTTTTAATGTAAATAATCTAATGTAATTAACTATTTTTGTGCTCGATTATGGTTCTTATGTTTGATTTCTCAAACAAAGTGAAAAGGGAATTCGGTTAAAATCCGAAGCTGTTCCCGCAACTGTAAGCTAAAGCCGAATATTTCGGTGATTGTTATACCCTTATACCACTGTTTCAACGGGAAGGTAGATAATAATACGCAAGCCAGGAGACCTGCCAAAATCAGATAGTTCAAACTTTCGGGCGAAAGGTTTGGGTATGGTGTACTATACTTAAAAAATTTTCCTGATTTATTTTATTAATTAAATCAAAAGAAAAAAATGAAAAAATCATTCATTTATTATGTGGTTATTTGTAGCATTTTTACAATAAACACTGTGAATGCTCAGCAGGTTAAAGATTCCGTTGAGCAATTAAAAGAAGTAGTAATTACAGCTACTAAATTTGCAACAGAAAAAGAAAAAGTAGGTAAAATTATTTATCAAATTTCACCAACACAAATTGAAAATTCAAAAGGAAAATCGGTAGCAGAAGTTTTAAGCAATTTTGCAGGAATTGAAATTAATGGTGTAAATAGTTCCGCTAGTAAAAATAAAAGTGTTTATATAAGAGGAGGAAGAGATCGTCAAGTTTTGGTGTTGATAAATGGAATTCCCGTGAGCGATCCTTCAGGAATTACTACTACTTACGATTTGCGTTTGCTTACTCTAAATCAGGTTGAATCTATTGAAATTATGAATGGTGCAGCAAGTACTTTATATGGTTCAGGCGCAGCAACGGGTGTAATTAATATCATTTTAAAAAAATCATCTAGCAAGCCAATTGCTTTAAATTATCAAACTTCTACAGGTACTAATAATTCATCAGAAAATATCAAGTTTAATTTACATAACTTTCAACAAAATGTATCTATAAATGGAACTTTAAAAAAATTCAATTATCTAGCAACACTCAATACTTCTTTAAATAATGGATTATCTGAAGCAAGTAGTGAAAATAGTGCTACAAGTTTTGAAAAAGATAAATTTTTAACTACAAATTCTTATGTGAATTTTGGTTATGCTGTAGCTTCTAATTTTAAAATTAATTTGTTTGGAAATTATGATAAAGATAATTATGATTATGATGCAGGAGCTTTTACAGATTCTAAAATTAATAATGGCGTTAACAAACAAATAAGAATTGGAATTTCTTCTAATTTTGACTATAAAAAAGGAATGTTAAAAGCAATAGTTTCCTACAATAAAATAGATAGAATGTTTGATAGTTTTAATAGTTGGACTAGCGCTACGGATCATTTTGAATACACTGGCAAAACTTATTTTATAGATATAGTTAATAATTATAAAATAGCAAAAAGGTTTCAACTAATTACTGGTTTAACATATCAAAAACAAAAAAATAACACAAATTCACCTTATGGAAATATTGATGAAAATTTAGCTAATTATACTATTTTTGATGTTTATACTAATTTGATATACAATTCTTTAAATGGTTTTAATGTAAGTATTGGTACACGTTTAAATAATCATAGCGAGTATGGAAAACATTGGGTTTACACTATTAATCCTTCTTATAATATTACTAAAAGGATAAAGCTAATTTCTTCGTATAGTACGGCATTTATTGCGCCAAGTACGTACCAACTTTTTTCACAATATGGAAATATAAATTTAAAGCCAGAAGAAAATAAAACCATAGAAGGTGGTTTTGAATTTGAAGTTTTAAATAAAATAGATTTTTCTACAGTTTATTTTTATAGAGAAGATAAAAATGCTATTATTTTACCAGATTATATAACCTATTCAAATACAGTTACTAAAACAAATGCTAAGGGTATTGAGGTAAACTTAAAAATAAATGCAATAAAAAAAATCAATTTTAATTTAGGTTATGCCTATACTTTAAAAAGTGCTGATATAGATTATATTCCTAAAAATAAATTTACTGCAATGTTAGAAACTTTTGCACTTAAAAACACCTATTTATCTTTTCAGTTTAAAAATATTTCAAAGCGTACTTATTTTGATCAATGGGGAAGTGGAAATAATATAAATATTGCTGGTTATAGTTTGGTAGATTTTTATGGAAGTCATAAATTAATTAAAGATAACTTATCACTATTTATTCAGGTAAATAATATTTTTAATAAAAATTATATTGAAACTATAGGTTATACAACAAAAGGAAGAAATTTTAAAATTGGGTTAGATTTTAAATTTTAGCATAATTAAAAGCTGGCAAATTTTGTCAGCTTTTATATAAAATTATGAACTTCATTCTTTAAAACTTTTAAAGCAGCTAAAGAAGGCGATGGATTAGTAGCAGTAGTCTCTATAATTTTTTCACGCAATTCTTGTGCAGTTTTTATAGCTTCTGAATTTAAATTAGTTCTAATTATATGAATGGTTGCGTTTTTTGAAGCTGTAATAGCATTCCAACTCTCTTCTGAAATATAAATTTGCTGTGTTAAATTGTGTTCAAATTCTTTTTCAATAGTTTCCATTAAACTTATTGCGTAGGCATTTTTATCATTATTTACAGAAGAAACTCTTACAATCAATTTAGAAATAGTTATTCGTTCTAAAAAAAGTGCCATTCTTTCATAAGCTTGAAGCTTAATTGGTAAAGTAGTTTTTTTATTTTCTTTAAGCAGATTTAACTTCATTTTTTGAACTTCATTAGAAGTATATAATCTAAAAAAATAGAAAGCTACTAGCCCAGTTACCACAGAAGGAATAGTATAACTTAATAATTCGATTATTTTAGATAATTCAATATTTTGGATAAATAACATATTATATGGAATTTAAGGTCAAATTTATTATAACTTTTTCAATTATTGCAATTAATAATGACAAATATCAGTTAATTTAATAATTAAACAAATTAATTTTGTCTCGTAGCATTTATAAAAAATAATTTAACTAAAAGTCATATTTATTACAAATAAAAGAACATTAATTAATAATTAAAATTATGAAAAATTTATTAAGATTAGTAGTAGTATTATTTACGTCAACTATTTTTGCTCAAGCAGGTCATGTTATGCAGGGTGTAGGCGCTGTTAATATGTCTATGGGTGGAGCATCTACTGCACAACCATTAGATATTAGTGGGGCATTACAATGGAATCCAGCAGCTATCTCTGTTTTTGATAGCAAGATAATAGATTTCAATTTAGGTATTTTCTTTTCATCACCTGAATTAAAATCAACAGTTCCAACTCCAGGAGGACCTATGAGTGGTGTAACACTAGATGATAGACCAGTTTCTCCAATGCCTGCATTAGCAATGGTTTGGGGTAAAGAAGATAGTAAACACACTTTTGGTGTTTCAGCATTTGGTATTAGTGGTTTTGGAGTTACTTTTCCTGAAAGTACAACAAATCCAATAAACATGCCTCAAAGTATGGGTGGTTTTGGTAAATTGAAATCCGATTATATGTTATTACAAGTTGGATTAACTTGGGCTTATGAAATCACTAAAAATTTGTCTATAGGTGTTGAACCAACATTAAATTATGCTTCATTACAATTAGAACCAAATCCAATTGCTTCTCCAAGCATGACTTTGGGTTATCCAGTTTCTGATAAAGCTTCTGCTATTGGTTATGGAGCTCAATTTGGTATATTTTATCATTCAGATGGAGGAATAAAATTAGGTGTTTCTTATAAAACAGAACAACAATTTAAAGATTTAACATTCTCTAATACTTATTTAGATGGTTCTGCTGCACCAGATGTTGCTTTTAAAATGAATTACCCAGCAATTTTATCCTTTGGTTTAGGATATTCTGTAGAAGATTTTGATTTTGCTGTAGATTATAGAAGAGTAGATTATGAAAATGCAGATGGTTTTGCAGAAAAAGGATGGACAAATACAGGTTCTGTTAAAGGATTTGGTTGGAAAAATATAAACATTTTGTCTGCAGGTATTCAATATAAAGGTATCAAAAAATTACCTTTAAGAGTGGGTTATACATTCAGTAGTAATCCTATTGATCCAGAATTAGCATTTTTCTCAACTCCTGCAACAGCTGTTATTAAAAATGCATTTCAATTTGGATTTAGCTACCCAATTAATGATAATTTTATGTTAAACGGAGTTTATCACCACGGAACTAGTGATGGAGAAACTAGTGGACCATTATTAAGCCCAATGATGGCATCTCCTACTAATCCTTATGGAGCAATTCCAGGATCAAATGTTAGTTACTCAATGACTACAGATATGATTATGGTAGGTTTAACATATAAATTTAAAAAATAATAATTACTTGAATTAATTTATTTTTTTTAAAGGCTTCTTTTTGAAGCCTTTTTTTACGCTTAAATTTAAGATTTAGTCTATAAATAGTATTTAATTTGAGAATATTACTTTTACAAAATGATTTATAAAAGCAAGAAAGATTTTATAGTTAGTTCTGCATTGATACTATTTTTAATAGCATCATTTTATGGATTAATAATTAGATGGAGTTTTACCTTTCCAACAGAAGTAATTAGCTATAAAAATATATTACAAGCACACTCTCATGTTGCTTTTTTAGGTTGGGGTTATATCGCATCTTTAGTGTTGATAAACAATTTATTTATTAAGGATAAACAGGTATTATTGAAGTTTTATAACGTTACAACTAAAATTATTATAGTTGTTATTTTTTTAATGTTAATAAGTTTTCCTTTAGTTGGTTATAGGTTTTTTTCTATAGTATTACTTTCAGCTTTTGGAATAGTTAGTTATATCATTTCTTTTCAATTATTAAAAAACATTAAAGAGAAAAGCATATCGGCAAAATTAATTCGATTTGGTATATATTATTACTTATTATCTAGTTTGGCAACGTGGTTTTTAGCATTTGTGATAGTTACACAAGGAAAATCGGTTTTATATTATAATACTATTTATTTCTACCTTCATTTTTTATATAATGGGTATTTTGTTTTTGTGCTTTTTGGATTGCTTTTCAAACTATTTGAAAATCAAAATATTAGTATTTGTACAAAGCATCAAAATCAATTTTTTATATTTCTAAATATAGCTTGTATACCAGCTTATACATTATCTATTTTGTGGAGTAATGTATCTATAGTATTTAATTTTATTGGGTTTTTAGCATCAATTTTACAATTAATATCGCTAATTTATTTAATTAAAATATTGCGAAAAATTATTATTCATTTAAATTGGACATATACTTCAAAATTGCTTTTAAAAATTGCCGTAATTTCTTATATCATAAAAATTTGCATTCAAATAATTTCTGCATTTCCTTATATAGTTACGCAGTCATTAGCTTTAAAACATTATTTTATAATAGGTTATCTACACCTGTTTACACTAGGTTTTATGACTAGTATGTTGTTTTTGCTTTTAATTCAAATTAAAAAATTAGAGATACAATCTGGAGTTTCAAAAATCGGAACATTTACTTTTTTGATTGGAATTATTGGCACAGAATTTCTGTTATTTTATCAAGGATTTTTATTTTTACTTAAGTTTAATGCGATAAAATTTTACAATTTTGAAATGCTTTTTTTTAGTTTTTTATTGGTAATTGGTTTACTACTAATGTTATTTCCTAATTTATTTTTAAGAGCAAAAAAACTTTAAAAGTGGTTGTCAATAACTTTTATTGCTTAACTTAAATTGGAATAGTACTTTTGAATTTTATTGAATTCCTGTGAATACTTACTTAGAAAATCTTAACGAATCGCAAAAAGCTGCTGTTATACACAAAGAAGGCCCAATGATAATTATTGCTGGTGCTGGTTCTGGTAAAACAAGAGTTTTAACTTATAGAATTGCTCATTTAATGCATCAAAATGTAGATGCTTTTAATATATTGGCATTAACATTTACTAACAAAGCAGCACGAGAAATGAAAAATCGTATTGCAACGGTAGTTGGTAATTCCGAAGCTAAAAATCTTTGGATGGGAACTTTCCACTCTGTTTTTGCAAGGATTTTGCGTTCGGAAGGGCATCATTTAGGTTATCCATCAAATTTTACTATTTACGATACGCAAGATGCTGTTAGATTGCTTTCTTCTATTATTAAAGAAATGCAATTGGATAAAGATAAATACAAACCAAAACAAGTTTTAAGTAGAATTTCTTCTTTTAAAAATAGTTTAATAACAGTTAAAGCTTATTTTAATGATCCTGAGTTAATAGCTGCAGATAAAATGGCTCAACGCCCAAAAATGGGTGAAATTTATCAGCAGTATGTAGATAGATGTTTTAAAGCTGGAGCAATGGATTTTGATGATTTGCTACTTAGAACTAACGAGGTTTTAACTCGGTTTCCTGAAGTTTTGGCAAAATATCAAGATAGATTTAAATATATTTTAGTGGATGAGTATCAGGATACAAACCATTCACAATATTTAATTGTTAGAGCTTTAGCAGATCGTTTTCAAAATATTTGTGTAGTTGGAGACGATTCTCAAAGTATTTACGCATTTAGAGGTGCAAATATTCAAAATATACTAAATTTTCAGCGAGATTATGATAAAGTTGCCATTTTTAAGTTAGAGCAAAATTATCGTTCTACAAAAAATATTGTGGAAGCGGCAAATAGTGTAATTGCAAAAAATAAAACCAAAATAGATAAGCAAGTTTGGACGGAAAATGATAGAGGAGCAAAAGTTAAAGTAATGCAAACTTATACAGAAGCAGAAGAAGGTCGTTTTGTAGCAAATTCTATTTTTGAAAATGCTATGAATTTACAGCTTAAAAATTCTGATTTTGCAGTATTATATCGTACCAATGCCCAATCTAGAGCAATTGAAGATGCTTTACGAAAAAAAGATATTAAATATAGAATTTATGGCGGATTATCTTTTTATCAGCGAAAAGAAATAAAAGATACTTTGGCATATTTGCGATTATTAATAAACCCAAATGATGAAGAAGCTTTAAAAAGAGTGATTAATTATCCTGCGCGTGGAATTGGGAGTACAACTATGGATAAATTATCTGTAGCAGCAAATCATTATAAAAAATCAATCTTCGAAATTTTACAGAATTTATCTAAAATAGATTTGAATTTAAATGCGGGAGTTAAAACAAAACTTTCTAATTTTGTTACTATGATTCAGCATTTTCAAATTGAATCACAATCAAAAAATGCCTTTGAAATAGCCGATTTTGTTGTAAAACAAACGCAGTTAATACGTGATTTAGAAAAAGATGGAACACCTGAAGGCGTTAGTAAAGTGGAAAACATTCAAGAGTTATTAAACGGAGTGAAAGATTTTATTGAAGTTCAAAAAGAAAAAGAAGAAGATGATTCTTTAGCCTTTTTTTTAGAAGATGTTGCTTTGGCTACGGATTTTGATAATGACAAAAAAGACGATACTCCTAGAGTTGCTTTAATGACCATTCATTTAGCAAAAGGATTAGAATTTCCTTTTGTATATATTGTTGGATTAGAGGAAACACTATTCCCTTCAGCAATGAGTATGAATACAAGAAGTGAATTGGAAGAAGAACGAAGGTTGTTTTATGTAGCACTTACAAGAGCTGAAAAGCAAGCGTATTTAAGCTATGCACAAACTAGGTATCGTTGGGGAAAATTAATAGATTGTGAGCCAAGTAGATTTTTAGAAGAAATTGATGAAGAATTTTTAGAGTATTTAAAAGCAAAAAGAGCTCCAATACCACAAAACAAATTTATTAATGAAGATATTTTTGGAAGTGTACCACAACATAAAATTCGATTTAAAAAACCGGTACAAAGAACCCCTGTAAAAAAACAAATTAAAAAAACAGAAGAACCTAATCTACAATTTAAAGCACCTAAAAATTTAACAAAAGTCACAAATACTAATGCTCAAAACAATAATTTATTTGATAATTCTATTGTTGTAGGCAATATTGTTTCTCATACTAAGTTTGGTAAAGGAGAAGTGGTTAGTTTAGAAGGCACAGGAGCCAATAAAAAAGCAGAAATTAATTTTGCTTCCGTTGGATTAAAAAAATTATTATTACAATTTGCAAAGCTTACAATTATTAGTTAATAGGCATTGTAAAACCAATTATTAAGTTGTAATTTGCATAAAATAAAAACAGAAATAGATAGATGGAATTTGATTTAGAATACAATTCAGAAAGACCGCATTTAATTATTCCAGAATACGGAAGACATATTCAAAAATTAATAGATTATTGCGTAAAAATTGAAGATGATGAAGAAAGAGATAAAATGGCAAAAGCAATAGTGGATGTTATGGGAAATCTTCAACCACATTTAAGAGATGTGCCAGATTTTAAGCATAAACTTTGGGATCAGTTATTTATAATGTCCGATTTTAAATTAAATGTTACACCACCATTTGGGAAAATTGATAAGGAAATTTTTGAAGAAAAACCAGAACCTTTAGCTTATCCTAAATCTGCTACTAAATATAAATTCTACGGAACTAATATTCAAACCATGATTGATACAGCTTTAACATGGGAAGAAGGGGAACAACGTGAGGCATTATATTTTGCAATTGCAAATCACATGAAAAAATGCTACCTAAATTGGAATAAAGATACGGTAGAAGATACTGTAATTTATAAACATCTATTAGATTTATCCAATGGAAATATTGATTTAGAGCCTTTAAATGAAGAATTAACAGAAAGTAGAAACTTATTAAGAAAACGAAAAGCTAATCCTAAGCAACAACGTTCAAAAAACAAAAAAAAATAACTACTTAAAAAAATAATATGGCAACATTTGTTATTGAAGGAGGTCATAAATTAAGCGGTAGCATAACACCTCAAGGAGCAAAAAATGAAGCGTTACAAGTAATTTGCGCAGTTTTATTAACGGATGAAGAGGTTATTATTAGCAATATTCCTAATATACGTGATGTAAATAAATTAATTTTTATTTTATCAGAATTAGGAGTTAAAGTAAAACAATTAGAGGAACATACTTATTCTTTCAAAGCAGATGAAATAAACTTAAAATATTTAGAATCTGATAATTTTAAACGCGATGGTAGTTCTTTACGAGGCTCAATAATGATTGTAGGACCATTGCTAGCTCGTTTTGGAAAAGGATATATTCCACGTCCAGGAGGAGATAAAATAGGACGTAGGAGGTTAGATACTCATTTTGAGGGGTTTATAAAATTAGGTGCAACATTTAGATATAATCACGATGAAAGGTTTTATGGAGTTGAAGCTAACCATTTAATAGGTACTTCAATGCTTTTAGAAGAAGCTTCAGTAACAGGTACTGCAAACATTATTATGGCTGCTGTTTTAGCAGAAGGAGTTACCTCAATTTATAATGCAGCTTGCGAACCTTACATTCAGCAATTATGTAGAATGTTAAATAGTATGGGAGCTGATATTTCAGGTGTTGGATCAAATTTACTTAACATAAAAGGTGTTAAAAAATTACAAGGCTGTAAGCATAAAATTCTACCTGATATGATTGAAATTGGTAGCTGGATTGGTATGGCTGCTATGACAAAATCTTCACTAACTATTAAAGATGTTAGTTGGAACGATTTAGGATTAATTCCTACAGTTTTTAAAAAACTAGGGATAAACTTAGTTCAAAAAGGAGATGATATTTTTATTCCGAAACAGGAAAATTATGAAATTCAAAATTTCATGGATGGTTCTATATTAACTATTGCTGATGCACCTTGGCCAGGATTCACTCCAGATTTATTAAGTATTGTTTTAGTGGTAGCAACACAAGCAAAAGGTAGTGTTCTTATTCATCAAAAAATGTTTGAAAGCCGATTATTTTTCGTAGATAAATTAATTGATATGGGTGCAAAAGTTATTCTTTGTGATCCTCATAGAGCTACTGTAATTGGAATGAATCACGAATCTAGCTTAAAAGGAACAACTATGACTTCACCAGATATTAGAGCCGGAATTTCTTTATTAATCGCTGCACTTTCAGCAAAAGGAACAAGTACAATTCATAACATTGAACAAATTGATAGAGGTTATGAAAATATTGATGAACGGCTTAGAGCTATTGGAGCTAAAATAACAAGAACAGAACAATGTGTATAAAATCTCGTAAAAACGAGATTTTTTTATGTCATATTGTCATTTAATTTAAATTGGCAAAAAAATTGCTAATACTAAACTAAATTTTTAAGAATAGTCATGAGTAAAAAGAAGGAACATAAAAAAGAAAAGGATAACGAAGATATAAAACAAGAAACTATTGAAATCAGTACTGAAGAACAGTTAAAAGAAGATTTATCTAAAGAAAAAGATAAATTTTTACGATTGTTTGCTGAATTCGAAAATTATAAAAGAAGGACTTCTAAAGAACGAATAGAATTATTTAAAACTGCCAATGAGGAATTAATGACAGTTTTATTACCAATTTTAGACGATTTTGAAAGAGGTTTGGCAGAAATTAAAAAAGCGGATGATTCTGAGTTACTAAAAGGAATGGAGTTAATTAATAATAAACTTAAAAATTCCTTATCTCAAAAAGGTTTAACAGAAATGGAAGTGAAATCAGGTGATGTTTTTGATGTTGAATTACACGAGGCAATTACTCAAATTCCTTCTCCATCTGATGATTTAAAAGGGAAAATTATTGATGTTATTGAACAAGGGTATAAGTTAGGTGATAAAATAATAAGATATCCAAAAGTAGTTGTTGGACAATAATTTATAAACATGAAAATAGACTATTACGAAGTTTTAGAAATAAGCAAATCTGCAACTCCAGCCGAAATTAAAAAAGCATATAGAAAACAAGCTTTAAAATATCATCCAGATAAAAATCCAGATGACAAAACTGCGGAAGAAAAATTTAAGCAAGCAGCTGAAGCATATGAAATTTTGAGTGATCCAAATAAAAAATCTCGTTATGATCAGTTTGGTCATGCTGCCTTTGAAGGTGGAGCAGGAGGTTTCCAAGGAGGACATATGAATATGGAAGATATTTTCAGTCAGTTTGGAGATATTTTTGGAGGCGCATTTGGAGGTGGAGGCTTTAGTGGTTTTGGAGGAAGTTCCTCTAGAGGAAGAGCTAGAGTTAAAGGAAGTAATTTAAGAATTAGAGTTAAATTAACTTTAGAAGAAATTGCTAACGGAGTTGAAAAGAAAGTAAAAGTTCGTAGAAAAGTACAAGCTGAAGGAGCTACTTTTAAAACCTGTTCCACTTGTCATGGTAATGGTCAAGTTATGCGAGTAACCAATACTATATTGGGTAGAATGCAAACTTCTAGCACTTGTCCAACCTGTCACGGAGCGGGAGAAGTTTTAGATAAAAGACCTAAAAATGCAGATAATAGTGGTTTGATTCAAAAAGAAGAGACAGTTTCTATTAAAATTCCTGCAGGTGTTACAGAAGGTGTTCAGTTAAAAGTAAATGGTAAAGGAAACGCAGCTCCTGGAAATAATTCTATTGATGGAGATTTAATTGTGGTTGTTGAAGAGTTAGAACATGATACATTAAAACGCGAAGGAACTAATTTACACCATGATTTATATATTAATTTCTCAGAAGCTGTAATGGGAGTTTCAAAAAATATTGATACAGTTTCTGGTAAAGTGAAAATTAAAATTGAACCAGGAACTCAGTCAGGAAAAATATTGCGGTTGAGGGGTAAAGGATTACCAAGTATTGAACGTTATGGAAGCGGTGATTTATTAGTACATATTAACGTGTGGACTCCACAAAATTTATCTAAAGAGCAAAAACAATTTTTTGAAAAGATGATAGATGATGAAAATTTTATTCCAAACCCTTCAAAAAATGATAAATCTTTTTTTGAAAAGGTAAAGGATATGTTTTCATAAAAAAAATATTTTTTTCTATAATTTATTCAATAAAAAAATTATATTTGAAGTGTTATTAGTTTATAAACTGATAACACTTTTTCTTTTTCATAGCAATTTTCCCACTCAAATTTTGAGTGGGTTTTTTTATAACTTTTATTAGCGTATTTTTGCAAATTAAAAGTAGGTCGCCTTATCGTTCCATTAATTGGAAAGGAAAGTCCGGACACCACAGAGTAGTATAGCGGATAACATCCGTCCAACGAAAGTTGAGGACAAGTGCAACAGAAAGCAAGTACAGTTCGGCTGTAGTGAAACCAGGTAAACTCTATACGGTGCAATGCCATGTATATTGAAATTTTAGAGTTACTCGCTCTATTTCAAGGGGTAGGCAGATTGAACTTTAGAGCAATTTAAAGTCTAGATAAATGATAAGGATTTCATCTTTTTGAAATACAGAATCCGGCTTATAGATCTACTTTTATTTTTACATTGTTATATTTTTAATATTTATTCATTTTTTTTCTTAATAATTGATTAATAAGTAATTTAATTAGATTTAATTAAATTATTAACAACTTAATGAGTAATAAGATAAAAATCTTTTAAAAGAGTAGGTTTTTTTGTAATTTCGCGACTAGAAATAATAAAACAAAATATATACTTATGGCATTTGATATAGATATGATTAAAGGCGTTTATTCTCGTATGACTGAACGTGTTGATGCTGCTAAAAAAGTAGTTGGTAAACCTTTAACTTTAGCAGAAAAAATATTATATAACCATTTATGGGATGGAGTTTCTAAAACGGCTTTTAAACGAGGTGAAGATTATGTTGATTTTGCGCCAGATCGTATAGCTTGCCAAGATGCTACAGCTCAAATGGCACTTTTACAATTTATGCAAGCTGGTAAAACTAAAGTAGCAGTACCTACAACTGTTCATTGCGATCATTTAATACAAGCTAAATTAGGAGCGGATAAAGATTTACAAAACGCAATAAATAATAGTAGTGAAGTTTTTAATTTTTTAGCGTCAGTTTCTAATAAATATGGAATTGGTTTTTGGAAACCTGGAGCAGGAATTATCCATCAAGTAGTATTAGAAAATTATGCTTTTCCTGGAGGAATGATGATTGGAACAGATTCACATACTGTTAATGCAGGAGGTTTAGGAATGGTAGCAATTGGTGTTGGAGGAGCTGATGCTGTGGATGTAATGGCTGGGATGCCTTGGGAATTAAAATTTCCGAAACTAATTGGAGTTAAATTAACAGGAAAACTTTCTGGTTGGACAGCTCCTAAAGATGTTATTTTAAAAGTTGCAGGGATTTTAACTGTAAAAGGTGGTACTGGAGCAATTGTAGAATATTTTGGAGAAGGTGCAAAATCACTTTCTGCTACAGGGAAAGGTACTATTTGTAACATGGGTGCTGAAATAGGAGCAACTACATCAACTTTTGGTTATGATGAAGCAATGGAACGTTATTTACGTGCTACTGGAAGAAATGAAGTTGCTGATGAAGCAAATAAAATTGCGGAATACCTGACTGGTGATGATGAGGTTTATGCAGATCCTGAAAAATATTTTGATCAAGTAATTGAGATTAATTTATCTGAATTAAAACCACATTTAAATGGTCCATTTACACCAGATTTAGCAACTCCTGTAGGAGAAATGACTGAAAAAGCAACAAAAAATGGTTGGCCTTTAAAAGTTGAGTGGGGTTTAATAGGAAGTTGTACAAACTCTTCTTATGAAGATTTATCAAGAGCTGCTTCTGTAGCAAAACAGGCAGTTGATAAAAAATTGACTACCAAAGCTGAATTTGGTATTAACCCAGGTTCTGAACAAGTACGCTATACTACTGAACGTGATGGAATTTTAGATGTTTTTGAACAGTTAGATGCTAAAATATTTACAAATGCTTGTGGCCCTTGTATTGGTCAATGGGCTAGAGAAGGAGCTGATAAACAAGAAAAAAATACTATTATCCATTCATTTAATAGAAACTTCTCTAAAAGAGCAGATGGAAATCCAAATACTCATGCATTTGTAGCTTCCCCAGAAATGGTTGCAGCAATTGCAATTTCAGGTAAATTAGATTTTAATCCATTAACAGATAAACTTATAAATCAAGATGGAGAAGAAGTAATGTTAGAAGAACCAACAGGTTTTGAATTACCTCCAAAAGGTTTTGATGTAAAAGATCCAGGTTATGATGCACCTGTTATAGATGGAACTAAAGTTAGTATAAATGTTAAATCAGATTCTGAACGATTACAATTATTAACGCCATTTAAACCAATTGGAAATAACGTAAAAGGGGCAAAATTATTAATTAAAGCTTTTGGAAAATGTACAACAGACCATATATCAATGGCTGGACCTTGGCTACGTTTTAGAGGACATTTAGATAATATTTCAAATAATATGTTAATAGGTGCTGTAAATGCATTTAATAAAGAAACAAATAAAGTAAAAAATCAGTTGACAGGAGTTTATGGAGCTGTACCAGATACTGCAAGAGCATATAAAGCTGCCAGTGTACCAAGTATTGTTGTTGGTGATCATAATTATGGTGAAGGCTCATCTCGTGAACATGCAGCAATGGAACCTCGTCATTTAGGTGTTGTAGCAGTTATTGTAAAATCATTTGCACGTATTCATGAAACAAACCTAAAAAAACAAGGAATGTTAGGTTTGACGTTTGCTAATGAAGCTGATTATGATTTAATACAAGAAGATGATACATTCAACTTTTTAGATTTAAATGAATTTGCACCAAATAAACAATTAACTTTAGAAATTGTTCATATGGATGGAAGTAAAGACGTTATTAAATTAAATCATACTTATAATGCTAATCAAATAGATTGGTATAATGAAGGTTCTGCACTTAATTTAATTAAAAAGGAAAACGCTTAATAAACCATAAATTATATTTAAAAATCCTTCTTTTAAGAAGGATTTTTTTATTTATACACTTTTACGAAAACGTTATCTGTTAAATTTTTATAAATTAATAATTAAACAATTGTTTAAATTAAACATTTGTTTAATTTTGTATCGTTATTTTAAATAAAAATTTATGGAGCTAAATGACAAAAAAATTCATATCCTTAAAATTGCTGAAAAGCTATTTGCTGAAAAAGGATTTGACGGCACTTCTATCAGGACAATTGCTAAAGCGGCAGACATAAATATAGCAATGGTTTCTTATTATTTTGGTTCAAAAGAAAAATTGTTAGAAGGAATTTTGCTTTTTAGAAGTACTGATTTTAAAATGGAATTTGAAAACATTCTTGCATCATCAAAGTCATACTTTGAAAAACTAAATGAAATTGTCGCCTTAATTATTCATCGAATTCACAGAAATAGACACATTTACAAAATTGTAAATTTTGAATATTCAAATAACAATCGTGAAATTAACTTTGATTGTTATAATAATCAAAAAAAGGAAAATGCAAGTTTGGTTCAAAATTTCATCAAAGAAGGACAAGATGCTGGTTTCTTTTCAAAAAACATAAATACTTCTTTAATTTTTGCAACTATAATAGGTACCTATTTTCATATTTATTACAACAAAAAATATTATATGAAAAATTTTGATTTACAAAATGAAAAAGAAGTAGACAATTTTATTATAGTAACCCTTATTCCCCACATTCAACAAACTATTAAAGCTTTATTAACAAATGAAAACTAAAAAAACCGGATTTGTTCTTATACTTATTATAATAAGTGTTGGACAATTAACTGCTCAAGAAAATATGCAGTTATCATTAAAAGATGCCGTAAAAATGGCACTTTCAAATAGTGACCAATCAAAAATATTAGATTTAAATATAACCTCTGCAAAAAATAAATTAGCCAGTGTTAAATCAATCCAATATCCTGATGTAAAATTATCTGGACAATATAATTATTTAACCAACGCTAATGCAAATTTAAATTTAGGCGAAAGTTCTTCAACCGCGCCACCAAAAGTAAATGATTTACTACTTGGTCAATTAAATATTTCTGTTCCGCTTTTTTCGGGTTTTAAAATTAAAAACAGTATTAAAGCTTCCTCAAATAATTATACTGCTGCAACGCTTCAAACAGAAAATGGAAAAGAACAGTTAAGTATGCAAACTATTGAAACCTATATTAATTTATATAAATCTGAAAAAGCAATTCGGTTAGTTAGCGAAAACCTGAAAAGTGCAAAACAACGAGTTATAGATTTTTCAAATATGGAAGAAAATGGATTATTAGCTAAAAATGATTTGTTAAAAGTAAAATTGCAAGAAGCATCTATTGAATTAACACTTTCTAAAGCTAAAAAAAATGCTTATATGCTTAATTATCAACTAGTAGAGTTCTTAAAACTTCCTGAAAACACAAAAATTTCAATTGATAATCTGAATTTCAAAAATGTAATAGAGTTACCTAAATCGGATACATTAGTAACGAGAGCAGATACAAAAGCGATTGAATATCAATTAATGGCAGCTAAAAATGAAGTAAAAGTCGCAAAAAGTAGTTATTATCCTTCTGTTGGTTTAAGTGGAGGATATGCGGCACTTAAATTAGGTGATCTTTTAACAGTTTATAATGCTATGAATGTTGGAGTAGGTATTTCATATAATTTTTCTAATATTTTCAAAAATAAAAGTCAGGTTGAAATGGCAAAAATTAATGCTGATGAATTAAACTATCAATTAGACAAATTAAAGGTTGCGGTTAATGTTCAGGTAGAAAATGCTAATCAAGAATATACATTGGCTTTATCAAATTTGAATGTTTATGAACAATCTGAAATACAGGCAGTAGAAAATTATAGAATTGTGAACGATAAATTTGCAAATGGGTTAGCAGATACTCGCGATTTATTAGAAGCAGATGTGCAACAATTACAGTCAAAAATAAATAAAGAAAATGCAAAGGCTTCTGTATTACTGGCCTATTATAAATTAGAAAATGCAAAAGGAAATTTAATTTCAAAAATATTAAACTAAGAAAAAAATAGTATGGAACCATCCAAAAAACCATCCAAAAAATTAAAACTAATTTTAGCAGTTATAGTACTAATTGGTGTAAGTTATGCAGGTTATAAATTCATAAATTCATTTTATCATGAAGGAACTGATGATGCGCAAGTTCAGTCTAATATGACCGCAATTATCCCACATGTTGGAGGATATATTCATAAAGTGTATGTGGTAGATAATCAGTTTGTTAAAAAAGGAGATACGTTATTTGTAATAGACAATAGAGATTATATTTCTAAATTAAATCAAGCTGAAGCAAGTGTTGAAGCAGCTAAAAGTCAGCTTATAGTTGCCAATTCAAAAATTAATTCTAATGTGGCAAGTGCAAAAGCTTCTGATGAGCATGTGAAATCTGCTAATCAAAATATTGAAGTAGCAAAAATTAAATTGTGGCGTGCAACAAATGATTTTCAACGTTACCAAAATTTATATGATAAACATTCCATAACCACTCAGCAATATGAACAAGCATTAGCAGCTAAACAAGAAGCTGAAAAATCATTGGAAATTATTAAAAATCAACAAAAAGCATCTTCAAGTCATCAAAAAGTTGCTGCTACTGAAACTGAAATCTCAAAAAGTATGGTAGCTGTTGCCAAATCTAATTTAAAAAGTGCTGAAGCTATACTATCTGCTGCACAGTTACAATTAAGTTACACAGTTGTAACAGCTCCTGTTGATGGACAACTTTCTAGTATAGGTTTTGAAGCTGGACAATTGGTACAGGCAGGTCAATCACTATTTTATTTGATTAATACGGATAATAAATGGGTAGTTGCCAATTTTAAAGAGACACAATTAGGAAAAATGAAGCTAGGGCAAAAAGTTTCTATTAAAGTAGATGCTTTTCCTGATTACGATTTTGAAGGTGTTATTTCTGCATTTTCTCCAGCAACAGGTGCTAGATTTTCAATTTTACCTCCTGATAATGCAACCGGAAATTTTGTAAAAACAGTACAACGTGTACCTGTAAAAATCGATTTTACAAAAGAGAATAATACAGAACAGTTAAATAGATTAAGTTCAGGAATGAACGTGGTGGTTGATGTTCATATAAAATAAATTATGGAAGAAGATAGTTTAGTAGAGTACGGTTTTAGGCGTACAATTATTACTATTACTGCCGTTTTATGTGCACTGTTAGAAATTGTGGATACTACAATTGTTAACGTGGCATTAAATGATATGAAAGGTAATTTAGGAGCAACTTTAAATGATATTGCTTGGGTAATAACCGCTTATGCTATTGCAAATGTTATTATTATACCTATGACAAGTTGGTTTTCAAAACAATTTGGAAGAAGAAATTATTTTGCGGCTTCAATTATTATATTTACAACAGCTTCCTTTTTATGTGGTAACTCCACAAACCTTTGGGAGTTGGTTACTTTTAGGTTTATCCAAGGTTTAGGTGGTGGTGCGTTATTGGTAACTGCTCAAACTATTATAACGGAAAGTTATCCTATAGCAAAAAGAGGAATGGCTCAAGCTATTTATGGAATGGGAGTAATTGTGGGACCAACGTTAGGACCTCCTTTAGGTGGTTATATTACTGATCATTATTCTTGGCCTTATATTTTCTATATTAATATTCCATTAGGAATTGCAGCAACTATTTTAACTATATTATATGTTAGAAGTCCGAAGTTTGGAGAAAAATTAAAAGCTTGGCAGGTAGATTGGTGGGGAATAGTATTTTTAGCATCTTTTATTGGTTCATTACAGTTTGTTTTAGAACACGGACAACAAGATAATTGGTTTGAAAGTAATATTATTAAAGCATTAACAGCAGTTTCATTTTTTGGATTGATTTCATTTATTTGGAGAGAATTAGTATATGAACATCCAATTGTTAATTTACGAGTTTTAAAGAATAATAATTTAATGTTAGGTACAATTATGACCTTTATACTTGGCTTTGGATTGTATGGTTCAACTTTTATTATCCCTATTTATACACAATCTGTACTTGGTTGGACAGCTACGGATGCAGGTTTATTGTTAATACCAAGTTCAATTACCACAGGAATTATGATGCCTTTTATAGGCAAAATGTTACAGCGAGGAGTTTCCCAAAAATATTTAGTTGCAGCTGGATTCTCTATCTTTTTTCTGTATAGTTTGTGGATGCATCTTGTTTTAACACCTGATACTGGAGCTGGATCTATGTTTTGGCCTTTAGTTGTAAGAGGAGTTGGATTAGGACTTTTATTTGTTCCTATTACTACATTAGCTCTTTCAACATTAAAAGGAAAAGAAATAGGAGATGGAGCAGCTTTTACTGGAATGATGCGTCAGTTAGGTGGCTCATTTGGTGTTGCTATAATTACAACGGTTATAGCTAATTTAAATCAGCAACATAGAGTAGAATTAATACCAAATATTACAGCTATTAATTTTAAAGTTCAAGAACGCCTTAACGGTTTACAACACTTTTTTATGAGTAAAGGATTTAGCGTTAATGAATCGCTTAAAAAAGCTTATCAAATATTAGATTTATCTGTAACTAAACAAAGTGCTGTACTTTCTTTTATGGATGTATTTTTGTACTTAGGTATTTTATTTTTAATATGTGTACCATTTGTTCTGTTAATTAAAAAAGGAGCCGGTAAAGTTAAAAGTGTAAGTTCTCATTAATCTTTTAGTACCTTTATAAAATGAACTAATCTAAATTTGATTAAAACATATTTAATATTTTTTTAAGTTTTAATAGTTTAGGTTAGTTTTTTTTTTTTTTGTAAATTTCAGCATAAATCATTTCTATGAAAATTACTCATTTTAGTGCTGAGTGTTATCCTATTGCAAAAGTTGGAGGACTTGCAGATGTTGTAGGATCCTTACCGAAATATCAAAATTCAAAAACGATTAGTTCAGAGGTTATTATGCCTTTTTATGATATTGAATTTACGAAAAAAAACAAGTTCAATGTATTGTTTGAATCTACAATTCAACTAGGCTTTTCAAAATTTAAATATCGAATTTTAACTCCTAAGTCTAAAAAATTGGGTTTTACTATTTATTTAGTTGATATTCCAGATTTATTATTCAAAAAATATGTGTATTCTGAAAATGATACAGAACGCTTTTTAGCTTTTCAAATAGTAGCTTTAGACTGGATGTTAACATGGGAAACAAAACCAGATATAGTTCATTGTCACGATCATCATGTTGGGTTAATTCCTTTTATGATGACGCAATGTATTAGATACGATAGTTTAAAAACTATTCCTACTGTTTTAACTATTCATAACGCTCAATATCAAGGATGGTTTACTCATGAAAAAGTGAATTTAATTCCCGCATTTAATTTTAAAAACGTTGGATTATTAGATTGGGATGGAAGCATAAATCCTCTTGCAGCTGCTATTAAATGTTCTTGGCGTGTTACAACAGTTTCCCCAAGCTATATGAATGAACTTATATATTCAGCAAATGGATTAGAAATGCTTTTGTATCATGAATCAGAAAAATGCATAGGAGTTTTAAACGGTATTGATACCGAAGTTTGGAATAGTGAAACAGATCCTTATTTAATTAAACAATATAAAACTACTTCAACACAATCTGGAAAAAAGGTAAATAAAAAATATTTATGCGAGCAATTTAAATTAGATATCACTAAACCTTTGTTTATTTTTATAGGTAGGTTAGTTGGTGAAAAAGGAGCGGATCTACTCCCTGAAGTTTTTGAAGAAACATTATTGAAAAATGATATTTCAATTTTATTATTGGGATCAGGAAATAAAGCAGTTGAGCAAGAATTAGAAAACTTAAAAACTAAATATAAAGGAAAATATAATTCGTATATTGGGTACAATGAAAAACTGGCTCATATTATGTATGCAGGCGCCGATTTTTTATTGATGCCTTCAAGGGTTGAACCTTGCGGTTTAAATCAGTTATATGCTTTAAAATATGGTACTATTCCTGTAGTTAGAAGTATAGGAGGATTGAAAGATACTATTATTGATATCTCTAAAGCAGGAGGAATTGGTATTGTGCATGAGGAAGTTAGCGTAAAAGATATAACAAATGCAATTAATAGAGCTATAGAGCTATATAAAAACCAAGTTGAATTTAAGAAAGTTAGAAAGCAAGGTATGCAAAAAAATTATTCTTGGGAAGTTTCAGCAAACTCATACATAAATATATATAATTCATTAAAAGATTAAGTTATGATAAATGATAAAGTTTTAGCCATAATTTTAGGTGGCGGACAAGGTTCAAGATTATATCCATTAACACATGCACGCTCTAAACCAGCTGTGTCTATTGCCGGTAAATATAGATTAGTAGATATTCCTATTTCAAATTGTATAAATTCGGACATAAAAAGAATGTATGTTTTAACACAGTTTAATTCGGCTTCTTTAAATAGACATATTAAAAACACCTATCATTTTAGTTTTTTTAGCGCTGCATTTGTAGATGTTTTAGCAGCTGAACAAACACCAACAAATCACACTTGGTTTCAAGGTACGGCAGATGCTGTTAGGCAAAGTATGCATCATTTTAATAAACATAATTATGAATATGTTTTAATTTTATCAGGAGATCAGCTATATCAAATGGACTTTAAAGAAATGGTAAATGCTCATATTAAAAGTAAAGCAGAAATCTCTATTGCTACCATTCCTGTAAATGAAAAAGAAGCTCCTTCCTTTGGAATTTTAAAGTCGGATGAAAATAATTTTATTTCTTCTTTTATTGAAAAACCAGATGCAAAATTATTACCAGATTGGACATCAGAAGTAAGTAATGAAATGAAAGCAAAAGGTAAAAATTATTTAGCTTCCATGGGAATTTATATCTTTAATAAAGGCTTATTAAAAGAGTTAATGAGTAATCCTGATACTATTGATTTTGGAAAAGAAATTATTCCACAAGCAATTGAAAAATATCCAGTATTAAGTTATCAATATGAAGGTTATTGGACAGATATTGGTACTATAGAATCCTTTTTTGAAGCTAATTTAGGGTTAACGGATAAATTTCCTGAGTTTGATTTATACAGCAAAGCTAAACGAATTTATACGCACCCTAGAATGTTGCCAACTACAAAAATTTCGGGAACTAATTTAGACAGAACCGTTATTGCCGAAGGTTGTATAATTGATGCAGGAAAAATTGAACACTCTGTTATTGGAGTTCGTTCAAAAATAGATAAAGAATCTACTATAATTAACACGTATATGATGGGTAGTGATTATTATCAATCTATAGATGAAATACTAGATGATTCTATTATTTCAATGGGTATTGGAAAGCGTTGTTTTATTAAAAATGCCATTTTAGATAAAAATTGTTGTATTGGAAATGATGTTAGAATTAATGGAGGAAATCATTTAAAAGATGTTGAAACGGATACATACGTTGTAAGGGAAGGAATTGTGGTAGTTAAAAAAAATGCTGTTTTGCCTAATGGCTTCGTAATTTAGTAGATGATAGACAAAGTAGTTACATATAGTCTTTTTACAGAGTTTGATATTAATTTATTTAAAGCAGGAAAACATTATAACTTATATAAAAAGTTTGGTTCTCATATTTTATCTGTGGATGGAGTAGAAGGCACTTATTTTGCGGTTTGGGCACCAAGTGCTAAACAAGTATCCGTTATTGGAGATTTTAACTATTGGAAGGATACTGAGCATTTATTAAATGTGCGTTGGGACTCTTCCGGTATTTGGGAAGGTTTTATTCCATTTGTTAAAAAAGGAACGGCTTATAAGTATAAAATTTATTCCTCTAATAATAATTATATCTCTGAAAAGTCTGATCCGTATGCGCGTAGATGTGAGCATCCTCCAAAAACAGCTTCAATAGTTTGGGATGATAATTATAAATGGAAAGATAAAAAATGGCTAAATGTTAGAAAAGATAAAAATGCTTTAAACCAACCGTTTTCAGTTTATGAAGTTCATTTAGGTTCATGGAAAAAAATGATAGAGGAAAATAGATTTTTATCTTATACAGAAATGGCTGATGAATTGGTAAATTATGTAAAAGATATGAATTTTACACATGTAGAATTTATGCCAATTATGGAGTTTCCTTATGATCCTTCTTGGGGATATCAAATTACTGGTTATTTTGCGCCAACTTCTCGTTTTGGCTATCCTGAAGAATTTAAATATTTAGTAGATAAATTTCATCAAAAAAATATAGGAATAATATTAGATTGGGTTCCTTCTCATTTTCCTGATGATGCTCATGGTTTAGGTTTTTTTGATGGCTCTAACTTATATGAACATCCAGATAAAAAAAAGGGTTATCATCCAGATTGGAAAAGTCTAATTTTTAATTATGGTAGAAATGAAGTTCGTTCCTTTTTAATTAGTAATGCTATTTTTTGGTTAGAACAGTATCATATTGATGGTTTACGTGTGGATGCAGTTGCTTCCATGTTATATTTAGATTATTCAAGAGAAGAAGGCGAGTGGGATCCGAATGAATTTGGGGGAAGAGAAAATTTAGATGCTATACAGTTTATAAAAGAATTTAACGAAGCCGTTTACAAAGCATTTCCTGATGTTCAAACGATTGCAGAAGAATCTACTTCATTCCCAATGGTTTCCAAACCAACTTTTGTTGGTGGTTTAGGTTTTGGTATGAAATGGATGATGGGATGGATGCATGATACTTTGCAATATTTTAAAAAGGATCCTATTTATAGAAAACACCATCAAGGTGATATTACTTTTAGCTTAACTTACGCTTTTACAGAGAATTTTATGTTGCCTTTATCGCATGATGAAGTAGTGCATGGTAAAAACTCGATTTTAGGAAGAATGCCTGGAGATGAATGGCAGAGATTTGCTAATTTAAGAGTTTTATATGGTTATATGTACACACATCCAGGTACTAAATTAATTTTTATGGGAAGTGAATTTGGACAATATAACGAGTGGGATTTTCAAAAAAGTTTGGATTGGAATCTACTGGATTTTGAGCCTCATCAAAAAACTAAAAAATATTTTAAAGCACTTAATACGTTCTATAAAAACACGCCTGAATTATTCGAAAAATCCTTTGAAACTGATGGTTATGAGTGGATTAATTATAACGATTCCGATAATTCTGTTATTTCTTACATAAGAAAAGATAATACAAATAATGCTATAGTTGTTATCTGTAACTTTATTCCTAAAGTTCATTACAATTACAGAATTGGAATTCCTTATAGTGGTTTTTTAAAAGAAATATTTAATAGCGATGCAAAAATATTTGGTGGTAGCGGTATAAAAAACTCAAAACAAATAGCTATTGAAAATATTAGTTGGAATTCTAAAAAAAACTCCGCAGAAATAACTATCCCTCCGCTAGGAATAGTAATATTTCAAATTAATTAATGATTTTAAATTTTGTGAAATCTTTTTAATAAAGATTTACGTCTTAAGTTCCTAATTTTTTTAAGTTTGTAACTTTTATGTAAAGAACGATTTATGATAATAAACACAGATTTAGTAAAAAAAGGAAATCAGTTTCCTAATCAAATAATAGACTTCAAAAAAGATGTTGATAAATTATATTTTACAACAAGTAATAATGTAGTATTACAAATAACTATTAGACGCGATAGTGTTTTACGTTTTAGATATACTACCAAAGGCGTTTTTGAAAATGACTTTTCATATGCTATCACAAAACATGCTGCCAGTGGTTTTAATAAACTTGAAATTACAGAAGATGATGTATATTACATTGTAACTACTTCAAAATTAATTTGTAAAATATTCAAAGAAAATTTACATATTTCTATTTTTGACGCTAAGGATAATAAGTTAATTTGCGAAGATGAATTAGGATTTCATTGGGAAGAAAGCTATGAATACGGTGGAGATATTGTTAAATTATCTAAAGTTTCACAAGAAGGAGAAAGTTATTTTGGCTTGGGAGATAAATCAATTCCAAATAATTTAAAAGGGAAAAGATTTGAAAATTGGGTAACTGATTCATATTCCTTTGGAAGAAATACAGATCCGCTTTATAAAGATATTCCATTTTATACAGGATTACATCATAAAAAAGCCTACGGAATATTTTTCGATAATACTTTTAGATCTTTTTTTGATTTCTGCCAAGAACGTAGAAATGTCACCAGTTTTTGGGCGCAAGGCGGCGAAATGAATTATTACTTTATTTATGGTCCAAAAATGACAGATGTGGTTAGTTCTTATACAGATTTAACAGGTCGTCCTCACCAATTACCTCCGCTTTGGGCGTTAGGTTATCACCAATGTAAATGGAGTTATTATCCAGAAAGCAAAGTAAAACAGGTTGCTAAAACGTTTAGAGAATTAAAAATTCCTTGTGATGCAATTTATTTAGATATTGATTATATGGATGGATTTAGATGTTTTACTTGGAATAAAGAGTATTTCCCTAATCCAAAAAAAATGGTGAAAGAATTAGCTGATGACGGATTCAAAACCATTGTTATTATTGATCCAGGAATAAAAATAGATACTGATTATCCTGTTTTTAAAGAAGCTTTAGAAAAGGATTATTTTTGTAAGAGGGCAGATGGACCTTATATGAAAGGTAAAGTTTGGCCTGGAGATTGTTATTTCCCTGATTTTACAAATCCAGAAGTCAGAGAATGGTGGTCTAATTTATTTAAAGAACTAATTGAAGATATTGGTGTAAAAGGAGTTTGGAATGATATGAATGAGCCTGCAGTAATGGAAGTTCCTGGAAAAACATTTCCAAATGATGTTAGGCATAACTACGATGGCAACTATTGTAGCCATAGAAAAGCTCATAACGTTTATGGTATGCAAATGGCTAGAGCAACTTATCATGGTTTAAAAAAATTCTCTTACCCAAAGCGTCCTTTTGTAATTACAAGAGCTGCTTATTCAGGAACACAACGTTATACTTCAAGCTGGACTGGTGATAATGTTGCTAGTTGGGAACATTTAGCAATTGCTAATGCACAAGCGCAACGTATGTGCATGTCAGGTTTTTCATTTGTTGGATCGGATATAGGAGGTTTTGCAGAACAACCAAATGGTGAATTATATACACGATGGATTCAGCTTGGCGTTTTTCATCCATTTTGCAGAACACATTCGTCAGGAGATCACGGAGAACAAGAACCTTTTTCTTTTGATACTAACGTAACCAATATTGTTCGTAAATTTATTGAAATTCGCTATCAATTATTACCTTATTTGTATACTTCCTTTTGGCAATATGCAAATGAAGGAATTCCTATTTTGAAATCGCTTATGCTTTTTGATCAAGAAGATCATCATACACATTATAGAAACGATGAATTTGTATATGGAGATAAAATCTTAATTTGTCCGATAATAGAACCAAATGCAAAAGGTAGACGAATGTATTTTCCAATAGGTAAGTGGTTTAGTTTTTGGGATGCAGAAGTTGTAAATGGAGGTGAAGAAAAATGGGTAGATGCAGATATTGATAGCATGCCTATTTATATTAAAGAAGGTGCTATAATACCAAAATATCCAATTCAGCAGTATGTTGGGGAAAAGGTTATTGAAGAATTAACCTTAGATGTATATTTTAAAAACGGAAAAGAAAAATCTAAAGTTTATGAAGATGCATCAGATGGTTATGATTATAAAAAAGGAAGATTTAGTCTTAGAAATTTCACATTAGTAGGTAAAGAAGATTCTTTAACTATTCAACAATTTAAAGAAGGAAAGTATATTACTTCTTATAATACTTTTAAAATAATATTACACGGATTACCTTTTAAAATTAGTAGTATTGAAATTGATAATGAAAAAATGAATATCGAAAAATTTAATACAGAAGAAAACAGTATTATAGTAAGTAAAGAGTTTACAGAAATCCATATAATTGGATTATAGCAATAAAAAAAGGTTTCTCAAATGAGAAACCTTTTTTATTTTAAATAAATTGTATTTATTATAGATTTAGGCTAAGTCTTGCAAATAAAAATCTACCCGCAACACCAAATTGTTGTGCTCTTCTAGACCAGTCAAATCTACCACCACTTCGGTTACTACCACCATCAGAAAATGATTGAGCAGCTCGATCAGGATAAATATCAAATAAATTATTTGCACCAACAGTAACTGTTAAGTTATCAGAAACTTGATAACCAAAAGATAAATCCGTAACTACTTTTGTTCCAAACTCTTGTTGTCTTAAAATATTAGTAGTTGCTTCTGTTACTTTTCCAAACAATACATTTCTTAAAAAGATATTAAATTTATCTGTAGTAAAGCTGTTAGATAAATTAATTTTTGCTCTAGGAACTGCTTTTTCTAAATAAATTTTACTGTCTTCAGGAAAATAAGTTCCTACTAAACCTGCATTTTCTAATACTTGTGAAGCTTTAATATTACCAACTTGTACAGTTTTTGAGAATGTAGCAGATAAATCAGATTTTAATTTTGCATTTGTACCTATGTTTGCATCGTTTGTAATAACAATATCAACACCTCTAGATTCTGTATCTATTGCATTAGCAAAAAATGAAGCAGCAGTGGCATTAGCTTGAGATAATAAATTATCTAATTCTGTACCAGTTCCAGGGCCTTTAAATTGTCCTGTATAAACCACTCTATCATTAATACCCACCCAATATCCATCAACAGTTAATGTTAAATTTAAGTTTGGTATTTTTGATGTAAAACCTAAACTAACACTTCTTGAAGTTTCTTGTTTTAATTTAGGGATTCCTAATAATTTTGCAGCTCTACTATCATTAGAGAAAGTACCAACCTCTTGAGGATTTCCATTTTGATCAAATATAGTTGATGTTGAATTGAAATATATTTGTTGTAATGAAGGAGCTCTAAAGCCAGTATTAAAAGCTGCTCTAATATTGGTATTTTCACTTGCTTTAATTCTTGTTGCAACTTTAACATTAAAAGTAGAACCAAAATCAGAATAATCTTCATATCTAACAGCAAAACTTCCTAAAAAGTTATCCGTAAAATCAGCTTCCATATCAAAGTAACCAGCTACACTGTTTCTTCCACGTGATAATTCATTTTTCGGGCTAAATCCAGGGAATACTTGAGAACCTCCAGGTCTTGAATTTCCAAAAAAGTCTTTTGCTGGAACTTGAGAAGCTAAAGTAATTACTTGTCCATCCGCTGTATATTGTGCATAAGAAGCTTCTTCTCCAGCAATAATTTCGTAATTTTCTAATCTGTATTCAGCACCGAAAGCAATATTTAAGCCAGCCATAGTATCTTCAAAAAACTGGCTAATATCTAAATTAGTAGTATTTTGCATAAAAGAGAATCCTCCAGCATCAAAAGTAGTAGGAGATGAGCTTTGCATAGAAGCATTAAATGTATTACCGATAGTATATAACAATGAATTTTTACCCCAAGTATTGCTAAAATCTACATCCCAATCAGAAACTTTTCCTTTAAGACCTACAGATATGGATTTATCTACTATTGTTGTGTTAATTTCAGGTAAAAAACCATTAAAATATGCTGGCGTATAAGTTCTGCTTTGGTTTGGTAATCTATAAAAACCTGCAGAATTACCAGTCCTAGAACTAACCCCTGCAAAAGAATATAATTCAGTACCTGCTTCATCTAAAGGAAGTGAAAAATTAGCAAAAAAGCGTCCTCCACGTAATGCAGATTGTCCAACTCTCATATTAAAATCGGTTCTGTTTAATCCGCGTGCTGCTAGTTCTGCAGTTGTATTATCTGCAGATAAAATACTTTGTAAATCAGTTTTAGTAGCATTTGGATCTAAATTTAGTCCTGCCATATTACCATAAGTAATTACGTCAGATACATCATCATCTAATAGTTTTGTTAAATCATAACCATCATTTTTTGCATAACGTTCTATGGTATTGTATAGATTGAATACATTTCCTTCCCATTCTTTCATTCTATTATAATCTTGTCTTACATCAAAATCTCCAGTAAAGTTTATAAAACCACCTTTATCACCAAGTTTTAACCCATAATTGGCACTTATGTTAGTAGTAACACCATCAACACCACCAGTTTGTTCGTTTGAATTTTTAGAAAAATTTGCGCCATTAGTAATATTTACAGCTAGCTTATCTGTACTTCTTTTTAAAACAATATTAATAACACCTGCAATAGCATCAGAACCATATTGAGCTGCAGCTCCATCACGTAGAACTTCAATACGTTCAATGGATGCAGCAGGAATTGTGTTTAAATCTGTACCAACACTACCACGACCAAAAGTACCATTAACATTAATTAATGAAGAAGTGTGTCTTCTTTTTCCATTAATTAAAACCAATACTTGATCTGGACCTAAACCTCTTAGAGAAGCTGGATCTATATGGTCAGTACCATCAGAAATTGTTTGTGTATTAGAGGTAAAAGAAGGAGCTACATAGTTAAGTATTTGATTTAAATTTACTTGAGGACCAGCTGTAACTAATTCGCTTACATCAATTACATCAACAGGCACAGGTGTATCTACTGCTGTTCTATTTGGATTTCTTGAACCAACTACAACAATTTCATTTAAAGAAACTCCAGATGCTAATGTGACATTAAATGTTTTAGTGCCATCCATTTGTAATTTCTTTTCGTTATAACCAACGTAAGAAAATACCAAGTTTTCATTTAAACTTACCTTAATCATGTAATTACCATCAAAATCAGTGGTAGTACCACGTGAAGTGCCTTCAACCATTACCGAAACTCCTGGTAAAGGTTGGTTGTTTACATCGGTTACTTTTCCATTTACTTGATACGATTGTGCATGAATCACCATTGTAAAAAGTAAAAAAATGCTTAAAAAAATGTGTCTTTTTTGTTTCATAATTTTATGTTATTAGTAGAATATTCGACAAATTATGGTTAAATATTTAATATATCCAAATATATTTTGTAAAAAATGTTACATAATTATTAAAAAAACACAAAAAATATATGTTTATTTTTGCAGTAAGAATGATTAAGAAAAGAATAAAAAGTACCTTTGAAATAAGATATATTATCTATTCGTTACTATTAAAATGTAAATATTGTTTTTATGATTTTTAAACTAAATAAAAAGTTTTTTTCAAATGTTGTTTTTGTGTTAGCAATGGGTTTATTAATTTATTCTCCTACAAGAATTTGGTTATTAAGGCAGATTGCTTTTTCACCATCTGTTGAAAATGTTAAGGATAGAGTAACTATTAAAAACTATGATTGGCAATTACAAGGATTGAATACTGAAAACATTAACTTTTCAGAAGTAAAAGGAAAAGTAGTTTTTGTAAATTTTTGGGCAACTTGGTGTCCACCGTGTAGAGCAGAATTACCTATGATACAAAAATTATATAACGATTATAAAGATAAAGTTATTTTTATATTTGTTACAAATGAAAATTGGGAAAAAGTGTCTGATTTTTTTAATAAAAATAACTATAATTTACCTGTTTATAATTCAATTTCAACTCCACCAAATCAATTTTTAAAAACAAATAGTATTCCATCAAGTTTTTTAGTAGATAAAAATGGTAGTATTTTAATTGAAAAAGTTGGTGCTGCTGACTGGAATAGTGATAAAACTAGAAATATTATAAACGAAATCCTAAAAAACTGATTGAATTTAGTTTTTTAGGATTTAAAGGTGTGGAAGTAGAGCGTCTTAATTAATTTATTATTCATAATTTTAGAAATCGTATCTTCTATAAGCACTCCATTGTAAACGTTTTGTGTTTGTGAAATTACCAAATACTACCTTTTTTTTGTTTTCCTGTAAGTTTAAATTTAAAGTTGTCATTTTATATAGATTTTAATGGTTTTTTATTAAATGACGCCTTTATAACAGTTTTGTTACTCTATTATGTATAACAAGGTACTATATTAACAAATAATTAACAATATATTACTGAAAACTAGCTAGTTTCAGTTAATATTTCATTTAAACAGTCATTAATAATTGTACAACCATTTATGATTTCTTTTTCTGAAATTGTTAAAGGAGGAGTTATTCTAATAGCTTTTCCTTCGAATAATAACCAAAATAGGAGCAGACCTTTTTCTAAACTTTTTAAAATTACTTTAGAGGCTATATCACTAGATTCAACGATTACGGCTAACATTAAACCTTTTCCTCTTATTTCTGTAATTAAAGGATGTATTAAAAGTTTTCTAAATAACTTTTCTTTTTTTAAAGTTAATTCCATTAAGTTGGAATTTAATAACTCACTTAGAGTTGCAACAGCAGCAGCGGTAATTACTGGATGTCCACCAAATGTAGTAATATGGCCTAATTTTGGGTTTTCTCTTAAAGAAGCCATCATATTGTAAGAAGCAATAAAAGCCCCAATAGGCATTCCACCTCCTAATCCTTTTCCAGTAACAATAATATCAGGAATTACATTATAGTTTTTAAACCCAAATAATTTTCCTGTTCTCCCAATTCCTGATTGAATTTCATCTAGAATTAACAATGCTCCAACTTTTTCACATTGTTTTTTCACCTTTTGTAAATAATTATTTTTAGGAACAATGAATCCAGCTCCACCTTGTATAGTTTCAAGAATAACTGCAGCTGTTTTTGTTGTAATTTTAGTTAAATCAACTTCGTTATTAAAGGATATAAACTTAACTCCTGGAATTAATGGTCTAAATGCACTGTTTTGTGTTTCTGCACCACAAACACTCATAGAACCTTGCGTATTACCATGATAGCCATTTTTAGCCGCTATTATTTCATAACGGCCAGTATAACGTTTAGCTAATTTTATAGCTCCTTCAGTAGCTTCTGTTCCAGAATTGGTAACGTAAACAGTTTCTAAGGATTTAGGTAAATTTTGAGCCAATAATTTAGCTAATTCAACTTGTGGTTTTTGAATAAACTCTCCATAAACCATTACATGAGTATAATTATCTACCTGATTTTTAATAGCTTGTGAAATAGCAGGGTGATTATGTCCTAAGGTATTTGCGGAAACTCCAGCTATAAAATCTAAATATTTTTTACCGTTAATATTATAAACATAATTATCCACTGCTTTTAAAATTTCAATAGCTAAAGGATTTGAGGATGTTTGCGCTTGATATTTAAAGAAATCTTTTTTCAATTATAATTTACTCTTTATTTTTGGTTTTAGTTTATCTGAAATAAAAATATCCTCTTTGGTAATTGGCCGTTCATCTTCTCGCCAAATAAAACCTTTTAATAATTTTTCTTCTTTTGGTAATTTTGATGGAGGATATGTTTTTCCTTCTGGTTTTACATTAAAATCTACCGTATTAATTTCATTGTTTTCTAAAGTGATAAAAATATTATTACTACTTTTCATTTTTGAAATACCAACTAGTTTTTGATGCTCATCTCTTATATAAAAAATAACTTCACTATTACCAATGGCATCTAACGAAGATAATTTGTTATTAAAGAATTTACCATACATGTTTTTTGCTTTTAGCTGACTATAACCAGCCGAATCTTTTTGAATCATAAAAGCATTTCCAAGTATTTTTAAGGAATCTAACTGTTCTGTTTTAGAGTTTGAAATTAAATGAATAGTGTCTCCAACAATTTCATTTCCCTGAGCCCATAATACGGGATTAACTAATAGTTTTGTAAGTCCTGTTTTTTCATTTGTAATTAGAGAATCACATTTACCTTGTAAATCTGTTTTAAAAAATTTGACATTTCTAAAAGCTCTAACTATTCTATCATCTACTTTACCTGTTACCATAATGGTATCGCTGTGCATAAATAAAGAATCTTTTTCAACGGCTGATATTGCTAGTGCTTTTTTAGTAATAAATACAGAATCTTTTAATTTAAAATATTCTGCATAATTTCCTTTAATTATGGATTTGTTGATGGTATCAATAACTTTTATGTGATTTGTAGCAGAAGCAAATTCAAGATTTCCATTGTAATATAAACTATCACCTTCAATGGTTCTGTCTTTATAAAATATTTTTGAGTTTTTTATAAAGGTGGAAATATCCGTTTTAGAATTGTAAGTTCCTCTTTCAGTATAAATAGAATCTTTAACTCCTTTAATTGTTGAAGGTCCAAATAGTTCAGCAACACCTGTTGATGTATAATATTCTAAATGATTGGTTTTTAAATCGCTGTCTTTATTAGTTACAGTAACATTATTAAATGCTTGAAATTTATTAGTTTCAAGATAGTAATTTCCTATTTTACTTTTTAATACATTAGTGGAATCAATAATTGTACCGCTGCATTTATAATATAATTTTTGTTGGTTTCTATCAAATTGGAGAGTATCTGTTTTTAAAGTCATTAATTCATCTTTTAAAACAACATTTCCCCATGAAGTAGCTATTTTTTTTATGCCATCATAATCCGTGTATTTACTATGTTGTATAATTGTATCTCCTTGATTTACAATAACATTACCCATTGCTTTTATCAATTTTTTATCTTGATAAATATAAGCCTTGTCACATCTAAGTGTTGCTCCTTCATGTTCTACAAAAACATTTCCCATGGAAATAGTTGCACCTGGAAATTCAGGTTTAACAAAGGTGTTGTCAGCCCTAAGAATTTTAATTTTTTTTGACTGAGAAAAACCAAAAGTAGCTAATAACAAAAAACTTAATAAAAGTAATTTTTTCAAACTCTAATTTATTTTGTACAAAACTAACAAAAAAGTGAGTAGCAAATTAGGAAATTAAACTAAAATAAAAATAGCATCATAACAAGGTAAGTAAGCATAAATAATCTTTTAACCAAAATAGAATTCTTTAAGTAACTTGTTATGACGCTTAATTTGTGTTTTTTAAATTATCTCATTATTGTTTGCTTCCTGTCTGGACCAACAGAGACAATTTTAACTGGAACTTCAACAAAATCTTCAATAAATTTAATGTATGATTTAAGTTGTATTGGTAATGTGTCAAAATCTGTTATTGAAGTTAAATCTTCATTCCAGCATTCAAATTCAGTAAAAATAGGAGTTACATTATGCGCTTCAATATTGTATGGTAAATGTGTAATTTCTTTACCTTTGTAATTGTATGAAGTACAAGCTTTAATTTTATCAAAACCAGATAAAACATCAGCTTTCATCATCATTAATTGTGTTGCTCCATTAATTTGTACAGCGTATTTTAACGCTACTAAATCTAACCATCCACATCTTCTTGGTCTGCCAGTGGTAGCACCAAATTCATTTCCAACTTTAGCCATTTTTGCACCATCTTCATCAAATAATTCTGTAGGAAATGGTCCAGAACCAACTCTTGTGGTATATGCTTTAAAAATACCAAACACTTCACCAATTTTACCTGGAGCTACTCCTAAACCTGTACAAGCTCCTGCAGCTGTAGTATTTGATGAAGTAACAAATGGATAGGTTCCAAAATCGATATCTAATAAAGAACCTTGTGCACCTTCAGCAAGAATAGATTGATTATTTTTTAAAGCGGTATTAATAAATTCTTCGCTATCAATAAAAGGTATTGTTTTTAAAGTTTTAATTGCTTCGTAAAATTCTGTTTCTAATTCTTCCAAATCAAATTGAACATCTACATCAAAAAAAGCTAACATTTTTAAATGCTTAGCAGCTAATGCTTTGTATTTTTCTTTCCAATCCGAAAGTTCTAAATCACCAACTCGCATACCGTTTCTACCAGTTTTATCCATGTAAGTTGGTCCAATTCCTTTTAATGTTGAGCCAATTTTAGCTTTTCCTTTTGAAGCTTCGCTTGCTGCATCTAATAAACGATGTGTAGGTAATATTAAATGTGCTTTTCTTGAAATAAATAATTTTGAAGGTATATCTAAATTAAATTTAGCTAAATCTTCTATTTCCTTTTTAAATATTACAGGATCTATAACTACACCATTTCCAACAATATTTTTAGCTTTTTTATGAAAAATACCTGAAGGAATGGTGTGCAATACATGTTTGTGACCATCAAACATTAAAGTGTGACCAGCATTTGGACCGCCTTGAAATCTTGCTATTAAATCATAATTAGCGGTAAGGACATCTACAATTTTACCTTTACCTTCGTCTCCCCATTGTAGTCCTAGTAATAAATTTACATTCATTTAAATATAGATTAGTTGTTTATATTGTTTTTTGTTGCGTAAAAATAAAGTGAGTGTTTATGAATTTTTATATCAAAAGTATCTTCAATTGTTTTTTTGATAGTTTGAACTCGTGGATCGCAGAATTCAATAACTTCTCCTGTGTCAGTTAAAATAACATGATCGTGTTGTTTATCAAAATAGCATTTTTCATAATAAGCTTGGTTTTTACCAAATTGATGTTTTCTGACTAGGCCAGAATCTAAAAGCAATTCAATAGTATTATATAAGGTTGCTCTACTAACTCTGTAGTTTTTATTTTTCATTTGAATGTAAAGAGATTCTATATCAAAATGAACTTCCAAATCGTAGATTTCTTGTAAAATAGCAAATCGTTCTGGAGTTTTTCTATGTTTATTAGCTTCTAAAAAGTTAATGAACACGTTTTTTACGATCGTTTGATTTTCTTTATTCATATAAATATTTTTAACTTATTGCTATTTCTACAAAGTTACTTTTAATTTTTTAATTTAATTTGAGTTAATTAGGTAGTTTTCAACTTTAAATTGTTAATAGTTATAATTTGTAAATTCGGTCAACTTTATCAATCCCTTCAATCTTTTTTATACTATCGCTTAATTTTTGTAATTGTGTTTTATTTTTAATGCTTAATAGTATTTTTCCTTCAAAAATGCCATCGTTTCCTGAGATATTTAAGCTATGAATATTAACATTCATATTGTTAGATATTACTTGAGTAATTTCGTTTACCATACCTACGTGATCTATACCATGAATTTTTAAAATAGCTTTAAATTCTTGTTTTGTAGAATCAATCCATTTTGCTGGAATAATTCTATACGCATAATTAGAACGTAAACTTACTGCATTTGGACAATCGGTTTTATGAATTTTTATACCATCATTGATTGTAATAAATCCAAAAACTTTATCTCCAGGAATAGGGTTACAGCAAGGTGATTTTTTATAATCTAGTTGTTCTTCATCTTTACCAAATACTAAAGAATCGTATTTTTCAGTTACTTCATCTTTATTTATTAACTCAGTATTTGGGTTACGTTTTATTCTATTTTTGAAAAAGTTGACAATTGTATTATTTCTTTTAGCAGCAAATTCTTTCAATTGTTTATTATCAATAGAGCCATTTCCAATTCTAAAAAACAAATCTTTACTTGTGCTTAATTTGAAATAACTTACTAATTCATTAACAACTTTCTCTGTTAGATTTATCTTTATATGTTTTAATTTTCGAATTAAAATTTCTTTTCCTTCTTGAGCAATTAGTTTTTCATCTTCTCTTAATGCGTTTTTAATACGAGTTCTTGCGCGTGCAGTTACTACAAAATCTAACCAACCAAAGCTTGGTTTTTGATTTTTTGAAGTAATAATTTCTACCTGATCACCACTATTTAGCACATGACTTATAGGTTTTAATTTTCCATTTATTTTAGCTCCTCTACAACTCATACCAACTTGAGTGTGAATTGCAAATGCAAAATCTAGCGCCGTTGCATTTTTTGGAAGTGCTTTTAAATCACCATTTGGAGTAAAGACAAAAATTTCTTTGGCATATAAATTTAATTTAAAATCTTCAACAAAATCTATTGCATTTCCGTTAGGATTTTCTAAGGAATCTTTAATGCGATTAAGCCAATCATCTAATCCGCTTTCTCGTTCATTTTGATTTTTATATCTATAATGTGCTGCGTAGCCTTTTTCAGCAATTTCATCCATTCGAGCAGAACGTATTTGAACTTCTACCCATTTGCCTTGTGGTCCCATTACAGTAATATGCAAGGATTCGTAGCCAGTAGATTTAGGTTGACTTATCCAATCACGTAGTCTACTTGGATTTGGCCTAAAATGATCAGTTACAATGGAATATATTTTCCAAGCATCAAATTTTTCATCTTTTAAAGTAGATTCATAAATAATTCTAATAGCAAATTTATCATAAACTTCATCGTAGGAAACTCCTTGAGTTAGCATTTTTTTGCGAATGGAGTAGATAGACTTCCGTCTTCCTTTTATAATATATTTAAATCCTTCTTTGTCTAAAGACTTTTTAATGAAATTAGAAAACGATTCTATATATTTATCTTGTTGGTCTTTACTTTGAGTTATTTTTTGTTTAATATCGTCATAAACATCTGGCTCAGTGTACTTAAGGCCTAAATTTTCTAATTCGGTTTTAATATTATACAATCCTAATCGATGGGCTAAAGGAGCATAAATATATAAGGTTTCAGAAGAAATTTTTAGCTGCTTATGCACAGGCATTGCATCCATCGTTTTCATATTATGTAAACGATCTGCAATTTTAATAAGAATAACACGAACATCATCATTTAGAGTGAGTAGCATTTTCCTAAAATTCTCTGCTTGTAAAGAAGTATCATTATCTTTATTTAAATGAGATATTTTAGTAAGTCCGTTTACAATTCTCCCAACAGTTTCTCCAAATAAACGCTCAATATCTTCTAAAGTATACTCGGTGTCTTCAACAACATCATGTAACAAAGCCGAAATAATAGACTTTGTACCTAAACCAATTTCGTAGGCTACAATTTTTGCAACTGCAATTGGATGAAAAATATAAGGTTCTCCTGTTTTTCTTCGTTGATTTTTATGTGCTTCAACAGCAATTTCAAAAGCTTTTCGAATTTCTTTTTTATCTGTTGCAGTAAATGATTGATAAGCACCTTTAAGCAAATCTTTATATCGCTTGGTAATTTCTTTGTTTTCCTCTTCTGTGCTTAAGTTGTAGGTCATAGATTAAAATTACTATTTTAAAATTTAATAGGCAATGACTAAAATTATTTTTTTAAATTTTGAATTCTTTGTAATAAAGTTGGATGAGAATAATGAATTTTAACATATAAATTATCAGGAGTTAAATTACTTAAGCTATTTTTTGATAATTTTTTTAAAGCGGATATTAATGCCGCTGAATTATAATTATTTTTTGCATAATCATCTGCTTGATACTCAAACTTTCTAGATAACATATTCATAAAATAATTAGTTATTTCAGAAATTGGACTATATAAAATTGCGAATGAAATTAAGCCAATATGAAAGCTATTTGTTGTAACTCCTAAAGCTTGAGACAATGTTGAATTTCCAACTAATAATGATAAAATATATAAAGTGAATCCCATTAATAAAACAGCTAAAATCATATTATAAATAATATGTTTGTTTTTATAGTGACCAACTTCGTGCGCTAAAACTGCTACAATTTCATCGGTGGTTAAATCTTTAATTAAAGTATCGTACAAAGTAATACGTTTTTGATTTCCAAATCCAGAAAAATATGCATTTGCTTTAGAGGAACGTTTTGAACCATCAATTACATAAATATTTTGAATTTTAAATCCTATTTTATCTGCAAACTGTTCTATAGCAGTTTTTAATTCTCCTTCTTCTAAAGGTGTTTGTTTATTAAAAATAGGAACAATTAATTTTGAATAAAAAAGATTCAATAAAACACTAAATCCACTAATTAAAATCCAAGTACACCACCAAAAATTGTTAGTAGTTAATTTATAAAATAATGTTATGAGGGCTAAAATTCCTCCTCCAATTATAATTAGCATAAGCCAACTTTTAATTTTATCGAAAATAAATGTTTTAATGGTGGTTTTATTAAATCCAAATTTTTCTTCGATAACAAAAGTTTTATAATAGGAGAAAGGTATGTTTATTATATCACTGGCAAAAAATATAGTTCCAAAGAAAATTAACGCTATTATAATTTCATTTTCCGAAAAATTTCTGGCAAAGGAATCTACTATTTTAAATCCATCAAACATAAAAAAAAGTATAGTGATGATTATAGAAAAGGTGCTTGTAATTAAAGAAAATTTATGGTTTACTTTTTTATAATTTTGCGATTTTAAATATTCGTCTTCAGAATAGATATCATTTAACTCCTTTGGAATAGCATCGTTAAAATGAGCTGCATTTTTAGAGTTTAAAAATGTGTCAATTAAATATTTAGCCACAATAATGGCTATTAATATATAAAATAGAGTAGTAGGATTCATAGGGTTATTTTAAATTTCGTTGTCTAATAGCTTCAAAAATAATGATTGCTGCGCTAACAGAAACATTCATAGAGTCTATAACTCCTTTCATTGGAATAATTATGTTTTTTGTAGTTTTTTGTAGCCATTCATCGGATAATCCTGTTGCTTCTGTGCCTACAATTATTGCACAAGGTTTTGTATAATTTATAGTTTGATATTCTACTGAAGCGGTTAATGCAGCTCCGTACATTTCAATATTATTAACGGTTAAATACTGCATAATTTCTTGCGTAGTACCTGTAGCTATTTGAGTTGTAAAAACACAACCTACACTAGACCGAATAATATTTGGATTATACATATCGTTTTTAGGGTTTGCAATAAAAATGGCATCAATTCCCGCTGCATCTGCAGTTCTTAATAAAGCACCAATATTTCCTGGTTTTTCAGGAGCTTCAGCAACTAAAATTAAAGGATTTTCATGCTTAAATTTTATGTTGTTTATGGTATGATTTTTTCCTTCAGTTAAAGCTATAATTCCTTCAGTAGAATCTCTTAACGCTAATTTTTTATAAACTTCGTTTGAAATTTCAATAATTTCGATAGAATAATTAACTGTTTTTTGTAATTCTTCAATTGTTGACATTGAAATAACTGAGGTGTCAATTATTAACTTTTCAATAGAATAATTACCCTTAATAGCTAAAGAAATTTCCCGTAATCCTTCAATTAAAAAACGATTTGTTTTTTTGCGAAGTTTTGACTTTTCCTTAAGCTGAATCAGCTCTTTTATAAACTTATTTTGTAAACTACTAATGTGTTTATGCATAATGCAAAAATATGTTTAATAACTAAAATTTATGCGATTTATAATAATTAATTAATAGGAATACCATTTTATTATACTCTTTAATACCGTCTTTTTGTTTGTTAGCTTTTAAAAAGGAATTGTAAAAACCTTTAAAGTATTTTTCGCTCCAGTTTTGGTACGATTTCCAAAAATTCTGATTCTGTTGCATATCTTTTAAAATTCCTTTGTTGATGGATTTTTTAAGAGTTTCATATTCTGATGGATTTTTCTTGTAAACTTCAAATAAACAGTATTTAAGCGCCATAACGTATCCTGCATATTTAAAATAGTAATCTTTTGAATTAATAGCAGCTAAATAACCTACAAAATTTGCTCCGCTTTCTGAAGCAATTCCTATTTGATGTGCCATTTCATGACAAACTGTTGCGGGATAATCATTTTTTGGAATTAAATAATTTACTTGAGCTTCATTAGTAAACGGATTTAAATATCCTGCAAACCCCATATAAGTTAACGGTACGCTAAATAAAGAACTTTTAACTGAAAAATGATTGTATTTAAAAGTAGGGTTATGAACTTCTAATTGTTTATACGCATCAAAAGCCATAGATCTAAGTTGTTTTTTTGAGCTTGGATTAGCTATTACAATAGTATCATTTTTAGAAATTTGGTAGTGAATATCATTAGTTTTGTTTATAAGCTTTTTTGTAAAAACAATTAATTCATTTGTAGAGTAAGGAGAATTAGAAATACCAAGAACAGAAGTTAATGGTTCTCTTAAATAATTTAGTCCCCAGTTAAAATTAAAGAAAAAAACAAAAACTGAAAAAATTCCGACAGCTTTAAAAAAGGTAGGTTTTAATTGAATTTTTCTAAATTTAATTAGCTTATATACATTTATAATTAATAAAATAATTACTACAAAATAAAAAATATCTCCAATGGAAAAAGGAATCCAACCTAGTAAAACTCTAAGTATAGTTGAAATAATTTTATATAATCCGTTGGTATAATACAACTCAATTAACTTTGGGTGCATTGCTAATAACTGAATAAATGCCCATTGTAAAATTAAAATGACAGCTAATATTTTATAAACTTTTGTTTTTTTCATAATCCAAAAATATAAAAATTAAAAGTAGAATAGCTATTTAATTAGTTATTAACAAAAAAGGTAGTTGTAAACAAAATATGTGCACAAAATAATTATTTAGATGTGTATTTTTAAGGATTAAAAATTACATTTGCTTAAGTTTAAAATTGTGAGAAATTTAAAGATTGTTATTTAATATCTTAATTTAATTTTTTATTTTTAACCAATAAGAAGTAGTTATGCATATTTCTTATAATTAATTGATTTGTAAATAAATAAACTATTTTTTTTGTGAAAAACATTCAACCTATATCTTCTAAAAAAATTAAAAAAAACGTAGTAATAAATCTTGAAAAAGGCAAATTGCCACCTCAAGCAATAGATTTAGAAGAAGCAGTTTTAGGAGCTATGATGATTGACAAAAAAGGAGTAGACGATGTTATTGACATTTTACACTCGGATGTTTTTTACAAAGAAGCACATCAATTAATTTACGATGCAATTTATACTTTATTTCAAAATACAGAGCCAATTGATTTACGAACCGTTTCTAATCAGTTAAGGCAATCTGGTAATTTAGATGTGGTTGGAGGCGATTTTTATTTAATAAATTTAACTCAAAAAGTATCTTCATCAGCGCATATTGAGTTTCATGCTCGTATTATTCTTCAAAAATATATTCAGCGTAAATTAATTTCTATTTCATCTGAAATTATTGAAGAAGCATATGACGAAACTGTAGATGTTTTTGATTTATTGGATGATGCAGAATCTAAACTATTTGAAGTAACTCAAGGAAATTTAAAAAAGAGTTCCGAAGTTGCGGAAGGCCTGGTAAAACAGGCAATTGATAAAATTCAGGAAATATCCAATCAATCTGGAATGAGCGGTATTGCAACTGGATTTACTCGTTTAGATGAATTAACTTCAGGTTGGCAACCATCCGATTTAGTTATTATAGCAGCAAGGCCAGGTATGGGTAAAACAGCCTTTGTAATGTCTATGGCAAAAAATATGGCTATTGATTTTGATACTCCTGTTGCAATATTTTCTTTGGAAATGTCATCAGTTCAGTTAATTACCAGGATGATTTCAAGTGAAACAGGAATATCTTCAGGTAAATTAAGAAAAGGTAATTTAGAACCTCACGAATGGGAGCAACTAAATGTAAAAGTTAAAAACTTATCAAAAGCACCTATTTTTATTGATGATACACCATCATTATCCATTTTTGATTTACGAGCAAAAGCCAGACGTTTAGCATCACAACACGGAATTAAATTAATAATTATTGATTATTTACAATTAATGACTGCTGGTTCCGCACAAAAAGGTGGAGGAAACAGAGAACAAGAAATATCTACAATATCTCGAAACTTAAAAGCTTTAGCTAAAGAATTAGGAATTCCTGTAATTGCTTTATCACAACTTTCTCGTGCTGTAGAAACTAGAGGAGGAAGTAAACGTCCTTTATTATCTGATTTGCGTGAATCTGGAGCTATTGAGCAAGATGCAGATATAGTTTCTTTTATTTACAGACCAGAATATTATGGAAATACTGAATGGGATGATGAAGAAAGAACACCTTGCGAAGGTCAAGCGGAATTTATTGTAGCAAAACACAGAAATGGTGGTTTAGATAATATCAAACTGAAATTTACAGGCCATTTAGCTCAGTTTAGTAACTTAGATGAAGATAGTGGTTTTGAATTTCAATCCAAAATGAATGCACCTACTGCAGAAGAAGCTTTTGGAACGACAAAAAAAGAGGAAGATGAAGACTTTCCATTTTAACTAAAATTTCACCTTTTGAAACTCAAAAAAATAATTTTGTTTTTTTTCTTGGTTGTATTATCTAATACCATGTTTGCATCTTTCATATTAATTCCGATGGATGCAGTTACACAAAAAAATCACCTAAAAGCTTATGGCATTACTTATTGGTCCATTCAACATGGCCATAAAGCAAAATGGTTATTAAATTACGAAGGTGGCTCATTTTTGTTAGAGGACACAAAAGAAACTCGAAATGAATGTGTTATTAGAGGGGTTACATTTGAAATAATTTCAGATGTAGAGGCTGCAAATATTTTAAAAGAAATTAGTAGTCCATCAAAAAATACAGATGCAGTTGTGCTTGAAAAAGCTCCAAAAATTGCTGTATACTCTCCAAAAGATAAAATGCCTTGGGATGATGCCGTTACACTAGTTTTAACATACGCTGAAATTCCTTTTGATGTAATATATGATGAAGATGTATTAAATGATAAACTTTTACAATATGAGTGGTTGCACTTACATCATGAAGACTTTACAGGTCAATATGGAAAATTTTATGGCGCTTACAGAAATGCTCCTTGGTATATAGAACAAAAGAAAAATGCGGAGGAATTAGCCAAAAAACTAGGTTTTAATAAAGTTTCCAAAGAAAAACTAGCTGTTGTTAGAAAAATTAGAGATTTTGTAATTGGAGGAGGATTTATGTTTGCAATGTGCTCTGCAACAGATAGTTTTGATATTGCCTTGGCAGCTCAAAATACAGACATTTGCGAAAGCATGTTTGATGGAGATCCAACAGAATTAAATTATCAAGATAAATTAGATTTTAGTACAACTTTTGCTTTTCAGAATTTTAAATTAGAAAGAAATCCTCTAGTTTATGAATTTTCTTCTATAGATATGACTAATAAAAGAAAAATTAAACGTACTTCCGATTATTTCACCTTACAAGAATATTCAGCAAAATGGGATCCAATTCCAACTATGTTATGTCAAGATCATACACAATATATTAAGGGATTTATGGGACAAACTACAGCTTTTGATAAAAACACCATAAAACCTAACGTATTAGTTATGGGAAAAAACATGAATAATGGAGAAGCTCGTTATATTCATGGTGTTATAGGAAAAGGAATGTTTACTTTTTACGGAGGACATGATCCTGAGGATTATCAACATAGAGTTGGGGATTTAAAAACAGAACTCGATTTACACCCTAATTCACCTGGCTATAGGCTAATATTAAATAATGTATTGTTTCCTGCAGCTAAAAAGAAAAAGCAAAAAACCTAACCAGAAGCGTTTTAAATTTATTTTCTAAATTTTTTCTTGCCTCACCATTTTAAAACAGTATTTTTGTTGCTTTAAATTAAATTTTAATTAAATGTCAACAACACAACAATTAAAAGAATTTACACAACAAGTTCGTAGAGATATTGTTAGAATGGTACACGCCGTTCAATCTGGACATCCAGGAGGTTCTCTAGGATGTGCGGAATTCTTAACCGTCTTATATCAAAAAGAATTAAAATATTCTACTGACTTTACTATGGATGGGAAAAATGAAGATTTGTTCTTTTTGTCTAACGGACACATTTCTCCCGTATATTACAGTGTTTTAGCCAGAAGTGGTTTTTTTCCCGTGGAAGAATTAGCAACTTTCAGAAAATTAGGAACACGATTACAAGGTCATCCAACAACTCACGAAGGTTTACCAGGCATTAGAATTGCATCAGGTTCATTAGGACAAGGAATGAGTGTTGCTATAGGCGCAGCTCAAGCTAAAAAGCTAAATGGCGATACTAATTTAGTATATTCATTACATGGTGATGGAGAATTAGATGAAGGTCAAATTTGGGAAGCTGCAATGTATGCTGCAGGTAAAAATATTGATAATTATATTGCAACTGTTGATTATAATCAAAAACAAATTGATGGAGCAACAAATGATGTAATGCCTTTAGGTGATTTAAAAGCTAAATTTGAAGCTTTTGGTTGGATAGTATTAGAAGTGAAAAAAGGAAATGATATTGAAGCTATAATTGCTGGTTTAGATGAAGCAAAATCTAAAACAGGAAAAGGAAAACCTGTATGTATATTATTATATACTGAAATGGGAAATGGAGTAGATTTTATGATGCATACACACGCTTGGCATGGAAAACCACCAAGTGATGCTCAGCTAGAAAGCGCTTTACAACAAAATCCAGAAACTTTAGGAGATTATTAAAAATACAATCCTGCATTTATTAGCAGGATTTTTTTTGTGATATAATTAAGTTTATCCAATTGAATTATTGTAATAATACTTTTATATTTACATCTGTTCAAAAAAATAATATTTAAATGAAAATAGGTATAGTTTGTTATCCAACTTTTGGAGGTAGTGGAGTAGTAGCAACAGAATTAGGAATGGCTTTAGCCGAAAATGACCACGAAGTACATTTTATAACCTATAAACAACCAGTTCGTTTAGATTTTATTTCTGATAATATTCATTTTCATGAAGTATTTGTTGAAGAATATCCTTTATTTCATTTTCAGCCTTATGAATTAGCGCTTTCTACAAAAATAGTAGAAGAAGTAGAGAAACATGCTATAGAAATACTACACGTACATTATGCTATTCCACACGCATATGCGGCTTATATGGCCAAGCAAATGCTATTAGAAAAAGGTATTGAAATTAAAGTAGTTACTACATTACACGGAACAGATATTACACTTGTAGGAAGTCATCCTAATTACAAAGCAGCAGTTGAATTTAGCATAAATAATTCGGATGTGGTTACTACCGTTTCAGAAAGTTTAAAGCAGGATACTTTACGATTGTTTTCTATTAGAAAACCAATTCATGTAATTTATAATTTTATCGACTTTACAAAATATCCAGACATTGTTTCTCCTGAATGCCAAAGAAATGCTATTGCCAATGAAAATGAGCGTATTATAATTCACATAAGTAATTTGCGCCCAGTAAAAAGAGCAGAAGATGTAATAACCACTTTTTATAAAATTCAAAAAGAAATACCTGCTAAATTATTATTGGTTGGAGAAGGTCCTGACAGAGAAAAAATAAAAAAACTCACAAAGGAATTAAAAATTGAAAAAAATGTTCTGTTTTTAGGAAACAGTACAGAAGTTAATAAATTACTTTGTTACTCAGATTTAATTATTTTGCCATCTGAAACTGAGAGTTTTGGATTGGTAGCTTTAGAAGCTATGGCTGCTAAAACTCCTGTAATTTCTACAAATACAGGAGGCTTACCTGAAGTTAATATACAAGGAATAACAGGATTTTTAAGCAATGTTGGTGATACAGATGAAATGGCTAAAAATGCCATAAAAATTCTAAAAGATAAAGAGGTGCTAAAACAGTTTAAACAAAATGCATTTGAACAAGCAAAAAAGTTTAGCCTTGATCAAATTTTACCTGCATACTTAAAGGTTTATAAAGAAGTTCTAGACGATTGTTGTTAAATCATATAATAATTAAACGCATCAATTAAAAACGAATTTTCTACCGTACAATTTAATTCACAATTTTCAAAAGAATTTAAAAGAACGAAGTTTACATTTCCATTAATATTCTTTTTATCGTGAATTAGTAAATCAATAATAGTATCAAAATCGGAGGAAAAAATTTCAATTTTTCCAAATAAAGCTTGTATTTTATTCTTTACTTCTTCTACTAAATTTAAGGGGAAATTAAATTTTATATGAGATAAATACAATTCCATAACCATGCCAACAGCAATTGCTTCTCCGTGGGTTAAAGTCACTTTATCTTTTGACTCTAAAAAATAAGATTCAATTGCGTGACCTAAAGTATGTCCAAAATTCAATATTTTTCGTAAACCATTCTCTTTTGGATCTTTAGAAACTACTTCATTTTTAATTGCTATAGATCTATAAATTAACGGAGTTATATTACTCACTGTTAATTGTTTAAATGTTTTTATCTCATTCCATAATTGAACGTCATAAGTAAGCCCATATTTAATTATTTCAGCTAAACCAGAAAGTAATTCTCTAGGCGGTAAAGTTTCTAAATAATTAGAATCAATTAAAACCATTTCTGGGTTTGAAAATAAACCTATTTGATTTTTTAAAACACCTAAATCAACTCCAGTTTTTCCACCTACTGACGCATCTACCATACTCAATAAAGTTGTAGGAATATTTATAAAAGAAATACCTCTTTTAAAGGTAGAGGCAGTAAATCCGCCCATATCTGTAATAACTCCTCCTCCTAAGTTTACAAGCAAACTTTTTCTATCTGCACCTAAATCCGTCAATTTTTTCCAAAGAAAATTACAAGTTTCTAAATTTTTAAAAGATTCACCAGATGGTATTTCAATTATTTCAAATGGATACTGTTTTGAAAGTTTAGTTACAAAATTATCATAGCAATAATTATGTGTATTTTCATCTACTAAAATAAAGCATTTAGAAGGCTTAAAATTTTCTAAAAATCCTTCAAATTTTAAATATCCTGAATTTGAAAAGTGTACAAAATAATTATTTGATAAAATAGATGTCATTTATGTGATTTTTTTTGCAAAATAAGGATAAAAATCATAAAATATTAAATCTCTCGTGAGTATCTTTGCAAAAAGATATACAACATGGAAAATATATTTAATAACACCGAAGTAGCATTTGCTCTAAAGTCTGATTCAGAACTAGATAGAGCTTTTTATCTATTTGAAATGATAAAAAGAGAACCTTTAGTTAAAATTGGCACAGTACTTACCAAATTTGCACTTAAAACACACCTTCCTGTTGAAGGTTTAATTCGTTCTACAGTATTTGATCATTTTTGTGGTGGAGTAACCGAAGAAGATTGTATGCCTGTAATTGATAAAATGTATACCAAAAATGTCCATTCTGTATTGGATTATTCTGCTGAAGGAAAAGAAGATGAAGTTCAGTTTGATTTTGCTATGCAAAAAACATTAAACACAATTAAATTTGGTAAAGAAAAAGATAGTTTGCCTTTTGCAGTATTTAAACCAACAGGTTTAGGACGTTTTGATTTGTATCAAAAAATTACAGAAGGTAAACCATTAGATACTCATGAAGAATTAGAATGGAAACGCATTATAGAAAGATATGATACTATAAGTAAAGCTGCTTTTGATGCTGATATACCTTTATTAATTGATGCAGAAGAAACTTGGATGCAAACAGCAGCAGATAATTTAATAGAAGATATGATGCGTAAATACAACACCAAAAAAGTAGTAGTATTTGGTACTTTACAATTGTATCGTTGGGATAGATTAGATTATTTGAAAGAATTACATAAAAGAGCAAAAAATGAAGGCTTTAAAATAGGAATGAAACTAGTTAGAGGTGCTTATATGGAAAAAGAAAGAGAACGCGCTGAAAAATTTGGTTATAAAGATCCAATATGTGTAAATAAAGCTGCTACAGATAAAATGTATAATGATGTTTTAACTTATATGGTTGAAAACATTAATGAAATGGCTATATTTGAAGGCACTCATAATGAAGAAAGTTCTTATTTATTAATGGAGTTAATTGATAAATATAAACTAGATAAAAACGACAAACGCATTTGGTTTGGTCAATTATTTGGTATGAGTGATCATATAAGTTATAATTTAGCCGAATTAGGTTATAATGTAGCTAAATATCTTCCATTTGGACCTGTAAAAGACGTAATGCCTTATTTAATTAGACGTGCCGAAGAAAATACATCTGTTGCTGGGCAAACTAATAGAGAATTGGAATTATTAAAAGCCGAAAGAAAAAGAAGAAAAATATAAATTAATTTATAATACTATAAAAAAAGAGCTGATAAAATCGGCTCTTTTTTTTTGTGGTTCAATTTTTTTTCTTTGGACTAGTTAATTTAATTACTACAATAATTAAAATTAAAAAAACTAGAAACATAAATGTAGATGCTATTATCCCCCAATTCAAGTTAGATAAAGCTATAGCATTAAAAATATTCATAATATTAGGTGTTTTTATTCAAATTTATAAAAAATATTTAAAAATTATTCTTTGTCTCTTTTATTTAAATAAACCAAATAAAACAACTACTTTTGCAACTTCTTAAAAATCAGAACATGAAATCTATTAGAAATATAGCAATTATTGCGCACGTTGACCACGGAAAAACTACTTTGGTGGATAAAATTATTGATCAAGCAAAAATTTTAGATGAACGAAAACACCATACAGAGTTATTGCTTGACAGTAATGATTTAGAGCGTGAACGAGGAATTACTATTCTTTCTAAAAATGTTTCTGTAAATTATAAAGGTGTAAAAATTAATATTATTGATACTCCTGGCCATGCCGATTTTGGAGGAGAAGTAGAGCGAGTTTTAAAAATGGCAGATGGTGTTTTACTTTTGGTAGATGCCTTTGAAGGCCCAATGCCTCAAACACGTTTTGTATTAGGTAAAGCTTTAGAACTAGGTCTAACCCCAATATTAGTTGTAAATAAAGTAGATAAACCAAACTGTACACCTGATTTAGTACATGAAAAAGTCTTTGATTTAATGTTTGCTTTAGATGCTACAGAAGATCAATTGCACTTTGAAACTATTTATGGTTCAGCAAAACAAGGTTGGATGAACACAGATTGGAATAAACCTACAGATAATATTATTCCATTATTAGATGCTATTATTAAACACATTCCTGAAGCACCTTATTTTGAAGGAACTCCTCAAATGCAAATAACTTCTTTAGATTTTTCTTCTTTTGTAGGAAGAATTGCAATTGGAAGAGTTTTTAGAGGAGATTTAGCAGTTGGAAAAGATTATATGTTATGCAAAGCAGATGGAGTTACCAAAAAGGTTAGAATTAAAGAATTACACACTTTTGAAGGTTTAGGAAAAAACAAAGTAGAATCTGTTAGAAGTGGAGATATTTGTGCAATTACAGGATTAGAAGGATTTGATATAGGAGATACTATAGCAGATATAGAAAATCCAGAACCATTACCACGTATTAAAGTGGACCAACCAACAATGAGTATGTTGTTCACTATTAATAATTCCCCATTTTATGGTGGAGAAGGTAAATTTGTTACTTCTCGCCATTTAAGAGATAGACTATATAAAGAAACAGAAAAAAATCTTGCTTTACGTGTAGAAAACACGGATACAGAAGATAAATTTATTGTATTTGGACGAGGAATATTACATTTATCAGTCTTAATTGAAACTATGCGTAGGGAAGGCTATGAAATGCAAGTTGGTAGACCTCAAGTTATAATTAAAAATATTGATGGTGTTAAATCAGAACCTTATGAAACATTATTTATTGATGTTCCTGAAGAATCTGCAAGTAAAGCCATTAATTTAGTTTCTTTAAGAAAAGGAGATTTATTAGTAATGGAACCAAAAGGAGATTTTCAACATTTAGAGTTTGATATTCCTTCAAGAGGTTTAATAGGTTTACGAAACAAAGTGTTAAATGCTACAGCTGGTGAAGCAATTATGAATCATAGATTACGAGGATTTGACGCTTTTAAAGGTGAAATTAGTACTTCTACAAATGGCGCAATAGTTTCTTCTGAAACCGGTAAAGCTACAGCATACGCTATAGATAAATTGCAGGATAGAGGTAAATTTTTTATAGAACCTAACCAAGATATTTATAAAGGTCAAGTTGTTGGAGAATTTAATAAACAAGAAGATTTAGCTGTAAATCTAATCAAAGGTAAAAAACTTACTAACGTTAGAAAATCTGGAACGGATGACAGTGTTAAAATAGCTCCTAAAATTGATTTTTCATTAGAAGAGTGTATGGAATACATTAAAGATGATGAATATTTAGAAGTTACTCCGCAAAGTTTACGTATGCGTAAAATAAGTTTTAAATAGTGTAATTAGTTTAAAATAAAGCTTTAGTAAGTTTTTTTTTGGATTGCTTTATAGATTAGAATAAAAGTCAAAGACCTATAAACTTTTTTAAAGTTTATAGGTCTAATTTATTATTCTAAAAAAATTAAAAGCATGCATACCTTAAAAAAAATTACCTTATTAATTACAACTTTTATAATAGCTATTTCTTGTGAAACAGATGAAAACAAAGCTTCAGATGAGTATCTTCTAAATAGTATATACAATAGTAAAATTACTAGTGAGACTTTAACATCTAATGAAAAAAATGATTTGTTATTTTCACGTGAAGAAGAAAAATTAGCTAGAGATGTTTATATAAATTCATATAATAAATATGGTTTAAGCATTTTTAATAATATTTCTTCTAGCGAACAAAAACATATGGATAGCGTTTTAAAAGCTTTAATAAAATACGGTTTAGAAGATCCTGCTTCAACTTCTATTGGAGTTTTTAGTAATCAAACGCTTCAAAATTTATATAATGAATTAGTTGATAAAAGTAATACTTCACTAACAGATGCTTTAATTGTTGGTTGTTTTATTGAAGATTTAGATATTAAAGACCTAGACGACTTAATATCGAGAACGGATGAGAATATGATAATAAATACTTACGAAAGTTTAAAATGTGGCTCAAGAAACCACTTGAGAAGCTTTATAAATCAATTAGAGTCTATTAAAGTTAATTATGAACCTCAATATATTTCTTTGGAAGATTTTAATGCTATAATAAATAGCGATTTAGAACACTGCGGAAATAATTAATATAAGTTTTTAAAGAAACGCTTTGCTAAAATGTAAAGCGTTTCTTTTTATAAAGTAATCTAAATATTGTTTTAATGACAATGTTGCTTATGTCCATGTCCACAGTTACAACCAGAAGATTCATGAGACACAGGAGATAAAGCTTCTAAAGTTCCTTTTATTAATTTATCAATTGCTATATCAGGATCGGTTTCTTCAATTTTATAACAAGCTACGTTTTGTTTTGCTAATTTTTGAATTGCACCATTGCCAATTCCTCTGGTTAATAATATATCAACATCATATAAAACAGAGGTTGTATTTACATCATGCAAAACATTATGTAAAATTTCTTCTTTTTTTAATTCTAATAATTTTTTATCAGTCATAACATTATCCTTAATAGTGTACACTAAAAAATTTCTACACTTTCCAGCATGTTCAAATATTGTCTTTCTATTTTGAGCTGTAATTGCAACTAGTGTTTTCATAATTTTAAATTTTAAAACAAAAATAATAGATAGGAGCAAGGTATATTGCAACCATTGTTACGATTTTAAGTAATAATTATTGCATTTAATACCTCAAAATAAGGATGTTAAACCATAGTTATTAACAATTTTTATATAAGTGAAAAAATTATTTTAACTTTTTATAGATACTTAAAAATGAATTGTACTCAAATACCTTAATTTTATTAAATAATAACATAATATATTGAATAACAATACATTATAAATATAATTACTTGAATAACTGATTTGTATTTTTAGAATAACAGCATTATAATTTCATTAAATCAACCTTAATATTTTATCAAAAAATGAAAGTTTTTAACAAATAAATTTGTTTAATAAAATAATTGTATATACATTTGATGTCTATACAATAGTAGTATAGATAATTGTTGTCCCCCCGAAGTTGAATAAAAATGATAAAAAGGATGAGTTAAACTTACCTGATTATACAATTAATAATATATTAATTACAGGTAACTGGATGAATGAAATTTTTTCAGAGCATCTAAAACAATATGCCTTATCAATTCAACAATATCAAGTTTTACGTTCTTTGAGAGATTTAAATGGTGAGCCTACAGACCTTTTAACATTGCAAGCGGGTATGGTTAGTAAGAATAGCAATACAACACGATTAGTTGAAAAACTAAGGTTAAAAGGGTTAATATCAAGAATTCAAAATGAAGAGAATAGGAGGAAAGTGGATATTAGAATTACAGATGAAGGCTTAAATTTATTAGCTGAGATTGACATTACTCAAACAAATTTTGAAAAATCTACAGTTTCAAATTTAAACACCAATGAATTAAAAACTCTCAACACATTATTGAATAAAATAAGGAATAAATAAATCAACCCCAAACCTTAGTTCATAGTGCAACTGTTTATTACCCCATAAATAATTGCATTTTGAACTTACATTTATAGTAAGAATTAAATGAAAAGTAAGAAAATTAAGTAAATCAACCTTAGAGGTAGTTTCTCTGGAATCACACACTTCAAAAAGCAGTCCGAAAATGCTTTGACAAAGTTAGATGGTTAGTAAGACCCTTGATTCTACCTCTTTATTAAAAGACAAAAAGTAAAAAAGGAATATTAAAATCAACCCAAACAAAGTCAAAACCCCAAAGACATGAGTATATTATTAAACCCCTTAATAATCATTCCAGCTGCTATGTTCTGTAGTAGCAAGTTTCAAAGTAACAGTAAAACCCCATTACTTTTGAAACCATTTAGCATCCATAATTTAACTAATACTAATTTTAAATTTAATTTAGAATTAGTTAAACCTATGAATGTAGTTTTTTTCAGCCGCGATACAATCAAAGAACTAGCCCTCCCCACAACGGTGAATTTTATGATATAATTGCGGCTGTATTTTACGTATACAAATTAAGTTAACCCCAAAACCCCAACTAGCATGAATTTTTCAAAATTCAAATTTCCGTTATTTATAATTTTAAGTATATTAATTACTTCGTGTTCTCCTGAAGGAGATAGCACAACATCTGTTAAAGATTTAAATTTAAAACCAGTAGAATATAGTGCATTAGAAAATGGTGTTCTTGATCAAATTAATTCTTACAGAAATTCAATAGGTAGTCCTACCTTAAAAAAATTAGATATAGTTTCATATGTAGCAACTACACACACCGATTATATGGTAGAGACTGGTAATGTAGATCATAGTGGATTTGAAGAGCGTCAACAAGATTTAATGGAAAATGCTGGAGCTAAATCTGTAGGTGAAAATGTAGCTTATGGTTATAGCACTTCAGAGGAAGTAGTTAATGCGTGGTTAAAAAGTGATTCGCATAGAGCTTTAATTGAAAATAAAAACTTTACACATTTTGGAATTTCTACTGAAACAAATTCTTTGGGAAGAGAGTATTACACCTTAATGTTTATCAAAAAATAACCTAAAAATATAATTATGATTTTAGCAGAAAAAAAAGCCAGCAATACAGTTTCTAGCAAAATTAAAAAGAACAAAATTTATATTAATACCTTAATTCCTGATTTTCAATTCAAAAATAAGTTAGGAAGAATAATTAAACCGATAAATCGCTGTATTACATTGTAATACGAAAAAACTGTCGTCCCTTTTTTTTACTAGAGCAGTTACAAAAGTCTTATAATCATTGTCCCCACAAAAGTAGTATTTTAAGATTTATGGTAACTGTTCTTTTTATTACAAAAAAAACAGCCGCAACTCATTGAAAAAACTGTCGTCCCCACGAAAATTTTTTATAAACAATTTATTACGACTGTAAATTTTATTTTTAAACTTATCCAAAGTTTAAAAAACAATGAGTTCTTGAACCTAGGTTTTGTAAATTTAATAGATAACAAGTTTATACACAATTATTTTTTTATAATATTTTAAGCAATAATTTAAGCTAAAAAAAATAAATTTAATACCTTCCATAAATAAATAATTTTTGATTTTTTTTAATATGCAAAACAGGAAAAATGAGCATTATTCTTTTCTTATAAAAGTAAGTAAAAATGATATAGATGACTTAAACCATGTTAATAATATTCAATATTTAAATTGGGTTTTAAAAGCCGCAGAAGAGCATTGGAATTTAGTAACAAATAAAAAGTATGATGAAAACTATGCTTGGGTAGTTTTAAGACATGAAATAGATTATTTAAAATCAGCTAAATTAAATGATGAAATAAATGTAACTACTTATATAAAAGATAATTATGGAGTTAAATCTGAACGAATAGTTTATATAAAAAGAAACGATGAATTACTTGTAAAAGCAAAAACTATTTGGGTTTTAGTTAATAAAAAAAGCATGAAACCAGTTAGAATTCCAAAGGAAATATGCAATCTTTTTTTATAAAATAAAACTTAATTTATTACCTTTTTCTCTCTTTTTCTTCAATATATTTTGATAAATACCTAGTGCTTTTTAAAGTGTGATATTGTAAAATTTGTCCAATAATATTATGCTCTCTGTGTTCTTTTAGATTTGAAGAAATTTCATTGATTTTTATCTGGAGTTTTTTGTCAAATTTATTTTTGTTAAAACAATTGTTAATAATTTCTTTTCCATTTTTCTGAAATTCTAGCCATTTTTCTTCGCGATTATATAACTCAACGGCTTTTTGAGCAAACTCTTCTGAATTATCCTCAATAAATCCATTCCATTTTGAATTTCTTGTCATACTTTCAGCACCAATAGAAGTAGTAATATTTGGTGTTCCATAAATCATAGAATCAATTAATTTACCTTTTAAACCAGCTCCAAATAGAAGAGGAGCTAAACAAACTCTACTATTTATATATACTTCTTTTTTATTATTTGCCCAGCCTTTTATAATAAAACCTTCTTTTTTATTATGCATTTGTTTTATTCTTTCATTAGAATATGCGCCATAAACATGCAATTCTGTTTTAGGTAGTTTTTTACGAATTTTTGGCCAAATTTCCTTTTTTAAATATAAAACGGATTCATAATTTGGCTTATGCTTAAAATTACCCATGGTAATAAAGTGTTGCCTTTTTTTAAAGCTAGGAAACAGTTTTAATGTATTTACCGTTATTTTTGTTTGTAAAAAAGGGATGTAATGAAGAAGTTTAGAATCAATTTTAAATTCTTTTTTTAATAATTCCATTTCTGATTTTGAAATGATAAAGCTTAAGTCCGACCTATAAATACTAGCTATTTCACGTTTTGTTGTATCATTAATCAAATTAATTTTTTCTTTCTTTTCAAAAGCAAGTTCTCTAGCCAAACGTAAAAAGTGCAAGTCTTCAGTATCTAATATTCTAACTGCATCTGGATAATTATCTGCAACTCGCCAACCAAACTGTTCTTCTGTTATAAACTGATCAAATAATACTATATGAGGTTTTAATTTCATTATAAAACTATCAAAAGATGAATTATTTAATTCAATTTCTACCGTTTTAATTCCCAAAGAATTTAAATTATACGAATAAGTAGTTTTAGGAATAGAACACGCAAATGTAATTTGATATTTGTTTTCTAAAAAGAAACTTATTAGCTGCATCATTCTTGTTCCGGCAGCGGTAGTTGATGGTTCAGGCCAATGTAAGCCAATAATTAGCAGTCTTTTCATATTTCAAAAATACTATTAAAAATAATAAAAAAGCCTAGATTTTAAATCCAGGCTTTGTAGTATTAATATTAGATTTAATGCTAAGAAATATAACCTTTTGTTTTAGAGTCTTTTGAAAACCATACTAGAAAAATAGCAATTGCAATAATTAAAACTGGCCAAACTAATTTTACAACAGTTACTTCCATATCTGTTTGAATTAAAGCATTATATACAAACTGAACTAAAACTGCTATTAATGAAATAAATAAAAGAGATATTGCAATTTTATTTTTTAATAAAAGTGCAATGCATCCTAACGCTCCGGCAAAAACAGCAATAGCAAATGCGCCAGTTACCCAGCTAGGTACATTAGCATAATAAGCTTGCTCAGCAGGAGGAAGGGCTTGCTTTACTTCTTGAGGCATATAAACTTGGCCTAAATAAGCAATTACACCTAAAATATTCCAAATTAATGCTAAAACGCTAATAATGTAAAAACGGCTTGTGTTTTGTTTGGTTTTGTCATTCATAATTAAGTGATTAATTAATTGATTATGATAATATTAGTTGTTTTTAATGAATTATCAAAGTAAATATATATTATTAAATTAACCCTTTAATTTTAGCTTCTTTAGCATACCAAGTCAAAAAGGAAACCACTGCAATTATAACTACATTCCAAACTATTTTTTCAGGAGTTACTTCTATTATTTTTTGAATTAAAACTATGTAGAAGAATTTTACTAATATTGAAATTAATGAAATTATTAATAAGTAAATTCCTATTCTTTTATACCAGAGTAAAGTAATACAACCCAAAACTCCAGCAATAACCGCAATACCAAACACCGTATTAACCCATAAAGGAGTATTGGCATAAAAAGCTTGTTCCGTTAAAGATAATCCACTTTTTACTTTGTCAGACATATATATATGGTCAAAAAAAGCAAATGCACCCAACAGGTACCAAATTAACCCTAATGAACTAACAATTGAAAATTGATCTTTAATTTGTTTGTTAACTGAAATATCCATAATTTTTAGAATTAAATATTAAAATTATTACATAATATTAATGAAATTATTGAGGATATCAAAATTGATAATAGTTCAAATTGATATAAATTTGAACATTTTAAATCAGATAATTTTTAAAAATAAAAAGAATAAAAACCTACAACATTTTTATATTAAATGTAAAGAAAGTTACAGTTTATAAGCTATTTGATTAGTTTAATATTCCTTTTTAAATAGTTGAAAAACATACTTTATAATATGATTTTCATTCGTTTTAGTATGAAATCAAAAAGTAACACAAGTTACATAAAATGAGTAATTTAAATTGGTTTTAAATAATTATATCATTTTTCTTATCAAAAATTAATGAGCAATTTTTATTAAAGATCAAAAGTGTTAAAAGAAAAGTTTTTTAACTTCAAACTTAAATTCAATAACTATTTTAAAAATAACTCTAAAATCAAACTATTTTTTGACTAATATTGGAGTTTCTAAAAAATAAGATATAAATGAGTAAATCTCAAAATACTTTGTTAATTGTTCTTGCATTTTTTGCAATATATGTAATTTGGGGTTCTACATTTATGCTTAATAAAATTGCAGTAAATGAATTGCCTCCGTTTATGTTAGCTGCTGTAAGGTTTATAATTGCTGGCGTTTTAATTTTTATTATAGCAATTATAACTGGTAAAAAAATTTCTATTTCTAAAAAGCAATTATTAAACACAACTATTGCGGGTTTTTTATTTCTAACTTTTGGAAACGGAGTAATTGTATGGGCTTTAAAATATGTGGATAGTAGTTTTGCAGCTTTAGAAATTTCGGCTCAGCCATTAGTTGTTTTAATACTAATGAGAATATTAGAGGGCAAAAAAATAGGAACTGGTTCTGTAATTGGTGTAGTTTTAGGTATTATTGGTATTTATTTATTAGTGTCTCAAAAACAAATAATTAGTCAGGAAAATACTGTTTTAGGGATGGTAATGATATTTGCCTGTTTAGTAAGTTGGGCATATGGAAGCATATTTGTTTCTAAGGCAGATTTACCATCAAATTATTTTGTAAATACAGGTTATCAAATGTTTTTAGGTGGAATTATGTTACTTATTAGCAGCTATTTATTTGGAGAAACTTGGTCTTCACCAATTTCTTGGAGCATACAAGTTCAGTATTCTATTGCTTTGCTAATAATTTTTGGAGGAATTATAGCCTTTACATCTTTTAATTATTTGCTAAAAGTGGTTTCTCCAGAAAAAGTTGCAACATCAACCTATGTAAATCCAATTATAGCTTTAGGTTTAGGTTGGTATGTTTTAAATGAACAAATTACTATGCAATCTATTTTTGCAGCAATAATTTTATTAACGGGCGTTTATTTTATAAACACAAAGAAAAAAATTATTATTTTTTCAAGGTTTAAGAAGTAAATAAATTATTAATTTTATGCTCTCAAAAAAATTACGCTATGAAGAACATAAAATTTATCCTTTTATTTTACTTAATTTTTGTTTCAATAATAACAAAAGCTCAAATAAAATATCCAGAAACAAAAATTAAACCAGCAGAAAACAAGTATCATGGAATAAAAATTATTGATAACTATCAATGGTTAGAAAATATTAGGTCAGATGAAGTTAAAAAATGGGTAGAACAACAAAATAAAATATCTGAAAAATATTTAAATAAACTTGTTTTATCATCAGAATCTAAAAGATGGATGGATAAATTGAGTTATCATAAAATGGATTATGAGAATATTAAAGATATTGATAATAATGATAAGTTGTATTTTTCTATTATGTACTCAAATATTGATTCAACTCCGTCTATTTATTATGCTAAAGGAATTAATTCTAGTTTCGAAAGATTAATTAACCCCAATTCTATTTCTACTAAAGATCAAATAGTATTTACAGATTTGACTCCATCAAAAAATGGAAGATTTTTGGCTTATCAATATAGTAGAAACGGAAGTGATTGGAAAGAAATTAAAATTGTTCAAATAAAGAAAAGACATTATTTCAAGGAAGTTTTGAAACATACAATTTCTTCAGAAATTTATTGGCTTGGACAAGGTTTTTTTTATAAAAAATATCCATATGATTCAACACATGGAAAAAGAATATTTCCAAAAATAATGTATCACAAACTTGGAACAGAACAATTAGATGATAAATTGATTTTTGATGTTAAAGATCAACAGGAGTCATTAAAAATTTATGGTACGTCAAAACAAAATTTTTATGTAATTAAAAAAGCTAATCAAAAATATAAGAAGTTTAGTTATTATTATTTAAATCCAAAGAATAATAATCTTAAGTTTGATAATATGTTTGAAAACATAAACTATGATATTAATGTTATTGGGTTTAAATTAGATACTGTTATAGCCTTAACAACTATAAAGGGCAAAAAATTCATCTTTTCTTACCCAATTTCAAATCCAAAAAAATGGAAAATTTTAAGTCCCTCTTATGCTGATGCTGTCTTTACAGATTATGAAATTATGGATAACAAAATAGTAATTTCATATCAATCAAAAAAATCTTCTATAATATCTGTTGTAAATTATAATTCTAAAATTTTAGGTGAGTTAATCACCCCTGAAGGTTTGTCTGTAAGTAATTTAACATACTCAAATTCAATGAACGAATTTTATTTTAAATTATCTTCATATACAGTTCCCACCTGTTACTTGTAAATTAGATTTAGACAACTATACTTTTAAATATTTAGGAAAATTAAGAGTAGGCTTTGATGCCAAAAATTATAAATTTATGAGAAAATATTTTACCTCATATGATGGAACTAAAATACCCATGTTTATTGTTTATAAAGACTCTTTAAAGAAAAATGGTAACACTCCTTTTTTGCTAAATACTTATGGGGGATATGGAGTTGTAGCTAAACCACATTATAATCCAGGAGTAATCTATTTTATTGAAAACGGGGGCGCTTTTGCATATGTTAATGTTAGAGGAGGAGGCGAGTTTGGTGTTAAATGGTGGAATGCAGGAAAGAACCTAAATAAAAAGAATGCTATTTTAGATTTTACAAAAGCAGCTGAATATTTGATAGAAGAAGGTTACACAAAACCAAAAAATATTGCTGTAATAGGATCATCACATGGAGGCTTAATTGCTGCTGCTGCAGTAATTGAAAAACCTGAATTATATGGATCTGCTGTTATTGATGTTGGAGTTTTAGATATGCTTCGTTTTGAAAATTCCCCAACTGGAGCAAAATATACCAATACTAGTGAATTTGGTTCTGTTAAAAATAAAAAAGAGTTTATGAATTTATTATCGTATTCACCATATCACAATATTGATTATTCAATAAATTATCCATCTATGCTTATTTTAACGGGAAGTGATGATACTAGGGTTCCACCGTATCATTCGTATAAATTTGTTAGTAAATTACAAAAAAACCCATCACAAAAAAATCCCATTTTACTTTGGTCACAGGATAAAACAGGGCATTTTGGTGCAAATGAGTTTAATGCAATAATAAAAGAACGAGCATATATTTATAGTTTTTTATTTCAAGAACTAAAAAAGAGTAATTAAGAAAATAAACATAAAAAATATAGGAATTTATTTTCTTATAATTGTTTAATTAGTAAAAGGTTGTTAATATTCTTCCAAATTAAAATACAAATATTATCTTTGTGCAAGTTATAAAGATGATATTGAACGATAATTAAATTCACTTTAGCTAAAACTTTTATTTGCATTTATCTTTTCAGGTACTAATTTAGCTTATCAACTTTCTCTTAGAAACTACATAATTAAATAAATTTAAAATAAATTGAATGGCAAAATCGCAACAAACCTTTAACAAAATAGAAAAAGAAAAAAAACGTTTAAAAAAGCGAGAAGAAAAACAAAAGAAAAAAATAGCGCGTAAAGCGGAAGCTAAAGAAAAAGGAGAAGGAATCCAATTTGCTTATGTTGATCATAATGGAAATTTAACCGATACACCACCAGATCCAAACATGAAAGTTGAAATTGATGCAGAAAGTATTGAAATAGGTATTCCTAAAAAAGCAGATACTGATGATGCCGATTTTGATCCAGTAAGAAAAGGAAAAGTATCTTTTTATGATTCTTCAAAAGGGTTTGGTTTTATTATTGATACAGAAACACAAGAAAAATTCTTTACTCATGTAAGTGGGTTAATTGATGAAATTTCAGAAAATGATAAAGTTTCTTTTGAATTAGAAAAAGGAATGAAGGGAATGAATGCTGTTCGTGTAAAAAAAATATAATAATTCCATCAGTTAATTATCTGTTAGTTAAATAATTGAAAATTATAAACGCAAATATTATTTTTTTAAGTTTAATTTAAAATTTTATTATAAAAATTACTGAAAATCAAATATTTAAAACTATATTTGCCAAATAATAAACAATTATTAAATTAAATTTTTTAAAATGAGTAAAGGAACAGTAAAGTTCTTCAACGAAGCTAAAGGTTTTGGTTTCATTTCGGAGGAAGGTTCAAACAAAGAACATTTTGTACACATTTCTGGATTAATAGATGAAATTCGTGAAGGCGATGAAGTTGAATTTGATCTTGCAGAAGGTAAAAAAGGATTAAACGCAATAAACGTAAAAGTAATTTAACATATATACGCTTTAATTTTTAAACAAAAGCCTGTCAATAATATTGACAGGCTTTTTTTATGGTATTTATTTAAATATCTAAAAGTGTAGGAGGTAAACATAATGGGTATGGAGTGTAATTGTTTTAACTTATTTCTTCTTAATTTTTTTAATAACTTCAAAACCAAATAATAAATTAGCTATTTATGAAATAAGAGTTAATTAATACAGTGTAAAAAAAATGAGGTTAACTACTAAAAAAGTGCGATTTTTTTTAGTGAAATTGAGCTAAATCATTGCCTAATATAGTTTTTTTTAATAAATTACATGTGTATTGTTTAATTTTAGCTAACATTATGGAAAGCGTTAAGTTTGTAAGGCAAAACAGTAAGGAACGAGAGTTTGCCTATGAGGTGAGAAAACGGGTGCGTGCCTATTTCAAAGATAATAATAAATCTATTTATGGAAACTTTAATATGTACCTAAAATCGGTCATTATTTTAAGTATTTATTTAGTTCCTTTTATAATACTACTCACGATGTCTGTATCGCCATGGATGGCATTAGTTTTGGCCATTATTATGGGAATAGGGGAAGCAGGTGTGGGGATGTCAATTATGCACGACGGAGTGCATCATGCCTATTCTTCAAAAAAATGGATAAATGATCTTGCTTCGTCTACCATGTTTCTTTTAGGTAGTAATATATTTAATTGGAAAATACAGCATAACATTATGCATCATACGTTTACTAATATTTTTAAATATGATCCTGATATTTCTAATTTAAAGATTATTCGCTTGTGCCAATATGGACCACTTAAAAAGTATCATCGTTATCAGCATTTCTACGCCTTTCCACTATATGGCCTCATGACATTTTCGAGATTGTTTGGCGAAATTGGAGTATTACTAGAGTATAACAGAAAAGGAATAACCAAAGAGCAAAATGTTAATCCTACTTTGCAGTTTGTAAAACTTATCGTTATTAAGATAATATACTTTACCATTATTATTGGATTACCTTTATATTTTACCGATTTTGCTTTTTGGCAAATATTAATTGGTTTTATTGCTTTACATGTAACCGCTGGGATGATCATGAGTACGATATTTCAAATGGCACATGTTGTTGAAGGCACAGACCAACTTGTTGCTGATAAAGATCAACAGGTTAAAAACGATTGGATGGTACACCAACTTCATACCACATCAGATTTTGGAAGAAGGAATGGTTTGTTTAGTTGGTATATCGGCGGACTGGATTTTCAGATTGAGCACCATATTTTTCAAAATATATGCCATGTGCATTATCCTGCCATTGCAGGTATTATAAAAACTACTGCTGAAGAATATGGATTCACCTATAACTTGAAACCCAATGTTTTTAGTGCACTCGCCTCTCACTTTCGCAGGTTAAAAGAGTTGGGAAATATAAAAAAACCACCTGCAACATTAACTGATTTGGCAGCTGTTTAGTAGGTGTTTTACAATTGCTTAAAGGGTACAAATAGAATTAAACTTAAATTTCTCATATTAAGCATTTTTGTAATTTTACTTTCGTTTGATTTCAAGTAGAAATATAAAACTACAACGATTCTCAGCTAAAAGAAATGGTGGTTTTGGAACTCTAAACTGTCAACCTGCACAATGTTTATTAAATGTACAACTGCTTATATTTCCAATACCCACCACCATTTTTTTAGGTGCTGTTAGGTGCTCGCAGTTTAAGCTTCCTAATATCTATAAAGTGCATTTATTTTAGAAGAACCATCAGGCATATCTTCTTTTTCGAATAAATATACTATTCCGCCTTTTATTAAAACCTTCATTGCTACGAGGTTCATTAAAGAAATATTTGGGATTTCATGAGTCTCTTGAATTTGCACTTCTTGGGTTGATGGGGTATAAGTGCCAAAAATATCTGCTCTGTTTTCCAAGAAAAGGGTGTCTATTTTACCTTCGAGAGCAGCAGGTAAAATTTCATTAAGGTTTGATGAAGCCTTTCCCGTTCCGATAAATTTCGAAAATTGATCGATTTTTTCTTGTCGGTTTTTACTAAAGTAAGATTGTAATAATTCCCAAGCTTCTTCATGTAATAACAAAATATCCTTGTCCGCTGGATTACCAGAAATATACTGAGAGAAAAGATTTTGGTACGAATTTACTTCCTGATAGATTGGGAAATGATAATCTAAACAACAAATTACTAGTGGGGGTTTCTGGTCATCATGCAAAATGGTCATTAATCCCTTGTCTATTTCCCTGAAATACTTCAATAATTCGTTTTTCAATTCGGAGTCGCTATCTCCATGACCGTGAAACATGCCTTCTCCTTTGTTACCTTGCTGTGATCTAGATTGTAAACTTTTTTGTTCATAATCGTAACCAACGCTATCTTCTAATTGAGAAGGTGTTAAATCGTTAATTACAATTTCTGTTATGCTATGTCGTGTACCTTCGTAGAATTTAACTTCATCCATTTTAAGCGTGAGCAAGTAAAATAATCCATCACCATTAAACAAAGGCATTAATGGTTTTAAATAAAATTCATTGGATACGTAGTTAAACGCTTCAAAATAAACTGGGACAGTATATTTTTTATATAAATTATCCGATAGAAAAATTACTAATCCATCCGATTGATGTCTCCAAAATTCGCTATCATTTACCAAGTCGTTAACAGGTTTTACAAACTTTTCAATATCCTGTTCACTCATGCCTAGCTTACCAAGTTTCAACTTAATATCTTTCAATTGGTTTTTAAGATATAAAGCATCTTTTCCGCTAAAATTTTCTTTTCCAGTAAAGGTTTCTTTTCCAGCTCGATGTGTAGGTGTAAAAATTGAAACACAAAATTCACTATGTATTTCAGATAATTCTAATACTTTTTTCTTTGTGATCATTGTTTTATTTTTTTTTGATATAATTACTGTTTATAATTTTTAATTTCTACAATATTTGCAGGTAGATAAAATCCTTTCTTGGTAAGTTCAACAACAACATCATTCATTATCTGCGAACGAATAGTATGGTGAAATGTTCTTGATGTTGATTGAAATGTATTAATCCAAAAAAGTACTTTTATGTTGATGGTATTTGTTGTCAATTCATTAATTACAACCGCTGTTTTTTTTTCTCCTTTCAACACACCTTCTATTTTATTCATGGTTTCTAAAATTGTTTTAATACCAATCGAAATATCATCTCCATAATCCAATCCAACAATAAATTCATATCTCAAAAAGCCATCAATGGTGTAATTAAATAAAGGCGTTTTAAGAATAATGGAATTAGGCAAAAATACATCTTTGCCATCCGGTGTTTTTATGATAGTTTCTCTAAGATTTATATCCTTCACATAGCCATATATATTGCCAGATTCAATTAAATCATTTATCCTAAAAGGACTTTTGAATGCGAGGATAATTCCTGCTAAAAAATTTTCTCCAATATCTTTAAAAGCAAAACCTATAACAAATGTTAATACACCCGCACTTGCTAAAATACCGGACGTAAAATCATTTAATCCCAAAACATAAAGAGAAATTAAAATGATAATTAACTTTAAGGTATAACTTATAAGTTGAGAAATAAAACCAGAAGCAATTGGATTAGAAGATTTTTTAAGAAGCCTTACTTTTAATTTGTTTTTAAAAAAATTGACCAATATAAAGCCAATAACCAAAAACAATAATGTTAACCCTAAACTGATATAATTTTGGGTAAAATAATTAATGGTGTTTTGGTAAATCTCTTGAAACTTGGCCATGATTTAAATCAAAAGTTAATATTTGTTCATTTCGCTTTTTCGTTTTTCTAATTGTATTTCTAAATCTCGAACTGTTTCAGCCACAGATGCTTCAAAAGTTTCTTCATTAGAAGAGGCAAATATTCTTGGACCCGGACAACTAAGTCTTATTTCGCATATTTTTCCCTTTCCGTAAGTATCTTTTTCTTCTTTAAAAAAAACGTCGGCTTTAATAAGCCATTCATATTTTTCAGATAGCTGCTCAATCTTTTCTAAAACGAGTTGTTTTGCTGTATCATCTGTTTCGGTTTGTACAAATTGAATTATTGATTCCATGCTAGTTCTTGTTTAAAATAATGTTAATTTAATATTTTAAATTGTCAGAAAAATGGGGGTGTTTACTATCAGTTTAAGTTAATTAAAACAGATTCAAGAATTATCTTTTGGTCGTTTAGGAATTTTTGTTGGCTTTTCCCGTGATGGTTTTGTAACAGGTTCCTTTGGTTTGGTGATTGGTACTCTCATTATTTTTATACATTAAAAGTTAGTATTTCTTTTTTTTCTTAATGGAGTTCTTATTCTATCTGATTTTATTCTGCTTTGTTTAATCCCAAGGTGGAAACCTATAAAAGTGCGCTTATTATTAGAGTTTAACCTATTTTCAATAATTATTCTTTTTGATAGGGATAAGGATCTTTCTTATCTCCAACCTTTATATTTTACAATAGTTCTTAATTTTATTTATTTCAATCAATTACAATAAATATACGAAAAAAATGTATTATAATGAAATAGGTTGACCATTTTGGATTGCCCTTATATTTTACAGATTTCGCTTTCTGGCAACTATTAATTCACCTCTCATTTTCGCAGGTTAAAAGAATTGGGTAGTCTGAAAAATACACCTCCAACTACTGGTGTATAAATTGTTTTGTAGTTATTTAATGATAGTGCCAATCCGCTTAAAGAGGTAATTACTGAATTTACTTTCAATCATAATCTTTATCTAGATTTTCTTAAGGATTATAGTATCTGCTGTCCTGAATTTTCAAAGCTATGAATTGTCTGACATACATTCAAAATTGAAGATGCCAAAAAATTAGTTGTACAACTCAATATTCCAAATTTCTTATGACGTTATAGGCTGTTTCTTTATTCAAGCATCTCTTATAAAAATAACGTATCTTTACAGAAGGTTTTTACCATTTTTGATTTCAATCAGTCATAACTCTATTTTGCTACTTAAATAATATAATCTTTCACTCCTGCAAATAATTTCTCTTTGAATTACGGATAATCGGGCCGACATTAATTTGTTTTATAACAAAACTAACAAAAGAGAAATCATGAAAATACAAACTTTAGGAGTTATTGGAACTTCAAGAAAAGAAGATGAAAAACGCGTACCAATTCATCCAGATCATTTATCACGTTTGCCAGAGGTTATTAGAAAACAATTAATTTTTGAAAAGGGATATGGAGCACCTTTTGGTTTGGAAGACGATTTTTTTATTTCTCACGCTGGAGGAGTTGCTTCACGTCACCATTTATTAGCAGAAATTGGATCGGTTATTATTGCTAAACCAGTATTGTCAGATTTACAAGAGGTACGTGAAGGAGGATTTATTTGGGGGTATCCGCATTGTGCACAGCAAATTGACATTACACAGACGGCAATAGATAGAAAATTAACATTAATTGCCTTTGAGGATATGTTTGTATGGTCTCCAAATGGACAAATAGGTAGACATACGTTTTATAAGAATAATGAAATGGCAGGCTATTGCGCCGTTATTCACGCACTTCAATTAAAAGGTATTGATGGTCATTATGGTAACCAGCGTAAAGTAATTATTTTTAGTTTTGGAGCCGTTAGTCGTGGTGCTATTTATGCACTCAAAGCTCATGGTTTCAGAGATATTACAATTTGCATCCAAAGGCCTGACCATGAAGTACGTGAAGAAATTTTAGATGTTGATTATGTTCGTATTCGTGAAGGTAAAAATGGAGAAGCGAGGATGGTAACTATAGAACATGATGGCACAGTTAAACCTTTATCTGATTTAATTAACGAATCTGAGATTATTATTAATGGCACCTACCAAGATACAGACAATCCTGTCAATTTTGTTACAGAAGATGAAAAAGATAGTTTAAAACCAGGAAGTTTAATTATTGATGTTAGTTGCGATGAAGGTATGGGATTCTATTTTGCAAAGCCTACAACTTTTAAAAACCCAATTCTAAAAATCGATAGTATCGACTATTATGCAGTAGACCATACACCAAGTTATCTATGGGAAAGTGCTTCAAGGTCAATATCTGCAGCATTAATTGTTTATTTAACAACAATCTTAGAAGGTCATAAAAGTTGGATGAAGAATCCCACAATTCAAAAGGCTATAAATATTGATGCAGGTGTGATTAAAAAAATGTCAGTTTTAACTTTTCAGAATCGTATGTTAAATTTCCCACATAATTTTATAAAAATTTAGACATCACAATCTCATATTTTGCTATACTTTAGGTTAGGAAGTTTATATATTTTTCTAATCACTTGTAAATCTGATTTTTATAAGTGTTATACATTCAGTTACAATGAATTTGATTTTGGGCTTTGGATAAAAATTAGTAAATTTGCACACCTAGTCCTATAAAAGGAATCTTAAAAAAATAGTTTAAATATCTATTTTTTTCTTGTGCAACTTGCAACAAATATTGTGAGCTTGTTTATTTTAAACCATTATGATACAAAAACCATTATTACTATTTAAATATGGTGGCAACGCCATGACTGATGATAATATTAAAAATAGCGTGTTGGCTAACATTTTATTGTTAAAAAAGCAAGGATATAATGTAGTTATTTCTCACGGAGGAGGCCCCTTCATTAAAGAAATGTTGGCCAAAGTTAACCTTAAATCAGAATTTATAGATGGATTGCGTTACACAACTCCTGAAGCATTTAAATATATTGAAATGGTTTTAAAAGGAAACGTGAACAGCGATTTGGTGAATACAATTAATAGCTTGGGATTTAACGCCGTAGGTTTATCAGGTAAAGATGGAAAAACCGTAGTAGCTCATAAAAGATTACATAAAAAAGAAGTAAACGGAGTGATGCAGAATATTGACTTAGGTCAGGTGGGTGATGTTTCACAGGTAAATCCACAGCTTATAAACCAACTGCTTGAAAACGATTTTATTCCTGTAATTGCCTGCATTGGCGCTGATGAAAAGGGTGTAGGTTATAATATCAACGGTGATACTTTTGCAGGATATCTGGCAGGGGCATTACAGGCTGAACAATTCGTTATACTAACTGATGTTGATGGATTGTTAAAAGATAAAGATGAGCCTTCATCAATAATTCGGAAAATATCGTTACCTGAAATACAGAAATTAAAAGATGATGGAATAATACAAGGTGGAATGATTCCAAAAATAGAAGCTTGTGAAACAGCCATTAATAAAGGAGCCATTAGTGCCAAAATAATTAATGGAACTAAACCTAAACAATTAGCGAAAATTAACAGCGATTCAGTTGGAACTTTAATTACAAAATACTAAAGTGAGCATATATGAAATATACAAATAGTAGTTTATCAGATTTAGACAAAAAACAATATCTACAAACATTTAGCAGATATCCAATAACGTTGGAAAAGGGTGAAGGCTCACATGTCTGGGATGTAGAAGGTAATGAGTACATCGATGTTCTAGGTGGAATAGCAGTAAATGCACTGGGACATAATCACCCAAAGTTAGTGCAAGCTATTCAGGAACAAGCAGGTAAACTGCTTCATATTTCTAATTTTTATTTAAGTGTACCACAAGCTATGCTTTCAAAAAAGTTAATTGCACTTTCAGGATTAGATCGAGTATTTTTCACCAACAGTGGTGCTGAATCTGTAGAAGGAGCTATCAAAATTTCCCGTAAATATGCTCATAGTATTGGTCGTGGAGGAGAAATAATCTCTTTCGATGGTTCTTTCCATGGGCGTACACTTGCAACTATTGCCACAGGTAAAGTAAAAATGCAAAAAGGGTTCGAACCCATTCCTTTAGGATTTAAAAAAGTGCCATTTAATGATCTGGATGCTGTAAAACAAGCTGTATCAAAAGAAACGGCTGCCATTCTTATTGAACCTATTCAAGGAGAAGGTGGTATAAATGTTGCTGATGCATCTTTTTTAAAAGATCTTAGAACGTATTGTAATGAACAAAATATAGTGTTAATTTTTGATGAGATACAATGTGGAGTTGGCCGAACAGGAAAAATGTTTGCTAAAGATCACGATGGGGTACAGCCCGATATTATGACACTAGCCAAAGCCTTAGGTGGAGGCGTACCTATTGGAGCTATACTTTCTAATGAAAAGGTAAGTTCAGCTATGGAATTTGGCGATCATGGTACTACTTTTGGAGGAAATCCTCTGGTATGTGCAGCTTCATTAGCAGTATTGGAGACTATTGAATCAGAAAATCTGCTTGAAGAATCTGCAAAAAAAGGACAATGGTTACGTATGGAAATTGAAAAACTAAATATTCCGAACATTAAGGAAATCAGAGGTAAAGGATTAATGTTAGGAATTGAATTCGACTTTGAAACAAAACCCTTGGTAGCCAAAATGCTTGAAAAAGGAGTGCTAGCAAATGCTACAGCTAATAACGTGCTTAGACTTGTACCACCTCTTAATATTCCAACAACCGATTTAAAAAAGGTAGTTGAAGTAATTTATGAATCGATTAGAGAAATGAAAAATAATGACTAAAAAGAAAATAGGAATAATAGGTGCCACAGGATATACAGGATCTGAATTGGTGCGCATACTTAAAAATCATCCCGATGTTGAAATAAGTTTAATTACTTCTGAAAGTCGGGCAGGGGAGCGATTTTCTGATGTTCATCCCTTTTTTCAAGGTATTGAAGATCAAAAATTAGTGTCAATAAATGAAATTGAGGATTTTGAACTTGACCTAGTGTTTTTAGCACTTCCACATGGAGTTTCCATGGATTTCGTGAAACGATTCCATGACAAACCATTCAAGATAGTAGATTTATCAGGTGATTTCAGGTTAAATAGTACAGCTGATTTTGAAAAATGGTATAATATGCAACATGTTTACCCTGAAGGAATTAAAAATGCAGTCTTCGGAAATCCAGAGCTTTTTGCCGAAAAAATTAAAGATGCAAAATTAGTAGCAAATCCTGGTTGTTTTCCAACAACTGCTATTTTAGGTCTGGCACCTTTAATTGCAGATCATCTGATTGAAATGAATCCAATTATTATTGACTCAAAAACTGGAGTTACTGGGGCTGGAATAAAATCTAAGCCAGTAAATCTGTACTCAAATGTAAATGATAATTTTAAGGCTTACGGAATTAAAAATCACAGGCATACCATCGAAATTCAAAATATCCTTGATCAAGTGGCCGGTGAAAAAACTTTGGTTCAGTTTACTCCTCATTTACTACCAGTTGACCGTGGAATATTATCCACCATTTATGTAAGGCCTGCAGGATCTATCACTGAGAAAAAACTGATAGATATTTATACTAAATATTACATTAATGCACCCTTTATTAGGTTGCGAAAACAAATTCCTGCTATTAAGGACGTAAGAGGAAGTAATTATTGTGATTTACATATAAATTTTGATGAGCGTACAAATATGATCATTATAGTTAGTGTTATTGATAATTTAGTTAAAGGAGCAGCTGGACAGGCTGTTCAAAATATGAACCTGATGCTAGGATTAAATGAAAAACAAGGATTAAATCAAATACCTGTTAACCCTTAAAAAAACAAAAAAATGATAAAAAATATAACGAATGTTAGAGGAATTAAATGTTGGGGAGCCCATACCGGAGTTAAATCACTGCGAAGAGATTTAGCTATAATTTATTCAGAAGTTCCAGCCAGTGCAGCGGCGGTGTTTACACAAAATCAAGTTGTAGCAGCTCCTGTTACAATATCAAAAAAGCATATTAAAAACGGTTTGGCTCAAGCTATTGTTATAAACGCTGGTAATGCAAATGCCGCTACTGGTAAGCAAGGAATGGAAGGAGCTCAAGCTATGGTTCAAACCATGGCCGATGAGTTAGGTATTGATAAAGAATTGGTGTTGGTTTCATCAACAGGAGTTATTGGTGAGCCATTTCCTACAGAAGAAATTGTAAACGGAATAAAAGAAAACGTAAGTAAACTAACTTCCAAGTCTCAAGCGGGATCATTCGCTGCAAATGCTATACTAACCACCGATACTTTTGCCAAAGAAGGTTTTGTTGAATTTGAAGTGGATGGTTTTGAAGTTAATATGGGAGGTATTGCCAAAGGTTCAGGAATGATACATCCAAATATGGCAACTATGTTGGCTTTTATTGTTACGGATGTAGCCATAAGCCCTAAATTGTTACAAAAAACGGTTAAAGAGAAAGTGGATAAATCATTCAATATGATTACTGTTGATGGAGATACATCTACTAACGATATGGTAATTGTACTAGCTAATGGAAAAGCAAATAACCCAGAGCTGAAAACGAAGTCTGACAAAGGTTTTAAAGAATTTAGCAAAAATTTGGAAGAGATGATGATGCATTTAGCAAAACAAATTATTTCGGATGGAGAAGGAGCTTCTAAATTTATTGAGTATGAAATTGTAAATGCCCCTGATGAAGCCTATGCAAGAACTATGATACGTGCCATATCTAAATCATCACTAGTTAAAACTGCTATTTTTGGTCGTGACCCTAATTGGGGTAGAATAATAAGTGCAGCGGGTAGTGTAGGCTTGGCTTTTAATTATGAAAAAATAAATCTGTACATGGGTTCAGAAGAAAAAATTATACCTGTATTGGAAAAAGGAATTCCTTCAACATTTGACCGGAATTTTATGAAAAAACTGTTGAGGGAATCTCATATTAAAATTAAAATGGACATAAACAATGGTAAAGCATCTGCTAAAGGCTGGGGAACAGACTTGACAACAGATTATGTTTTATTTAATTCTGTATATACTACCTAATTTATAGGCTGTTAAGCAACAATTAACGTAAGCATAAATTATATGTGATATTATAAATATTAAGGTTTAGTTCTTTTTACAAAAATTAAATCTTTTTGATCAACTGTCATTTCAGGACTAAGCTTTAATATTTTTTTTCCTTTTTCTTTCATTTTTTTATATCTCTCCATTCCACGCAAAATAATTTCACTCATTTCATTTTGAAGTTGATTTAATTCAGACTCGCTAAATATTTCAGTTTCTCTTTTAGATAAAAGTTTTTGTATTCTTTTCAATTTGTAATTTTTCTTATCTACAGGAACTAATTTTACACTAGCTTTAATAGCTCCCATTTTTGGAATAACATTAATTATATATATTTTTCCTGATATTAGATTTGCCTCAACAAACGATTTGTTTTCAGATCTTGCCCAAAAAAGATGTTTTCCAGGATTGCACTCATATCTCAAATATTTTGGACCATTAAACCTTCCTATTACTTTTTCTCCATCAAAATATGTGAAATTTATTAATGCTCCGACAGCATTTGCACGTGTGAAATATACTACAGATTTTTCGGTTTGAGTAGATTCAATATTCTGTGAGTAAATAATTATACTTTGAAATGCTAATAATAGTAAAACAATATTTTTCATTTTAGTGCTTTTTAATTGGTTACGGATTTTTAGAATTATTGTCGTTAATATTTAGTTTAAAAATAAGCATAAATTTTAAGAAATGTAAATCATTTAACTTTTGTCATCTAAAACTACTAAATAAATTTATGAGGTTCTTTATTCTTATATTTAATCAATTCCAAAATGATTGAAAAGTCGCATCACCTCTCGGTAATCGAAGGACTCTTTATCTTCTTTCTTCATCCATTCGTTAAGAACTTTCCTGATTAGAACTTCTTCCGATTTCTCTCCAATTTCTGCTAACATATGATGTGCAATGTACTTTTTGGCAAGCAATCGTCCTCTTCTTTTTTCTGACTGCATCTCATCCAGAATATCCAGACCCTCTGATGTAATTCTATCAGCATCTATCAATATCTTAATTTGTTTTTCTTTTTCCTCCGTTATACGTGCAAGTTCAAGCAGTGTTTCGGCCAGATTCTGAGTAGTCCCAGGCAACTGGTTCTTCTCTCCAATGCCTTTTTTCATATCTACCGCCTGTTGTATGTTGGACTTGCTTTCAAGGAAATGCTTTCTTCTGGCAACCATGTCATTTGTTTTATTACCTAGAAAACGCTCAGCAGTTCCTCTGTTTGAGAGTAGACTGCTTTTTCTTAGGATATTACCAGGTAACTTCAAGGCTTTCTCATAATTCTCAATTGCAAGTTCAAAGTTTTCTTCCCATTCATTATAGTTTGCCATTGTGTTGAAATGTCTAGTCAAGTAGAGCAGATAGCTCTCAGTGCTCGGCAGTTTTCTGAGTATAGATTCAGTTTTGGCAAGATATTGGTAACCTTTCTCTTTATAATCAATAAATCTACCACTGACAATTACCCATGAGATTAAATGATAAATTTGCAGGATAAGCGCCTTGTCTTCCAAAATGCCAGACTCAACCCAATCTTTATTGGCTTTCAATATTATTTGTAATGCTTCTTTGTATTCACCAAGACTATCCTTCAAATCAGCCTTCTCAATCGCAATCTTAGCAGGATGTATATTTTCAAGAATGCCAAACACTTCATTAGCATTGGTATACATACCTGAATTAACAAAGCATACCGACAACTCACTTAATGTTTGAACATCCATAAATTGTAAAAGTCCGAGCTTAAATTTTCTAGTTGTACTATTTTCTTCCTTTGATATATATTTCCAGTAATTACGTATAAGTTGATAATTCTCAAGACGTTTTACATTTCTAATGAATGCTGATACTAGATCTATCTTTTTTGTATCTAAGGCATGGTCTAATCCAATCAGTCCCATTAGTATAACTAGTGCTAAAGGATCTTTAATCTCAGTAGAGGCACTACTAATATTGTTTTTTACAGTATCTCTAATTGCTTCCATTAGAGAATAATCTATTTCTTTTATCAGAGATGTATTTAGTAAGATAAAGTTTTGTACCCGCTTGTCAGTATTTTGACTCATGTAGTTATAATCTACGACACATCTGTTCATGAATTTTTCAAAAGTTGTATGACCTGACCCTTTTGATGATAATTTAGGGGCATAGATGTTATAGACGCGCTCAGAAAGTTCAATTGAGATACTGACGTCCAATTTAGTTCCATTTTCTTTCCATTCCTCTGGAAGGTTTATATTGGAGCTAAAAAGAAGGCAATGCATACACTCTTTCTCCCATGTAGAAAGCAGCTTAAACGGGAAAGATATCTTAGCTTTATTATCATCTTCAATAGTTTGACTTGTATATAGATCGTCTAATCCATTTTTTTTCATTGTTTTTAGCAAGGTATCCTTTTCATCCGACTTGATTAATATATTTACTTGGAAAGACATCATTGATAAAGCTGGGATTAATTGATTGCAAATCCATGTATCAGCCCCAGCAACCAATGGATTCCATACATTTAATATTTTATCTTGCCTGTACACCTTGTGCAAAAGATTTAATTCTCGAGCCAACCTTCGTATAATACGCTCATTGGTTGAAAATCTGGAGTTTGCCCAATCGAATAGGCTATTATATTCACCTAATATGAGTTTTGGAGAGAGGATCAGAAAGAGGAGAATGATAAGGCTAATTATCAAATATAAGTAGACTCCATCAAGCTCAAATATATTTGAGCTTTTGCTACCTGAAAAAAGGTCGTATGTCATGGAGCCATGTATTGATAACAGGGCTATTAAGGTAATTATTATTAATGAGATGATAAAAGTAAGGACAGACCCTTTTCTATTTTTGAATTGGAGAAGCAAATAAGAATAATAACTTCTTTTTTTTATTTCTTTTAGCAATTTTATCTCAAAAACATCTAATTTGGTGCTTTCTTCCATAAAGAAGTTAATGGGTTCTTTCTCTTTACTAAATGAACTCTTGTAAGTAGAATTAAGAATTCGCTTTAGAAAACCACCTTTTATGGTAATATTTGAATTCTCAGATCTTAATATAAAATTGTTATTCAGCATATAACTATTTGTATCATTTTTTTATAATACAATTATTTTTACTAATTTAATTTATAATTAATTAAGAATCAATAGATATAAGGTTAAATTATAATGTTAGGTAACGGGTTAGAGCACTGGATCCACGAGAATCTCATAAAATTTTTTATTACGTACATTTTATCAAATACACGATTTTTAAACAGCACATAAACTAAAACTTTTATTTTTGCATTGGTATGCAACTGAAAATTTTAATTTAAAAATATTGTATTTGCAATTTTATTTTAAATAAACAATGAAAAAGCGTTTGATAGCGGCAATTTAACATAATATGCAATTATAACTTACAAATGGCTAAACATCTATAAAAATGAAAATGTCATAATTTGTATTATAATTTATATTATGTTAAATAGAATGTTTGTTAAATATAATGAAACCCCTATTTATATAAAATAACAAAACCGTTTTCAAATAAAATTCTTTTCTTAGTTTAAAATAATTAATATGAAATCTTTAATTAAAACTAACCACTTAATTTACCCCAAAAAATTGTGCTCATTTTAATTTAACCTCTAAACTTTTAGTTGATACCAACTAATGATTACGTTTTTAATTAATTTAACCACTATCAACTAAATATTTATTTCATATAAATTAAGAACTTTTATCTGAAAACGGCAATATCAATAATTAAACGTTTAAAAATTATTTTAATAACTTTTTACTTTTATTTTTATTCATAACTCGTAAAATAAGTTCAAAAGTTTGTTGTTTCATATATTTTAAATTTTCTATATAGTTATCTACTTCAATTTTTAATATAGTATGATTTTTTCTTATTTCTTGTTGTTTTGATAGATATACACCTTCTGCTAAAAGTGATAAATTAATAGCATGATCCTTAATTGATGCAGTCAATTTATCATTTAAAGAAATTTCATGTTCAATACCTGTTAAATACATTTTTGCATCTTTAAAATTATCTGATTTACAAATTTCAATTACATGCTCAGATATTAATTCTTTTAAAAAGTTTAATTCTGTTTTAATAAAATAAATTTCTAGCAGCCATTTTTGAGTTTTTTTATGTAAATATTCAAAACTATTATAAATAATTGGCGCTTTTTGTTTTGGAATTGTATGTAACATTTTATTAGGATTTTACAAGTTAAAAATCCGAAAAGTATATAATTATACTTCTCGGATTTTTGTTAGAAAATTAGGCTATTTCAATTACCTTTCTATGGTTCTCATTTTTTAAAACATCAAGTTTTTCTAAATGAATTCTTAATACACCACTCTTATATTTAGCACTAATTTCCTTATCTAGATCAACACTTTGTGGCAAAGTAAATGATCTTTCAAATGAGTTATAATAAAATTCTTGTCTTGTGAATTTCCCCTCATCTTCTTCTTTTAAATCTTTTTTATTTTCCGCAGAAATGGTTAATATATTTTCATCTATAGAAACATTAAAATCTTTTTTATTAAAACCTGGTGCAGCTACCTCTATTTCAAAATTCTTTTTGTTTTCAACTACATTTATAGATGGAATCCAATTATCATTTGAAATTAAAGTATCGGTAAAAAAAGGTTCTGTATGTAACATATCTGGAAATAGTTGATCGAACATTGGAAAACGTCTGTTAAATTTCACCAGTGACATATTTTAACTTTTTAAAAGTTGAACATTATTTTAATTTCACTTTTAAAGATACGTTTCTAACCAAAAAAACACAATGATTACAATCAATATATTTATTGATTATCGTCAATAAAACTAATGATTATGTTATTGTTTTAAGTTTGTTTTTGTTTAAAATTGTAATGCTTTTTGGTGTTAAACTTATTAATTTTTCATCTTTAAAATCATGGAGTGTTCTTGTTAGAGTTTCTTTTGCAATACCTATAGAATCTGCTAAATCAGTTCTGTTTATAGTAATTGTAGCTTCTTCTGATAAAGGGAAACTATTTTGAAAATTTAACAATGTTTCTGCCGTTTTCTTCCTTACTGATCCGTACGCTTGAAGAATTAGCTGCTTTTTTTGCTTAATTAAATCATCTACTAAAACATCAATAAAATTAAATAGAATCAAATTGTTTTTTTGAATTGCAGTCATTATTTCTTCTCTACTAATTTTGTATAAGTAAGTAGATGTTATTGCTTTTGCATTTTCAAAATGTGGTTGATTTTTAATGAATGATGTATATCCAAAATATTGTTCCGAGGTAAAAAAACTAGTTATAAATTCTTTTCCTAAATCATCCGTTTTAAAAGTTTTAACTATTCCGCTCTTAATTAAAAAAATATGATTGCTTTTATTTCCTGTACAATATATGGTTTCATTAGCCTTAAAATTGTATAGTTTTTTTTGAGACAAAACATCCTTTAAATTATTAATAGTTAATAAATTAACTGGTTTTTTATACAAAAAGGAATTTTTATTTTCATATGCTTCTGCCCTTTTCAATCTAGATTTTAATATTCTTAGAACATCATATTTTTTAAACGGAGCACTAATAACATCATCTACTCCTAAATCCATTAGATTTCGAATTAAAGATTTGGTAGCATTTTTAGCTATAAAAACAAAAGGAATAGTTCTAAGTTTTGTATGATTGTTACATTTATTAAAAAATGACAAACCATTATCCATTTCTGGTAAATCTAAGTTAGAAAGTATTAAATTTGGAGAGCTTGATTTTATAATTGCTAAACCAGACTTTTGATCGTTTGCCGTTACAACTTCATAATTAGCAAGAGAAAGTAATTCTTTTATACGATTTAATTGCTCTTTATTTCCGTCTATTAATGCTATTTTAAGTAACATAAACCAAACCTTTTATACTTTTAAAATTTACAACAATTACCCAATAATTGATGTAGTTACTAAAATTACAAAAGATAAAAAGAGTTTATAATGATAATTATCAGATAGCTATAAAAAGGGTTAAATAATTACTTTAAGTGTTTTTTTAAGGTTTAGTTTTTAGGATACCAGTTTTTTAATTTCACCTGAATAGATGAATTACTTTGGTTAACAATTGATTTAAATTTATTTACATTGCTAAAACCTCCTTTACCTCTATAATGAAACGGATATACAATTTTAGGTTTAAAATCAAGAACCGCACTTGCCGCTTTTTCTACAGTCATTGTGTAAGGTAAATTCATACAAATAAAAGCAATATCAATATTCTTTAAATTACGCATTTCTTTAATATCAGCTGTATCGCCAGAAATGTAGACACGTTTACCTTTAAAATCTAACACGTAACCATTTCCTCTTCCTTTTACATGATAAGACTTATTACTTTCAGGAAGATTGTACATAGGAATTGTATTTACACGGATATCTAATATTTTTTTACTTTCGTTATTCCGCATAGTAATTATCGTATTTTTTAAGTTTGCATCCTTTAATTTTAGTTTTACCGCTAAAGGCATTACTAAAATTGTATTGGAATTTATAACTTTTTGTAAGGTTTTTAGATTTAAATGATCTCCATGAATATCTGTTATAAAAACGATATCTGCTTTAGGAAAATTATAATTCAGTTCCTCAATACGACTTGGATCTATATAAATATGTTTTGAATCCCAAGTTAAAATTATACTAGCATGAATTAAAGGTTGTATAATTAAATCCCCTTTTTTAGTATTATATGTATCAGGATTAGCTAATTGTGCTTTTGCAGAGGTATAAATTACAATACAAAGCAAGAAAATGAGAATGCGTTTCATATTTTTAAAAAATTTAGTAGCTTTTCAAAGATACATATTTTAAATAACAGATAAATGCTTGATAATTATGTAATTGATATTAATAATTTAATAAATCTTCTAATGCTTTATGAAGTTTATTTTTAGGTAAAAATTGTTCTTCTAAGTTTTTAGCAAAAGGAATTGGAGTTTCAATACTTGCCACTCTTTTTACTGGAGCATCTAAATATTTAAAACAATTTTCAGTAATTAAAGCAGAAATATCCGAAGCAATTCCACCAAATAATGTGTCTTCTTGCAAAATTAATGCTTTTCCAGTCTTTTTTACAGAAGTAAAGATGGTTTCTAAATCTAATGGCTGCAAGGTTCTTAAATCTATAATATCAGCATCAATATTATTGTTTTTAACCTCGCTTAAAGCCCAATGAACACCTGCGCCAAAAGTTATAATACTAACGTTATTTCCTTCATTTAAAATTGCAGCTTTTCCAAAAGGAATTGTATAATAATTTGTTGGTACATCTTGATACACAGATCTATATAATGCTTTATGTTCAAAAAACATAACAGGATTTGAATCTTCAATTGCAGTTGCCAACAAACCTTTTGCATCGTAAGGAAAAGCAGGATAAACCACTTTTAAACCAGGGGTTTTAGTAAACCAAGCTTCGTTAGTTTGACTATGAAAAGGTCCAGCTCCTACTCCTGCTCCACAAGGCATTCTTAATACTACATCTGCATTTTGAGCCCAGCGATAAAATGATTTTGCCAATAAGTTTATTATTGGATTAAATCCAGAGGTTGCAAAATCTGAAAACTGTAATTCTACTACAGATTTATACCCATTTATAGCTAATCCATAAGCGGATTCTATAATACTAGATTCACAAATTGGAGTGTTTCTTACTCGTTCTTCTCCAAATTGTTCTAAAAAACCTTCTGTTATTTTAAAAACACCACCATATTCAGCTATATCTTGTCCCATAATAACTAAATTATTGTGCTTTTCCATGCTTTGTTTTAAACCTAGAGAAATAGCATCCACAAGACGCATATTTTTCTTTGGTTCACTTGGTTTTTGTTCATTTATATGAGAAGGTGCATAAACATCCATTAATTCATCTTCAATAGTTGAAAAAGTTTCTTCTTCTTCAAAAGCTATTTTTAAATTTTTATTTATTTCTTCAACAATTTCTTTCTTAATAACTACTCCTAATTTGTCCGTAAGAATATTCTCATTTTTTAAAAATTCCTGAAAATTTTCAACAGGATCTTTTGACGCCCATTTTTCTAATAAGTCATGAGGCACGTATTTATTTCCACTAGCTTCTTCATGACCTCTCATTCTAAATGTTTTAAAATCTAGCAATATTGGCCTTGGATTTTCTCGGACACTTTTAGCTAGTTCACTTACCTTTTTGTGAACTTCTAAAATATTATTTCCGTCAATAATGTAACTTTCCATACCATAACCAATTCCTTTATCTGCAATGTTTTTACATTTAAATTGCTGACTAGAAGGAGTTGACAAACCATACTCGTTGCTTTCAACACAAAATAGAACAGGTAAATTCCATACAGATGCTACATTTAAAGCTTCGTGAAAATCGCCTTCACTTGTTCCTCCATCTCCACAAAATACAGCTGTAACTTTAGCTTCGTTCTTTAGCTTATATGATAATGCAATACCATTTGCCACACCAAGTTGCGGTCCTAGATGAGAAATCATTCCAACAATATTATATTCTTTAGTTCCAAAATGAAAAGAACGATCTCTACCTTTAGTAAAACCACCTTTTTTACCTTGCCATTGAGAAAATAATCTATGCAAAGGAATATTTCTTGTTGTAAAAACACCTAAATTACGATGCATGGGTAAGATAAATTCGTCTGGAAATAAGGCTTTTGTTATTCCTGCAGGAATAGCTTCTTGTCCAATACCAGAAAACCATTTGGAAATTTTGCCTTGACGCAAAAGAATAAGCATTTTTTCTTCAATCAAACGAGGTTTTAAAATTAATTTATATAATTCTAACAATTCCTCATCAGTATAATCTTGACGATTAAAATCCATTAATTTTTAATTTTAGTTGGTAGTTTGAATTTTACAATTCAAGAAATCAAAAGTAGTAGAATTACGGGTATAAAAAAAAACCTTAACGAAGATTGTTAAGGTTTTTTTTTGTTCTTTTTTATTATAATTCTCTAAAAATAGAATGCATTAAACGAGTTTTGTCATTAATGCTTTCTTCAAGAGAAATCATAGTTTCTGTTCTTGAAACGCCATCAATATCATCTATTTCAAAAATAATTTCTTTAGCGTGAGTAGTGTTTTTTGCTCTTATTTTACAGAAAATGTTATATTTTCCAGCGGTAACATAAGCAATAGTTATATTTGGTATTTTCTTTAAATCTTTAATTACTTGTTTTGTTTTTGAAGTTTTTCCTAAATATATTCCAACATGTGAAATAAAAGAATAACCCATTTTTTCATAATCAAGAGTTAAAGTAGAACCTTTAATAATGCCTTCATCTTCCATTTTTTTTACACGAACATGAATAGTACCAGCAGATACAACTAATTTTTTAGCAATATCCGTAAATGGTGTTCTTGCATTTTCTATTAAAATATCTAATATTTGATGATCTATCTCATCTAATACAAATTTTTTCATACTACGTTTTTATTAAAAATAAAATATTTAAGTGCAAATTTATCAAAAAAAATCCATTAATACACAAATTATTTACGAATTTGATAATTTCAATTGGTTAAAATCTAAATTTTGTGATTTTATTGTAGTATAAGTATGATAATTTGTTAAGTCTCCAATTTTTTCAATATGCTCTACTCTTTCTAATTTGTGTTTTTTATACTTAAATACATACTGAATTCCTATATCTTGTACCATATTATTTGGCATCTTAACATTCTTATAAATTTTATCTAAAAATAAGCTGTTGTTATTTGGGATATTAAAATAGGCTTTGTAATCACTATAATTAGTTTCAGTAGCTAAAAAATAAAATCCTTGCAATAGCGCTATAAAATTGAACTTTCTAGTTATATCTCTATCATAATCATCTTTAAAATGCCCACATTCAATTAAAATAGTATTGTATCCTAACTTTTGAAAGTTATCTCCTGTAGCAGTGGGATAGAATTCATCCGTATATCTACCAATTTGATTAGGGATTATTTTTTGCAATATAGAATTCATAGCTACAATAACACTCATGGTTTCTTTTCGTCCTTTTGTTAAAGTTCTTTCTTTATCCTCAGAAGGAGCCAAAAAAGATATTGTAGCTGGATTTGAAGTTCCTTCTACATTAAAAATAGAACGTTGGTCGTGTAAATTAAAACAAAACGAAGGTTTAAAACACTCTAATTCTTTTCGCAATATTCTACTTTCAATAGCTTTTTGTTCAACTGCATCCCTATTTAAATCAATTTTTGATGCATTTTCTCTTGTAAATAGAATTGCTCCATCTGGATTTAGTATTGGTATAAATTCAATCGTGCAATTTTCAAGAATATTCTTAATATATACTGAAGCCTCTTTTGTTGGATTTTCTAGAAAATTAAAAAAATCGAAAACAGCTTTAGTTCCAGTACTTTCATTTCCGTGCATTTGTGACCAAACTAATATTTTAGTTTTACCATTGCCAATTGTAACTTTATAAATTGGAATTTTATTTTCAGAATATCCTAAAATTTCCTTTTTAAACTTAGCGGAAAGATTTTTTAGTAAAAGCTCTATATCATTAAATAATATTCTTCTTCCTTTTAAGGTATTCTCAAAAAAATTAAAATAATCAGCTAATAATTTATGTACGTTTAATGTATTCATTTCTATATATAAATTACAAATGTAAATATTACAAAGTTTACAAATGTAATTTGATATTTTAACAATTCCATATACAATTGTAACCGATTTTATTTCATTGTTAGATAGTTAAAATTACACCAATCAATAAAATTGATTACAAAATCATAATAACCTATATATTAATATTTTATATATAGTTACATACACTTATAGTTTAGAATATTTGACTTGTTTATTAAAATATACTCTATTTAATTTTGATTAGAAATTAGCTTTAATTACATTTGTATACAATAAGAAAAGTTACAATGGTAAACGTAGAAGAATTTGCTTCACGACTTAAATTAATGCTGAATTACTATGAAATTTCAGCAGCACAATTGGCTGATAAAGTTGAAGTACAACGTTCAAGTATTTCTCATATATTATCTGGCAGAAATAAACCTAGCTTAGAATTTGTGTTAAAAATACTAAAAGCATTTCCTGAAGTAGAATTATACTGGTTGTTAAATGGGAAAGGAACTTTTCCTAAAGTTGAAGAAAATACGGAAATCACTTCTACTCCATCTTCTAATATAAAAAAAGAAACTTCTGTAGAAGACAATAAATTACAATCTAAATCTAATTCAAATGATTTAGCTATAGAACGAATTGTAGTTTTCTATAAAAATGGCACCTTTAAAAACTATACTCCATAAAAAAAGGCTTTATTAAATTTAATAAAGCCTTTTTTCTTTTTATTTAATAATCTTCTATTTCAATAATTGAGCAATTCCTTTTCTAACTATTAGAATTATCTCATCTTTATTAGCGTTTTTAGACTGCATTTGAACGTTTACAATTTGATTCATCATATTAACAGCCATTTTATCAAACTTAAATTTTTTGTATCGTTTGCCAAGTGTTACAAATCTATCCGTTAAATTAGAAATAGCTTTAACGTTACCACTTTCAATAATCATTTTATATCCTTGTCCGTATAAGCTTTGAGTTTGTTTATCTGTAGAATTAAACATACCTGAAAGCACATGGTTAGCTATAAAAGGTAAATTTGTTGTATCCTTTTCATTAATATAAATAGTTGTAATTGCAGATGCTAAATTTTCCTTAGTATCCTTATTTAATGTTGCTAGCTTATTTAATGCAGCAGGTTTATCTATTTGATACAAAGCTACTAAAGCACTTTTTGTCATTGCAAAAGACTCGCTATTTAAAGCTTTTTCAAATATTGGTTTGTAAATTGGATCTACTAACTTACCTAAAACATCAATTGCAGCAGCTTTAACCAAAGTCTTTTTGTCTGATTTTGCTAATTGTACAATTTTAGCGATAGCATCTTTTTTATTATATTTTTGAAATAAATCAATATGTTCTAAAGCAAAGATTCTTAATTCGTAGAAAGGATCGTCTAAAGCTTTAATAAGCGCATAATAAGCTTCTTTACTAGTTGTTTGATTTTTAGCAATTTCTTGTAAAGCTAATTTTCTATCTAAATAATGAGGAGCATGATAAAATTGGTAAATATAATTATCTAACGTTTTGTTTTCTTTTATTTCAGCTAACAAAACATGTTTAGCATCTATATTAATTAGTTTTGGTAGTTTGTTAAAGTTAAACGTAAATGATTCATCTGCATGGCTTACCCACACATTATGTCTAACTTTATGATTGTCATCATAAATATCAATACTTAAAGGAAATACAAAAGTTTTTTCTTGTTGTTTGATATTTACTGTTACCGTTTTATTAACAGTGTTATAATCATAAGTTACATTCATTTTTATGTGGCCATTTCCATAATACCATTCGTTAAAAAACCAGTTTAAATCTCTACCACTTACTTTTTCTAATGCTAAACGTAAATCTTCGGCTTCAGCAGTTCCGAATTTGTGTTCTGTTAAATATTCTTTAAGCCCAGCAAAAAAAGCATCATCGCCTAAATAATCGTTTAACATATATAAAATAGCTCCTCCTTTTTGATAACTAACTACATCAAACATGTCTTCTCTGTCTTTGTAGTAAAAACGAACTAAATCTTTGCTGTCATTATTACTATTTAAATAATTTTGTTGGTTCTCATACATTAATGCATTTGCTTTATCATTACCATATTTATGTTTAAGCCATAAATATTCTGCATAGGTAGCAAACGATTCATTTACGGTTAAATTAGACCAGCTTTCTGTAGTTACTAAATCTCCAAACCAGTGATGAAATAATTCATGTGAAATAGTATTTTCCCAAAGATTTTCATCTACAAGTTGTCCTTTTTTCTGTTGAGCTCCTTCTCCATGTACAACAGCTGTAGTATTTTCCATTGCTCCACTTACATAATCTCTAACCACAATTTGATCGTATTTACTCCATTGATATGGAACTCCTGTTATGTTTGAGAAAAAAGTAATCATCTCAGGTGTTTCTCCAAAAATTTCTTTAGCAACAGGTGCATATTCCTTTTCTACATAATAATCTACTGGAATACCATTCCAAGAATCTTTTATAATACTGAAGTCTCCTACTCCCATAAAAAATAAATACGGCGCATGTTTTTTATCCATTTTCCAATAATCAGTTCTTGTGCCGTCAGTATTTTTAGTTTGACTTACTAAATTACCATTGGAAAGCGTTACATATTTATCGGGGACAGTCATATAAATTTCTTCGGTACTTTTTTGATTTGGAGAATCTATGGTTGGAAACCAACAACTATTTGATTCTGTTTCACCTTGAGTCCATATTTCAGTTGGTTTATCTGGGTCTTCTCCTTTTGGATCAATAAAATATAACCCTTTTGCATCGGTTATAGCTTGACTTCCACCTTGTTTAACTTTTTCAGGATTTGCTATGTAATTAACATACACGGTAAAAGATTCATCTTTAGTATAAGTTTTACCTAGTTCAATAGTAATCTCATTATCAGAGTAATTATATTCTGCAGGTTTATTGTTTACTTTAACTTGCTTTATGGTAAAAGCTTTAGCATCTAAAACTACTTTGTTTGTTGGATAAAAATGTGGAGATAAGGTTACCCAGGCTTCACCATTCATTTGGCTTTTCTGGAAATTAAAATCCACTTTTAATTTGGTGTGCACTAAATCGTTAATTTTTGTTCTTTCAGCTCGATAATCTGTGTTTTGGGCTACTATAAATGTTGAAGAAATTAAAAATATAGCAAATATTATTTTTTTCATTAGGTTACTATTGTTTAATTAAGATTCCAAAAATACTATTTTAAAATAGTTTACTTGTTAATAAGTAGTTAAAAAGCCATACTGATTACAGTATGGCTTTTTTTATTTTGATGTAATATTTTTGTTTAGTTTAAACTTTTAAAAAGACTTTCTAATTGTTTTATTTGATTAGAATTACCATCAATTTTTATGTCTTGTGAAAGTTTTATAATGTCTGAAGGATTCATATTTTCTCCTAAAATTCTAACTATAGCAAATCCTTTTTCATTATCTGCGCCAAACAGAACTACTTCATTAATAGCATTTTTATCTCCCAAATAACTTACGCTTACGTTGCTTTTGTTTCTTTTAAATCTAACTAATTGTTTGTATTTCGGGTTTTTAAGAATTTTTTTAACTTTCAGTTTTTCTGAATCATACAACTTTTGATTGTCTTTATTTAATTGTAACGCTAAAAAATTCATTTTTTTAATTGTACCTAATGTATTTTTCACATCTTCAGAAACATCAACATTTTTTAATTGTATAATACTTGCTGGAATATCAATAGACATGAATTCATTATTTTCTTTACTATCAACTATGTATTTCTGTAATGATGGTGTTGAATCACACGAAATCAAAATTAAAACTGTTGCTAATAAAAGGCCTTTTATTGTAATACTTAATTTCATTTTATTGTTCTTTATGTTGTTTACCTTTTTTTGGTATATACGTACTTGTTAATTCAGATATTTTATTTAAATCAATATCTCCGGTAAGTGATAAAATAACAGCTTGTTGATCTGCTTTATTTTGTAAATCACTAACAAACATTAATAATTCGCTTACATGATTTTCATCTTTACCTTTTCGTACATAAATTTTTACATGAGCATCTTTATCTTTTACTCTCATTAATTCAGTAAGTTTAGCTGTTTTTAAATAACTACTTACTACATTTTTCATTTGAGTTGCAATTTCAGCACTTTCTGTAGTAAAAACTTTTAATGACTTTAAACTCTGAACCATTTTAACGTATTCTTTTGATTCAGGATCATTTCCTTTAAAAGAGCTTAACATATTAAAAGCCTCTTTGTTTACAACAACTGTTGTTACATCATCCATATCTTCAAATTTGTCAAAAACAGATGTTTGAGCAAAAGAAGTATAGGAAACTATAAGCATAACTGCTATTAAAATTAATTTTTTCATTTTTTTGATTATTTAAATTGTTTAAAAATTTTGTTTTTTGTTGTTTCAAACTCTTGCAATTCACCTATTGCAACAGTTCCTTTATGTAAATTTGTTGAAAGCATTGATAAAGCCATATGCGTTTCTGCATATATTTTTTCTGCTTTTCTTTCCTGATTTTTTTCATAACCAGTATAAACACTTATTAGTAAAATTAATGAGGCTGCTACTGTTAACCATTTCCAATTCCACGGTTGACTTTTTAATTGGATGGTTTTAGTATATCGCTCATTTTTACTAGCTGAAAAATAATTGAATACTCCTTGGTATTCTTGTAAATGTGGAGCTACATTATCACTTAAAAAATAGGCTTTTAACTCATTTTCTTCTGCAATGGTAGTTTCTGCATTTAGGTATTTTTCCAACAACTTTTCTATGTTAGCTAATTCCATATTGATGTTGTTTTATTAATTGTTCTCTAATTGTTTTTCTTGCTCTTGATAAGCAGACTCTAATTGCTGTTTGTTTAATTTGTAACATTTCTGCAATTTCCTCAAACTCATATTGTTCTATATCTCTTAATTGAATGATTAATTTTTGTTGTTCAGGTAATTTTTCTATTAACTTTTCAACTAAACTAATACTATCATTTAATTCTACTTTTTTTTGTAATGAAGTATCCTTTTCTTTATAATTACTATGAACTAATGTTAAATTACTTGCCTGTTTAGATTTCAACCTGTCAAAACAATAATTTTTTGTCATAGTCATTGCAAATGCTTCAATACTATTATACGCTTTTAAGTTTTCTTTGTTTTTCCATAACTTAAAGAATAACTCTTGCGTTGCATCTTCAGCTTCTTCTGTAGAAACTAGTAATCGTTTGGCCAAACGAAAAACTTTATCTTTAAATGGCATTACCGTATTCAAAAATTCCGATTGTTTCATTTTTAAGTCTGGTTTCTACAAATTTTTAGTTCGTTTTCACAATTATGACGAACAAGTTACGTTTTTGTAACATAAAACATGAATAATCTTTTTTTTTATAAATTTAGGCCATCTATATAAACCTTAATAAACATATTAAATAATGAAAAAAACAGGCAAAATAATATTACTAACCTTTTTAATTAGTTTTGTTTTTAGCTGTCATAAAAATGAAGCCCCAGTATCTAATTTAGAAAATCCTATTAATAATTTCGTTTGGAAAGGTATGAATTCATGGTATAATTGGCAATCTAACGTCCCTGAATTAGCCGACACAAAAGATGATAATCCGGAAAGCTACGCTAACTATTTAAATGGATATTCAACACCTGAAAGTTTATTTAATAGTTTGCTATATGATGCTGGAAACACAGATAGATTCTCTTGGTTTATAGAAGATTATGTAGAGCAGCAAAAACAATTTCAAGGAATATCTTTATCTTTTGGATTTAGACTTCAAGGCGTAAAAATTAATGCTAATGGCGATATAATATTATATGTTCGTTATGTAAGTAATAATTCACCAGCTTTTGATGCAGGCATAAAACGTGGAGATATAATTAATGCTATTGATGGTGTTGTTTTAAATGAAACTAATTATAATAATACAGTAAGTAAATTATCTAATAATACGGTTACTTTATCATTTGTAACTGAAAACAATGGAACATTAACTTCTGCAGGAGATAAAACTATTACTGCTACTGAAGTTTCCGATAATCCAGTTTATTTAATTAAAGTTTTTGACAATGTTAATGGCCAAAAAGTTGGTTATTTAGTTTATAACGGTTTTAGATCTTCTTATAACGATGAGTTAAATGCTGCATTTGCAGATTTAAAAGCTGCCGGAATTAACGAATTGATTTTAGATTTACGTTTAAATGGCGGTGGTTCAGTTGAAACTTCTACATATTTAGCAAGTATGATTGATGGTGCTGCAACAACATCTGATAAATTTGCCGATTTAAAATTTAATAGTAAACATACTAATGAAAATAGCACTTATACTTTTCAAGATACCCAAAATGATTATGATGCCACAGGTACAAAAACAGGTGAAGAATCCATTAATAAATTAACTACGCTTAGTCGATTGTATGTATTAACATCTCATAGTACAGCATCTGCAAGTGAAATGATTATTAACGGGTTAAAACCTTATATGCCAGTTAAAGTTATTGGAACAACAACTTATGGTAAAAATGTTGGTTCCATTACCTTATATGACTCTCCAGCTTCAGATTATACAAGTCAATCTTCAGCAAATCCAGATCATAAATACGCAATGCAACCAATTGTATTTCAAATATTTAATAAATTAGGTGAAAGTGATTATATTCAAGGGTTTACTCCTGATATTGAAGTAGTTGAATATGACTATTGGAATAATATCCTTCCATTTGGTGATGAAAATGAAGTAGTTTTAAAAGCTGCATTAGATGATATTAGAGGAGTTTCTGCTAAAAACTCTTTTATAAAAGATAAAAACGTATCTCCATTAAAAGTTCTTCCTTTAGAAAATAAATTTGATAAAGAAATGTATATTACAAATGATTTTTTAAACTAATCATTTTATCTATTTTAAATTAAAAGGCAGGTTTTTCTGCCTTTTTTTATTTAAATAAATGGCTATATTTGAGTTGTCGCAAACCCAGTCCTAAATGAAAAGAATATTCCCTTTTTTTATACTTATTATTTTATTTGGATGTAATAACAAAATACAAATAAAAATACCTAAAGTTCAAATCACAAACTTTAAAATAGATAGTTGTAGTATTAGAGCAATAAATGTTCTAAACGACTCTACTCTAGCATTTACTGGCTCTAATGGAGTATTTGGAATAATAAATAATAAAGGTGAAATTTCTACTTTTAAAAAGATTACAATGGATTCTGTTAAACCAGAATTTAGATCTATAGCGTCTACAAAAAATGCGGTTTTTATTTTAAGTGTAGGAAATCCTGCTTTGCTTTACAAATTTAAAAATGATTCATTAACTTTAGTTTATAAAGAGACAAACGAAAAGGTTTTTTATGATTCAATGAAATTTTTTGATGAGAATAACGGTATAGCAATTGGAGATCCAACAGAAAATTGTCTCTCTGTTATAAAAACTAATGATGGAGGAAATTCTTGGCATAAAGTACCTTGTTCAGCTCTTCCAAAAATAGCAGAAGGAGAAGCAGCATTTGCAGCAAGTAATACTAACTTAAAAGTTTTAAATAATAAAGCATGGTTTGTAACAGGTGGCTTAAAATCTCATGTATTTTATACCTCTGATAAAGGCAAAACTTGGGAAGTTAGCTCCACTCCTATTGTTAGTGGAAAAAATACTACCGGAATTTATTCTATCGACTTTTTTGATGAAAACCATGGAATTATTGCAGGAGGAGATTATACCAATAAATTTGGAGAATCCGTAAATAAAGCAATTACAACTAATAGAGGAAAAACTTGGAATGCAATTGCAAAAAATAGTTCTCCAAATTATGTAAGTTGTGTACAGTATGTTCCTAACTCAAAAGGAAAAAAAATGGTATCAGTATCTACTAACGGTATTTTTTATTCAGCAAATTCTGGTGAAAAATGGAAAAAACTAAGTGATAAAGGTTTTTATTCTATCCAATTTGTAAACCATAATACAGCATGGTTATCAGGTAATAATGTGCTTGCAAAAATGGAAATTAAATACTAATTAATTATATGAAATATGTACTTTCTTTAATATTATTTATCGCTTTAATTAGTTGCGAAAAACCATCAAAACTAGAACTTAAACTTAACTGTTCTTCTTCTAAAAATTATAAATACAATAAAACAAAAGATTTCAACAATAACTTCACTATGAAAATTCCAAAATCTTGGAAAACAAATTATTACTATGATATAAACACTTCTGAAATTTATGCTGCTGACACCATAAAAGAGTTGACAAAATCATTTATAGTAGGAGTTTCTTTTCATAAAGGAAATATCGAATTAAATAACGTTTATAATAAAAAAATAGATTCGTTATTATTTCTAAAAAAGTTAAATAAATATGCTTTTGAAAATGAGCCTTTTACAAATAAACCTGCATATTGGTATTTAGTAGATGGCACAAAAAATGGTTTCACATATCATCAATTAAATATAACTATCAAAAACTCTGATAAATCGTATATAAATGCAACTTCTGAAATTTATGGAGATCAATTAATTAATGATAGAATTTGTAAATCCATTTCTATTTTAAAAACTATTCAATTTTTGCAATAATTTATGATAATAACATTGTATAAACTTGCTTATATGCTTATTTTTGACAAAAAATTAAAAATATGCAACAAATTATAGATCGCTTTGTTAAGTATGTGACTGTTGATACACAGTCTGATCCAGAAAACCCAGCATTTCCAAGTACCGAAAAACAGTGGAATTTAGCACATATTTTAGTAGATGAGTTAAAAGAAATTGGTTTAGAGGATGTTACCTTAGATGACAATTGCTATATTATGGCAACTTTGCCATCTAATGTAGATTATGAAGTGCCAACTATAGGCTTTATCGCTCATATTGATACTAGTCCGGATTTTACCGCTGAAAATGTTAAACCTCAATTTTATCCTAACTATAATGGTGAAGATATCGTTTTAAATAAAGAAGAAAACATAGTGCTATCCCCTAGTTATTTTGAAGATTTGCTTTTATATAAAGGTCAAACTTTAATTACAACCGATGGAACTACGCTTTTAGGAGCAGATGATAAAGCAGGAGTTACGGAAATTGTTTCAGCTATGGAATATTTAATTAATCATCCTGAAATTAAACACGGAAAAATCAGAATAGGTTTTACCCCTGATGAAGAAGTTGGTAAAGGAGCTCATATGTTTGATATTGAAAAATTTGGTGCTGAATGGGCCTACACTATGGATGGAAGTACTGTTGGAGAACTAGAGTATGAAAATTTTAATGCTGCCGGAGCAAAAGTAACTGTAACAGGTAAAATAGTTCATCCTGGTTATGCAAAAGGAAAAATGATTAACTCCATGTTAATTGCAAGTGATTTTATAAATGGTTTGCCAAAAGATGAAGTTCCTGAAAAAACAGAAGGTTATGAAGGTTTTTATCATTTACATACCATGAGTGGTGAAGTTGAAAAAACTGTGCTACAATATATAATTCGTGATCACGATTTTAAATTATTTGAAAGCAGAAAAGAAACTTTCCAAAAAGTTGCAGATAAAATCAATAAAGAATTAGGTCAAAACCTTGTAGATGTTGAAATTAAAGATCAATATTTTAACATGCGTAAAAAAATTGAACCTGTAATGCATATTGTGGATATAGCTGAAGAAGCAATGAAACAATTAAATATTAAACCTTTAATTAAAGCAATTAGAGGCGGTACTGATGGTTCTCAATTATCTTATAAAGGTTTACCTTGCCCAAATATATTTGCAGGTGGTCATAATTTCCACGGACGTTACGAATTTGTAGCTGCTGAAGCAATTCAAAAAGCTACCGATGTTGTAGTTAAAATTGCAGAACTAACAGCAGAAAAAGCAAAAAAATAACTTTTATTAGTATAATATTTAAACTCTCTTCATTTGAAGGGAGTTTTTTTTTATAATTTTATTTAAATATTTAACAACATGTTAAATATTGTTATTATTAATGTAAATATTCATCAATTATAAATTCTTTTCTATTTTTGAAAACTTCAAAACATACACAATTATGAATAATGAAATGCTAACAACGTTAGTTGAAAAATATGGAAGTCCTTTATATGTTTACAATATAGACAAAATTGAGACTCAATTTAATAGAATTTGTACTGCTTTTTCACAAGTTAAAAATTTAAAAATAAATTATGCAGTTAAGGCAAATTCTAACATTAGCATTTTAAAATATTTTAAAACCTTAAATGCAGGTATTGATACAGTTTCTATTCAGGAAGTTCAGCTTGGGTTAGCTGCTGGAATTTCACCTGAAGACATTATTTATACGCCTAATGGAGTATCGTTACAGGAAATTGAAAAAGTTGCAGAACTTGGAGTTCAAATTAATATTGATAATCTATCTATTCTAGAGCAGTTTGGACATCATTATCCAAAAATTCCTGTTTGTTTAAGAATAAATCCACATATAATGGCTGGTGGTAATCGAAACATTTCGGTTGGACATATTGATTCTAAATTTGGAATTTCCATACATCAAGTACCACTTATTAAAAGAATTGTTGAAAATACAGGTATGCATATAAATGGAATTCATATGCACACTGGCTCAGATATTTTAGATATTGATGTGTTTTTAGCTGCCACAGAAATTTTATTTAATACGGCTAAAGAATTTAATAATTTAGATTTTATTGATTTCGGAAGTGGTTTTAAAGTTCCTTATAAAGAAGGAGATATTTCTACTAATATTGAAGAACTCGGAGAAAAGCTTTCCACTCGTTTCAATGAATTTTGTGTAGAATATGGCAAAGATTTAACTTTAATGTTTGAACCAGGTAAATTCTTAGTTAGCGATGCTGGCTATTTCTTAGCAAATGTTAATGTAGTAAAACAAACTACTTCAACTGTTTTTGCTGGTGTTGATTCTGGTTTTAACCATTTAATTCGTCCAATGTTTTATAACTCGTATCATCAAATTCATAATATTTCTAATCCAAATGGTAGAGTGCGTTTTTATTCGGTAGTTGGTTATATTTGTGAAACGGATACTTTTGGTTCTAACAGAAGAATCAGCGAAATACGAGAAGGTGATACACTCTGCTTTAATAATGCTGGTGCTTATTGCTTTACTATGGCTTCTAACTATAATTCTCGATATCGTCCCGCAGAAGTTATGGTATTTAAAGAAAAAGATTATTTAATAAGAAAAGAAGAAAATTTTGATGATTTAATTAGAAATCAAATCATTGTAGACTTATAACGAATTAAATATATATCATAATACCCTTTAACTAAAGATAAACTCAACTTTTTAATATTTTTTGGGCTAAAGTTTTGATTATTTAAAAAAACTATTACTTTTGACGTATGCAAATAACAAAAACATATTCTTTATTAGAAACCGCATCTATTATGCGTGTATTTGTTATGGCTATCACTACTACCATTATTACCCTTTAGGGTTATTATTCTATTCATATCATCCGTTTATATATTCGTTTTCAAAGAAATTGAAACAAGGAATATTCAATTAAATTTTTAAGTAAATACCCATCAAACATAACATATAATGAAAGTTTTAAAATTTGGAGGATCTTCAGTAGCTAATCCAGCAGCAATTAAACAAGTTATCAATATCATAAAAGAAAATAATATTGAAAATCAGATAGTAGTTGTTTCTGCTTTAGGCGGAGTTACTGATTTACTTCTAAAAGTTGCTCAATTAGCAAGGCGAAAAGATAAAAAATATCTAGGTTTAATAGAAGAAATACAGAATAAGCACTTTGAAATTATAAATACATTAATTAAACCTGAAAATCAAAAGGAAATTTTATTAAAGCTTGAAAAGCTATTTTTAAACTTAACAGATGTTTTAGAAGGAGTATTTAAAGTGAATGAATTAACTTCAAAAACATCGGATAAAATTGTAAGTAATGGAGAATTAGCTTCTTCCCTGCTTTTAACTGCGGTTTTAAATGAAAACAAATTACAAACATCTTGGAAAAATTCTAAGGAATTGATAAAAACAAATTCTGCTTTTGGAAATGCTAATGTAGATTTTAATTTATCTAATGAAAATATTCAAAATTACTTTACGAATTCAAAAAGTAAAATTACTGTATTACCTGGATTTGTAGCCTCTAATAAAAGTAATGAAACAACTACTTTAGGACGTGGTGGCTCTGATTATACTGCAGCTATTGTTGCAGCTGCATTAAATGTAGACAAACTAGAAATATGGACGGATGTAAACGGAATGTTTACTGCTAATCCGAAAATTGTAAAACAAGCATTTTCCATTAAAAAAATGACTTATCAGGAAGCTATGGAAATGTCGTATTTTGGAGCAAAAGTTTTATATCCGCCTTCAATACAGCCTGTACTTAGAAAAGAAATACCAATTTTAATTAAAAATACTTTTAAACCTAAAGCAAAAGGCACTTTAATTTCTTCAGAAGCTACTACAAATAATTCCATTAAAGGAATTAGCCACATTGAAAATATTAGCTTGCTAACACTTGAGGGAGGCGGATTAATAGGGATTCCTGGAATTGCACAACGTTTTTTTGGTGCACTTGCAAATAAAAATATTAATATTTCATTAATCACACAAGCCTCATCCGAACATTCTATTTGTATTGCAATTAATTCTATGGATGTAAAAGCGGCCGTTAATGCAATTCATAATGAATTTCAATTAGAAATTAGCCAACATTCTATTCAAGAAGTTTCAGTAGATGAAAATAATGCAATTATAGCTTTAGTTGGTGCAAATATGAAAAATCATCAAGGTATAAGCGGAAAATTATTTAGCACTTTAGGTAATAACAATGTAAATATCAAAGCTATAGCTCAAGGAGCTTCTGAAAAAAACATATCTGCTGTAATTGCACATAAAGACATTAAAAAAGCATTAAACACAATACATTCAGCCTTTTTTGAAGATCAAATTCAGCAATTAAACTTATTTATTGTAGGAGTTGGTAATGTTGGTGGAAAATTATTGCAACAAATTAAAAATCAACAAAACTATTTATTAGATAATCTTAAAATGCAAGTACGAGTAATTGCGCTAACAAACTCTAAAAAAATGCTTTTTACTGAAGAAGGAGTTGATTTAAACAATTGGAAAAAGAATTTAAGCGAAGCTGAACCTCTTGATTTAGCAAAATTTCATTTAAAAGTAAAGCAACTTAATTATAGAAACAGCATTTTTGTAGATAATACAGCAAATGAAACTATTGCTAACTTATATGTAAATTATTTAAAGGAAAATATTGCAGTAGTTACTTGTAATAAAATAGCTTGTTCGTCAAGTTATTCTAACTATAGTACCTTAAAAAAATTATCTAGAGAATATAATGCTCCATTTTTATTTGAAACAAATGTTGGAGCTGGATTGCCAATTATTGACACTTTAAAAAATTTAATTGCTTCAGGAGATAAAGTAACTAAAATACAGGCAGTTCTATCAGGTAGTTTAAACTTTATATTTAATAATTTTAATAAAGAAAATTCTTTTTATGAAGTAGTAAAACAAGCTGGTGTTGAAGGTTACACAGAACCTGATCCACGTATTGATTTAAGTGGTGTTGATGTAATGCGAAAAATTTTAATTCTAGCCCGAGAAAGTGGAACAATATTAGAATTAGATGATATTAAAAATCAATCTTTTTTACCTCAATCTAGTTTAAAAGCAGTTTCTGTTTCTGATTTTATGGAGACTTTAAAAATAGAAGCAAACCATTTTGATGAATTGCAAAAAAATGCTTCAAAAAATAATTGTAGATTAAAATATGTTGCTGAATTTGATAAGGGCCAAGCTAATGTTGGTTTGAAAGAAGTAGATTTTAACCATCCTTTTTATAATTTAGATGGCAAAGATAATATTGTGCTATTTTATACCGAACGTTATAAAGAACAACCTTTGATAATTAAAGGAGCTGGCGCAGGTGCTGACGTTACAGCTTCTGGGTTATTTGCTGATATTATAAGAATTGGAAATAATTAAGCCTTATGAAAAATGAAATCAAAATTTTTTCACCAGCCACTGTTGCAAATGTTTCATGCGGATTTGATGTTTTAGGGTTTGCTTTAGATACTATTGGAGACGAAATGATTATTCGTAAAGTTGCCCAAAAAGGTATTAAAATTACTAAAATTAGTGATCAAAACTTACCTTTAGAAACAAACAAAAATGTTGCAGGAGTTGCTGCTTTGGCTTTATTAGCGGAAATTAATATTAATTTTGGATTTGAAATCGAGATTAATAAACAAATTAAACCAGGTAGCGGTATTGGTAGTAGCGCAGCAAGTTCTGCTGGTGTCGTTTGGGCAATTAATAAATTATTAGGTAGTCCATTTAATACTACAGATTTAGTTCGATTTGCTATGGAAGGTGAAAAATTAGCCTCTGGAGAAGCACATGCCGATAATGTAGCACCTGCTATTTTTGGTGGATTTACATTAATTAGAAGTTATAATCCATTAGATATTATTAAAATTCCAACACCAAAAGATTTAATAGTAACCATAATTCATCCTCAAATTGAAGTTAAAACTTCTGAAGCTAGAAAATTATTAAGCCAAACAGTAAGTTTAAAAAATGCTACTAAACAATGGGCTAATGTAGGTGGATTAATAAGTGGTTTACACACAAATGATTATGATTTAATTGGCAGATCATTACAAGATTTTGTGGCTGAACCTGTTAGATCAAAATTAATTCCAGGTTTTAATAAACTAAAACAAGCTTGTTTAGAAGTTGGTGCATTAGGTTGTGGAATTTCAGGTTCAGGACCATCTATTTTTGCATTAAGTAAAGGAGAAGAAAAAGCTTTAGAAGTTTCGGAGGCTATGAAAGCTGTTTATAATAAAGTTGAAATAGCATACGATTTGCATATTTCAAAAGTAAATAATAAAGGAATTAAAATTTTAGATACTAAATAATATGAACTTTTATAGTTTAAATAAAAAAGCACCAAAAGTTTCTTTTAAAGAAGCAGTTATAAAAGGTTTAGCACCAGATAAAGGATTATATTTTCCTGAAAAAATAACGCCTCTTACCAAATACTTTTTTAATCATATTGAATATTTTTCTGAAGAAGAAATTGCTTTTGAAGTAATACGGCAATTTGTTTCTGAAGAAATTCCAGAAAAAGAATTGAAGAAAATTATTAAAGAAACTTTATGCTTTAATTTTCCAGTTATTACTTTGGATGAAAATATAGCTACACTTGAACTTTTTCATGGGCCAACTATGGCTTTTAAAGATGTTGGAGCTCGTTTTATGGCTCGTTGTTTAAGCTACTTCAATAAAAAAGATAACACAGCTAAAGTAACTGTTTTAGTAGCAACTTCAGGAGATACAGGAGGTGCTGTAGCAAGTGGTTTTTTAGGTGTTGAAGGTGTTGATGTGGTTATTTTATATCCAAGTGGAAAAGTTAGTGAAGTTCAAGAAAAACAATTAACAACTTTAGGTAAAAATATAACAGCTTTAGAAGTTGATGGTACTTTTGATGATTGTCAGGCAATGGTAAAAAAAGCTTTTTTAGATAGTGATATAACTGATTTTAAAAACTTGACTTCGGCAAATTCAATAAATGTAGCACGATGGTTGCCACAAATGTTTTATTTCTTTTTTGCTTATAAACAATTAAAAAACAAGCATAAAGATTTAGTTTTTTCTATTCCTAGTGGAAATTTTGGAAATATTTGTGCAGGAATGATGGCTAAGCAATTAGGATTACCTATTAAACATTTTATTGCTTCAACAAATATAAATGACGTGGTTCCAAATTATTTAAAAACAGGAGAATACAATCCAAAACCATCAAAACAAACTATTTCAAATGCAATGGATGTTGGTGATCCAAGTAACTTTGTGCGTATTTTGGAAATTTACAAAAATGATTTTTCTAAATTAAAAAAAGAATTTAGCTCCTACTCTTTTACAGATGATGAAACTAAAAAAGCAATGTTACAAATTAAACAAAATAGTAATTATATTGCTGATCCGCATGGTGCTGTTGGTTATTTAGGTTTAAAGAAATTTATAGATGAAAACACAAAGGATATTCAAGGAATATTCTTAGAAACTGCTCATCCAGTAAAGTTTTTAGATGTTGTTGAACCTATAATAAACGGATCTATTAAATTACCAAAACAAATTAAAAAAGTAATTAAAAAGAAAAAAATAGCTATTAAAATTTCTAGCTATAAACAACTAAAACAGTTCTTGCTGAATTCATAGAAATTTGTAAATTGTTTAAATGAAAACTAAGCCAAAATTTGAAACTATTGCTATAAAATGTACTGAAAATTCTTTTGAAAATTCAAAACCTGTTAGCACTCCTATTTATTTGTCAAGCACCTACAAACGCAATAATGATGCTACCTATAATAATGATTTAATATATTCAAGAAGCGATAATCCTAACAGAAATATTATTGAAACTGCTATTGCAAAACTCGAAAATGGTAATTATGCGTTCACTTTTTCATCAGGAATGGCGGCAATTAGTGCTGTATTTCAGACTTTAAAAAGTGGTGATCATGTTATTTTACCTGACGATTGTTATTATGCTGTTAAAAAATTAATGGAAAATATTTTAAATAGATGGAACTTGACTTTCGATTTAGTTGACATGTCTAATTTAAATTCCGTTAAAAAAGCTATTAAGTCTAACACAGCATTAATTTGGATAGAAACACCTTCTAACCCACTTTTAAAAATTAGTGATATTCAAGAAATTACTAAGATAGCAAAAGCTAAAAATATACTTTGTGCTGTAGATAATACTTGGCTTACTCCTGTTTTTCAAAATCCTTTACAATTAGGAGCTGATTTTGTTATGCATTCTACAACTAAATATTTTGGTGGACATAGCGATGTTTTAGGAGGTTGTGTAGTGGTTAATAATAAAATATTAGCTGACAATATAAAAGATATTCAAATATTATCTGGAGCAGTTCCTGCACCTTTTGATTGTTGGTTAATTGGTAGAGGAATACAAACTTTACATTTGCGAATTACCAAACAGACTGAAAATGCATTTAAATTGGCTAAATATCTAGAAAGTCATCCTAAAATTGAAAAAGTACTTTACCCAGGATTAAAAAGTCATCCTCAACATACTATTGCAAAAAAACAACAACACAAGGGTTATGGAGCAATGATTTCAATTTTGATTAAAGGTGATGAAAAAGAAACTTTTACTATCTCCACTAAATTAAAATATTTTACAACAGCAACAAGTTTGGGAGGCGTAGAAAGTTTGATAGAACATCGAAAATCTGTTGAAGGTGAAAATAGCACTACTCCAATTAATTTATTAAGAATATCTGTTGGTATTGAGCATATAGATGATTTAATTGCAGATTGGCAACAGGCTTTATCTGATTAAAATTATCAGTTTAAATTAATCTAACTTTGGTAAATTAAAATCGTTTAATACACTAGGTAATTTCATCATTTTTTCAATTTCATTAGATTTTCTTGGCGCAAGAGCAGATAAAATAACTGGACCTTTTTTGGTAATTAAAATGTCATCTTCAATTCTTACCGCAATTCCCCACCATTTTTTATCGCAATTACTTCCTTCAGGAATATAAATACCTGGTTCTACTGTTATTACCATATTTTCTTTGAAATTACCATAATTAGTTAAATCATGAACATCTAAACCAATGTGATGTGTTGCTCCGTGAGGAAAATAGTTATGATAAGCATTTTCAGAATCAATTATTCCCAAATCTGCTAATCCTTTATTAATAACTTTGCGAGCAGCGTTGGTAGTGGCATTGAATTTATTATCAATTTTAGCTTGTGCAATACCAGCTTCTTGTGCTTTATAAACTAAATCGTAAATCAATTTTTGTTCTTTGGTAAACTTTCCATTGGTTGGTATTGTTCGGGTAACATCTGCGGTGTACCCATGATATTCCGCACCTAAATCCATTAAAATTAAATTTCCATCTCCTACTTTTGGTTTGTTATTTTCAACATAATGTAAAATACAACCGTTATTTCCTGCACCAACAATAGAAGGATATCCCTCATATTCCGCTCCGTATTTTTTATACACAAATTCATGTACTCCTTGGGCTTCCGTTTCTGACATATTTGGAGTCATTGCTTTCATCATTTCATTTTGACCTATAGCAGAAATATTAATAGCTTTTTTTAGTAGTTTTAATTCCTCTGGCTTTTTAATTTCTCTTAAATCTGCTAATAAAACATTTAAAGTTTTAGTATCTATTCGTTTTTTAGTTTCCTCTAAAATTTTATCGTTTTGAGGTGTTTTTAAATTAACCAAATCAAAAGAAACTTTAGTTTTAAAGTCTTTAATTAAATCAAATAAATCCGCAGTGTTTTTAGTATCTCTTACATCGTTTTTGAAAGGATTAAATAAAACTCTATCAAATTTTGAAAAATCAATAGGATATTCTTTAAAATTATCGCCATTATAAACTACTTTAAAACCTAAATTATCTTTAACGCCTTCAACTCCTAGCCTTCTACCTGTCCACATTTCTGCAAATTCATCTCTTTTTTGAACAAAAAGCAGTTCATTAAAAGTTTTTCCGTTTATAGTTTGATTGTCTTTAAAAATTAACAAAATTCCATTTGGTTCATTATACCCAGTTAGATAATAAAAATTTGGATCTTGATGATACACGTAATTAACGTCATTTGCTCTGTTTCTTACTGCATTTGTAAAAAATACAGCAACGCTATTTGGAGGTAATAATTTTCTAAGATTTTCTCTTCTGTTTTGATGAAACTCTTTACTTAAATAATCTTGTGGAAGATTATTGTTTTGAGAAAATAAACTGAAGGAAATAATAAATAAGATTAGGGTAAATAAACGATTTAATTTCATAATAAAGGCTGTAAAATTTTGCAGAATCAAATATAAACAAAAGAATAAATTATGGGCTTAATATAAAAATTAAATTTATTTTAAACTAAATATGGTAAGCTTTAAAAAATGATTTAAATCAAATTCATTTCTTTTAATATTTAGTAAATTTGCACCACAAAACTTAAAATAAATGAAAAATACAGCTTTATCACATATTCATGAATCATTAGGTGCTAAAATGGTGCCATTTGCAGGTTATAATATGCCTGTGCAATACGAAGGAGTTAACGCAGAACATTTAACTGTTAGAAACGGTGTAGGTGTTTTTGACGTTTCTCATATGGGTGAATTCTTTTTAGAAGGAAAAAATGCTTTAGCCCTTATACAAAAAGTAACTTCTAATGATGCTTCAAAATTATTTGATGGCAAAGTTCAATACAGTTGTTTACCAAATAATGATGGTGGAATTGTAGATGATTTATTGGTATATCGAATAAATGAAGAAAAATATATGTTAGTGGTAAATGCTTCTAATATTGAAAAAGATTGGAACTGGATTTCTAGTCATAACGATTTAGGGGTTAAAATGACAAACCATTCTGATGAAATATCTTTATTAGCAGTTCAAGGTCCAAAAGCTACAGAAGCATTGCAAAGCCTTACAGATGTTGATTTAAAATCTATGGAGTATTATACTTTTAAAATTGGAACATTTGCAGGGGTTGAAAACGTAACTATTTCAGCTACAGGTTACACAGGTTCTGGAGGATTTGAAATATATTTTAGCAATAAAGACGCTGTCAATATATGGACAGAAGTATTTAAAGCTGGTGCAAAGTTTGATATTAAACCTATTGGTTTGGCTACACGTGACACATTACGTTTAGAAATGGGCTTTTGTTTATATGGAAATGATATAAATGATACCACCTCACCAATTGAAGCTGGTTTAGGATGGATAACAAAATTCACTAAAGATTTTGTAAATGCAGAAGCGCTTAAAAAACAAAAAGAAGATGGTATAACAAAAAAGTTAGTAGCATTTGAAATGAAAGACAAAGGTATTCCTCGTCATGAATACGCTATTGTTGATAATCAAGGAAATACTATTGGCGAAGTTACTTCTGGAACAATGAGTCCTTCTTTAAAAAAAGGAATAGGAATGGGATATGTTCCAAAAGAATATGCAAAATTAGGCTCTGAAATTAATATTCAAGTTCGTAATAAAGCTATTGCTGCAACTGTAGTTAAATTACCATTTTATAAGGGTTAAGTGTTTTCAGGAATTTTTCCTACGGAATCCTTATAAAAATTATAAAAGAAGTTAAAATCTTTATCCATATTCTCTGTAATATAATATGGCTCTGAAATTTTAACTTCTTTGTCTTTAAAATTTAAAGTAGCCATAACAATTGGAACATTAGCTCCTTTTGCAATGTAATAAAAACCTGTTTTCCACTTATCTACTTTTTTTCTAGTTCCTTCAGGTGATAAGGCTAAAATAAATTTTTGTTTACTATTAAAAATATTTACAATAGCCTGCACTTTATTAGTACTCTCGCTTCTATTTACGGGGGCGCCTCCAAGCCATTTAAAAATAAACCCAAACGGAGGTTTAAATAATGAAGCTTTACCTATATAATTAATAGGAGCACCTTCAGCCCATTTTACCAAAATACCTAAAGGAAAATCAAGCCAATGCGTATGTGGAGCAGCAATAATCACATATTTTTGAAGGTTTTTTGGAAACTCTCCAACAATTTTCCATCTAAAAACGGTAAACAAAATAAATCTAGAAAGTAATTTCATAAGGTTGTTAATAACTCCTTTTTTAATTTTAAAGTAGAAGTTTATGCCACAAAGATAAAAATCTTACTTTTATATACTAAAATAAAGGAAATGAATGCTATAATTTATGATGTAATCATTGCAATTGTTTTTGTTGTAATTGGTTATTTAATTGGAAAACTTTTAACAAAAAATAATTTAGAAAAAATAACAACTGAATTAAATTTAAGAAACAAACTTCTACTTGAAGAAAAGGATGTTAACAGCAATATTATCAATAATTTAAATAACGATATTAAAAAAATAAATGAAGAAAAACATCAGTTAGATATACAAATTAGTCAGCAACTTTCTGAAATAAAAAATTTAAATGAGGAGCTTATTACCTACAAAGAAGATGTTGAAAAATTACAAGATAAATTCGCTAAAGATTTTGAAATTTTAGCATCCAAAATACTAGAAGATAAATCGTCTAAGTTTACGCTACAGAATAAAGAAAACTTAAAAGCTATTTTAAATCCACTTCAAGAAAAAATTCTAAATTTTGAAAAGAAAGTAGAAGAAACTCATAAAGAAAGTATTGATTATCATGCTGCTTTACGTCAACAAATATTTGGTTTAAAGGAGTTAAATGAACAGATGAGTAAAGAAGCAATTAATTTAACTAAAGCATTAAAAGGTGACAGTAAAACACAAGGAAATTGGGGTGAATTAGTTTTAGAACGCGTTTTAGAAAAATCTGGTTTAGAAAAAGAAAGAGAATATTTTGTGCAACAAAGTTTTACAAATGAAGATGGAAAACGAGTATTACCCGATGTAGTTATTCATTTACCGGATAATAAAAAAATGGTAATTGATTCCAAAGTGTCCTTAACTTCTTATGAACAATATATAAGCACAGAAAACGAAGCAGAAAAACAAAGTTTTCTAAAAGAGCATGTAAATTCACTTAAAAGGCATATTGAACAATTAAGTGCTAAAAAATATGAAGACCTTTACGCTATGGAATCGCCTGATTTTGTGTTATTATTTGTTCCTATTGAACCTGCTTTTGCTATTGCGTTAAATACGGATAATCAACTATATAATAAAGCTTTTGAAAAAAACATTGTAATAGTTACTCCTACTACTCTTTTAGCTACACTTAGAACTATTGATAGTATGTGGAATAACGAAAAGCAACAACAAAACGCTATAGAAATTGCTACACAAGCAGGTAGATTATATGATCAGTTTGTTAACCTTACTGATGATTTAATAAAAGTAGGAAATCAATTAAAAACCGTTCAAGGCACTTATGATTCTTCTATGAAAAAACTTACAGGAAAAGGAAATTTAATTACTAAAGTAGAAAACATTAAAAAGCTAGGTGTTAAAACCAGTAAAATAATTAATGACAAACTTTTAGAACGAGCTTCTGAAGAGTAATAAAAAATCCCGCAAAATGCGGGATTTTTTATTGATTTAGAAATCCTTATTTTTTAATATTTTGTCTAAAACAACATCTTTAGCTAATGGTCTTGAACAAAAATACCAATCTTTGCAATTCATATCTTCTTTACCATCCATTCTGTCTTTTGCTGTTCCACAAGATCCTGCTGGACCAATAATAACATCATCCCCAGGTCTCCAATCTGCAGGCGTAGCAACTTCAAAAGCATCTGCAGTTTGTAAAGCAATTAACACTCTATATAATTCATCAAAATTTCTTCCTAAACTTAAAGGATAATAGATTATAGCTCTAATAATTCCTTTGGGATCAACAAAAAACACAGCTCTTACAGCTTTAGTAGTATCTTCATTTGGTTGAATCATACCATATTTTTTTGCAATTTCCATGGTAATATCTTCAATAAGTGGAAACTTAACATCCACATCTTTCATACCATTATATTCAATTTTCTCTTTAATGGAACGTAACCAAGCTATGTGGCTATATAATCCATCAATTGATAAACCTACTAAATCACAATTTGCATTTTTAAATTTATCTTCTAAAGATGCAAATGTTATAAACTCGGAAGTACAAACAGGTGTAAAGTCAGCTGGATGACTAAATAAAATAGCCCATTTACCTTTATAATCTCCCGGAAAATTAATTTCCCCTTGTGTAGTTACTGCTTTAAATTCTGGAGCCTTGTCCCCTATTCTTGGCATGGATGTAAATTCTGGTTGTGCTTGTTGTGATTCCATCTTATCTGTTTTTTAATTTTATATTCCAAAAGTAAAACCAATTAAATACTATATACTATAATTATAATTGATATAAATAATTTAAGTATAAATATATATTATAGTTGAATATTAAATTTACAAATTTTAAAATTAATTAGCTAATTAAAATCCAAAAAAAATCCCGTATTTAACGGGATTTAATATGCTATTTCTATCTAAAAAAGTTTACCATTTAAATAAAGGTCTGTTTTCCATCATATCGTTTACCTTTATTGCTACATTTTCAATAACAGATTCATCTTCAAAGTTTTGTATAGCTTCATCAATTAAATCAACAATAGTTTTCATATCATCTTCTTTCAATCCTCTAGTGGTAACTGCAGCAGTTCCTACTCTAATTCCTGAAGTAATAAAAGGAGATTTATCATCAAAAGGTACCATATTTTTATTTACGGTAATATCTGCTTTTACCAATGCATTTTCAGCTTCTTTTCCGGTAATATTTTTATTTCGTAAATCAATAAGCATCATATGGTTATCTGTTCCACCAGAAACAATATGATAATCTTTATCCATAAATGCTTTTGCCATTGCAGCCGCATTTTTTTTCACTTGTACTTGATATTGTAAAAACTCATCCGTTAATGCCTCACCAAACGCTACTGCTTTAGCTGCAATAACATGTTCTAAGGGTCCGCCTTGTGTTCCTGGAAAAACAGCTGCATTTATTAAAGTAGACATTTTTTTAAGTTTTCCACTTTTTAGAGTTAATCCAAAAGGATTTTCAAAATCTTTACCAATCATAATCATTCCTCCTCTTGGTCCTCGTAAAGTTTTGTGTGTTGTAGTGGTAACTATATGACAATGAGGCAATGGATCATTTAATATACCTTTTGCAATTAATCCTGAAGGATGAGAAATATCTGCCAATAAAATAGCTCCTACACTATCTGCAATTTCTCTAAACCTTTTAAAATCTATATCTCTAGAATAAGCTGAAGCTCCAGCTATTATTAGTTTAGGTTGTTCTTCAGTTGCAATTTTTTGAATTTTATCATAATTTAAAACTCCTGTTTCTTTATCTACACCATAAAATGATGTTTTATATAATTTTCCAGAGAAATTAACTGGAGAACCATGAGTTAAATGACCTCCATGAGATAAATCAAATCCTAAAATTTTATCTCCAGGTTTTAATACAGCCTGATAAACAGCCGCATTAGCCTGAGAACCTGAATGTGGCTGAACATTTACATATTCAGCACCATATAATTGTTTAGCTCTATCTATAGCTATTTGCTCAACAACATCTACTACTTCACAGCCTCCATAATATCTTTTATTAGGATAACCTTCTGCATATTTATTTGTTAAAACGGAACCCATAGCTTCCATAACCTGATTGCTAACAAAATTTTCAGAGGCAATTAATTCTAAACCACTGGTTTGTCTTTCTTTTTCTTCTTCAATAAGATCGAAAATAATAGTGTCGTGTTGCATTACTTGTTATATATTAGTTAAAATTCACGCAAATTTACTAATTTCATTTTGCATTTAATAAGAAACATCTATATTTGATTAGAAAAATAAATAAAAAATTAGAATTTAGATAGATGCAAATAACTGCTAACAATCCGGATAGAAAATCATGGCTACAAGTAGATAAAAAAAGTGATTTTCCTATACAAAACATTCCTTTTGGCGTGTTTATTACTAAAGATGATATTATTACAATTGGTACTAGAATTGGAGAGTTTGCCATTGATTTAGGGGCTTTTCATCAATTAGGTTATTTTGATGGAATTCCTTTAACAGATGATATGTTTATGCAAGATTCATTAAATGATTTTATTGCAGATGGTAGAAAAACTTGGAGACTTGTAAGAAACAGAATTGCAGATGTTTTTGATGTTAATAATCCAGCTTTACAAAATAACGAAAAGCACAAAGAAGTTATAATTTTTGATGTTAATGAAGTTGAAATGCTTATGCCTATTGATGTTGGAGACTATACAGATTTTTACTCAAGTAAAGAACATGCAACTAATGTTGGTAAAATGTTTAGAGGTGAAGATAATGCCTTAATGCCTAATTGGTTACATATACCTGTTGGTTATCATGGTCGATCATCTTCTGTTGTAGTTTCAGGTACTTCAATTCGCAGACCTTACGGACAAACATTTCCAAATGGAGCAACTGAGCCTGTATTTGGTCCAACAAAATTATTAGACATGGAGTTAGAAACTGCATTTATTACTACTGCAGCTAATAATTTAGGAGAACCAATACATATAGACGACACTTTTGAGAATATATTTGGAATGGTTTTACTAAACGATTGGAGCGCTAGAGATATTCAAAAATGGGAGTATGTTCCATTAGGACCATTTTTAGGAAAAAACTTTGCTTCTACTATTTCCGCTTGGATAGTTACTATGGATGCTTTAGAGCCTTTTAGATGTGAAGGTCCTAAACAAGATAAAGTATTACCCTATTTACAACAAAAAAGGACAGATACTAGTTTTGATATAAAATTAAAAGCTATTTTAAAAACTGAAAATGGGGATAAAAATCTATTAAGTGAATCTAATTTTAAGTATTTATATTGGAGCATGGCCCAACAACTAGCTCATCACACTGTTAACGGTTGTAATATAAGATCTGGTGATATGATGGGAAGCGGAACAATTTCAGGACCAACTAAAGGTAGTTATGGCTCTATGTTAGAGATTACTTGGGGAGGAAAAGAACCTATTACCTTAAAAGATGGCACTACAAGAACTTTCTTTCAAGATGGAGATAATGTAATATTAAGAGGCTATTGTGAAAATGATAAAGTTAGAATTGGGTTTGGAAAATGTACAGGAAAAATATTACCACCTGTAAATTTGAAAAATAAATAGTATTTACTGCTTTTAACAATCTTAAAAACCCTAAAAAATATTTTTTAGGGTTTTTTGATTATTTTTGACATAATTATAACAACTATCCTATTTTAAATAGCCCCAAAATGAAAAAAATACTTCAATTATTTTCAATTACAATACTTCTTATTTCTTGTAGCAGTGTAAAAAAAACACAGCAAGCAATTAATTTTGGTAATTATGACGAAGCAATTAACATTGCGTTAAAAAACTTAAGAAGTAATAAAACAAAAAAAAGCAATCAATCGTATGTTTTAATGTTGGAAGAAGCTTTTTCAAAAGCTGTTACAAGAGATAAAGAAAAAATTAACTATTTAAAAGCAGATGGAAATCCAGCAAATTTAGAAAGTATCTATAATTTATATACTTTACTAAATAACAGACAAGAAAGTATAAAACCTTTACTTCCTTTACCTATTTTAAACAAAGGAAAAAATGCTAAATTTCATTTTGAAGATTATGCTTCGGATATTTTGACTTATAAAGATAAACTATCTCTTTATCTATATAATAACGCTGAACGTAAATTAAACACTTCACAATCTAAAATTGAATTTAGAAATATTTATAACGATTTAAAATATTTAAATAATATTAATCCAAATTATAAAAACACAATATCTTTATTAGAAGAAGCTCATTATAAAGGAACCGATTTTGTTTATGTAACTTTAAAAAACAAAACGAATAAAGTTATTCCTATTCGTTTAGAAAAGGACTTATTAAATTTTAATACTTACAAATTAAATAATTTTTGGACTATTTATAACACAACAAAACTACCAAATCAACCTTATGATTTTCAACTAGATATTAATTTTAGAGAAATCAATATTTCACCTGAAGAATTACACGAAAAAGTAATTATTCAAGAAAAACAGGTTAAAGATGGCTGGAAATACTTAACAGATAATCATGGTAATGAAGTTAAAGACAGTTTAGGAAACACAATTAAAGTAGATAAGTTTAAAACAATCAAAAGCAAAGTACATAAATTCAGTCAATTTAAATCGGTACAAGTTGTAGGTCAAATTAATTATTTTAACCTAAACACCAATCAATTAATAAAAAGCTTCCCTTTAACCAGTGAATTTGTATTTGAACACCATTACGCAACTTATTCTGGCAACAAAAATGCAATAAATAAAAATAATTTAGATTTATTAAATTATCATAGAATTTCTTTTCCAAGCAATGAACAAATGATTTATGATAGTGGAGAAAACTTAAAAAAGAAAATTAAAGCAATAATTTCTAATAATAATTTTAGATAAATTTATCTATTTATTAATAATTTGCTTTAAATCGCATACTTCTATTTGATTATGAGACTCATCATAAATCATTTTTCCATTTTCTATAACTATTATTTGGGGAGATTGATGGCGAACATTAAATTTATTAGCAACTTCATTAGATATTTCTCTAAAAGCAATTAAATCTAAAAAATATAAGTGTAACTTATTTGAAGGAATATCATACTCTCTTTCAAAATTTTTAAGAACAAATCTACTTATTCCGCATCGTGTACTATGTTTAAATATTAAAACAGGTGTAATTTTAGATTCCTCTATAATTTCATTTAGCTGATTTAAATTTGTAAATTGTATCCAATCCATATTTATTAAAAGACAAAATGTCGTTAAACCCTTTTAAAAAAAGACAAAATGACCGTTTTCTATCTTCTTTTATTCTTGGAATACATTTTGAAATGCAAATATAGAAACTAAAACTATAAAGGTTATGAACTTTAATAAATTCACTATAAAATCACAAGAAGCCATACAAGAAGCACAAAAAATTGCTCAAGCATATGGTCATCAAGAAATAGAAAATTCACATATTTTACAAGCTATATTTGAGGTTGATGAAAACGTAACTCCTTTTATTCTTAAAAAATTAGGAATAAATATAGATTTACTTAAACAACTAATTACTAAAACACTCGATAGCTATGCTAAAGTTTCAGGTGGCGATAACGTTACTTTATCAAGAAACGCATCTAAAATGCTATCAAATGCAGAAACTGAAGCTAAAAATTTAAAAGATGAATATGTTTCTATTGAACATTTACTTGTTGGAATTTTAAAAACAAAAGATACTACATCGCAAATTTTAAAAGACCAAGGAGTTACTGAAAAAAACTTAAAAACTGCAATTGAAGAATTAAGAAAAGGAAGTAAAGTTACTTCACAAAGCGCTGAGGATACGTATAATTCTTTAAATAAATATGCTCGGAATTTAAATCAGTTAACTAAAGAAGGAAAATTAGATCCAGTTATTGGTAGAGATGAAGAAATTAGAAGAATTCTTCAAATTTTATCTCGTAGAACTAAAAATAACCCAATGTTAGTTGGTGAACCAGGAACTGGTAAAACCGCAATAGCTGAAGGTTTAGCACATAGAATTGTAAAAGGAGATATTCCTGAGAATTTGAAAGATAAACAAATTTTTTCTTTAGATATGGGAGCCTTAATTGCAGGTGCTAAATACAAGGGAGAATTTGAAGAACGATTAAAATCTGTTATCAAAGAAGTTACTTCATCTAATGGAGAAATTGTCCTTTTTATTGATGAAATTCACACTTTAGTTGGTGCTGGAGGTGGTCAAGGAGCTATGGATGCAGCAAATATTTTAAAACCTGCTTTAGCTAGAGGCGAATTGCGTGCAATTGGGGCCACTACCCTAGATGAATACCAAAAATATTTTGAAAAAGATAAAGCGTTAGAACGTCGTTTTCAAAAAGTTCAGGTAAATGAACCTGATACCGAAAGCGCTATTTCAATTTTGAGAGGTATAAAAGATAAATATGAAAATCATCATAAAGTTCAGATTAAAGATGATGCAATAATTGCTGCTGTAGAATTATCACAACGCTATATCACCAATCGTTTTTTGCCAGATAAAGCCATTGATTTAATGGATGAAGCTGCAGCTAAATTACGAATGGAAATCAATTCAAAACCAGAAGAGTTAGATGTTTTGGATAGAAAAATTATGCAGTTAGAAATTGAAATTGAAGCAATTAAAAGAGAAAAAGATGAAAAGAAATTAAGTCATCTTAAAAAAGAACTTGCTAATTTAAAAGAAAATCGTTCTAGTATAAATGCAAAATGGACAAGCGAAAAAGAAATTTTAGATAAAGTACAAGCCTGTAAAATTGCTATAGAAAATTTTAATGTAGAGGCTGAACAAGCAAAAAGAGATGGAGATTATGGCAAAGTTGCGGAAATTAGGTATGGAAAAATACAAGAAGAAGAAGAAAAATTAAAAGTTTTACAAAAAGAATTAGCTAAAAATCAAGATAATGCTTTAATTAAAGAAGAAGTTACTCGTGATGATATTGCTGAAGTTGTAGCAAAATGGACTGGAATTCCCGTTTCCAAAATGCTACAAAGCGAACGCGAAAAATTATTGCTTTTAGAAGATGAATTACATCATAGAGTTGTTGGCCAAAATGAGGCTATACAAGCTGTTTCAGATGCTGTAAGGCGTTCAAGAGCAGGATTACAAGACACAAAGAAACCTATTGGGACTTTTATGTTTTTAGGGACAACTGGCGTTGGTAAAACTGAATTAGCAAAAGCATTAGCGGAGTATTTGTTTGACGATGAAAATGCAATGACTCGTATTGACATGAGTGAATACCAAGAACGCCATGCAGTAAGCAGATTAATTGGTGCACCTCCTGGATATGTTGGTTATGACGAAGGTGGACAATTAACAGAAGCTGTTAGACGAAAACCATATTCTGTAATTCTATTAGATGAAATTGAAAAAGCACATCCTGATACGTTTAATATTTTGTTACAAGTTTTAGATGAGGGAAGGTTAACTGATAATAAAGGTAGAGTTGCAGATTTTAGAAATACTATTATCATAATGACTTCAAATATGGGAGCTCATATTATTCAAGAAAAATTTGAAAATATTAATATGGATAATAGAGATTCTATTACACAATCTACTAAACTTGAAGTAATTGATTTATTAAAGAAAACTATTAGACCTGAGTTTTTAAATAGAATTGACGAAATAATTATGTTTACACCACTCAACAAAGAAGAAATTCATCAAATTGTTGAATTACAGTTAAAAAGTCTTTCTAGGTTATTAAAAACTAAAGATATCCAAATAAGTTTTACTGAAGAATCTATAAATGATATTGTTACCAAAGGTTTTGATCCTCAATTTGGAGCACGTCCAGTAAAAAGAGTTATACAAAAAGAAGTCTTAAACGAACTTTCTAAAGAAATTTTATCAGGTAAAGTTACAGCAACTAGTTCTATTTTAGTGGATGCTTTTGACGGTGAAATAGTATTTAGAAATAAGTAAAAGAGAATAAAAAATAATTAAAAAGTTCTTTATGAAAAACATAAAGAACTTTTTTTATAAAATAAATTTATATAATTATTATATACACATTAAAGTTGTCTTCCTGATAATAATCATAAATCAAATTGATAGTAATCATTCCCAATTTCATAATTATATACTTGATTTGTTATGCTTTAGGTATCTGTTTTTTAAACCGTAAATCGAAAACATTAAATCATTAAGCAGTAAAAACTTTATATTAATTATTAACATTAAAAAATTTATATTATGAAATTAGGAAAATTATTTTTAAGTATTGGAATGATTTCCGCAGCATTATTTTTAACACAATGTACAAAAGACGAAATTATTTCAGATGGTGTCAATTTTAGCAGTACTGAATTAGATGCCAAAGGAGGAAAAAATGTAACATCAGAAGAGACAGCAGGTAATAATTTATCGTTTCCTGTAATCTGGTCAGATGGAGAAACTAAAGTTCTTAGAGGAACTATGGGAACTGTTACTTTAGCTGGAACTTGGTGGGGAGTTTGGGGAGAAGATCCTATTGATCCTCAAGCGCCATTATACAGTTGTGGACCATACATTGGTGATGTTGTACCTTGTATTGAATCTGAATACAAAGCATACATCCAAAAAGACCTTAACAATGAATGGCAGGCTACAAATTGGATTCCAACAGCACCTATTAAAGTTGATGGTGTAGATTGGGGTGATAATTTAGAATCTATAGATTGGAGTTTAAAATCTCAAGTTCGTACAGAAATTGTATTATATGAAAACACAACCTCTTATAATGGAGATGGTGAAGTTGTAGAATATGCTATGCGACATGCAGATAGTTGGGGCGAAGATGAAGTTCATGGTTTGCAAACTACATTAACAAATGAGATAGTTTATGGACCAGCTGATATAGCTACTGTGTTTACACCAAATGCACGATTAACTATTCAAAAACTAAATGTTAGAAATTTAGAAGATTTATATATACATAATGAATTTGGTGAAAGAATAGGCCAAAATTTAACTTGGAACAAAGGAAAAGGATGGACAGAAAATGATAATATTGAAGATGATTTAGTAAATGATAATCCTTTATATAATTTAGCTGTATATGAGGCAAGTGATGGCCCTGGGTATTTTAATGCTGAAGTAAATGTAAAAGGAAAAATCATTTATGGATACACATGGAATATGAGAAAAATGAATGACGGAGATGGATATTATAGAGTTACTTTTAGCTTTGATGATGTTACAAACTTAAACACTTTCTTTGATAATAATACTGAAATTTTATTACCAATTGAAGAGGAAGAAACTATTACATCTTCAGAGGATGACGATGGTGGTAATTCAGGTGAAGGTACAAGAGGTGGTGTTGGTGTAATTGATTTTCAAAATAATTTGACATATATGGATATTTTAATAGTTCCAAAAACTACTGGTAGTGGTGGTGGAAGTGGAAGTGGATCTGGCGGTGGACATGGAAATCATTAGATAAGATTATCTAACCTATAATAAAACCCATTTCATTTTTTAATGAAATGGGTTTTTAATTTAAAAACTGATTTCCATCATATGAAAACTTGATGCTAATCATTGTTGGATGATTTAAATTTTAATAAACACAATATAACAACTTCTTTTAGCAAAATCTAAAAGGAGTTTTTCTTTTATATACCATATAAAAAATAGCTATACTAACATTTTACTATTTATTTATTTTCATATCAAACTTTTCTAATTAAAGAAGGTCTAACCTCACAGAGACTTTAAAATTTAGGATATACTATTATTATAATTCTCTTTATTTTAAATTATAATCTCTCACTAAATTAAATGCTGTATTTAAAATAGTTTTATAAATATAAATTTTTAATGTGATGAAAAAATTAGTATCGTTTTTAATATTTATGGTTATGGGAACCTTAGTTTTAACAGCTCAAGACAGAATACAAGATAAATTACAGTTACGTGATGGTTCTTGTTTAGATACAGAAAGTAGCGTAGTAATAGTTGGTGATCAAGATCAATTACAATTACGTTTACGCGATGGATCGTGTATCGATTTAACTACATTAGGTGTTTCAAGTGGAGATCAAGATAAAATAAAATTACAACTACAAGATGGATCTTGTCTTGATGAAGATTGTACTGGAGATCAAGATAGAGACCGATTAAAATTACAAGATGGATCATGCCTAGACTCCCCTAGTTTATACCAACAACTTATGAATCTATTTAAGTTTTAAAAAGTATTAAATAATAATTAAATAATAACAAGATGAAAAAAATAATGTTTTCCTTAATACTTATAGTTCTAGGAACTATAGGATTAGTAGCCCAAGATCAAGATAAAACTCGCGACCGTTTAATGTTAGTTGATGGTGATGTTTTGCAAATTAAAGATCAAGATCAAATTCGTTTACACGATAAAATAGCTTTAAATGATGGTACAGTTGTCAATCCTGATGGCACATACGTTACAAAAGATCAAGATAGATTGCGTTTACGTGATGGTTCATGTTTAGATAGTGATGGTAATTTCTATAAAAATGAATATCAATATCGTAACAAAATTAAACAAGAAGATAAAAATTTAACACCAGAACAAGCTCAAGCTCGTAATCAAAATCGATATCAATTAATGATGATAGATGGTGAGGTTTATCAATTAAAAACCCAATCACAAAATAAATTACAAAACCAATTTAAACTAAATAATGGTACAGTTGTTAATCCTGATGGAACCTATCAAAATCAAAATATGGCTCAGTTAAGATTAAAAGATGGCGAATGTTTAAATATGGATGGTGAAAAGTTTCAAAACACCTATATGCATCAAAAAAAGATTGCAAATAAAAACATGAGCGCCAAGAAAAATATGAAAGCCAAAAAAACTATGATGAAGAAAAATGTTCAAAAAAAGATTAATGTGAAAAAAAGCATTAAAAAAGGTGTTGGTAGAAAATAAAAAAGTAGAAGTTATTAAATGGGTTTTAAACTTAAAACCCATTTTTTTAATTTAATTTAAAATCATCAATAATGAAGAATATAAAACTTATAATTATGGCATTGCTCATATTTGCCAGTAATACATTAGTTGCTCAATACGATAAAAGTTCTTCTAAAAAAAAGAATAATGACAAAGTATCTTATGGTTTAATATCTATAAACTATATAAGTGATGCCGTTTTTATGGGAAGAAAAGATTCTATTTCAGCTCCGTATTTATACCCTTCAATTTTATATCATCATAAGTCTGGTTTGTATGCAAAAGGTTCTTTTTCATACCTAACTAAAGCAAATGAAAGTAGAATTGATTTATTTTTAATAACTGCTGGTATTGATTTTTCTGTTAATGATTTTTCAGGTGATTATCTGTAACAAAGTATTTTTTTAATAATGATAGCTATAATGTAATTTCTGATGTTCAAGCTGATTTAACAGCAAGTTTAGATTATGATTTTAATGTTTTTAATTTATCCGTTTCTGCAAGTTCCTATTTTAACAAAAACAGTAATACTGATTTCTTTTTATCTTCAGAAATAAGTCATGATTTTAGTTCTTCTAATAAAAAATTTCAAATTTCACCTACTATAGGTGCATATTTAGGATCTCAAAATTTTTATGAAGAATATTATATAAATAGTAAAATTCGTAGCGGTGCTGGTAATGGTTCTGGTGCAGTTGGGACAATTACTGATTCAACTATCGCAATACAAGAAGGTCAAAAATTTAATATAATGGCTTATGAATTAAGTATGCCAATGTGGTATACCGAAAATTCATTTATAATTTCATTTATACCAGCTGTAGTATTTCCTCAAAACGAAGCAACTTTGTTAATTGATGAGACAACGGTTATTAAAGAAAATTTAAAAGAAACCTTTTATTGGGTAGTAGGTTTAACTTATACGTTTTAATGAAAGAAAGCAAAACTCCAAAACATTAGTAAATATGGTTTGTACATTTTGAGTTGATGTGATAAATAGATGCAAACTGTAATAACTCCTTTTAGTCTTCGCTAAAAGGAGTTATTTTTTTATAAGATTTTATATAGAACTTTTATCATTTTTATCCATTATCTTTTTTTATCTTAGTAGCAAAACCTATTAAAATTATGAAATATTTTTTAATTTTATGTATTAGTTTAAGCTATGTTTTAACTATGAACTCTCAAACAGAAAAAAATAAAACAACTACCTATTATTTAATTCGTCATGCAGAAAAAAGCAGAACTAATCCTAGCAATAAAGATCCTGAATTAACAGAAATTGGATTAAAAAGAGCACAAAAATGGGCTTCAACATTTAAAAATATAAAGTTCGATAAAATTTATGTCACAAATTATAAAAGAACGAAACAAACTGCACAACCAACCGCTGATGCTAACAACATTTCTATTGACATTTACAACCCTTTAAATTTATATTCCGAAAGCTTTATAAAAGACACTAAAGGTAAAAACGTTTTAATTGTTGGGCATAGCAATACTACTCCTTTGTTTGCAAATAAAATTATAGGTGAAAATAAATATCCAGAAATTGACGATTCTAATAATTCTAATTTATATATAGTTACGGTTAACAAAAATTCTAAAACTTCTATTTTATTAAACATTGAGTAAACAATTTTAAAATTATAAAAAGCAATTATTACTATCTTTGCACTTATGCAGAAAAAAATAAACATACAAAATAAAAAGGCTCGTTTTGAATATGAAATTCTAGACAAATACATTGCTGGAATTCAGCTTACTGGTACTGAAATTAAATCTATTAGAGCTAGTAAAGCACGTATTACAGAAAGCTTTTGTGAGTTTAGTGAAAATGGCGAATTGTTTGTAATTAATATGTTTATTGAAGAATATTTATATGGCCATGCTTATAACCACAAACCCAAAAGCGAACGTAAACTGTTATTAAATAAAAAAGAGCTAAAAAAATTACAAAAAGAAGTTCAAAATGTTGGGTTAACAATAGTTCCTCTTAAATTATTTTTAACGGATAAGGGTTGGGCAAAATTAGAAATTGCCTTATGTAAAGGGAAGAAAAATTACGACAAAAGAGAAGTAATAAGAGATAGAGAAAATAAAATTAATTTATCAAGATTAAAAAAGAATTTTAATTAGCTAAAATGAAATTAGTGCATTTTTTAAACTTAATTAGGTGGAAAAATTTGTTACTAATTACCTATGTGTTTTTTTTAGTTAAATTTTTATTATTTCCAAGTTTAAATACAGCTACTAACCTAACTACTTTACAATTCTTATTGTTTTGGATTGCCATTATATTTATAACAGCTGCTGGCTATATAGTTAATGATATTAATGATGTTAATACAGATATAATAAATAAACCAGACACTATTATTGTTGGTAAATTTATATCGATTAAAAAAGCCAAAAACTGGTATTTTTTTATAAATAGTATTGGTATTTTTTTAGGAATTATTTTTTCTTTAAACATCAAAGAACCTTCCTTTATTTTTATTTTTATAGGAACTTCTCTCCTATTAAATTGGTATTCTAAATATTTAAAATCAAAACCATTTATCGGAAATTTTCTAATAGCCTTTTTAGTTGCGTTCAGTATGCTTTTAATTGCTATTTTAGATATAAATTATCAAATAGAAAATATTAATCTATACCTTACAATTATAATTATATATGCACTTTCAACATTTTCATTTTTTATAAATTTAATAAGAGAAATAGTTAAAGATGTAGAAGATATAAAAGGAGATTACAAATTAAATATGAGAACTTTACCAATTATTTTTGGTGTGCAAAGAATTTTAAAAGCAGTTTCTGTATTAACATTAATACCCATTTTTTTACTATTACTTATAGTTCTAAATTTAGATATTCATTATTTAGCTTTAACTATTTATTTGTCAGTAACTTGTCTTATTCCATTAATTTATATTTCATTTAAATTATGGAAACTAAAATCCTATAAAAAATTACATAAAATAAGTGTGTTTCTAAAAATAATTATGTTTTTAGGAATTAACTCTATTATAATTATATCCTTAATAAAATAAAAATGTTAGCAAATAAACTTAAAGATTATAAAATAATACTTGCTTCCTCTTCTCCTAGAAGACAGGAAATATTTAAAGAATTAAATATTCCATTTACGGTAAAAGTAAAACATGTAAACGAACATTATCCTTCAAATTTAAAAGGTATGGCTATTACCAATTATTTAGCAAAATTAAAAGCAAAACCTTTTAAAAACGAATTAGATACCAATAAAATTATTATAACAGCAGATACTATAGTTTGGTTAAATAATAATTCCTTAGAAAAACCAAAAGACAAAGAAGATGCTGTTAAAATGTTGAAATTATTATCTGGTAAAATGCATGAAGTAATAACCTCAGTTTGTATTAAAACTTTAGATTTAGAAAAAACATTCTCTTCAATTACTAAGGTTTATTTTAAAGAATTATCAGATAATGAAATAAATTACTATGTAGAAAAATACCATCCTCTTGATAAAGCTGGTGCCTACGGAATCCAAGAATGGATTGGTTTTATTGGAGTTACTAAATTAGAAGGTAGTTATTTTAATGTTATGGGACTGCCAATTGATAAACTTTATGAAGAATTAACTAATTTGTAGTTTGTTAGTTTTAAATAGCTTAATTTTGACCGATTTTTAATAAATATATACATGAAAAAATATACGTTTACAGAAAAAAAAGATACGCGATCAGGTTTTGGAGCTGGATTAGCAGAATTAGGAGAAACAAATGAAAATGTTGTTGCACTTTGTGCCGATTTGGTAGGCTCACTAAAAATGGAAAAATTTATTGAAAATCATCCAGATAGATTTTTTCAAGTAGGTATTGCTGAAGCAAATATGATGGGCATTGCAGCCGGATTAACTATTGGCGGTAAAATTCCTTTTACAGGTACTTTTGCAAACTTTTCTACTGGAAGAGTTTACGATCAAATTAGACAATCTATTGCATATTCTGGAAAAAATGTAAAAATATGTGCTTCACATGCCGGATTAACTTTAGGTGAAGATGGCGCTACACATCAAATTTTAGAAGACATTGGTTTAATGAAGATGCTTCCAGGAATGACAGTAATTAATACTTGTGATTACAATCAAACTAAAAATGCTACATTAGCTATTGCAGAACATGTTGGTCCTGTTTATTTAAGATTTGGAAGACCAAAAGTTCCTGTTTTTATGCCTGAAAATGAAAAATTTGAAATTGGAAAAGCTATCCAATTATCTGAAGGTAATGATGTTACCATTGTAGCAACAGGACATTTAGTTTGGGAAGCGCTACAAGCTTCAGAAGCTCTTGAAAAATTAGGAATTAGCGCAGAAGTTATTAATATTCATACTATTAAGCCATTAGATAAAGATGCTATTTTAAAATCAGTTTCTAAAACTGGTTGTATTGTAACTGCTGAAGAACATAATAAATTTGGAGGTTTAGGAGAGAGTGTTGCTAGAGTTTTAGCAGAACAAAATCCTGTTCCACAAGAATTTGTAGCTGTAAATGATAGTTTTGGAGAATCTGGAACTCCTGCTGAGTTAATGGAAAAATATGGCTTAAATGATAAAGCTATTATTAAAGCAGTTAATAAAGTTATAAAAAGAAAATAACTTAGTTATCTTTTCGTTTAACATAAGTTAAGTAATCTAAAAAATAAAATTTATGAAGAAAAGAATTGTATTAAGTTTATTTGCCTTTTTAGGAATCGTTTATTTCACTTCAGCACAAAGTGGTTATGGTATTAAAGCTGGTCTTAGCTATAATTCAAATGGAAAACTTTCTGAAATTATTAGTGAAACTCAAACTAATTTAATTGACAACAAAGGAAAAGGAAAATCAGGTTTTAACGTAGGTTTTTATGGAAAATTAGATTTAGGTCCTATTTATATTAGACCTGAGCTTGTTTATACAAAAACAACAAGTGAATACGAATTGAATTCACAAACTAGTGATTATAAACTCTCAAAACTAGACGCTCCTGTTTTGGTTGGCTTTAAAGTAATTGGACCTTTAAATGTTTTTGCAGGTCCAGCATTTCAATATGTTTTAAATAACAACTTTAAAGGATTAAATTATGAAAGTATTAAAAATGATTTTACCGTTGGATTAAATATTGGGGCTTCAATTGAGCTTGGTAAACTAGGCTTTGATATTAGATATGAAAGAGGTTTAAGTAAAAATGAAGCTAATTGGACCAATGCAGGTGATACTTTCACTTTAGATTCAAGACCTGAACAAGTTATTTTCAGTTTATCTTACAGGCTATCCGATACAAATAAGCATTAAAAATAAAGTTAATTATTAACAATAAAAGGCTCCTTTATGGGAGCCTTTTTATTTACAAACAGGATAACTTTACTACTTAGTATCATTTTATTTTTTATATTTATTTTTTATAAAACAAAACCCCAAACAAAAATGAGAAAGAAAACCCTACTATTCATTTTTTCTGTTTTAACTATTTACACTGTAAAAAGTCAAGAAATTAACATTGGAATTAAAGGTGGATTAAATTATAACAGTATCGGTGATTTATTTCATTTAGGAACTTCATCTGGAGGTGGCATAGGTGTAACACCTACGGAAGATTATAATTATAAAGCCGATGGTAAAATTGGTTTAACTTTTGGACTATTTGCTAAAATTAACTTTAACAGGTTTTACATTCAAACAGAAATTAACACTACAAAATTAAATAATAGTTATCCCTTAGCTCTTAAAACATCCAATTGGGAAGCTAAAACTATAGATATTCCTCTGCTTTTTGGATATAGATTTTTTAAACCTGCTTCCTTATATTTAGGTGTAAATTACAGAATGAATAATGCACTAACTCTTGAAGGTGTAGAATATCCCATTCTTTACAAAAAATCTGTAATAGGAGTTAATGCGGGCATTCAGTTAGATTTTGATTTAGTTATTGTAGACCTTCGCTATACCTATGGAATTACTCAAGAAAAATCTCAACGTATAGATATAGTTAGAGCTACTTATGGTACTAATGTTGCTTATTTAAGTTCCTACAATCCAAGCCAAATAGCATTAACCATTAGCGTTCCACTTATTTCTTTCAATAAACCTGAAAGAAGAAGATCAAAAAGTAAGTGGCATGGACATAATTGTTTATACTAAAAAAGCTTCTCAATTGAGAAGCTTTTTTATTAACTATCCGCATCTAAGTAATTTGGAATTCCATCTCCATCTGTGTCATCATTCATCGGATTCCCGTCTCCGTTGGCATCTTCATCTTTTGTAAGAATACCGTCATTATCATCATCTACATCTAAATAATTTGCTACTCCATCTCCATCTGTATCGTCATTTTTAACATTTCCATCTCCATCCAAATCTTCATTAATGGATAATATAGTGTCATTATCATCATCCGATTGATTTACATCCTGTAAAGTTATTTGAAAAACTAATGGAGAGCTTGCTGGTATTACTGATTGGCTATAATTACCGTATGCCAAACCAGAAGGGATAAACAAAATTCCTTTACCATAGTTTTCATATTGAAAAGATTCATCAGGATTAATTACTTTGGTACCAGACTTAAAATTAGTAAATCCATAACTCCACCCATCAATAACTTTTGTTAATGATAGCCAAACTATTTTAGAACTAGCATCAAAAACAGTACTATCTAATAACATACCTGTGTAAGTAACTAATACAGAATCAGCCCTTGTTGGAGATTCTCCAACTCCCTCTGTTTCTTTTAAATAATATAATTTATAATTAATATCATCTTTAGTAATATTTTCAGTTTCAACTTGGTCCATTAGTGGTGTTTCTCCATTAGTTATAGTCCAAATACCTCCATCTGTATCATTCAAATAATGTGTTTGTAAATATTCTACAAGAGTAGCATCATCATCAATTGCCTGTTGGGCAGCATCAAAAGTTGAAGTAGTATTATTACTTTTATTACATGAAAAAATAAATAACCCTAATGCAATTATTATAAGTAAATTTTTAAAATTCATTCGTTCTAATTTTTAGAGGTCGCAAGATACTATTTTCCTATCTTTGACGAAAGATAAAAGTAAAATTTTAACTTTAATATATGAGAATTGATAAATACTTATGGTCCATCCGATATTACAAAACCAGAAATATTGCTACTGAAGCTTGTAAAAAAGGCCATGTTAAAATAAATAATACTTCAACCAAACCATCTAAATTAGTATTTAATGGCGATAAATTAACTATAAGGAAGAACCAGATAAATTATCAAATAGAAGTGCTAGACATTCCTACAAATCGTGTTGGTGCAAAATTAGTAGATATTTACAGAAAAGATCTTACTCCTGAAGAAGAGTTTGACAAAGTAGAATTGCTGAAATACTCAAAAGATTATTATAGAAAAAAAGGAGTTGGAAGACCAACAAAAAAAGACAGAAGAGATTTAGAAGATTATACAAATGAAGATTAATTTAAAAAACAAAAAAGCACTAGTTGGTGGAAGTACTCAAGGTTTAGGAAAAGCTATTGCTTTACAATTAGCTAAATGCGGAGCTGAAGTGACTTTAATGGCTCGTAACAAAGATAAACTTAAAAAAGTTAAGTCAGAATTAAACATAGATAACAACCAAAATCATAAAATTTTAGTAGTAGATTTTACAGATTTCGCTTCTTATAAAAACATAATTACTAATTATTTTAAATTAAATACGGTAGATATTTTGGTTAATAACACTAATGGACCAAAAGGTGGCAATGTGTTTGAAAAAAATATAGATGAATATCAACAAGCATTTGATTTATTATTTAAATCGGTAGTTTTTACAACCATGTTAGCTGTTGATAATATGAAAAAGAAAAACTTCGGAAGAATTATTAATGCAACATCTTTAACTGTAAAAGAACCTTTGGAACATTTAGTTTTATCAAACTCTATAAGAGCAGCAGTAACTACATGGGCTAAAACACTTTCAAACAATGTTGCCGCTAATGGTATTACGGTAAACAATATTTTAACTGGCCTTTTTGATACGGAACGAATTAAAGAATTAAACGATTTACAAGCAAAATCTAAAGGAGTTACTTCTGAAGCTGTTTTAAAATCATTAACGGATTCCGTTCCTATGAAAAGATTAGGAAAACCAGAAGAATTTGGTTATTTAGTTAGTTTTTTAGCTTCTGAATACGCATCGTACATCACCGGAACTAATTTACCTATTGATGGTGGCTTAATTAAATCGCTTTAAAATGAAATCAAGATTTGATAAAACTTATTGGGAAAATAAATATCTCAATAATAAAACTGGTTGGGATATTGGGTATATCTCCACTCCTATTAAAGAATACACAAATCAGTTAAAAGATAAAAATATAAGTATATTAATCCCTGGTGCAGGAAACGGTCATGAAGTAGAATATTTATATCATCAAGGATTCAAAAATATAACTGTAATTGATATAGCAGAAATTCCTTTAAAAAACTTAGCCGAAAAAATTCCAGATTTTCCAAAAGAAAATTTAATTAATCAAGATTTTTTTGACCATAAAAACACTTATGATTTAATTATTGAACAAACTTTTTTTTGTGCTTTAGATCCTCATTTTAGAAGCAATTATGTAACTAAAATGAAGAGTTTATTAAAAGAAGGTGGAAAATTAACAGGATTATTGTTTAATTTTGAATTAACCAATGAAGGACCTCCGTTTGGTGGATCTAAAGAAGAATACTTGACATTATTTTCTAAGTTATTTAACATAAAAACCTTAGAAAAAAGTCATAATTCCATAAAACCAAGAAAAGAAAGAGAATTCTTTTTTATCTTTGAACGAAAATAACTTTTCTATGCAACAATCAATAATTTTAACCAACGAGCAAATACAAAATAAAACCAAAAGGATTGCATATCAAATTTATGAAGCTAATTGGAATGAAAAAGAAATTGTTGTAGCTGGTATTCATGGAAATGGATATATTTTTGCAAAAAATATTGCCAATATAATTGAAAATATTTCTTCTGTTAAAGTTCTTTTAGTAGAAGTTTTAATGGATAAAAAAAAGCCTATAAAACTTATAAGCACTGATGTAAGTCAAGACTTATATAAAAATAAGGCTTTAATTTTAGTAGATGATGTTTTAAATTCAGGAACTACTTTAATGTATGGCGTAAAACATTTTTTAGAAGTGCCTTTAAAACGATTTAATACTGCTGTTTTGGTTAATAGAAATCATAAAAAATATCCTGTAAAAGCAGACTTTAAAGGAATTTCACTTTCAACTTCTATGAAAGAACATGTTTCTATAGTTTTTGAAAAAAATAAAGCTTTTGCTGTTTTAGACTAACCGCATAATTTCTATAATAATTTCATCTATAGTTTTATCGTTAACATCAACTGTAAAATTGGATTGTTCATAAAAAGACCTTCTTTCAAATAAATGTTTTGCAATAAACTCTTCTAATTTATTTTTTGGGATTTCAGAAACTATTGGACGCTGTTCACTTTCATGTAACAATCTATTATAAATTACGTTAATAGAAGCTTTTAAATAAATAGATATTGCAGAGCTTTTAATCTCCTTCAAATTATTTCCATAGCAAGGAGTTCCTCCACCTGTAGATATAATGTAGTTTTTATCTGCTTTTAATAACTTATCTAAATACAAACTTTCAATTTTTCTAAAATAAATCTCTCCTTTTTTTGAAAATATATTGGCAATATACATTTTTTCTTGATTTTCAATATATGCATCTAAATCCACAAAATCAATATTCATTTTTGATGAAAGCAATTTTCCAACTACAGATTTTCCGCTAGCCATATAACCAATTAAAACTATTTTCATAAAAATTTATCTTAAAAATAACGATAACAAATATCGTTTAAAAAACTATAATAAAAAACTTGCAATCTAAAGATTAGATAGTATATTTGCACTCGCAATAATGAGGTACATTATTGACCTGGTAGCTCAGTTGGTAGAGCACCTCCCTTTTAAGGAGGTGGTCCTGGGTTCGAGCCCCAGCCAGGTCACAAAAAAGTTGAGCTTAAACGCTTAACTTTTTTTATTTAAATTAGTTATTAAATAGCACATATGGCGGAATTGGTAGACGCGCTGCCTTGAGGGGGCAGTGAACAATTGTTCGTGCAGGTTCGACTCCTGTTATGTGCACGAGTTTAGCTAAATAAAAAAGGCTTCAAAATAATATTTTGAAGCCTTTTTTATAATACTACTTTTTTATTTTACGATTAATCGCTTGGTAATTGAAAGTCCATTATTTGTAGAAATATTTACAAAATACACGCCACTTTCAATATTAGTCAATTGTAAATTTTTCTCAAAGAACTCACTTTTCACATTTTTAAAATTCAATACTTTAACCAATCTGCCTTGAAGATTCATTATTTTAACCTGAACATTAACAATAGCATCTTCAATATCAATTTCAGCTTTTAAAACGCTATTATTTACCGCAGGGTTAGGATAAATTCCCATATCTTCAATCTCTGGTAAATTATTACTAACAGATAAAATTTGCTTTTTAGTAACCGTTTTAATATTATTTTTTGCTGCCACTACAACTCCTGAACTTGCTGTTACTATAACATTATCTATATAAATTTCATCTGAATTAGAACTTGCATCGCATTGAAATCTAAATTGTGCATCAACAGGGAAATTATAGGTAGTTGAAGATATATTTATGGTTTCAGCAGTAAAAGTATCATTAGTAAAATCAACACCACTTACAAAAGCTTTTACCGTTTTCCATGATGTACCATCAAAATATTGAAGCCAAAAATCCTCATTAGCTTCCATACTATAACTATAAAAATTAAATTTAATTTCTAAATTATCATATGTTGAAACATCATATGAGCTAGAAGTCATTGCAGATTGAGTTCCAGAATTATCCCTAATTCGTATAGAATAATTACCATCAAATGATTTGGCACTGTTAATTCTATAACAATCCGTACCTCCATCAATCCAGCCATCCCAACCTGTTTCAAAAGAATTGGAGAAAAGTACATTTGTATTTTGAGTTCCTCCTGTAATAGAATGATTTCCTAAGCCATCAAAAGTATCCATTACATATGAATCCCATTCATTAACTGTATAAGTAGTATTTGGAGAATTAATTGTACTTTTTCTTCTTAAAGTAACATCTTTTGCAAAATTAGCTGTACCTCCATTAAAAGGGCCTACAATATCAATTAAAACTCCATTTTTAAACAAACCAACAGGATCATTACCGTTAAATAGCATTGCATCAGCACTAGAAGTTAAATTAGCTACACTTAAAATAGATGCTGATGAAGAACTATTGGCAATTACAAATACACCATTGTTAACTAACGTACCAGATAATGGTAAAGCTGTTCCCCAAGTTGAACCTCCATTAACATTTCTTTTTAATGTATAAGTGGATAAATCAACCGAACTTCCAGTGAAATTTGCTATTTCAATAGCCTTATTATTACTACTTCCTTCAACATATTCTGAAATAAATAGTTCAGTAGAACTTCCTCCTCCTCCTGAACTAGATAAAGTAGAAAGCGTAGCTGTATTACTTACCGTTGAAGTATTCCCAACTACATCTTTAGCATAAACGTTGAAATTATACGCAGTATTTTGAGTAAGCCCAGTTACAGTATAGGTATTAGTAGCTGATGAGGCTAAATAAACATTATCTTTATAAATATCATAAGAAGTAACCGCTACATTATCCGTAGATGCTGTCCAAGTTAAATCTGCTGTTGTGCTAGTTATATTTGAGGCTGTTAAGTTTGTTGGTACTGTAGGCGCTTGTGTATCAATTGTGGTAACTGTTAAAGGGATACTAGTAGTTGAAATATTTCCTGCAGCATCTTTTGCTATAACTGTAAAACTATAAGATGTTCCAACAGTCAAACTTGTTAAATTATATGAATTAGTTGATGATGAAGCCAAATAAACACCATCTTTATAAATATCATATGAAGTAACTGCCACATTATCCGTAGATGCTGTCCAAGATAAATCAGCAGTAGTACTGGTTATATTTGAGGCTGTTAAGTTTGTTGGCACTGTAGGCGCTTGCGTATCTTGAGTTCCTCCTGTAATAGAATGATTTCCTAAGCCATCAAAAGTATCCATTGCATATGAATCCCATTCATTAACTGTATAAGTTATATTTGGTGAAAGTTTTGTGTTCTTTCTTCTTAAAGTAACATCTTTTGCAAAATTAGCTGTACCTCCATTAAAGGTGCCGATAATATCAATTAAAACACCATTTTTAAATAATCCAACTGCATCATTACCATTAAATGATAATTCGGTGCCTGAACTTAAAATATTAGCTAAAGAGGTTATTGCGGTTACTGCACTACTATTAGCAGCAACAAAAACACTTCCCGATGTTAATTGACCACTTAATACTAACCCACTAGACCAAGCTCCCGCTCCATTAGATTGTTTTTTGATAGTATATTGTGATAAATCAACTGAACTTCCAGTAAAGTTTGCAATTTCAATAGCTTTATTATAGGAAGATCCTTCAACATATTCTGAAATGAATAGCTCTGTAGAACTTCCTCCTCCTCCTAAACTAGATAAAGTAGTAAGTGTAGCTGCATTGCTTACCGTTGAAGTATTACCAGCAGCATCTTTTGCGTAAACTGTAAAATTATACGTAGTATTTTGAGTAAGTCCAGTTGCGGTATAGGCATTTGAAGTAGAAGTAGCAAAATAAGCTCCATCTTTATAAATATCATAAGAAGTAACAGCAACATTATCTGTTGAAGCTGTCCAATTTAAATCTCCAGTTGTACTGGTTATATTTGATGCTGTTACGTTTGTTGGTACTGTAGGCGCTTGTGTATCCGCTACAGTGTTCCATCTATCTTCAGCTGTAGGACCTCCCCAAATTCTAGTAGCTAAATAAGGGTTGTCAATAAAAGGATTTCTATTTCCTTGTCCATATGTATTATTTGCATCGCTTAAATATGCATTTCTATTATCTTCTTCTTGTGATACAGGATCTTCTGCATTCCATTGAAGTAATAAATCAATCATATTAGCATCAACGGCATTTGCTGATCCAATAGCAACTCCTGATGGTAAACATTGGTTGCCATAACGTAAATACATATACATCATCATACGAGCAATGTCACCTTTCCATTCATCTCCTGGATACCAGCCTCCATTGGAATCACCTGCATTACCAGTTCCCGAAGCAAACTTTTTACTACTTCTTTGAGAGTTAAAACTAACATCTGCAGCTCTTAAATGATGAGCATCTGAACCAGGTCCTGAGGTACCTAAATTTGGGTTTCCTAAGGATTTTGCATAAGTATGTTCTCTATTCCAATCTGTTCCTGCGTTTCCTCCATTTGCAGTTTTACTTCTAGTTCTATCTGTAACATAATTGCCATCCGTATCACTGTATCCATAAATTAGAAGGACTTTGGAATTTGTTGGATCTGCTGGGTCTAAATCTGTTATTTTCAATGCCTCCCAGACATCCGCGTAAGATAAATAGTGTGTATGGGTATTAATAATTTTTGTTGCTAAGTTATCTCGTAGTTGTAATCCATTAGCTGTTAAATCAACATCATTATAGTAAGCTTGTTGACCAAAGCTTATTGAAGTTACAAATAAAAATAAGAGTAATAGTTTTTTCATATATGGGGTTTTGAGTTAATAAAATAATGTTTTAAAGATAATTTTAATTTTTAAAAAATTATTTGCACTAATTTTAATTGTAGACTGGTTATCAACATTATTTTATCAATCTATTTTAAAATAAGGAACTAACTGTTAATAAATAATGTTATAAAACAAAAAAAGCCAGTTAAAAAACTGGCTTATATATTTAAATTCATTATAAAATATATTTAAAATTTTCCGCTATCTACATCTTTTAAAAAATTAATTAGTCCATTAAAATATGTTTTTTGATCATCATACTGTGATAAATGACTTCCATTTTTACAGTATAAATATCGTCCATGTTGCACTTGATTAGACATCCACTCCATATATTTTGGATCCATTGTATCGTATTTTGCACCGATAACCAATGTTGGAATTTTTAAAGTTTTTAACTGTTTTGAAACATCCCAATTTTTAAGTGTTGCATTGCCTGCCATTCCAAATTCACTTGGTCCTTGCATATATACGTAGATATTTGGATTTAAATGTTTAAAAAGCAGGTTGACAGAATTTGGCCATTTATCTACAGGCATTCTTAATATATGTTGCGTGTAATAATAATTTGTGAGTAGTTCTTCATATTTAGGGTTTGCATAATCATTATTAGCTTCCATTTTTTTAATTTCTTTTAAAACTTCAGGAGGTAATTTAGGACCTAAAACTTCATTAGCATATTTTCCGTATTCAGGAGCACTTGCCATCATATTAGAAATGATAAGACCTTTTAAATTATCTTGATGTTTTAGAGCATATTCCATAGCTAATATACCTCCCCAAGATTGGCCTAATAAGTAAAAATTATCTTTGTTTAAGTTTAAGGCTTTTCTAACTTGTTCAACTTCATCAACAAAACGTTCCGTAGTCCATAAAGTAGAATCGTTAGGTTTTTCGCTATAATAAGAATCTAATTGATCATAATAAATATATTCAATACTTTGGTTTGGGAAATAACCATCAAAACAATCAAATTCTTCGTGGGTTCCTCCAGGACCTCCATGAAGCAATAATACTTTTATTTTTGGGTTATTCCCTACTCGCTTTGTCCAAACTTTAAATATTCCTTTAGAAGTTGTAATAGGAATCATTTTAATACCACCTGTAAATTGATCATTATTTTTGGAATAATCTAAATAGCTTGATTTATAATCTGTTGTTGTATCTGAAGTTTCTGTTTTACAACACCCAACGAATAAAGGCAATAAAATTAAAATTTTAAATAGGTTATTTTTCATAATTATGTTGGTTTAAAAGTTAATTTTAAATTTTTTAAATATATATAAAAATATCAACTTTTATTTATCATCAATATTTGTTGGCGGAATTGGACTTGGAACTATATTTTTTATAGGTTTAACCGTCTTTAAATATTTAAACATAGCTTTTAAATCACTATCTGTTAACTTTCTGAAGTTTTGCCAAGGCATTGGAGGTAATAGCGTTCTTTGATTTTCAAGTCCCTTAAATTTACCTTCTCTTAGTGCGGTTTTAAAATTTTTAAATGTCCAGTTTCCCTAATCCTGTTTCATCTGGTGTAAGATTTGTAGCAAAAGAAACTCCCCACGGCCCTACAAAAGCTGTTAAGCCGCTATTCATTAGCATCCATTTTCCAGGTTCAATATCATTTGTATTAATTTTTGGTAAAGGTTCATTACTTGGGTGACCACTAAAACGTCTTTCTAAATCAGGTACTGGACCTTTTGATGTCATTTTTTTTGGAGTATGGCAATCATCACAACCAATAGTGTTTACTAAATAGGCGCCTCTAGTAATCATTTCTTGTAGAGTGTCTACACTTTTGTAGGCTTCATTTTGCTTAACATCAGCTGTTTTTTTGTCTTTACAATTTGTTAAAAGTGAGATAGCTACAATTAAATAACCATAAAAAAATAATTTTTTCATTTTGATTAAATTTTAGTTAGTAATTAGTTAGTTGACTTAATTTCAGAAGATTAAGCGCAATTAAATATAATAAAAATTAAGAATTTAAATTTAACTCTTGATTTTAATAAATTGATATGTCTTTTTAGTCAGATTTAATATAACATGGTAATTACCAGCTTTAATTGGAATATCTTCGCCAAAATAGATGGATTGCCCTTCAGGAAAGGTGTTTCCACCCCAATTATCTGTCCAAGTGTTGCCACACCTAAATTTTAAGCCACCATCTTTAAGAACAAAATCACCTTCCCAAATACCTAGATTAGGATTGGTTTGTTTCATAAATAAGGTGTCATCCCACCCTTTTTCAGTGGCATTACCAACAATTCCTACTTCTGTGTAAAACAATTTTACTTTTGGGTAATAGGTTTTAATCAGTTTTAGATCTACTTTAGCATCATCAATAATACCAAGTACATTAAAAATAAATGTTTCTTTTTGACTTTTTATTGACTTTAAGGCATTTTGAAAGGTTTCATCTGAAATAGATTTTACTACCTTATCTTGTTGTGCTTCATAAAAAAATTAAGGTCGGCAGCAGCATAATTGCTACGTCCAAAATAGCCAAATATTAAATCGGGTTCTGGTAAATTTAGAGCATGCAGTAAAGGTGTAATTTGTTTTTTTTGATTTACAGAAAAATTAAATTTATCGTAATTAACATAATAGGAAAGGCTTTTGCTTATTTTGCTTTGTGTAGCATTTTTGGGGTCAAATTCTAAAAATTCTAATTGGTAAGCAGCTTCAGTATTAATATTGGGAGTATTAATATCTAAATAATATAATAGTGATGGTAGTAATTTTTTATCAATAGATTTTGGATTTTTTAGTAAGGTGTCTATTGCATTAATTTGTTGTTGTAGTGCGATATTGGTTTGAAGCATCAGTTCACTTTCTCTGTCCAAAACATTATAAATTTGTTCTACAACAGCTTTAAAAGTCTCATCTTTTTTATTGGTTTCATTCCAGTTATTAATCTGCAAGGCAATTAAAATACCTATTACCACCAATACAATTTCACCCAAAGCGTATTTAAAATAATTTGTATTATTAATAATTGATTTATTTTCTGTAATTATTTTTTTACGAATATTTTTGAATAGTTTAATCATTAGCATATATGTTTAAAATCCTTTATTGCTTTATTTTAAAATCAAAAACATCTGGCCTAGAATAATGACCAACTACATCAAACATACGTTTAGCAGCTATGATTTCGTCAAAATCAATATCTGCATATAGGATTCCTTCTTCCATTTCTAAAGGGCCAGCAATAATTTTTCCGTTAGGGGAAATAATGCAACTATTACCCGTATTTATCCATTCTCTACCTTCAGGATAAAGTTTTTTAAATTCGTATTCGTCAGGAATATCATCCATTTTAAGTGACATACAAGCACTCACAATAAAAACACCACCTTCTCTGGCTATATGCTGCATGCTTATAAGCCAATTTGGACTTTTATCCCAAGTAGGTGCAACCATAATTTGTGTGCCGTTTTGATACATCGCATTTCTAGCCAAAGGCATTAAGTTTTCCCAACAAATAAGTCCTCCTATTCTTCCTACTGAAGTAGAATAAGATTTAAGTGTATTTCCTTTTCCTTGCGCCCAAATTAAACGTTCAGCACCTGTAGGAATTAATTTTCTGTGTTTTCCTATAATTTCTCCTTTATCGTTAATAAATAAAAGACTATTATATAAACTAGCACTACTTGTTTCTGAATTTTTTTCATTCATTCCCATAACAACATTTATGTTAGCAGCTTTCGCAGCTTTGCATAATTGTGATGTGGAATCGTCTGGTATTGAAACTGCATTTTCTACTAATTTAATATAAAGCTTATTTAATTCAGCACCTTTACTATTAGGAATTAACCAACTCCAATCTGGATATCCTGAAATAAATGCTTCTGGGAAAACAATTAGTTTTGCACCTTTTTTACCAGCTTCATGTATTGTTTTACATGCTTTTTTTAAAGTTTCTTGTTTATTTAGAAATACAGGGGAAATTTGCGCAGTAGAAATTTTAATCACACTCATTTTTAAAGATTTATAATAAATAACCAGAACTTATTAATCAAACAAGATTAATGTTCCCAAATTATTTAATAGTTTAGTTAGTATTCAAAAATTTACTATTCCATATTAAATTGAATAGTAAGTAATAATTAAAAAGCCTTTCTTAAATAGAAAATTATTTAAGTTTAATTTATGGGGTGAGTTTTTTTGTTTTTTCTAAAAATATGATAATTAAATGAATAACTAAAATATATTTTAAAAATTACATCATCTTATAAAAAGATATAATTAAAAAAAGCCTTATTTCTTTTAGTATTATTTAACAATTATTTCTTTTTAAATTAGTATAATTGCATATGCTTAAAAGAATTATATACATCGCTTTTGTATTTTCCTTTGTAACAGGATTTTCGCAAAAAACTAAATTAAAAGACACTATTAGCCCGATAACATTTTCAGTTGCTTTAAAAGGACAAGTAATTGATAATTTCTCCAAAAAACCATTAATTGGAGCTAATATTTTTAATTTAAATTCTGTAATTGGATCTGTTTCTGATGACGATGGTAAATTTGAAATTGAAACCAGAGCAAACGATACGCTTTATATTTCCTATGTTGGATTTCAATCTATTAAGCTAAAAATAACAAATGATTTATTAAAAGGAAATGAATTAGTAATTGAATTACACCAAAAAACAGAACAATTAAACGAAGTAGTTGTTAATGCTAATAAATTAATAGGTGTTTTGGAAATTGATGCCAAAAATGTACCTAAAGATAAATATGCTAGAATTCACATAAATGGGCTACCACAAACCTATGAAGTTGGTGTTAAACCTAGTAAAAACTTTAATTCGCCTGTAGACGCATTATTTAAACCTATTGATTTTGTTTATAATTTGTTCGGAAAAAAACCAAAACAACTGAAAAAATTAAAAAAATTAAAAGATGATGATCATTTACGTTCTATGCTAGAAGCTAAATTTAACAGAGAATTGATGATGGAGTATTTAGATATGGATGCAACGGAACTTAATGATTTATTAAACCAATGTAATTATTCCGATTATTTTATAAAATCTGCTAGTGATCTTCAACTTATTGAAGCTGTATTACTGTGTTACGAAAATTATAAAGCAATAAAAAAAGGAAGTACCATAAAACAAGAAAATAAAAACTAACAGCTACTATTATACCAATACAGTTTTAAAAGTTGAATCTCTTACAATTAAATTAGTTTTAATTTCTACAGTTTTATTTATAATTTCATTTTCGTTATTAATTTCGTCTATTAAATATTTTACTGCAGTTGCTCCTATTTTATTTCCAGGTTGATCAATAGTAGTTAATTTTGGTTCAATAATAATAGAATTGGCAGAATTACTAAACCCTGCAACAGCAATTTCTTCAGGAATATTTATAGCATGTTTATTAAGTGTTTTTATAACTCCAATTGCGGTACCATCCGTTATTGCAAAAACCGCATCAGGTCTCTCTTTAAGGCTCAATAAAATATTAGTAAACCGTTTTCCTTGATGCATGGATATATCCGATGCACTTAAAATAATTTTTTCATCAACAGGTAAATTATACGTTTTTAAAGCTCGCAAATAACCCATATATCTCAATTCAGATATTGATGAATTTTCTAACTCTTTAATTATAGCAATTCGTTTTTTACCTAAATTAATTAAATGTTCAACTACTCTAAAAGCTGCATCTTCATCATCTATTACAACCTGTGTACAAGGGACTTTTTTAGAAACTTTATCAAATAAAACTAAAGGTATTTGTTCTCTTATTTTAATAATTTCATCTACTTTAATGGTTTTACGTGTTAATGACAATAAAATTCCATCTACACCAAATTGCATCATGGTTTGCAACATTTCCGTTTGCTTAGTTTCATTATTTCTCGATTCAGAAATGATTACCTTAAACCCTTTTATTTCAGCTTCTCTAATAATTCCTTTTAATAAAGTTGCAGTAAAATAATGAGAAATATCAGGAACAATTACACCTATTATATTGGTTTTATGAGCTCTAAACCCTTTAGCAAATAAATTTGGAACATAATTTAATTTTTCAGCTACTTGTAAAACTTTGCCTTTTGTTATATCGCTAATATCTGGATGATTATTTAATGACCTAGAAACTGTTGAAACAGATACTCCTAATTCTTTTGCTATTTTTTTTAGGGTAGTTACATTTTTTTTTGCCATACATTTCTGAATTATATTTACAAATGTACAAATGTTTTCCTTTATGCAATCGTTTTCGCAAACGTTTGCGTTAGTAATTGATATTTTTTTAATTACAATTATTTAATATTAATTTAATTTAGGCTCAAATTTTAAAGAAATATTAATTTAAACTATATACTTATGAAAAAATACTTTACAGTACTCTTATTATTAATAGGGTCTATTACCTTTGCACAAATTACTGTGAAAGGAACTATTACAGACCAATCAGGTAGCCCATTGCCTGGAGTAAATGTTGTTATTACGGGTTCATCCCAAGGAACAACCACAAATTTTGAAGGTAAATATGAGCTTTCCACAAATTTAACAGGAACACAAGAAATTAAAGCTGTATTTCTTGGTTATGAAACTCAAGCAAAAAAAATAGATTTTTCAAATAACTCAACGGTTAATTTTATGCTTAAAGAGAGTGTTGAAAGTTTAGATGGTATTGTTTTAACTGCAACTTCAACAAGAAGATCGCAAAAAGAAACTCCATTATCAATTACATCTTTTAGCGCAAAACAATTAGCCGAAGTAAATACTAGTAGTCAAGCTGATATTTTAGCAAGCGTACCAGGTATTACTACTGAAGGTGGTGGTGGTGAAGTTGCTTCAAATGTTTTTGTAAGAGGTTTACCTTCTGGAGGTCAATTTCAATTTAATCCATTAGAAATTGATGGAATGCCAGTATTAAGTACTTTTGGTTTAAACTCATCTGCTCATGATGTTTATTTTAGAAATGATTTAGGTATGAAAAGTCTAGAATTTGTACGTGGTGGTTCCTCTATATTATATGGAGTTGGTTCTGTTGCCGGTATCATCAACTATACTAGTATCACAGGTACCGATACTCCACAAAACATTGTTAGATTAGAAACTGCGACTAAGTCACGTTATAAAGCAGATTTTTTAACTGCTGGTAAATTAGGAGGTGAAGATTCTAATTTATATTATGCGCTTTCTGGTTTTTATCGTTATGATGAAGGTCCTATTAAAACAGGATTACCTACAGAAGGTTATCAATTACGCGGAAATATTAAAAAGGTAACGGATAAAGGATCATTAATCGTTTCTGGTCAATATATTGATGATCAAGTACAATTCTTTTTACCATATCCTTTAGAAGGAGGAACAAGAAATAGACCTATAGGTAATGATGGTGAAAAAATTATGACCTTGCAAACTTCAGCTGCAGCTGATATCTCTTACCCTACTCCTGACGGAATTTACCATTCTCCTATTAGAGACGGTGTTTCTACTATTGGAGGTTATTTGATGGCTAATTTTAAACATAATTTTACAGACGATTTAAAATTAGACGCAAAATTTAGATATTCAAAATACAAACATCAATTCAATTTGTTTTTAGATGGAAGCGGTGTTAGTGGAGCAAAAGTTGTTGAAACACAACAAGAATATATGGATACCCGAGGAATTACAAGCGGAACTTTTAGTTATTTAAATGGCGCTCCATTAGCCTCTAATGCATTATTATTTGAAAATAGAATATTGGATAGAAATAGACCTATCAGAGAACTTGTTGGTGAATTTAAATTAACAAAAAAAGCTGGAGCACATAATATTACAGGCGGAACTTTTCTTTCACGTTCAGAAGCTGGTGATTTTAATGTAATAACTAATTATTTAAGCGAATACAATAATAGACCAAAATTAATTGAACTTTCTGGTTATAGTATTAATGGAGTTACAAATAGAGGAACTGCATATACTAACCGAAATATTTCAAGTAATAAAATAGCTTTCTTTTTAACAGATGAAATAAAACTAGATAAATGGAATTTTGATGTTGGATTTAGAGTTGAAAATGCTTCTGGAGATATTAGAAATGAAGGAACTCAATCCTACACTGTAGACAATACAGGAATTACAAATTTAGATAATGTAGTTTGGGGTAATGGAAGTTACAACAGAGGTCATGTTTCAGCAACTGATTTTGCTGTTGCTTTAGCTGCATTACGTAAAATTAATGATAATCTAAGTGTGTACGGTAACTTTTCTAGAGGTTATTTCTTCCCTGAATTAAGAGGTACTAAATTTGATGCTGCAGGAGATCCTTCTTCTTATAAAACAGAAAAAATTATACAAGGAGAACTTGGTCTAAAATATGGAAGCAGTAACTTTTCAGGAACATTTGCTACCTATTTAACTACTTTAACTGACAGAAGATCCATTAGTTTTATTAATGCTCCAGGTGGTGGTTTTCAAGAAGCAGTTGACAAACAAAACACTAGAACTTATGGCGTTGAAGGAACTTGGAATTGGAAGTTTGCAGAAAATTTTGGTTTAAATGGAACTATAACTTATCAAGATCATAAACTAACTAAATCTGAAACAGATCCAACTTTAGAAGGTAATAAATTAAGAAGACAACCTAATTTTTTAACTAAAATTGGTTTAGATTATAACGATTCAAAATTTGATGGAAATATCTCTTACAATTATAATGGAGATAAATATTCAAATGATGCTAATACTATAAAATTAAATGGTTTTGGTGTTACAAATTTAAATCTTGGATACACATTCCCTTTAAGTGAAGATAATGAAACATTACGTTTAGGAATGCAGGTTTACAATATGTTCAATTCTGAAGGAATTACAGAAGGTTCTCCTCGTTTAGGAAACAACCAAACAGAAGAAGAATATTTTGTAGGTAGACCAATTTTACCTGCAAGATTATTTATGAACATTACATTTAATTTTTAATTAAGTTAACTTTGTTTTTGAATACATTAATAGGAATTCCTATTAATGTATTCTTTTATAAACCTTCAACTATAAATGATAAATTCATTAGAAAATACTGCAAAACAGATTTTAAATTCTAATTATCAAGAAAAAGGATTTACAATTCCATGTAAAGGATTATATCCATTTCAATGGAAATGGGATTCAGGCTTTATTGCCATAGGATATGCACATTATGATACTGAAAAGGCTAAATCGGAAATAAAAACATTGCTTAACGCACAATGGTCTAACGGTTTTTTGCCTCATATTATATTTCATAATGAAAGTGACACTTATTTTCCAGGACCTGAATTTTATCAAATAAATTTAAATCCGTACGCAACAAAAAAATATAAAACCACTGGTTTAACACAACCTCCAGTAACTGGTTTTGTATTAGAAAAAATGTATAAAATTGCGGAAGATAAATCAGATATGTTAGATTTTATCAAAACTATAATTGATAAAGTATATTTGAATCATTTGTATTTTTATCAAAATAGAGATCCAAAAAATGAAGGGTTAGTTTATATTTATCATAATTGGGAATCGGGTACAGATAATTCTCCTATTTGGGATGAAATTTGGGATACCATGAATTCACCAAACTATGAGTTTGAAAGAAGAGATACGGATCACGTAGATGCATCTCAAAGACCTACAAACATTGAGTATAACAATTATTTATATTTAGTAGATATAGCAAAAAAATGTCATTATGATGATATTAAAATTGCAGAGTCCTCCCCTTTTTTAGTTCAAGATCCTTTATTTAACGCTATGCTAATTAAATCAAATGAAGCTTTACTTAACTTATATAAGATTATTGGAGGAAATGAAGATAAAATTCAGCAAATAAATAAGTGGCAAAATAAAAGCATAAAATCATTTAATGAGAAATTATATGATGAAGAGTTAGAAGCTTATATTCATTATGATATGAAAAATGAAAAAGCAATAAAATTAATTACTTCATCCTCTTTTACTCCTTTATTTGCTAAAATTCCAAGTAAACAAAGAGCAGAAAAATTAATAAATACATTAGTTACTAAATTTGGAAAATCAGACATGTATTTATGCGCTTCTTTTGATCCAACCAGTGAAAAATATAATCCTAAAAAATATTGGAGAGGTCCCGTTTGGATAAATATTAATTGGATACTTTATTATGGTTTACATGATTATGGCTATACCGAATTAGCAAATAGGCTGAAAAAAGATACCATAGAACTTATTAAAAAAGTAGGTTTTTTTGAATATTTTGATGCCAGAAAATCCGAATACACAAAAAATATAACAGGATATGGAGGAGCTAACTTTTCGTGGAGCGCTGCTTTATATATTGATTTAATTAAAAATTAAAGATAAACATATATGAATTGGCTTGATTATTTAGTAGTAATTTTATATTCCTTTGGGTTTTTAGGATTAGGTTATTTTTTTAAGGAAAATAAAAATGCTAAAGATTATTTTTTAGGAGGACAAGACATGGGCTGGTTTCCATTAAGCCTTTCCACTATGGCAACCCAATTATCAGCAATAAGCTTTATCTCTGCTCCTGCTTTTGTTGGTTTAGCTCAAAATGGAGGAATGAAATGGTTAACGTTTGAATTTGCAGTTCCGTTGGCTATGATTGGTATTATGTTAATTATAATTCCACCTTTATACAGAGCCAATATTGTTAGTATATATGAATATGTTGAAAATCGTTTCTCAACTTCAACTAGAATTACTTTAAGCGTTGTATTTCAGATAAGTAGATCTTTAGCTACAGGTGTAATGGTTTACACTATTGCTATGATTTTACAAGCAGTTTTACAAATTAGTTTTCATTGGACTATAATAATTATCTCAGTTATAACGCTTATTTATTCCTATCAAGGAGGAATGAAAGCAGTTGTTTGGGGAGATGCCATTCAGATGATTATTTTATTTGCAGGACTAATAATATGCCTAATATATGGTTGGAATTTATTACAAGAATCTGGTAATTTTACTGGATTTGATCCGCAAAGACTTGAAGTGATTAACTTTTCAAAATTAGGGTTAAATGGTGATGAATTTGGATTTTGGCCTATGGTTTTAGGTGGTTTATTTTTATACATATCTTATTACGGAACCGATCAAACACAAGCTCAAAGATTACTTTCTGCTAAAAATGAAAAAACCATTAAAAAATTATTATTAGCTAATGGACTACTTCGTTTCCCTGTGGTTTTAGTGTATTGTATAATGGGATTAATTATTGGTGCGTTAGTGCATTTAACACCCGATTTTTTACATGACATTACACAAATGACTAAAACACATTGTGCCTGTTGCACAATTCTACTCAAATATAGCTAAAATAAGTTGTAAAAGAGTAGTAAAATTTGTACTTTCATGGTATGCAAGGCAAGAAAGAA